>JGI24890J29729_1000014_pt1 | contig 203776 bp, 166 predicted proteins | sample FreactcultureFD7_FD_29729 | JGI IMG/M metagenome (IMG submission 29729) | reverse complement strand
AGTGTTGCGGCACTCTTTGGCGAGCATGTTAAGAGCAAAACATTGGATTCAATTCATCTAGCATCTGCCATCTCGATGGGTCCAAATTTGAAGGGTCTCATCACTTACGACAAGATGATGATCGCAGATGCGAAGAAGTTGGGAATTCCCGTTCTCTCCCCCGCTTAATTCATTCTCTTAATACATGCAAAAGGCCCCACAGATCTCTCTGCGGGGCCTTTTAATTACTGATTATTATCGAACTTCGAGGTCATCCAAACGGACAGCTTCTCCTGAACCTTGTGATTCAAATGGAGTGAAGTCGTATTCATCGTAAGCAGCGTAGACCGCAGCCTTTGCCTCCTCTGTTGGCTCAACGCGAACGTTGCGGTAACGAGCAAGACCTGTACCGGCTGGAATCAACTTACCGATGATGACGTTCTCCTTGAGACCGAGCAATGGATCGCTCTTCTCAGCGAGTGCTGCATCTGTAAGTACACGAGTTGTCTCCTGGAATGAAGCCGCAGATAGCCATGACTCAGTTGCGAGAGATGCCTTGGTGATACCCATAAGTTCTGGGCGACCTGAAGCAGCCTTGCCACCTGTTCCGACTACGCGACGGTTCTCAGTTTCGAAACGTTCACGTGCAACAAGCTCACCTGGAAGAAGATCGGTATCGCCTGGTTCAAGAACAGTGATGCGCTTGAGCATTTGGCGAACGATAATTTCGATGTGCTTATCGTGGATTGATACACCTTGTGAGCGGTATACCTCTTGGATTTCGTTAACCAAGTGAATCTGGGTTTGACGAGGTCCGAGGATACGAAGAACCTGCTTTGGATCGATCGCACCAACAACGAGTTGTTGTCCGACGCCGACCTTCATGCCATCTTCAACCTTGAGCTTCTGACGACGAGTAATTGGGTAAGCAACCGCTTCGCTTCCATCATCTGGAGTTACGACGATCTTCTTGCCCTTTGCATCCTCTAGGAAGCTAACAACACCAGCTGCTTCTGCGATTGGCGCAACACCCTTAGGTGTACGTGCTTCGAAGAGCTCGACGATACGTGGGAGACCATGTGTGATGTCATCTCCAGCAACACCGCCGGTGTGGAAGGTACGCATTGTGAGCTGTGTTCCTGGCTCACCAATTGATTGAGCAGCAATGATTCCGACTGCTTCGCCGACATCAACAATCTTGCCGGAAGCCATTGAACGGCCGTAGCAAGCTGCACACTGTCCGACCTTGCTATCGCAAGTTAGGACTGAACGAATCTTCACTTCAGCAACGCCAGCTTCAACCAAGAGGTTGATGTTCTTGTCACCGAGGTCAGTGTTTGCAGTAAGAAGTGTCTTGCCAGAAACCACGACATCTTCTGCCAACGAGCGGCCAAAGAGTGCTGTCTCGACGTGATCATCGCGAACCAATTCACCTTGTGCATTGGTTGCTGCAATCTTGAGTGTGAGACCACGATCGGTTCCACAATCTTCTTCACGGATGATGACATCCTGGGCAACGTCGCAGAGACGACGGGTCAAGTAACCCGAGTCAGCGGTACGTAGCGCAGTATCTGCAAGACCCTTACGGGCACCGTGGGTAGCAATGAAGTACTCAAGAACTGAGAGGCCTTCACGGAAGTTAGATTTAATCGGACGAGGAATAATTTCGCCCTTTGGATTCGCTACCAGACCACGCATACCTGCGATCTGACGAACCTGCATCATGTTTCCACGAGCACCGGAGTAGACCATCATCCAAACTGGGTTGGTCTTAGGGAAGTTATCTTCCATCTCCTTCGCAACTTCAGCTGTCGCTTGGGTCCAGATCTCAATGAGTTCTTGACGACGCTCGTCATCAGTAATGAGACCCTTCTCGTACTGGCTTTGAACCTTCTCAGCTTTAACTTCGTAGCCTTCGAGGATCTCGCGCTTGCGAGCAGGTGTAACAACATCTTCAATCGCGATGGTGATACCTGCGCGTGTTGCCCAGTAGAAGCCAAGTGACTTCAAAGCATCAAGTGTCTGCGCGACGGTGACCTTGGCAAAACCTTCAGCCAAGTTATCGACGATAAGACCCAAGAGCTTCTTGGTGACGTCGTAGTCAACGAATGGATATTCCGCAGGAAGAACTTCGTTGAAGAGTGCGCGACCGAGTGTGGTCTCGCGAACAACGTTCTCACCGTTACGGGTTGAACGAAGTTTGATCTTCGCTTGAAGTGAAAGAGAACCCTGGTCATATGCCATCAAACCTTCGGAGATCGAGCTAAATGCACGACCCTCGCCAAGTTGATCCTCACGCAAGCTGGTCAAGAAGTAGAGACCAAGAACCATGTCCTGTGTAGGAGATGTGATTGGACGTCCTGAGGCAGGCGACAAGATGTTATTTGATGAAAGCATAAGGACACGAGCTTCAGCTTGTGCTTCTGCAGACAATGGAAGGTGAACCGCCATCTGGTCACCGTCGAAGTCAGCGTTAAACGCTGTACATACGAGTGGGTGAATCTGGATCGCCTTGCCTTCAACCAATTGAGGTTCGAATGCTTGGATACCCAAACGGTGCAGGGTTGGTGCACGGTTAAGAAGTACTGGGTGCTCTGCAATTACTTCTTCCAAAACATCCCACACGACTGGACGAGCACGCTCGACCATACGCTTTGCGGATTTGATGTTCTGGGCGTGATTGAGATCAACCAAGCGCTTCATTACGAATGGCTTGAAGAGTTCGAGTGCCATCTGCTTTGGAAGACCACATTGGTGAAGCTTGAGCTGTGGTCCAACAACGATTACAGAACGGCCAGAGTAGTCAACGCGCTTTCCGAGGAGGTTCTGACGGAAGCGACCTTGCTTACCCTTCAACATATCTGACAATGACTTGAGTGGACGGTTGCCTGGGCCAGTTACTGGACGACCACGACGACCGTTATCAAAGAGCGCGTCAACAGCTTCCTGCAACATGCGCTTCTCATTGTTAACGATAATTTCTGGTGCACCGAGATCAGCAAGACGCTTCAAACGATTGTTACGGTTAATTACACGACGATATAGATCGTTGAGATCTGATGTCGCGAAGCGACCGCCATCCAACTGAACCATTGGACGAAGATCTGGTGGAATAACCGGTACGCAATCGAGAACCATTGATGCTGGGTGGTTGCGAGTGTTAAGGAATGAAGAGACGACCTTGAGACGCTTGATAGCGCGGGTCTTCTTCTGGCCCTTACCGTTTTGAGAGAGATCAACGAGCTTCTCGTACTCTGCTTGAAGATCAAAGCTTTGGAGGCGAGCCTTGATAGCTGCTGCTCCCATTGAACCTTCGAAGTAGACGCCGTAACGATCGCGCAGTTCGCGATAGAGACCTTCGTCGCCTTCTAGATCTTGAACCTTGAGGTTCTTGAAACGTGACCAGACCTCATCGAGGCGATCGAGTTCGCGCTGTGAACGATCACGAGTCTGCTTGAGCTCACGCTCTGCAGCTTCGCGGACCTTGCGCTTAACATCTGCTTTTTCGCCAGCAGCTTCGAGTTCAGCAGTATCTGCTTCGAGCTTCTTCTGACGAGCATCAAGATCGGCATCGCGCTTTGTCTCAATCTTCTTCTTGTCAGCGTGCATACGCTTTTCAAGTGATGGAAGATCTTCTTCGCGAGCTTCGGTATCAACCTTGGTAATCATGTAAGCAGCGAAGTAGATGACCTTCTCAAGATCCTTAGGTGCAAGGTCGAGGAGGTAACCAAGACGTGATGGAACGCCCTTGAAGTACCAGATGTGAGTTACAGGAGCTGCAAGCTCGATGTGACCCATGCGCTCACGACGAACCTTGGCGCGTGTAACTTCCACACCGCAACGCTCGCAGATGATTCCCTTGAATCGAACGCGCTTGTACTTACCGCAATAACATTCCCAGTCACGAGTAGGTCCGAAGATCTTCTCATCGAAGAGTCCGTCCTTCTCTGGCTTGAGTGTTCGGTAGTTGATGGTTTCTGGCTTCTTTACTTCGCCAAAAGACCACTCACGAATATTGTCTGTTGAAGCCAAGCCAATTCGTAGTTCATCAAAAAAGTTAACATCTAACATTTTTTATCCCTCTCCCTAAACTTCTTCAACACTTGAAGGTTCAACTCGTGACAAGTTGATTCCAAGTTCTTCGGCGGCACGGAAAACTTCTTCATCGGTATCGCGCATTTCAATGGCGACGCCTTCTGATGAGAGAACTTCTACGTTGAGACATAGAGATTGCATTTCTTTAACAAGAACCTTGAATGACTCAGGGATGCCTGGCTCAGGAATGTTTTCGCCCTTAACGATGGCTTCGTAAACCTTTACGCGGCCAAGCACGTCATCGGACTTAATGGTGAGCAACTCTTGGAGTGTGTATGCAGCTCCGTAAGCTTCGAGTGCCCAAACTTCCATCTCACCAAAGCGCTGTCCACCGAACTGGGCTTTTCCGCCAAGTGGTTGCTGGGTGATCATTGAGTAAGGACCAGTTGAACGTGCGTGGATCTTGTCATCCACCAAGTGGTGAAGCTTCAAGATATACATGTATCCAACTGTGATCTCTTGCTTGTATGGCTCTCCGGTACGACCGTCGAATAGACGAGCCTTACCATTTGAACCTACGAGGCGCATTCCATCCTTGTTAGGAAGTGTGGAATTAAGAAGACCAATAAGTTCTTCTTCCTTAGTTCCATCGAATACTGGAGTTGCAACGCGTGAACCTGCTGGAACTTCGGCTGCGCCGATTTCACGCAAGTTCTTCTGCCACTCTTCATTGCCTTCGAGCTTCCAACCAGATTTCGCAACCCAACCGAGGTGAGTTTCGAGAATCTGACCGACGTTCATACGTCCTGGAACACCGAGTGGGTTGAGGATGACATCAACAGGAGTACCGTCTTCAAGGAATGGCATATCTTCCTGAGGAAGAATCTTTGAAATAACACCCTTGTTACCGTGGCGACCAGCGAGCTTGTCACCATCTTGGATTTTGCGCTTCTGTGCAACATAAACGCGGACAACTTGGTTGACGCCAGCAGGTAGCTCGTAATCCTCTGAATCAGAGATTGTTACGGCAATGACCTTGCCAGATTCACCGTGTGGAACCTTGAGAGAGGTATCGCGAACTTCGCGAGCCTTCTCACCGAAGATTGCACGGAGCAAACGCTCTTCTGGTGTGAGTTCGGTTTCTCCCTTAGGAGTTACCTTTCCAACCAAAATATCGCCTGGAACAACATCTGCGCCTACACGAATGATTCCGCGATCATCGAGATCGGCAAGAACTTCTTCTGAGACGTTGGGGATATCGCGAGTAATTTCTTCTGCGCCAAGCTTGGTATCGCGCGCATCGACTTCGTACTCTTCAATGTGAAGTGAAGTAAGTACATCGTCCTGCACGAGACGCTGGGACAAGATAATCGCATCTTCGTAGTTGTGGCCTTCCCATGACATAAATGCCACGAGGAGGTTCTTACCAAGAGCCATTTCGCCCTTATCGGTAGATGGACCATCAGCAATAACAACACCTGGCTCAACGCGGGCGCCCTGCGAAACAATAACTTTCTGGTTTCGAGATGTGCCTTGGTTTGAGCGAGTGAACTTCTCGAGGAAGTATGTCTCTGTTGTTGCGTCATCGTTCATCACGGTGACTTCATCAGCAGTTACAGATGTAACAACGCCTGGCTTCTTAGCAAGAACTACATCGCCAGCATCGACAGCAGTACGGAATTCCATACCTGTACCAACGAATGGTGATTCAGCGCGAAGCAAAGGAACTGCCTGACGCATCATGTTAGAACCCATCAACGCGCGGTTCGCATCATCGTGCTCGAGGAATGGAATCATTGCGGTAGCAACAGAAACCATCTGACGTGGTGAAACGTCCATGTAATCAACTTCTTCACCTGGGATGTATTCAACTTCGCCACCGCGACGACGTACAAGTACGCGTGCTTCTGCGAAGTGGTTATCTGATGTCAGTGGGGCATTTGCCTGAGCAATGATGTGCTCATCCTCTTCATCAGCGGTGAGGTAATCGATCTGATCGGTGACCTTGCCCTTAACAACCTTGCGATAAGGAGTCTCGATAAATCCGAATGGTGTTACGCGAGCGAATGTTGCGAGCGAACCAATAAGACCAATGTTTGGACCTTCTGGAGTTTCGATCGGACACATGCGGCCGTAGTGAGATGGGTGAACGTCACGAACTTCAAAGCCTGCGCGTTCACGTGAGAGACCGCCGGGTCCAAGCGCTGAAAGACGACGCTTGTGAGTCATTCCTGACAATGGGTTGGTCTGATCCATGAACTGAGAAAGCTGTGATGTTCCGAAGAACTCCTTGATGGATGCAACCACTGGGCGAATGTTGATCAAGGTCTGAGGAGTAATTGCCTCAACATCTTGAGTTGTCATGCGCTCGCGAACAACGCGCTCCATACGTGAAAGACCAGTACGTACTTGGTTCTGGATCAATTCACCTACTGTGCGAAGGCGACGGTTACCGAAGTGGTCGATGTCATCGGTCTCAACGCGTACTTGCTTGCCGTATTCCATAAGAGCCTCGCCCTTGTGAAGTGAGACCAAGTACTTGATTGTTGCGATGATATCTTCAATGTTAAGTAGGCCCTTAGAAAGCTCTAGCTCTACGCCAAGCTTCTTATTAACCTTAAAGCGGCCAACCTTTGCAAGGTCATAACGCTTTGGATTGAAGTAAAGATTCTCAATGAGATTCTGTGCAGCTTCCTTGGTAGGTGGCTCACCTGGACGTAGCTTGCGATAGATATCGAGCAGAGCTTCATCTTGTGTTTCCACGTTATCTTTTTCAAGAGTTGCACGAATAGATTCAAATTCACCGAATTGCTCGAGAATTTGTTCTGTTGTCCAACCAAGCGCCTTCAAGAAAACTGTTACAGATTGCTTACGCTTGCGGTCGATACGAACGCCAACGAGATCCTTCTTATCAACTTCAAATTCCAACCAAGCGCCACGGCTTGGGATGATCTTTGCAGTCAAGATGTCCTTGTCAGATGTCTTCTCAATGGTGCGCTCAAAGTAAACGCCAGGAGAACGGACGATTTGTGAAACAACTACGCGCTCTGTTCCGTTAATAACGAAAGTTCCGCGAGGTGTCATCAATGGGAAGTCGCCCATGAATACTGTCTGGGACTTGATTTCACCGGTGATGTTATTTGTGAATTCTGCTGTTACGAAGAGCGGCGCTGAGTAAGTCATGTCGCGCTCTTTGCATTCTGCGATTGTGTTCTTCGCAGGTTCGAAACGGTGATCTCTAAATGAGAGACTCATCGTTCCTTGGAAATCTTCAATTGGTGAAATCTCTTCAAAGATTTCTTCCAATCCAGATGTCTTAGGGACTTCACCGCGACCAGATTTCTCTACAACATCAAGACGTGAACGCCATTCGTCGTTACCAAGCAACCAGTCAACGCTGTCGAGCTGTAGCGAGAGAAGGTTGGGAACTTCGAGGGGTTCGCGAATTTTTGCGAATGAGATACGGGCAGGTGCAAATGACTTTGACTTCGATGCGGCCAAAATTCCTCCAGATGTAAACGCGTGGCTACCGCCAGGTCTCAGCCGCTATATGCCTGACCTCTGGGTTTTGTAAATTTGCGAACGCTCAGGGTACCCACCCAGAGGGGGNGATGTCTAATCCGCCTTATATACCCAAATTGCCCGAAATGTGGCCGATTCTGAGAAAAATGTTGATATCTACCCCGTCTCCCGGCCTCAGATATGCCGGAAAATGGGGGAAATTGAGAAGGGCCCTGGGAAACCTCCCCAAGGCCCTCTTTCTTAAATGTGAATAGACCCTAGCTCTTCTTCGCTCTCTCCTTATTGAGCAGGGAGAGAAAAATGAGCGCTGCACCAAATATTGGAACCCAAAGTTTGGCAGTTGAAGCGAAAAGTGCCACAAACGAGCAAATCAAAGAAAATGAGAAAAGAGCCCCGTACATCCTTATTTTAGAAATAGTAGACACAGGATCACCCTAACCTTTCGCGGCATTCAATATACCGCCAATAGTTCTTCAGTGAATGAGAATTAGAAAAGGGGCCCGGTGACGAGTCGGAACCCCGATCCGACTTTCTGCGCCTGGTGGGATTCAAACCCACATCCACCTTTTCGTCGGAACGGTGCTCTATTCGTTGAGCTACAGACGCGTTCCCGAAAGTTAGCTGTTATTCAAAATCGTCGTTTTAGTTATCCACAATTGATAATTACTAGAGCGCCTTATATTTATCGCAGAAATAAATTTTTGGTGTTACAGTTTTAACGTTTCGTCGGAATGGTGAAAGGGCCTCGGGGATTACCCCGGGGCCCTTTTTATTTAATCTAATTAAGTAATCTGAAATTACTTGATTGTCACCTTTGCGCCAGCAGCTTCGAGAGCAGTCTTTGCCTTCTCTACGGCTTCCTTTGTTCCCTTTTCGATGAGGGTCGCAGGTGTTGCATCTACTAGGTCCTTTGCTTCCTTGAGACCAAGAGCTGAGTTGATGCCACGTACTTCCTTGATTACAGCAATCTTCTGTGAGCCTGCATCTTCGAGGATAAGTGAGAACTCATCCTGATCTGATGCGCCACCAGCTGCTGCTGCGCCGCCTGCTGCTGCAGCTGCTACTGGAGCTGCTGCTGTTACATCGAACTTCTCTTCGAATGCCTTGACGAAATCTGAAAGCTCAACGAGTGTGAGTTCTTCGAATTGTGCCAAGAGATCTGCTTGTGAGAGCTTTGCCATTTTTATAGTTTCCTTTTCTCTTTAAATTTATTCTGCTGGGGTTTCAGTTGCTTCAGCGGCTGGTGCTGCTGCTTCTTCTGCTGGGGCCTCGACTACTGCTTCTGCTACTGGAGCTTCTGCAACTACTTCGGCAGCTGGTGCTGCTGGTGCTGCTTCTACGACTGGTGCCGCAGCAGGAGCGCCTGCTTCCAACTTGATGCGAAGTGCATCGAAGGTACGAGCAGCCTTTGCAGCTGTTCCCTTGATTGCACCTGCAAGCTTGGCCAAGAGAACCTCGCGGGACTCAAGATCTGCAAGCTTCATAATCTCTGCAGTTGTTACAGCCTTGCCTTCAAAGATTCCGCCCTTGATAACAAGGAATGGATTCTCTTTCTGGAAATTCTTAAGGCTCTTTGCTGCATCGATGGGATCACCCTTGATGAAGGCAACTGCTGAAGGACCAACGAGAAGATCATCTGCGATCTCAACGCCAGCATTCTTTGCTGCAATCTTGGTCAAGGTGTTCTTGACGACTGAGTACTTGGTTCCGGTACCCAATGAACGACGAAGTGTCTTCATTGCGGTAACAGAAAGACCACGGTACTCGGTAAGAACAGTTGCTGTTGCTCCGCGGAAATCTTCCGTGAGCTCTGCGACTGCTGCTTCCTTATCAGGACGCGCCATTCGGCTTCCTTTCATTAAGTGTTACTAGAGGAACTACTGGTCTTACGGTTTTCACTTTCTCAACCCGCCGAAAATTAAAAAATCCCCGGCGCATAAATGCGCACGAGGGTTATCTCATGTGCACCTATGCTGGCTGCGATTTCTCGCAATTAACTTCCGTGGGCTTCGCTCTTTCGAGCTCCACCTGCAGAAGGCCTGCAGTCTTTGGTGAGATGACAAGGGTAAGTCTTTCGACCTACCCCCGTCAAAATCAGGTGGTAATTAAGCGTTCTCTGGATCGCGTGTGAGGTTTGGATCGATGGAGATTCCAGGTCCCATCGTTGTGGAAACGACAGCCTTGCGGATGTAGCGACCCTTTGATGATGCTGGCTTTGCGCGGTTTACTTCTTCAAGCGCTGCTGCGTAATTCTCTGCAAGCTGCTGCTCTGTGAAGGAAACTTTGCCGATAAGGAAGTGGAGGTTTGAGTTCTTATCAACGCGGAACTCGATCTTTCCACCCTTAATATCGGTGACGGCCTTAGCAACATCTGTTGTCACTGTTCCGGTCTTAGGGTTAGGCATCAAACCGCGAGGTCCAAGAACCTTTCCAAGACGACCGACCTTACCCATGAGATCAGGTGTTGAAACAACAGCATCGTAATCAAGACGACCTTTTGAAACTTCTTCGATCAATTCATCGCCACCGACGATATCTGCGCCAGCTGCGCGAGCTTCATCAGCGCGCTCACCGTTAGCAAATACGAGGACGCGAGCAGTCTTACCTGTTCCGTGTGGAAGGTTAACTGTTGTACGGATTGCTTGATCAGCCTTCTTTGGATCTACGCCCAAGAGAAGTGCGACCTCAACAGATGCGTCGTACTTGGTTGTGCTGGTCTCTTTCGCCAACTTCATTGCCTGGCCTGGTGTGTAAAGGTTCTTTAGATCTACCTTTTCAGCAGCGGCTTTGTATTTCTTACTGCGCTTCATTTCCTTCTCCTTTTACCTATTTATCTTTCGACTCATAGGGATCGAGTTCGTGGTTAGCGGACCAGCGCGGTCCTCCCACTCTCTTCAGAAATTTTCCGAAGAGTTTTCTTAAAAATTAACCGACTGTGATTCCCATGGAACGAGCTGTTCCAGCGATAATCAAAGATGCAGCTTCAAGATCATTTGCATTCAAGTCAGCCATCTTGATCTTTGCGATCTCTTCAACCTGTGACTTGGTGATATTTGCAACCTTGGTCTTGTGTGGAACTGGTGAACCCTTTTCAACTCCAGCTGCCTTAAGGATCAAGCGTGATGCTGGCGGAGTCTTGGTGATAAATGTGAATGAGCGATCTTCGTAGACGGTGATCTCTACTGGAATGATCTGGCCCTTTTGGCTCTCGGTCTCAGCGTTGTAAGCCTTAACGAAGTCCATGATGTTCACACCATGCTGACCAAGGGCTGGACCCACTGGTGGAGCTGGTGTTGCTGCGCCTGCCTGGATCTGCAACTTAATAAGTGCGGTGATCTTCTTCTTTGGTGCCATGGTTCGTTTTCCTTTTCTCGGTTATCTTAAAACTTGGGGGTTAGAGCTTCTGTACTTGGTTGAATGAAAGTTCTACTGGAGTCTCGCGACCAAAGATAGATACCAAAACCTTGAGCTTTCCTTGCTCTGGCATGATCTCTGAAATTGTCGCTGGGAGAGTTGCGAATGGGCCATCCATAACAGTGACTGACTCGCCAATCTGGTAATCGACCATCTTCATGTCGATCTTCTCGCCCTTCTTCACAGGACGTGGAGCCAAGATGTTCTCTACTTCTTGTAGTGATAGAGGTGAAGGGTGGTGTGCGTTTCCAACGAAACCGGTAACTCCAGGAGTGTTGCGAACACATGACCAAGATTCATCAGTGAGATCCATACGCACCAAGACATAGCCTGGGAATACATTGCGCTTGACCTGCTTGCGCTGGCCATTCTTGATCTCAGTAACTTCTTCTTCCGGTACTTCTACCTGGAAAATGAAATCTTCCATATTCAATGCGGTCACGCGGTTAGAGAGATTTCCCTTTACCTTCTTCTCATAACCTGCATATGAGTGGACGACATACCAGTCGCCAGGCGCAGTGCGAAGTGCGCGGCGGAATTCTGCAGCCTCATCGCTCTCTTCAATTTCAGCTTCTTCTTCTGCAACTTCTTGCTCGATCGCAGCAACAGCTTCGACAGAACCGATAGCTAAATCTGCAACTACATCTTCAATTACAGGTTCTGTGGTGACAGGAGCGCTCTCGGCAGTTGCTGCGAGCGCAGCTTCAAATGCATCGACCGGAGCTGTGCTCTCAGTAACTAATTCGTTTTCAAATGTCATCTCTCGCCCCTTTATCCAAATACCCAGAAGACGAGCTTGGTAAGTCCAAGATCTAGAACTGAAACAACTGCGATGATAAATCCAACGAATACCAAAACAACTGCGGTGTAAGTAGTGAGCTGGTTCTTTGTAGGCCAAACAACCTTGCGGAGTTCGTAACCGACTTGGCGATAGAACAGGCCAATGCGACCGAAGAGCCCTTTGCTCTCTTCAGTTGCGCCTGTGTGCTTCTCGTCAGACACCTTTTACCTCTTCTACTAGTTACTTACTTTTCAATTACCTTGCAGGGCAGGAGGGACTCGAACCCCCAACCGCCGGTGTTGGAGACCGGAACTCTAGCCAATTGAGCTACTGCCCTAAGGAGCACACATTTTCTTTACATAGGCATGAGTAATCATGACCTTTTGCAAATAGATGCAAGCGCCAGACGGGCGAGTCTACGGGCAGGTTGGGGGCTGAGCAAAACCGAGCCTTGGGCCGAACTCTCCTACTAATAGGAATAGGCGCTTGGCCCCACATATTTGGCATACTCCCGCCTATGAGCAACGAGAGCAGAGAAAAGCCACGCGTATCCCGCCGAATCGGAGCTATTGCCGAATCAGCAACTTTGGCAGTCGATAGCAAGGCCAAGGCCCTCAAAGCAGCTGGCCGCCCAGTCATCGGATTCGGTGCCGGCGAACCTGATTTTCCGACTCCTGCATACATTGTGCAAGCTGCGATTGATGCGGCCTCACAGCCAGCAAATCATCGCTACACACCAGCAGGTGGATTGCCAGAATTAAAGGAAGCGATCGTTGCCAAGACGCTTCGCGATTCCAAATATTTAGTTACAGCCGATCAAGTACTGGTCACGAACGGCGGCAAGCAAGCGGTTTACCAATCTTTCGCTGCAATCATCGATCCAGATGATGAAGTGATTCTTCCTTCTCCTTATTGGACCACTTACCCAGAGTGCATCAAGCTTGCTGGCGGTAAAGCAATCGAAGTATTCGCTGATGAATCTCAAAACTATTTAGTATCCGTAGAACAGCTAGAAGCTGCTCGCACTCCCAAGACCAAAGCGTTGCTCTTCTGTTCGCCATCTAACCCGACCGGTTCGGTTTATTCTGTTGATCAAGTTAAAGCAATTGGCGAATGGGCGGTCAAGCACGGCATCTGGGTAATCACCGATGAGATCTACGAGCACTTGTTGTATGACGGCGCTACTGCTCCGAGCATGCCGGTACTAGTTCCTGAAATTGCAGACCGTTGCATCATTCTCAATGGAGTGGCAAAGACTTATGCCATGACAGGGTGGCGCGTCGGTTGGATGATCGGGCCTAAAGATGTCATCAAGGCTGCGACCAATCTGCAATCACATCTCTCCTCAAACGTCTCTAACGTTNCCCAGCGCGCGGCAATCGCAGCGCTCGCAGGTGATCTCTCTGCAGTTCACGAAATGGGCGTTGCCTTTGATCGTCGACGCAAATTGATCGTCCAGATGCTCAATGAGATTCCTGGCGTTGTATGCCCAACTCCTACCGGTGCTTTCTATGTCTATCCATCAGTGAAGGGTTTGCTTGGAAAAGAGATTCGCGGAAAGCGCCCCTCTACATCGGCAGAGCTTGCGACGTTAATTCTGGAAGAAGTAGAAGTTGCCGCAGTTCCCGGTGAAGCCTTTGGTCCATCTGGATACTTGCGCTTCTCTTATGCGCTGGGCGATGAAGATATTGTCGAAGGTATCACCCGCGTCCAAAAGCTCTTGGGTGAAGCTAAATAATTTAAAACTCGACTCCCACAAACTGCACTTCTGGTTCGAGGGTAATTCCAAATTTTGCTTTAACTTTATCGCGGGAAATTTTTGCTAACGCAATAATGTCTTCGGCTTTTGCATCGCCCGCATTGCTCAGCGCCAATACGTGACGTGGTGAGATCTGAGCTCCTTGGTGCTTCTCGCCTTTCTCCATTCCCGCTTTCTCCATCAACCAGGCTGCAGAAGTTTTAATACGTCCATCTGCTTGCGGCCAACGAGGAGCATCGCCCGGAAGTTGATCGGCAACTGATTTTTCAATGATCGGATTAATAAAAAAGGATCCGGCTGACCAGATATTTTCTGAGGTCAACATTCCTTTGGAGCCACGAAGGCGAAGAACTGCTTCGCGAACTTTTTGGGTTGATGGTCGATCGCCGATTTCTACACCGAGCGCATTTGCTAATTCGGCATATTGAATCGGGAGTGATTCTTCACCGCGACGCAATTGGAAAGTGACATCGAGAATTACCCAACGCCCCTTCTCCACTTTGAATTTAGATGAGCGATAAGAGAAGCCACATTCAGAAGCAGAGAACGTGGTGATGCGATCGTTGTGGCGATCAAAGGCACGGACTCGTGCAATGACTTCGCCCGCTTCGTGGCCATAGGCGCCAATGTTTTGGATTGGTGCTGCGCCAATATTGCCCGGAATACCACTCAGGGATTCGAGATTGNCCAGCCCTTTATCTAAAGTGAATTGAACGAATTCATCCCAATCTTCACCTGCAGCAACAGTGAGCATTCCCCCACTACAAGCATCGATCTCATAGGAGTTACCTTTGGTTTCGACGATCACAACAGTTCCTTCAAATCCATCATCAGACACCAAGACATTTGATCCGCCACCAAGAATAAGAAGTGGCTCCTTTGCAGAATCTGCGCTGCGAACAATCTCAATGAGCTCTGCCTCGGTTGTGGCGTGCACCAATTTTTTAGCAGGCCCACCCACATGAAGTGTGGTGAAGTCAGCTAGTGATTCAGTGCTCATGGGTAAAGGCTAACGTCGGGGCGTCAGAATCTCATTCTTCCCGCGGAAGCGATCGAGAATTCGATCATAATTCTTCTTCGATTGCTCATCCCGATACGCCTCATCGGTGTCGTAATAACCATGATGGCGCTCTTGCATGAGCGGGAGTTCCATCTGCCATAAACGGCCATGGGCTTGGCGAAGCTTGAGTGAGAATTCGATATCTGCATTGCGGTAATACACCGCGCGAATATTAAAGGCATTTGCTTCTACTGCAGCATCGCGATTAAGCGCCATGAAATAACTAAAGAGCACATCAACTTCGCCCGGACCCTTGTCATCAACGCTGCGCCATTCATCTTCAACGTTTACTAGTCCCCCGCGCCAGCCCACCGCGACGAATTCGTTTTCGCGCAGTTTCTCCAGTACTGGGGTCATTGCATCGCCAGTGAAATGAGTCGAAGGATCCATCACAACCACGTAGGGAGCGGGGGCAAACTTGAGAAGGGCATTCATTGCCTCGCCCCAACCCACCGGATTGGTGATCTGCACAAGATATGTGCGCTCATCAACTTCGCTTTGAAGCGCGCCTAAATCGTGCTCGCCGCTAATGATGACGGTAATGGCAATATCCGGCGCAGTATTTGCCTTGATACTCTGAATCGAAGCTGCTGCATCCTCGAAGAAACCATCGACAACCATGGCAATAGAAGCTTGATACTCGATGCCGGTGATTTTGCGAAGATCACCAATACGGGCAAATTTCTTGAAAGGTGCGTTGCTCATGCCAACCGAATCGAAGCTTTGGCCATTCCTAATACTTTGACTTCATTACAGATCGCGGTGATCTCAACTTTTGCAATTCCATCTTCTATCGAAGCAATTTTGGCCGAGACTGTAAGTGCCACATCGGTATTTGCTGGCACAACAATGGGCTTGGTGAAACGAGCGGAGAATTCTTTAACTGCTGCTGATCCAGCGATATCTGATACATATTTACCGGCCAGGGCCATCGTCAACATTCCATGTGCAATCACATCAGGAAGTCCAACTGACTTAGCAAATTCTTCATTTTGGTGAATCGGGTTCTGATCACCAGAGGCGTTTGCATATTTAACAAGCAAAGCGCGATTAATAGTAAATGTGTGAGGATCGAGTTCTTGGCCAACGGTAAAGGTGCTCATGCGCGCACCACCAACGTGGACCAAGTCGAGAGGACTAAATCAGAACCAGAGTGAAGATCAGATCGCACGGTGACAATCTCGTTGCCGGCCATGACGCGAGCGCTTTCGATAGTCGAGGAGCAAATGAGTTGGTCGCCCGCAACAATCGGACGAAAGATTTCAAATCGTTGATCGCCATGAACAACGCGGGTCCAATCCAGGCCGCTATCTTGTAAAAGCTTCTGGGATTGGTCGAGTGTGATTGAAATTGAATAAGTAGGTGGCGCGATTTCAGTATTTTTTTCGCCAATAACAGCAGCGAATTGATTTATGGAATCTTGGGAAACCGTGACGACGTCAGNACCTGGAAAGGTGCGCCCGATGAGATCGGGGTCGAGCATTTACTTAGCGGGTTTCGCGGTGTGTGGTTGAAGACTTGCAACGTGGACAGAACTTCTTGAGTTCCATACGGTCTGGATCGTTGCGGCGATTCTTCTTAGTGATGTAGTTACGCTCTTTGCACTCTACGCAGGCCATAGTGATCTTTGGGCGTACATCCGCGGACTTGCTTGCCATTGTGGTGCTCCTTTAAAGAATCTGAGGGCTGAAGGTTACTTCAACTCCTGCCTAACTAGTAAATCCTGACTTTTCTATGCGTAACTTCACGCATAACTTCTAGTAGCGGAACCGGGATTTGAACCCGGGACACAACGATTATGAGCCGTTTGCTCTACCAAGCTGAGCTATCCCGCCATAAAAATCCAGCCCGAAGGCCGAACTTTCGAGCCCCCAATCGGAATCGAACCGATGACCTTTTCCTTACCATGGAAACACTCTACCGACTGAGCTATGGGGGCAATTAAGAAACCTGAGGATACAACCTCCTGCAAGGGAGGGGAAATTTGGATGGCTAGAGCGCTGGATCGAGGACTATTTTGCCCGAAGTTTTGCGAGAAAGTATCGCTTCATGAGCCGCTTTTGCCTCTGACAGCGGAAAGCGCAAAGTTGAGGATGGGCGAAGTTTTCCACCAATAATCAATCCAAAAAGCTCGGTTAATACATCGTTAATCATTTCTTTCTTTCCAAAACAATTTGCAAGCCAGAATCCTGAGACGGTTTTGGAGCCATGCATTAACTCGCCACCACCTATTTCGCGAGTAGCAGATCGTGAAGCATTTCCAAATGTAATCATGCGTCCAAATGGGGCGAGTGCTGCAAATGATTGGGAGAAAGTTTCGCCGCCAATCATCTCAAGGACGATATCTACGCCTTTGCCGCCATTGGCTGCGTTTAAAGCTTTTGCAAGATCAGGAGTATTGGAATCAACGATCACATCGGCGCCAAGCGCTTTAACAATTTCGGCTTTATCTGGTGAAGATGTAACAGCAATTACGTAAGCGCCCCACAACTTTGCCAGCTGAACTGCGATGACGCCAACGCCACCGGCTGCGGCATGCACAACAACTGATTCACCTTTCTTAAGGTGGCCCATCGTGCGAAGCAGATGAAAAGCAGTTGTGCCTTGAACCATCATTGCCAGGGCATCAGCATCGCTAATTCGATCAGGAAGATCTACGACAGCAGATGAATGCGCGATTACTTTCTGGGCATNCCCCCCACCATCGACAACAGCTAAAACGCGGCGTCCAGAAGCTGTTGTGCCAACAACTTCAATACCCGGAATAAGCGGAAGTTTTTGGGGAGAGAGATAACTATTTTCAATTTGATGAGTATCTGCGTAATTAATCCCGGCCGCACTTACAGTGATGAGTTCAAAGCCTTCGGGTGCAACAGGATCAGGAAGATCAACATATTGCATGACTTCTGGACCACCGAATTCGGTGATCTGAATCGCTTTAATTTTCTATCCCTTAGTAGAGCCGATAGTAAGACCGGCAACAAATTGCTTGCGCAAGGTAAAGAAGACAACCAAAGTTGGGATGAAGGCCAGTACTGCGCCAGCAGCCAAGAGGTTGTAGTCAGTAAAGAATTCACCTTGCAAGTTGGAGAGCGCTGCAGTGATTGGTCGCTTCGCGCCAGTCTTAAGAAGTACAACTGACCAGAAGAAGTCGTTATAGATCCAGGTGGTCATCAATACACCGAGAGATGCGAGTGCTGGGCGAAGGAGCGGAAGCATCACTCGGTAGTAGTGCTGCCAAACAGAGGCACCATCGACGAGTGCTGACTCAGAAATTTCCTTAGGAATGGTCTTTAAATAGTTAGATAAAACGAAGGTGGCAAAGCCCACTTGAACCGCAACATTGATGAGGACCAAACCAAGCTGGGTGTCGTAGAGAACATTGTTCTCGTTGATCCAGCCTGGTACCCAAATATTTAAGTAGAGGCGGAAGATTGGGATGAAGATCAATTGTGGTGGGAGCAAGTTGCCGGCAGTAAAGATCATCAAGAGCGCAATATTGAATTTAAAGGAGTAACGAGAGACTACGAATGCCACCATCGATGCTAAGAAGAGAGTAATGAATACTGCAGGGACTGCTACTTCAACGGAATTAATGAAGAATTTCCACATCTCTGATTGAACTAGAGCAGTCCAATAATTCTGAAGATTGAGGTGTTGTGGCCACGAGACTGAACCATGCTTGAGGACATCGCCATATGGGCGAAGTGATTGAAGAAGTGTCCAGAAAATCGGGAAAAGCCAGACTAGCGAGAAAACAAAAAGAATGGTCGCTGCAATGCGAGCGCCAACTTTTGAACTCTTACCGGTAACCATTACTTATCCGCCTTAAATGTTTGATAGAGATAGAGCATGATCGGTCCGATACAGAGGACGAAGAGGATTGTGGCTAGCGCCGCTCCCCAGCCAATACGCGCGGATTCGCCGAGAATATTCTCGTAGACCGCAACGGCAAGTACTTGAAGACCATTCTTACCGCGGTTAATTACATACACCAGGTCGAATGCACGCAGCGATTCGATAACGGTCACCACGATAATGATGACGTTTACTGGGCGAAGTGAAGGAAAAATTACTTTGCGGAAAGTAGCGAATTCTTTCGCGCCATCAATAGCCGCGGCTTCGCGAAGTGATGGATCCACAGACTTCAAGCCTGCTAAATAAAGAAGCATGATGTAACCGATATGGCGCCAGGAAGCGATCCCGAGCACAACCCAAATGTTCTTATGCGGATCTCCGAACCAAGAAATGGTGTGGCCAGGATGGTCTGCTCCCAGCATTGCGTTTACGAAACCATTGTTGCGGAAGATGTAATCCCAGACGATTCCAGTCACTGCAAGTGAGAGGACCATCGGTAGGTAGAAAGCGGTTTGGTAAAACTTGGTTCCCTTGAGCTCTTTATCGATGAAATAGGCCAGGATCACGCCAAGTGGTGTCGCGACAAGGGCGAGGGCAAGTAACCACAAAATGTTGTTACGAAGCGCTGGGCCGAAGTCTGCGTAGAGAGTGAAGATCTGGGTGTAGTTACGGAAACCGACCCATTTGATATCTGCAATTCCGCCGATTCCATCCCATTCACAGAATGACAAGGTAATGGTGAGAATTGCGGGGATCCACACAAGAAGAATGTGAAGCGCAGTTGGGAATCCAACTAATCCGCCGATAACGGCGCGATCTTTTGCCGTGAAACTATTGCCACGACGACGACGGCGCTGAGGGGTCTCAGCGACCGCCGTTGAAGTGTTAGTGCTCATTAATGGGTATGTCTATCAGCAAATTATGCTGAAGGCAACGCATCCCATTGCTTCTGTAGATCAGCAGCAATTGCTACTGAATCTCCGCCACCCAAGAACTTCTGGATTGCGTTAGAGAAGATTGGAGATGCGAAGTCAGGGCGTGAATCGCGATCGAAGAACTGTGCAATGTACTTACAGCTCTGGACCAATTCAACTTGCTGACGTGCAAATGCATTCTCTGGCTTTGGCATCTTGCTATTAGCGAACAAAGCAGTTGGAGCAACCTTGAGGACTGCATCTGCATAACCGGTTGAACCGATGAAGGCTGCAAGACCCTTAGCGTTTGCTGCATTCTTTGTTGCGCCCTTTGAAAGCATGTAGCCATCGATAGGAGCTTCAACAGCCTCGCGGCCATTTGCCTTCTCGATCTCAGGGAATGGGAACAATGCGAGGTCAGCAAGATCTGCTGGATCTGTGTAGATCGATGCGTGGAACGCACCCATTACCTGCATTGCTGCTGTCTTCTGGAGGACGAGCTGTGCAGCTGCGTTCCAGTCGAGATCTAGAGTGTCAGTGTTCTGGTAAGGGAACATTGTCTTCCAGTTGTTGAATGTCTTCTGAACGCGTGGGTCAGTCCACTTTACGCGACCTGCTGTGAGGTCCATATGGAACTTGAAACCGTTTGTACGGAAGTTAATGAAGTCGAAGGTACCCATTGCTTCCCAGCCACCCTTGTCACCAAGAGCGATTGGAGTAATGCCCTTTGCCTTGAATGTCTTACATGCGTTGAGGAAATCAGCCCATGTAACGATTGTCTTTGGATCTACACCAGCAGCTGCGAATACAGACTTGCGGTACATGATTGCCCATGGATACCAAGTTGTTGGAACGAAGTAATACTTTCCATCAAGGCCCTTTGAAGCGTTCTTGTAACCAGCGGTGAATTGTGAGCCAATTTTTGCCCAAACATCATCGATAGGTGTAGCAAGCTTCTTTGATGCGAAGAATTGCATACGGTATCCAGCGAACCATGTGAATACATCATCAGGTGTTCCCTGAAGGTATGAAGAGATCTGGTTCTGGAATGTGTTGTGGTCAACAGTATTTAGCTTGACATCAAAGCCAGCTTTCTTAGCTGCTGCAACCCATGCTGCATCGTTCTTCTTAGCTGCTGGATCTGACTGGTTTGAACCAACAGATACTTTCTTTCCTGCAGCGTGTGCTTCTGTTGCTGTTCCAGCACCAAGAATGCCTGTTGTTGCGAGTGCGCCTGCACCAGCAATTGAGCCCTTGAGTACTGAACGACGGGATACGCCGTCTTCCATGATTTCTGACATATTTTTCCTTTTCTCTATCAGCTGAAGTTAGTGAAAAGTGCCGCTGACTTCAGCGGTACGCGAGAACCCTATGGTTCTAGGCTCAATAAGTGGAATTTTTTTGATAACAACTTGGTTACGATTCCCTGATGAAACGTGAAATTGAAGGAAAAACTCCGGAGAAGCCCAGCATTTCGGACGAATCCCCCAAAAAGGTAGTCAAACCTGGTCACGGCTTCTGGATCGGCCTGCTTTTGTCCCCCAGAAAGCGAAAAGTTGCCGTACGAAGCGCATATGGGGTCGTCGCCCTCAGCGTTCTGATCATTATTGGCACCATCACTTACCAAATATTTGGCAGTGCCGAAAATCTCCCATTGCCCAAGGTCCACACCGATATCAGCACTCAGCCGCTGACAACCTTTCAAGATTCGCTAAAAATTGAAGCGCCAAGCGATGCCACAACATATCCAAAATCTACCTGCGCAAAACTTTCTGCTTCTTGGGTGAAAGATGAGAACACAAAACCAGGAATTCCTGCCAATTCTAAAGAGTCCGTTGATTGGTCCAAGTTTGATCTTTCCTATGCAAATGGGAGCGCCCTCTGGCTCGGTGAATCTTCAGTTACCTGTGGTGCAATTATCGATGTTCATGCATCTCTTTATAATTTAAGTGCGCTGGAGAAACTTGATCCATCACCTCGCACAATTCGAGTATTGAGAATTGGTTGGTATGGAGGCGCAGGTGCGCGAATTGTTGCAGAATCTAAACCACTCCAATTGAAAGAAGAGAAAATTCCCAGAGCTCGTGGGGATGTCAGATTAGTTGAAACTAATTGGTCAAAGGCCTATAGCTTTACGGTCGGAAGTAATTGGACGCCGGGTTTCTATTTGGTTGCGACCGTCAATCAAGATGGAGTTATGGAATCTGGAGCGCCATTAATTGTGCGCGCTCCTCTCGGGAGCTCTCAGCTTGCTTTAATGCATTCGCTCATAACTTGGAATGGATACTCCACTTTTGCGGGGTATTCCCTCTATTTCGGGCCAGGCTCAACAGTCGCCAAGCGACGCTCCACTCGAGCACGAGTAGCCTCCTTCGATAAGCCGCTCATTGGTAGCGGTGGATTCCATATGTTCCGTGATGGGCTTCCCCTCGTTCAATTTTTAGAGCGAGCAGGTCTCAATGTGGATCAATATTCAGATGTCGATATCGACCAATGGCCCTCTGTCGTAAAGAGTTATAACGGAGTTATTTTGGGTGGGCATCCCGAATATATGACTCGGCGAATCTTTGACACCTTAATAAGCGCCAGAAACACCGGCATAAATCTCGCGTTTTTAGGGGCTAATACTGCGTTTTGGCAGACCCGCCTTGTCGACACTAAATCAGGAATCGGACGCAGGCTAGTTATGTATCGATTTGCAACCGAAGATCCAGTGAGTGATCCGCGAGGAGTAACAGTTCAATTTAGTGATAAACGAGTAAATGTTCCCTCCAGTTTGCTAACCGGAGAATCGACAACTGGTGTGCATGTGTATGGCGATCTCACTGTCGTTCACATGCCCAAATGGCTCGGCCTTCCGGTCACGACAACGCTCAGAAATTTTTCCCCAGCATCTGAAGTTGAATCTTCCAAAGTCGGTCCAGCGACTCCCCCAAATCTGCAGACAATTTTTGGCGGAAATATGAATTATCGGGACAAGGCCCAAGTTGGATCGCTTCGAACAAAAACACCACGTATGGAGACGAGTTGGTTTACAACTCCATCGGGAGCTGCAGTATTTAATGCCGGTAATTCAATGTGGTCCTGTGACTTGATCAATACATGCGCATTTTCAACGGTAGATGAGAGCACTCGCTCGACACTTGATACCGTCACCTTGAAAGTTCTGACTCTTTGGCAGAAGCGTGGAGTAGGCGCCGCTCTTAAGTAATTTGTGTTAAAAGTAGTTTCGGAAGACTTTCTTGATGGGTCTCCATATTTTCTTGCTCAACCGAGTTGTCTGAGTTATTGGAGATAATTTCATTAATTTATCGCTTGCTGGCTCATCTGGAGTTTTGACATCTTTCAGCGCAGGTGAGCTCTCATCGAGGGAATCGGCTATCCGCTCGATATTTGTCACTAGCGAGATGCTTCGAACTAATTGTTCGGGGTCAACGCCATCAGATTCCTCAATAAGTGTTTCAGCCAGCTGGGCTCCAGCTTGGCGCGCATCTTCTGTGGCATCTTCATAAAATTCAGAATCTTCACTATCCCGCAATTGCTCAACTCTGTTGGAGATCGCAAAACTAGCGGCAGATAAGGCTTTTGCGATCTTTCGATTAGTCGTGTCCGGGATGCCACCATCCACTACCGAATCAAATAGCGTGCGCGCAATCGTGCGAACTTGCACGACTGTATGTTCGACCGCAACTCCTCGAATATAGAGCTCCTCTGCTAAATCCTTCTCGGCAGTAGGGAACCATCGCGCAAAACTCTTTGCTTCAATCGCTTGCGCGCGGACTTTGGGAATCTCCTCCACTAATAAGCGCGCCTTGGCGAGCCACGATCCCGCCTCGTCTTGGGTGTAACCAGCGGCTACCCCTTCTGACATATCCCCCAATAACTTGGCACAGCGATTGGCAAGCGCGGCAATCTGATCGATAGTTCGACCGGCTGGAGTCTTGGGGNGGGAGAAGTAACTAAAGAAGATTGCGATGCAGGCTCCGATTAGCGTTGATGTGAGACGGGTTGCCGCTGTGCTCTCACTGAGTCCCGGCCCGATGACGATGAGTGCGGTGACTGGAACATTGACCGAGGCAACTTCACCAAGGTGAAGTGCGCGCGCGATAACTGCGCAGGTAAGGACTGTGACTCCGACTGAGATAAAACCAAAAGTGAAGAGCCAGACTGCCACTAAGGCAATCGATGCACCGATTGCGGTGCCAATGATCTGACCAAAACCTTCACGAACAGATTTGTGGAGTGAGATACGAATACTCAATCCGCAGACAATTGCAGCGACTNCCCCGCCATTTTTAATTACAAGATCTCCGACTTGCCAGGCGGTGGCTGATGCCAACGAGGCTACAACTATCTGGCGAACCCAGATTCGGCGATCGGTAAAGAGCTTGATAAAACGGCGGAGGAAGTTCTTCATAAATAGATAGGTATTAACCTGCCAAAAGTGCGCCGAAGTAGGTTGCGGCAAGAGCAGCGAGTCCGCTGATAGATCCCCACATCGCGACCGACTTTGGATTCTTAGACCGAGAATGCATAAATGCAGCAAGTCCGGAGAGGAGAACAATCATCATTTTCATACCAAGAACCATCGAGTAATTAGATGGTGCATCCTTGGGAATTGAGGTCATGTTCCAGATTCCGGTAGCTATCAGGACAGCAAATGATGGCCAGGCGATCTTGTTAAATCCCTTAGCTACTGCCTTAATAATTTCGGAGTTGTTTCCGGTTGCTTTGCGCAGAACTGGGACGAGGGCTGCGAGCGTAAATTGGCCACCCACCCAGATGGTGGCAGCTGTGACGTGAAGAAATATGCGAACGCTATCTGCAGCAGATGCGAGTTGAACGGTTGATGAGGCGATTTGTGAGTGATCCATTCCTCAAGGATATATCGAGAGGCCGGGCTTAGACTTCTGACATGGCCAAAAAGGTAAAAGCATGGATGTGCGCCGCGTGTAAGTATCGCCTCAAGGAAGAGGCTTACTACTGCAAGCGATGTGGCGCATTGGTAGATCTGGTCCAAGCCCCAGAAAATCGGATTCCCGATAAGACTTTCTATACTCGCTTTAATCGTTTCTTACATATGAATCCCTTCCAGAAAGCAGCCTGGGGCACCGTTTTTGCCATTGCGCTTGTGACTGGCGGAATTTATTTCAACAACTTGCACGGGGCGCTTACCGATAATAAATCCAGCCAAACTTTTGTACTCAATGTTGATACTGCCTATAGTCCATTTGGTTGCTCGGGAACTGTCTGTCATATCGCCATCAATCTGGAAAATAAGACAGATAAGGTTCAGAAACTAAAGGGCAATCCATACTTTAAGGCCAGTGATGGCGTGCTCCGTGGGCCGGCTGATCCACGAAATGGCACCGGATCAGTAATTTACTATGGCAAAGTTTATTGCCAGAAGGATTTCGATCTTACTTTTGCTCCACACGAGAAGAAGCAATTTATCGGAATTTGTACCGAAGGATTGCCTCGAGGCGGCTATCTGGAGAAAGTGATGATTCTTGATCAGGATAAAAAAGTTGTGGTAACCACAAACCTCAACGCCTTGATTCCGCTAAATTAAATCAAGTAAATTTACGAACCAACGGTCAAGGTATAACTCTGAGTAGCGCTGCCCACCGCATTCGTAGCAGTTATTGTGAACGTTGTGGCTGCAAGAGTAGTTGCCGGTGATCCAGAAAGCGCTCCAGATGAAGCATCCAAAGTGACACCTGCAGGCAGAGTTCCACCCGAAATGCTGTAAGAAGTTGGAGTTCCTCCAGTATTGATCGGTGTGAATCCAACAAGTGGGCTGCCGACAGTTACAGAGTCGCTTGTGTTACTCAAAGTAAAGACTGGCGCCGCAAGCAGATTAAAGGTTTGAGTTGAGATGACAATTGTTCCAGAGTCATTCCGGACTCGAACAGTTCCGCTCTTATTCGCAGCCGAAATCGTCACCGTTATCTGGGTTGTGCTATTCACCGTAAAGCTTGTTACTGGTGAACGTGGACCAATATTTACGGAGTTGATTCCCACAAATCCGGTACCAGTAATCACCATAGTTGCACCAGCAGCTGCGCTCAGCGTTGAGAGGCTGGTAATTGTTATGGAGTCCATGGCGCTGATGATGACCGCTGGGGCCGCAACAAGGACAATCGTTGGACCACTGCCGCTGGCTGCCGCTACGAAACTAGAGATGTATTTCTGGAATGTAACCACAACTGTTGGAGCTGCGGCGGCGTAATAATTATTATCGGCAGCCCGAATTGCGGCGACTAAACAAGTGCCAGTATCTGTTGCTGAGACATATGTTCCAGCGACCGAACATCCAGGGGCGCTTCCGCCCGGAACAATCTTGTAGGTAATCGCTCCAGTACCAGAGCCTCCGGCTGTATGAAGTACCAAGTTAACTGCCGCAATTCCAGTGATATTTGAATACAAAGTGAGCGCACTCTGCTTAACCTTCTTGATAATCGCAGTAGTTGTCTCGTACTTGATATTTACATAGTTTGAAGTTGGTCGTGAAGCAGCCAAGACTAAAGCGCCCGGTGTTGCGATATATGTTCCGGCATTTGTCGGAATAGTTGTCGATGATGCATATGTATTAGTGACAACATCAAAGGCGCGAATTGGTCGAACAATTGGCGTGGTCACGCTCTTTGCTGTTGCGTTGAGTGCGCCACTGGCCATTGCCATTGTCACGGCATTTGCAGCGGAAGTTTCATTCGAAGACCAATATGAATAAGAGGCGCTAGCTAAGTTCAAACCAGAAGTAGCGCGAGCAGAATAGAGCTGAGCAAGCTCTGATTGCGATGGCAAGTACCAGTCATTACGTGTGCCACCTACATATGCATTCGCCAATTTCGCAGCTCCAGAAGTACATCCAGCTAGCATGATGGTGGAGTTCAAGAGCCCATCGCCGATCGATGTAGATGTGTATCCGATAGTTGATGAAGTGTTAGAGCACCATGCTTGCGTTGTGGTTGTTTCTGCTACACCAGACCAGTTGTATGGAGCTGCTTCCAGGTAGCGACCCCATGCTTGAGTGGATCCTGCGTCATAGAAGACGATTCCGCCACCAGGGCCTACATCGCCAACAGAACATGTACCACCTGTTGCGCAGGTACTCGTAGGGGCTGCTGCGTAGTTATAAGTAACAGCAGACTTTGTATCAGAGAAGAGAAGTCCGGTAATGGTTTCAGCCAACCCAAGTGATGCTTGGGTCTGGGTGTAGAACTGAGAAATGATTGGCTTAGCTGAGACAGTAACGGTATCTGCAGCACGAATGGTGATATTGATTGTTGTGCTTTCTGCAACATAGTAAGTACCAGCAGGAACCCATGCGACGATCGAACAGGTTCCAAGTCCACCGGTTGCCGTGACTAAGCCGGTTGAAGTGTCGACAGTACAGAGCGCCGATGTTGTGGTGCTATAGGTGAGATTGCCATCGACAAGTGGTGCTGTATATGGCGCAGGCGTGGCAAAGCGAATGACGACAATTCCAGATCCGCCGGCGCCGCCAGAAAATTCATTAGTTCCATCATGGCCACCGCCACCTCCACCGCAACCGGTGTTTGAAGCACCAGCAGTTGCGGCAACAGGACCAACGCCAGGATTGTAAGAGTAAGCGCCAACTCCACCGCAAGCACCGCCAATATTTCCTGGCAAGGATGAGAAGTAAGAAGTAGCGTTATATGAAGGATTGTCGGTATCTTCACCAGCATGAAGTGCGGTAGCACCTCCACCACCCATTGCGTAAGTAGTCGCTACGCCAGTTATTGTGTCGATAATTCCGGCACCACCATCTGGAGCTGGGGTTCCGGTACCAGTGTGATTTCCACCCGATTGAACATTTGAAGATGCGCCACCAGCGCCACCGCCACCAGAGGTATAACGATAAGAATCACTTGAAGCCCAACCAGCTCGGGCCGCGTTATTTCCTTGTCCAGCAATTCCGCTTCCACCCAGTGGAGAAATATTTGAATAACTACTTCCACCACCGCCACCAGAGGCACCGCTTCCACCAGCCGCGCCGAAGAATCCACCGTATCCACCACCAGCTACAGAAATACCAAGAACCGTAGTCGTCTCACCATTCGTTGCAGTTGAAGCGGATGCAGTTCCACCCTTTGCCACATAAATTGGAACAATCGATTGGCTTGTGACTGACATTGTTGTATTCGTATAGCCACCAGCTCCACCGCCACCACCACGGCCGTGTCCACCAGCTCCACCGCCACCAACTGCAAGAACTTGAACGGATGTAACTCCGTTTGGAACAGCCCAGTTACATGCGCCAGTGTTCTTAAATTGAACAACTGTGTAATTGCCATCAGTGGTAATTACAGACTGACAAGCGGTTCCATTTGGATATCCAATACCCGAAACAGTCGCGGTATCGCCGTAACGAATATTGATCGAAGTCGATGTCTCAGTGAGAGATCGATTTCCCTTGGCTGCAGTCAAGGTAATTGGATATGTAATAGTCGCACCGACAGAATCAACGATCGTCAAGGTAGGCGTGTATGTACCCAGCGGCATGAACTGTGCGACCGTTAACTTAGCCGTGTTTGCAGTCGATGTATCCCATGAGATTCCGGAGTATGCAGTGCCAAAGCTGGTTACCTTCTTGATGCCGGTACCGGAATTAAATGTGTAGGTAAGGACCGTGACGGTATCGAAGGTTGTAGTAGGCGCGGCGGTACCGGTCACAGTTTCAACAGCATTGATGGTAATGGTGTCGAGCACCAATCCAGTCATGCCATAAATATCGGTCGCAACGACGGTGACGATATAAACACCGACTGCGGTTGAGCTTGTAGCAGTAATTACACCGGTGGCTCCACTTATGGAAACGCCAGAAGGAGCGTTCAGTAAGGTAAATGTCTTTGTATCCGTACCGAAATTAGCTATGAAAGCAGCAGATGTTTGGGCAAAACCAAAGGTTGTGTTGATTACTCCACCACCGGTGACGGTAATGCTCTGGGCTACATAAATAGTGAAGTTCTTGGTTGCTGTAGCACCAACTGAGTCAGTCACAGTGACTGTCTCGTAGTAAGTACCAGCAGTAACAGTGTCTGCGACACGAATCTGTCCTGTCTGGCTAATGGTGATTCCAGAAGCGACTGGATTTGAAGTAAGCGCAAAGATAAATGCGCGAATTCCACCAGTGGCAGGGGTTGTTCCACCAGTAGCGGTTTCGGTCGTTGAAGTATCGATGCGTCCAGTGGTTGTATATAGAGTGTTTGGACCAGTGATTGAAATTACTGGGTTGACCCGAATAGTGATCGCCTTAGTACCAAATGCAGTAACCGAGTCAGTAATAGTGACTGTCTCGTAGTAGGTATTTGCAGCCACTGTATTGGGAACCGAGACAACACCAGAGCTGTTGATGGTGAATCCTGCTGCTGCATTAGAAACACTGTAGGTCCACGGCGTCGTACCACCGGTACGTCCAAAGGCAGCCGATGTGGCAGCAACGCCTTGCGTCGTCACAACATCTGAACCATTGGTGAGGGCGTTGAGCGCGTTAACCAAGAAAGTAACCGTCTTATAGCCAGTCACTCCAAGGTTATCTGTGACAGTAATCGTCTCGTAGTAAGTATTAGCCGTAACTGTGTCAGCTACATAGACAATGCCCGTCGCGGAATCAATCCGAATTCCAGAGTTTGCAGGGTTGGAGACGAGGCTAAATGCGTAGGCGCTAGAACCACCTGAGCCCGTGATCGTTCCACCGGTCGCTGTAAATGCTCGGGTGCTCTTGGCGATTCCTTGGGTTGTGGTGATGCTGTCGCCACCATTGACCACAATCGCTGCGTTCACATAAATAGTGATGTTGTACTTAGTTGTGGCTGATACCGAATCGGTAACCGTGATGGTCTCGTAGTAAGTAGTAGCCGTCAAAGTGTCCTTAATAGTAAGTACACCAGTGCTCGCATTAATTAGAATTCCAGCATTTGCTTGCGTGCCAGAAATGGACCAGGAGTAGCTGCCGGCTCCACCGGAAGCGCTGGTAGTACCGCCAGTAGCTGTGTAGGTGGTGCTGGAATCAGTACGACCTGTCGTGTTGTAAATAGTTGTGGATCCAGAAATTACCATTGCCGGATTGACGCGAATAGTAATTGGTGAACGAGCAACTGCGCCGACCGAGTCGGTAACAGTCACAGTTTCGTAATAGATATTTGCTGGCGTAATTGCGCTAACTGTGACAACGCCTGTACCACTAACGCTAAACCAAGTTGGGGTATCTGTAATTGTGTAGGTCCACGGTGTGGTACCTCCAGCGTAAACAAATGCCGATGAAGATCGCGCTACTCCAGCGGTGGTCACGATATTGGATCCGGTACCAAGAGTGAGTTGAGTGTTGACGGTAATCGTCATTGGCTTGGTGCCAGTAACGGTAAATGAATCACTAACCGTGACAGTTTCGTTATATGTCTGTCCACCGGCCACCGTGCTATCGACGGTGACAATTCCATTTTGATCAATAGAAATACCGGTAATTGTTGGAACTAAGGAGAAGACAAGAGCGCCGACTCCACCAGATGCCGCGGTAGTACCGCCGGTCGCTGTAAAGGCGGTAGAAGTCCGAGTGATTCCAAATGAGGTTGTGATGTTACTTCCACCATTAACTTGGATCGCTGGATTTACAATGATGGTGATGTTGTATTTAGTCGTTGCAGAGACTGAATCAGTAACCGTAATGGTCTCTAGGTAGGTGTTAGCAGTCAGAGTGTCCTTGATAGTAAGTAGACCTGTGCTTGAGTTAATGAGAATTCCGGCATTTGCTTGAGTTCCGGTAATGGACCAACTGTAATTACCCACTCCACCGGAAGCGCTGGTGGTACCGCCAGTAGCTGTGTAAGTAGTACGTGTATCTGTGCGACCAGTGGTGTTGTAGATCGTTGTGGATCCAGAAATTACCATTGCCGGATTGACGCGAATAGTAATTGGTTGACGAGCGGTGGCTCCCACTGAATCAGTGACAGTGACGGTTTCATAATAGATGCCACTTGGAGTCGTGCTATCTACTGTGACAATGCCTGAGCTGTTGACGCTAAACCAGGTCGGAGTATCTGTAATCGAGAATGTCCATGGTGTTGTGCCGCCAGCTTTGGCAAATACCGACGATGATCGGGAAACACCCGTTGTGGTCACGATATTTGATCCGGCTGCCAATGTGAGAACCGTATTGACCAAAATCGACATGGTCTTGGTTCCGATGACAGTTAATGAGTCAGTGACAGTGACAGTTTCGTAATAAGTCTGATTTCCAGCAACCGTGCTATCGACAGTCACAATTCCATTTTGATCAATCGTAATTCCAGAAATAACTGGGACTAAGGAGAAGACGAGAACACCTGCGCCACCAGTAGCAGCAGTAGTACCGCCAGTAGCGGTGAAGGCGCTAGAAGATCGAGTGATTCCATAAGAAGTCGTGATATCCGAACCATTGGCGACCGTGATCGAATCATTGACTCGAATAATCATCGTCGTGGAGATCGTCGCATTAACAGAGTCGGTCACTGAAACAGTTTCGGTATAAATACCAACTGGTGTTGTCTTAGAAACGGTGATCACACCAGTGCTTGCATTTATGGCAACGCCGCTTGGAATAGTGCTGGTGATTTGATAATTCTTTGTGCCGGTACCACCGGTGGATGTAAATGCTGTGGCGGTATCAGCGCGGCCATAAGTAGTGAGGATATTTGATCCAGCAGTAATCGTGATTGAATCATTGACCAAGATGATGATGCCAAGCTTGGCAGTAGCACCAACCGAGTCAGTCGCAGTGATTGTCTCTGTGTAGGTTCCACTTGACGTGCTGGAGTTAACTGTGACAACACCAGTTGTGGAGTTGATGGTAATTCCGGATGGAAGTGGTGTGGCATTGGCGGTTGCGATGGAATACGCGACTCCAGTGGTTCCACCAGTCTTCACTAGCGCGTTGGATGAACGAGCGACGCCTTGAGTGGTGGTGATATTTGAGCCATTTGTAAGCAAAATTGGCGCATTTACCGTGATCGTCTTGGTGATGGAATAAGACATGTTTAAGTTATCCGTGACGGTAATCGTCTCGGTGTAGACGCGCGCATTGAGAGTATCTGCCGCGGCAACCGCGCTATCGACGGTGATCACACCAGTGACTGAATCAATTGTGATGTACGAAGAAGTTGGGTTGGAGACCAAGGTGTACTTGTAGACAGCCGTGCCACCTGTCCCAGTAATTGTTCCGCCGCTACCAACGAATGCGCTTGAGACCTGACCAATACCAGATGTAGTCACGATGTTGTTGCCGCCAGAAATTCCCATTTGGGTATTGACGACAATCGTCATTTGGGTCGAACTAGTAGCGCCCACCGAGTCAGTAACTGTGACCGTCTCAATGTATGTATTGGCAACGGTGTACGTCTCGACTTTCACAATTCCCGTGACGGAGTCAATAGAAATTCCCGAAACAGTTGGCGTGATGGAGTAACGGAAGATTGATGTTCCGCCGCTGACGGTAAATGCGGTCGATGTATCAGAACGCAATCTGGTGGTGAGAATATTTGAGCCACCACCGATAGTTGGGGCGATATTAACCTTTATGGTCATTGCCTTATAACCCGTGGCGCCCACGGAGTCAGTCGAAGTGATGGTTTCGACGTAATCGCTGATGGCAGTAAAGGAATCGACGGTGACGATACCGGTCACAGAATCAATGGTGATTCCACTAACTGTTGGAGCGATGGAGAATCGCTTGGTTCCAGTTCCGTTGGATGCAACAAAGGCGGGAGTCTTTAATTGATATCCGACGGTCGTAATGATGTTGCCGCCAGCTGTAACGGTGATGGTGTCGGCCACAACAATGCGTACATTCTTCTCGCCGGTGACGCCAAATGAGTCAGTTGCAGTGACCGATTCGTTGTAAGTGCCGGCAACAGTGTTGGAATCCACAAAGATGATGCCCGTCAATGTGTCAATCGAAATTCCAGAATAGCCAGGTGTCAGTGTGAAGGTAAGAACGCCGGAGCCACCATTTGAGCCAGTTGTTCCACCAGAAGCTGCGAATTGAGATGAGTACATCGCAATTCCACGAGTTGTGGCGATATCGCTACCGGCTGAGACTGTAATCGAATCATTGACTTGGATGGTGATTTGGGTAGTTGCAACTACTGAGAGTGAATCAGTAACAGTTACCGTTTCGAGGTAAGTGCCCTTCAGGGTACTGCCCAAAACAGTGATGATTGCGGTGATGGAGTCAATGGTGATTCCAGTGACGGTTGGTGAGATGGTAAATCTCCATGGAGTTGTACCGCCACCATAAGTAAAGGCTGGTGTTGTACGTGTTAAACCAAAGGTTGTGTAGAAAGTTGCGACNCCCCCGCCGATAGTGAGTGGACCGTTTACCAATACCGTCATCATTTGGGTCGCAGTCGCACCGACGGAGTCAGTTGCTGTAATCGTCTCTACATAAGTACCAGCAACCGTCGTGCTATCAGCAGTCACTACGCCGGTGACTGAATCAATGGTGATGCCAGTGACTGCCGGCAAGATGCTAAAGACCTTAGTGCCAGTACCGTTGGAAGCAATCCGTGCAGCAGAGCTACGAGAAACGCCTTGCGTAATTGTGATATTGGAACCACCAGAAATCGAAATTCCGGTGTTAACCACAATTGTCATTGTGGTGATACCAATAGCACCAACTTGATCGGTTGCAGTAATAGTTTCGATCCACGTTCCCACTGCAGTATTAGATTCAACAGTCACTACACCTGTGACGGTATCGATGGTGATGCCAGTTCGGGTTGGGCTAATCGAGAAGTATTTGGTTCCGGTACCGGTAGAGGTATCGGATGTGAATGCTGGAGTTACCTGTCGAATTCCATATGTGGTCGTCACGTTACCGCCGCCACTGACTACAACCGCAGCATTAACCGTAATTTTAATTACTGCTTGATCGCTGTAGCCCAGCTGGTCGGTAATAGTGATTGTTTCGTAGTAAATGCCAGGCGTCGCTGTCTCGGCGATCTCATAGTGAGCAGGTAGCGGAAGATTTAGGCCATCGGTTGTATCGATTCCTTGTACAAGGAAAATACCTTGCGCCGAATGTGAAGGAGTAACTGCGAAGTTAACTGCGCCAGTTCCACCTTGCCAGGTCATAGTGTCACCAACAAGACGGATACCTGTTGTTGTAGTTAATCCCGCGCTGACATTTGGAGCTTGGAGCACGTTGTTCACATAAATCGTAATCAAGGTTGTGGCGAAAGAGCCCATGGAATCGGTAATTGTCAGAGTTTCTGGGTACACGCCAAGAGCAGTCGCAGTATCAATCGTGATAACACCCGATGTGGAGTTAATGCTAATTCCGGTATAAACAGTGCTGAGCGAAAATGCATACGGAGCAGTTCCATAGAGCCCTGTAATCGCCTTCAAGTTTCGGGAGTGACCGGCAGTTGTACAGAAATCACACTTTGAGAAGCTCTTATTAATCGATCCAAATGCAACTGCGACGTTGACTCGCACCGTCATCGTCTTGAGTGTGGTTGAGCCAACTGAGTCCGTGACTTTAATTGTGACTGTGAAAGTTTCACCCTTAGAAGTCGTGGTACCTGCATATGTCACTAAGGCGGTGATGATTCCGGTACTGCTGTCGATCGAAATTCCGGATGCGGGAATGTTGGTTACCGTCTTTTGACCTAAACCAGTGCCGGTATCAACGGTGATTGTTTCGATATTCCACACAAATGAACCAGTTCCATTTGTGAGCGAAGTCGTACCGTTTGTCGCGACAAAGGCAGACGATGATTGAGACTTGGTCGAAGTCGTAATGATGTTGGAGCCAGCAGAGATCGTGATCGTCTCATTGACGATAATCGTCATCTGCGTGCTTGCTTGCGAGCCGACGGCGTCAGTGATCGTGACAGTTTCAATCACAGTTCCGCGAGCAGCGGTCGGTCCAACAGTGACAACACCGGTGGAAGAATCAATCGTGATGCCAGTCAACGTTGGTGAAAGTGAGAAGATCCATGGACCGGTTCCATTTGCGCGAGTAAATGCGGTAGATGTAACGGTGCGACCGAACGTCGATGTAACGTTCGANCCCCCGCCGATACTTACTTCGGTGTTAACAAGAACGCGCGAAGAAGAGGTAGCGGTTGCGCCGACTTGGTCGGTTGCAGTAACCACGAAGTCATAGGTGCCGACATCCGTTGTTGAATCGACGTAGATAACACCAGTTGTGGAATCAATGGTGATTCCAGAAACTGTAGGAGTGATCGACCAGACTTTGGCGCCAGTTCCGTTAGTGGCCACAAAGGCAGTTGATGGACGACCAACGAAGTGGGTGGTTGTAACGCCTGAACCAGCTGAAATCACGATCGCGCTTGCGACCACAATTGTCATTGATTTATAGCCCTTTACGCCCAATGAGTCAGTCGCTACAACCGTCTCAATATAGGTATTGGCGGCCAACGTGGAGTCCACGGTGACAACACCAGTCGATGAATTGATGGTGATATAAGAATTGGTTGGCGTGATCGAATAAGTAAATGCGCCGCTACCGTTGGTAGCCGCTGTAGTTCCACCAAAGGCCACGAAGGCAGATGAAGAGAGTGCAATTCCAAAGGTGGTGTTGATATTCGAACCAGCTGTGACAGTAATGGAATCGTTAACCAAAATCGTCATTGTGGTGCTGGATGACGCAGTGACGGAATCGGTGACGGTGACTGTTTCGATGTAGGTACCTGGCAAGGTGCCCACTGCCACATAGACCACGCCAGTTGTGGCATTGATGGTGATGCCAGAAACTGTTGGCGATATTGAGTAGCGATATGTGGTGGTACCGCCAGAAACTGTAAATGCAGTTGATGATTCTGCGCGGCTAAATGTGGTCAAGACATTTCCACCGCCACCAATTTGAACCGGAACATTGACGAGAATAGTGAGCGCCTTGATACCGATTGCACCGCGATCATCAGTAGCTGTAACAGTTTCGTAGTAGGTGCCAGGAACTGTGCTGCTATCGATAGTGACGACACCACCGACTGAGATTGTTACGCCATGATCTCCACCAGTGACACTAAAGATGCGAGTACCGGTTCCGTTTGCGGATGCAAACGCGGTCGAAGATTGCGCGTAACCAGTAGTTGTAACAATGTTCGATCCAGCAGTCACGGCAATTACCTGATTGACCAAGATGGTCATCGGCAAGTAACCCTTCATGCCCAAGCTATCGGTCGCAACGATTGTTTCGACATATGTGCCCGCAGCTAGCGATGAATCAATTGTGACGATTCCCGAGTTCGTATCGATGGTGATGTAAGTCATTGGGTTGAGGATCGAGAAGCTAAATGCTCCGGAACCGTTTGTGGCTGCAGTCGTTCCGCCGCTTGCTGTGAATGCTGTCGATGATCGAGCGATACCTTGGGTAGTCGTGATTCCCGATCCACCAGCAACGGTGACACTTGGGTTAACCCGAACGGTCATTGTGGTGCTGGATTTAGCAGTTACCGAGTCAGTGACGGTGACGGTCTCAAGGTAAGTGCCTGGCGCTGTTGTTGAGGCAACGCTGATAACGCCTGATGTCGCGTTGATGGTAATTCCAGCGTTTGTCGTTGGATTAATAGAATAGGTATAGGTCGAAGTTCCACCTGTGACGGTGAATGCTGAAGATGAATCGGCGCGACCAAATGTGGTCAAGACATCTGAACCGCCACCGATTTGGACTGGAATGTTGACCAAGATGGTGATGTTGCGAGTTGCAAATGCCGAGACGGTATCGGTGACAGTAATTGTCTCAATGTAGGTACCAGGTGAAGTTGAACTGTCGACTGTGACGATTCCCGATTGCGCGATCGAAATTCCATGATCGCCACCCGTGATACTAAATGTGCGAGTACCAGTTCCATTGGCCGATGTGAATGCCAATGATGATCGAGAAATTCCAGTAGTGGTGGTAATTCCAGAACCAGCCGAGATTGTGATCGCTTGGTTGATGTAAATCTTAAAGGCCTTGTAGCCCTTTTGACCTTGCGAGTCAGTAGCTACAACCGTCTCGCTATATGTGGCAGCCGCGAGAAGTGAATCAACAGTCACGATTCCAGTGGCGGAATCAATGGTGATGTATTGGATAGTCGGCGTGAGTGAGTAGGTGAATGCACCACTTCCACCTGTTGCTGCAGTAGTACCGAGCGAACCTACGAAGGCAAGTGAAGAGAGGCTGACGCCAGTTGTTGTGGTGATATCTGATCCACCAGAAACTGCGACTTCTGGGTTAACTCGAATAGTGATGGAGACGCGAGCAACTGCGCCGACTGAGTCGGTTGCAGTAATTGTTTCGATGTAACCATTACTTGCAACTGTTGTTGCAGCCACTGAGACAACGCCAGTGATCGAATCAATGGTGATGCCTGCGACGGTTGGTGAAATTGTCCATCGCTTAGCGCCAGTACCAAATGTCGCAATAAATGCAGTCGAAGAATCTGCGCGACCGCGAGTGGTGAGCATCGTTGCTTGACCACCACTGATAACGATCGATGGATTAACGATGATGTTGATGACGCGAATACCGATAGCACCCACAGAGTCGGTGGCGGTTACGGTTTCAACGAATGTGGTCGTATCGGTAGGTGAGCCAATTCCAGCGTCAGCCGTGACGATTCCGGTGATCGAATCGATGCTAATTCCGGCAATTGTTGGGCTTAAGGCGTAGGTGCGAAGGCCAGTTCCGTTGGTCGCAATATAAGCGCCAGAGCTTTGAGCGATGCCATAGGTAGTCTCGATTGGTCGAGCTGCCACAACATTGAGCGCTGCGTTAACGGTAATTGTTTCGCGCTTAGTGCCAATTGCACCCAGCTCATCGGTCGCGACGACTGTCTCGTAATAGATCGCTGGCGCTACACCTGATGCCACAGAGACAATACCTGTTACAGAATCGATGGTGATTCCTGAATAGGTAGGAGTCAAACTGAAGCGCAGTGTGCGTGTTCCATAGCTGGCGACGAATGCGGTTGAACTCAAAGCGATTTGGTCAGTGGTCGCAATATCAGAACCAGCACTCACCACAATTTCGTGGTTGACGGTAATTCGAATTGTCGTTGTCGTTGTCGATGTCACGCTATCGGTAGCAGTAATGGTTTCGTTATAAACGCCCGGAGTAAATCCAGATCCAGATGCAGTTGCTGAATCAACAGTGACAATACCTGTTACTGAATCGATGGTAATTCCTGTGACAGTTGGCGAAATCGACCATCTCTTATTTGAGGTTCCATATGTTGCAACGAATGCTGGTGAGTAGGCGGCAAGTCCGCGAGTAGTCGTGATGGAATCGACGCCGGCAGAGATAACGATCTTTGGAGCAATCGTTATTGTCATTGTGGTGTATCCGGTCGCACCGACGGTATCGGTCACCGTAATGGTCTCTACATAAACTGTGTAGGTATCAATCACGCCTACTGATCCGGTGACCGAGACGATTCCTGTGTTGGAATCGATCGTGATTCCAGAGACTGTTGGTGAGATCGCATAGGTACGGCTGCCAGTTCCATAGATTGAACTAAATGCAGCTGAGGAGAGTGGGGTTCCAAATGTGGTGTTGATGTTGGAACCATTTGTCATGACTAGCGCAGGATTAACGATGATCTGATACATCGTGCTTCCAGTGACGCCGAGGGAATCGGTCGCAGTAATTGTCTCGAAGTAAGTGCCTGCCGCTACTGAGGAGTCAGATGAAATTACTCCGGTGGAAGGATTGAAGGTAATACCGGCTGCTGATGGGGATGGGCCAGTGGTCGAAAGAACAAGTGCGCCAGTTCCATAATTTCCGTGTACAGGTGGAGCATTTGCAGGGATGGTGATTGTGGTTTTAATTGCAACTGGCACGGAACTCCCAGAGACTGTTTCAGAAATTCCCGTCACTGTAATCTCTGGGTTGACCGTAATTCTGATTGGAATAATTGTTGTCGATGAAACTGAGTCGGTAACAGTGATCGTCTCGTTATAAATCGCCGCAACACCAATACCTGCAGCAGTTGCAGAATCAACAGTCACAACGCCAGTTGTGGCATTAATAGAAATGCCCGTTACAGGTGGCGCAATCGAGAATCGAAGCGTTCCGGTACCGAGAACAGCTGTAAATGGAGTGGAATAAGCAGCTCGGCCACGAGTTGTAGTGATGGTCTCTTGTCCCCCACCTATAACAATCTTCTCGTTAACGCGAACAATCGTGGTGGTTTCGGTGTAGTAACCGACGGTATCTGTGGCTCGCACCGTGATTGTGTAGGTATCGACAGTTGTGCTGGAGTCAGCAGTAATCACACCCGTGCTGGAGTTGATCGTAATTCCCGAAGAAGTTGGGCTCGAAACGATCGACCAAGTCTTGGTGCCAGTTCCAGAATCAGCAATAAATGCCGTTGATGAGAGCGGTGTTCGCAGGGTGGTGGAGATGCCAGAGCCGCCACGGATTCCAACTGCGGGATTAACGATGATGGTTGCCATGTAGCTACCCGTCACACCCAATTGATCCGTCGCAGTAATAGTTTCGTAGTAAGTACCAGCCGGTTTGTTGCCAGTAACAGAAATCTTCGCAGTTGCTGGATCGAATGAAATTTCAGAGATAACTGGGGACATTGTCAGCGTCAACGTATCTGTTCCACCAGTGCCGTAGAAGGCAGAAGAACTTTGCGGGATGGTGATGGTCGTATTGATCGATACTAAGTTATCTGAACCCAACGGATTTGAGGCAGTGAATGGAGCGTTAGTAGGGGTCGCGGTGATATTTCGCCCGCTGGAATCCGCATAAGCTGTTCCAGAACTCGCTGCGTTGAGCAAGAGAAGAGTGGTCGAATCAGCTACTGGAACCGTGGTCGGAACCGTAAAGTTCGAGGTATGTCCAGCAGTTGATTGGATGTGGAATTGAGATACGAGGCCTGGGAAGTAAGCATCATTTGCGGTCTCATTACCTAATACAAATGTTGCACCTGTTGTATTGATCGCGTTGGCATATGAAATCGTTCCCTTTTGCACGCCATTTACATATAGGTAAACAGTCGATCCAGAACGTGACAATTCGAAATGTTGCCACTGATTGAGAGTGACGAGGCCAACCATGGAAATATTTCCAGCGAGCGTTCCATTGGCCCAGAAATAGAGGTTTCCACCAGAGGCGAGCGACTCTTCGCTAATTGCAAATGGAGATGTATTCCAAGTTCCAAATGAGAAGAGACGTGGGAAGCTGGTGTAAGAAGTCATCTTCTGCCACCACGAAATTTTAAAATTAGTGAATGAAGTCGCGATTGCATTGGACGCAATTTCAACACGCGACCCAGCTGCGTTCGAGAATGAGATCGCACCTGTACCGGCAGCCACGCCACCATTGATGACAATCGCTGGATTAACCTTGACTGACATGGTGGTTCGGGCAAAAGCAGTGACCGAGTCGGTCACAGTGACAGTCTCGATATATGTGCCAGCGACAGTATTTGCCGCTACTCGAACCACTCCCGTGCGTGAATCAATGGTAATTCCAGCCACCGGTGGGGAGATCGTAAATGTCCATGGAGTTGTACCGCCTGCATAGGTAAAGGCAGTAGTTGAATCGGCACGACCAAATGTCGTAATGATGTTCGATCCCCCGCCGATGGTGACTGGGTTATTTACCAATATCGTCATTGGCTTGTAAGCGGTTGCACCCACCGAGTCAGTCGCAATCACGGTGTCGTAATAGGTACCGGCAAGCACGGTATTAGCAACACTCACTATTCCTGTGGTCCGGTTAATCGTTATGCCAGTGATGGAATCACTGAGTGTGTAGTACTTAGTACCCGTTCCAAACGTCGCCGTAAAACTATCTGAACTTCTTGCGATCCCTTGGGTCGTGGTGATATTCGAACCCGTAGTGAAAGTAATCGCCTGGTTAACAACGACGTTGAATATTGTGGAGCCTGTTACTCCCAAGGAGTCAGTCGCGGTGATGGTTTCTAGATAAGTGCCAGGCAAGGTAGCGCTATCTACTTTGATAATGCGATTTGTGGCATCGAATGTAATTCCAGCATTAGTAGTTGGAGCCATTGAATAGGTAAGTGTGTCTGTTCCACCAGTTGCAGAGAATGTGTTGGAATTTCGAGCAATGCCAGTTGTCGTTGTGACAACATTTGTATCTGCCACACTGGTATATGGCGTTCCCATGGGTATATCTGTTCCATAAGTTGTATTGGAATTCACGCCAATCTTTCCATTACCACTCTTGTCGTTGACAAGGTCTGCTTGAGATAGCGGCGCCCACCTAAAGAGAGTATTAACATCATTGGTGGAATAGTTGGTAGGGGCTGTATATGACGATGAATGCGCATCATTTCGGATGACAAAATCTGTGATTAACCCGGTATAGGAATTGCTGTTATTGAATGTTCCGAGGGTCAACGTTGCGCTATCGAAAACCATTGAGCCGGAAACCGGATAGGAAAGTACTTGACTTCCGTTGACGAAGAGGTAGACATAGCTGCCCGAGTGAGCAAGTTCGTAATATGCCCATTTATCAATATAGGTGGAGACGGCCGGACCATTCATTGCGAATCCAACACTTTGGGCGCCGGTTGGGGCCCAAGAAACAGCAGATGTAGATATTCCGCCGGCGGCATTTTGATAGAGGTAGCCGAAATCTGTCGAACCCTGACTCAAATCAAATAAGTAGGTGGGGTTAAGCGCAGTAGGCGCCTTCTGCCACCAACGAACACTGAAGTTTGAGAGCGATCCTAAATTCAAACCAGTGAAAGTAATTTTCGATGGAAGGTTGCCATTAAACGTACCGTTGCCAGGACTATTTCCCGCAATCAGAATTTGATTGGCATTTGCAACGCTTACAACAATTCCTTGATTTACCGTAACCGTTATGGCCTTAGTAGCGATCGCAGTGACTGAATCGGTGACAGTGACGGTCTCGTTGTAAGTTCCTGCAACAGTTGTGCCAGCGACATAAACAATACCAGTAATCGAGTCCACAGTAATGCCTGCAACTGCTGGTGAAATACTGAATCGAAGTGGATTAGTTCCACCAGACGCTGTGAATGCTGTTGAAGAGTCAGCACGACCAAATGTAGTGATGATATTTGAACCGCCACCAATTACTACCGGCACATTAACGAGAATGGTTGTGGCCTTGTAGCCCTTCGCACCCACATAATCAGTGGCTACAACAGTTTCATAATAAGTCCCGGAATCAACTGTGTTTGCAACGGTAATTCGGCCTGTTATTGTGTCAATTGTGATTCCGCTAATTGTTGGCGTGAGGCTAAAAGTCTTGGTGCCAGTACCGCGAGTTGCGGTGAAAGTATCTGATGTACGAGCAATTCCCTTTGTGGTGATGATGTCTGATCCGGCTGACACTGTGACAGTGTCGTTAATCAATACAGTGAATTGTGTTGCACCAGTGACGCCGAGGCGGTCAGTCGCGGTAATTGTTTCAATATATGTGCCAGGAAGAGTTGTGGAATCAGCGGTAATAATTCCAGTTGCTGGATCAAATGTAATCCCCGCATTTGATGTTGGTGACATGGAAAGTGTTAAGGAGTCGGTTCCGCCCGTTGCTGAAATTGCAGCTGTAGAGCCTTGAATTCCGAAAGTTGTAGTCAAACCACTAGAAACGCCTGCTGACATGGCTGAAACTTGAGCAGAGGTCAATGCGGTTGCAAAGATATCGAATTGAGATATTTTAAATTTTCCGGCGGTGCCATCACCCAACCACGCACCATAAGAAGATGGAACAGCAGTACCAAGTGAGTAATACAAAGCTCCACTATTGGAAGCATATGGGAGTGCTCGGATTGTGCTTACGCTGCCCGCTACTTGGCCGTTGACATATGCGGTCAGTACCGATGTCGCAGCGTTGTAGACGAAACCTACGTAATACCAATTGTTAAACGGAGTTGCAATTGAGGATGTGATTACTGGAGCCGATGATCCGTTCCAAACGCGGAATTTCAGAACTCCGCCGACCATTTCAATCTGGCTATCCCACCAGCCAGCGCCTGTTAATTGAGAACCAATTTCCTCAACGATAACTCCGTTTCCAGTCGGATAAATATTTGCAAAGACCGATGTGGAACCTATGTTTGCGTTACCTTGGAAATATGAGGCGATGCTATTCGACATCAATGTTGGCTGTGTTCCAGTGCCATCAAAAGTGGCAATGCCACCTGACACAGATACTCCGGTACCTAATGTTGAGTTTGAGTGACCAAAAGCATCAGTAAATCCAGAACTTGCAATACCAGAACTTGTGTAGGAAACAATTGGATTAACTCCCGAAGGGCGACCAAGCGCACCGCCAGTTGAATTAGAAACCACAATGGCAGGGTTAACTTTAATCGTGATTGCAGTCTTTACAACTGATGAAGCAGAGTCCGTAACTGTTACAGATTCATAATAAGTTCCAGCCGCAGTTGAAGAATCAACTTTGACTACTCCCCCTTGAGTGATCGTGATTCCTGAAACTGTTGGAGTAATGCTGAATGTAAGTGTGCCCGTTCCGTTTGCTGCGGTAAATGGTTGTGATGCTTGATAGCGACCGTTGGTCGTTACCAAAGAGGTATCTCCCCCAGATATAACGATTGCGGCATTTACAAGTATCGCAACAGAAGTTTCAGCAAATCCACCAGCGACGTCGGTAACGCGAAGGGTTACTGAATACGTACCGACAGCAGTAGTTGAGTCAGCTTTCACAATTCCCGTCGTTGTATCAACGCTTACGCCAGATGGTGGAGAAATTACGGACCAAGTCTTGGTACTCGTTCCCTTTGCAGATGTGAATGCTGTAGAAGTCTTTTGGGTTCCATAAGTTGTTGTAATTCCAGAGCCACCGGCAATGGTGTTGGTTTCGTTGACAGTAATCGTTTCAACCTTGCTGACGGCATACCCAATGGAGTCAGTCGCAGTAATGGTCTCGTAATAGGTGCCAACAGCGAGCGAACTATCCGCGGTAACGATTCCCGTAGAAGAATCGAAAGTGATTCCAGGGTTTATCGATGACATGGAGAGCGTCACTAGTCCAGTTCCGCCAGAAGTTGTGAATGCGACAGATGAACGAGCGCGTGAGTAAGTCGTGGAAATAACTGATCCCGCACCTAGTACGAGGCCTGCGTTAACAGTGATCTTCACAGTTTTACGAGCAATAGCTCCGGAGGCATCTGTAACAGTGACAGTTTCGGTGTAGAACGGTGAAGAAACTGCCGTCGTGGCGGAGACCCGGAGAACTCCGGTTACTGAGTCGATTGTTATGCCAGTTAGCACTGGAGACAGGCTATAAACCTTAGGTGAAGTTCCACCCGTAGAGGTTGCCGTCATCGAATCTGCGCGGCCAAAGGTGGTGGTGATGTTTGTAGTTGAAATAGTGAGCGTTGGATTTACAACTACGGTGATTAGATATGCAGCCGTTGCACCAACAGAATCAGTAACAATTATGGTGTCGTAATAAGTATTTGCTGCAAGAGCAGGAGAGATGGTGACGATGCCGGTATCAGTAATCGTCAAACCAGTAATGGTGTCGGAGAAGCTCCACTTCTTGGTTCCAGTTCCGTTCGTAACTGAGTAAGTAGAGAAAGTGCGGGCAGTTCCAAGTGTCGTAGCAATAGTTGTGTCACCAGATATCAACATAGCGGATGCCACCGTAATTGTTATTGCCAAGATGCCGGTTGAGCCCAGTGAATCTGTAGCCGTGACTGTTTCTCTGTACGTAGCTGGAGTAACAGAAGAACTAACAGTGATTCGACCGGAAGTTGAATCTATAGAAATTCCGGAAATAGTTGGAACCAAGCTGAAAGATTTGGTGCCAGTTCCATTGGTTGCGGTGAATGCTGGTGACTGAGTTTGAATTCCAGTAGTGGTCAAGAAATTAGAACCACTCACAGAAATTGCGGAGTTGACGGTAATGCCTACAGCAACTCGAGCAACTGCTCCTGCAGAATCAGTAACTGTGACTGATTCGTTATAGGTATTAGCTACAACTGCTCCAGTAACTCGGACAACTCCATCTGTACCAATGGAAAGTCCAGTGACTGCTGGAGTAATTCCAAAGGTGAGTGTGCCGGTTCCACCAGATGCGGTAAATGCCGTTGAAGAATCTGCGCGGCCAAAAGTAGTGGTAATTCCAGATCCACCGGCAATCACAATCGCGCCGTTAATGACGATACTCATCGTTGTTTGAGCGGTGGCACCAGCAGAGTCAGTTACTTGAACGGTTTGAGTAAATGAATCTATTGTTGCGAGTGCTGAGACAGTGACAATGCCAGTCACTGAATCGATAGTTACATTCGAATGAGCCGAAATTAATGAGTAAGTCTTGGTGCCAGTACCCAAAGTTGAAGTGAAGGCAGATGAGCTCTTTGCCGTGCCCGCAGTCGTGGTGATGTTGGAGCCGCCACCGATTGTTGGAAGAGCGTTGATAGTTACGGTGAAGGCAAACTTTGCAACGACGCCAAGTGAGTCAGTTACGGTTACGGATTCTAGATATGTGCCGGTGTCCATCGTGTTGGCGGCGGTAATCACGCCAGTGCTCGAGTTAATGCTGATACCGGTAATTGTTGGAGTTAAGCCAAAGGTCTTAGTTCCGGTAGCACCGCTCGCGGTCAATCCAAATGATGTTCCGGTAAAGCCCTTGGTTGTTGCCAAGCTAAGAGTTCCTGTGACAGTTGCAGTTGGGTTTACCAAAATTGTGACGACAGTAAATCCAGTCATACCTAAGGAATCAGTGACAGTGATGGTTTCGTAATAAGTATTTGCCGCCAAAGTTGATGAGACTTTTACAAGACCTGTTGTTGAATCGAAAGTAATTCCGCTGATTACCGGAAGCATGGAGAGGCGGAGAGTTCCGGTTCCACCAGTAGAGCCAAATGCAGTGGAGGTATCAGCACGTGAATATGTGGTGGTGATATTTGAACCACCCGTGACAGTTGGTGCCACATTGACCAGAACCACCATGTTTGCGATGGCAGTCGCTCCGACTGAGTCGGTGACAGTGATCGTCTCGTAATAAGTATTAGCTGCGGTTGTGTTGCTGACCGAAATCACACCAGTCGATGAGTTGATGGTGATACCAGATGCGGTGAGTCCAAGTGAGTAAACCTTGGTACCAGAACCACCGGATGTGGAGAGGGCGGATGAAGAATCTACGCGACCAAATGTGGTGGTGATATTTGCGGCTCCTGAGATCACCATTGGTGCGCGAATCGTGAGAGTGAAGACGATCGCAAGAGTCGCGCCAACAGAATCGGTGACAGTAACTGTCTCTTTATAGGTGCCGGCGGTCATTGTTCCGAGAACCGTGATCGCACCGCTGATGCTGTTAACTGATACGTAAGCGGTATCCCCCGCTAAAGCAAATGACTTGGTTCCGGTACCGCCAGCGATGGTGAGTGTGCCGAAGGTATAACCGCGTCCCTGTGTTGATTCAATCGCAGTGGTGCCGGCATAAGTCATTGCAGCATTGACGTGAATTGTCACAACAGTTTGGGAAGTGATGTTGAGCGAATCTTTTGCAGTGACGGTCTCGTAGTAATCACCTGGATTTACAGTGCTAGCAACTGTGATAGCGCCAGTAGCTGAATTGATAGAAATGCCGGTGATTGCTGCTGCGGTGTAGGTAATAGAACCAGTACCGTTACTTGCAACAACATCATTGAAGGTGGTGGCTTTGCCGGCAGTCACGTTTAGTACACCGAAAGCACTAAATGAGATTCCTGCATTTACGGTGATAGAGATTGTTGTGGTGGTTGTCGCGCCGACAGTATCGGTCACTGTAATTGTTTCGAGATATGAACCAATGGCAGTGTTGTATGCAACTCTCACGATTCCATCTGAGCCAATAGTGATACCGGTATAGGTCGGAGCAATCGAGAAGGATTTAGTTCCGGTTCCGTTGGTCGCCACAAAAGCGGTTGAGGAATCTGGGCGACCAGAGGTTGTGACAATGGATGACGATCCACCACTGATGGAGATCGGCAAGTTAATAGTGATGGTGATCGACTTAGTCGTCTGTGCAGTAGATGAATCGGTGATAGTGATGGTGCCGGTATAAATCTGAGCTGACATTCCGGTGGTGGTGATTGCGCCAGTTGAAGCATCAATGGAGAGGCCAGTTGCGGAAGGTGAGATCGAGAAGGTCTTTGTTCCAGTTCCGCCAGTGACGGTGATTGCTCCAGAAGTGAATGATTTTCCTTGAGTGCTGGTGATGTTATTGACACCAGTGACTGTCATAGTGTCGTTAACTGTGAAAGTGACAGAGACTGAGCGAGAAATTCCTAAGGAGTCAGTGGCGGTTATACTCTCAACGTAAGTGCCCTTGGCTAGTGATGATGATGCAGTGACTGCGCCAGTTGAGGAATTAATGGTGAGGTTTGCATTGACCGGCGAGATTGCATAAGTCAGTGCACCGGTTCCATTGACAGCTGTAAATGCGGTCCAGGTCTGGGCGGTACCGAATGTTGTTGCGAGTCCAGTCTTCGCAGTAAGACCGACTGCATCATTAACAGTGATGGTCACAATCGAGGTATCGATAGCGCCAAGTGAATCGTGAACTGTCACAGTTTCAACGAATACGCCAACATGTGTTCCGTCAACAGAAACAACTCCAGTTTGCGAATCGATAGTGATACCACCGGAATTTGCAGCAATAGTGAAGTAGCGCGATCCGGTACCGCCAGTAGCAGTAAATGCAGTAGTGGAATCAGCGCGGCCAAATGTGGTGGTAAGGGTCGCTTGGCCGCCACCAATAAACACTGAGGAGTTCACTTGAATAGTGATCGACTTGGTAGCCGTACTTCCAAGGTCATCAGTTGCAGTAGCGGTCTTTGTGTACGTTCCTGGGGCTAGTCGACCATCAACCGAGATTGCTCCGGTTGAATCGATCGTGATGTAGCTATTGGCATCTGTTGTGATTGACCAAGTTGGAGTACCGGTTCCACCAGTGGTTGTGAGTGGGGCAAAGGTAGAAGTCTTGCCCAATGTGCTCGTGATTGAAGTAGCACCGCCAATTGTCATCGTGTCATTGACTAGGAAAGCAACATTGGTTACAGAAGTTAAACCATAAGCATCCGTAACTGTGACGCTCTCGTTGTATGTGCCAGATGCAAAAGTATTGGCGATATTTAGCGCACCGGTCGAAGAGTTAATTGTGATCCCCGAGTTAATTCCAGAGATTGTGTAGACCAGCGGCGCAGTTCCATAATTTGCTACAACGGATGTGAAAGTGCGGGCATATCCCTTTGTGGTTTGCAAGGTAGAGAACGCCGCAAATTGAAGTGAGCGATTAACAACGATAGTGATTAACTTACGAGCGACCACGCCCAAAGAATCAGTAACGGTTACAGATTCGATGTAGGTACCAGCTGCCGTCGATCCACTTGCAGTCACAACGCCATCGCTGCCGATGCTAATTCCTGAAACGGATGGGGTGATGCTGAAAGTCTTTGTTCCCGTACCACCGATATATGAGAAGGCGGTAGATGAATCTGCGCGGGAATATGTTGTTGTGATGCTCGACCCGCCACCAACAGCGAGTGGGCCATTCACGTTGATGGTGATGAGGGCGATAGCGGTTGACCCGACTGCATCTGTAACAGTGATCGTTTCGATGTAAGTGCCAGATGCTTGGCCCGATCCAACAGTGACCTCACCTGTTGCAGAGTTAATAGTGATGGCTGAATATCCGCCATTGTCGATGGAATAAGTCTTGGTCTCTGAGCCGCCGGTGACCGAAAGTGCGGAACCAGTCGTTGCTAGACCTTGGGTAGTCGTGATGGAAGCGACGCCAGTAATCGTCATGGTGTCATTGATGATCGCGTTAAATTGAACAGAGTCACTTGACGAGTAATTATCTGCAGCAGCTACGGTAATCGAATAAGTGCCAGCCACAACCGTATTTGCGACAGTGACAACGCCAGTTGATGAATCAATGGTGAAGCCACTTGGTGGAGTTGTAAGTGAGTATTCAATGCGGCCAGTTCCATATTGCGCAGTAATTGCAGGGAATGCATGGGTGATACCAAATGTTGATTGCAGATTTGATTGCGCGTTAAATGCAATCGCTTGATTGACCGTGACTGTCTTTGTTTCAGTTGCAGTCATACCTAGCGAGTCGGTGACAGTAATTGATACTGAATATGTGCCGGCCGAGGTCGAAGCAGATATTGAAACAACACCAGTTGCCGAATCTATGGTGATTCCTGAGATGGATGGCGAGATGGAGTAAGCCGGAACTTGATTAACTCCATAAGTACCGCCACTTGTTGAGATACCTGTAATGGAGGCGGCGTGGCCGAAGGTCGTCGCAACATCTGATCCGCCGGTAATTCCAACTTCGCCATTTACTTGTACTGAAATTGTGATTGAGGCAGTGGCACCATTGGTATCAGTTGCAATGATATTTACTGAATAAGTGCCAGCCGAAATAGTGGATGAGACGGTGATGGCACCAGTCGCAGAATTTATGGATACTCCAGAAACCGGGGTGCCGATTGTAAATACCTTCGTGCCGGTACCGCCGGTACTTGTTGGCGCAGCCGATGTGATCTCGTGACCTCGGGTAGTGGTGAGAGTTGATGCACCACTCAAACCGAGCGATGCATTGACTGTAAATGTAATTCCATAAGTACTCGCAACACCCAATGAATCGGTGGCCGTGAGAGTTTCGTAGTAAGTGCCTTGATTAACCGTTCCGGCAACTGTGTATCGCTTGGAAATGGTGTTAAAGGAAATGCCCGAATTATTCGACGTAGAGGAGAGCGTCACCGATCCGGTTCCGCCCGAACTTCCAAAGATGATGGAGGTAAAGGAAGTCCCGAAAGTTGCGAATTGGGTATGTGATCCAGTGACCAACAACTGATCGTTAATGATGATCGTAATGCTTGAACTTTCCGATAATCCCAAGGAGTCGGTTGCAATAACTTGCAGAGTACGAGTAGCCGCTGTCGCAGTCTCGGAAACATGGACCACTCCAACAGAGTCAATCGAAATTTCAGGAACTGATGGCGAGAGCGAGAATGTCAGTGCACCAGTTCCACCGGATGCGGTGAAAGCCGATGATGTTGCCGCGCGCGAATATGTGGTTGTCAGTGATTGAGTTGCTGACACTGATACCGGAACGTTGATGGTGATCGTCATAACTTGGCTGGAGGTGACTCCTGCTTCATCGGTAACAGTTACCGTCTCTAAATAAGTGCCGGCTGGAGTTGTGACCGAAACGCTGATGACACCTGTAATTCCACTAATGGAAATTCCAATATTTCCTCGATCAGGTGAGATTGAGTAAGAGCGACTCTTGAGTCCGCCCGTTGATGTGAAAGCTGAAGAACTAGCCGCGCGACCAAAGGTAGTGGTGATATTTGAGCCACCCGTAAGTGCGATATTCGCAACCCACATTGCATAGAGGGTTTTGGCAGCAGTCACTGTCCAGGAATCGACGATGGTTGTGCTGTCGTTGATTGTTGTTGACCAGCCCGCAAATGTATAGCCGCTCTTTGTCACTGTCGGCTTGGAATCGAAAGCATTGCTAGAAAAAACTAGTGATTGCGTATTTCCAGTGGCACCACCATTGGCATCGAAAGTAATGTTGTAATAATTAATGGTCCAATTGGCGTAAACAGTTGAGCTTGCAGTCACTGGAAGAGTTGTGATGATCGTGCCAGTGTCATTGCGAGTTGTTGACCAGCCGGCGAAGGTGTAACCAAAACGAGTAACTGTTGGAACATTCGCAACAGAGAGCGCATCTTGGTTGTAATCAAAACCGCGTGATTGTGTTGTCGCTCCCCCGTTCGCGTCATAGCTAACAGTGAATGTATCAATTGCGAATGTCGCAACAATTGCGTGGTCGGTATCGATCGCGCTAAATGTATAAGAAGTGAGTTGCCCGACGTTGATGCCATCCACGACCAAGGAAGCGACGTGATAGTGCGCATCAGGTGTGATGGTGTAGCTCTGTGATTGGCCATAATTTTTTACCGTGGATCCCGAAGGAGAGATCGATCCGTGTGCACCGGCGCTAGCCACCAAAGTGTGGGTATCAATTTCGAAGCTAGCTGAAATTGAGCGTGGGACAGTGATGTTGGTAAATACATATTGAGAAACTCGACCAACAGAAGTGCCATCGACCACGACATTGAGGATGTGATAACCCACGTCAGGGGTAATTGTCGTCGTTTCGCTGGCGCCGTATTCCACAACCGTATTTCCGAGCGGATCGATCGAACCATTTGCGCCTGCGTAAGAGATAATTCCAAATGTCTCGATAGTCGAAGTCAGCGAGATCGTGTGATCAGATTGGATGTTGTAGAAAATATAGGAGGCACTCGTCAGTGTTGGATCGAGGAAATCATCGGAAAATCCATCGATTACTAAAGAACCGATATCCAAGTCATATCCTGGCTTGGTAGTGAAGTTGATGCGCTTGGATTTACCGGCAGTCACGGTGAATGTATTTCCAGTCGAAACGATAACACCAGGACCTGGATCGATCGTGATTGTGTAGTAATCCTCTGCGTAAGTGACTGCGATGGTGTGAGTCTCTGTGACATTTGTGAAGGTATATGTGAGACCAGATGGTCGAGAATAGGAGACCCCATCTACGGTGAGTGTTTCAATGTGGAAGTTTGGATCTGGATTAAATGTGTACGTTTGATCTGTTCCATAGGTAACAGCAGTAGTTCCTACTGGATCAATTGTTCCCTTAGTTCCAGATGTTGCAACGATTGTTGGCGCAATTAATTTAAATGTTGCGTTTACAGTATGTGAATCAGTAACTGAATTAAATGAAACTGTTGTTGTTGGTGTTTCACTTAATCCATCAACAACAAGTGCTTGAACGAAGTAACCACTATCTGGCGTGAGTGTCACAGTTACACTTTCACCATAATGCAGAGGCACGGTGCCGCTCAATGAATAACTTCCGTGGTTCGATGTAGTTACATCAATATTGAATGGGTAGTCATAGCGCCACTGTGCGGTTAATACAAGATCGATTCCAGGAGCTTCGTAAATATCACCCGGCTGATATATCGCCGAAGTATCTGACCATCCGATAAATACATAATTTGTGCGAGTAGGAGTATCTGCAATGGTGAAGGTTTCGCCAGCAAAGTGATCTGGTTCTGTCGGAGGACTCAATCCATTATTCGTTATATAGGTGACGGTTCCAGAGTTTGAATTATTGAAAGCGATATTACTTTTGTTATTTTTGGGTGAAGATAAATCTCTCCAAATTGCGTAGTAGGTCTTATCGCTAGTGAGTTTGATTGATGCACCGGGATTGATCACATTGCTCCCTGATGTGCTTTCACTCCAACCTATAAATGCGAAACCTTCTCGCGTTGGAGCCACTGGCGCTGTTATTGATGTATCTAACGCACCAGAAATATCTTGGAATTTATCGGTCCCATCATTCACTGTGAAATATGCATGTCGCATAGATGAATTACCGATAGTAAATGAAATCGATTTTGTTGCCGCGGAATAATAATTACCAGCACTTACTTTCGCAGTAATCAAACATGATCCACTAGATAGTGCTGGTGTAACTACTCCCGTAGTTGAGTCAACCGAACAACCAATTGATTCTCCAGATGAATATGAGATAACTCCATCGTTGCTGATGTATGCCGAATTTACATTTGGCGTTGTTGAATCAACGTATGGATAGATCGTTGCAGTCTCGCCAAGGATTAGCGATGTCTTACTTCCATAAAGTTGCAATGTTCGCTTTGCATGATTGACAGTAAATGTCATCAACGCCGTTTTGCTAAAACCATTTCCATCCATGACGGTGACGGTCTCAATATATTTTCCAGCCGGTGTCATAGCATCGACGTTAAATCTTTCAGTAGCTGAATCCACTTGGGACATAACGATTCCCAAATGTTGAGGAGCGACGCTAAATTGATATGACATCGGATTGGTAGAGCCACCACTTGCAAAGACCGTGGTTGTTCCTGACTCACCAAAGGTGGTTGTTAAATCATCACCTTGAATTGCTAAATCTGATGGAGCTGTTAACGCCACAGCATCTGGAATTCCGGTGCCGCTCGTTATCTGGATGATGCCAATTGCGATCGCAGCGGCGATCGACTTAGAAACTTTCTGGAGGAAGGTCGATTCGAGATCGAGAAGTTTCACCTTACGCATGGCTCACGCTCGCCTCGCGCTGGGCTCTCATGCAATTTACATTTAGTAATAGAGTATTTAATTTATTGAAAAAATTTTGAGCGTAAATGAGCGTGATGGAGCGTGACTCCGCGTACGGAGTTGGCACTTCATGGTGAAACACTCCCACCTCACGCCTTCCTCAAACTCACCCCAGGATCTAGCCCAAGGAATCAATTTTAGATTGAGGGTTGGTATGCACAAAAGCCGTGATTAGGGAAGTCCAGGGAGGTTACAACTCTATAAAGAGGGTAAAACACACTGATGTAATTCAGCGTGATCGGAGCTTTATTGGCTGACTAGATCCAAATCTTTGATCTGTTTTGGAGATAGCTCAACAATCTCAACGAGCTCGTTTACTTGCTCAATTGTGCGGGCGCTAGCAATCGGAAGTGATCCATGTGCACGAAGCCAAGCAAGTGAAATTGCAGAAGGAGATGAATTTAATTCGCGCGCAATCTCTTCTACTTTTTTCAAGATAGTCCAACCACGATCGTTCTGATATTCCGCTACTCCCCCAGCTCTTACCGATTGCACATCACTTCCAGGTTGATATTTGCCAGATAAAAATCCGCGCGCAAGTCCGTAATATGGAATTGATTGCAATCCCATTTGGTCACAGGCCATTCCGGCATCACTTTCAAAGTCATTTCGATCGAGCAAGTTATAACGATTTTGAACAGCCACATAACTCGTAAGCACCTGCGTTTGGCTGACATGCGCCGCTTCCCGAAGTCGAGTTGTCGAGTAATTCGAGGCTGCAACATGTTGAATTTTCCCTTGTGAAATGAGCTCTGAATATTTCTCAAGAGTTTCATAGAGTGGAGTCGAAGCATCATCAAGGTGCGAGTAGTAAAGATCGACATGGTCGGTCTGGAGTCGCTTAAGCGATCCCTCAATTGCAGCTTGAATATTCTTGGCAGATAGGCCTTTCTGAGCCTCCCACATTCCCACCTTTGTGGCGATGACAAGTTGGTCTCGATTTCCACGGGCCTTCATCCACTTGCCGATGATGGTTTCGCTCTCTCCACCCGTGTTGCCATCTTTCCAAGCTGAATAGACATCAGCGGTATCAATGAAATTTCCACCGGCCTCAAAATATGCATCAAGAACTGCAAAGGACTCGGCTTCATCTGCCGACCAACCAAAGACATTGGCGCCAAGGCAGAGCGGATAGACCTCAAGGTTGGTCTTTTTGATGTTGATGCGAGAACTCATGGATAAAGGGTATATCTAGAAAAGAAGAGCTGGTGGCGGGTGAAGGATTTGAACCTTCGAAGGCATTGCCGGGGGATTTACAGTCCCCTCGGTGTTTTCTATCTTTGACGGATTATTATCTAGTTCCAGTTCTCCGCTCAACGTTATATATTCCCAGATTAGATGAATATGAACTTCCGCCTACCTTGCCAGTAACCGAAATATTGAATTGACCGTGAGCGCTCGGCTTCCAGTTACAGCTCAAAGTCGGAGGGTTGCCCGTGAGGTTGATGCATCCAGGAATTTTCTTGCCTCTTGCATAAAACGTATATTTTCCTGGCGCGCCAATAGTTAGCGTCAAAGTATTAGCGGTGCGATATGTTGCCACAGACGATTGGGGAATTGATAGCGTTGCATTAATAATCCATTTCGCGAATAGAACCGTATCTTGTGCAAAAGTAACATCGCTGCCACCAGCTGCATAAGTAGTTCCGGAACCATCCGGCGCAGTATTCCATCCGCTGAATAGATAGTTGGTCTTTGCAAGTGGTGATGGATTATTGCTGAGGGTAAGAGCAGTTCCGCCGTAGACATAACTTTGGCTTGAAGGAACTGATCCGGATGAGTTTTCATTTCCCGAATATAGAACTGTGTACGTTGCAGCGCTCCATTGTGCGAAGAGAGTTGTATTAGCGCTGAAGGTAGAATTTATTTGACCGAGTGCGTAACTAGTTCCCGTTCCATTTGCAACAGTGTTCCAACCACTGAGAATATTTCCGATTTTTGAAAGTGAACCTGAGTTACTTTGAACTGTCACGGTAGGCCCACCCGCGTAGTAGCTTTGGGAATTAGGTACGGAGCCAGTACTAGCAGTGTTGCTGTCATAGGAAATAGTGAAGTTCTGACTCCAAATTGCATAAAGAGTTTTCGAAGCCGCAAAGCTATAAGTGTAGGAGCTTAAATAGCTTGCACCGAGACCATTTGCTTGAGTGTTCCAATTCCGAAAGGTGTAACCGCTTCGCGTAAAAGTGTTTGCATTTAATACAGTGTCGCTAGTTGCACTCTGCGATGCCATTGTTCCAGTACCAAGGTTGGCATCAAAGGTAATTGTTCGAGATGCTTGTGTTACCCAGATTGCATACAAACTTAAGTCCCCACTAAATGCATAGGTCTGTCCATCTAGATATGTGGCAGATCCTGCAGCGTAATTAGTATCCCAGCCCAAAAAGCTGTAGCCCGTTCGGGTAAACCCATTGAGAGTAAGAGCTTGAGAAGAACCAGCAGTTTGAGATGGTGTTGCACCCGCATCGGCGCCATTGCCAAAGAATGTTACGGTGTAGTTGGTGACCAGTGCTGTCCACTGCGCATATAACGTTACGTCAGTGCTAAATGGAAATGAACCTTGATTGGAATAACTATATCCAGTGCCGTTTGCGGCAGTGTTCCAACTTGCAAAGGTGTAGTTGGAGCGCGTAAATGTATTAGCATTTAGATTTGTAGGAATACCCGCAGTTTGGTTGGACATTGAACCGGTTCCATTATTCGCAGCGAATGTAACAGTATGGTTTACACCAGCTACCCACTGTGCATAAAGAGTGGTGTTCGTGGTGATTGTTATATTGGATTGATCTGCATAACTAGTGCCGGAACCATCGGCGGCGGTATTCCAACTACTGAAAACATAGCCATTCGCACTGAAAGAATTGCTCGTTAGTGAAGTTGAAACACCACTGGTGACAGACTGTGTGGTTGTTGTCGGAGTATTGATATTGGAATTGAATGTAATTGTTCGCAAATTCGCACTAGCAACGTAGCTTAAAACTACAATTCCAGAGCCACCCTTGCCAGCACCAAGGTCTTCGGGGTCCGTACCTCCACCGCCGCCACCTGTATTTGCTGTTCCTGCAGTTGCATTTGCATACTGACCGCGCGTTCCACTGCTGTATCCGTAGGAACTTCCACGGCCTCCACCACCAGCACCGCCTTGTCCACCACCAGTAGTTGCTACTGCTACTTGGCTTGCTGATGCACCTGAACCATTCACGTATCCGAATAGATTTGAGTTTGCATTAATTCCNCCGCCGCCACCGCCGCCATAAGTTAGGCCTGTAATTACTCCGATTACACCATCGCCACCTTTACCACCGATATTGCTAAGAATTGTGTTCTGTCCAGCAGAACCAGCACCACCACCGCCTGCACCTCCGCCATAACTTGGATACGTCGATGCTGCTCCGTTGCTACCTTGTCCGGGTGTTCCAATTCCCGCGCATGCACCGGGCGTTGCATTTGTACAGTCATATCTAGAACCACCACCACTGCCACCACTTCTTGCTTCATATCCAACATTGCCTTGACCGCCGCTGCCGCCACCAAGTGCGCTGATTGTTGCGAAGGTTGATGTACCGCCATTTGCTGATCTGGGATCACCGGCTTGTAGGGCCGAACCACCCGAACCCGCGATTCCACCATCACCAACAGTCACGGTGTAATTCGAACTAGCTGCAACTGCAAAGTTAGTTCCTTGGCGCACACCGCCGCCGCCACCGCCACCAGATGCACCACCGCCACCGCCACCTACTACCAAATAATTCACTGCAGAAACATCACTCGGTATTGTGATTGTGTAGGTGCCGACGGTTTTAAACTGCACAACACAATTAGAACCAGAGATAGTTATTGGAACACTTGTTGCATCAACGGTCACTCCGGCACTTGTCACAGTTAGAGAACAGTTATTTCCGGCATCGGATAGAACTGCAGCTTGCGCAACAGGGGATTCAATCGTTACAAGAACAGAGGCGAAAAGAGAAAGCGAGATAATCAGTATTCTCATCCGCTCCCGAATCATATGGGTAGTTTGCCAGAGAATTGATGAACTTGAAATATAGATGAACAATGTGAAATATAGATTAACAATATGGTGGCACGGCGTTCGGATTTGAACCTTCGAAGGTATGGGGATTTACAGAAATACCTCGGCGTTGAAACTATGGTGGCGGGNGAAGGATTTGAACCTTCGAAGGCATTGCCGGGGGATTTACAGTCCCCTCCCATTGGCCGCTCGGGCAACCCGCCATATTTATTTCAGCGACCGAAGGTTACCTCATCAAGTGGCAACCTCTGAAATCGGGGAAAAGTAATGAAAATCAAGGCTTTTTAGGCCCGCTTAAGGTTTTGGGTGGGCGTACAACCAATCGAAAAGTTGTGCTGAGAAATCTTTTGTAAGAGTCGGAACGTGTGCACCGCCAACTACGCTCCACAATTCAACTCCGACGTTCTTTGCGCAATTCTTATATGCACTTGTCACCGTCTCGCTACCTGCAATTGTGGAATCAATATCACGCTTAATTCCGAGTGCGTTCTTCACGGGCGCACACTTGTTGTATTTGGCCCAATCCGAAATTGTCTCCTCGGCTCCTGGATACTTATTGCTTCCAATTGCGCCACCTTGATAATTAATTGTCTCATCCTGGGTTCCTTGAATCTGAAGTACCGAGAGTGGTGAGGCAGGCACACACTTGGATGCATCCTTGTATAGCTCGCCAGCAAAGCTTGCAATGGCTGCAATTTGTGCCGAATAACGACAACCCATGACATGTGTCATAAAGCCGCCATTGGAATGACCGATCACATAAATTCGCTTTGAATCAATAGCGTAATTTTTCGATACCGTATCAATAATGCCCTTTAGATATGCGCCATCATCCACTTTGGATTTATAGAAGTTGCAACAAGAATCGGTCGCATTCCAAAATCGAGCCGTGGCTTCATCCAAAGTTCCATTGGGGGCGACATAGATAAAGCCCTTTTTATTTGCGACTGCATCTAGTTGGAGATACCCAGCAGTGCTGGCTCCGCTTGAGGTATATCCGTGGAGAACAATCACCAATGGCGCTGGCGCGCTCTTCTTGTAAGTCGAAGGAATGACTACCGTGAATGGACGTTTGCCAGGGAAAAGCTTGGAAGATGCAGAAGCGNTAGGAACGCACACTGCTGTGAGAAGAAGTGAGGCAATTCCTAGCGCTATAACTACTCTTTTCATGGGCCAATTATGGCCCTTCAAGCGCGATTACCAAATAGCAATCTCAGCTCGACGGTTGAGAGATCTACCCTTCATCGTCTGGTTAGAGCCAATTGGCTGTGTTGCTCCTGCGTAATCTAATTGAGAGTTAACTTGACGCTCTAGGATTTACCCTCTCAGGAAATTCTAAAAAGGAGATCCACTTATGGCTTCAGATTCCAGCTTCGACATCGTTTCAGAGATCGACGATATGGAGGTCGATAATGCCTTCAATCAGGCCGACCGTGAAATCGCTACCCGCTTTGACTTCAAGAACACCGGTAGCAAAATTGAGAAGAGCGGTGATCGCAAGATCCTGATCGAGGCAGAGTCCGAAGAGAAAGCAAAAGCCGTACTTGAAGTTTTCAAGGAGAAGATGGTTAAGCGAGGGGTATCCCTTAAGCACTTGGATCCCAAGGCGCCAGAGCTCTCCGGCAAAATCTACAAAATTGTTTGCGAACTTAAGGATGGCATCTCTACTGAGAATGCAAAGAAGATTGCAAAGAAAATTCGCGATGAAGGCCCAAAGTCAATTAAGACTCAGATTCAGGGTGAGACCCTTCGCGTAACATCAAAGGATCGCGATGACCTCCAGACCACTATTGCACTCGTCAAAGCCGGCGATTGGGATTTTGCAGTTCAATTTACGAACTACCGCTAATAGATGAGTCGTTATAAGACCGGGCTCATCTTTGGCTTAGCTGCCTACGCACTCTGGGGTCTCTTTCCCCTCTATTGGCCACTGCTTGAACCTGCGACCTCGCAAGAAATCGTTTCGCACCGCGCGGTCTGGACTTTAGTGGTGTGCCTCATCGCTCTCTCATTCTCTAAAAAACTAAAGGAGACGCTAGCGATTTTGCGCCAACCTAAAGTTGCCTTCCGTCTCTTTATAAGTTCAGCTTTAATCTCTATCAATTGGCTGGTCTATATCTGGGCTGTAAATTCGGGAAAGGTTGTTGAAGGCGCACTGGGCTATTACATCAACCCCCTAATAATTATCGCTTTTGGCATTATTTTTCTCAAAGAAGAGATGCGCACTCTCCAAAAACTGGCAGTTGCGGTAGCTGGTCTTGGCGTTCTCATTCTGACTGTTGGGTATGGCGAAGTTCCATGGGTTGCACTTGTCATCGCAACATCGTGGGGGTCTTACGGTCTTGTGAAAAAGAAACTCAATCTAGGTGCTCTCCAAGGTCTTGCAGTTGAAACTCTTATCTCATCCCCCTTTTACCTTGGTTATTTACTTTGGATTTCTCACAAGGGGCAGGGTCACTTTGCTTACTCCCCCGGCCTCACCATTCTTTTAATTTCTGCTGGCGTAGTAACGGCTATTCCACTTCTCTTCTTCAACGGTGCCGCAACTCGCTTACCATTTACAATCATTGGACTCTTGCAATACATCACTCCGACCATTCAATTCAGTATCGGTGTCTGGATTCGACATGAAGATATGCCAGTCTCTCGCTGGGCCGGATTCTTAATTATTTGGATAGCGCTCGCCACACTTGCAATCGATCTTGTGAAATCAGGCAGTACGAGTAATAACAGCCTCGCACAAGCTGATTAGCGCATCTTTTGCTGGGCAATCCGGCAGGGGAACAAGAGCTGCCTTCGCTTCATCTGCCATTTGATTTACTAATACCCGAGATTTCGCTAGCGCTTCGTGGCTGCGAAGGGCAATTAATGTCGATTGAACAATAGCTTCATCAGTAATGGGAGCAAGGAGAATCTTCTTAAGCTCTGCATCCTTAGGATCATTAGATTCTGTGATGTATAGCGTGACAAGAGTCGGAACACCTTCTCGGAGATCTGTTCCTGGGGTTTTTCCAGATTCATTAGATGTGCTGGCGATATCAATAATGTCATCTGCTAATTGGAAGACTGTTCCCATCTTCTCGCCATATTTTGTTAAAGTGTCAATCGTTGCTTGGTCGGCACCCGCAAGTATGGCGCCATATCTAGCGCTTGTTGCAATTAGAGATGATGTCTTATCTAACACAACGGTTAAATAGTGATCGAGCATAGACATCCCTGGAGTTGAACCTTGCGTCTCCATGATCTGTCCAATGACTAAGCGTTCAAAAGTATGTGCTTGAAGTCGTACCGCTTCAGGTCCAAGGTCTGCCAACATCTCGGATGTTTTAGCGAAAAGATAATCGCCGGTAAGGATTGCAACAGTGTTGTTCCAGCGAGCATTAGCGCTCTCCACGCCACGTCGCATCGGAGCTTCATCCATCACATCATCGTGATAGAGAGTTCCCAGGTGAGTTAACTCCACGACAACAGCAGCTTTAATAATCTCATTGCCTCGATTGGGGCCAAAGTAAGAAGCTAAAAGTGTCACTAATGGACGAAGGCGCTTTCCACCGGCCTCAACTAAATGGCGAGAAGTTTCAATGACAAGTGGATATTTACCCTCAATATGGCTGGCGAGGAGCTCCTCGACTTTAACCATATTCGCCAAAATCTCTGCCTCGAGGGCAGGATCGATGGCGGGAATACCTAGGCGGGACATTTCTTAATCGTAATCGATCGCGGGAAAACTAGCGATTGAAGAAGCTGTAGGAAGTTACAAGGTTGATCAAGAGGTTTGGATAGATGCCCAAAACAACGGTGACAAGGGCGCTAATTCCAATTGCAATTCGGGTGAGGAGTGAAGGAATTACTACTGAGACGCTCTCGCTGGTTGGCTCGGAGAAGAAGAGTAAAAGAACTACACGTAAGTAAAAGAGCAACGCGATAGCGCTGGCCAGCACGCCGACAATTACAACCAGAGTGTTTCCGCCCGAATACGCAGCAGTGAAAATTGAGAACTTTCCGACAAAACCAGCGGTCAATGGAATTCCGCCGAAGCTCAAAAGGAAGAGTGCGAAGAGTGAAGCGATAACTGGAGATTTCTTAGCTAAGCCAGTCCAGCGATTGATATCGGTAACTTCACCAGAAGAATCCCGAACGAGGGTGACAATTCCAAATGCGCCGAGTGTCGCAAAGCCGTAAACGAAGAGATAGAAGAGTGATGCGATCAGACCTGGACGATTGAGTGAGATAACACCAATTAATAGGAAGCCCGCATGGGTGATAGATGAGTACGCCAACATACGCTTCACATCGCGCTGAATGATGGCGGCAATTGCACCAAAGAGCATGGTGATTATCGCTATGACGGTGAGGATTGGACGCCATGACCATTGCGCCGAATCCAATGCAACATAGAAAATGCGAAGTGTTGCGCCAAAGGCGGCGACCTTTGTGCAAGCGGCCATAAAGCCAGTAATTGGCGTTGGAGCGCCCTGATAAACATCTGGAGTCCAGGAATGGAAGGGAACTGCTCCCACTTTAAAGAGCAGACCAACGGCCACAAAAACTATTCCAAGTAGCAGGAATACATCGTTTCCACCTGGTCCCGTAATTGCCGCAGCAATATTTGTAAGGGAAAGTGAACCGGAATATCCGTAGAGGAAGGCGGATCCAAAGAGGAAGAAGGCCGATGAGTAAGCGCCTAGTAAGAAGTATTTGAGAGCAGCTTCTTGTGAGAGCAAACGGCGGCGGCGAGAAAGTCCGGTCATAAGATAGAGCGGCAAGGAGAGCATTTCGAGCGCCACAAAGAGCGTGATCAAATCTGATGCCAGTGGGAAGAGCAACATTCCTGCAACTGCGAAGAGAGTGAGTGGGAAGATTTCGGTTTGCTGCTTGCCAGATGCAATCGCAGCAGATTCTTCGGCTGAACCTGGAATTGCAGATGCTTGCGCAGTGAAATTATCAGTATCAGCGATGAGCATGAGCCCGACAAAAGCTAAGACGAGAATTGTTCCTTCGAGAAATATTCCAGCGCCATCGATTGTCACAGAGCCAATGGCCGCAGTTGTGGAAGTCTTAAATCGAACATGGATCAATTGCGCAAAAGCTGCGACTAGTGAAAGCGCCGCCACAGAAATTTGGATCCGCCCTCGAAGCTTCTTTGCGACAAAAGCTTCGATGAGAACGCCAATGAGTGCACCGCCCAAGACAATAAGAATTGGGGCAAGGATTGCGTAATTCAGTACCGGAGCAGTCATTCTTATTTACCTGCCTTACTTGTTGCAGTTGGTACTGGGTCACTAACACCTGCATGGCTCATCACGGTGGCAGAAGTCGGATTAATAACATCAACTAGTGGCTTTGGATAGAAACCGAAAATTACGAGCATTGCAATAATTGGTGCAATCACTAACTTCTCGCGAAGATTGAGATCTGAGAGAGCTTCATTTCCTGGCTTTGTTTCGCCATGAAGTGAGCGCTGAACAACAAGAAGCACATAGAGCGCAGCCAAAATTATTCCGGTAGTTCCGAGAATTGCAGCCACTGGATATTTAGCAAAACTTCCGAGGAGTACAAGGAATTCGCTGACGAAACTTGAAAGCCCTGGAAGTGCCAAGGCTGAAAGCCCTGCAATAAAGAAAGACCAAGCCAGGATTGGTGTAACTCGTTGGAGTCCGCCGAAATCTTCGATCTGGGAAGATTTGCGCCTTGCGACCATCCAACCCGCAGTCATAAATAGCGCCGCTGTAGAAATACCGTGGTTGACCATATAGAGAATTGCACCCGAGAGTCCTTGTGAAGTGAGGGCAAAAATTCCCAATGTAATAAATCCAAAGTGTGAGATCGAAGTGAAAGCGATCAGAGAATTAATATCTTTCTGGCCGATGGCAAGGAAGGCGCCGTAAAGAATAGAGATGACGGCAAGTGCGATGATGTAAGGAGTAAAAGTCTTTGTCGCCTCTGGGAAGAGTGTCATGCAAAAACGAATCATTCCGTAGGTTCCGACTTTGTCGAGAACGCCCAGAAGCAAAATCGAGGTTCCGGGAGTTGCAGATTTTGCTGCTGATGGCAACCAGGTATGGAACGGCCAGAGCGGCGCCTTAATAGCAAATGCGATAAAGAAACCTAAGAAGAGCCAGTTCTGAGTTGAATTCGCAATTTGTAGAGTTGATAACTTCTGAATATCAAAAGTTCCGCCAATTTGGCCGATGGCAGTAATGAAAATTCCAATCACTGCAGCAAGCATCAACAAGCCGCCGAAGAGGCTATACATCAAGAACTTCAGAGCAGCTGCTGCTCGCTCTCCGCGTCCATAGCCACCAATAAGGAAATAAACAGGAAGGAGCATCGCTTCAAAGATCACATAGAAGAGGAAGAGATCGGTTGCAGCAAATACTCCGATCATCATGGTTTCTAGAACCATCATCAAAATATAGAAAGTTTTAACGCTCCAACGTCCACCTTCGGATTCATTCCAACCAGCAACGATGACGATCGGAACCAAGATCACAGTCATCAAAATCAGAACTAACGCCATTCCATCTACGCCGACTGCGTAATTGATGCCGAAGAAATCAATCCACTTACGGACTTCCACAAATTGCAGAGCTTGGGATGAGGTATCGAATTGGGTCCACATATATATGGCTGCCCCAAGTACTACAAGCGAAATGCCAAGCGCGATCTGCTTGGCTAGTTTTCCATTCTCTTTGGGAAGAGCAATGAGAACAAGAGAGCCGATCAAAGGAATTAATTGTAGAGTCGTCAAAATACTCATAACGTCACCATCCAAATTGTTGTGAGTAGCGCCAGAACGCCAACGACCATAACCAGTGCATAGGTCCGAACATATCCATTTTGAATCTTACGGAATCCACCCGAACCACCCACGAGTGAAGCACCAACACCGCGGACAGCGCCATCAATAATTTTCTCATCAGCTGATACAAGTCCGGATGTGAGTGATTGACCTGGGCGCATAAAGACCGCTTCATTAAATGAATCTTGATAGAGATCTTTGCGAGCAGCACGTGTAAAGATGGAGACATCTGCAGGGGCCACAACCGCTACTGTGCGGTACTTCATCACAGCGATAGAAACACCAACAACAACTGCTGCGAGTGCCAACCCTGACACAACAAGTGGATTCAAGAACTCTTCGGCATGCGTGTGGTTCGCTGGATTTACTACGGGCTGTAACCAATTTACAAGAGCGCTTCCCGAACTCAATAAGAAGCCAGATGCAACAGAACCGATTGCAAGAATTGCCATTGGCGCCCACATGAGAATTGGACTTTCATGAGGATGGGCCTTCTCATCCCAACGACGAGCACCCAAGAAGGTCATGGTGATAACTCGAGTCATATAGAACGCAGTGATTGCAGCGCCGAGAAGAGTGGCACCGCCAAGGAGAATGCCCTTCACTCCCCCCGCATTAAATGCTGTTTCAATGATTTTATCTTTGGAATAAAAACCAGCAAATGGTGGAACTCCGATGATGGCGAGGTAACCAAGCCCAAATGTCACAGCAGTAATCGGCATGACTTTGGAGATGCCACCATAGCGGCGCATATTCACTTCATCATCCATGCCATGCATGACAGAGCCTGCGCCCAAGAACATTCCCGCCTTAAAGAAGCCGTGAGTTAACAGATGCATGATCGCAAAGGCATAACCGATTGGGCCCAGGCCGGTCGCTAAAACCATATAACCGATTTGAGACATCGTCGATGCGGCAAGAGCTTTCTTAATGTCATCTTTAGCTGTACCGATAAGTGCACCAAATAGAAGGGTGATGACACCTACTATGACAACCAAAAGTTGAGCAGTTTTAGATGCATCAAAAATAAAGTTAGAGCGAGTAACTAGGTAGACGCCGGCAGTTACCATCGTCGCTGCGTGAATAAGCGCCGATACTGGAGTTGGACCAGCCATCGCATCACCCAGCCAAGATTGCAATGGGAACTGAGCAGATTTACCGGCGGCTGCCAATAACAACATTGCACCAATAGCTGTGAGCGCTGCCGGAGATGCGGTGTGAGCTGCTTGCTTCACCCCTGCAAATGAGACGGTGCCAAATTGGGCGAAGGCAATCATGATGGCAAGTGAGAGACCAACATCGCCAACGCGGTTGGCAACAAATGCTTTCTTAGCTGCAGTTGCATAGGCCGGCTTCTGATTCCAGAAACCGATTAATAGATAGGAGGCGAGGCCGACGCCTTCCCAACCGACATAGAGGTTGAGATATGAATCGCCAAGTACCAAGAGCAACATAGCCGCAATAAAGAGATTGAGATAGGAGAAGAAGCGGCGACGATTTTCATCATGTGACATATAGGCGATGGAATAGATATGAATCAGAGTTCCCACGCCAGTAATAAGAAGCACAAAACAGATAGAGAGCTGATCTAGGAGCAATGAAGCATCGACTTTAAATGAGCCTACGTTGATCCACTCAAAAATCTTCTGGGTAGCAGCGCGTGCTTCACCTGTGCGTCCTTGCATGGCAAAGAACTCGGTTGCAGCAATTCCAAAAGCAGTGGCAGATACAAGTGTTGCAAGTAGGTGGCCCCATTTATCGGCTAGGCGGCCAAGGAGCATTAAAAGCAGAGAGCTAAAGAGCGGAAGCGCGATGAGATAAACGAGGTGGGTGCTAGTTGTCATGGTTATCGTTTCAACAAACTGTCGTCATCAACTGATGCCGAACGACGAGAGCGATAAATCGTGACGATGATCGCTAGGCCAACTACTACTTCGCAAGCTGCAACAACCATCGTAAAGAAGGAAGCTACTTGGCCGTCGAGATTTCCATGAAGCCTTGAGAAGGTAACGAAGGCAAGATTGCAGGCGTTGAGCATTAACTCCACGCACATGAAGACCACGATTGCGTTGCGGCGAACCACAACACCGATTGCGCCAACGGTAAAGAGAAAGGCTGAGAGGTAGAGGTAATTCGCGATATCCATTTAGTTCTCCACTTCTTTTTCAACTTCAAGTTGGAATTTATCGCTTGCGATCATGTCGCCACGAGCTTCCAAAGTCTGTGAGATTGAGCCAGCTGCTGGTGTTCCATCGGGAAGAAGAGCCGGAACATCGACTGCATTGTGACGGGCATAAACACCGGAGGCAGGAAGTCCTGCCGCATTTGCCAATGAATCACCACGAAAGCGCGCAATCGACTGATCGCGTTGAGCAGTGCGTGAGCGAATTTTCTGGCTATGCGCCAAAACCATTGCACCAAGCGCTGCAGTAATTAAAAGCGCAGATACCACTTCAAAGGCCCAGACATATTTAGTAAAAAGTTCTTGTGCCAAACCTTGAACATTCCCCGCAGCATTTACAGATGTGAGGCCAATAGCTTGGTGGCCATATGTAGCGCGACCAATCAATGAAATGAGCAATCCGCCCAGACCAAGTGCCGCAACAATGGAGAGTGCGCGTTGCCCTTTGATCGACTCCTTCAATGAATCCGATGAATCAACGCCAACCAACATCAAAATAAAGAGGAAGAGCATCATTACTGCGCCGGTGTAAACAACAATTTGAACAATGCCGAGGAAGAGCGCGTCTTGGGCAATATAGAAAATAGCCAAAGTAATCATGACCCAGGCAAGAAGTAGCGCGGAGTGAACTGCTTTCTTCGCAAAGAGCATTCCTAGCGCGGCAAGTGCGGCAAGTGGCGCAAGGATCCAGAACATTACGGCTTCTGGATTTTCGGTACGACCTAATTCAAGTGCGAGATTTATCATTCTTACTTGCCCTCACCCGATGGCGCCTGTGAAGGATGCGAGCTAGTGACTTCACCGCGGTAATAAGCGATGTGATCTTTCTCTGGATACATCGGATGCGGAGCAGGAATCATTCCTTGGCGAAGCGGTCCCAAGAGATCATCCTTCTCAAAAATTAATTTCTCGCGCGAACTATCTGCCAATTCATATTCATTAGTCATAGTGAGCGCTCGGGTAGGACAGGCTTCAATACATAATCCGCAGAAGACGCAGCGCAGATAGTTAATTTGATAAACCTTGCCATATCGCTCTCCCGGAGAGAAACGTTCCTCATCAGTGTTAGCAGCGCCTTCCACCATGATGGCATCTGCTGGGCACGCCCAAGCACAGAGTTCGCATCCAATGCATTTTTCTAAACCATCGTCGTAGCGATTGAGTTGGTGGCGCCCGTGGAAACGTTCTGCGGTTGGCTCTTTTACTTCTGGATATTGAACGGTTGTTACTTTCTTAAATTGGGTAATGAAAGTAATCCAGAACCCCAAAAGTTGCTTGATAAAGCTCGACTCTTTCTTATCTTCAGCAGTAAGTGGCTTATTGCTATTTGCTGCTGCGGTCAGGCCGAGGTCCTTGCGACCAGCGGGCTCAAGAAAATTATCGCTCATATTAATTTCCCTGACTTAACTCGTGTGTCGATGGAATGGATGGAACCGGGAAAGATGGCTTTGGTGCATCTACTTCTTCGAACTCGGCAAGACGCTTCTTCTTGGCGTTATCAAGTGCGCTCGATGCGAAGAGAATGATTAAAACTACGCCAAAAGTAAATGCTGCAATTACTGCAGGAGGTTCGCCACGTTGTGACATGACACGAAGTGTTGAGACAACCATGATCCAGAGCAGTGAGGCGGGAATCAAAATCTTCCAACCAAATTGCATGAACTGGTCATAGCGAAGGCGTGGAAGCGTTCCGCGAAGCCAGACGAAGATAAAGAAGAATCCAATAACTTTTATGAAGAACCAGACCACCGTAAACCAGCCGCCGAGCCAGCTCTCGGTAAATCCAAGACCAGGGAAGGCGTGATATCCGCCCAAGAAGAGGGTGGTCGCAAGTGCTGATACCGCAACAATGTTGACGTATTCGGCTAGAAAGAAGAGTGCGAATTTAAGTGATGAATATTCGGTGTGGAATCCACCCACGAGCTCACCTTCAGCTTCAGCTAAATCAAATGGGGCGCGGTTGGTCTCACCGACCATAGAAATTGCATAGATAACAAATGAAGGGAAGAGCGTTACTGCAAACCACCAGTGATCCTGCGCGGCGACAATTTTTGAAGTCGACATCGAGCCGGAGTAAATAAAGACAGCAACTAAAGAGAGGNCCATCGCTACTTCATAGGAAATAACTTGTGCGCTAGAACGCAATCCGCCAAGCAACGGATAGGTAGAGCCAGAAGACCAACCTGCAAGAACGATTCCATAAACACCAACTGATGCAACTGCAAGGATGTAGAGAACACCCACCGGAAGATCGGTCAATTGCATTACTGTCTCATGGCCAAACATTGTTACTTTGCCAGTTAAGGGAATTACCGCGAAAGACATAAAACATGTTGCCGCAGAAATAACCGGTGCGATAACAAAGACAACACGATCAGCAGNTTTCGGAATGAGATCTTCCTTCAGCGCTAACTTCACACCATCGGCAAGTGCTTGAACCAAACCAAAAGGACCCACACGATTTGGGCCGAGGCGCTGTTGCATCCGGCCGACAATGCGACGCTCTCCCCATACCGCCATCAGCGTGAGCAATACGCACACCGCAAAAACAAGACCACCCTTTGCGGCAATTAGCCAGCCAGGATCATTTCCTAAAAGATCTACTGGATTCATGCTTTAACCACCGTAACTACACCTTGAACGGCGCCGAGGTTAGCCATCAACTGAGAGTTAATGGAGTTTCGCGGAGCCCAGATATCGGAATCATTCATCTCGGAAATTTCCACCGGCAAAGTAATAGAGCCAAATGAATTAGAAATCTTTATTAGATCACCGTCGGTGACACCAAGCTTTGTTGCGCGGCCCACAGAGATATGCGCAGTAGCTGGGCGAGCAGTGCCTGCCAAATTATCTTCTCCCCCTTGAAGCGTTCCGAGGTCGAGTAATTGGCGCCATGAAGTAAGAATTGCTTCATTTCCTGACACTGAGTTTTCAGGTGCTATGGCGCTCTTATCAAAGGTAATGCGCGCACCATCCCAATTGCCGAGTGATTCAATTTCCCGGCGGGTAGCAGCAACAGTTGGAAGATTTATGGATGCACCAAGTTGATCAGCGAGCATTGACAGGATTCGTACATCACTTCGGTTGAGTGATTCTTCGATTGCCTTCTCAAAGGAGCGGGCACGACCCTCCCAATCAAGGAAAGTTCCGCTCTTCTCAACGACTGCGGCAACAGGAAGAACTACATCGGCCACAGCAGTGATTGCGCTATGTGAAAGTTCAAGTGAGACAATAAAAGTATTGAGTAATTGGGAGAGCGCATCTGCCGAAATATCGAGTGGGTCAACGCCGCCAATCACGACTGCATCTAGTGCTTTCGGATCATCTGAATCCAGTGTAAGGGCGTGAAGTATCTCAGAAGTTGAGCGACCTTTATCTGAAGGAAGTGTGCTTACTCCCCACGCAGTTGAAATATCTACACGTGCAGCGTTATCAGAAGTTGGGCGACCGCCGGGAAGAAGATTGGAAATTGCACCAGCTTGAAGTGCGCCACGTTCGCCAGCGCGACGTGGAACCCAAGCAATTTTTGCACCGGACTTATTCACTAATTCCAGTGCGGCAGAAAGTGCACCAGGAGTCTCCGCTAAGCGCTCTCCTACCATCACGACTGATTTAGAAGTGAGCCCGGAGATTTCAGAAACCTTTGCCCGATGAGCGTTGAGCTTCAGGCTACCTCGACTTGCGAAGGGCGCATCAGTAGTAATAATTAACTTGCCTTTACGAACTTTCTTATACAAACGCAAGAAAACAATTGGTGATTCGTCTTCCGGCTCAAAGCCAAGAAGTACAACATGATCAGCTTTATCAAGATCGGAATATGTTGTTGTTGCAGTTTGCGCAACTGCGGCAAGGAATGAGGCTTCCTCATCAGTGTGTGGGCGTGCTCGGAAATCAATATCGTTTGTTCCCAATGCCAGGCGAGCAAATTTGCTGTAGCCATAGGCATCTTCTAATGTAACGCGACCACCAGTGAGTACCGCAGCACGCTTGCCCTTAAGTCCAGCAGCTGCAACTTCAAGTGCGTGTGGCCAAGAAGTTTCGTGCAATTCGCCATCATCTCCGCGAACCATAGGTGTGGCTAAGCGTTCACGATTGTTTACATATTTAAATGCCCAACGGCCCTTATCGCAGTTCCATTCTTCATTGACTGAAGCGTCATCGCCGGCGAGGCGACGGAGAGTTTTGCCGCGGCGAATATCGGTACGCATCGAGCAACCAGATGCACAGTGCTCACATGCAGATGGCGTCGAAACTAAATCGAATGGACGTGCACGGAATCGATAAGAAGTTCCGGTGAGTGCGCCCACTGGGCAGATTTGAACAGTGTTTCCAGAGAAATAAGAATTGAATGGATCATTCTCGTAAATTCCGACTTGCTGAAGCGCGCCACGTTCATTCAAAGTGATAAATGGATCGCCAGCAATTTGCTCGGAGAATCGAGTACATCGCGCACAGAGCACACAGCGCTCTCGATCCAAGAGAACTTGGGAAGAGATTGGCACTGGCTTATCGAATGTGCGCTTTACGCCTTCAAAGCGAGATTCGCTACGACCATTGCTCATCGCTTGATTCTGTAGCGGACATTCCCCACCCTTATCGCAGACTGGGCAATCCAATGGGTGGTTGATTAACAACAACTCCATGACGCCTTTCTGCGCTTTATCTGCGACCGGAGAGGTGAGCTGAGTTTTAACAATCATGCCGTTTTCAACTGGAATAGTGCAGGAAGCTTGTGGCTTAGGAAATGCGCGACCATTGATTTCAATATCTACTAAGCATTGACGACAAGCACCAGCTGGATCGAGAAGTGGGTGATCACAGAAGCGTGGAATTTGAATTCCTAATTTTTCTGCGGCGCGAATAACGAGGGTGCCTTTGGGAACGGTAATTTCAAATCCATCGATGACGACGGTGATCATCTCAATTTCTACAGCTGTTAAAGTTTCAGTTGTCATTAGTGAGCCACCGATTCAAAAAGTGTTGAAGCTGCTGGATCAAATGGGCATCCACCTTGAGTTTGATGGGCGATGTATTCATCACGGAAATACTTAAGCGAAGAGATGATGGGAGCAACTGCGCCATCAGCCAGAGCGCAGAAAGAACGTCCGGCAATGTTGTCGCAGAGATCTAATAATTTCTCAAGATCAGCTTCGGTTCCCTTACCTGCTTCCAGATCTTTAAGCATCTGTACTAACCACCAAGTACCTTCGCGGCAAGGGGTGCACTTTCCACAGGATTCATGCTTATAGAACTCAGTCCAGCGAAGAGCTGCACGAAGGACACATGTTGTCTCATCAAATATTTGAAGTGCTTTTGTGCCAAGCATCGAGCCTGCTGCAGAAACGCCTTCGTAATCAAGTGGAATATCGAGATGCTCAGCGGTAAACATTGGAGTCGATGATCCACCTGGTGTCCAAAATTTAATTTGGTGTCCTTTGCGAACTCCACCTGCAAGATCGAGCAATTCGCGAAGTGTAATTCCGAGCGGTGCTTCAAATTGTCCGGGATTGGTGACATGGCCCGATAGTGAGTACAAAGTAAAGCCTTTGCTCTTCTCGGTGCCCATCGAGTTAAACCACTCAACGCCATTGTTAATAATGGCAGGCACTGAAGCGATTGATTCAACGTTATTTACAACTGTTGGTTTTGCATACAGTCCAGCAATCGCTGGGAAAGGTGGGCGCAAACGTGGTTGTCCGCGGAATCCTTCAAGTGAATCTAGAAGCGCAGTTTCTTCACCGCAGATATAGGCGCCAGCTCCTGCGTGAAGCGTGAGTTCGAGATCAAATCCCTTACCGCCAATATTTTTGCCGAGAAGTCCAGCCGCGTATGCATCTTCAATCGCTTGTTGCACGNGACGAAATACGTGAACGACTTCGCCGCGCAAATAAATAAATGCATGGTTGGCGCGAATTGCATATGAAGCAATTATCATGCCTTCTATTAATACATGTGGATTGGCCAAAAGAAGTGGCATATCTTTGCAAGTGCCAGGCTCTGATTCATCAGCATTCACAACTAAGTAATGCTCTTTATTGTCGCCTTGTGGAATAAATCCCCACTTCATTCCGGTTGGGAATCCGGCTCCACCACGACCGCGAAGTCCGGCATCTTTAACAAGCTGAATGACTTCATCAGGCTGCATGGCAAGCGCCTTGGTTACGGCGGCATAGCCACCAGCACGCTTATAGCCAGCGATAGTAAATGAATCTGAATCGTTCCAGTTAGCGGAAAGTACAGGAGTTAACTGAGTCATTACTTTCCACCTTTCGCAGCGATGTTGAGTCCAAGCTTTGATGGCTCACCCGCAGATACGCCTTCATTTGCTAGGCCATCTGAAATTCCGGCAAGAACTGCTGAGTTCTGTTTCCAGGTACGAAGAGTTTTAGGTCCACGAGTGGGAGCTGGTGGATTGCCGGTGCGTGCGCCATCAACTAAATCACGAACGCTCTGTGGAGTCTGGTTATCGTAGAACTCCCAGTTGACCATAACCACTGGTGCATAGTCACAAGCTGCGTTGCACTCAATTCGTTCGATTGAAACTTTGCCATCACTTGTGGTTTCATGATTCGAAATTCCCAGATGCTCAGTAACACTTTCATAAATTGCATCGCCGCCCATGACTGCACATAAGGTATTAATACATACACCTACGTGATATTCGCCCACTGGCTTTGATTGATACTGCGTATAGAAAGTAGAAACCGCGGTGACTTCAGCAGTAGAGAGCTCTAACTTTTCCGCAATCTTTTCGATAGATGCAGGAGTGACATATCCATCAACAGCTTGTGCGAAGTGCAGAAGCGGCATGATCGCAGAGCGAGATTTTGGATACTTTGCAATGATCGTATCCATCGTGGCTTCGTGTTCTGAGGTAAATGGCATTAGCGATCAACTCCACCCATAACTGGATCGATAGATGCAACTGCGCCGATGACATCAGCGATCATGCTGCCTTCGCACATTGCAGATGTTGATTGCAGATTGTTAAAAGATGGTTCGCGGAAATGGACGCGATAGGGATGTGTTCCACCGTCAGAAACCAGGTGCACACCAGTTTCGCCGCGTGGTGATTCAACTGCAACGTAAACCTGACCTGCGGGAACTTTAAATCCTTCGGTAACGAGTTTGAAGTGGTGAATGAGTGATTCCATGGATTCGCCCATGATTTCGCGAATGTGCGCAAGTGAGTTACCCATTCCATCTGCGCCAACAGCGAGCTGCGCTGGCCAAGCAATTTTCTTATCGGCAACCATTACTGGCTGGCCGGCAGTTGCATCTAATTTGTCGCAGGCTTGTTCGATGATGCGAAGTGATTGCTCAAGCTCTTTCATGCGAATTAAGAAGCGACCGTAGACATCACACGTATCTGTAGTGACAACATCAAATTCATAATTTTCATAGCCACAGTAAGGTTGAATTTTGCGGAGATCCCACGGCAAACCAGCGGAGCGAAGCACCGGACCAGTGACGCCCAATGTGGTGCAGCCAGCAAGATCGAGATAACCAATATTCTGGGTGCGCTTCATCCAAATGGTGTTTCCGATTAGTAACTTCTCGTTGTCTTTAAAATTGGTGCGAAGCTTGGCAACTGCTTCCCGAATCTTTGCTACTCCACCTGTCGGAATATCTTGAGCAACTCCACCGGGACGGATATAGGCCATATTCATACGAAGACCAGAGATCATCTCGAAGAGATCTAATACGGTCTCGCGCTCACGGAAAGCGAAAATCATTGGTGAAAGTGCGCCAAGCTCTAGCGCTCCAGTACCAAGTGCAACCATGTGAGAGGAGATGCGGTTGAGTTCCATCATCAATACGCGAATGATTGATGCGCGCTCTGGGATGTCATTAGTGATTCCCAAAAGTTTTTCTACGGCAAGACAATATGCAGCTTCATTAAATATTGGAGCTAAATAATCCATGCGAGTTACAAATGTGACGCCTTGAGTCCAGGTGCGATATTCCGCGTTCTTTTCAATTCCCGTATGGAGATAGCCAATTCCACATCGCACTTCCGTCACGGTCTCGCCTTCAAGTTCAAGAATGAGGCGAAGAACCCCGTGGGTCGATGGGTGCTGTGGCCCCATATTTACAACTACGCGCTCCTCTTTTGTTGCGCCGATATCAGTTGTGAGTGAATCCCAATCGCCACCTGTTACTGAATAGACGCGACCTTCAGTTGTTTCACGCGATGTTGCATATGCATCTTGAGTACTCAACTGTAACTTCTCCGTTCTGACGGAGCGGGGACTGTTGCGCCGATATATTCAATGGCGATTCCACCCAACGGATAATCCTTGCGTTGCGGATGTCCAGGCCAATCATCTGGCATCAAAATGCGTGTGAGTCCTGGATGTCCATCAAAAATAATTCCGAACATGTCGAAAGTTTCGCGCTCGTGCCAATTGATTCCCGCCCACACTTCTACGAGTGAGGGAATGTGTGAATCAGAATCTGGAACACAAACTTCTAGTCGAATGCGACGATTGTGAGTCAATGAAAGAAGTGAGTAGACCGCATGCATTTCTCGACCAGAATCTTGCGGATAGTGGACTCCGTTTACTCCCATGCACATTTCAAAGCGAAGAGTTGGTGTATCGCGCAGAATTTTTGCAACATCAAATAAGCGATCGCGCTTTACATAAAGTGTGAGTTCGCCGCGATCAACAACTACTCGCTCGATCGCATCGCTAAAGAGTGGGTAGGCGCGCTCGAGATCATCAGTAACTTCATCAAAGTATCCGCCGTAGGGACGCTCAGTTGAGCCGGTCTGTGCAGCGCTACGGACTAATCCGCCAAAACCTGATGTATCGCCGGTGCCGTGCGCTCCGAACATTCCTGCTTCGCTCATGCGAGAAGTCCATGAATCTGGTGAGTTGGCTTTGCTGCGAGTGCGGCAGCTTCTACTTCACGAATAACTTGCTCACGATTAACGCCAAGCTTTTCATTGCCGATCTGTTCATGCAATTTAAGAATTGCATCCATCAACATTTCTGGGCGCGGTGGACATCCGGGAAGATAAATATCTACTGGCACTACGTGATCAACGCCTTGAACGATTGCGTAATTGTTAAACATTCCACCAGATGATGCGCAGGCACCCATTGCAATAACCCATTTTGGTGCAGCCATTTGATCATAAATCTGACGAAGCACTGGGGCCATCTTGTTAGATNCTCGACCTGCCACAATCATTAAATCTGCTTGACGTGGGGATGCGCGAAAAACTTCCATTCCAAAACGTGCCAAGTCATAACGACCAGCACCGGCTGCCATCATTTCAATTGCGCAACATGCAAGACCAAAAGTTGCGGGCCAGAGCGAGTTCTTGCGCATATAACCGGCAAGCTTTTCTACGGTCGTAAGAGCGAATCCGCTAGGTAATTTTTCTTCTAAACCCACGAGCTAGTCCCATTCCAATCCACCACGACGCCAGACATATGCGTAGGCAACAAAAACGGTAAGAATAAATATGATCATTTCTACCAGGCCAAATAATCCAAGCTGGTCAAAAGTTACTGCCCATGGATAAAGGAAGACAATTTCAATATCAAAAACGATAAAGAGCATCGCAGTGAGGAAGTACTTCACTGGGAATCGTCCGCCACCTGCAGCTTGTGGGGATGGCTCGATTCCACATTCGTAGGCGTCAGATTTAGCACGGTTGTAGCGTTTTGGACCGGTGAGCGCAGCGGCCAAAACTGAGAAGATGCCGAATCCGAGGCCAATTGCCCCAATGGCAAGAATCGGTACATATGGATTCACGTAATTGAGTCTAAGGGGTCAACGCCGGGATTCAAGCGTGATGCTCTTCACTCGCAATTTCTAAGCGCTCGCTTTAAAGCCTTCTTTAAAGCCTTCTTTAAAGCCTTCGTGGATTGCGACAATTCCAAAGGTGAGGTTGGTCCAGCCGACTCGAGACCAGCCCGCCTTGCGCAAAATATCTGCGAGCGCCGCTTGATCAGGCCAGGCAATAATCGATTCAGCTAAATAAATATATGCCTCTGGATTTGAAGAGCTCTTCCGTGCAACCCAGGGCATAGCGCGCATCAAATAGCGCATATAGATGGTGCGAAATATTCGATTGGTTGGGGAGGAAAACTCGACCACAACAACTCGGCCACCGATTTTGGTAACTCGAACTGCTTCGGCCAAGGCTTTTTGGGGATCTGAGGTATTTCGGAGTCCAAAAGAGATGGTCGTCACATCAAAGCGGTTATCTTCGAATGGAAGCTTCAGGGCATCGCCCTGAGTAAAAGGTAGATCGGGATGGCGCTTTCGACCAGATTCGAGCATCCCCACCGAGAAGTCCATCGGGATTACCTGCGCCCCCGCATCAGCCAGTGGCCGACTAGAAGAACCAGTTCCGGCTGCAATATCGAGGATTTTCATTCCCGGGCCAGGATTAATCACCTTAGTGGCCTTCTTGCGCCAAGCCTTAGTGCGGCCAAGGCTTAAGAGGTCATTGAGCAAGTCATAGCGCTTTGCGACGCCATCGAACATCGCCGATACATCCTCGGGCTCCTTATTTAGGCCTGCTCTACTCACCCGTATATTCTCGCTTCTGTAGGCTCCATCCACAAATCGCCGGTCCATGGTCCATCTTGTTGAATCCAAGTAAAGAGGTTTACATGTCTGCTCTTAATCAAGTTGCAACCCTTCGAAGCGCAATCTTCCCTCGGTCAACTGCAGTCACCAAAGTCGGCCTCGTGCTCGGTGGCACACTTTTCTTATCAGCAATGGCTCAGCTCTCGATTCCACTTCCTGGATCACCAGTCCCCTTTACCGGACAAACCCTTGCCATTCTTTTACTGGGAACTGCATATGGCGCATCACTTGGGCTGACCACAATCGCGCTCTACATTCTTGCTGGTATTTCTGGCGCTCCCGTTTTTCAAAGTCACAACCAAGGTTGGGATTACTTTGTTGGTAAGACCGGTGGATATTTAGTCGGAATGATAATTGCTACTTTTGTTATTGGTGCGCTCGCCGGACGTCGTTGGGATCAACGAATTCGCACAGCTATTCCCACTATGCTTTTGGGAGATGCAATTGTCTTTGCAGTCGGAGTTCCTTGGCTACACCACGTTGCACCATTGACATGGAGCTTGGCGATTAAGTTTGGTTTTACAAACTTTATTCTTGCCGAAGCGATCAAAATTGCCATTGCAAGCACTGCCCTTCCCACGGTTTGGAAATTCGTTCCTAAAAAATAATTAGGCGAAACAACCTGTGTCTACCCCCATCACAACTGAGCTCCTTGGCGAGCATGCGCCATTAAGTCAATTAACTTCGGCCAATGAACTTTCTACTTCGTGGATTCGAATGGGCGATGGCTTAGTTGGATTTGGAGAATGGCGCAGTACAACTGTGAGCGGCCCAGATCGATTTAATAAAGCTCGCGCTTGGTGGAAAGAACAACTTAACTCGCTGACCATCAATAACAATGTCCACGGCACCGGCACCGGCCCCATTCTCTTTACTTCATTCTCTTTTGATGAGAACCAAGAATCTCTGCTCGTCATCCCACAGGTTGTAGTCGGAGAGCGAAAAGATAAATCGTGGATTACCTGGATCGGAGCTGGTAGCGCGCCAGTACTTGGAGAAGCGATCCCACAAAATACTGCGCAAGAAATTACTTGGTCCGAGGGATCCCTTGATAACGCGGCTTGGCAGGGACGAGTTGCTGTCGCCGTCGAAAAAATTAAATCTGGCGAGTTAGAGAAAGTTGTGCTGGCGCGCGACATTCTTGCGACTTCGCAATCTGAAATTTCTAGTCGCTCGTTGATAACTAATCTCGAGAAAGAATATCCATCGACCTGGGTATTTCATGTGGGAAACCTCATTGGTGCAACCCCTGAGCTCTTAGTTCGCTTAAGTAAATCCCTCGTTACTTCACGCGTTCTTGCTGGCACTATTCGCAAGACAGGTGATGATGATCGAGATCTGGCACTTGCCGGATCGCTTGCAAAATCTTCTAAGGACTTGGAAGAGCACGAATATGCAGTTCGCTCGGTCTCGGAAGCACTCGCCCCGTATTGCTCATCGACCAACGTTCCCGAATCCCCATTTGTGCTCCACTTGGCTAATGTCATGCATTTAGCAACAGATGTGACCGGAGTTGTTAATGATTCTGCCCTTCCAGTCGATATTTTTACCGTTATCGCATCCCTCCACCCATCAGCCGCTGTATGTGGAACTCCCACAGATAAAGCGCGTCAGGTGATAAATGAATTAGAGGAAATGAATCGCGGACGGTACGCCGGTCCCGTCGGTTGGATCGATGCGCGCGGTGATGGTGAGATTGGAATTGCACTTCGATGTGGGGAATTGGGAGCTGATAAGAAAACTATTCGACTATTTGCTGGTTGTGGAATAGTTGCTGGCTCTGATCCAGAAAAAGAATTAGCCGAGAGTCAAGCTAAATTAGCGCCGATGCGCACTGCGCTTGAGACTCTCTGATAAATCTCTTTCAAGTGTGAGGCCATTTTATCTCGAGTTGGTACTTCTACTATCACTACTTTTACTCCCTGATGTGGGTGTATGACTTCGCGCTCAATATCAGCAGAGCTCTTCACTCGTGAGATCTCAATTCCAAAGCCCCTAACAATCGATTCAATATTCTTGTTGTGAGGCGTTCCAAAAATCTTCTCGAATCCCACGACTCCTGCTTGTGGCAAAGTAGAGAAAATTCCACCGCCATTATTGTCGATCAGAAAGATTGTGAGATTAGTTGTAGGCGCATCGACCAAGGCAGATAAATCGTGAAGGAAGGTAATATCTCCCATCACTGCATAGGTGTGCTTGAAGTGCTGTGAAATTCCAAAAACTGTAGATGTATTTCCATCTATGCCAGCAAGGCCACGATTTGCAAATACCGAGACGCCACTGCGCGGTGCTGCAAACCCTTCGATATCTCGGATTGGTCTAGATGAACCAACAAATAAAGCAGATCCCTCTGGTAGCTCGGAAGTCACTGATCTGAGCGCTTCGCTCTCACTCCATTCATTATTAATTGCCGACGCTGCGCGAGCACTTGCTGTAATCCACTTTTCATTCCAATCCGCAGACGCTCCTTCAATCTTGAGCTCCGGAAGAGTTAAGAATTTCTCTGTTGCAGCACGTTCAGTATCAATCTTTACCATTCGTGGATCGATCACATATTGGCTCCTCGTGGCTGTGATCAGCGCATTTGTTGAACGAGAGAGGGTGGTGCGGCCAATAATAAAAACGTAATCGGGCTGAAGAAAATTGCGAATACTCTCATCTGCCAAGAAGAGTGAAGCATGTGCTTGCGCCATCGGTACGCTGATGGGATCTTCTGCAATGACCGGAAGGCCAGTGTCTCTTATCCACGGCAATAACTCTGCGTAATCAATCCCACCATGATCATGGCCCACGACAATGAGGCCATTGCCAGCTGCGCTGAACTTGCGAGGAGTGCGAATAGATTTTGGAAGTTCTAAATGACGAATTCCCTGCAACCAATCCTCTTGATCATCCGAGAGAAGTGGCTCATCAAATTGGATATTGAGATGAATCGGACCGCCGAGCAATATTTGCGAAAGCTCCAATTGTTCATGAAGGTCATGAGAAGTGATGTTCTTGTACATCTGTACTTGATCAGTCGTTTGATTTGCACCTGTCTTGCGAAGTCTGGCCGGGCGATCAGCAGTAATAATCAATAACTTATTCGCAGAGTGATAAGCCTCAAGGGCTGCGGGGTAATAATTTGCTGCTGCGGTTCCACTTGTACATACAACTGCCACATACTCACCGGATGCTTTAGATAATCCCAATGCGTAAAAGCCTGCGCCACGTTCATCAATTTTGACGGTGACTTCTACGAGCCCCTTTTGCTCGGCTTGATAGAGCGCAATCGATAGCGGTGCATTTCGAGATCCCGGGGAAAGTACATATTGGGTGACGCCGAGTTCTATGAGTTGGCAGATAGTTGCACGGGCAAGCTTTGTCGAATTGCTCATAGCGACCCACCTTCAAGAATCTGTGAAATTCTATTCTTCCACCATTCTTCTCTTTCGCCAGTTGCCCGATATTTAGCGAGGAGTGCTGGATCTGGTTCGCGTCGATGTATTGAAATTTCACCGTTCGCGACAGTGACGGCGGGAGTGCAGATATCACTCTCAAAAAGTGAAACTGTGCCAAGTCCACATGCATAATCCAAAGTATCTAATGAGCCGGCAAGTGCTAAGCCGTGAGAAATTCCGATACCGGTATCTAGTGCGCTGGAAACCACGACTGGTAAACCAATCGCAGCAATCAACTTCTTGGCCTCGGCAAATCCCCCACTGGGTGCCCATTTAATAATGGCGACATCGGCAATTTCATTTAGCGTAGAAAAATCTTCATGAAGTGATTTACGGATGGATTCATCAACGGCAATTTTCATGGGAATCTCTTTTTTCAGAGCTGCTAAATCTGCGCGAGATTCACAAGGCTGCTCGATATATTCAAATACAGCCCCAAAGCGAAGGTGAAAGTCATGCAAATTCAGTAAAGCTTCCGGCAGAGTCCATCCCCCATTTACATCGAGTCGAATTTTGGCATCTGGCGCATATTCCAAAGCAGCTTCTACCAAGTCGGCATCTTTCTCAAAGCTATCCACTTTAATTTTGATAGTAGATATTCCAGGGAAATTTTTAAGAATTCGAGGTACTTGGTCCACTGCTACTCGTGGGAGCGTTGCATTGATTGGAATACTTGTACGTTTTTGTTCGGGCCAAGCGTGGGTTGCAGCTTCAACTGCTGCCATTAACCACCGTCGCGATTCGTCACGGCCATATTCCAGAAATGGTGAAAATTCGCTCCACCCAGCGGGACCACGAAATAGCGCAACTTCTCGGGTAGTTATTCCACGAAAAGAAGTCTTGGTCGGTATTGCGACCACTGTGAAATCTTGAAAGATCTCACTGGCGGTAAATTCCATATTAGGGACGCTTTGGGAATTTATTAAAGTCAGGAAGGCGCTTCTCTTTAAATGCATTGCGGCCTTCTTGGCCCTCCTCTGTTAGATAAAAGAGAAGTGTTGCATCGCCAGCAAGCTGTTGAACTCCCGCAAGCCCATCATCTGCTGCATTGAGTCCTGCTTTAAGTAGGCGCAGCGCCATTGGAGAGTGCGCCAACATTTCGCGACACCATTGAACGGTTTCGGCTTCAAGTTCGGCGATAGGAACAACAGTATTTATTAGCCCCATATCGAGCGCTTCTTGCGCATCGTATTGACGGCATAAGAACCAAATCTCACGAGCTTTCTTCTGACCGACATGGGCCGCAAGTAATCCTGCGCCGTATCCGCCATCAAAGGAGCCCACCATCGGGCCGGTCTGACCAAACTTTGCATTTTCTGCCGCGATGGTGAGATCACAGACAACGTGCAAAACGTGACCACCGCCAATTGCCCAACCAGCAACCATCGCCACAACTGGCTTAGGTAAACGGCGAATTTGAATTTGTAAATCGAGGACGTTAAGTCGTCCAATACCTTTTTTACCCAGCGCATCGTTTCCGATATATCCATCATCGCCACGTGCGTTGATATCTCCGCCCGAACAGAATGCTTCCGATCCGGCACCAGTAAAGATAATTACTCCGACTTCATCATTATCGCGAGCAAGTGAAAAGGCTTCTTCTAATTCAAATAGTGTTTCTGGGCGAAATGCATTGTGAACTTCTGGGCGATTGATAGTTATCTTCGCCATACCTTCCGCAACGTGATAGGTGATGTCTGAGAATTTTTCTCCGCCGGTGCCGATTTCCCATGCAGGAATTGTGCGATCAGCCGCGGGGCGATTTATTGGCTTACTCATTCTCTAACTGCTCCTTCTATCCGCTTCAGTCCGATAGCCTACGGGTGTCATGTCTAATATGAATAAATCGTCGCCTGCACCCACGCGTGAACTCCTACATGTTAGCGATGAGTGGGCTATCCCACAGATCACCGAATCCCTCATGATGGCACTCGCTGGTCGTGGTCCCGCCCTGGCTTTCTCGCCCACCTCACTAATTTCAGTTCCCGCAAATGTCGCAGTTGTACTTTCGACAACTGGATCTACCGGCAAACCAAAAGATGTATTGCTCTCCGCAAAGGCGCTTATTTCTTCAGCGAAAGCTGCACACAAATTTCTCGATGCTCATATTGGAGATCGCTGGTCATTGCTACTACCGCTCACCCATATTGCCGGTGTCAATGTGTTAGTACGTGCACTCGAACTTGGCACCCAAGTAATTGATCTGCGGGTAGTAAAGAAATATTCAGATGTTGATTTCACATCGATTGTTCCCACCCAACTTCACCGTGCTCTAAATGGCGATGCTGAATTGCTCAACCATCTTCAACGTGCCCGCGCAGTACTGGTGGGAGGTGCCGCAGCATCTGCGCCATTACTTAACTCCGCTCGCGAATCGGGAATAAATGTCATCACTACTTATGGAATGTCAGAGATGTCTGGCGGTTGTATCTACAACAACCAAGCTATCGATGGTGCAAAATATCGAATCAATTCTGAAGGATTAATTGAATTATCTGGTCCAATGATGGCCGAAGGTATTGGTGTAGATGGATGGTTTACTACATCTGACCTTGGCGAAGTCATCGCCGATCGCATTCTGGTTAAAGGACGAGTTGATGATGTCATTGTTTCGGGTGGAGAAAATATTTCGCTCCATCAGGTCGAAGTAGTACTCGCAACTGCTTTCCCTGGACAAGAGATCATGGCTATTGGAATTCCTGATAAAGAATGGGGCGAGCGGTTATTAATTCTTTCAAATAAAGAGATAGATCTCGCTTACGCAAAGACGGTGCTCAAGGAGAATATCGGACAATATGCATCGCCAAAGGAAATTATGTTGTTAGATTCTCTGCCCATGAAAGGCATCGGCAAACCCGATCGATCTCGTGCCCGAGAATTATTCAATGAGTCGAATAGAGTGAGTAGTAATGAATAAGTGGATATTGGGGGCCCGGCCCCGCACGCTTCCTGCTGCAATTGGCCCGGTAGTTGTGGGCACGGCTCTTATTCGAACGACCCACCATTCCATTAATTGGTTAAACGCTGCGATGGCACTTGTTGTCAGTCTCTTCTTACAAATCGGAGTTAATTTCTCCAATGATTATTCCGACGGCGTACGCGGTACTGATGGCGATCGAGTTGGTCCTACCCGACTTGTGGCTAGCGGATTGGCTTCACCACGATCAGTTAAGAATGCAGCAATTATCACTTACGGGCTAGCAGCCCTCATTGGTCTTGAACTTTCATATCGCACTTCACTCTGGCTAATACTTGTGGGGGCAATAGCGATTATTTCTGCGTGGGGATATACCGGTGGGAAGAATCCATATGGCTATCGAGGGTTTGGTGAACTCTCTGTCTTTATTTTCTTTGGTCTAGCAGCAACTATCGGAAGTTATTTTGTGCAGAGCGAGAAAGTCACTTGGTCCAGCATCGCACTCGCCATTCCCATGGGATGCCTTTCCTGCGCAATATTGTCTGTAAATAATTTGCGGGATCGTCCTAAAGATGAGGTAGCAGGCAAAATGACTATCGCAGTTCGTGTAGGCGATCAACGAGCTCGATATATTTTGATTGCTTTACTTATTACTGCGCATATCTTTGGTGCCTCACTGACATGGCTTACGCCTTGGGCGCTCATTACTCTCGCACTTCTCCCTTTATCGCTACTCATATCTCGTGAAGTCCTCACTGGAGTTTCCGGCGCTGGCCTTATTCCGCTCCTGGGAAAGATTGCGCGACTTCAAATGCTCTTCTCGCTGTGCTTGGCTCTGGCACTTTCTTTTTAGCGAGTTAAACTCTGACTATGAGATACGCACTCCCCGCAATCATCGCTCTCGCAGTATGGGCTTTTGCGTTCTTCGATTGTGTAACCACTGAACAAGAGCGAATTCGCAATCTTCCTAAATGGGGATGGCTACTTATAATTCTTATCCTTGAAGTTCCCGGATCGATCGCATGGTTTATCGGTGGCCGCCCAAAGAATAATCCTGGCGGCCGCGGACCAAAACGTAAGTTCGTTGCGCCAGATGACAATCCGGATTTCTTACGTAAGCTCTAGTTTCCACTAGCTACATAGTCGCGAAGTGCTTGTCGCTCTGAATCAAGTTCGCTGACATGATTCTTTACTACATCGCCAATAGAGACAATCGACAATAAATTCCCCTCTGGCCCCACGACCGGAACATGTCGAATACGTCGCTCGGTCATCATCGTCATTAATTCAGCGACAGTTGTATCAGCCGTGCATGTGTGAACTTCCACAGTCATTATGTCCCGCACATGCATTTCTTCGAGTTGATCAAGTTTTCCTGGCATAGCACGCACTACATCTCGCTCAGAAACAATTCCATCAATTTTCTTACCATCGCTGGAAACAACCAGGGCGCCGACATGATGAGCATTCAACGAGTTAACGAGATCGTGCACTGAGGCACTAGCCGAAATAGTTTCTACTTTCTTGCCAGAAATAATGCTGCTGATCTTCATGGCTGCCTCCTCTTGTAGGTGGCTCCATATTGCTCTTAGGCTCTCTTGGATTCAATAGCGCGCGGCTGAGAATTCTCTACAAACCGGAATAAGTGTGGCGGCCAGAGCCGTAGATATTCACGTAGATGTAATTAAACAAAAATGTAGATCCGGCGAAGAGGCAGAGCCAAGCTGCGCGTCGACCACGCCAACCAATGGTGACTCGAGCGTGAAGGTAGGCGGCATATGCAACCCAAGTAATAAATGCCCACGTCTCTTTTGGATCCCAGCCCCAATAACGACCCCACGCAGATTCGGCCCAAATTGCGCCAGCGATAACTGCGAAAGTCCAGAGTGGAAATACAAATGCGACCAGGCGATAGGAGAGTTGGTCAAGGGTTTCGAGCGAAGGAATGCGCTCAGCCCACTTCGGACGTGGACCTCGCATCTCAACTCGATCGAGATACAAATAGAGAGCAGCAACGCAATTAGCAAGTAGGAAAACTCCACCGGAAACAATTGCGGCAGATACGTGGATAGCAAGCCAAGTGGATTTAAGTGCTGGAACTAATGGACCGCTCTTAACGTACAAAATTGTGATTGCGGTACCAAGTGTCAGTAGAACCGCAATGACTACCGGCAATCCCAACCAACGAACCTTGTATTTCCAGAGAGCAAAGAGATAGGCGCCAGTAAATGCAAGTGCTCCAGTAATGGAGAACTCATACATATTTCCCCAAGGAACTCGGCCAGCAGATACTCCACGAAGAATTACTCCGGCAAGGAGAAGAATGAATCCGAGAATCATCATTGAAGTGCCGATTCGTCCTGATTTTTCGGTGCGAGTGAAATCAAATTTTGTAGTGGAAGCGCTCTCAACATCACTGTCCGTGTTTCGAAGGGAGAAGGCGACTTCGATGGCATGAGCGAAGAATGCAATAGTGAAGACCACCATCGATGAATAGATGGCGTAATTGGAGAGATATGCCCAATTAGCAGATGTCATTACTTCTCCTCCAACAAATTCTTAAGAACTCGAATTTCAACTTCAAGTCCAGGTGCACCATTCTTTGCAAGACCTGCAATCTCAACACGGTCGCCGACCTTTATCCAAATTCGACGTTGTCGAGTAAAGAGCGAAGCGAGCAATCCTAGGATTGCAAGTGTTGCTCCAAGCAGTGAATATAGCTTTCCGGGATCATCAACTATCTGGAGGTTGACCCATGGGGTGTAGCCATTAAATGTGATTGAGCCCTCACCAAAGTCATAACTTTCCCCGAGAACTAACTGCTTGAGACCCAGACGCTTCATTTTCGATGTATCCAGGCGGTAAACAGATTGTGGGTTGCCGGTATCTAGGCCGAGGTTGCCTTCCCACACTGAAAGCAACAACCTGGGATCTAATACTTCAGGAAAGGAGGAGAAAGCTCCCCGAGATTTAGAACGATCGTAGGTGGGGATAAATGATCCAACAAATCCAATTTGAGGAGACATATCAGGCAATTTAATTGCTCCGATAGAAGTGAGATTGCCATCTTGTGGCAAGAAGACCACTGCTCCCTTAAACACTAGGTCACCACTCTTATTTCGCACTGTCACGACCGGTGAATAACCATTGGCCTGCAGGTAAATATTTGTATTTCCATATGTCAGAGGATGATTCACTTTGATAACTTGAGTTTTGGGTGCGCTTCCCACTGGATTGGCCGCTTCAACTGTGAGTGTGTAATCCATCGGTGCACTTGTTTGGAGATCGTATTTCGCAGTGAAACTCTTCACGGTAAGTGCAAATGGTGGAAGTGATCCTTCTCCTTGGAACTTGCCAAATGAAAGTGAATCATAAGAAGTGGGGGTGTTAATGAATCGATCACCAACATTGATAATCGCTTCACCTTTCATGCCTAAAAGTCCACCAACTCCAACACCAACCAGAATCAAAATGAGCGAGAGGTGGAATAAGAGATTTCCACTTTCGCGGATATATCCCTTCTCGGCTGAGATTGAACTCTCCTCCCGACGAACTCGAAAGTGGGAAGCGCGAAGATAAGCTTCCGCGCGATCGAGTGCTGACGATTTATCGGTTGCTACTACTGAATAAAATTCCATTTTCTCCAGGTATTTTGGAGTCAGTGGTGGAACTGCGCGAAGAGTTCTCAAGTGATCAATCGTGCGCGGTAAGACACAGCCAATGAGTGAGATGAAGAGTAGTAAGTAGATCGCGCTAAACCAGGGTGAGCTATAAACATCAAAGATACTAAGGCGATCCAAAAACTTAGCTAAGCCAGGATTATCCGTGAAGTATTGCTGAACTCTCATCGGATTCTGATTGCGTTGCGGGAAGAGCGATCCTGGAATCGCAGCAAATCCCATTAGAAGCAGAAGAATTATCGCTGTGCGCATGCTGGTGAGTTGGCGCCAAATCCAGCGGAAGGATCCGCGAGTATTGAGTTCGTTAACAGCGCTCATTACACAACCGGAATAAATCCTGAGATGAGATCACGTAGCGAGTTCATGACGTGGTCCCAGTACCCGATGACTTGTAATAAGCCAATTGTTATTAAGAAGAGGCCACCAATTATTGTTAATAGATTTCCTTGGGAAGAAAGGAAGCGGCGCAACTTTGTGGACTTATCGAAGAAAATTCCCACCAAAATAAATGGGGTGCCAAGTCCAAAACAATATGCCAAACTCAAAATTGCACCACGGAGCGCGCTCGAACTTTCATAAGAGAGGAATTGAACTGCGCCGAGCGTTGGGCCGATGCACGGAGTCCAACCAATTCCGAAGAGGAATCCAAGAACTGGTGCGCCCACCAAGCCTGAACGAGTACGCCAAGTTGGCTTGAAGGAGCGATAGAACTTCTGACTAAAGAGAAATACACAACCCATAAATATGGTGAGCGATCCAAGAATCACGGTGATCAATCGGGAATGCGAATTAATCGTTGCGCCTAGTGAGCCAAAGAGGGCGCCATAAGAGATGAAGAGAGCGGAGAACCCAAATACAAAGAGAAGTGAACCCAATGCAACGCGGCTTCGATTTCTCACATCAGTCATTCCTGCGGCATAAGAGAGATATCCCGGCACAAGCGGAAGGACGCATGGAGAGAAGAAACTAATTACTCCGGCAATGAGCGCAACAAAAATGGCTGAGATGAGATTGCCGGAGAAGATTTGATTGGCGAAAAAATCATGCATTAACAGATCCCCCGCTCACCTTTTCTAGCAAGTCTTTCAAAAGTGCAACTGTTGTAGCACCACTTATGCGAGCTGCAACTCGTCCCTCTTTATCAATAATCAATGTTGTGGGAATCGCATTTGGCAAGATACTTCCGCGGAAGGAGGCGATAATCGCATCATCAATGAAATTGGGATAAGTTAATTTAAATCGCTTCACAAATGATTGCGCTGCAGATTGGTTGTCGCGAGTAAGAATTCCAGCAAATTGAATCTCTGGGTTCTTCTTCGAAAAGTCTTCGAGAATCGGGGCTTCTGCCCGACATGGTGAGCACCAAGATGCCCAGACATTGATGACAGTTACTTTGCCTGCTGACAAAGTTAAGGATTGGCCATTTAGAAGTGCGCCACTGACAGTAGGAGCAATTTTGCGATCTGAAACATTAATTAATTTGGCAGCGCCGCTTCCACCAACAAATGCATTTTCATTAGGTTTGGATAACCCACCACTAGAACAACTTGTGAGTAAGAGCGTTGCGCAAAGTGCAACGAGTAGGGTCCGCTTCATTTAGGCGGAAGTAGATGTTTAGCTGGTTCGGTATAAGAGGTACCAATTATTTGACCTTCGTCATCGAGGTGAAAACTCGTGACTGATGCCAGAGTGCATTCACGCTTACGTGGATCGTGCATTAAGCGGCGTCCTTCAACAGCTGATCGAAGAATCCAAATCGGTAGTTGATGTGAAACACAGAGCGCATCCTTGCCATTGGCAGCATCACGAGCAGCAAAGATCGCCTTCAGCATGCGATTTATTTGCTCGTCATATGGCTCGCCCCAAGATGGTTTTGCCGGGTTATAGAGATAGCGCCATGATTTCGGATGGCGAAGCACTCCGCTACCAAGTTCAAATTTCTTACCTTCAAAAATATTTGCAGCTTCGATTAAATTGGGATCAGTAGTGATAGCCAAGGAATGCGCCGCTGAAATTGGTGCAGCGGTCTCCTGCGCACGCTGGAGCGGGGAAACATGGATTGCACCGAGATCTAGAGTGCGACTCCAATCAGCAACTGCTTTTGCCATCTCTTGGCCACGATCAGAGAGGCGCCAACCGGCTTGCCGACCATAAAGAATCTTCTCTGGATTCTCGACTTCACCATGGCGAAGTACGTGAATTGTTTGGCCCATTGGATAAGCATAACGACTACGGGCAGTGCCCTCTTCGCTAGGGTTGGGCTATGACTGGCAGCCCAAAGCGAGTTGCCTTCTTTGATGTAGATAACACGATCCTTCGAGGCTCATCCCTCTTTTTTCTAGGTCGCGGCATGTATCAAAGGGGCTTCTTTAGTAAGCGAGATATCTCTGCCTTTGTGTTGGCCAACCTGCGCTACCGCCTTACAGGAACAGAAGATCCCAAAGAAATTGAGAAGTTTCAGAATGCTGCATGTGAATTTATTGGCGGTCACAATGTCAACGAAATTCTCATCATTGGCGGTGAGGTCTACGACGAGTATGTGTCGCCTGCCTTGTGGCAAGGAACTATTGAAATTGCTAATCAACATTTAGCGCAAGGCGAAGAGGTGTGGCTTGTCACGGCAGCGCCCGAAGATATGGCTCATTTAATTGCGCAACGTTTAGGTTTTACTGGTGCGATTGGCACAAAAGCGGAAGCAATCAATGGTACCTACACTGGCAAAATGATCGGCAAGTTATTGCATGGCAAAGAGAAAGCAGTTGCTATCAATTCGCTCGCTCGTGAAAATGGAATCGATCTGACTCACTCTTATGCTTATTCTGATAGCCACCATGACATTCCGCTTTTAGAGGCAGTCGGAAATCCTCGTGCTATTAATCCAGATACTCTTCTCCAAATACGTGCAATTCGAGATGGTTGGCCGATACATGATTTCCGCCGCGCTCGTGCACTCAAAGCCTTCTTCGGTCCGATAGCGGCTCGAATTGCTGCTCTCGGCGTCTTGGTCAATCCTCCTCGAAAGACTGATTAATTCCTCGAATAGCAGATACCGGTACTGACTCGGTAAAGTAGGCCAGTTATGTCCACGACATCCTTCGCCGAAGAACTTCGCACTCGCTCTGATAGCGAACTCTCGAAGTTATTTTCGCTGCGCCCAGATCTCGTCACCCCGCTTCCTGGAGATATGGCGGCTCTAGCGGCGCGTGCAAATTCAATGCCGAGTCTTATTCGCGCTATCGAAGCACTAAATAAATGGCAGCTTGATTGCGTTCACGCAATCTGCACACTGGAAGAGCCTTTTGCAAAAAATGAATTGGTTTCGATCACCGAGAAGGGTGCTGCTCTTGTACTTGAAGAGTTATGGGCTTTTGGACTGATCTATCAAGATGGTGCTAAATATCGTCTCCCTTCAAATTTGCGCAACCTCATTGGCGATGAGCCAACTGGGCTTGGACCGAAATTGCCCACCACTAAGAAAGTTAATTTTTCGCTATTGGAGAAGGCGCCGGCTGCATCGCAGGAAGTATTGAATCGTCTGGTCTGGGGACCACCACGTGGACAAGTTGGCAATACCAAGAAACCTGGACCCGCAATTGAATGGCTAATTGAGAATAATTTTCTTGTTGCAATGGATTCTCAAACAGTTGTACTGCCTCGAGATATTGCACTTCATCTTCGCGGTGGCAAAGTTCTGCGAGATATCATCACATCTGCGCCAGTGTTAACTGGTCGTTCCCGCAAGCAGATTGATGTTGATCGAGCCGCGATTGCAAATGTCTCTACTTTCTTGCGATGGTGTGAAGAGCTTTCCCATAATTGGTCAGATGAGCCTCCAGTAGCACTTCGTTCAGGTGGTCTGGGCGTCCGAGATCTCAAACGCACATCTGAGCACCTGGGAATTGATGAAGTCTGCGCCGGATTTATTGCTGAGATTCTCTTTATCGCAGGACTCATTGTGATTGATACTGATGACCAAATAATGCCAACAAGTGCTTTTGATATCTGGATGACCAAACCTTTAGAAGATCGTTGGCATGCATTGGTCTCTTTATGGCTAGAGACATCTCGAGTAAGCGGCTTAATCGGTAAAGCCGATGCCAAGAATATTGCGCCGCTAGGGCCAGAGTTAGATCGAGCTGGCATTTCTGCTATTCGTAAATCGACGCTCGCATTGCTTCAAAATAATATGCAAATTGATCCTGCGATCGATTCCATCCAGCAAATACTTAAATGGCAATCACCTCAGCGCTTTAATAGTGAATTTATTGAGTGGACTCTGCGCGAAGCAGAATGGCTCGGAATCACTGGTCAAGGCGCGATCTCTACCTTTGGTAGCGCACTCATTAATGGCGCCGAAGAACTCGGAATTGAGAGCGCTCTTCCCAAGCCAGTGGATCACATATTGATTCAAGCCGATAACAGTGCGATTGCTCCAGGTCCACTCACCATTGAACTCTCCAACATGATTGGCACGATCGCTGATATCGAAAGTCGTGGTGGTGCAACGGTATATCGATTTAGTGAAGCATCAATTCGCCGCGGACTTGACCACGGTCAAACTGGTGATCAGATCAAGGACTTCCTCAAAAAGACATCAAAGACGCCTGTTCCTCAACCTTTGGAATATCTTATAAATGATGTTTCAAAGCGTCACGGTCGACTACGTATCGGCACCGCCTCCTCGTATCTGCGCTGTGAAGATGAAGGATTGCTTGCCCAAATTCTGCGTGATAAGAAAATTGAGAGTCTTCGCCTTCGCAAACTTGCACCACAAGTTTTGATCTGTGATTTCGATATGGCCGAAGTAATGACAACGCTCCGTGAATCCGGATATTTACCGGCAGCAGAAAATGGAACTGGGATTCTTCTTTCTGCTCCTGCAGTCCGCCGAGCAAAATCTCGTCCACGCCCTCCACGAATTCTGAGTGAAACTTCGGCGCCGACAGATCTCGTTATTAAATCCGCTGTTCGAGCAATCCGCGCTGGCGAGAAAGCGACATCTCACAAACCGCGAAACGTACCTCGCACTACCGCAAATGAGACACTTGATATTCTTCATCAATACATTGATGAAGCAGCTAGTTGCACCATCGGATATGCAGATACCAATGGTGGAGTTTCCAATCGATTGATCGATCCAGTTTCGATCTCCTTGGGGACCCTACTTGCGAAAGATCACGCTACTGGCGAACTCCAATCCTTCAGAATCCCGCGTATTACTGGCGTTAGCCCCGCGGAAAATTAAAGTAAGGCAGAATTAGCACATGGCGATAATCGATGATCTTCAAGCTTTGGTGGAGTGCCAATCTCCCACAGAAGATTTAGCTGCATGTCGCGCAGTTGTGGAACTCGCTGCAAAAATAGCTTTAGGAGTTCTCCCTAATCCAGCCCAGATTATGGAAGAGAACGGTCGCCCAGTTTTCTGGTGGGGCGCTAAAAATCCAAAAATCGTTCTCCTTGCACATCTCGACACAGTTTGGCCGCAAGACTCTTATCTTCCGCTCTGGAAAATTGAAGGAGATATCGCCAAGGGTCCAGGAATTTTTGATATGAAAGCTGGCTTCTTGCAAGCGATGTATGCAGTCGCCGATATTCCTGGTGCATCAGATTCTGTTGCGCTCATTGCCACGACCGATGAAGAGACCGGTAGCCATACTTCTCGCGCATTAATTGAGCGGATTGCTAAAGGCGCGCAAGCTGTTCTCGTTCTCGAATCCTCGCTGAACGGAAAAGTTAAGACTGGTCGCAAAGGCACTGCGATGTATGCGATCACAATTCATGGACGCGCTTCACATGCTGGACTAGAGCCAGAAAAGGGAATCAATGCCTCTTCTGAAATCGCCACAATTCTTGCTCAAGTCATCGCACTAGAAAATCCAGAGCATGGCACAACCGTTGTTCCCACAACGATGCACTCTGGCACCACCACAAATACTGTTCCCGCAAAAGCAACGCTCGATATTGATGTTCGATCTTTTTCACAGGCAGAACTCATGCGAGTTGATGCCGCAGTGAAATCACTTAAGGCATCACATCCGGAAGCACGCATTGAAGTTACTGGTGGAATTAATCGACCACCACTTGAGCCAGCATCCACTGCAGCGCTCTACCAAAAACTTGAAGCAACTCTTGCCAAAGCGGGACTTCCTCCAGTCGGTAGCGCATCTGTAGGTGGCGCAAGTGATGGCAATTTTGCTGCAGCTGCTGGTGCACCCACTCTTGATGGGCTTGGCGCAGTGGGCGATGGCGCACATGCGCCACACGAACAGATTTCACTCTCCAGCATTCCTGCTCGAGTTTCAATGCTCAACTTGTTTATTAAGGAACTCCTCAGTGTCTGATGGTCCACTCATTGTTCAAAGCGATAAAACACTTCTGCTAGATGTAGATCATTTACTTTCTGATGAATGTCGTCGCTCGATCGCATCATTCGCAGAGCTCGAAAAATCTCCTGAGCATATTCATACTTATCGACTTACACCGCTGGGATTGTGGAATGCCCGTGCATCTGGTCTCGATGCTGAACATGTAATCGATACTCTTCTCAAATATTCGCGCTTCGCCGTTCCACATGCGATTTTGGTTGATGTGGCAGAGACGATGTCTCGTTATGGTCGCCTTCGCTTAGAAGCGCACCCCGTTCATGGCCTTGTTCTTGTCTCACATGATGCAGCAGTCCTCAAGGAAGTCACCCGTGGTAAAAAAGTCGCACCGATGTTGGGACTTCAACTAGATGACGAGACGATCGTTATCCATCCTGGCCAGCGTGGTTTTCTCAAGCAAGCACTTCTCAAACTCGGCTGGCCGGCAGAGGATTTTGCTGGTTATGTGGATGGCGAACACCACGAGATTGATCTAGTTCAAGATGGTTGGTCAATCCGTAAGTATCAAGAGCTCGCTGCGGAAGGATTCTGGCATGGTGGTTCTGGTGTTGTAGTACTGCCTTGTGGCGCAGGTAAAACCATTGTTGGCGCTGCGGCGATGGCACATGCAAAAGCCACCACGTTGATTTTGGTCACGAATACGGTTGCTGCACGTCAATGGCGTGATGAATTATTAAAGCGCACCACTTTGCACGAAGATGAGATCGGCGAGTATTCCGGTTCTAAAAAGGAAGTTCGTCCCGTCACTATCGCGACCTATCAAGTAATGACCACTCGAAAGAAGGGCGTATATGCCCACCTTGATCTCTTCGATGCCATTGACTGGGGATTAATTATTTACGACGAAGTTCACTTACTTCCGGCACCGATTTTCCGCTTTACAGCTGATATCCAATCTCGTCGACGTCTCGGATTAACTGCGACACTCGTTCGTGAAGATGGCATGGAAGGCGAAGTCTTTTCATTAATCGGTCCAAAGCGATTTGACGCACCGTGGAAAGAGATTGAAGCACAGGGATATATCGCTCCAGCAGATTGCGTTGAAGTTCGCGTGACACTCACTGATGCAGAGCGCCTAAATTATGCAACCGCAGAGCCAGAAGATCGCTATCGATTCTGCGCTACAAGTCAGACAAAACAAGATGTTGCGATTGCTTTAGCTCTCAAACACAAAGATGAGCAAGTCTTAATCATCGGACAATATCTCGATCAACTTGATGCACTTGGTGAGGCGTTACAAGTTCCGGTGATTAAGGGAGATACTCCTATCAAGGAGCGCGAGCGTCTCTTCGCCGCTTACCGCACTGGTGAAATTAAATGCTTAGTCGTCTCTAAAGTAGCTAACTTTTCTATCGACTTGCCTGATGCAACTATTGCTATTCAAGTTTCCGGAACCTTTGGGTCACGACAAGAAGAAGCACAGCGATTGGGTCGAATTTTGCGACCTAAGGCCGATGGCCGTGGTGCGCGTTTCTATTCAGTAGTGGCACGAGATACTGTTGATCAAGAATTCGCACAAAATCGTCAACGCTTCTTAGCCGAACAAGGTTATGCATATCGCATCGTTGATGCCGATGATATCCACTTAGGAAAGTAGCGCTTTCCTAAATCTTTCGGGGTTAACTCGAAAATAGTCATGCACTTCACCATCAATTAAAATGACGGGGACTTGCTCTCCATATTTTTCTTCCAATCGTGATGAGCCATCAATAAGAATTCTTTCGATTTCGAAGTCGAACTCGGGCGCAAAGCTCATAACTGTCGATAGGGCTACTTCGCACAGGTGGCAGTTGCTTCGTGAATAAATGGTCACTTTCTTCATTTCTGCGCCCCCTTTCCTCTGGCTACGCCTTAATTGTTGCTGAGGGTTTTCATTCTAGAGGCCGAACGGTCTCAGCTCTCCCCCAGCGACTGCTAGCGTTTTGCCATTATGCGCGCCAAAAACCTCCTCCTTTCGCTAGCACTAGTCGCAGCGACTTTAGGTTTTGCAGCACCCAGCGCAGATGCAACATTGGTGCAATCTATTGAAGCTCCCTGGGTTAACACTTATGCAGCTCCGCTAGGCACAAAAGTAAATAACGAAGTTCCCAAGCCGCAAGGTGCAAAGATTGAGAAGAAATCGACTTTCGTTATTGATTTCACAACAATTCCAGCTCCTTATCAAGCTGCGATTCAAGCAGCAGTTGATGCCTGGTCTCAGAACTTCACGTCATCGGTGCCAATTAATGTAAGCGCCACATGGGACCGAATGAATACTTCCAGCGTTCTCGCATCTGCTACTCCGGTCAAATATTTCAACGGATTTGTTGGCGCACCTGATAAGGATCTTTGGTACGCCTCCGCTCTTGCCAATGCAGTCGCTGGTAAAGATCTAGATACTAAGAATCCTGAAATTTCGATTTCCATTAATTCAACTGTTTCGCCTACTTTTTATCTAGGTACAGATGGAAATTGCCCCGCAAATAAATACGATTTGGAATCAATCCTTTTGCACGAACTTGGCCATGGCTTAGGCTTCTTATCAAATAGCGAATATTTAACATTTGGTTATGGAAACATTGCAAAGCCAACTCCTTATGATGCTTATGCTCAGTTGAGTGATGGCCGGCGATTGATGGATCTACCGACGCCTTCCATTGAACTCGGACAGGCACTCACACATACTCTGGTTTGGTCTGGATCTAATGGCGTCGCAGCCAATAATGGAATCAAGCCGAAGTTGTATACACCTTCTATTTACGAAGCTGGATCTTCGGTTAGTCACTTAGATTTAGATACATTTGGAAAATCCGGCGAGAACTCAGTTATGGCTCCCAATCTTGCTGCCGGCCAAATTTTTCACGCCCCCGGCCCGTTACTTCTGGCAATGCTCAACGATATGTTGCAGAAGCCACCTGCTGGAATGGCAAGTGGAATTCCACAAGCGCCCCGAAATGTTCGCGCCCTTGTCGGAGATAAATCAGCCATAGTCGCCTTTGATCCCCCTGCAAATGCACGTGTCTCTCAAGTTTCTTCATACATCATTAAAGTAAATCAAACTGGCGCGGAACAAATTGCTACTGAAAGTCCAGTAACAATCACAGGCCTTACCAATGGAACTGCATACTCATTTACCGTCAAAGCAAAGAATGTTTTAGGAATTTCAGAAGGCGCTACGACTAACGGGGTCCTGCCTGAGGCTTCTTGGAAAAGCTCAGTTATCGATGCCACAGCCAATTCAAAGTACTTAGCAACAGCCACTTTCAATGGCAATCCTGCGATCGCATATACCGATTCGAAGAATGGCGATCTAAAGCTAGCAACATGGAATGGCAAAATCTGGAACAAGATAGTTGTCGATGGAAATTCCAAAACGGGTGGTAAGACCCCCAATGATGTCTCTGGATATGTCTCACTCTGTACATCTAAAGTTGGCAAGAGCGATGTGCTCAACTTCTTCTACTCTGACTTAACCGAGAAGGATCTTCGCTACGCATCTTTCGATGGCAAAAAATGGAGTTACTCTGTCGTCGATGGAAATGCAGCAAAAATTCAGCCATACCAAGAGAAAGTGCGTACGAATACTGCCAGTGATGTCAGCGTAGGAAGTGCGTGCGCAGTTACTTCTGCTGGTGTTCAAGTCTTCTATCGCGATGAGAGCCAAGGCATTCTTCTCGGTGCAGTAAAAGATGGAACTAAATGGCGCTATGAATTAGTTGATGGCGATCGCCCGACCGATGGTCGTACTACTGGTGACGTTGCATTCCATATAAAAGCTTTGGGGTCAGGCAAGCACGTCTACTTGGCCTACGATTCAATTCTTTCCGTCAATCAAGATAAGCAACCATTGCGTGGTGAGATGCGAGTTGCAGAGCGAGATACCGCTTATCCTGAGGACTGGACCTACTCAACAATAGATACGAGTGGCAATGGAGTCACAATTGCTGGTTTTGATCTGGCACTTGAGCTCACCTCCAAATCTGTTTTAGTTAACTGGTTTACCGCATCTGGACTATCAGCCCCCGATGCAGACCAGATTAGATGGGTCGATCTCTCCAATGTCGCGAATCGAGAGAGTCTGGCAACGGTTTTCTATGGAACGCCAAATGGGCCGACCGCACAAGACAAGAATGCAATTATCTTTGGATGCCAGAAGCGACTCTGCCAAATGAAGAAAGCAGATCAAACAATTTCTTTAATTTCATCGCAAGATTTTAGTGATCAACATCGTGCTGAATGGATTACGGTCGGTGGAACAAAATATGTTCTCACGGGCGCAGCCGGAAAATTACAATTATTTAAAGCTCCTAAATAATTGTCACACCATAGCCATCACTGCGTTCAGTAATCGCAACTATTCCTATTCCGCTTTGATATATAACTTTCATTGTTGAACCTTGTAAATAATTGGCGCTTACCAGAGCGCCTTTCTTGGTGTATTTAATGATGACCGGGATTGCACTCTTTGGTTTCCAGGTGGGTATCCCTTTGACTGTTGAGCTAGAAAGGTAGCTCTTAACAACATTCAATCCAGCAGGAATGGTTGTGATGGCAGGCGCTTTTGGTGGCGCTTTTACATTGGTATCCAGGGCGGAAAATGCACCGCTAGTGCTCATGAGAAGAGAGAAATACGAACTCTTATTCGCTAAATAAATTTCACCGGTAATGAGATAGCCGCCCTTATCGAGTGCAATTTCTCGAACGATTCCAGACCCCGGTAAATCGAAAGTAAAGGTGCTTTGAATCTCTCCGGTGGAGGAGACTCTCCAGATTGATAATTTATTAAGGGAATTATTCGGGGATGCCCACGGCGTAACTGAAACGCTATCTATATTTTGGATGGGAACGGTATCTACATTGGTTCCGGCTGGTGGGAGAAGGGCAGGAGCGCAAGTGCCTGCGACTAGAAAACCACCACTCTTCTCTTTGATTGCAGCTGTAGCAATGTCATCAGTAGCTCCACCCAAGCGAAGGTCCCATTGCTTTACGCCAGCAAAATCTGTGGCAGATATAAATCCATCGCTTCCGCCCAAGGTGGAGGAATCAAAAGTTCCGACAGCGATGAGCGAAATAGGAGTGGTGAGAACGGAAAATACTTGATCACCAGAATTTCCAGAAAGTGCAATATTGAAAAGTGGCTTTGCTGGCAAAACTTTAATCGCTTTAGTGGCCGCATGGGCAGATGAAGATATAACTAGTGGGAGAACTATTAAAGCCAGCGATAATTTTGGATATTTCACGCTAATTCCTGAGAGCGATCGCGCGCAGCTTTCATGGATTTCTTTACTAAATCTTCCAAGCCGCCATTTGCAAAACTTTGTAAAGCGGCAAATGTTGTGCCATTTGGACTTGTTACGTTTTCCCGAAGCGTGGTGGCGCTCTTGCCAGTCTCCTCTAACATTCCGGCTGCTCCAACAATGGTTTGTACAGTAAGTGCAGTAGCGACTTCTTCGCTCAGGCCAAGCTCTTTGCCAGATGCAATCATCGCTTCCACGAAGGCAAAGAAATAAGCTGGCCCAGATCCGCTCACAGCTGTTACTGCATCTTGGAGAGATTCATCCACAGTCACAACGGTTCCGGTAGCAAGTAAGAATTTTGTTGCAAATGCGATCTGCTCTGTGCTGACAGATTTGCCTTGCGAAATGGCAGCAGCGCCTTTACCAATAAGAGCTGGAGTATTTGGCATTACGCGAATGACGCTGGCACCTGCTGGGATCTTGCCCTCAATAAAGGATGTGGTTTTGCCAGCCGCGAATGAGATGAGCAGAGTCCCGGGCCTGATTTGGCCACCAATCTCATCTAATAAATCGCCGAGATCTTGCGGTTTTACAACGAGCAGGATTACATCCGATTCCGTCGCAATTGCTGTGAGGGATGAGAGTGAAACTCCATATTTATCAATGATCTCTGATGCACGTGCGTCGCGCTTCTCGGCAAATGAGATATCGGAAGCCGAGATACCGGATTTGATTAGGCCAGCTAATAGCGCTTCACCCATTACTCCAACACCAAGAATGCCGATCGACTTGATTGCCATAAGTTAAGCCTACCGAGAAGAACCATTGATGTGCGTTATTGATCAATAAGCCCTAGGCTCTCGCACTATGCCTGAAGTTACAGCGAAGTTTGCCCGAGATTGGGTCGAGTTCTACGATCCCTCAAGCCCAGAAGATCTCTACAAATGCGATCTCACTTGGCTCACTTCTTATTGGAATTGCATCTACGGAAACGGCTGCTGCGGTATTGATGAAGATAAGCCGGACGCTGGATGTTGTTCAGATGGCGCCTATTTCACTGATGAGCGCGATGAGAAGCACACGTTAGAGGTCGCTAAACGCTTAACCAAAGAGATGTGGCAATTCTACGAAGATGCCCAGCCAAAGAAAGCCGGCAAAGATCTTCGTGTTGTCGAAATCGGATTAGATAACGAACGTAAGACTCGCAAAATTGCAGATTCCTGCATCTTCCTTAACCGTAAAGGTTACGAAGCTGCCGGATTCACCGGATCATTTGGCTGCGTACTTCACCATCTTGCAGAAAAAGAGAAGGTTCACTTTGTCGAAACAAAGCCTGATATTTGCTGGCAATTGCCAATGCGACGCAGCTTTGAAACTCGCGAATTCGGTGATCAAGAAATTAACGTAATTGTTATTGGCGAGTATGAACGACTTGCATGGGGCGACGGTGGCGAAGAATTCTCTTGGTATTGCACCAGCAACACCGAAGCGCATCAAGGCAGTGAACCTGTATATCTTTCTAATAAAGTAGAGCTCACTGCTCTCATGAGTGAAGCTGCTTATGCCGAACTCGCCAAGTTCTGTGATGCGCGTATGGCTGCGATCGCAGCAGAGCGGGCTGCCTTACAGAAGCGTCAATTACCGCTATACGTGATACACCCAGCAACGCTAGGTGCGAACCGATAACCTCCTCTCATGGCCAAATCATCCGCACCCGCAAAGGATCCATTCCGCTGCGTTGAATGTGGATGGACTACTTCAAAATGGGTCGGTCGCTGTGGTGAATGCCAAGCGTGGGGAACAGTCGAAGAAGTTGCTGCGCCCAAGAAGCTCTCATTAGTTGCTGGCCATGTAACAACTGCAGCGCTTCCCATCGGCGATGTCAGTTTAGAAAAAGCTAAAGCCAGATCTTCCGGAGTGTCAGAGCTCGATCGAGTATTAGGCGGCGGATTAGTACCGGGAGCGGCAATATTGCTTGCTGGCGAGCCTGGTGTCGGAAAATCCACACTACTTCTGAGCGTTACTGCCGAAAGTGCTCGTCAAGGAATTACTGCCCTCTATATCAGCGGTGAAGAGTCTGCTTCCCAAGTTCGACTTCGTGCAGAGCGACTCAATGCAATTGACCCCAATTTATGGCTCGCCTCTGAGAATGAACTTGGCTCTGTTATTGCGCATATCGATGCGGTAAAGCCAGAACTTTTGATTATTGATTCGATTCAAACAATCGCAAGTGCTGCAGTGGATGGCGCTCCTGGTGGTGTCACTCAAGTTCGTGAAATTGCGGCGGCGCTTATTCGAATCGCTAAAGAACGATCAATTACTTTGATACTTGTAGGCCACGTAACGAAAGATGGATCAATTGCCGGCCCCCGACTACTTGAACACTTGGTCGATGTTGTACTTAATTTTGAAGGCGAGCGTCATTCACGTCTTCGCTTAATTCGCGCTATCAAGAATCGATTTGGTGCATCCGATGAAGTTGGATGCTTTGATATGAATGAATCTGGAATCACAAGCCTTCCTGATCCCACTGGCCTTTTCACAACGCGCCATGCCGAGCCCGTTCCCGGCACTTGTGTAACTGTGACACTTGAGGGTCGGCGTCCATTGCTCGCCGAAATTCAAGCACTCGTCGGAACTCCTCCTAACGAAGGCCGTGACTTCGGTAATGCTCGTCGAGTCACATCTGGCCTCGATACTCCACGTACCGCTATGACATTAGCAGTCCTCGAACACCGCGCAAGTATCCGCATTTCCGGTCGCGATGTTTATGTTGCAACTGTCGGTGGAATGAAGATCAACGAACCTGCAGCAGACCTTGCGGTTGCACTTGCCGTTGCCTCGGCTGCAAAAGGTTTATCGCTGCCATCAGATTTAGTAGCAATCGGTGAAGTTGGACTTGCCGGTGAAATTCGCAAAATAACCGGAGCGGCCCAGCGTATTCAAGAAGCTGCACGCCTTGGCTTTAAGCGCGCCATGGTTCCAACGGGTAGTGATCTCAAAGTTCCCGGCATGGAGATAATGGAAGTATCGAGACTTGAGCAAGCAATCGCCCGCGTCAAAATTAATTAGTTGGTATTCATCCAATAAGCGCGATTTACCGTGGCGCAACACCACACCTTGGGGCGTTTTTATCTCCGAATTCATGTTGCAACAAACTCCGGTCAATCGAGTAATCCCACTGTGGAACGAATGGATGGCTCGCTGGCCAACTCCACAAGCACTTGCTGCTGCTCCAAAATCTGATGTGATCAAAGCTTGGGGTGGTCTGGGTTATCCGCGCCGCGCTCTTCGATTGCATGAATCGGCCAAAGTAATCGCGACAACGCACAACAATCAGATACCTAACAATCGCGAAGATTTATTAGCTTTGCCTGGCGTTGGTGATTACACCGCTGCTGCGATTCAAGCATTTGCATATGGCGAACCCACGCTGGTTTTAGATATCAATATTCGCCGCTTCTTCTCGCGCTATTTTGATGGCGTAGAAAACCCGACATCTGCACCATCTTTAGTTGAGCGACGTCTACGTTATGAATTAATTCCTAATAAAGATAGCGATATCTGGGCTGCAGCCACTATGGAATTTGGCGCACTCATTTGCACAGCGCGCACCCCACTCTGTGATCAGTGCCCGCTCCAGAAGAGCTGTGCTTGGGTTGAAGCGGGCTCGCCAAAATCAGACCCAATGAAAAAACAAGCAACCTTTGCAGGAAGTGATCGCCAATGTCGAGGCGTTGTAATGGCTTATTTACGAAGCAATCCCAAAGCAACAAAAACTAAGCTGACTTCACTCTGGCACGATGCAACGCAGGTAGCAAAAGCCCTAGAAACGCTAACTGCCGATGGCCTCATTGAGACCACCGGCAGAAGTTATTGTTTAGCGAATTAATTAAGCAGTTGGAGCTTCGGCAAGATCCTCAGGAGAATCAGGCATCGCTGTCTTTGCAACTCCCTTAAATGTGAAGATTTCACGATCATCTTCAGTACCTGTGTCAACGAGAGTAATTTCTCCCGCTTTCACATCGCCAAAGAGAATCTTCTCGGAGAGTACATCTTCAATCTCGCGCTGAATGGTACGACGCAATGGACGCGCACCTAGCAATGGGTCATATCCACGCTTTGCAAGAAGTGCTTTCGCAGAAGGTGTGAGCTCGATGCCCATATCCTTCGCGCGAAGTCGCTCATCCAAATTAGCAATCATGAGATCAACGATCTGAACAATCTCTGCCTCTGAAAGCTGGTGGAAGACGACAATGTCATCAATACGGTTAAGGAACTCCGGACGGAAGTGAGTCTTGAGCTCATCACTTACCTTTGCCTTCATGCGCTCATAATTTCCGAGAGCATCAGCAGAGTTGTGGAATCCAAGACCAAGTGTCTTTGAAATATCACGCGTACCAAGGTTGGTGGTCATGATGATGATCGTGTTCTTAAAATCAACGACGCGACCTTGGGCATCTGTCAGGCGTCCATCTTCCAGGACTTGGAGAAGTGAGTTGAAGATATCTGGGTGTGCTTTTTCGATCTCATCAAAGAGAACTACCGAGAATGGCTTGCGACGAACTTTCTCAGTCAACTGACCGCCTTCGTCATATCCAACAAACCCTGGCGGAGCTCCGAAGAGACGAGATGCTGTGTGCTTCTCTGAATATTCAGACATATCCAATTGGATTAGGGCATCTGAATCGCCAAAGAGGAACTGTGCAAGGGTGCGAGAGAGCTCGGTCTTACCAACGCCAGATGGACCAGCGAAAATAAATGATCCGCCTGGACGACGGGGATCTTTAAGACCTGCGCGAGTACGACGAATGGCTTGTGAGAGAGCTTTGATAGCTTGATCTTGACCAATAACACGGCGATGAAGTTCATCTTCCATGCGAAGTAGGCGAGAGGTCTCTGCTTCAGTCAACTTGAATACTGGAATACCAGTAGCTGTCGAGAGAACTTCTGCGATGAGTTCTTCATCAACAACTGCAACAACATCGAGATCGCCCTCCTTCCATGCCAATTCCTTCTCTTGCTTCTCAGCGATCAAGTTTTTCTCGTTGTCGCGAAGTGAAGCAGCAAGTTCGAAATCTTGAGAATCGATTGCAGATTCTTTATCTTTACGAGCTTTTGCGATTTTCTCATCAAAAGCACGAAGCTCTGGTGGAGCAGTAAGACGACGAATACGAAGTCGTGAACCCGCCTCATCAATAAGATCAATCGCCTTATCCGGCAAGAAACGATCAGCGACGTAGCGATCAGCAAGAGTTGCAGCAGCAACTAAAGCATCATCTGAAATTGAAACTTTATGGTGTGATTCGTAGCGATCGCGAAGACCCTTAAGAATCTCGATTGTGTGAGCAACGGTTGGTTCAGCTACTTGTATTGGCTGGAAGCGACGTTCAAGCGCAGCATCCTTCTCCACATGCTTGCGGTACTCATCAAGAGTTGTGGCTCCAATTGTCTGGAGCTCACCGCGTGCGAGCATTGGCTTCAAAATGCTTGCAGCATCAATTGCGCCTTCGGCCGCACCAGCGCCAACAAGAGTATGAATCTCATCGATGAATAGGACGATATCGCCGCGTGATTTAATCTCTTTCAAAACTTTCTTTAGGCGCTCTTCGAAATCTCCACGGTAGCGAGATCCCGCAACAAGTGCTCCAAGGTCAAGTGAGTAAACCTGCTTATCTTTCAAAGTCTCAGGGACGTCACCCTTCACAATTGCTTGGGCAAGACCTTCAACAATTGCAGTCTTACCAACGCCTGGTTCACCAATAAGAACTGGGTTGTTCTTGGTACGACGTGAGAGAACTTGCATGACGCGCTCAATCTCTTTTTCGCGACCAATAACTGGATCTACTTTTCCTTCACGAGCAGCTTGGGTGAGGTTGCGACCGAATTGATCGAGCACCAATGAAGTCGATGGCGTTCCCTCAGCTGGGCCAGTTGCGACTGCTTCTTTACCTTGGTAGCCAGAGAGAAGTTGAATCACTTGTTGGCGAACGCGATTGAGATCTGCACCGAGCTTTACAAGCACTTGTGCTGCAACGCCTTCACCTTCACGAATAAGTCCAAGAAGAATGTGCTCGGTGCCGATGTAGTTGTGGCCGAGTTGTAGCGCTTCGCGAAGTGAAAGTTCAAGAACTTTCTTGGCGCGTGGGGTAAATGGAATATGTCCGGAAGGAGCTTGCTGTCCTTGACCGATAATTTCTTCAACTTGAGAGCGAACTGCTTCGAGAGAAATACCTAGCGCTTCGAGAGCTTTTGCGGCAACGCCTTCGCCTTCATGGATTAATCCCAGGAGAATGTGCTCGGTGCCGATGTAATTGTGATTGAGCATGCGGGCTTCTTCTTGAGCCAATACAACGACTCGACGAGCTCGATCGGTAAAGCGCTCGAACATGGCAACTCACTTTCTTGACGGTCTAGCAGTTTCTTATGTGGGTAAGCCTAATGCGAAGGAGCGGGTGCTCGCTTCTTGAGGGTAAACACCACAGCGCCCCAAAATATGCCCCAAATCGGGCTTTAACCCACTAGATATTAGGCTGTGGCGAGAGTTGAGGCGGTGAGAGCAGCCGAGCTCTTGGATTGGCCCGCAGAATCTGTGGCCACAAGAACTATTGAATATTGAGTGCCCGGAGTGAGATCTGAGATATAGACCTGATTTGAAGATTCTGGAGTTACTGTTTTCACAACTCCAGCATCGGTCGAGACTCGTACGCTCCATGTGTAACCCGATGAATAGCCAGGAATATTTCCGAGAATGAAACCATTGAGAATAATTTTGTCGGTATAGCTAATTCCAATAGTTGTAGGGGTTGTGAGAGTTCCTAAATTTGATACTGATGGACCAGCAGGTACGGTAACTGTGAATGTTCCAATCGATGTCCACGCACTGAAGTTGCCTGCTCCATCTACAGCTTGAGCTTGAATTTGGTAGATATCTCCACCTAGCGGGCCACTCGAAGCAGTCGCGAGATATGCAATGTATCCACCATCACTACCACCACCCACTTGGAACTGTCCGGCTGCGGTATTAACGACAACACCTTGCGGGTTTACAAGTCGAGCAGAAGTTGTGGCAATTCCAATATTGTCACGCGCAATAAATCGAACCGCAATACTTGTTCCAGCTAATCCTGATGTTGGGATGATTGGAGCATAGCCAGTGTAAGTCCTCGAATCATTTGCGATCGTTGGCGCAGTTGTATCTGGATTAGCAAGTAAGCAATACCTAAATGAAGTTGTGATTGGCATTGTGGAATTTGTGATTACTGAAGTTTTCTCAATTCCAGTAGCCCCGCATGGAACTGGGAGTGGAAGCGCAGCTCCTGGATTACATCCCACACCACTACAAGTGGAGTGAGTGATTGGTCCACCTGTAATACTGATTGCAGCAATCTGTCTGGTATCAGCAATCATTGCCTGTAGCGCCTCGCTGCTGAGCGAGCCAGTACACGATTGTCCGCAAATATATGTGCCAGTAGGTAGTGACCAACCTTCAACGCGATTTTGCATTGGCTCATAACCAAAACGCTCAGATTGAATTATCAAAGTACCCGATACGTTATCCCGCATATTTGAGACGGTAACAAGGCCAGAATTGCTTACTGTCGCAGAGATAGATGGTGATCCTGGAGCATAGAAGGAAGGAACCCAGGTGTAACGGCTGTCGTAATTAGTGATCTGCACAGTAAAGCCAAATTGCGTTGAAGTCGGCGTTCCAAAAATCGGAGACAGTCCTGGCAATAAGACTTTCGGCGCACCGGTTGTAAATAACTTGGCGGGAGATTGATTCATTCCTGGATTATTGGGATTGAGATATGAACCCACGATATAGACAGAATATTGAGTATTGGCCTTTAAATTGCTACATGCAACCGTTGTGGGAATTGAAGTAATTTGTCGTCCATCACAATCCGAACCAGCTAACTTAAGAACTATCTTCATGGTCACTGGGTTCCAGCCATAAATCGCTGGGACAGTGATGTATTCAGTAATTGAAGATGAATCGATAACTTCACGATCAACAATTGGGCTAGTGAATACTGGAAGCGCTGCAATGTTCTCTGGGATAGCGAGAGTAGCCACATTTGTACTAAAGCCCGCCTCATTAGTCAGCGTCAAAACGCATGCAATGTATTTACCGGCAGCCTGATTGAGAATTTCCTTCGACAATGCAAAGTTGGACGCTTTTGAAATCTCTGCTCCGATAAAACTTGTTGAATTTGGCGCTGCAACAACTCCCCATGAATAACTTGGGGTTCCCCACCAGTAAACGCTGGATGGGGTATTACAAACAATGAGGGTATTTGAATCAAGGGGTCCATAAAGCGAAATCGTTGGGGTTATTTGCGTTGGCGCACCTGGGAAAGAAGCAAAAGAGAGCCCAAGTTTCTTTCCCTCCCCGCCACTGTTATATAAAGTGACTTGGCAAGCTAGTTGGCGTCCAGCGCCCATTCTCATTACCTCTGGAGTGATTGTTATTGATTGCGCAGATAGGCCAGGGAATTGCGTGAGGTGAATCCCATCTTCAGAGAATCCCCAATCAACCCGACTTGCATCAATTGTTCCGGAGGATTTATACACACAGCTATAAGTCATTCCTCTTTGTATCGAACCCGTATTTGGAATTGATACCGATGTTATGACTGGTAATTCGGCCGGTGTAACTGCGACTGAAGTAATTGCATCTGCCGAAAACCCAGCTCGAGTTCCAGTGACATCACAGACGATGTAGCGGTTCTCCCCGGTTTTGATCATTGAACTAGTGATCAGAAGATCTCGTCCCGTGCCCAAGAGCGTTCCATTTATGGGGGCAACAGCGGAGTTATTTCCGGCGGAGTACCACTTAATAATTTCACTATCTACTGGAGCATCCCATGCCCAGCTATCGCAAGTAATTGTTGTGCCAACTCGAACTGGCCCATAAGAATCAATTCCCGAAATTGCCGGCTGCTGTTTAACAACCGGTCCCACATTTGCCTTTACGCGCAATACTTTTCGGACAACAGAATTTTGGGACGAGGCAATGACTTCGCATGAGAATTCTTGCCCGCCATCTGCAGTTTTAACTACGGCAGTATTTGTTTTGGTCGAAATCAAACGTGCTGGACTCAGCCATGACGTACTAGTGCTAATCGCATTTTTCCATTGCCCGGGATTGCAGGTAAGGGTGTTTCCTGGAATCACATCGCCAGTAAGCGCTGGCTCAACAATCGGGGTGGGCGGTGTTCTATTTACTGCAGTAGATGCTAATTCGACATCTTTAATACCTTTTTGAATATCAGTTAAGTGATAGCTAACGCGGGAGAAGATCGTAGGTTTAGCCGAGAGGCAGGATTTCTCGCCCCAGCTAGTTACTCCAGCGATTACAACAATTCCATTAATAGTCGCAGTGAGTGGCCCACCCGAATCGCCATTGCATGCACCCGACCAGACTTTCTCGGCGACAATTTTGCGACCGGCACTAATCATGGTCTTAGGGTTAAATGCAGTCTTATAGTCCTTTGTTGCTTGGGCATCTTGCAATTGAAGAACGGTGCTCTTCAATAATTCTGCAGATTGGCCAGCTTGGTCACGGCCCCATCCATAAAGGTTGAACTTTGTGAACTTATTGATGCTTCGGGCAAATTCAGAATTTACTAAAGAAGGAAATTTGATTCCTTTGAAATCTTCATTGAGCTTGAGAAAACCAATATCAGCGACATTTGTCTTCGCGTTATATCGTGGGCTAGCGAGAACTCCAGATACTGTTGAAAAAGGAGTGTTGTCATTGAGCGCTTGTGATTTCACTTTTACAAAGTAAGAGCCAGATTCAAGAATGCAATGTGCGGCAGTCAAAACTGTGTGGGGGCCGATCAAAGTTCCGGTACATCTAAATTCTGCATCCTTAACATCATTATTTTCTGAGTTCCAGATAGAAACCACCCAAGGGGCTTGAGTTCCGGGATCAGTAACAATTGAGCCGAAAGTAACTGCCTCGGAAGTCGCCGGAGCCAGGAGCGAGAGAAGAAGGCAGGCCACAAAACCCCACCCCACCTTGCTTCTGATCTGAAATAACTTCACGGCAACCTCCAGTAGAAGACCTTACCAATCATGACCTTATCAATTACTTAGACGTAGCGAAGTAGCTCTCGGTTCCGGACTGGTCATTAGAAATAATTTTTTCCCAATCGGTGAACCGGTCGCCAAACCCTTGCGTCAAAGTGTTATCGAGCCACAAGGGTTCACGATAACTAATGATTTATAGGGAGTTTGAAATGAAAGCAAATAAGTTAGTAGTAGTAGCGCTTTCAGCGCTTATCGGTTTGGGCACATCAATTGCAACAGTTCCATCAGCTCACGCGCTCGGAACTCCAAAGATCCAGCAAATCGTAACTTGGGGCTGGGAAGATGGCGCAGATAAGTCTCACCGCGATTTCGCAGAAGATGACTATGACACAGCAGCAGATCTACCAACTCTTCAGGTTCGCGTAACACCTACAACCGTGGGTCGCCGCGTAGTACTTGAAGCATTTGATGAGTTCAATTCAACTTGGTCACAAGTTCAGGCATCCCAAACAAATGCCGCCGGACTTGCAATCCTCAACGTTGATCCTTCTTGCGATGACTCAGGTGCATGGTGTGATCACGATCAGACCTACCGCATCCGCGTTCTTCGTTCAGGCACTCAGAAGATCCAGGTGACTCGTCCCTTTATGATCAGCTACACCGCATCAATCGCACAAAATATCTAATACCTTGCTGACTTAAGTCAGTAAATCTGGTTAAAAGGCCTCCGAATTCGACCTCGGGGGCCTTTTCGTTTACCTAATTCCCGTACCCTTCTCGCATGGCAACCCGAGCTCTCATGGAGAGCATGAGCGATGAAGAGCTCATGGCCGAATTCCAGGATGGCGATATCGATTCACTCTCTTTTTTGATTAAGCGTCTTCTTCCTCAACTCGGTGCTTTTGCCAGAAAACTTTCGCCAAATCGCGAGTTGGCCGATGATGCGCTCCAAGAGGCGCTCCAAACCATGTTCAAAAAAGCGGATTCATTTCGTGGTGACTCAAAAGTCCTAACTTGGATGTATGTAATCGTTCGTAATGCCAGCATCGATATAGACCGCAAGGAGAAAGTCCGCACCAAGCTAAATGTCTCCGAGGAAGTGCTCTACGAACAAGCTTCCGGGAGCTCAGATTTTGCCGATGTTGCCGACTCTCAAATTGCGATTCGAGCGGCTCTCATGGCCCTGCCAGATGAGCTGCGAGATCCGATGATCCTGGTCTTCCTCAATGAACTCAGCGTTGATGAGGTGGCGAAAATCCTGGGGATCCCGCCTGGCACGGTGAAGAGCAGGTGTTCGAGGGCAAAGGGCGAATTGGCCAGGATTCTGGCTGAATTAGACCCCAGAACCCCGAACCAGAAGAGTCCCAGAAGCGTCTAAGTTGTAGGAGAAATAGGAGGTGAGAGATGAGTAACGAAGAGCAAGAGAAGTTTGTCGAGGATTTAATCCGCGGACTTCCAAAGTCGCCGGCCATGAGTGAATTGGAGCTTCGCCGTTTTGAAAAACTTATCGATCATCAGGCTGCTGCCCTTAAAGCAAGCCGTAGCAAGCGTTCTTTCCGACTTCCTGCTGCCGTTGCTGCAAGCGTTGCCATCCTCTTTGCGGGAGTACTGATCTTCTCTCAAAATAATGGCACTTCACTAATTTCAGATGTCGCATCTAACTCAGGAATCGCAGCACCAACAGGTGAGAGCGAAAATGGCCCAGAGATGAACTTGCCAGCTGACGGAGCTACTTCACAATCAACTGTGACAACAACAAAGGCGCACCCTACAAAGAAGCCACAAACCGCAACCGTCACATCGACTCAAGAGACCTACAACGATCAAAATCAGAACGTCTCTGATTCAGTCCCTGTCTTTAAAACAAATCTTGATTACGACACACAATTCAAAAATATTCTTCGCATCGTTAAGCAAGGATCAGCAGGATCATCTTTGAAGTCACTCACAGCGACACAACAGCAATGTGCGATCCGCCTAGGTGTCGATAAAGAAGTTCTCGCTTTTGATAAGGGTAAATTCCAAGGAGAGAGCATCTGGGCTTATTACTCAGGAGCTAATCCAATGGCCTCAACCGTGACGATTGTTACGACTGGGTGTCAGGTTATTACTGAGCTAGATCCTAATATTTAAAGGACTTTAAGCATTCGAGTATTGCCAAGAGTGTTTGGCTTTACCGATTCAAGATCCAAGAACTCTGCAACGCCTTGATCATATGAGCGCAATAACTCGGCATATACATCTGGTTCGACTGGAGTGCCTTCAATTACTTCAAAGCCGTGCTTACCAAAGAATTCGGTCTGAAAAGTAAGGCAGAAAATTCTTTCTACACCCAATCCCTTGGCGCGCTCGATAATGCGCTCCAAAATCAAATGGCCAACGCCCTTATGTTGGAGTCGTTCTACAACAGCCACGGTACGAACTTCAGCTAAATCCTCCCAGAGAACGTGAAGTGCGCCGCAACCAACAACTTCATCTCCATCGAGCGCAACAGTAAATTCTTGAACACTTTCAAATAACGTAACTGTCTCTTTCGACAACATCTTGCCTGGCGCTGCGAAGGAATCCACGATCTTGCGGATCTGTGGAATGTCGCTGGTACGCGCTGAACGAATACTGATTGTCATAAGAATGTATTAAGCCTCTTCTGGCTTCACAAGTGGGAAGAGAATCGTTTCGCGAATGCCAAGACCAGTAAGTGCCATGAGTAAGCGATCAACGCCCATGCCCATTCCACCAGTTGGAGGCATTGCATACTCCATCGCGCGTAAGAAATCTTCATCGAGCTGCATAGCTTCTAAATCACCCTTGGCGGCGAGAAGTGATTGCTCAGTAAGGCGTTCGCGTTGGATTACTGGGTCGATTAATTCCGAGTAGCCAGTCGCAAGTTCAAAGCCCTCAACATAGAGATCCCACTTCTCCACAACGCCAGGAATATCGCGATGAGCGCGTACTAGCGGTGAAGTATCAACTGGATATCCCTTGACGAAAATTGGCTCGTTGAGCTGGCCTTCGGTGACATGCTCAAAAATCTCTTCCGCAAGTTTTCCGGTGATCCACTTAGGATCGATCTTCATTCCGAGCTTTGTTGCAATTTTCTTTAGATCATCAATCGATGTTTGTGCCGTAACGCTTTCGCCAACGCCTTCTGAGATTAAATCAAAGAGCGATGCTTCGCGCCATGTTCCGCCAAGATCTAATTGGCGACCATCGTGATGAGTAACAACATGACTTCCTGAAACAGCCATGGCTGCATTTTGAACTAATGTGCGGGTGAGCTCTGCAATTGTGTTCCAATCGCCATAAGCCTCGTACGACTCGATCATTGCAAACTCTGGTGAGTGGCTAGAGTCAGCGCCTTCGTTACGGAAGTTACGGTTGATTTCATAGACGCGTTCGATGCCCCCAACAATGCAACGCTTGAGGAAAAGCTCTGGTGCAATACGCAGGAAGAGCTCCATGTCATAGGCATTACTCAGGGTTTTAAAGGGACGTGCAGTGGCCCCACCATGCATGACCTGAAGCATTGGAGTTTCCACTTCCACGAAATCACGCGCGCTAAATGTTTCGCGAAGTGATTTCATGACCAGCGGACGAAGTCGAGCATTGCTGCGAGCTTCTGGGCGAACAATTAAATCGACATAACGCATTCGAACTCGAGTCTCCTCGGAGAGTGGCTTGTGCTCGACGGGAAGTGGGCGCAGCGATTTAGATCCGAGGACCCATGAATTTGCGAGTACAGAAAGTTCACCGCGCTTGGAGGTAATGATTTCACCAGTAACAGATACGAAGTCACCAAGGTCAATCTCAGATTTCCAGAGGTCCAGCGAATCTTGTCCTACCTTGTCGAGTGACAACATCGCTTGAAGCTCGGTGCCATCACCTTCGCGCAAAGTGGCAAAACATAGCTTGCCGGTATCGCGCTTGAAAATAACGCGGCCAGCAACGCTTTCAATTGCACCAGTAGCAACATCAATCTCTAAATCTTTATGTGTTTGGCGGATCTGCTTGAGCGATGCGGTGCGTGGGACTTCGACCGGATAGGCATCTACTCCGCGGGCAATGATTGCAGCGCGCTTTTCGCGGCGGATGCGTAGTTGCTCGGGTAGATCATCTTCTACAGGGACTTCCGCTTTTTCGCTCATAAGGTGTGCAAGCCTACCAACCGAAATTACTTATTCCGTTCGTGGACCAAGCGAAGTCCGATCAAGGTGAGATCTGGCTCGTGATAATCGATCATTTCTGCGACTCCCATAACCAATGGGGCCAAGCCGCCAGTAGCGATTACTGAGACATCTCCACTATCGGGATAGAGCTCATCGAGTTCTGCGGTAATTCGGGTGATTAATCCATCTACTTGTCCGGCAAATCCAAAGATTGTTCCCGATTGCAGCGCTTCTACTGTGTTCTTACCGATGACAGATTTTGGTTGAACTAATTCAACTTTTCGTAATTGTGCAGCACGAGCAGCAAGTGCTTCCACTGAAATTTCGATTCCGGGCGCCAGAGCTCCGCCAAGAAATTCACCTTTGGGTGAAACAACGTCGAGATTTGTTGATGTACCAAAATCTACAACGATGCATGGACCATCAGAGCCATAGAGAGCATGGGCCGCCAGCGTATTGACGATGCGATCTGCACCGATTTCTTTCGGATTATCAACGAGAAGCGGGACGCCAGTCTTAACGCCAGGTTCGACGATTGTCGCTGGTGTGCCTACAAAATAGCGCGCGATCATTGCACGAATTTCACGAAGTGAGGCTGGCACGGTTGAACATATAGATATCCCGGTTACTGGAAATCCATCAATGAGTGAGGAATAGCGAATCCATAATTCATCTGCTGTGTCGCGTGAATCAGTCTTTACTCGCCATGATCGCGCAAGATCTTCGCCATCAAAAATTCCTAGGACGGTATTTGTATTTCCTACATCGATTGTCAGTAACATTTTTATACCACCTTCATATCAAGGCCAATATCCAAAACCGGAGCTGAATGCGTAAGCGCTCCGACGGCTAAGTAATCAACACCAGTGGCTGCATATGCACGAGCATTTGCAAGGGTGAGCCCACCTGATGCTTCCAGCTTTGTACTTCCACCTACCATTGCTACTGCTGCTCGACATTGTTCAAGACTCATATTGTCGAGAAGAACTAAATCTGCACCTGCAGCAACAACTTCTTTGAGCTGCTCTAAATAATCAACTTCAACTTCAATCGGAATATTCGGATTACTTGCTTTAACTGCCGTAAAGGCCTTAGTGACACTACCTGCAGCAACTATGTGGTTATCTTTTATGAGTGCGGCATCAGAGAGTGACATTCGGTGGTTTACTCCCCCACCCATACGCACAGCAAACTTTTCAAGTTCACGGAGCAACGGAGTGGTTTTGCGAGTATCTCGAATCTTGGTGGGGTATTCGCTAACTTCATCAACCCATTGTTTGGTGACGGTAGAAATACCACTTAATCTTCCCAGGAAGTTTAGGGCGGTGCGCTCTGCAAGAAGTAGCGCACGAGTATTTCCTTTCGCTGTAATAATTATTTTTCCCTCAGAGAGATGTGCGCCTTCTTCAACGAGAAGTTGGTAATCAGTAATTCCCTGACTCTCAAGAACTGCGGCTGCAATATGAATTCCCGATACCGTTCCCGATTTGCGGAGCGCAAATTCGGCGATAGAAGTTTGGTCGGCCGAAATAGTAGCGACCGATGTGACATCGGTACCGCCTGCCAAATCCTCGGCAATAGTTCGAAGTACTACATCTTCGACATATTCCGGATCGAGTTGTAGGTGAGCTAATTGGGTTTTTAAATTATTACTCAGCATTACTTAACCACCTCTGTACGTGAGTGCCAGATTCCTAAATTATCGATTGATTGAATAATGCGTTTCTCCCATTGACTGCTCACTTCAGGAAAGTCACTTCGCCAATGAGAACCACGAGATTCAGTTCTTTCCAGGGCGGAGCGAACTATCGCAGTTGCTAGCAGATAGAGATTTGAAACTTCCCAGGCAGCAATATTGGGGTGCGATGTGGTGTGAGTAGAGAGTTGTTGAAGAATTCCTAGAGTGTCAGTGAGTGATTTCTCAGATCTCATCACTCCAGCGCCTTGGCTCATCGCAAGTTGTAATGGCAATTGAATAGCGGGATCTAGAAGTAATCCGAAGTTGGAATCTTCAACCGGCTCGAGTTGTGCCGGAATATTCGCAGCAATATCGGCAGCAATTCTCGCCCCAAAAACCAGACCTTCGAGAAGTGAGTTAGACGCCAAGCGGTTGGCTCCGTGAGCACCCGTGCAAGCTGTTTCACCGCAAGCATAAAGACCGGCAATTGTGGTGCGCCCATTGAGATCCACTTGAACGCCACCGGAGGCATAGTGAGATGCTGGTGAGACAGGGATCATCTGAGTTTTTGGATCAATTCCATTTTCCATACACGATGCGTAAATAGTTGGAAATCGGGCAGCGAAATCTTGAATATGTGTTGCATCAAGCCAGACATGCGGTGATCCAGATTCCTTCATTTGAATAAAGATTTCTTTCGCCACGATATCGCGCGGTGCTAGATCTGCTTGGTGATGCTTGGCCACCATAAATCGTTCACCTTTATCGTTGACAAGAAAGGCGCCTTCTCCGCGGAGAGCTTCGCTTATGAGTGGTTGTTGTCCCCCAACATTTGTATCTCGCCATAAAACAGTGGGATGGAATTGAATAAATTCCACATCAGCAACTTCTGCTCCTGCACGAAGGGCTAGTGCAACGCCATCTCCAGTGGATACTGATGGATTGGTTGTTTGGGCATAGACCTGACCGAGACCACCGGTAGCGATAACAACGGCTCGGGAAAGTGCCCGGCCCACTCCGTCTTGGCTTCCTGCGCCAATCACGTGAAGAGTCAGACCACATACTGCGCCACCTGCGGCATGCAAAACATCGATCGCAAGGGCATTCTCAATTACTTCAATTCCATCATCATCATTTACTGCTGAAAGAAGTGCTCGCGAAACTTCAGCGCCTGTGGCATCTCCCCCTGCGTGCAAGATCCGATTGCGTAGATGTCCACCTTCTCGAGTGAGTGCAATTTCGCCTGTTTCAGAGGTATCAAATACTGCGCCCCGCGCAATCAATTTGCGAACTGCTTCTGGACCTTCGCTGACAAGAACATCGACGGCTGCGGTATCGCACAATCCGGCACCCGCAATCAACGTATCTTTCTTATGTTGATCGGGCGTATCTCCCGGACCAAGTGCAGCAGCTATTCCACCTTGGGCCCATTTTGTTGACCCCTCATCAATTTTTGCTTTAGTGACAAGCAATACAGATAGACCACTTGAACGAATATTGAGTGCGGTCGTCAGTCCGGCAACTCCTGAGCCCACGACAATGACATCTGCTTTGACGGTCCAACCGGGCTTGCCCGCTAAGAGTTTCATAAGGAGATCACCATATTGTCGATCAGACGAACTCCGCTAATCCAACCGGCAACAAGTGCTCGTGGTGATGCACAAGTCGCTCCAGCAATTTCAAAGGAATCGGCATCGATGATCTCGGCATAATCTAAGAGAAAATTTGGCTCAGTGGCGAGAACTTTATGCAAAACATCTCGAGCAGATTTGATCGACTTTGCGCCGCGTGCCTCATTGAGCGCCTTCGAGATAACTAGGGAGGCAGCCCGGGACTCTTTGTTAAGTCTGACATTTCGGGAAGACATGGCAAGTCCATCTTCTTCGCGAATAATCGGGGCATCGATAATTCTTACCCCTAAATCCAATTCGTTAACCATCTTCTTAATCAAAAATAGTTGTTGAAAATCTTTCTCACCAAATACCGCAATCTCTGGAGATGCCAGCTCAAAAAGTCTCTTAACAACAGTGAGGACACCATCAAAATGTCCAAAGCGATGTACGCCCTCAAATTTATTGCCGAGATCTCCTGCCGAAATAATCTCTGGATTCTCAGGATAAATCTCTTCTAGCTCGGGTGACCAAACGAAAGTGGCACCAGCGGATTCTGCCTTTTCGATATCTCCTTCAAGATCGCGAGGATATTTAGCGAGATCCTCCGGATTCTCAAATTGCAGCGGATTTACGAAAATACTCACGAGAACATTGCTGCAATTACTTTTTGCGATCTCAATAAGTGATTGATGCCCAGCATGAAGCGCGCCCATAGTAGGCACGAAGGCCAGTGGGTGCTTTAGCGCTAAATTCATGCTCCAGTCCTTTCCGGGTACCGGGCTCGATGAGTAAAGGTTACTAGTTATCTTCCAATGACGCTACGAGATCTGCGACTAGCCCCTTGCCAGGAATTTCTGCCTGCGGATCAATCTCTAGCCATGGCTCCAGAACAAAGTTACGTGTATGCGCCCATGGGTGGGGCAAAGTTAAACCTGGTGAATTAATAGTCAGATCATCGATCACAATGATGTCGATATCAATAGTGCGTGGTCCCCACTTAACATCTCGAACTCGACCTAGTTTCATCTCAATTGCTAAAACTTCCTTCATTAGTTGTTCGGGATCAAGATCGCCTTCCGCAATTGCTACTGCGTTTATATATTGAGGTTGCTTTGGACCTCCCACGGGATCGGTTTCAAGAAAGGTCGACACATGAGTGATCTCCACCAAGTTATTGAGCTCGGTGATTGCACTCTCAATATTATCTTCGCGATCACCCAGATTAGATCCGAGCGAGAAGACGATCTTCATCGTTGTCGCTCTAGTGTTACCGCAATATCCTTGATCGTTACTCCCACATTGGCAAATGGTTTATGAACGGTAACTGCCACTGATTCAATCAATTCGTACTTTTCCAAAATCTTCTCAATGATGCGAAGCGCAAGTGCTTCAATGAGATCTACGGGTTCTCCCTTAATCTCCTGCTCAATAATTACTGCGATTTCAGCATAATTAACGGTTAGCGAAAGCTCATCGGTATGGGCTGCTGGATCCAAATTAATCTGCAAGATTGCATCAACAATAAAATCTTGGCCGTCGCGCCGTTCATCTGGGTATACGCCATGGAATCCCCTAGCTTGAATTCCGGTAAGAGATATCTGATCATTCATCCCGCGAGCTCCTGGACAACTGCAATTGCATCCCGATGAGGACGAACAGAGTGCGTGCGCACTCCCCAAATTCCTAGACGTGCCATTTCTGTGGTGATGGCCACGGTCGCAAAGTCGCGATCATCTGGATCCGCGTTCTCTAGGAGTTCTCCAAGAAAACGTTTGCGTGATGCACCGACGAGCAGTGGGAAACCTAGTAATTGGAATCGTTCGATATTGCGAAGTATCTCCCAGCAATGTTCCGTGCTCTTTGCAAATCCAATACCGGGATCCAAAATGATTTGATCAGCGCTCACGCCAGCTTTAATGAGCGCCTCTGCACGCTCTTCCAATTCATCTTTCACTTCACTCACTACATTCTTATATTCAGCTTTAGACTGCATATCTTTGGAATGACCACGCCAATGCATGGCGATATATTGAATCTTTGGATTATTGGCAATTAAAGCCGCCATCTCTTTATCGGCAAGTCCACCGCTGACATCATTGACATAAGTTGCACCTGCAGCAATCGCTGCCGCAGCAATCGATGCGCGCATAGTGTCGATACTTACCGTCGCTCCGAGCTCTATCAATTCGGTAATAATGGGTACAACTCGATCTCGTTCTTCCTCCTCGGATACGCGCTGCGCACCTGGCCGAGTCGACTCTCCTCCCACATCAATAATGTCGACGCCTTCAACGATCATCTCTTTTGCGCGATTGAGTGCAGCCGCAAATGAAAAATGACGTCCACCATCAGCGAAGGAATCTGGTGTGACATTTAGGATTCCCATCACCAAAGTACGTTCTGGCGTCATGCGAGTATGAGACTCATCGCTTCAGCGCGAGTGGCTGGATTTCGCAATTGTCCACGAACAACGCTGGTGGTGGTGCGAGCATTGCTCTTCTTCACGCCACGCATCGACATACATAAATGTTCGCAATCCAAAATGACAATTACTCCGCCTGGATTTAATACTTCGACAAGCGCATCTGCAATCTGTGAGGTGAGACGTTCTTGCACTTGCGGACGCTTGGCATAGAGGTCAACAACTCGAGCAAGTTTTGAAAGTCCAGTAATACGTCCATCTTCCCCGGGGATGTAACCAATATGGGCAACGCCGTGAAATGGTGTGAGGTGATGTTCGCAATGTGAAAAAACTTCAATATCTTTGACAATCACAAGTTCTTGGTGGCCAATATCAAATGTAGTGCTCAGCACATCCTCCGGCTGCATCCAAAGTCCGGCAAAGTTTTCCCGCATTGCTCGCGCCACTCGAGCTGGAGTTTCTTTCAATCCATCTCGCTCAGGATTCTCGCCGATTGCAATAAGAAGTTCTTTGACCGCGCGTTCTGCGCGTTCTGCATCGAACTCACCTGTTGCGCCACCATCGCGTGGGCCCATGGAGACTGGATTGATGTCAGTCATCAGTAGGTTCCACAGCAGCTTTCTTTCGAGCCTTCTTCGCTGGTGCTTCCGCCTCAACTTCGACTGCCGAATCCGTTTTGATAACTAATTTAGCGGGGGAAAGTTTTACTGGTGGCTGCTTACTTGGGGTGCGAGTAGCAGAGCCAGTCCAAGCCGGACGGCGACTAACATTTTTTACTTTCTTAAAGATTACTTCGATCTCATCTTTAAGGAGCGTCTCTTTCTCAAGAAGTTCCACTACAAGCGCATCGAGGATGTCGCGGTTCTCCACCAAAATATCGAAAGCCTCTTGATGAGCATTGGCGATGAGATCGTGGATCTCTTGATCAACCACGCCTGCGACTTCCTCAGAGTAATCGCGTTGATGTCCGTAGTTACGGCCAAGGAAAGGCTCGCCTTCAGAAACGCCTAATTTAATTGCCCCAATTCGCTCGGTCATTCCATATTGAGTGACCATGGCGCGAGCAAGGTTGGTGGCCTTTTCAATATCGTTCGAGGCGCCAGTAGTTGGATCATGGAAGATCAATTCTTCTGCTGCGCGACCGCCTAGTGAATATGCCAATTGATCAAGCATTTGATTACGCGTTGTTGCATAGCGATCTTCATCCGGCAAAATCATTGTGTAACCAAGGGCGCGACCGCGAGGCATGATCGTGATTTTATGAACTGGATCGGTATGTGGAAGCGCACGCGCAACAAGTGCGTGGCCACCTTCGTGATAAGCAGTAATTCGACGCTCTTCTTCGGTCATCAGACGAGTCTTGCGTTGTGGACCAGCCATCACTCGATCAATCGCTTCATCTAGCGCTTCAGTTGTAATAACTTTGGCATTTTCACGAGCAGTGAGAAGTGCAGCTTCATTGAGAACATTTGCGAGATCAGCACCAGTAAATCCTGGTGTTCGCTTTGCAAAATCAAGAAGTTTTACAGATTTAGCAATTGGCTTTCCTTTTGCATGAACTTCAAGAATTGCTTCACGTCCTTTGAGGTCGGGACGATCAACCGGTATTTGGCGATCGAAACGTCCTGGGCGCAACAGCGCTGGATCTAAAACATCTGGACGATTGGTCGCAGCAATAAGAATTACCTGGCCGTTTCCTTCAAAGCCATCCATTTCAACCAGGAGTTGATTCAATGTCTGCTCGCGTTCATCATGACCGCCACCGAGACCTGCGCCGCGTTGGCGACCAACTGCGTCGATTTCATCAATGAAGATAATTGCTGGAGCGGATTCCTTTGCTTGCGCAAAGAGATCACGAACGCGAGAAGCGCCCACTCCAACAAACATTTCAACAAATTCAGAGCCAGAGATTGAGAAGAACGGTGCTTTTGCTTCGCCGGCAACTGCACGAGCAAGCAGAGTTTTTCCGGTTCCGGGTGGGCCGTAGAGAAGAACACCCTTAGGAATCTTTGCACCCATATCTTGATATTTCTTTGGGTCAGCTAAGAAATCTTTAATTTCGCGTAACTCATCTACTGCTTCATCGGCGCCAGCAACATCGTCAAAAGTATTTGTGGGCATATCTTTTGCCTGCAACTTCGCCTTTGATTTGCCGAAGTTAAATACTTTCTTTCCGCCTTGCGCATTTCCCATCATGAGAAGGAAGAGGAAACCGATGAGCAGGAGCGGCCCGAAGGTAAAGAAAAGGGTTGCGAATACAGATTGGGTCGGAACTTTGACGTTCCATGCCTTTGGCGGTGGATTGGCATTGAGAAGAGCAATAATCGATGGCTCTTGCCCGGTGACATACGAGGCGGAGAGCTTGCTCGACCCCTTCACATAATTTCCAGATTTGAGAATTACTTGAATCTTTTGATCTTTATCAACCAGTATCGCTGATTCAACTTTATCCTCAGTGAGCTGGGTCAAAATTACAGAAGTATCAACTGTGATGAATTGATTGCCACTCCCAGAGATGCGACCAAAAATGCTTACGGCAATAAGTCCGAAGAGAATCCAAAAGAGTGGTCCGCGCAAGATTTTGCGAAGATCAGGCTTGCGCATCTTGGAGGGCTGTGATGGCTTAAATTGAGGTGCAGATTTCTTGGCAGCGCTCTTCTTGGTGGCTGGCTTCTTAGTTGTCATTTATTGGCTCTCTTTATTCGTACATGTGCTTAGCAAGCACACCAATGAAATCGAGGTTGCGATACTTCTCATCAAAATCGAGTCCATAGCCGACAACGAACTCTGTCGGGATATCGAATCCCACATATTTCACATCAACATCTACTTTTGCAGCTTCTGGCTTGCGCAGCATCGTCAAAATTTCAACGCTTGCAGCGCCGCGAGATTCTAGGTTTGCCTTTAACCAGCCAAGGGTTAGGCCAGTATCGACGATATCTTCAACAATCAAAACGTGGCGATTAGTAATGTCGCGATCAAGATCCTTGAGGATGCGAACAACACCGCTGGATTTAGTGCCGGAACCATATGAAGAGACAGCCATCCAATCCATTTCAACGTGGCGTTGAAGGGTACGAGCAAAATCTGCAACAGTCATCACTGCGCCTTTAAGGACGCCAATCAAGAGCAAGTCGCGACCTTCGTAATCTCGCTCAACATCGCGAGCAATTTCAGCGAGGCGTTGATTGATCTGATCATGTGTTGCAATGACTTTTTCAATATCAGTGCCTGTTGTTGCTAGATCCACGGTGCTCCTCTTATAGATAAGTATTAGGACAAGACTTAGGGCTGGTTCAAGAGCGAAAGTCTGCCCGAAATTCGCGAGACCTTCACACCACCCGGTAGAGATGTAGCCCCTTGCCCCTTCCAATCCGTGACTAACGCCTCAATTGGGGCCAGATGGTCGGCTGTGATCGAGCCTGAAGGGGCGCCAGCGGCATAAATTGCCAATCTTAGAACTCTTGCTCGCACGGCAACGGGAAGGGCCTCAAGGGCATGGATATCCAAATCACGGGGGTCAATCTCGGAAAAAATTTCCGCCGCCCACTGATCAAGTGCTTCTGCATCTTGCCGCAAAATTTTGGCAGACCGGGCAAGAGCTTCAGAAATTCCGGGACCGATCTCTCGCTCCATAAGTGGCAAAATATTTTCGCGTACCCGAACTCGCGCAAATCTTTGGTCCAGATTATGCGGATCCTCCCATGGTGTCACACCGCTCTCCGCGCAGGCAGCCAGGGTTACTTCTCTGGAGAGCGAAATCATCGGACGGATATAAGGAAGATTTACAAAAGGCATTCCCGATAAAGATTTTGTTCCAGAGCCGCGAGCAATTCCAAGTAAGACACTTTCTGCCTGATCATCTTGGGTATGGCCGAGGAAGAAATATTGCGCACCAAAATTCTCAATTGCAATCTGAAAAACTTGGTATCTGGCTCGACGGGCAGATGCTTCAAGTCCATCAACCATGGTGACATGAGCGCGTTGTGAAAAAATCTCGGTAAAGCCAATGCGTTTCAATTCAGAGATTGCTCGATGGGCGACTTCTGCTGAATTCTCTTGAAGTCCATGATCAACGACTACCGGAATAACTTTGATCTCTCGATCTTTGCTCTCCACATGGAGCGCGATTGCAAGAGCCAATGAATCTGCACCGCCCGAGCAACCAACCAACACAACGCTATGTGCTTCGCATTTATCTAGCCATGGCGCAACTGCAGCGCGGACTGCAAGTAGGCCTGGCGTCGTGATGCTCATACGCCTAAGAGTAGTTAAAGGCGCTGTGAAGAGGAACTCTTAAACTCGTCCACCTGAAGGCATGAGGCCCTTGATGCTGTACATATTTGAGAAAATTAAGCCAACTTTCTTGGAATTCGCCTCCCACATCATGCCGTTTCCAGCATAGATCGTGATGTGGTGAATATTTTGCACGCTTCCATCGTATGAATAGAAGAGCAAGTCACCAGGAAGTAGCTCGCTAAATGGAACGCGCTTGGTATCAACAAAGTAGAGCGCTGCATTTAGTCGCGACCAGTTGGGATAACCAAGGCCCGCTGATTTATATGCAGAATAAACAAGTCCGGAGCAATCATAAGAATTAGGGCCTTGGGCGCCCCACACATATGGTTTGCGCGCAAGAACTTGCTTCTTTGCATAAGCAACTGCGGCATCACGCATCGATTGATCAGAGCGGATTGATGCGCGACCTTTGAAGCCCTTATCTGGCCAGACTTTAAATTGATTAGGGGTCTGTGTTGCAGTAATCGCGTTTTGTTCTTCAAGAATCGCGAGTTGACGTTGTTGTTCAAGTGTTAGTCGAATACTGCGAGCTTTTGCTAGCGCATTAGATAATTGTAATTGAATTCCTTTAAGACGATCAACCTCTTTTTGTTGGGCAGCTTTTGCATCATCTGCAATTTTCTTCGCTGCTGCAACTTTATCTGTGGCAACTTGCTGAACTGCTTTTGTGCGATCTGCTTCGATTTTTGCCGCTTTTGCTACGGCCTCTGCCGCCTGAAAGCGCTTCAATGCAGTTGTGTTTGAAGTTCCTAAATTTTGAAGTGTCGCCAGGCGATCCATTAAATCTTGGGGCCCATTTGCATCGAGCAATGAGTTGATATCTGAGAGCCCGCCACCCATTTTGTAAGCATTGCTGGCCATTCGGCCGATGGTTGCATTTGCAGCAACAACTGCTTGTTGCGTGATTGCTGCATGCTTTGCAGCAGCGTTAGCTTGGCTAATTGCTATGCCGAGCTCTGCTTGTGCTTTATGGTATTTCGCAGCCGCTTCATTTGATACTGCAATTAATTGATTAAGAGTTTTCGTGGCTTTATCTAGGGTGCTCTGGGCGGCTTTTGCTGCGGCAGCTTTCGCCGCTTCTTCCTTTTTTGCGGCATCGATCTGCGCTTGTGTTGGCTTGGGGGTCTTTGCGTTAGCGATCTGAAAAGTGGGAAGGCAGAGGGCAACGGTCAGTGAGGCAGCAACTGCTGCCTTCATCATGTGACTGCGCGTAATAAACAAGTTAAGCCCCCAGGGAAGGAATCCCCTAAGAATAAAGCGTCGAGGGCCAAAAACTTGGTTGAAATACCGAACTTACCTATTAATTGGCGACATCTCTGCGTTTGAAGAGAATCGCAACGATTCCTAATCCGCCAACGAGGTAGAAAAGGCTAACTATTAAAGAATGCTGATAGCTCATGATGGGAGTTCCACCTTCACTCACGTTAAAGAGGTTCTGGCCAGGTAACCACTTTGCGCTGGAAGTTAAGAAGTTGGCAAAGAGATTATCAATAATCAAAAACCAGAGGACGCCGATTGCAATCGATGAAATTGGTGACCTAAAGAGCAATCCCAAAATCATTCCAAAAATTCCATATCCGACGGTAGAGATCATGACATTAACGAAGGTCCGGCCAAGTAATTGGTAGGCCGATGAAGTGGACCAATCTGTCGTATCAACTTTGGCAGTTCCCGACATTGCATAAGAAACCGCGATGCTGATAGCAGCAGAGAGTGAGACCATCACAAGTGCGAATATCTTCATCGATATCAATTTGCCGAGCAGAATCTTCATTCGGGAGGGCTGACGCACTAAGAGATTACGAAGAGTGCCAAATGTGTACTCCTGCGCAGTCTGTGATGCAAAGACACAGAGAGCAGTGATACCTAAAAGAAATGCAACAAGCTTGAATCCGTAGACAAGCCCAACCTGTCCACTCAAATCCGCGGCAGAAATATGCTCGCCGCGACGAGTGTTCTCTGGTTCATTTATTCGAAAGTAAACCAACCAAGTAAAGAGACCGGTAAGGGCAGTAACTGAAGCCAAAGTAGAGAGGGAGAGGGTGCGACGCTTAAGTTTGCGAAGTTCAGCAAGAATTACGCGGATCATTTCTTCTCCTCCGTCATTTCAAAGAATGTCTCTTCAAGAGTTGGTCGAATTGCGGCAATCGAAGCCAAAGTAATTCCTGCTTCAAATGCCATGCGATTGAGTACCGGACTCCATTCAGCCGGGCCTTTGATATGTAACTCTTCACCGATCACGCGTGAATCATGACCGCTAGCTTTTGCGATTTCAGCGAGGCGATCTAGATCTTTAGCGTGTTCTGGTTTTGCAATCACGATGGGTTGGGCGGCTGAAAGTAAATCTTCAGTATGCCCAGCAAATATCACATTCCCTTCGCGGAGCATCACTAAATATTCCGCAATCATCTCTAGTTCGCTTAACAAGTGGGAAGAGACGAAGACAGTTGTCCCAGAAGCTGCGAGGGTGCGAAGTAATTCGCGAATCTCTTGGATGCCAGAAGGATCAAGTCCGTTTGTGGGTTCATCCAAAATGAGAAGTTGTGGGTTAGGCAAGAGAGCTGCTGCGATTCCCAGACGTTGCTTCATTCCTAATGAATAAGTTTTGAATTTTGAATGGCCGCGATCGCCAAGCCCTACTTGTACAAGAAGTTCATCTACTCGCTCCACGCTATAACCACCAAGATCAGCGAGCACGCGAAGATTTTCGCGACCACTAAGCGCCGGATAGAAAGCTGGCCCTTCAATGAGTGCGCCGACTTTAGGAAGATACTTCTCGGGATGAGTGATGTTTTCGTCGAGCACGGTTGCGGTTCCGGAAGATGGTGAGATCAAGCCCAATAACATTCGAATCGTGGTCGTTTTGCCCGATCCATTGGGTCCCACAAATCCACAAATAGTTCCCATGGGAACTTCGAATACAGCGTGATTCAGGGCTTTTCGTTCGCCATAAATCTTGGTTAGTTCCTTTGTTGAAATTGCCAAATTATTCACTTGGTAAGCCTAGCCTTTACTCTTATCCCATGGGAGATCAAAGTAAATCTGTTAACTCGCGCCCTTGGGGATATCAGCCGCGGGATAAGCAAGCACAGCCTTCTTGGGAATTGCATCCTGATACTTTGGGAATTCGGGCTGGTCTTGCTCGGTCAGGTTTTGGTGAAACCGGCGAAGCGCTCTATTTAACAAGCGGATTTACATATGAAAGTGCAGAGCAGGCAGTCTCATCTTTTGCAGATGAGACAGATCACTTTCTCTACAGTCGATTTGGTAATCCCACTGTCGCCATGTTCGAGGAGCGTTTAGCTGCCCTAGAAGGCGCTGAATTCTGCACAGCAACAGGTTCTGGAATGTCTGCCATGTTTGCATCAATTGCATGCATGGTCGAAACAGGTGATCACATTGTTGCCTCTGCTGCAATGTTTAGCTCTTGTTATGTCGTCCTCAATGAAATTCTTCCTAAGTGGGGAATCACTTGTGAATTTGTTCGTGGCAATGATCCTGATCTTTGGGCAAAGGCACTGAGCAAGAAAACTAAAGTTGTATTTGTCGAAACACCATCTAATCCGCTTCTTGAAGTAGTCGATCTACGTATGGTCAGCGATCTCGCCCATAAAGTAGGTGCGACCGTAATCGTTGATAACGTCATGGCATCTCCAGTTTTACAAAATCCACTCCAACATGGCGCAGATGTAGTTATGTACTCTGCAACAAAACATATTGATGGCCAAGGGCGGGTACTTGGTGGCGCAATCTTGGGTAGCAAGGAATACCAGCAGAACCATCTCTCCCAATTTATTCGTCACACCGGACCAACTCTAAGCGCATTTAATGCGTGGGTGCTTGTTAAGTCACTTGAGACTATTTCGATGCGCGTCCATCGCATGAACGATAATGCTCAAGCAATTGCAGAATTTCTCGATACCCAGAAGAAAATCAAAACTGTTAATTACCCAGGACTTGCCAGCCATCCAGGTTATGAAATCAATAAAAAGCAGATGCGCGGTGGCGGAACAACAATTAGTTTTGAATTTGATGGAAGTGCCGATGATCTCTTTAAAATGATGAATAAGCTCACCGTTATCGACATCTCCAATAACTTAGGTGACTCTAAGAGCTTGATTACCCACCCGGCCTCGACCACTCATCGTCGATTGGCGCCAGAGCTTCGCGCTGAACTAGGAATTAACGATTCCGTCGTGCGATTATCTGTTGGGCTTGAGCATTCCAGCGATTTAATTCGCGATTTGAGTGAAGCGCTTAAATAAGTAGAGCGCCCGCAACCAAGAGAAGTGAATAGGTGCTCAAGTAAGTAATTGACCACTGAAAGAGTTTGGCAGCAGCTTTATTGCCATCTTCGCCCTCAATTTTTAATAACTGAAGAATGAAGCCAAGGCTCAGCAGCGCTGTAATCACATAACTCCACCACGGAAGCGTGGCAGAAGCGAGAACTCCAAATGATGTGGCAATCATTCCAATCGTGTGGAACCAAGCTTGATTACGTACAGATTTGATAGAGGCAACGACGGGCAACATCGGAATTCCTGCTGCTTCATAATCATCTTTATATTTAATAGCAAGCGCCCAGAAATGTGGTGGAGTCCAGAAGAAGATAAGTAAGAAAAAGAGCCAAGCAGTGAGCGAGAGTGAATTAGTAACCGCGGCCCAGCCAATAAGCACTGGCATACATCCTGCGATTCCACCCCAAACAATATTTTGAGAGGTACGACGCTTCAGGCCGATTGTGTATAGGACTACATAAAAAACAATTGCAGCAGCGGTCAGTACCGTTGCCCATAAGGTTGTGAAGAGCGAGAAGATCGTCAGAGATGCAATGGTCAGTAATGATGCAAAGATGAATGCCGCATTCTCACTTACTTCACCGGTAACGAGGGGGCGCTTTGAAGTGCGCACCATAAGTCGATCGGATTCAACTTCAATAATCATATTGAAAGCATTGGAAGCTCCGGCAGCCAGAGTTCCGCCGATTAGAGTCGCAAGAGTTATTTTCAGAGATGGGACTGCTGAATCTTGGATCGAGCGAGTGGCAAGGAAGAGGGCGGGGAGCGTGGTTACGAGCAAGAGTTCTACAACTCGCAACTTCATCAAAGCTATATATGGCCCAAACTTCATTTGCTGACCCTATCCCATCGTTTACTTATACAGATGGCTTGGGCTTTGCGATGGTCGCCAACATTTTGTCGATCACTTCGCGAGTAGCTTGCCGAGTTCGCTCAGTGGGCTTGATTTTGTCCGCGATGACAGCAAACACGTACTGCGTCTCTCCAATATTTACATAACCTGCCAGGCTGACGGTCGTATTAATCCAGCCAGTCTTTGCTTTGATCAGTCCCACCGCGTTCGGCGCATCCTTCACAAATCGATTCTTTAAAGTACCAGTCATCCCCGCTAATGGCAGTCCTTCATAAATGGCTTGAAGCGATGGGTTTGTGTGAACTTTCACCAGCAACTCGGCAATCGTTCGCGCTGAAATTCGATTCTCCTTTGAGAGCCCATTTCCATCTTTAATTTCTAACCCTGCAAAATTAACTCCGAGATCAGCGAGAGTTTTTTCAAATGCACTTTGGATGCCTGAAGCATCAGTAGTGAAACCCATCTCTTTGGCAGCAATACGAGCAAGGCGATCAGCCAAAACGTTATCGCTCCACAGAAGAGTGAAATCTGAAATCTCCTTGAGTGGTGGAGAAACAACTTGAGCGATCTCTTGCCCCTTTACTGCGGTGAGTGACTCAACAGATGAAATCGGCGTTGCGTTAATTCGTAATTTTTTGCCGTAAAACTTTTGAAGAGCTTCAAAATCTTTTCCATAAACGCCGTTGTATTCAATATTTATTTGACGCATTGCCGGGTTCTTCTTTAGCGCTGCATTAATAAGATTTGGGGCAAATGCTCGATGGTATTTCTTAGAAGAAGTTGGGCTCACAGATAGCCAAGGATCACCTTGCCCGGCCATAACAAAAGTATTCTCCGATGATGGATCCAGTGATTCATAAATTCCGGTTGTAAAAGTCTTTTCTGGACCTAGCGCTCGGATCGCAGTAGTCATGGAAAGCAGCTTGAGAACTGAAGCCGGCGCCCGAGTTGCATCAGGGGCATCGGCGAAGAGAGTTTCATCAGTGAGTGGATCAATGAGAACTATTCCGGCATGAGATAAAACTTTTGATTTGGCGAATTTCATAAATGAAGCGGGAAGAGTATTGCGCTGAAGTGAATTGGATGGCGCTATTCCTACAGAAGTAGTCAGCACTACAACCAGGGCAATGATTGACTTCCTACGTAAAATCATCGGCTCGCTCTCTTAAATCTATTCTGGGCTACTGCCGCGCCCAAGACTACAAAAGCTGCGCCAGCTGGCTCGTTCCATGAAATGGTTTCGTCAAGAAAGATTAACCCTACGATCACTGCCACAACAGGGGTGAGATAGGTGACAGATGATGCGATCGAAGAGCCCGCTGCTGAAATAACTTGAAAATTCCAAATATAGGCAATTCCTGATCCGAAAATTCCCAGCGCCAACATTCCCAACACGGGTCCAGCACGAAATTGATAATGTGAAATTCCGTGATAGATAAATAGAGGTAAAAGTGTGATCGATGCAGCAATCAATTGTGTGACCGCCATCTTCTCTGGCACTAGGCCCAAGGGCAACACATACTTTCTAATGATAGGAAATGAAATACCGTAGCAAGAGACGGCCAGAAGTAGCGCAACTACGCCGACCATCGAGTTATCGCCGATACCGCGCCAGACCCCAAGAACTGTCATTACGCCTAATCCGCCAAGTAATAATCCAATTATTTGGTAACTCTTTGGCTTCTCATCTCGAAAGGCAATCAAAATAACGATCAGAGTTGCGAGTGGAGTGGTGGCATTAATAATTCCGGCAAGTATCGATGTCACACGGATTTCAGCAAATGCAAAGAGAATCCCAGGAATGACATTAAGCAGAAGAGAAACTATCCAGAGCTTAAACCAGGTAGCTCTTTCACGAGGTAAGGAAATTTTCCGCACTTTGGCGATAATGATCAGTGTCAATGCCCCTAAGAAACATCTTCCAAATGCAACGCCAAAGGGGGAGAGAAATTCCAGGCCCAATTTAATAAAGATGAAAGAGCAGCCCCACACAATGCCCAAGGCGATATATGCAGGGAGCCAAGATTTCTGCTTCATCATCTCTCCCCTTAGAGTTGTGGCATGAATGAGGAGCCGAAAATTTCAAAATCTCCTGCCGAAATCGGCCCGGGTGAATTCTATCCGGTTGTCGGAGTAGGTCCTCACTCATTGCCTTGGCCAACCGAAGATTTTTATGATCCAGAATTATTGGAAAACGGTGATCGCCGCAATGTGCTTGATCATTATCGCTATTGGAAAGTCTCCGCGATCGTTGCTGATTTAGATACCAAACGTCATCAACTTCAGATTGCAATTGAGAATTGGCAGCATGATCTCAATATTGGATCGGTCGTGCGTACCGCTAATGCATTTAATGTCAGCCACGTGCATATTGTCGGAAAGCGCGATTGGAATAAGCGCGGCGCAATGGTCACAGATAAATATCTCCATGTCTTGCACCATCCAACTGTTGCTGATTTCAAAATATGGTGTGATGAAAATTCCGTCCCGATCATCGGCATTGATAATCTGCCAATCTCCAAAGAGCTCGAAACCACATCGCTACCTGAAAAATGTGTTCTCTTCTTCGGCCAAGAAGGTGCGGGCATGTCAGATGAGGCAGTCGATATATGTCAGACAGTTCTAGCTATTCGCCAATACGGATCGACTCGATCAATGAACGCCTCAGCAGCTGGTGCGATCGCCATGTATGCCTGGGCGATGCAACACCTTAATAAATAATTACTTATCTTCGACGACTTCGGCAACGGCAACTAAACGTCGCTCGATCTCATTTGCCTCATCGTTTCGATCTAATTTGCGCAGTACCGATGCGATGCGTCGCTCGATCTCAAGAATGAATTCAAAGTCACGAGGTTCATTATCGGTAGCGGTTTCTAGGACTCGCTCCAAAGAGGCTAGTCCCTCCAGATCTTGACCTTGGAGAATCTGGGCTTTGCCGAGTTCAAGGAGCGAATAAGTTTCACGATCATGGTCATGTGCTGTTGCAAATACATCGAGTGATTTCTGAGCAGCGATTAGCGCACCTTCGCCGTCGTTAATTGCATGGAGGCAATGTGCAATTTTCTGATCACAACGCGCCACATTGATTACTTCTTTTGACTTCTTAAAAAGTGCTCGTGCTTCTTGGAATGCTTCTAACGCTAAAACATAATTGTGAAGTTCACGTTGTGCACATCCAATTAAGTGCAGATCATTTGCTGCGCCATTGTCGTTACCATCAACGAGATGCTCTTGAACGCAATCAGTCATGCACTCAATCGTTTTCTCATATTCCTTAGATCCGTACCACCATTCGCCCAAAGTGCAGGCAAGGTCAATAGCCAGTGGAGATTTAGATTCCCGTAAAAGTTCAACCGCTTTGCTCATTGCATGAGCAGCTTCATTCATTCGCTTGAGTTGGTTCAGGTTGTAGCCAATTGCCGAATAAGCCTGTGCTAATCCATCTGATGGCGCGGTTGCGCCAAGCTCGGAGTAAATATCCCGCGCAGTTTCAGCAAGAGCAAGTGCTTCGTCATACTGACCGCGCGCATAAATTCTTGCGCTGAGTTCGTAATATGTATTGGCGCGATCGATACCTTCGACCTCTGGAATTCTCTCCCAGAGCATCTCCTCGGTCACGATCTCATCTTGTGTGGAATCGTCGTCATCGCTCATGCGCCAAACACTAGCAACCCTTGATCAGTCATCGCCCAACGAGACCACCAAATAGCCCGAAAAATAGGTCAGCGAGTCGGGAGTATCCTGCGCGTATGGGATTGACGCGACGCCAAATTCTCGGTGCAGGTGCCGTGACAGGCTTTGCAGCACTTGAGGCAAAGTTTGCTTCAGCTGCGCTGGCGCTCTCCCCCGATATCTCTCACGGCTCTCGCGCAATACCTCGGGTAGCGCTCACATTCCATGGCAATGGCGATAGCGCTAATGCCAAGAAGTTGCTCGAAATTTTTAAGGCAACCAAAACTCCCGTTACGGTCTTTGCCGTCGGCACCTGGTTAAAGGCCAATCCCACTCTTGCGGGGCAGATCATCGATCAGGGACATGACATCGGCAATCACACTTATTCACATACCCAGATGAAAACAATTCCTGCTGCAAAAGTAGATTCTGAAATCTCACTCTGCGCTAATTTATTGAAAAAGCAGATTGGAAATCATGGAGCATTTTTCCGACCATCAGGTACTCAATATTCCACCGCGCTCATCCGCAAGACCGCGGCGAAATATGGATATGCCAATTGCATTTCTTATGACGTAGATTCGCACGACTACCAAGATCCAGGAAAGGCTGCAGTCATCTCCAACACGATGAAGGCGGTAAAGAATGGCTCCATCATAAGTTTGCACTTTGGTCATCAAAATACAATCGATGCTCTACCCACTCTTCTTGAAAAGCTTCATGCACAAGGGTTAACTCCAGTAACTCTTACCACCTTGCTAGGAAAATAATGAAGAAGTTCTTACTTGCAACAGCCACAATATTTTCACTAGTGCTCTCCCCAGCAAGTGCTGTTACACCACTAGCTGGAATGCCTCCAGTATTAGATCAAAATGATATTTACGCAGCCGACCGCCCTAACCAATTTAGTGATGTCGTTAAAGATATGCCGCAGATGGTTTATGTGCCCAACCACACCTCAAATACCGTCTCAGTAATTAATCCCAAGACATTTAAAGTGGTGAAGACTTTTAAAACCCCGAAGGGCCCTCAACATGTAGTCCCATCATGGGATCTCAAAACGCTTTGGGTAAATGACAATGCCGGAAATTACTTAACTCCCATTGATCCCAAGACAGTGACGATGGGCAAATCTATTTATGTTCATGATCCCTATAACCTTTATTTCACCCCCAATGGGAAATATGGGGTAGTTATGGCTGAAGCAGATCAGCAGATCGTCTTTCGCGACCCCCACACAATGGCGATCAAAAAGAAAGTAAATGTTCCCTGTGATGGCGTTAATCATGCTGATTGGACTAAGGATGGAAACTTCTTCCTCGTTTCCTGCGAATTCTCTGGCACCCTTCTTTGGGTCGACACCAGCAAGATGAGCGTTGTTAAAAAAGCTCAACTCCCTAAGACCTACAACAACATGCCGATGCCACAAGATGTAAAGATTTCGCCAGATGGTTCTACCTTCTATATCGCCGATATGACATCTGATGGGGTCTGGATGATGAAGACCGCAACATTTGGAAAGTTCACATTTATGAAAGTCGGAGCTGCATCTCACGGTTTATATGTCACTCGTGACTCTCAATTTATGGTGATTACAAATCGCGGCGAAGGGAGCATCTCTTTGCTGCGTTTCTCCGATAATAAATTAGTTGCCAAAATTAAAATTCCTGGCGGTGGCAGCCCTGATATGGGTGGACTCTCTGCAGATGGCAAGCAATTTTGGGTCTCGGGACGATTCCATAATGAGGTCTATGTTTTTGATCTCGAACATCGGAAATTTCTCCGGCGCATCAAGGTCGGCAAGGAGCCACACGGCTTAGCTTTCTACCCACAACCTGGCCGATATTCGCTGGGTCATACGGGAGTATTTAGGTAATGAAAGTAGGCGATATTGCTCCTAAGGCCATTGGGCGCCTTACCTACCTTGTCGGATTACTCGAAGTTTCATCCAACGTGCTTCATCGTTTCAAAACCCCAGTTCATCATGTCAACCACTATTTACCAGTAATTGTTTCATCCACGGCTTTTGCGACTTCGGTCTTCACTGGAATCATCACCATACTTTTAGGGCGCGGTCTGATACGACGCAAGAGGCGTGCTTGGGTATTAGCGCTAATTGTTCTATCGGTGAATATTGCTTCAGAAGTTTTGCATAATCACTTTCAAGTGGTCCAAATTCTTACTGGCTCATCACTTTTAGTAATTCTTATTATTTTCCGGTCACAGTTTTACGCTGTGTCAGATCCAGCGACAAGGTTCCAACCACTAGTTAGCTTTATCATCATTATCGGCGCAATTGTTAGCGTTGGAGTCTTTACTATTTATTTCCGCCACGGAGCGGAAGTCGTTGGCAATCCATCAGTTGGGGATATTTTCTTAACAGTTATTGAAGGACTCGTGGGAATTCGCGGTCCAGTCGAATTTATCAACCAACGCATTACCGATACCGTCAGTTTCTCATTAGGTGCGCTCGGAATATTTTCACTGATCATTCCACTCCTACTTTTCTTCCGCCGAGTTAAACCAATAACGAGAATGGATAGCGAAGAGCAACTTCAAGTAAAGAAATTAGTTGATCACGATGACGATCAAGATTCGCTAGGCTACTTTGCAACTCGTGGAGATAAGAGCGTTATCTGGACCAATAATCGTAAAGCAGGAATTGCATATCGCGTCGAAGCCGGTGTCATGCTGGCAAGTGGTGATCCATTTGGTGAATTTAGTCTTTGGCCAGAAGCGATTGAAAACTTCTTAAATGTTGCAAAGTTGCATGCTTGGACTCCGGCGGTAATGGGAGCAAGCAGCCGTGGTGGTGAAGTCTGGGTAGAAGTCGCTGGAATGCTTGCGATTGATATTGGTGATGAAGCAATTATTAACGTTAAAGATTTCACCATCGAAGGTCGCGCTATGGGAAATGTTCGTCATATGATCAATCAGACAACTCGTAAAGGTTATTCTGCTTACACTTCTAAGTGGAGTGATCTTGATAGTTCGATCCGAAGCGAACTCCGAACTCTGGCAAAGACCTGGCGTTATGGAACTCCAGAGCGTGGATTTTCCATGTCGATGGATCGCTTTGGTGAAGATTCTGATCCTGATACTTACGTAACCATTGCGATGAATGAAGGTCGAATCGTTGGACTTCTCTATTTCGTTCCGTGGTCCGGAAAGAGACTTTCGCTCGATCGTATGCAACGTGAACGAGGATCGCATGCGGGAGTGAATGAATTGATGATTGTGCGCACTGCGCAATTTGCCCAAGAAAATGGCATCAGTCATATTTCATTGAACTTTGCTGCATTTAGATCGCTCTTCGAACGTGCCGAGAAGATCAGCGCCGGCCCGGTTACTCGTGGCATGCGCAACCTCATTCGCCTCTTCTCCAACTGGTTCCAAGTCGAATCTCTCTATCGCTTCAATGCCAAGTTCCAACCTGAATGGCAGACCCGCTTTGTGCTCTACCCCCGCGCCAGTGACCTCATTCGAGTTGCGCGTGCCGCGCTCAAGGCTGAGCGCTTCATTTCAAGCTTTCGCAGTAAGTCTGTATAGTTTCGGCACGTGCGTTTCTTAAATAACCCCAGTCACGATCTCACTTACGACGATGTCTTCATGGTCCCTAATCGATCTGAAGTCGCTAGCCGCATGGATGTTGATCTCTCATCACAAGATGCCACCGGCACAACAATTCCGATTGTCGTAGCCAATATGACTGCAATTTCGGGCCGCCGCATGGCTGAGACGATTGCACGTCGCGGTGGAATGGCAGTTATCCCACAAGATATTCCGCTTCAAATAGTTAGTGATGTTATTTCTTGGGTGAAAGCACGCCACACATTTTTTGATACGCCAGTAACTCTCTCGCCATCTGAAACAGTTGCTGACGCCATGGATCTTCTCAACAAACGCGCACATGGCGCACTCATTGTTGTCGAAGGCGGAAAGCCAGTGGGAATTGTTACCGAAGCAGATTGTGAGCGCGTGGATCGCTTTACGCAATTGCATCTGATCATGTCTAAGGACTTGGTCACACTTCCTGACACCATCGCTCCACGTGAAGCTTTTGATTTCCTTAATACTAATCGTCGTCGCCTGGCACCTGTCGTAGATAAATCTGGCGCACTCGTCGGAATTCTGACTCGCACCGGTGCACTTCGGGCAACTCTTTACACCCCAGCGCTCGACGCACATAAGAAGTTACGTATTGCATGTGCTGTTGGTATTAATGGCGATGTCGCTGCAAAAGCGAAAGCGCTCATCGATGCTGGCGCAGATGTTCTTGTCGTAGATACTGCACATGGTCATCAGATAAAGATGATTGAGGCGCTAAAAATTATCCGTGCACTTTCTCCAAAGATCCCGATTGTTGCCGGAAATGTTGTTACTGCTGCTGGCGTAAAAGACTTGATTGAAGCAGGTGCTGACATTATTAAAGTTGGTGTTGGTCCTGGTGCCATGTGCACTACTCGCATGCAAACCGGTGTTGGTCGCCCACAATTCTCTGCGGTCCTGGAATGCGCAGCCGAAGCGAAGAAACATGGAAAGCATGTATGGGCCGATGGTGGAGTTCGCCATCCTCGTGATGTCGCTTTGGCACTTGCTGCAGGAGCTTCACAAGTAATGATTGGATCTTGGTTTGCTGGCACATTGGAATCACCTAGTGATCTCAATCGAAGTGCCGATGGCCGCCTCTATAAGGAATCTTTTGGCATGGCATCTGCTCGCGCAGTAGCGGCCCGCACCGCCTCCGAAGGTGCATTTGATCGTGCTCGCAAAGCGCTTTTTGAAGAGGGAATCTCATCCTCTCGTATGTATATCAACCCAGATCGCCCAGGCGTTGAAGATTTATTGGATGAGATTATTGCTGGCCTTCGCTCGTCCTGCACTTATGCCGGTGCGACCAGCCTTGAGGACTTCCACGAGAAAGCTGTAGTCGGTATTCAATCCGCTTCCGGGTATGCAGAAGGTCGCCCGCTTCATCAATCGTGGTAATTAATTAATCTTCTAGCTCGCGCTTGGGATCGCTAGAGTCGTCATAATCTTCTGGCTGACCTAATTTCCAATACATGTAATACAAGAAGACCGCGAAGAATGGCCACTCAAAGACATAGAGCCAGCTTCGTGAATTGCCACTGAGCGCACGATCTAATTGTGAAATCATCATGATGGCACAAAGCGGGATTCCCCATAACAACCATTTGCGTTTGGGATCTTGACTGGCAGGAAGTTGCTCTTTCATTCATCCCCCATTTCGCCAAGTAATTTCTCATTAGCAAACCATTCTTTCACTGCGAGCGCAATCCAGATCGCATCGACCAGCATTCCCATTGCCCACATAATCGCTCCACCTGCGTGCTGATCATTAAGAGCGGTAGCTCCAGAAGTAGTGGCGAGATGATCATGTAATAAGTGATTACCTGAATAAAGAAAGAATCCGGTCATCGTTTCAGGAAGCATCATCACAAATAGTGAGAGAACACGAGTTGCATATGAGGCGGGATAAGGAGATGGGTTGCCAGTCAGGACCGGCAGGTAATAGATCGATCCGCTGATTAAGAAGAGGAGCAGCGTCAGGCTATGGATATTGGAATTCACCATTCCCGCATTTGCCAGCGGTGAGAAGTGCGTAAGAATCAAGGTTGTCAGAAAGAGGAGGAATCCCACTTCGGGGCGAAAAAGTTGGCGAAATAAGAAGTTATTAGCCAGCGCCCTTGCAGATTTAGCAATCACCGGTTTTCGGGATCCCAACAAAACTTTAGCTGGAGATCCCAAAATCAAGAGCGGTGCAATCAACATCATCAGCGAAACGTGCTGGACCATATGGAATGCAAAGATTCGAACCGCTAAATGCGGAATCGGCCCAACAAGAACGATGAAAGCAAGGGATAAGCCGGAATAGAAGAGGGTTCGTCTTGCCTGGGATACGCCAAGGCGCTCCGGGCCTTCAGAGCGATACCACCAAGCAATGCTGAGAATTAGCAGGGAAAAGGCGATATCCCAGAATGGATTTAGCCCCATCTCCTACCCCCTTAATTGAAGCTATCTCTTGAAAAGTTCTCGAATTGATCTCAGATTGTTATCTGCAAAGCGTATGCAGAGAACCCCCTGAGGCGTACCCTAGAGCAATCCAAGAGGGGCTCCCCACCCTCGAAAATCTAATAGGCACGACAGAAAGGCAATCCATGTCCGGTACAAACATGAGCGCCTCCAAGCGTAGTGCGAGCGCAATTCTCGCAGTCGTTCTTGGCGTATCTGTGGTTGCGGGAGTTGGCTTCACACTCCGCAGCGCAAGTCAGGATCCGTCGCCAAAGTTGGCGGCATCCGCAGTCGATGGAACTATCGACATTAATGGCAAGACATACAAGAAAGCTGCGATCACGCTCGGTGTTTATCCCGGGCCTGCCGAAGCTCTGAAGTATGACGGTGTGCATATTAATAAGAATGACTGGGTTCAGTATTCAGTGAGCCATATCGTTCTTCCAAAGAACACATATGTAACTTTTACTATCCACGGGTATGACGGTGGCGAAACTCTTAACAACACCTACTTCGACAAAGTTGTCGGCACAGTCGGCAACGTTGTGAATTACGACGGCGTGGATCAGAGTTCAGTTCCGTGTGATCTTGCAGTTGATAATGGTTGCAAAGTCCAACACACCTTCACCATCCACGGACTTCCTACCCGATCACAGAAGTCATGGTTCGTAAATGTGCCACTTCTCAAAGTTGAAGAAGATGACAATGGATTTGTCCCAACAACAAATGCTGAAACCCATAACGCAGGTCACACAATGACTTTCTCTGTTCTCACACCTGATACAGGTGGCGAGTACGTGTGGAACTGTCAGTTCCCGTGCGGTGACGGTACTTACGGCAAGTTCGGTGCAGCAATGAGCGCATACGGATATATGTCAGGAAAGGTAACAGTCGCATGAGTGAACATGAGCAATTTGATAAAGTAGAGCCAACACCAGGAGAGCGTTTTAGCAAATTCTTAAAGCGCAAAGATGTATCCAGCACAGTTGCTTGGGCGTTTTTCTACACCTTGGTCTTTGTTCTCGTAGCCCTTTATCTCTACCCACGTTGGATGCCTAAGGGTCTCTCTAATGAGATGCGGTCGACTACTCGCCTAATGGTGATCTTCACGATCATTTCAGCGCCGGTCTGCGGATTCGTTTTAAGTATGGCGACTCACTCTTTCCTACGTCGCCATAAAGGCGATACACCTCCTGCGGATGGCCCAGGGTTTAGTGCCAACCGATTGGGCGTTGCCACATTTAGCGTCATGGCATCAATCCTCACACTCACAGCAGTTATCTACGGGCTCGTAGAAATGAACACTGCAGCCGAGGCATCTGTTCGTGAAGCAAAAGATGCCATGGTGGTAAAAGTTGTTGGCAATCAGTGGGTCTGGACTTTCGAATATCCAGAATCCATGGGCGGATTTAAATCTGAAGTTTTAAATCTTCCCCTTAATAAAGCAGTTGTCTTCGACATTGTCTCTGCTGATGTGAACCATTCATTCTGGCCCGTACAGCTTGGAGTGAAAGTCGATGCAAATCGTCTGGCCCACACAACAGTCACTACAAAACCAATCAAACTTGGTGAAATCGATGTGAAGTGCGCAGAACTCTGCGGCCTCTATCACGCATACATGGAGACCACCGGTGCAGTTATGACTACCGATGATTTCAATAAGTGGGTTATTACCCAAGGAGGTCACACAGCATGACAACACTTGATCACCACACAAAATCTGCACGACCAGTCCCTAATCCACAGAAGAGCTTGATCACCAAGCTCAACATGGGTACCGGACTTATCGTCGGAATTATTTTTGCTTACGTAACCTACAAACTAGTCCGCGGAAGTAATCCGGATTGGGAACCAACTCAAGATATCAATAACCATAACCAAGCACTGATCGCATCAATGCTTATGTGGTCTGTCGGTTTCTTGGTGGGAATTGGTGCATTCATCGGACCATGGCGTTGGATGATCGGAAAAGATCTGACTGCTGAAGAGCAGCTTTATCTTGCAGGCGATGGCCAAGGCATCAAGCGCTACTTCAAATATTGCACCGACCATAAGGTGGTAGGTATTCAATACCTTTGGGGCGTTATTGCAATGTTGGCTGTCGGCGGAACTCTCGCAATGATGATTCGTACCAACTTGGCTATGCCAGGTGCAAAGCTTGTAACTCCTTCGATCTATAACTCATTGGTTGGCCTTCACGGCATCACAATGATCATTGCCATGATCGTCGTTGCTACAGGTCCTTTCGGTAACTACATCATGCCGATCATGATCGGTGCTCGCGATATGGCATTCCCTCGCCTTAACGCACTTTCTTGGTGGGTTTTGTTCACCGCGATCCCAGTGCTTTGTAGCGCTTGGTTCCTCGGTGGAATTCCTACTGGCTGGACTGCTTATGCTCCGCTTAGCGTTCAAGCTGGTCCAGGAATGAATGCATTCCTCTGCACAATCATTATCTTCGCGGTATCTACAGCAGTTGCTGGTGCGAATATCACTGCAACAGTTGTTGGTATGCGCACAAAGGGAATGACATGGAACCGTGTACCTATCTTCGTGATTGGTGCAACCATCTCTGTGGCACTTGCTGTTCCAGCGTTCCCAACATTTATGTTGTCGATGATTCAAACAGCTATGGACCGTACTTTCCAGACTGGCTTCTTTGATGCCAACGCTGGCGGAAGTGGTTGGCTCTATGCCCACCTCTTCTGGATCATGGGCCACCCAGAGGTTTACGTCATTCTGCTTCCTGGTGTTGCAGCGTTGATGGAAATCGTCCCGGTCTTTGTACGTCGACCACTCTTCTCATATACATCAGCTGTCGTTGGTTTTGCGGGAATCGCAGGGCTCTCTGTACTTGTATGGGCACACCACATGTATATGTCTGGCTGGATGCCGATGCTTAATGGACCATTCATGGTAACGACCGAGATGATTTCGGTACCGACCGGGCTTATCTTCTTGGTAATTCTGGGAACCATGTGGAACGGCAGACCATGGATGAAGTTGCCGATGCTTGGCGTCTTTGCATTCCTCTGGAATATGTTGATCGGTGGAATCACTGGTCTATATCTCTCAGATGTTCCTGCAGATAACTACCTCCACGGTTCTATGTATGTGACTGCGCACTTCCACTACACATTGATGGGTGCTGCACTTACTGGAGCAGTCGCAGGACTTGCCTACTGGTATCCAAAGATGACAGGTCGCATGCTCAACGAACGCGCGGGATATATCTCATTCTGGTTAATCCAGATTGGATTTAACGTCCTGTTCCTTGGAATGTTTATTGTTGGCGCTGAAGGCCAGCCACGTCGTGTTGCTGACTATGCCCAGGAATATGGAACTGCCAACATGGTGAGCACCATCGGTGCTTATTCCATTGGACTTGGATTCATCATTCTTCTCTGGGCCGTAGTTCACTCATGGCGCCACGGAAAGATTGCACCAATGAACCCATGGGGCGCCAAGACTCTGGAATGGACTGTTCCTTACCCAGTTCCACTAGAGAACTTTGATGAACTTCCAGTTATCACAAGCGATCCATATGGATACGGAAAGGCAGCTCACTAATGTCTACAGATACTAAATTCCATATCCATCACGATGCACCAGGAGTTGTGGGTCGTCGTGAGCGTTTAGGAGTACGTCTCTTGATCGTTGCTGATGCTGCATTTGTATTCGGCATGGTCTTCACGTGGTTCTACCTCCGTAACCTCAACGTCGGTACAGATCACAACAACTGGACACCGGAAGGCGCAAAGGTTCTTAGCGCTGCCACCGGCTGGATGACCACGATTCCTTTAATCGTTGCTGCAATTGCTCATCGCTTTGCGATGCGCAGTGGCAAGGCATTTGGAAATATCGCCATCATCACTCTGTTGGCACTTGTCTACGGTCTCTATGCTCAGTGGAATCAGATGGCAACTGCCGGTCTTACTGATCATGAGACTCATGCATTCCAAGGTTCATATGCTTCGACTTGGACTTTGATCGCTGCCGCAAACTTGTTCCATTACATTCTTGGAGCATTTATTGCACTCGGATTAGTTATCCGCGCACGTCGCGCAGATGTTAATCCGGTGCTTGAAAGCTGGAGAATGAAGACTGCCGCATCCTGGTTTACCTGGATTGCGGTCTCCGGCATCATTTGTGCGATCACAATATCGATCGTTAACTAGAAGCAAATCCCTCAAATAAGGCCTCGGTGAGAACCGGGGCCTTATTTATTTTCTCAAGGTTTAATTTTCTTGATTGAAGACAGTCTTCTTGGATAAATAAATATGTCCAACAAACCCAATAACTAGCGCAAAGAGAACTCCCACGTTGGCATATGCCCAGGCTCCTGATTTGCCCCCAATAGCGCCCATAAAGTAGCCCTGCCACGAGAGCCATGAAGCAAGTGGATTGGTTACAAATCCCCAACCAATGATTGTTCCGACTACAACGATGGAAATTGAATCCCAATTAATTAATCCATATCGTCCGGCTGAATCAAAGAGTTCGGCTTCAGCGTAATCTCGCTTTCGCATGATGACATCAGCAACAAAGATTGCAGACCAGACCGCGACTGGTACACCCAGGGTGATCAAGAAACCTTGGAATGGGCCGATGAAATTTCCAGCGAACCAGACGATATAAATCGTGCCAACAGTCATGATTACACCATCAATACTTGCTGCAATGTGTCGCTTTACCGGCAAGCCGATGGAGATGAGTGTCAGTCCAGATGAATACAAGTCAAGGATTGCACCGCCAACTAGACCTAATACAGCAACGATGGCAAAGGGAATTAAATACCAGGTAGGAAGCAAAGTTGTCAGAGCGCCAATTGGATCGCTCGCAATTTTGCCGGATAAGTCAGAACTTGAGCCAGCCAGAAGTGCACCAAAGATAACCATGATGATAGGTACAACCGAAGATCCAAAGACGGTCCATCCCACAACGCCGCGACTAGATGAATTGCGTGGCAGATAACGCGAATAATCAGCAGCTGAATTAACCCAACCAAGTCCGATGCCGGTTACGCCAAAGATCAGCGCGCCAATAAACCCTTGAATCGATCCGCTATGGAGTGAGTGCACTGCATGCCAATCGACTTTGCTGATGGTCAGCGCCATATATCCAATAGTGAGTGCAATGGTGGCAAGTGTGAGCCAACGTTGCATTCTCATGATGACATGGAATCCCAGGACTCCTCCAAAGATTGTTAAACCTGAAGCGGCGATAAAGCCAATGATCCGGGCGAGGTTGTGATCAATATGCCCGACGCGGGCGAGAACAGTCTCGGTGGCCAAGGTTGCAAGTGAAACAAGAACGGTTTCCCAGCCAACAAAAATAAGATATGACAAGAGCCCGGGAAGAATATTTCCCTTCACGCCAAAAGCTGCGCGGGAGAGAATCATTGTTGGTGCGTTAGCGCGCTTTCCGGCGAGGGAACTGATACCTACTAATACAAAGGAGGCAACGGTGCCAATGATTGCAGCCCAGGTAGCTTGCCAGAATGAGATTCCAAATCCTAAGAAAAATGATCCATATGAGAGCGCAAGGAGCGAAACATTGCCAGCAGCCCATGGCCAGAAAAGCGAACGGACGCTTCCACCACGCTCAGATTCTTTGATGAAATTAGTTCCATTAAGTTCTAGCTTCGCCATTTTTGCCTGCTTTTTCATGGCGTAATACTAGGTGCACCCACTTCTAATCCCTACCCTTGGCTAATGAATCGATTGAGTGAAGTCCAAAGAGCTCGCATTGCAGTGACCGCCTCCTTTCTTTGCAATGGACTTGTGGCCGGTACTTTCGTCTCTCGGATCCCGGATTTAAAGAAACACTTAGCACTTTCCAATAGCTCCCTCGGTATCTGCCTTTTCTTTGTTGCCGCAGGTGTTTTATCCGCCCTTGGACCTGCCGGGAAGCTCGCCGCAAAATATGGCAGCAAGCCGCTCACCCAAATAGGTAATACCGGATTAGCCCTCGCGGTTTCTATCGTTCCGCTTCAATTTAACATTTACTTCTTTGTGCTCTCGCTCTATCTCTTGGGATTTTTTATGGCAACGCAAGATGTTTCTATGAATTCTCATGGCATTACGGTCGAGCAGCGTGCTGGTCGGCGGATGATGTCGATGTTCCATGCGATGTGGTCGCTCGGCGCGCTCGGCGGAGGCGCGCTCGGCGCGCTCACAATTAAGCTGGGGCTATCCACTCAGAAACATGCCGCGATTGTCACCATAATCATGTTGGCAACGACTCTGGCTATACATGGACTTTTTCTTTCGGCAGCTGCGGATAAACATCCATTCACTAATGAGCGAAAAGTTAAGCAACCTGCAATTTTCTGGACGATGGGACTTCTCGGATTCTGTGGCGCCATTGCCGAGGGTTCGGCTAGCGATTGGGGTGCAATTCTTGCGCGCGATACTTTTCATGCAGCACCAGCACAAGCAACGCTGCCTTACATAGCATTCACTTTCACCATGGTCGTAGGAAGATTTCTCGGCGATCGGTTAGCAACAAAATTTGGATCACGGCTGTTGATTTCGGTGAGTGGATTAATTGGTGGGTTAGGTCTGGCTGCAGGTCTTACTGTCGGTGGGGTTTATGGAATTACCATCGGATGGTTCTTATTAGGACTGGGAGTTGCAGTCGTTATTCCGTTGATGTTCAGTGCGGCCGGAGATCTTGCGCTAAAGGAATACCCAGGAGTCATTTCGCCATCTGTGGCTGTTGCTAAAGTTTCTGGAATAACTTACTTCGGCTTTGTCGTGGGCCCACCAATTCTGGGCGCTCTCGCCGATCTAACTACGCTTCGCGCCACGATGTTTATTCCCGCGGCGCTAGCGCTACTTCTTGCAGTCGGTTCTCGACTAACAATTAAAAACTAATTACTTCTTAACTGAAGCTTTCTTAGTTGTCTTGATCTTTGGGGTTGTCTTTGAAGGGATCTTCTTTGCCTTAGCGCCGCCTTCAGCGCCTTCGGTATTAGCACCTTCTGATGCTTCGTGGCTCTTGGTGCCTTCTGCGCCACCCTTTGTGGTGACTGATGGCTTCTTAGGTGTCGCCGATGCGACTGTTGTGGATGCTGCAACGAGTGCAGATGCGATGAGTACTGCTAGAGCGATTTTTTTCATAACCGGATCTTACAAGGCTAATCCTGAGAATTTGGCGAGCGGTGGACGAGAGAGAACTCCAGATATTCCCTGTGGGTACCAATTTCCTGCTGAATACGGGATAACTATTGCATCACCCTGATCGATAGCCATACTCGGTGCGTTATCAAATTTAATTGATCCCGATCCAGTGAGAACTAAGAAGATGGCAAAACCTGCATCGACCTGGCTGTTGATACCGCCAATGTAATCAGCACGAAAATATGGACTCGAGACATCGGTGAATATTGCAAGGTCACTTGCACCACTTAATCGCTCTTTCATAACTAATTTGTCGAGATCACTCGGTTCAATCGGATCGTAATTAAGGGCATTGAGAACGGTATCAAATCCTAAATCTAGGTGACCATCTTTCACGCCATCAACTGCAAAGTCAGTCCATTCCAAAAGTGCCGAAAGATCAGTTGGCTCTTGGAGTTCGAGCACAAAGATACCGGCATCAATTGCGTGCGGTGTGCCGGCTGGAACAAATATCGAATCTCCCGCTTTTACTTCAATTGATGTGAGTGAATCAAGGAGCGCTGCGGAATCCTGTGCTTCAACTAGCTTTGCAATATTGGATTTCTTTTGAGGTGAATGAAAACCAAGTCCTACGGATGCACCGACTGGCGCTTCCAAAATAATCCATGCCTCCGTCTTGCCATGATTGAGCGCTAAGTGATCTTTCGCAAATTTACGATTAGGGTGGAAGTGAACTGGCAGGCGCTGATCTGGATCCAATAGCTTTACAAGTACTTCGATACTAGTTCCGTAAGCTTTCACATGTTCTGTGCCCAGCCATTGATCAGGGTTCGCTTCGATGGCATCTCTAAGTAACTCACCAGAAGCCAGAGTCGATAAGCCCATAGCTTTCTCGCCAAAGCGCGTAGTGGTCGAACCGATCCATTCCTCAGGTCGCATCGGACCGCCTGGGCCCTTGCGCAAAGCGCCAATCCGATTGCCACCTTTATAGAAATGATCGAATTGATTAGCAGGAAGTTTGGAAGGTTGTGGCATATTCATTCCTTTTTAATTCGATCGAGATGGAGATGCGAGGCAAGTAATCCGCTTCCGATAAGTGCAAAAGCTGGTGCAAGTAAAGCTAACGGTAAACCAATAAACCCAGTTAAGACAGAGACAATTCCGCGACCCAGGAAGAATCCGCTGGCGGCGATCATTGCCATGCGGCTTAATGCGCGAGTAGTGGGAAGTCCCGGAATACTTCCGGCGACGCTGACATATGATGGCGGCATCGGTGAAACTCCGAAGCCGAGAATTGCATACGAGATACACATGACTATTAGCGCTGCGTGATTGTGGTGGCCTTTGGCAAGGCTATGCGAGATCAACAGTCCGGCGGCATATCCGATTCCACCAACAATTCCACCAATTCGAATCACTTTAGGAATGCCATGTTTGTCGATGATTTTGCCGACGGTGAAGCGGCCAATAATTTGCGTGAATGTAAAGGCCGAGAAGCCGAGCGTATTTAAGCCAATTCCAGTATTGAGATCTTCTCTTAAGAGAATAGAGGACCAATCGGCAACTGAAACTTCAGCAATTGTGGCAAGGAGTGAACCTAAAGCCACCAAATTGATGAAGCGCTTGAGATTATCTGGAATGGGATCTTTATGGCCCACATCTGCATTCCGCTTCATATCGGCTTCATCTACCGACTTAGGGAAAAGTGCACTAGTAAAAACATAGATACCAAAAATAGCTACGAATATATTGAAGGAGATATGGGTAGCGGGTGAGAAATGTTTTGCCACTGATCCGGCAATTAAAGAAGCAGTGAGCGCACCTACGCTCCATGAGCCATGAAAAGAGGGCATCAGCGATTTGCCACTAAATTCTTGGATCATTGACCCCTGCGTATTACATGCGACATTTGCTAGTGAATAGGTGAGCCCCGCAAGAAATGCAATGAATGGAAGTTGCCATAAGTGATTGGCAAAGCCATAACCGATTTGAGATATTCCCACACCTGTCATCACGATCTTTGCCATCGTGCGTGTGCCGAATCGATGAGCGACTTTGCGACCAAAGAGATTTCCTACAATCGCTCCCAGATTGCCCAACATAATGCTGACACCAAATGCAGTATCTGATGCGTTGGTATTGGATTTTATTTCAGCGAATCGAGCTGCCGTTCCTGCGACAGCCATACCCATAAAGAAGAAGGTAGCTCGCAATCCCCACCTCGCCCGCTTAATTCGGGCAAGATCTGGAGTAGCCATAGCGCTAATCTACCTTCGATCTAACTTATTTTTGCCAGTATTGATGAAGCATCAATCTCTGGATCTTCCCCGAGTTCTAGTGTGAACTGCGCGGCATCGCGATAGAGCGGATCTCTTCTAATAAATCTCTCAGTAATAATTTTTCCAGCGCTCTCATCTTGCAGTGCTTGCCTTCCAACGCCGGAATGTCCGCCTCGGGCACGGGCGAGAAGTTGATCTATCGGTAGGAATAAGTAAATAGAAGTTACTGATTTTAAGAGTTCAATCATCTGGGGTTTTTCGATTACAGATGCCGCAGCGCCTGCAATATATGGGGCAGGGCGCGAGAGAATCTCGAGCAAGTAATTCTCTTCTAATTGGTGTAGATCAGGAACAGCTAGCTGGGATAGTTCGGCTTCACTCATTCCGCTGATTCGAGCCATCTCACCATCATTATCAATATATGGCCACTCTAATTCGCGAGCAAGAATCTTTCCGATCGTTGTCTTTCCAGCCCCCATCGCACCAATGAGGATGATTTTCTGATCCGGAATATTTGATCTCATAGCTAAATTATAAGTGGGGAAATGTTAATGGCCAGAGATTTCTCTCTGGCCACCAACGATTTCAACTCTGGGATGAGTTACTTAACGCCCCAGATCTTCTTGTATTCAGCAGCGTATCCATTTTGTGGATCCCAAACTGTTGACTTACCAGCGTTTGCCTTTGTTACAAGGTGAACAACTGGAATATAACCTGATGCCTTCGCACCGTTGAATGCACGGTTGAATTCATCAACGATCTGCCATCCCTGCATGGTTAGTGGCTCTGGAACAGTTACAGACTGGAATGAACCAGCTGTAATGCGCTGATATTCATCAGCTGAACCGTCTCCTGCACCAACGTTGTGTGGGAAGTCTGTTCCCTTCTTGCCAGCTGCACGAAGTGCTGCTGCCATAGGGGTGATGTAGAGACCACCGTTGATTGAGATTGAGTGAGTCCAGTTCTTGCCGTACTTAGCAACAAGAGCTGTTGTCTTTGCAGCAACCAAAGTTGAGATGCTGTCGCCGATTGGAATGTTTGCTGTCTCTAGAACCTTGAGTGAAGAACAGGTCTTGAGCTGAGCAACGATCTCATCTGACTTGCCCTTAGCAAATGGGATTGAAGCGTCTGTGAATACGACGACTCCGCCTTGACCCTTAGAGTCAGAGATAACCCAGTTTGATGACATGTTAGATACATCGAGGCGTGATGTTGTTACGTTTGTGAACAAGCCGAGCTCAGGTGCTGGACCTGAAACTGCAGCTGCGTGCCAACCGATAACAGGAATCTTTGCAGCAGCAGCTGCGTCGATTGCTGTCTTCACTGTTGCTGGATCGAATCCACCAATAACAATTCCGTCAGCCTTAAGAGTTACAGCTTGCTGGGTAGCTGATGCCATTCCAGCTGCTGTTCCCTGACCGTCGATTGTGCGGAAGTTCCAACCAATTGCCTTAACAGCTGCTTCTACGCCAGCTGCTGCACCAGCAACGCCGCCGTTCTGCATTGTCTGAGCAACGAAGATGATTGTCTTTCCTGATGCTGCCTTAGGACCTGTCTTTGGACCATCCCATGGAGCCTTAACTGCTGTTGCCTTAGAGACTGCAGCATTTGCCTTTGCAAGAGCTGCGGTACATGTTGCTGCAGCTGATGCGCTTGATGATGCGATAAGTCCGACCATTGGGCCGGCGAGTAGTGCACTCGCTGCTACGAGTACTACTGCTTTCTTATTGAAGTTACGCAATCTGGTGTTCCTTTCCTTACTGTGGTTGAGGGTTCTTTCGGTAGTGCTACTTACTGTGCTGGTTTCTCAGAGGTAGATGTCTCAAGACTTCGTCTTGATGCATCTGCTCCTGACTTCAATCGACGCCTTGCCGAGAAACCAGCAAGACCAACAGCGGCCAACAAGGTGAGGCCGTTGAAGAGTGGAGTTGCCCAGAAGTCGGCACCCAATTGCTGGATACCTGCGACTCCGATTGCAAGGATTGCAACCGCTACGAGTGTGCCCAAGGCATTGGCACGACCGAGTCGAATTGTTGTGGAGCCAAGAAGTGCTCCAACGAAAGCTGGGAGAAGGTATTCGCTACCGATACTTGGGTTACCAACTTGCTGCTGTGCAGCTAGCAAGCATCCCGCAAAACCAGTGATAGTTGATGCCGAAACAAATGCAAGAATCACATAACGACGCTTTGGGATACCGATTAATTCGGCAGCGCGGGGATTTGAACCAATCACATAAAGCCCGCGACCTGCCGGCAGATATTCAAGAATGACAACAAGTATCAATACCAACGCAATGATGTAATACGCACCAATCGGAAGTCCGAAAATATGAGCATCCATTGTGTTGGTGAATCCTTTTGGTAGCCCTTGTGGTGGAGGAACAATTCGACCGCCACCGGTAATCCAACCGCTCAATGCATAGAGCACAGAACCTGTTCCAAGAGTTGCAATAAATGAATCTATTTGAGCGAATTCAACGAGAAGTCCATTAATGAGCCCCACGACTGATGTGCCAACAATTGCAATGAGGCAGACAAGCGGCCAGGACAGCTTTGTATTAACCAACATATACATAACGGTCACATGCGAAAGGCCAAGTGCGTATCCCATTGATAGATCGAATTTTGCGGTAACAATAGGAATCATTGCGCCCAGTGCAAGCAGAGCGGGAATTGATTGATTAGAGAGAATCGCCTGTAAATTCGAAGCGGTTGGGTAAGTATCTGGAAGCAGAAGTGAGAAGAGAACAAAGATCAATACGGCAAGAATCGGCAGACCAAAAGTGCCAAGCTTGAGCGCAATTGATCCGGATGACTTATTAGATTGTGCCATTTGCTTAAACGCTCACATTCGCTCGAGATGCATAGGTAACTAGATTTTCTACTGTGATTTCAGAACGTGAAAGTTCGGCAACGATCTTTCCTTCTGAGAAAACAATTGCGCGGTGCGCCATCAGCGCGACCTCTTCAAAGTCAGTTGAGACAAGCAGAACAGAGAGATTGGCTTTTGTAGCTGAATTTATAAGTTCGTAGATATCAGTCTTAGCGCCAACGTCCACGCCCGCTGTTGGTTCCTCAAGAACTATGACTGAACGAGGCATGCTGAGCCAACGACTCAAAATAACTTTCTGCTGATTTCCACCAGAGAGGGTTGCGACAGCAAGCTCTGTTGCGCGAGGTTTAACGTTAAATTCTTCATTTAGCGCTTCGGCTTGAATTCGCTCTTGCTTCTTCTTTAGGAATGAAATGGCCTTTGCCCCGCGAACAGCAAGATTGGGGAAAGTATTTTCACGAATTGTGAGCTCCATAAAGAGCCCTTCTTCAGCGCGCGAAGAGGTTATGAGGGAGATTCCGCGTGCAACAACTTTTGCGACGCTTCCGCGAAGTTCTTTTCCGTTAAGCGTAATTGTTCCGCTAATTTTACTTTGATTGCCCGCAATGATGCGGCCAACCTCGCGTTGGCCGGCACCGTTGAGACCGATCAGACCAAGCACTTCACCCTCGTGAAGTTGAAAGGTTGTCGGAAGAATTGAATTTGCGGTGAGTGAATCAACATCGAGGACCACTTTGCCTTTGGTGATATCACCAAGATTAAAACTCAACGTCTCTTTTCCGACAATCGCACGTACAAGTGATTGTGGGTTGAATGTTGAAATCAGACCTTCTTCGACGAGCGCACCATCGCGAAGAACGATCACCCGATCGGAAACTTTGAAAATCTCATCGAGCCGATGTGAGACATAGACAATCGCTACACCCTGATCGCGCAGGCGGCGAAGTACTGCAAAGAGATTTTCGCAATCGCTGGCGTGTAGTGAAGCAGTTGGCTCATCCAGAATTAAGACATCAGATTGAGCATAGAGCGCACGAGCAATAGCTACTAGAGAGCGATCTGCGCGAGTGAGATTGGAGATGGTCTCATTCACGTTTATGTGTGGCGCAACATTTGCGAGCGCCTCGGTAGCCATCTTGCGCACTCCAGACCAATTAATTATTTTTCCAGTTCGCGGATATTCTGAACCGAGTGCAATTGATTCACCGACTGTCATCCACTCAACAAGTCCTAAATCTTGATGGATAAATGCGAAATTCACTTCATCGATTGAACCGCCAGAAGCGGATGTGATTGAACCTGTATCTGAAGAATAAATGCCAGCAAGAATCTTGATGATGGTTGATTTACCTGCGCCGTTAGCTCCGAGTAGCGCTAAAACTTCACTGGAGTTGATCTCCATGCTGACGTTTCGTAAAGCTTGAGTTGCACCAAAACGCTTCGAGAGATTTTCGATCTTGATGACAGGCGTAGCAGTTGACACTGGTGCACGGCCTTTCTCTCAAGATGCGCGCTCTGCGAGGTGAGCGTGAGTAAGTGAAGTTAACTGCAGGTGGCCCACTCTGTAGTCCACCGTCCAGAATGCTGTGCAATGTTATGAAATTGTTATTTACACCTTATTTATAGGCGGGATGGTTAGCCAAAGGATTAGAAAGTCCCTTAACCAGCGCAGCTAAGTCGCTCAATAGCGCTTGTCGAAATTCGGGGGTCAAGCGCTGCAAGAGAACAGTCACTGAAACCGCTACGGAAGATGAATCGCCTCTAAATCCCTGGACTGCCATTGCAAAGCAGACAACTCCCAGAGTCGCCTCTTCATCATCGATTGCATATCCACGATCGCGGGTCTTCTCTAAATCTTTCGATAGCTCAGCGACGTTCTTCAGCGATTTATCGGTCAAAGTAACAAAAGCAGATGGCTTTTCGCGGAAGCGTTGTTCGGCCTCCCCTGGTGGCAATAGTGCAAGGAGCGCCTTACCGGTCGCAGTGCAAATGGCGGGAAAGCGATCGCCAATATTTGCAGTGAGGCGAATTTGTTGGCGTCCTTCGTATTTGCCCAGATAGAGCACGTCGGTGCCATCTAATATTGCGATTCGGGAAGATTCGCGCGAAAGAATCGGCAGACTCGAACACATGTCGTAGTACTCACGCAACGCATCTACGCTAGAAAGGTAATAGCCGCCGAGCTCCACTAATTTACGACCGAGCGCGTAGCCCATATCGCGCCGGACCAACATGCCCGCCTCCTCTAATTCAAGGCAGATATTCGCGGTCGAGGATTTCGGGATACTGAGTTGGCGCGCAATCTCATTTGATGCAATACCGCGGGGGCTTTGTGCAACGAGATCCAAAATTGCCGAGGCGCGTGCGATAGCGGGGACAAGGTGGCCACGTTCTGTAGTCGACAACTTTGCTCCCCCTCGAAAATCTTTCCAAAATACTGGACGCCACACAGCACCCTGATAATGTCGGACAGTAGCAGTGGGGATAGTTCACCACAAGATTCGTTTCCAGGAAGAGGCTCGAATGTCTTTTGATAATGGACCAGCAGTAAGCGACGCTGAATTTGATGCGCTCTTTCATTCTCTAAAAACGTGGAGTGAGTACACCCCTGAGACGATCGAACGTGGTGCGCTCAATTTCATTACGGCTGAGACCGTTAAGGCTTCTGTCGCACAAGTAAAGAGTGGCCGAGTTGTTTCCATGGCCCTTGCGTGGAACACCGTCACTGGTCCAGATAATGCACGCCCCGCTCTTCACTACATGACATCGCTCGCCGAAAAGGGCCCCTTTGAGCCAACTGCAAATACAGATTTCATTGGCATTGATTACCACGGCAAAGCATCAACACATATGGATGCGATGACCCATATTGTTTATAAAAATAATTTATTTGGTGGAAAGAACACGCATGATGTAGTCGATGCCCAAGGTTCGCAATGGTCCACCATCGACAAGCTCGGTGTTGTAGTGACGCGCGGCGTGCTTCTTGATGCTGCGCGCTTTGCGGGCCTTGATTGGCTCGAACCAGGAACTGCGGTTCGAACAAAAGATATTTTGGCGATGGAAGAGAAATTTGGTTTCACTATCGGGCAGGGCGATTGCGTTTTACTTCGCAGCGGTCATTTCAATCGTCGCGAAAAGTTGGGCGTCTGGAACCCTGATAATTTATCAGCCGGTTTTCATGTCGAAGTAATGCAGCTATTTAAAGATCGCAAAGTTTCCATGATCGGTGGCGATGGTGATAGCGATGTGCGGCCATCCCCGGTTCCTGGTGTTGATTCACCGGTCCACGTGCTTGCACTTCCAGGAATGGGAATCCCGCTATTAGATAATCTCCAGCTCGAAACTCTTGGCGATGCGTGCGCCGCCGAAAAGCGTTGGACTTTCCACCTGACAGTTGCACCTCTCAACATTCCCCGCGGAACAGGATCGCCTGTTAATCCGGTTGCAGTTTTCTAATGACCTTTAAAGTTGGTCTCTCGAAAGACCTCGACAATGGGGCTGGTGGATTTAGTTGGGGCGAGATCGCTATCGACACACTTGCGCCACTCTCGTGGGAATTCTTAAAGCCAGCCGGAGTTAATTTCACTCCTGATCTAATTGCCGGATTCCATGGCGTTGCATTTGCCGGACCTGGGATAAACGCCGATTCATTTAGTGCGCCTGAAGATTCACCACTTGTAATCTCACGTTTTGGTGTTGGTTATGACAACATCGATTTAGCTGCTTGTACGAAGGCAGGTACCGCTCTCACTATTACTCCAGATGGTTCCAAAAAGCCGGTTGCTACTGCGGCTCTTATGATGGTCCTCTCCACCATGCATCGCCTAGTTGCCAAAGATGCACTAGCCCGCGCGCATGGGTGGGATAAGCGAATTGGTGGACTTGGCCAAGGGCTCAATGGCAAAACTGTTGCGACAATTGGACTGGGGAATATCGCCACCGAATTCTTCCGCTTACTAGCTCCATTTGATTGCACGCGAATCTCCTTTGATCCCTGGAAGAAGCAGGATGAGGCAGATCAGCACAATGTGACTTTGGTCGATCTCGATACTGTGATGCAGAGTGCCGATGTCGTAGTAGTAATGGCGGTACTTACTCCTGACACCAAGCACATGATCAACGCTCGAAATTTGGCGATGATGAAGCCCAATGCAATTTTGATCAATATTTCACGTGGCCCAATCATCGATGAGCAAGCTCTGATAGAAGTATTAGCTTCCGGAAAAATTGCTGGTGCCGGACTCGATGTTTTCGAATCCGAACCACCCGCTAAGGACAATCCACTATTCACCATGGAAAATGTGATCGTTACTCCCCACAACATTGCCTGGACCGATGAATTGGCTTACGGCATGGGGCGCAGTGCATTCGCCTCCATTACGGCAATTAGCAAAGGCCAAATTCCAGAGTATGTTGTGAATAAAGATGTTCTCGAGACACCTCAATTCCTCAAGAAGTTGGAGCAATTTAGATGAGCCTTCGCAATGACACAGTCGCAATTGTTGGTCTTGGAGTAATGGGCCTTCCGATCGCACAGAATCTGGCAAAAGCTGGCATCACAACTCAAGGTTGGAATCGCTCGGAGGCACCTCGTCTAGAAGCAGCAAAATCGGGCATTACCCCGATCGCTAATCCCGCAGATATCGATGCTTCAATTGTTCTCGTATTGCTTCCTGATCTACCCCAATTACAACCGGTATTAGATGCAGGACTTCGCGCCGCATTAAAACCTGGCGACATCCTTGTTGTTATGAGCACAGTCTCGCCGGTGGGAATTATTGAGCTCGGCAAGGATCTTTCGAAAGACGGAATTAAGTTGATGGATGCACCTATGAGTGGTGGCGTGGAAGGCGCGAAAGCAGCGACTCTCTCGCTCATGGTCGGCGGATCACCTGCGGATTTTGCTCTCGTTCTTCCTATATTTGAGAAGATCGGCAAGACAATTAAGTTGATGGGCGGGTTAGGCGCTGGTGAAATTGCAAAAGCTTGCAATCAAATTATTGTCGCCACCACCCTCACTGCTGTATCTGAAGCTGTTGCATTAGCAAAAAGATCTGGACTTGATCTAGATGCGCTCTTTGATATTTTGTCTGGTGGCTATGCCGGTTCACGGATTATCGATGTGAAGCGTCAGAAGTTCATTGATGAGGATTACTCACCCAATGGCACTTGTAAGAATCAATTAAAGGATTGCAATATTATTTTGGAGACAGCGGAATCAACCGGGACTGATCTTCCGGTGTCGATAGCGGTCCAGAAGTTATATGCATCAATTAACGCCGATGGTCATGGCGCCTTAGATCACTCTGCAATAATTACTGAGATTGAAAAGCGCAGCAAAGCTAAATCTGGTAAATAAATTCCTGCGGGGTAGTGATTACATCTTGCGTCACTACTCGATTTGCACCAATGATTGAACCGGCACCAACCGTGATATTTCCTATTACTCGAGCGCCGGCGCCCAAGACCACATTGTTCTGAATTGTCGGATGGCGCTTACCTTTAGAGTAACCACGAGAGCCCAGCGTTACGTCGTGATACAACATAACATCATCGCCGATAATCGTAGTCTCTCCAATAACGATTCCCATTCCATGATCAATAAAGAATCGTCGACCGATTTGTGCCGCTGGATGAATCTCAACTCCAGTGAGGGTACGAGACCAATTTGCAAAAATGCGGGCAAGTAATTTGAAGTGTGCTCTCCATAAGAAGTGAGAAATGCGATGGTTCCAGATTGCATGAACGCCTGGATAGGCCAGTGCAATCTCTAGTCGATTTCGCGCAGCTGGATCGCGCAACATTGCGGTATCCAGATCTTCTTTAATACGTGATAGAACAGGAAAAGGCATTAATTAATCCATCAAATCTGCATAGAGCGCGGTAGAGAGATAACGCTCACCAAATGAAGGAACAATGACGACGATGATTTTCCCAGCAAACTCTGGTCGCTTTGCAATTTGAGCTGCGCCCCAGAGCGCAGAACCAGATGAAATTCCGGCAAGAATTCCCTCTTCTGCAGCTGCGCGACGGGCATATTTAAATGATTCATCATTAGGAGCATCAAGAACTTCGTCATAGACCGTGGTATCCAAGATCTCGGGAATGAAGTTAGGCCCGATTCCCTGAAGTGGATGGCCGGAAGGGGTTCCGCCATTAAGGATTGGTGAAGCAGCTGGCTCCACAGCAAATACTTTTACATCTGGATTTAACTTCTTAAGCGTCTGTCCGATTCCAGTAATTGTTCCACCGGTACCGATGCCTGCGACAAGTGCTGCTACCTTTCCATCGGTATCGTTCCAAATTTCTTGTGCTGTTGTTTGGCGATGGATTTCTGGATTTGCTGCGTTTGCAAATTGGCGAACCAATACCGATCCTGGCACTTGTCCCAGTTCTTCGGCTTTGGCAACTGCGCCTCGCATACCTTCGGCAGCTGGAGTTAAATGAAGTTCTGCGCCAAATGCGCGAAGCAGGGCACGACGCTCCTTTGACATTGAATCTGGCATTGTCAGAATAACTTTGTAACCGCGAGCAGCTCCTACCATTGCAAGTGCGATTCCCGTGTTACCTGATGTCGCTTCGATAATTGTTCCACCAGCTTTAAGTTCACCGCTGCGCTCTGCTGCATCAACCATGGCGATACCAATGCGATCTTTCACTGTGGAGGTTGGGTTATAGAACTCGAGCTTTGCATAGACAATTGCTTCGGCGCCATCAGTAATTCGGTTGAGGCGAACCAGCGGAGTATTTCCAACAACTTCCGTGATATTTGAATAGACCTTCATTGATTTCTCCCTTAATAAAAGATTATTAAGAGGAGTTTAAAGCGAGTTCATTAATAAGGCTAAACGAGAATGACTTGCAACAATTAGTTGCAAGTCATTTCAGATTTACTAGTTGCTAATCACTTGCATTAGCGTCGTTCCCGACGCTCACTCTTCTGATTTGATTTAACTTCAACTCGCGTCGCGTTCGCGTTAGGTGCAAGTGCTGGAGATCGCTTAGCTTCAGATCCCTCATGTTCTCTTCCCTCATTCGCCTCATTAGCTTCGTGTCCGCCAAGATTGATCGAAGGTTGGCCACATGCGTTTGCGCCACCAAATGGTGGGCGAACTGGCGCGGTTACGATGACAGTCATTTTGTAAGGAGTTGAAGTAACAGAATCAACGACTGCGCTAATTGTCTTGAGGTATGTTCCCACTGCGGTAGTCGATTCAACAGTCACAATATTTGTTGTGGTATCGAATGAGATTAGACCAGCAGTGGCGGTATCGGCGCTCATTGAAAGTGCCTTGGCACCAGTCCCGAGAAGTGTTGCAGCAGATGGACTTGTGAATTTAATTCCCTGAGTCGCTTTCAAAGTAAGGCCGGTGACAGTGTCGATATAGGCGGTACGAGTATCGACAGTTGGGCACGGTACAACTGGAATGGCTGGTGCTGGTTGGGCGGCAGGAATCTTCGGCGCGATTGGTTGAGCGGCAAGTGCGCGCTCTGACTTTTTATTGTCAGCTTGGGCCGCGCCTGGAGCGCAGAGTGCTAACGCAGTGGCAAATACAGTGGCTGTGATGATTCGATTATTTCTCATACTTAGGTAAGCGATGGGTGAACTCTTTTTATTACGCCATTTGAAGGGAATTTTTAGTCGTCGTGCCCTTCGCCCTCAGAACTCTTGCCCTCTGTGTGGCCCTCACTACGACCGCCACCAGGAATACTCGGCTTGCTATTGGGCGCGCTTGGAAGAGTGGCCTTAGGAAGTGTTGGGGCAATTCCTCGTTCTTCACCTTCGCCTTCGCCTTCGTTCTCTTTCTCGCCACCACCAACAGCTGGCTTTGGAGGCGATACCGTCTTTGGAGTCTCAGTATGAGTCTCGGTGTGGGTACGAGTTGGGGCTGGGGCAGGTGCTTGTGGCACGAGAGTTTTTGTCGGAGCGGGAGTTGGAGTTGGCGTGGGCGTGATGGGCTCAGAAGTTGGAGTCAGGGTCGCAGGTTCTGGGGTTGTGGTGACTGAACCCGATGGCGCTGGAATGGTGGGAGCCGGATCATTGATGACGTTACTAATCACTCGTACTGGCGTTGAAACCAAGTGCACGACTGATTTCACAATGTTATCGATCGGAGTAGGAAGAACATGCGCGAAAGAGAGTGATGGCAGAACTACAGAAGCGGTAATGATCGTGAAGACACTGCGGCGCACTACTTTTTGACGAGTAGAACGAATGCCCGCATTACGAAGCGTGTATGCAATATCTGATGGAAGATCTACTTGCGCATCTGATGTGGATGCAAACTTCTTCAGTCCTTTAAAAAGGGGATCATCTAGGAAATCTTTATCGCTATTCACGAGATCCTCCCTTTGAACTCTTTACATTTTCCCGAAGTGTCGCAAGCCCACGATGGGCCAAAACTCGCACCGCATTAGGATTCTTCTTCACGATCTTGGCGATCTCTTCTACTGATAAATCTCCCACTACGCGCATCAGTACGACTTCTGATTGCGCATCAGGAAGTGCGTTGATCTGGGCGATAAGCGCTTTGACAGACTCATCAGCTTCAAAGTCTTTCTCTACATTGAGCGAAGAAGGCAACCAAAATGCTTCTTCTAAATCTTCTTTGGGGCGAATAGTGCGATCCCGCTTTCGCGAAGCATCGATAATTCGATTGCGAGCGATGGCATAAAGCCAGGAAGTAAATTCCGAGAAATCGCCTTTAAATTTTCGAATATCTTTCGCAACGTTGAGCCAGGTATCTGAAATGACTTCTTCGAAATCAATGTCGCTGCCATAAGTCTTGGATTGAACGAAGCGCGATAGGCGAGGATTGTGATGGCGCCAGATCACTGCGAATGCCATTTCATCCCCGGTCCTTGCTGCAATTAAAGAATTTGCGAGATCACTATTCTCGGAATTGCCAGAAGAAATGCCAAGGGAGGACCCATCCTGCTTGGGATCTCTCATGCTCAACTCCGTTAGTGATCAGGTATCTATATAAGCGATGAACTCAGCGGATTCATTACTTCTTTTCGGGGGAATCTTTAGAAGCTGGATTCTTGTTGGAACGGACTATCTGAGTCAATGAAATTACGCTGAAAATACCCATAGAGATGATGAAGCCTACGAGGAGGTCAGCCGGAACGTGATTGGCGAAAGTCAGAACATAGAGATCCGGAAGGTAGAACGTGAGAGCAGTAATTGCGATTGAACGCCACAAACGAGCTCCGTCATTGCGAATGAAATCGATCGCCATACGGGCTGAATATTTGGCATATGGAATTGATGCGCCTAAGTCGATCACTAGATAGATCCACGGATTGACTCCGTACTTCTTAAATAGCGCCCAGATAACCAAGGTTCTTATGACACCCCAGACCAACACCAGGGCTAGCCAGGTGTATTGCACGCTGCGGCGTTCGAGGAAATCACCCATTTTGTGACGATTCATATCTCTTGAATCGTACGGCAGAGAGGTTGCTGAGAGATACCTTTATGCCATGAGCAATCAAGTGGCAGCAAAGCGGGCGGGCTACGCCCTTCACGTCCTCACTGCTAGCGGAGCAGTAGCTGGGATGTTGGCACTTCAGGCCGTCATCGATGGCCATTGGCGAATGGCGCTGATCTGGTTGATCGTCTGCCAAATACTTGATGGCCTAGATGGGCCAATCGCCAGAAGACTGGAAGTAACAATCCACGCGCCTCGCATTGATGGCCACATTTTGGATCTCATCGTCGATTACATCACCTGCGTCCTTGTCCCGATGGCCCTCTTGGTGCGATTGGATTTACTTCCCCACCATTATCAAACACTTGTTGCGGGTTTTATTATTTTGTTCTCCGCAATCTGGTTTGCCCGCACAGATTTAGAAACTGACGATCATTGGTTTAATGGATTCCCCGCAGTCTGGAACTTAGTGGTTCCGACCTTGCTGATTTGTAATTCTGGACGCACAACAGTGCTAATCGTCTCTTTGATTCTTTGCATTAGCCAGCTCACTAATTTCAAGATTCCGCACCTGGTTCGTGTTAAATACCAACGCCATTTCACACTGCCCTTAGCCATCATCTATTTAGCCGATCTCACCATTCTCTCTTGGCGTTATAACGACGTTACTGGCGTGAATGCGAGCCGCCTAGAAACAGCAATCCTGATAATTTTCCCGATCTACATCCTTTTTATTTCGAGCTGGCGTACTTGGTTTGCTGATAAGAAGATTCCACTCTTGGGTCGAATCGCTAATTGATATAGCATTCTCACATGAGCGATAAAGAATTTCCGATCCAGATTAATGAAGACGACTTAAAGTCACGTATCGATCCGCTCTCATACGAAGTTTTGCGAAATGGCGCCACTGAACGCCCATTTACTGGTGAATATACCGATACCGACAAGGTCGGAAGTTATCGTTGCAAAGCATGTGGTAACGAGCTCTTTAAAAGCGAAACTAAATTTCACTCTGGCTGTGGATGGCCATCTTTTTATGCACCAACCGCTGATGATGCAGTTCTCCTGATTGAAGATCGTTCGCTTGCGCCACGCATTCGTACTGAAGTTCAATGTGCCAAGTGCGGTTCGCATCTTGGCCATGTATTTGAAGGCGAAGGGTATGACATTCCTACCGATCAACGTTGGTGCATTAATTCGGTCTCGTTGATATTGGAAGATCGCTAAAACTAAAGCTTTTCGTACTCAATCTTGATGCATTTATCTTGAACAACCCCAAGTCCCGCTTCCTCGCCTTGCGCAGCAGCATCTGCATGTGTGATGCCTAATTGCATCCAAAAATTCTTCGCACCTATGGCAATGGCTTGCTCCATCACGCCCGGAATATCTTCTGATTTACGGAAGACATCGACGATATCGATCTTTACCGGGATATCCGCGAGAGCGGGATAGATGAGTTTGCCGAAGAGTTCTTTGACAACCGGATTGACAAAATAGAGTTCGTAATCAGTGTTATCCAATAAATACTTAGCAACCCCATAGCTCGGACGATCTGGCTTGTCAGAGACTCCGACAATTGCAATTGTCGTAGAGCTTCGCAGAATTTCTAAAGCATCGCTCATTTAGAATTCAATCAGGACTTTTCCGGAGACAGCAGAGTCCTTTGCAACTTCAAATGCTTCTACCGCCTTGTCAGGTGAGAAGGTATGAGTGATTGCTTTCGCGATTAGCGGATGGGCATCGAGCATGGTGATTGCTTCATCAATTTCGGTATTAAATCGAAAAGCCCCCAGTAAGGAGAGCTCTTTAAAGACAAGGGGTGCGATGGTGATTGATTGATCACCTGCGGGAAGCATTCCCACCTGCACAATTGTCCCGCCGCGGCGAACAGCGGCGATTGATGATGTAATTGCGCGGGCCGAACCAGAACATTCAAAGATAATGTCATAGTAATTTTCAGGTAATTGATCAGTACCAATATGAATTGATTTATCCGCTCCTAATTCGCGAGCGCGAGTGAGCGCCGATTCTAAGAGATCGGATGTCGTAATTTCAGATGCGCCCTTAATCTTTGCGGCTGCGGCAACCATTAACCCAATTGGGCCAGATCCCGAAACCAAAATCTTTTGTCCACGAACTTCTCCTGCAATATTTAGTGCATGCAGCGCAACACCCAGTGGCTCGGCGAGCGCCGCAGTTTTTAAAGTTAGCGAATCAGGCAATGCGCGCACCATTGACTTTTCGACGACCAAATATTCAGATCCGGCGCCTTGGGTATGTGGCCAAGTAGCGGCTGAACCCAAATAATTTCCTTCCGGCCAAATATTTGGGCGAGATTCAATTCCGGGTTGTGACTTTCCAAATCGCGCTGGATGCACTGTCACATGCGTGCCAGATTCGTACTCCCCTGATGGATCAAGGTCGATCGTGCCCGAAAGTTCGTGGCCAGGGATGAGCGGCTCTTTGACGATAAAGGATCCATTTGCGCCATGGAAGAAATAATGAAGGTCAGATCCACATATTCCGATGTAAGCAATCTTGATTCGCACTTGATGGGAAGCGGGCTCTGGAATAGCCACTTCTTCCAGCCGCATATCTAATTTGCCGTGAATCTGAAGGGATTTCATATAGCGAAATTACACCACCGCATTGATTCTTCGAAGTTGGAGTCCAGATTATTGGACTATTACTTACTTATTACCGCTCCTGCGAGAGAATGGGCCATGGCCAATCTCCAGCAATCCACAGCGCCCAGTAAGGCGATGCTTCTGCCAGATGGGGCGCCGGCAAATGGAATCGTTCATTTAGGTCTCGGTAATTTTCATCGCGCTCACTTAGCGATCTATACCGCTAAAGCGGTTGCTGCTGCTGGTGGAGAGTGGGGAATCGCCGCCTTTTCATTTCGTAATAAGACGATCTCTGATGCGATGAAATCACAAGACCTTTTATATAGCGTTGTAGATATCGCCCCCGATATCCAAACCATCACTATTCCAGGGATCCACACCGCTGTTTATGCTGGCCCGGATGAGGCCCCTATGGTCATTGCCGAGATTGCTAAGGATTCCACCAAGATTGTGACGCTTACGGTTACTGAAGCCGGCTACAAGATTTCGCAGAAGACCAACGGTCTTGATCTTGATTTAGCGGAAGTGAAATCTGATTTAGCTGGCACAACAACTCTTACTGCGATTGGATTGATCGCTCGAGCCCTCATTCTTCGCGCCCAGAGTCATCGCCTTCCGATAACTATTCTCTCGTGTGACAATCTCTCCTCCAATGGTGATCGCACCAAACAATTAATCACCGAATTTGCCCATGCGCTTGCTTCTGATCAATCGCAGATTCTTTTGGAATACCTGACTTCCTCAGTCACCTTCCCTAACTCCATGGTCGATCGCATCGTTCCGGGTACCGAAGCCAGACATATTGAGATGGCTGAAGCTCGATTAGGAGTCCACGATTCAACGCCGGTGCCGGCCGAGCCATTTACGATGTGGATCGTTGAAGACCACTTTGCGGCTGGGCGACCTGCGTGGGAGAAAGCGGGAGCAATATTTTCTGACGAAGTCGAGCTCTTTGAAATTCTAAAATTACGTTTACTTAACGGGTCACATTCACTGATCGCATACTTAGGTGGCTTGGCTCAGACTCCCACCATCCCAGAATCACGATTCCAACCATATATTGAAGCTGCAGTTCGCAAATTAATAAGCGATGAATTGCTTCCGACTCTTACAGTTCCCACCGGGCTTGATGTAAATAATTACATCGCCCAACTCTTTTCCCGGTGGTCTAATACCGTATTAGGTGATCGCACCAGTCGCGTAGGTTCTGATGGCTCAACAAAATTGCCACAACGATTTGCAGGTCCCGCACAATTTCATATTGCCAACGGCCATATGCCTCACATTAGTGCGCTCACCGTTGCTGCCTATTTGGCATGCATCGCTCCACTAAATGGATTTGATCCTGGACCGGTAGCAGCAGAAATGAAGGATCCTTCGAAAGAGAAATTAGTAGCGATTGCGTCTGCTTCTGCTAGCGCCACAGAATTTGTTGCCACAGTATTTGAGAGCAATCTGATCTTCTCCCCAGAGATTTCCGCGCTTCCTGGATTTAAGGATCAAGTAGTGGCTTATCTTCAATCAATTATTGATAATGGTGTGGAAGCGACAACCTTAAAAGCTATCGCTGGCTGATTCCTGACTGGTCACCGAAAAGTTGGTTCATTTTTCTACTCAACTTTTCAAGCTAAAAAATTATACTTTCGGCATTCCCACCTAAAGGAGTTAGCTATGCAATATAAAGTCATAACAATGAAAGATCGTTTTTTCTCGGGAAAGTTTGACCCAGAAAAACTCGAAGGTATGTTGAATTCATATGCAAGTGAAGGTTGGACTCTTAAAGCAGCTACCACCGCAGAAATTCCGGGCGGTTTTGGCGGATCTCGCGAAGAGATCATCTTTATTCTCGAGCGTCCATAATTTAGATGCCACGTTTTACAGAACAAGATGGTGTTATCTTCTGCGAATCTCACCTTGATGGACAGGTCGTAGGAGATATCACCGTTAAAGGCGCAACTCAGAACACTCTGCTCACAGAGTTGAAGCGAGATATGGCGAACCAAGCTCGCACTATGGGTGGCAATGCAGTTATTAATTTCAAGTATGGACAACGCGCAGATCGCGGCGCCAATATCTTTAAGTGGGATACCGAGCGCCTATACGGAAGCGGAACTGTTATTCGCTTATCTGAACGACCAACTGAGGATTAACCACTAGCCTGTGCTCATGGGCGAAAAAATCGAATTTGAAATTAATGGCGCAGTTGGATCTGGCTATTTAGCACTTCCTGCATCGAGTTCTGGTCCGGCAGTCATCGTTATTCAAGAATGGTGGGGCCTAGTCGGACACATCACTGATGTCGTCGATCGCTTCGCGGCCGCAGGTTTCATTGCATTCGCCCCTGATCTTTATCACGGCCAAGCGGCATCAGAGCCTGATACCGCGAAGAAATTAATGATGGAACTCGAATTAGATTCCGCCGGTAAAGAAATCATTAACTCTGCGAAATATTTACTCTCACTTCCCCAAACAACATCCGAAACTGTCGGAACTGTCGGTTTCTGCATGGGCGGATCCCTCTCCATTTGGAGCGCAACATTGGATCCCATTATTGATAAGTCAGTCGGTTTTTATCCGGGCTCATCATGGGAGCGTCACGCACCACAGTGGGCTAATTACAAAGGCAAGAGCGCGATGATTCATTGTGCAGAAGGCGATGGCACATCTGCGGCGCCTGGAATCCAAGAAGCCGTTAAAGAAATTACTGCAGCCGGTGGGTCAATCGAAACTTTTGATTACCCGGGCACACAACATGCATTCTTTAATGATGATCGTCCTGAGGTATTTGATAAGGGCGCTGCAGATTTAGCATGGGAGCGGACTCTTAATTTCCTTCGAAATTAGAGGTTTATCTAATCCAATCCGGAACTGCTAGATCAATATCTGCTTTCTGATGCGGATATAACGCTTGGCCAGGGTATGACTCGGTGTGAACAAAAGGATCATCTAACTTGTGCACTCCCGAAAGCTCTTGAAGTACAAATAGCCCGCAGAATGGTGAATACACAGCGTTATATCCACCTTCGTGCGCAATCACTAGACGATTCTTTGCCGTTTCGGCGGCACATTCCATCAAAACCTTTGTCATCTGGGCATAGCCACTAGCTGTCACCATCATTCGACCAAGTGGGTCATAGACAGATGAATCAAAGCCAGATGCCACCGCAATTAAATCTGGCTTGAATTTCATGAGCGCTGGGCGCACCACATTCTCAAATGCGTAGAGATAGCCACCGTTACCGGTTCCTGCAGGCAAGGGAATATTAATATTGGTACCCACACCCACTTCTTCGCGCATTCCAGAATTGCGCGGATAGAGCCGATCTTGATGCAAAGAAATAGTTAGAACATCTGGATCATCGAAGAAGACATCCTGTGTTCCGTTGCCGTGGTGCACATCCCAGTCCACGACTGCGATTCGAATTCCAGGGTTCTCTTTCTTTGCTACCGAAATCGCAACTCCTAAATTAGAGAACAAGCAGTAGCCCATTCCCCCACTACGCACTGCATGATGTCCGGGTGGGCGCACCAATGCGTATCCATTGTCGATTACACCCGCCAAAGAATCTTGAACTAATTGCGTTACAGCACCAACACCAAGAGCGGCGATCTCATAACCACCCTTTGCAAATGGAGTCTCACCATCCCCGGCATCTCCACCAAGTTCTTGATCACTAGTCTTTTTCAGTTGAGTTAAATAACTTTGTGGATGAACCAGCAAGAGTTCTTCGGTAGTCGCTTGACGAGGTGTGCGTCGATCAAGTGAATCGATAAGTCCAGAAACAACGATCAATTCATGAATGCGACGTTTGGTCTCGGCATTCTCGTAATTAACAAATGGCTGAAGACCACGAGTGGGGTCAGAGGGGAACATTCCAGCTTGGGTGCCAGTGTCATGCCAGCCAAATAGCTCGTGATAAATGTAGCCAGTACGTAGTGAACTCATAGCGAAAGGCTACTTTCCCTTCACCGCAGAACGCTTAATAAGTGAGGAATTGATGCCCGGTGGCGTAATGCGGATTGCTCTTATCCGTATCAAGCACGGTGCCCGAAAGCGTTAGCCCCCAACGAACTCCAGCAGCATTAATCCAATAGAAGCCGGATGCATCTCGACTGATGGTTCCGATATGCCAAGCGTTGCCGATTGGCTTATTGAGTGATTCGATATCTGCATAACATCCCAGCAAACTTCCGGGAGAGGTTGCCGCAGTTGCCGCGCCATCTGTAAGGCGAATGAAGTTCTCTCCGTGTGCGCCATCAAATTTATAGCCAGAAATTTTTGGCACTGATCCGCCCACCGTATCCATCACTGCCGGACATTTTGCCACCCAATTAGCTGCGCCCACTCCGGCCGCTTGTAGGACTGGGGATGGCTTTGGCGCCGGTGTTGGTGTTGGCTCAACTTTTGGACATGATGGCTTAGGCGGTCAACAAGGTTTTGCAGATTTAAGCCACCGTATTGGTTTCGGGTATGTGACCAATTGGATACCGATGATTAGTGATGGCATGGCACGGCATCGCGAGATAACAGCGGAATTGCGCAGGACTTTAGATAATTTTTAACTATTGATTGATGTCAGCCGCTCGTTCGCATTGGCTTAATCGCATACTCCGCAGCAAGAATCTGACCAAGGATTGTTGATCCTTCGTCCCAACTCATTCCATAAACATTTTGGAATGCTTGGCTGAAGTCATCTCCCATTGCACCACGTGATTCAAGCGCCATTACTGATTGTGGCCCACCAATTGCGAATAACGCTTCGGTTGCCGCAAAGCCAATTGAATAACCCAATTGATAGACCGGACCTAATCCGCCATAACAGGAATTAGGTGCATTGTGGTTTGGAACTTGGCTGTATAAATAGTTCTTGAGACCTTCTGCAGTAAAACCCTTGAAGTCCGAAGGCAAGTTGGCAGGACGAGTGACGTTGTAATCACGGGTGGATAAATATTGCTGCAAGCTGGTGCTTGATACACCAATTCCCGATGCATTAGAAAGGCCTTCATTCAACCAACATGGAGTGAAATTCTGTTGGTAATAATTAGTGTTCTTGGCAGAAGTTCCATTGAACTGCGCCGAAGTAACTGTGTGAGTGTATTCATGGCCAACTTCACCATTCATGGTTGGATCCCATGGATAGGACGTAGTAACTCCGAGAAACTCAATCGCCTCGGGTACGCCCGCATATTGGCCAGCATTTCCCGCATCGCAATTCTTTGCGTCGACTTGGCAACTTTGCTGCGCGCGGCGCATACCCATTTGAGGATCAACTCCAGCGGTCGGATAAGAACGGTCTTTCACAACTTTGTCATGAGTTTGCCCAGCCCAATTCATATCAGCAAAACTGTAGGCAATAACAGTGAGGTACTTTGTCTGCTGGAACCCGCCCCACAATTTGAACTCGCGAGAAAGTATGTTCTCTTCAATGGTTTTAGTAACTGTGGTGGTATTTGGACCGACGAGAAGTTGGTGAGGAACATCAACCGCTGGGCTCGCGTCAATAATGGTTTGAATCCGCTTATATGAAGTGGTTGGGATCTCTGAGATATGGCTCAATGCATTTGCAAATGTAATTGATCCGTTTTGCGCAACAGGCAATGTGATTGGCATTGGTGCTTTAAAACTTGTGGGAGTTCCTTCATCCCACTGGAAATTATTGCTTCGGTTTGCTCCATCGCAAACATAACGTCGATCTCCAACAATCTTTTGCTCGCCATCGGTTGCACAGCTTGTGCCGGTGATCTTGACCGTGGTTACTGGTGCTGGTGCTGGGGCTGGTGCGGCTGCCTTTGGAAGAGCAACGCCTTTATCCCAAGCCAACTTTTTGCCTGACTTAACGCAGGTAAATTTCTTTGTGGCCGTCGAACTAGTTGTTCCTGCTTTCGCGCATGCGGCGCCTGCAGATGGTGCAGCAGCAAAGGAAGCGCTGGGCACCAAGAAAGAGGTAGCAGTACGGAGACGAGGATAAAAGAAATTTTTCTCATGAGCGAGGTTAACTCAAGGTAAGAATTTTGGACAAGATCACCGAGTGGAATTTGAATAAATTCAAGAAGTTGAGGGGGTATTCCCCTTAGAAAAACTGGTGCGCTTGAAGGGATTCGAACCCCTAACCTTCTGATCCGTAGTCTGAGACTGCTTGAATCTGAGTGATTCAGGCGGTCTCTCACTGCTTCGCCACACGCTCAAATGCATCACTGCCGTCTACTGAGGTGTCCCCAATTCTCTTAGGATGTAACACGGGTGTTAGCAGACTGTTAGCAAACCAGTCGATTTTTTGCACCGTCGGAGTAACGCTTCCAGATCTAGGCCAATTTGGTCCGAACAACAGCCAATATTTCAATTCATAAATTTTGGGTTGAATAAATGTTGCACATTTCCCAAGAAAATGAGATCTGTTCCTTGATAGGTGCAGGCATTTCCGTCACTATCCAAGAAAACCCGACCGCCGGATGGTCGAATTTCTAACCACAATTCGGCAACTGCTCTTGATTTGCCAGAAAATGCTTTGTCAAGGACTTCACCGTCTCGTTTGTCGAGTAGGTCCTTTTCTTTATGAGATAGGAGTAGCTTGAATTTTCCCTTACTTCGAAGCCACGACTCTCCTATACCCGAGCCTCGGATAATTTCTCCCTCAGCAGATTCCAAAAGGGGGTCTTCACTAGCCGTAGCTGAAACTTGAGCATCGTCACTTTCTGAAGATTCTTGCTCTTTCCGTCTTTTTTCCAATTCCGCTCTGCTTGGGAATTTTTTAGGCGTCTTTGAGTCTGTCTTTGATGCCTCTGCTAGCCGAAGGTTGCGCAATGCAATCAGTTCGTCCATTGTAGGTTTTAAAGGTGGCTTTTCCTCCTGAGACTTAGCGCCCAAATTTCCGTCAGTATTTCCTAGTTTTGAATGGCCTATTTCTCTGCCTTGATCTGATTCAGATTCAGCGATGGCATCCGCAGAAGAAACAATGGCTTCGGCATCATCTTCAAAATCTTCATAGGTTTCAGATGAAATTTGTGATTCCACTTGCATATCAGGGTCATGTTCTAAGTTATCTTCAATCTTCAATTCCTTAACCTCTGGCATCTTGGAAATATCATCAAGTAATGGCCATAGCGGATCTAGATAAGTTGAGTCAGCATAAAATTTGGATTCCGGAATTCTGAAAAATCTCCACCCACAGCGCTCCATGGTTTGCTGGCGATCCAAGTCCCTTTCGTATTCTTCAGGACCATGCCAAAAATCCCCATCGCATTCAATTGCAAATTTTCCTGCAGCCCCGACTACGACTAAATCGATTCGATAATCATGGCCGTCAATTTGAGGTTCATATTGAGGAATGACCTTGAATCCCCGTCCAACAATTTGATTATGGACTCGCTGTTCAAATAGGGAATCAAAGCGTGGATCGCGCTCGCTGTCTGAAACAAGGCCCACTATTCCTGTCTCAGTTTCAATAGACCCAGATTCAATTCTTAAGCAATAGTCGATTAGCTGGCGGCGCAAGTCCTTTTGATTCGTTAAATCAGAGGCCCTCAAGCTGTGCACAAGCACGACCTGATCTTTGGCGCGTGACATTGCAACGTTATAGCGCTGAACCATGTTTTCCTGAGTTTGAGGTGCGGATCGACGGCCAGGGGCCATGACCATAGAAAGTAAAATTACGTCACGTTCGGATCCCTGGAAACCTGAAGGTTTATCTACTTTTATTTGTCTTTTTTCGATCTCAACTAATGAAATGACCGATCTAAGTTTCTCTTCTAGAAGCTCTCTTTGCTTATCGCCCTGCAAGGTAATGATTCCAAAAGTTTTACCTCGGTAACTTGGATCCTTAATCATTCTGGCAACTTCTGCTACCAATGCTTCAGCCTCTGGAGGGTTAACAATCGATCCCCCATTTCCTCTCACATATCCATTTGGTACAAATACAGTTTTCACTGGAGGCAAAGATTGGCTTCCCGTCTGTCTCACGGGAATCAATCGAATATTTTCAGGTATGTAAGCGATCTGATTTGAAAAACCAATAATCTCTGGAACGCATCTTCTATGTTCGGTTAGAGTCACCATTCCGCCAAATGCCATTTTGCATTCATCGAAAAGACTTATATCGGGGTTAGCCCAGTTAGCCGCTCTGGTTTCACCAGCAAGGTGGCGCTTCACAACTGCTTGAATCTCGGAGTCCTTCATGTAGGCCTTGTCTGGCGATACCTGTTTGTGATCTCCCACAATCACGACTCTCTTACAAAGTGCAAGAAGGAAAATGGAATCTAAGCGCGCCTGAGAAGCCTCATCGACAATTACAACATCAAATAGTTCAAGCTGTGCTGGGAATAGTTTTGCAACATTTGAAATGGGAGTAATCCACGCTGGGATTGCTGGTATGCATCGCTCCAAATACTTTCTAATTTCCTTTTTGCGCTGTGGAGCAGTCGTTCCCGTTCCTTTTCCATACTTTCTTGTTTCAAACGCGTAGCGCTCCATGTCGGAAACTGTTGCGGCGCTAATTCGATCTAGAGCCTTCTTCCATGATCGACGCTTCGAAAGAAGTCGCATTTTGGCTTCTATTTGATTGTCGCACCTATTAACATCTCTAAATAGGACTGAGTAGTCGTCATGAACTTGAGAGCCGAGCGTATGTCCGAGTCTCTTCCAACGAATTGCGGCTGGAAATTCAAGAATCCGAGTAACTATTTTTGTCTCTGAGAATTCTTCCGCGGTCGAATCTGTCCAGCTCCTAATGGTATTCATCAGAAGAGTGTCTTGACCAAAGAACTGGGCAGCATATCTTTCAACTTCTTGGACAAGAGATTGACGATCTACGTAAGACATCATCACCGAAAGGCACTCAGTAAATTTATTTAAATCATTTCCGCTGAGAGCGGCCAAGTAGTCTGAAACAAATTCATACTCCGCTCCTTTGAGTTTCATTTTTACTGAAGCTTTATGCAAATTTAGTTCTCGTTCATAGGATTCAAGCTTTTCCTCTGCAGTTATTGCAAGAGTGAAACTATGAAGATTCTTCAAATTCAAGTTTTGTTGCAAATATGTTGAAGTTCTTGAAAGTTTCTTTGACAGATATTTCTTTACTTCTTCGATTTCTGCACAATACAACAGTGAAACTTTGAGTAGATTCGATTGGATGTTTAACCAACCTGCTTGAGCAATTCGATTTTGTGGAACACTATTCATTGGAATATCTAGGAAATCAGTGATTTTTCGGATTATTTGATCGAATGCAACTAAACCCTCAACTCTTGTTAGGTCTGAACTTGAGCTCGGGGACTTGCCATTTATTTTCACTTGATTTAATTTAGGGAAAGCGTTGTTGCTTAAATTGTTACCGATTAAAGGTTTCTTGATCTCTCCAGTAGCAGAAGTTTTCAAGTCACCTTTTTTATTTACCTTAACAATCAAGTTTGCAATAAGTGGTAGCCAATCAATTTCAGTAATAGGTGCTTCGATTTCAGAGAGGTCACCAACTTTTTCTAAGATTGAAGTTACTTCTTCCAACATTTTTGCCGCAGAGTCGAGTTTCTCGCGAATACCAGTTTCTGCGAAAGTAGCTGCATCACTTATGGCCTTATTTATCCATGGAAATGGGTTTGCATTCAATTGGTTTTCTAGATCTATCGCCTTTTCAAGAAGAACCAATAGACCTTCCGCATACGGGGTACTAAGTGAGAATTCTTCATTTTTGCTCTTTAGTGAATCTTTGAAACGTTTCGCGGTTTTAAATGCTTCCTCTGTCCAAAGTTCCTCTTTCGGTGGCAGGCGTAATGCAGAGTCCGCTGTCAAAGTGGTTGACCAAATAGCCTGAAGTTTTTCTATTAGCTGTTCTGCATCACCAACAGTAAAAGAGTTGGGCATAATGGTTGAATCGGATAGGTCGGTAAGCCAAGAATATTCTTGTCGCTGTGAGAGATAAATCTGAGCAAGATTCGCTGGACTGTCGAAGTATCCTTCAATGTCAATTTTTGTAGCTTCTTTTGATCTTAAATCAATAATTTTGCGAATAGTTCCCGCGCGTTCTTCGTGCAATTTATCAATGTCAGAAAGTGCCGTTTGTTCAAAAGATTCAAAACCATCTGATAATTCCGCTCTGTTCTCGTGTGCCTCTACAAGCGCATTTACGGCTTTCTGCAAATCATCATTGTCGGTTTTGCCTCCGCCCAAGCTTGCTACGGCTAGGTCGCGAATCTCGTCAGGCAATTGAGTACGAACTTCTCTTAGAGCTTGGCTAGTTTCTGCGGCTACAAGAACTCTTTGTCCTTTAGCCAGAAAGTGGCTCACCATGACCGCAATGGTTCGAGTCTTTCCTGTTCCGGGAGGCCCCTGAATTAAAGTTGCGTTTCTTGTATCTGCCTTTTCAAGTGCTTGGATCTGCTTCTTATTCAAAGTTAGAGGTAAATAGATCGAATCATCCAGCTTGACTACGGCTCCGTCTCCACTCCAATCTGAAGTTGAGCTTCGATCTCCATATCCTGGTTCTAATAACGACTTTAGCGGAGCGGGAAGTTCATCGGCTGTCCCAATTGCTCCTTCAAGATTTTCGATCAAAGTAATTAAATCCTGTTTTCCCCTTTTTCGGAGGATTAGCGTAGGAGCAAGAAGAAGGCTCTCTGTTTTCTTAACATCAACTTTCTTAGCATCAGTTGCTAACTCAGGCCGATAGTTATGGGCAAGTTGAATCAAAGATTTCTTAATGACTGGATCTTCTAAATCACTTGTTTGATCAAATATTTCTTTTAGCGAGTCAAGTTCATCTTTTTCAGGTTTTTCGAAACCTAGAATCCAATCATCCTCGATCGAGAAAGAAGCTGAATCGTCGATTCGAACAAAAAGAGTTCCTGTGGTTGAATCTAAATCAATTGTGCAAGGAGTAGTGAAGAGATGGCGATCGATTTGTTTGTCAGTACCAATTCCGAGTCGTAGTCGCCCCACGCCAAGAACAAATTCCCAATCTTGTGCATTTTCTTTGATTACATTTCGAGCCTCAAAAAGCGAATTGTAAATTCTTCTAATTGCTTGATCTTGTTGAACTTTTTGTGCCCATTTATTCCACTTTGCTAACCAAGAATCGAATTCGTTTTGAACATCAGGAAAATCATCCAATGAAAGTCCTTCACCTGAAGGTATTTCTTGTCCGTCCTCGTAAATCTCGTCTATGAATTCGAGGAGTTCCGGTTGAACCAATGCATCCTCGATGTCCCCGTCAATCCAAGCACCAAGACGCTCTGATGGTTGCGGAGGTTCTGAAATAGTCACCCGAGGAAACCGAAGAATGGCACCTTTCATCTCTTTGAAAGTGGTTACTCCTAGTTGAACCGCCGAAAGAACATCGCCCTGGAGTGAACTCACCGTCTTTATTCCGAGTGAGCTCCAAAATTCAATTCCGTTTTTCGTTTCTGGTGTTTCATCCAAATGGTGAACCCAACCACCTGGTGCATTGGAGTATGAATCCAAAGTTTTTATTGGTTTATGGCGAAGTCGTAATATGTCTTTTAGGAAGGCAAAAAGAGATGACGCTTGTGTCAATTGCGAGTTACTCATTGGACAGTATTCCTATTCGCTTGAGGCAGACCTCAACACTAATAACCGCCACTGACATGGCTTCATTCTACGGTGCTCGCTTACTCTTATGAATTATGACCAGACATTTATGTTTTAATGAAACGAATATCCAATTCGCTTTCGAGCATGAAATGTCGGGAATGTGCCAAATTATCGGATTTGAAGCTGATTCTGTGTGAAACCTAGGCTTGACCAAGAATCCCCCACTTTGAAATCGCCTATAGATAGCTCAAAATATTCATTTAAAGTCGCTCGTTGTCCGCGCATAGAAGACAAATGTCAGTCCTCTGGTGAATCATCTATTTCTCGTAAGTATTTAGGGGGCGCAAATTCCACTTTCCGCACTCTCTCGTGATGGCGCAATTATTGATAGCACTCACCTGAGGTATTGCAAGTCACATAAATAGTTCTTGTTGTTATTAGATCTTAACTTTGAACCCACTTGGGCACTTTGCGCCAAGAGCGGTCACTTTCTGAGTGAGCTTGCCTTTCGTACAAGTGATAGTCGAAGACACTTTCCCTTGTAACACTTTGACTTGAGCCTGCAATGAAGTTATCTGCTCCTGAGCATCTGCCAGATCGCTGAGCGCGAAAGCTGAGTCGTCAGTTAATTTTTGGATTGTTGCATTACTTGATTGAACTTGACCCTGAAGGACGTTCATTGAGGTTAGCGCTGAAGCAAACGCTAAATTTGTGTATCTACTAATTAAAGTGAAAAGCGTGTAATAAGACCCGTTTGGATTCTTTATCGAGCAACTTCCGCCAGCGTTATGCGCAGATCCCGTGAGAACTCCGACGAGGATTAATGAGGTGGCACTACTCGCCAAAATTGGACCACCGCTATCACCGGCACAAGAGTTTCCTACCGAACTTTTTACGTATGCGGAATTCGCAAAAGTCGAAACATCTGGGGCAAAAGATCCGGTAAATGACTTCGGGGTGGTCATAACATCATTATTTGAATTTCCAAATTGCCCATAACCGATAATTTTTAGTGGCGAACCCGAACTTTTGAAAGCGGTAACTTCCGCTTCAGAAGCTAATCGAATGGGAGTGGTCATTTCTTGAGACTTGCTTAGGACGATAAACGCTAGGTCATCGTCTCCAACTTTATTATCCGATCCATTTCTAAAATTTGAAGAAATTTCAACAGAGGTAGCCGCATCTTTTTGAGTAATTAATTGCGCCGATGTTCCAGCTTTTCCAACAAAAACTTTCTTTGAGACGAGACCGTTTGAATCCAAAACGCAATGAGCCGCGGTCACCACAACTAACGGGGCGATAAGTGTGCCTGAACACCAAAGCGCTTGCGTGGCGTTGTAATTTGTTGAAATTGGGACGACAAAAGGGTTTCCAGATTCTTCGACACCATTTTCCACCGCATGAGCAGGGCTGACACCAAAGGCAAGACAGGCAAGGATTCCAACAAAGACCACGATTTTTCTCATAATTACAACCTACCCTTTCGCGCTGACAAAGGCTCCATAATTCCAAATATTGATCGATCCAAAACTTGGCAAAATTTATGTTTGTGACTAGCGCCTAATCTAAATCCCGTTTTTCAACTAGATCCATTAATTCTCTAATAGATTCCACTTGCGTACTTGTTGCAACCCATGACTCTGTATATCCTGAAAAATGACCGTAATTGAGGCCTTCCTCAAATTTAGCGCCCTCTAACTTCAACGCCTTTAGAATTTCAATTTCCCATTGACGAGTTAATAAACCATCCATTGGGCCGCGTACTTCAATTAATTCCCAACCTTTTCTCGTATGGTCCAAGATTCTATTATCTGGAAAATTTGTGATTCCAATTTGGAGAAGTCCCCATTTTTCGTGCTTAAGAAAGTAAAGCCAAGCGGGTTTGCTTAAATCAAAACCAAAAGTAGAACAGGATGGGCAGCCATCGCCCCTACTCGCTCTGTCCTTTACAACAGCCGTCCACTTGTGCCCTTCTGGACATTTCCACTTCTTTTTTTGATGAGTGCCCGCTAAAACATTCTTAGGATCCCAGCCATCTGCTTGCGCGGCGAGTTCTGGTCTCTTAGTGAGTAAATCGTTGAAACCAATTAGAAGCGCACGACCTGTGCAAAAGGGGCATCCAGAATTCATATTCGTCCTTGAGTTTGGTGAAGCCATCCACACATGCCCTAAAGTACATTTCCATTGCAGTTTTTTATCACTACCTCGAGTAATAGTGCGCGTATCCCAACCAAACGCCTGCTGTGAAAGCTCGGGATCCGTAGTCGATAGGTCATTGACTCCCTGAATAATTTGCCGCCCATAGCACACAGAACAATTACTCTTATTGCCAATTCTTTGTTTAAGCATTGACTTGTAAACATGCCCTCTCTCACATCTCCATTCAACAGTCTTGTGGCTTCCGGCAGAGAGAGTTGTTGGATCAAAATTATGTGCGTCTTTGGCTATATCTGGATGTGTTGTAGCAAGATCATTAAAACCCGCCAACACTTCACGGCCTGCGCAAACGGGACAACCTTGTTGCCGGACAGTTCGATTCTGAGGCTTTGTAAAGTATCGATGCCCGTTCGAGCATAGCCACTCACAAGTGATCGAAGTACTTCCGGCTACGAATTCGGTACCTGGTGGATTAACAAGTTCTTTGAGTAGTTCTGGGTGTGTCGTCGCGAAATCGTTGTATCCAATAAGAACCTGTTGATTTGAACATATAGGGCAGCCAAAATTTCTTAATGCTCGACTTCCAATTGCCGCATCCCACTCATGACCTTTTTGGCACTTCCATCGCTTTTTCTGAGCGCTACCAGCCGTAAATCCACTTGGATCCCAGCCGACTGCCTGCTTTGCCAATTCTGGGTGAGTGACAGAAATTGGAATCTTTTCGGCCATGAACAAAGAATAGGCACAATATTGAAGATTAAGCGAGTGGCAAATCCTAAGTGAGCCTCTTTCTGTTGTCGGAATTTTTCTAGCAGAATGATCATATGAAAAAGCCGCTGATTCTTGCATTATTGATTTTGCTTGCAGTTCCCTCTTCGCCAAGTTATGCCGGAAAGCTAGTGAAGTACAAAAGTCAAAAAGCAGGTCAATATTGCAAGTATTTGGAGGTTGGAGCGCTAGTCAATTTACCTACCGGACAGAAATTGATCTGTGCGCGCTCCTCGGCCAGCGCCAAACCTAAATGGTCAAAGGTGGCCATACAAAACAATGTAACTCCGAAACCTTCATCGTTTTCTCCAGCCCCAATCGAATCGCCTAATCCGATTTCCGAGCCATCGCCAACTCCTACCCCTGTAAACAACAAGCCCGTATTTAGCAACATTCATTTTCAGTCAACTGTGATTAAAAGTGGAGAGAACGCTCATATTTTTTTTACTGTCACTTCAAATATCGGATTCTCGAATCAGACAGGAATTGTGACCTTATTACATTTCAATGGCGCCAATTTTGGGAAAATTCTAGGGGTATTTCCTGGTGGCTGTGTCGCCACATCACAAACGACGCTTGATTGCGAGGGAGATGTCCAAATTTCAAAAACAGCACCAGCGGGGAAATACACTCTCAACATCATTGGATTCGCGGACAACAACAATTTATCGACCACAGTCAATCAGCCGGAAGCCTTAATGGTTACTCTTTGAAAATCTCTCATTTAACGTGATTGATTGGGTAAGCAGGCTACCGCGCTCGAGATTCCTCGGTAGCCCGTTCAACACTGTTAGTTCTTTCCCTTTTTGCGATCTAGATAATCTGTCTCTATTCCATGTTCTTCGGCATATTTAATACCGAGATCAATCATTTCCTTCATATTTTTAACAGCTAGATCGAGTTCTCCGGAATTGTAATCAGGATTTTGAACCTCAATTTTTTCAGGCGCGTAAAGCCCGATAAGTTTCGCGCGGAGATCGAAAACTCGAATGAGGGCATTAATGCTTGGAATGTGACCTTCGAGTGCAAATTCCCAAAGAGCATTTTGAACAGCATTTAGTCTCTCTAACTCAAGTAATCTCCACTCGCCCAAGTTATCCAGCGAGACGACCTCTCTAGCCCGTTGATAGGCCTGATAGGCACCTGAGGCGTCCGAATACTTAAGTTCTTTGGCAATATCCTTAAATGTTTTTCCCGATAACCGAAGTTCGTATGCGCGTTGTTCTTTTGGAGTCATAACACTGTTCTTTCTATTGATTAATTGGTGCGAGATTTTGAATGATTTTTTGAATCACCCTCGGATTGGCGTCATTGGTGTCACTCGCGTCATATTCCGTGACGGGTATGACGGATGTGACGGGGGCTAGGGGGATGTATCGATTCCACGCATCATAAAAGTCTGCAATTCGATAACCCCGAATCGTGCTTGTCCGATAGGAATAGATTCCATAATTTCGAAGTAATTTTGCGAGCAAAGATCCATTAAATCCCTGCATCGACCCCCAAGGTGATTCCTCTAAAGAACCTAATCGAAAAATCAGGTCTTTTGTAGGTATGAAATCTCCTATGATCACTTCGCGACAATCCAGTAGCAAGCGAAGTTGCAGCGAAATATCGTCCGGATTGTCGGGTTTAGTACTCAGCGCTTTAGCAGCATTGAAGATTCTCAAGCGCCATTCTTCATCAATGTTTTCGGCAATTTTGAGGAGCGGCTTCCAAACATCACGCGCTCTTGCATTGAGTTCGCCAGGGAATTCGGGCTGAGTCTCTCTAAAGAGATGGCGATTTTCAGCTACCCATTTTTCCAGTCTTTGACGAATATTCCCGAAAACGGAATCAATTTCATCTGACTCATATTCACTAATTGATTCATGAGACATTTTTCTTCTCATTTCAATCATAATTGAACGATCGCCGATTGTTTCAGGTATCGCAGAAGTTCCTATTCCGGCGAGTACCACGGGGCAAAAGACTCGAAATTCCTTCGGTTCGAAATTATTACCCTCACAGCGAATGATTGTGCTGCCGCGTTTAAAGCCAGCATTTCCAATTCCACGAAGCGCTTCAGCTTTCTCTTTATCTGCATAGCGACCAAAAATCGTGTCCGTTTCATCAATAATAATTGTGCAGGTTTCATCTTTCTCGATTGTTCGATATAACGCAGGAGCAGAGATGTTCGAAGTTAGTCGCGAATTCGATAGCAGATGATGAATGAGTTCGAGAATCGTCGATTTCCCGCAGCGCTTCTCAGGTGACCAAAAAGCAAGTCTTGGGGAATAGTCGAATTCTTGGGTTGCGAGCGCAAATGCGCACCAAACTGCTACGGCGTCATATTCAACGCTAGATCCAAATACCACATAATCGCGCAGGAAGAACTCTAAATCATTAAATGGGTGTCTATCCATTGATTCGCCCCGTCTTTCGCAGATAGAGATAAACCTTTGAATCAAAAATGGTGCCGGGAATTTCGTGAGCAGTTTGAAGGCTGTACTTACCTTCATCACGCAATTTCGATATCTCGACTGGTTCAAAGGCGGTTTCAGGGAAAGAGGCCGCGATTAGGACTTCCAAGTAGTCGGCAAGGATTAATCTCCGATCGTTTGAATAGAAAGCGTTAAGAATCATTCTTGGTTCTCCGCATTTGAGATATACCGACAAATCTCGGACTCTGAAAACCGAAGGGCTCTTCCAATTCGGACAGGCTTTAACTTTCCTAGGGCAATTTCGCGGTATACGGTCGAGCGGGACAAGCCTGTTCGATCGAGCAAAATCTCCAACTTGTGGAGTTGGGGGGTTTCGGTGGTTGTCATTTCTTCTCCTTTTAGAGCTCAAGGACTTCCCTTGAGATGTTCTGGTATCCGAAGAATGACAGGGGTGTGATACAGTATCAAACTGTAACTGTATCGTTAGAAAAGAGAATATTGATATGCCTACGAATTCAAAGGTGGTTAAGCCTGATTCTTATAAGGGATTTATCAATGTTGGCATCAATTTGAATCCACTTTCTGAGGCCACCGTTAAGTTCGAAAAGTTCCAACTTCCAAAGGCCTTCTACGCTGAATTTAGTTTGATTGATTGGGCATCGAAGAGAAAGACCATTGACGGCGGGGAGAGCTACTCAAGGTGGTTTGTTGGGCTCGGGATTGAAGTTACAGACTATGGAACGCCCGAGCTCTTGGAGTTACGTATAAAAGGGAGCGCGATTCAAGACGCCAGTGAGCATTTTCGCACTGGATTCTATTTAGGCCTAGCAAAAGATGCTCGCCCTGTTGCAAAATGGCAAACCGATTTTGTTAATCAAAACCAGAATCAATTCACACTTCGTGCGATGGTCGAGGCAGTTAGTTATCTCAAGAAAAGTAAAAGCGGATGGGAATACCACCGCAGAGAGAGTTTAATTTCGGATTCCACTCAGAAAGAACTTTCTCGTTCTATGGATCAACGCTTACGGCAGACGCTCACACCCGACTTCATCGCTGAGGTTGCATACATTTATAGCCATGCCAAACTAGCAGGCACACACCCAACCCGATTTGTGATGGAGCATTATGAAGTCACAAGAATTACAGCCTCTCGGTGGGTTCGCAAGGCTGTTGATTTAAAGATGCTTCCAGAACCAGAAGGTCATGGAAAGTCCTCAAATGCTAATAAGAAACTTGTTCGATCAACTACGACCAAGGAAGGTAAAAAATGAAAAACGGAATAGCCAAACGCGGATCCACATATTCGTATGTAATTCGTGTTCCCGACCCCAAAAATGGAAAAACCAAACCCCAATGGGTTGGTGGTTTTAAGTCGGAAATCGAAGCAAAGAAGGCTCGCGATAAAGCTCGAGTTACAGTTTCAAATGGGACTTATGTTCCACCACTCAAAATGACACTCGAGGACTTCTTGTCCTATTGGATCAAAATCCATTCACAAACCTTGAAACCGAAGACGGCAGAAGGCTATGAAGGGGTTATTCATCGCTACATAAACCCTCGAATAGGGAAAATGCAGTTATCCCAAATACGCCCTTCACATATTCAGTCGCTGTATACCGAGCTCATCGAAAAGGGTGGTTCTGACGGTTCCGCTTTGTCGGCTCGGACGGTTTCATATTCGGCAGCAGTACTTAAGAAGGCGTTTAGTTACGCACTCGATGTCGAGGGAATTATTTCACTTAACCCTGCCACTAAAGTTCCTCTTCCTAAAGGAACTCCAAAACAGAATGAGCCATTTTCTCCGAATCAAATTCGTACATTTCTAGAAGACATATTGAAACATCGCCTTTATGCATTGTTTCGACTAGCAATCTATTCTGGAGCTCGCAAAGGTGAACTCTTAGCCCTTCAGTGGTCAGATCTAGATTTTGAATCTATGAAAATGACTATTTCTAAGAATCGCATTTATATCAATGGTGAAAATATTGTCCAAAACTCCACAAAGGGTGGTGAGGGTCGACGCACCATAACTATTGATCCTGAAACGATTGAGATTTTGAAGTCTCATCGAAAATCCCAGTTTGAAGAACGACTTAAAGCTGGAAATCTTTGGGAAGAAAATGGCTATCTCTTTGTGACAGAGTTTGGTCGCCCTATTGACTATGGGACCCCTACTCAGCTTTTTGCGAAAAGACGGAAAAGCTTGGGATTGCCCGATCAGAGATTCCACGATCTTCGCCATTTCCATGCAACTCAACTGCTAAGAGCTGGAACTCCTCTCCATGTTGTGGCACAAAGACTGGGACATAGAGATGCGATGGTTACGGCGACAACTTATGCGCATGTGACCAGCGATCAAGAGGAAAATGCTTCAATAACCTTTGCTAGGGCAATTAATTAGTCCTGTTAGCAAAGTGTTAGCAAAAAAGAATCAAAATAAATAAATCAGAGGTAAAAATGTTCGCATACCGCGTGTGACCTGCGGTTTTAAAGTGCGCTTGAAGGGATTCGAACCCCTAACCTTCTGATCCGTAGTCAGATGCTCTATCCGTTGAGCTACAAGCGCCGATTACTTGGTGAATCTTACCTTTTAGCCCCTGATGCTCCAAATAGAGAAAAGGGGCTAGATAACCTTAAAAATAAGGCTTAAGCGAGATCGACTTCTTGGGATTCGATCACTTCGAGAGCGTTCTTACCGATCTCGATAATCCACTTTCCGGATTTACGAACCCAACTGTTCTCCCATTCCATGAAGTTATCGGGAGAGATTTCAATCGTTACATTTTCAAACTCCCCTGCCTCCAGAAATACTTTGGCGAAGCCAATCAATTTTTTTGCACCCTTTGATGATGCTTCGCGACCATAAATCTGAATAACTTCAGAGCCATCTCGAAGTCCGGTGTTATAGACCGCAACTTCAACTTTAAGTGATTTGCCATGAGTGCGAATAGAAACGAGTTCTTGCTCCCATTCGGTATAGCCAAGTCCATATCCAAATGGATACATCGGCTTTGCACCTTTAGCGATCCATGCGCGATAACCAATTCCGGATTCATCATCGTAAATTAATTTGCCATCAATTGGTGTGGTGTTAGAGATTGGTAGATCTTTCTCATCTGCAGCCCATGTGGTTGGAAGGCGACCGCCAGGTTCTGATTCACCGAAGATGATTTGTGCGATGGCGTTACCCATTTGTTGACCAGGGAAATATGGCATAAGGATTGCATCAACCTCATCACGCCATGGGAGCAGTACTGGGGATCCAGCGTTAATGACGACAATAGTTTTCTTTGCGACTTTAGCGACTGCAGAAACTAATTCATCGTGGCCGTTAGGGAGTTTGAGGTTCTTTCGATCGAATCCTTCGCTCTCGATAAAGGATGTAGTGCCCACAAAGACGATGGCGACATCTGCCGACTTTGCGGCTTCGACTGCGAGTGCGCGTTCTGCCTCGAGTGAATTAGCTGGTGCCTTAAAGCCTGGGTAGAAGACGCAGGATGGAAGAGTGTTGGTATCCACTTCAATTTCATAGCGGATCTCAATGGTCTTGCCTTCAATCAGATCTTTGGTGAATGTGGATTCCAAAGGATTAAAGATCGCATCGCCGGGATCATTGGTTACGCCAAGATTATTGAATTCAAGTTCGAGCGCATTGTCGATGAAAATCTTGCCAACCCCATTAGCGTTCAGACCAATGATGTGTGGCCCACTTTTTTGGGCAGTGAAACGGATAGTGGCGTGAATGGTGGGGTTCTCGCGCAGCCATGGCTTATCCATAAATAATAATTGGCTGGCAAAGCGTGCTTCATCTTCAAGAACGGTTCCATCTTTGCCGATTACTTGAACGCGGAAACCAGCTTCGCCAGTGACTGGATGTGTCGAATTCTTCTTTGTAAATGGCATGAGGCGCTCATCTGCTTTGACGCCCTCGACATAAGTGACTTTGGCCGAACCATTAACTGCCTTAATCCCATCGAGTGGTGTGATGACTTCAATTGGCATAACAGTCGCACTTCCGCCACCTTGTTCGCGACCTTCAAGTGCGTGTCCGCCAATCACAACAATGTTGGTCGCAAGATTAAGAGGAAGCACGCCATTGTTCTTAAGCATCACAGTGCCGGCGATCGCCAAATTGCGTGCAAATTCATCTGTCTCTGATTTAGGAAGAGCGCCTTTCTTTGCAGGAATTGGACCTAGCGCGCCGACGCGTTCTGCCAGAAGCAGCATCCGCTCTACTTTCTTATCGAGCGCTTCCATCGAAACTTCACCATTTCGAACTGCATCAGCAAGATGCTCGCGAAATGGTGCACCAGGACGACCGGGCATTTCTAAATCGGTAGCGGCATTTCCAGCAGCGATCGCATCACGAACTGCGCCCCAATCCGAGATCGCTACGCCGTCATATCCCCATTCACCTTTGAGTGGTTGATCAAGCAAGGCGTTCTCGCTCATGGTGGTTCCGTTTACCGAGTTGTAGGAAGACATCACCATCCAAGGATTGGCTTCGCGTACTGCAATTTCAAAGGGTCGCATATAGGTCTCGCGCAATACTTTTTCACTAGCGATGACATCAACCGTAAATCGCTCGGTCTCAGAATCATTGGCGACAAAGTGCTTGAGAGTTGCGCCCACGCCTTCGGCTTGAATTCCTTGGGTGAAAGCAGAAGCTAACTTTCCACTAAGTAATGGATCCTCGGAAAAACATTCGAAGTGGCGACCGCCCAATGGAGAGCGATGTAAATTAATGGTGGGGCCAAGAACAACGTGCACGCCTTTACTTGCCGCTTCATGCGCCATAACTCGGCCCACCTGGCGCAGCATCGCAAGATCCCAAGTAGATGCAATAGCCGTAGCCGAAGGAAGTGAGAGTGAGTTGTGGCGCTCATCCCATACTGGACCGCGAACACCGGATGGACCATCAGAGACCATCATGGAACGAAGCCCGATCGAAGGTATGGCGGGAGTCGACCACGAATCTTTGCCAGTAACAAGACTGACTTTCTCTTCTAATGTCAGCTTGGCAAGGAGTTCTTTGATCATGGGCAAAACTATATCTTCGACATCTCCAATAGAGAATTGATTGAAGTTCCCTTTACACGCGGCTTACCAAGTGGCTCGCCTGCCGCAATTTCCCGCTCATTAATTCGCTGCCAAGCACTTTGATCGATTACTAGATGATCAGAAGGCAAGATTTCAGTGATATCGCCCGATGATTTCGCAGGGCCTAAATCATTGACTAATAACTTCATTACTTCAGCAGCATCACTCTTATTGGTGCCGATAACCCCAGATGGACCACGCTTTGCCCAGCCCACGGTATAGATATTGGAGTTCATGACGCGACCGTCATTGTTGGCGATCTTTCCCTTTTCAATCGAGATGCCAGAAATCGGATCGCATTCATACCCAATAGCAGTAATAACTAATCCACACTTGATCGAGAAAGTCTGGCCAGTGTCGATGACTTTGCCATCTTCCATCTTGTTAATGCCAAAAACGATCTCTTCCACTTTGCCATTGCCTTTAATTTCTTTGGGAGCGGAGAGAAATTTAAATTCCATTGATCGTTCGTGCCCAGCATGTGGGTGCTCGGCGATTGCGCGCATCGCTTCTAAATTAGATGCCAAGTGCTTCTCTAATTCACCAAATTCAGATTGCGCAACTGCGCGCAAGTGCGCATCCTCAATCATCTGAGCATCAAAGTAAACATCGGTATGTTCAAGCTTTGGTAGTTCGCGAAGTTCGGGTGAAGTGAATGCAGCATTCTCTGGGCCACGACGACCGGCGATATAGACCTTACGAATCTTGCTGGCATGAAAGGCCTTCATCGCGACCTCGGATGTATCGGTCGGATCAAGTTCAGAAGGATCTACCGCCAGCATACGTGCGCAATCCATTGCGACATTGCCAGCGCCAATGACGACTGCGGTATCGCACGAGAGATCAACTGTCATGCTTTCAAAATCTGGATGAGTGTTATACCAAGGAACAAATTCCGCCGCCGAAAATGAATTAGCAAGCTCTTCGCCAGGAATACCAAGCTTCTTACCGATCGAAGAGCCAGTCGCCATTACTACTGCGTCATAACGATTCGCCAGATCCTGAATTGAAAAATCTTTACCGAGCTCGACATTGGCAAATAAACGAAAATTGCTTTCATTAGCAATCTTCTCAAATACTTTTGCAACTGTCTTAATTTTTGGATGATCAGGTGCAACGCCACTTCGGACCAATCCCCATGGGGTGGGCAGGCGTTCAATCATGTCGATCGAAAAAGAGAGTTCGTCCGTCACCATATTTTGTAGTGCTTGCGCCGCGAAATATCCCGATGGGCCGGCACCAACGATGGCAATCTTGTAATGCGGCACGAGAATCCTTTATGAAACTAGCGACGTGAATTTAAGAAAGTCACGTGATCTGGGTTGAGCTCGTCTAATGATCGAGCACCCAATAATTTCATAGTTCTGACCATTTCGCCTTTAAGTATTGAAAGCGTGCGATCCACGCCCTCTTTTCCGCCTGCCATGAGGCCGTAAAGGTAGGCCCGACCAATCCAAGTGAAATCTGCGCCGGAAGCGATCGAAGCAACAACATCTGCGCCATGCATGATGCCAGTATCGACATGAAGCTCGGCCCGATCACCAATTGCTGCGCGGACTTCTGGAATCAGTAGCGCTGGAATTGGTGCACGATCTAATTGGCGCCCACCATGATTAGAAAGAATGATCGCATCTGCGCCAGCATCGACCGCCATCACGGCATCATCTGCATGCTGAATTCCCTTAACAATTAACTTCCCCTTCCATTGGCCACGAATCCACTTAAGGTCTTCGAAAGTAACGGTGGGATCAAACATAGAATCCAAAAGTTCTGCGACGGTGCCATTCCATGAATCGAGTGATGCAAAGGTAAGTGGGTCAGTAGTCAAGAAATTAATCCACCAGGCAGGTCGTGGAATCGCATTAAGAATTGTCTTGGATGTAAGTGATGGTGGAATGGTCATTCCATTGCGTACATCGCGCAAGCGATCACCTGCGACAGGAACATCCACCGTGAGTACAAGCGTTTCGAATCCGGCAGCTGCTGCTCGATTAACAAGCCCCATACTTCGATCGCGGTCTTTCCACATATATAGCTGGAAGAAATTTCGGCCCATTGGGGCAGCCTTTGCAACATCTTCAATCGAGCGCGTACCCATGGTGGAAAGTGTGTAAGGAATACCCGCATCCATCGCAGCAGTACATCCGGCGATCTCGCCCTCGGTCTGCATCATGCGAGTAAATCCAGTGGGAGCAATACCCAGTGGCATCGCAGATGACTTGCCCAACATCTTTGTGGAGAGATCAAATTGTGAAACATCACGAAGCACGCGCGGATGGAAAATAACGCTTTGGAATTCCTTCCGGGCATTTATCAATGAGGACTCAGTACCTGCGCCACCGTCGGTGTAATCAAAAGGCGCTTTAGGGGTGCGGCGCTGAGCAATCTTACGAAGATCATAAATTGTGAGCGCGCGCGTAAGACGACGCTTCTTTGGGCTCCAGATAACTTTGCGGAATCGAAGTAATTGGCGAAGGTCTTTATAGCCAGGGATTCTGCGCTTGGTCTTTATCTTGGTCATCCCTCACCTCTCAGCACTGCACCGGTCTCGCGCACTTCTTTAAGATTGCGATTTCCAGTAAGCGCCATTGTATTTACAAATTCGCGCCGTAAAAGTTCAATTACTTTCTCCACTCCCCGCTCGCCATCAGCCATTACGCCATATAGATAAGCTCGGCCAATAAATACAGCTTTCGCGCCCATCGCGATTGCAGCGTAAGCATCTTGCCCCGACATCACCGAGCCATCAATATAAACATCCAACTTCTTACCGACAGCTTTAACTACATCTGGCAAAATTTCGATAGGAACGGGTCCACGATCTAATTGCCGACCACCGTGATTGGAAAGGACGATTCCATCGACCCCCATCTTTGCCAAAGTCTTAGCATCTTCTACCGACTGGACGCCTTTGACAATAATGGGACCCTGCCAGACTTTCTGGAGCCACTTCACATCATCAAAGGAAATTGCAGGCGAAAATATTGCTGCGGCAAGTTCAACGAGGGACTTATCCCAACCGCGAAATGCTGCAAATTCCAATTTCTTAGTAGTGAACAAATTAATCCACCAGACAGGTTTGCGCGCGATCGCAAATACGGTCGCGAGTCGAATACGCGGTGGGATTGTCAGACCATTTCGAAGATCACGAATACGTAGACCACTCACTGGTGTATCAACAGTAAGAATAAGCGCTTCAAAACCAGCATCGCGTGCTTGCTTGATAACCGCAAGACTGTCATCGCGATTTTGCATGACATAGAGTTGGAACCACTTGCGGCCATTAGGAACAGCAGCAGTTAATTCTGCCGGTGATGTGGTGCCCATAGTGGAGAGGGAATAGATCAAATTATTATTTGCGGCCGCACTGGCTACTGCCGGCTCACCCACGTGATGCATTAAGCGGGTGTATCCAGTCGGTGCGAAAATAATAGGGAGATCAACTTTCTTTCCAAAGATGGTTTCTGATGGGTCAACAGTCGAAACATCTCTTAACGTGCGTGAATTAAATTGCACTCTATGCAACGCATTTGTGGATCTGGCATAACCCATCTCATCAAGCGCAGATCCTTCGACATAGTCATAAACAACTTTGGGGACTCGCTTGCGCGCTGCTCGCGCCAAATCATGGATCGTCTGTGCCTTTTTCGTCGCTGATTTGCGGCGACCGAGTGAGGGTAACTTCCAATCAATCAGCGAATAGAAGTAAGGGAGGTTGGGGAAATTCCTCTTGGATTTAATCACTTGTAGCTCGATATCACCTATGCGGAATGAATCGCGGTCATGATTCCACGAGACATCGTCGTGTAATCCTTCGAGTTATCCAGGTCGCCAACAAGCTGGTAATCGCGCATCACCAAAATGCGATCGGCGAGCGAAATCATTTCTGCCAAGTCGCTGGAGATCAAAATGATAGATAAGCCCTCATTGGCTAATTCGACGATCAACTCGTGGAAGGAGGCCTTTGTTCGGACATCCACACCCACTGTTGGCTCATCAATAATGAGAATTTTTGTATCGGCAGCCAACCACTTAGACACGCTTACTTTCTGTTGATTTCCGCCAGAGAGCGTTCCTGCTAATTGATTATTATCGACAACTTTGATTCCTAAGCGATCGACGTATTTAGTAGAAACGGAATCTTCTTCTTGGAAGGAGATAACTCCCAGCTTCTTTAATATCTTGGAGAGAATGGTGACTGAGATATTTTTGCGCACTGGGAAATCGAGGAAGAGGCCCTCTTCTTTCCGGTTCTCAGTGACATAACCGATTCGGTGCTTGTGGAGCGCATCGCGCAAGCTCTTAATTTCGACAACCTGCCCATTGAGCTTTAGTTCGCCGCTTGAAATTCCATGCAGGCCAAGGACGCTTCGAGCGAGCTCAGAGCGACCCGCACCGACCAGACCATACATTCCAAGAACTTCTCCTGGATAAAGGGACATCGAAATTTTCTCGTGGCCAAGTGCTGTATGAATATCGGTTAGTTGCATAACTGGCTCTACTGAGCGATTTACTTTACGTAGTTCAACTTTGCGATCTGCTAAGTGGCGACCAACCATTGCATCAACGATCTCGCCTTGCTTATATTCAGAAAGTGGCTTTGATTCCAAAATGCTTTCACCATCTCGCAATACCGTGACGGTGTCACAGATTTCATAGACTTCTTCGAGTTTGTGGCTAACGAATAGAACCGCTGTGCCAGATTCCTTCAGCCGCTTAATTACATCAAATAGCTTGATTGTTTCACCGCTTGTGATTGAAGCAGTTGGTTCATCCAACAAAATGATCTGAGCATTAGTAACCAGAGCTTTCGCAATCTCTACCAATTGCATTTGTGCAACTGAGAGATTCTTTACCCGTTCGTTCAGGTCAATATCAAAACCAAGTGTTTCTAGAGCTTGGCGTGCTAAGCGTGTGCGCTCAGCACGATCAACAATTCCAAATTTAGTAGGTGGGTGGTGAAGCGTGATGTTCTCTTCAACTGAGAATTCAGGGATCAAGTTGCGCTCTTGGTGCACAACAGCAATGCCAGCATCTGTGGCTTCGACCGGTGAATTGAAGAATTTCTCTTCGCCATTTGTCTTGAGGACACCAGAGTCAGCGCGATAGACGCCAGTAATAATTTTGATGAGGGTGGACTTTCCGGCACCATTTTCGCCGAGAAGCGCGTGAACAGATCCACCTTTCATGATGAGATTTACTTCGTTGAGCGCTTTAACGCCAGGAAATGATTTCGATACTTTCTCGATCCGAAGTTCGGTATTCATGCTGCAACCTTCCGTCCTTCTCGCGCACGTTCGCTTCGACGACGTCGTAATTCACTGAGAGCTACTGTGGAGAGAACAACAACACCGACGGTGAGGCTGACGATGCTGGGATCAAGTGAATATTGAGCACGCGCGATATCGACTAGGCGCACAACGCCCGCTGCGACGACAGTTCCGTAAATTGCGACCGTTCCACCCGCCATCAATACTCCACCGATGATTGGTGCGGCAAATGATGCAAGCATCCAGTCGCCACCAATCGAGCGATTGATTCCAGGAAGCGATGAGATAGTAATAATTGCGGCAATACCGACTAGCGCTCCAGAAAGTGTGTGAGCGATAAAGACTGACTTTCCATTAGAGATTCCAGAGAGACGTGCTGCTAATGCATTTCCGCCAGTAGCAAGTACCCGGCGGCCCGTCGATGTGCGACTGAAGAACAAGGAGAGAATCACCGATGTAGCGATTGCGATAACGAGAATTAATGGGAAGCCAAGAATGTTCTTGGCGCCAAAGTCAGGCAATGATTTTGGATAGGCATCGATAGTAAATGTGCGGACCAAGCGATACTGGAATCCAAGGAGAATAGTCATTGTTCCCAAAGTAATAATGAAACCGTTGAGCTGTGTGACCACTACAAGAAAACCATTGATGGCGCCCATTGCAGTAGCCGATAAGAAACCAATAAGAAGTGCGAGCCAAATTGGATAATGGTGATCGGCCATCAGTACCGCCATGATTGCAGCAGATACGCCACCCATAGCTCCAACCGCTAAGTTCATCTGGCCAATTGCGAGCACAACCATTTGCGCCATTCCGATAACAATCGGCACCGCAAGGTAGGTAAGGAATCCTTGAAGTGATTCGCGGCTAAGGAGTACGCCGTGAGAAGTCGCAACTAACAGGAGAAATCCAAGAACGAAGATCGCCGTGAGGGATAACTCAGTTGCGCGATGGCGGAAGAGCGCCTTGAAGTTCATGTTCGGCCTCTCATTCGAATCGAAGTAAACATTTTCTGTATTTGTCCAAGCGATAGAGCGGTGAGAAGTACTAGGCCGAGTGCAATATTGAGTGTCTCAAGTCCAATGCCTTGCACCGAAAGTCCTTGGCGAATAACGAGAGTCAACATGGTGCCGATAAATGTGCCGAGAACTTGTACTGCGCCACCGACTAGAAGTGTTCCGCCAAGCACTGGGCCAAGGAATGAAGGCAACATAAATTGTGATCCAATGGAGGCGGTAAATGATCCATTTGTGAAAGCCAACATTACGCCGGCTAGTGCGGCGAGCAATCCAGAAAGTGTGTGCGCCATAATCACGCGACGATCAACTGGAATACCAGAAAGCTTTGCGGCGCGAAGATTAGATCCGGTAGCGAGAAGCTCGCGACCCATGCGAGTCTTTGCATACATAAATCCAACAAGAATCAATGCGATGATCGCAGGGACCAACATCATCGGAAATACTCTTGGGCCACAATGTCCGGCGATGCAATATTGATGAAGGCTGGTATTTCTCCAATATTCCATTCCGGCAGGCTTTGTAGTGAATGCAGCTGTGGCTCCAGTAAATGTGACATAAATAAATGTCACAAAACCAAGGAGCGCGAAATCCATCGCAAGGGTCACAATGAAAGCATTTACTTGGGATTTAACGATCATCCAGCCAGTGATTGCGCCAAGTAGTGCGCCAGTGACTAAGCCAATGAGAAGACCTGGAATTAACGCTAAGTGCCAATATTGATAGGAAGCACCGGCAGCAAGGGCCGCGACTGCAGCCATACGGCCAACAGCTAAGTTGAGGTGGCCAATAGATAGTGCACAGAGTTGTGCTAATCCAATAACAGTAAGAACTGCGCCATCACGAAGTAATGGATAAATAACAAAGTCAGTACTAAAGAAAGCGCTGTTCTTCATTCCGAAATAAAGGAATAGACCAACAGTGAGCAGTGTCAGTACTACACGTTGATCACCAACGATACGTCGGATTCGGGTGAGTGGACTCATGAGATTCTCAATCCTTCAATGGCATCGAAATTCCAATCGATACCCAAGCCTGGAGTTGTAGGTGCGATGGCATGTCCATTCTCGATCTTCATTTGAGTGTGAGTGATACCGCGAAGTTGTGGAATATGTTCTACATAAAGGCCATTAGGAATAGCGGCAGTCAAACTGACATGAATCTCCATCAGGAAATGTGGGCAGACTTTGACGTTAAATGCTTCGGCCATGTGTGCCACTTTAAGCCATGGTGTTATTCCACCAACGCGAGCGACATCCACTTGCACGATCCCGACTGCTTCTTGGTGAAGGTACTGCTGGAATTGCATCGCGGAATACATCGTCTCACCTACGGCGACGGGAATTGATGTCGACTTCGCAAGCGCTGCATGGCCAGTGACGTCATCTGCTGGAAGCGGCTCTTCAAACCAGAAGAGATCGATCGGTTCAAATGCCTGGGCACGTCGCTTTGCTTCAGCGACCGTAAAAGAAGTGTTGGCATCGACCATGATGTGCATCTTGTTGCCAACTTCTGCGCGTACTGCTTCTAGCCGTTCGACATCTTCATGAACGTTTGGCTTGCCAACTTTAAGTTTTACGCCGGGCCATCCCTTTGCTTGCGATGCCTTCGCGCCAGCAACTAATTCTTCTGTGGTGAGATGTAGCCAGCCGCCTTCAGTGTCATACAACGGAACGCGATCTCTAAATCCGCCTGCTACAACGGCCAAACTTTGATTTGCGCGCTTGCACTTGAGATCCCAGATTGCGGTATCAATGGCAGCCATTGCAAGTGAAGAAATCGCACCTGTCTCTGTTGCGCGAGTGGAATAATAAATTTCATTCCATACTTTTTCTACATTACGAGAATCCATCCCAATGAGCTTGGGGACTAAGTAATCGCGGAGCATTGCTAGTACCGCGGTACCACCTGTGCCGATTGTGTAGGAATAGCCCACGCCTTCCAGGCCATCATCAGTCTTGATGCGCACAAAAGGGGTCTCTTGCTTTAAGAATGCTTGAACGGAATCGGTACGAACAGTCTCGACCGGAATATCAATTAAGAAAGCTTCTGCGGATGTGATGATGCTCAACGGAGAAGACCTTTCTAAGAAAAAATATGAAAGTTATTTGTAGAACCAGTATTACAACTTGCCTTAAATTGAATTCGGGCGGTTCATACCCCTCGGATATGAACCGCCCGTCATCAACTATCTATTACTTACAGGTCATGTACTTCGTCTGGAAATCCTTAAGGATCTGCTTAGAAGTAGCCATGCGTGTTGTGTTGTATGTTCCAACATTTGCCTTGGTTACAAGGAATGAACCGGAGTCTACGTAGAGACCTGGTGTCTTCATTGTGCAAGCTTTTGAACCAAGTGCAGCCATAACCCATGAACCAACGTAGCCCTGACCCCAAGGGTTCTGAACTACTGTTCCTGAGATTGTTCCTGACTTAATTGCTGACAAGATCTTTGGATCATCATCAATTGCAATTACCTTGATTGGAAGCTTTGTTGAAGCAACAGATTGTGTTGCAGCAACAGCTGGGTTGTAAGCAGTTGTAACGATTCCGTTAATCTGCTTGCCCTTTGCAGCTACGAGGTCTGAAACAGCCTTTGTAGCAGTCTGAAGGTCAGTATCGATATCTGTGATGGTTGTAAGAAGCTTTACTTTTCCGCCAGTTTCAGCGATTGCCTTCTTAACGCCATCCATACGACGGATGGTGTTTGCATCTACAGCATTACCTGTGAGGTGAACGAGGTTACCCTTGCCACCCATTTGAGTAATAACAGCCTTAGCTGCGAGGTATGCAGCCTTACCGGTATCGGTTGAGAGACAGAAATCAGCTGAGTTCTTCTGTGGCTCCTTGACGATGTCATATCCACCAGGGCATGAAGCGAGTGATCCGACAGCGAATCCCTTTGCCTTCAAGTTAGAGAATGTTGTGTTGATATCTGATGGTGAAACACCAAAGAGACCAAATGCGTTGTATCCCTGAGCAGCTAGTGAATCAATAGCAGCATTCTGCTTTGTCTGATCCCACTCGCCGGTCTCGTTAAATACTGTGCCACCAATCTTGAATTCAGTAGCAGCAGCTTTGCCGCCAGCGATCCAAGGCTGGAAGTAAGGGTGAGCTCCACCTGGAACGAGAGCTACCTTAATCTTTGAAAAATCAGGAGTTGCAGCAAAAGCTGATGCTGGAACAACAAGAGCAAGAGCGAGAATTCCCGCTACTAGCGACTTCTTCTTCATGCAGTGTCCTTTCGAGTTCATCATTGAATCCGCTAGGAGCTCAGCCTTCGAGATCCTATAGGAAGTGGTTAAGGTGGAGCATTGCCTAGAAAGGGCCCTTAGGCAAGGAAGTTTGGTAACGGTTTTATAACAAAACTATAGGATCTGCGGAGATCATGCACGATCTCGCAATGAGGCGTGAAGGGTTACCCCTGCTTCAGGATGAAGGGCAGGATGCGATCTCGAGAGTTTTCCAAGTGCTCAGTCATCGCCTCACGCGCGGCTTTAGCGTCGCGGGACAACATCGCTTTAAAAATCATGCTGTGCTCTTTTATCGCAAGCTTTTGCACTGGGGCCGAAGTTGGATTGAGGCGGAAGAGATGAAGGTGGCAGTGAGAGCGCTTGTAGGCAGCGTCCATAAAAGTATTGCCGGAAAGCGTGACGATTAATGAGTGGAATCGCTGGTCGTGCTCACTCACGCTTCGGTAAGCAGAATACTTCTCGCCGGTAGTAATTTTTTTAGCAAAATTGAGTTCGGCTTTGAGTTTCTCTTCCCCTTCTACGGTCAAAAGTTTGGTGGCGGTCTCGATAGCTCGAGGCTCGATCATAAATCGAAATTCGTAAAGCTCAATCAATTCATTGAGTGTTAATACTGGAGTAGCGGAATATCCCGTAAGTGGCTTTCGCACGACAAGATCATCGGATTCCAGGCGAGCGAGTGCTTCCCGAATTGGGGTTTGCGAAACTTTGAGATCGCGCGCAAGGCCATCAATCGATACGCGCTCTCCAGGTTGGATCGCATGATCCATCAATAAGGATTTGATCGATTCATATATTTCATCGGTCAATACCGCGCGGATTGCTTCTTTCTTGCTGGTCATAGGGAAGGACTTTACTGGTATTACTTAGGAATTCGAAGTCCCTGCATTCCCCCATCAACTGCGAGTGAAGTACCAGTTGTTGAGCTCTGCATGGGGCTTGCGAGATAACAAATAGCGCTAGCAACTTCATCTGCGCTGACTAGTCGACCCATTGGTTGACGTGCCTCAAGTGCAGTGCGCTCGGCAGCAGGATCTGCAGCCTGATCTAACAATCGCTTCACCCAGGGCGTATCTGCAGTTCCGGGATTAACACAATTCACGCGAACTCCATCGACCAAATGATCATTTGCCATTGCAAGAGTTAAGGAGAGAACTGCCCCTTTGGTGGCGCTATAAATGGCGCGCTTGGGAATACCTGCGGTGGCAGCTACAGAACAAGTATTCACAATTGCGGCGTGCTTGCTCTTGCGCAGTAATGGAAGGGCAGCACGAGATGTGCGAACTAATCCAACAACATTGACATTAAGAACCCGGGTCCAATCTTCATCAGGCGAAGTTTCGACGGTTCCAACTGCGCTGATGCCAGCGTTATTTATCAAAATATCAAGGGAGGAAATCTGTGAAAAAGCCTTGTTCACAGATTCCGCATCTCCGATATCGCACTGGATCCACTGTGCGACTTGGCCCATCTCCCCCTCGTTGAGATCTAGACCAAAAACTTTTGCGCCCCGTGCTTGCAACATTTGTGCAGTAGCGAGTCCGATACCGGAACCCGCTCCTGTCACTGCAGCAGTAAGGCCATCAAAATCTTTTCCGTAGTTCATGCGTTAGCCCATTCTTTTCCGGTGGGATAAGTAAAGTCTTTAACGCTCTGCTCATACATCTCTGCGCCCGCACCTGGTAACAGTGGTGGCATGTAACGAGCGCGTTGAATATTTGTTGGGACCACAAAGTGTTCGTGCAAGTGATCAACGAATTCGACTACGCGATCTGGATTCTCGCCACCCACTGCAACAAAGTCGAACATTGCAAGGTGTTGAACCATTTCGCAGAGTCCTACGCCACCTGCGTGTGGGCAAACCGGGATACCGCTCTTTGCTGCCATCAAAAGCATTGCAATATTTTCATTAACGCCAGCTACCCGAGTTGCATCGATCTGCAAGAAGGAGAGCGCTTTGGTCTGGAGCATTTGCTTAAAAATGATTCGGTTAGCTGCATGCTCGCCTGTAGCAACGCGAACTGGTGCGATGCCTTTCGCGATTGCAGCATGGCCAACTACATCATCTGGATTTGTTGGCTCTTCAATCCAATGCAGATTGACATCTCCCAATGAATTAATCCAATGAATGGCTTCGTTGACATCCCAAACTTGGTTGGCATCAATGGCCAGGCGTACATCCGGACCAATCGCTTCGCGCGCTAATTTCAGGCGACGCTTATCATCTTCCAGCGAAACTCCGCACTTGAGTTTGATTAAAGTAAATCCATCCGCGACCGCTTCTTTTGCTAGTCGCACCATCTTCTCATCGGTATAGCCAAGCCATCCAGGAGTAGTGGTGTAAGCGGGAAGTCCATTTGCCAATAGAGCTGCTTCATTCTTCGCTTTATTTGCCGATGCTTTCTTAAGAAGTGCGAGCGCCTCATCTTTGGTGATGAGATCGGTGATGTAACGGAAATCAACTAGATCAACAATCTCTTCTGGCGAAAGATCAGCGAGGAATTTCCACAATGGCTTTCCAGCATTTTTGGAGACAAGATCCCAAGCGGCATTAAGGACGGCGCCGGCCGCCATGTGAGTGACGCCCTTTTCTGGCCCGAGCCAACGCATCTGAGAATCCCGGACTAGCGAGCGAGCAAAATCGCCCATCGTCTTGGCCAGATCATCGACATCCCGGCCAACGGCATAACCAGCGAGTAATTCGATTGCATCGCACTGCAGGTCGTTGCCGCGGCCGATGGTGAAAACCAATCCATGGCCAGAGAGTTTGGGATCATCGGTCTCTAGTACTAAATAAGCAGCTGAATAATCGGGATCTTGGTTCATAGCGTCAGAACCGTCGAGACCGCGCGAGGTCGGGAATCTGACATCTACTGTTTTAAAGCCAGTTACCTTTGCCATTACCGCTCCTCTACTAATTAAATCGCCGAAGCCCTATCGGTCTGGATCGAGATCCTATACGATCTTGCGCATGATCCGGCACAATACCAAAGTAAATATTGCAGGTACAGACCTCCAAGTAACAAAGTTGGGATTGGGTACTGCGCCCCTGGGTGGACTCTTCACCTCCGTTCTCGATACCGATAGTGATGAGCTGATTAATTCTGCCTTCGATAATGAAATTAATTTTTTCGATACTGCGCCGCAATATGGTCATGGCACCGCAGAAATTCGGCTCGGTCGCATTCTCAAAAATATTGGTAAGCCATATGTATTAGAGACAAAAGTAGGGCGAGTGCTCAATGCCACTGAAGCGGCTGATAAAGCGTGGTTCGCTGATGCCAACCCTCACCTTGAGCCGATCTTTGATTTCAGCGCCGAAGGTGTGAAACGCTCGATTGAAGAGAGTCTTGCGCGACTTGGCGTTGACCATATCGATCTGGCGCTCTTGCATGACGCAGAAGATCATCTCGATACTGCAATCCGCGAGGGTTACCCAGTGCTCGATGATTATCGCCGCCAGGGAATTATTAAGGGCGTGGGCATGGGGCTCAACCTGTGTGCACCTTCAGTTCGCATTATGAAAGAGTGTGATCTCAATGTTGCGCTAATCGCTGGTCGCTACACGCTCCTTGATCAAGAAGCGCAAGATGAACTTTTCCCACTGGCAATGAAGAAGAACGTGTCAATTCTTGCAGCTGGTGTTTATAACTCAGGAGTACTCGCCAATCCCAACCCGGGAGCTACCTATAACTATTTGCCTGCCAGTGAAGAGATTATTAATCGTGCGCGGGCAATCGGTGAATTCCTTAAAGCGCGCAATGTTTCCCTCACTGCGGCTGCCCTTCAATTCCCATTGCGCCATCCAGCAGTCACGGTTGTGTTAACTGGATCGCGAAGCAAAGCTGAGTTGGAATCAAATATTGAAGATTTCAATACTGATCTACCCACCAATATTTGGAGTGAGCTCGAAGCATCTGGTCTCATTCAACCGCTGAAAGTTTCGTAATATGAGCGTCAAAAGAATTTGCTCGCTCATCAATGTCAAGCCAGATCAAATTGCAGAATACGAACGCATTCACGCTGATGTGTGGCCAGATGTATTGGCTTGTTTGAAGCGTGCCCATGTTTCGAACTATTCGATTTATCGTTACGGGGATCTCTTAGTTTCTTATATGGAATACAGCGGCAGTGACTATGAAGCAGATATGGCTTCTATTGCTGCCGATCCACGTACGCAAGAATGGTGGGAAGTCACCGCTCCGATGCAATCTCCAATGCCAGACAAACTTGAGGGTGAATGGTGGCACACCATCCCTGAAGTTTTCCATCTCGACTGATAGATCGGATTGCAGATGAAAATCGCGGTATTAAGTAATGCACAACATTCCCATCAATTGACAATTCATAATGGTGAAACTTTTTCATCAGTGATATCGATTCCCACTATGACTGATGCATTTCACATGACACTTGCTGATTTTAGAAAGGCGGTTGAAAATAATTCGGGCGCCCAGGTTGAAGGAACTTTAGTTGCACCAATTGCCCCTGAAATCGAATTGTGGGGCGCTGGAGTTACCTACCTGCGATCACGCGATGCACGTAAAGAAGAGAGTGGCGTGCCTGATGTTTATCAGCGCGTCTATGAAGCAGATCGCCCCGAGCTTTTCTATAAGGGAAATTCCAAGCGCACTCGTGGGACAAAGGCGAATATTGGTATTCGTTATGACTCTCATGCTTCGGTCCCAGAACCTGAAGTTGCAATCTTTATTAATCGTCACAAAGAAATTATTGGCTATTCAATTTGTAACGATGTAACTGCGCGAAGTATTGAAGGCGAAAATCCGCTCTATCTATCGCAAGCAAAGATGTATGTCGGATCAACCGCCCTAGGCCCAGAAATGTCTCCATCATGGTTGGTTCCAACTCCGGCCGAGATGACGATAGATGCGACCATTATTCGAGCCGGAAAATCAATCTGGAACGCCTCCACTTCTCTGGCGGCCCTTAATCGCACACTCTCTGATCTCGTCGATTACTTATTTCGCTGTCAGAATTTTCCAGACGGTGTGATTCTTTCGACCGGAACTGGCATTGTTCCTCCCATGGATATCGCTCTCGCCGAGGGAGATGTCGTGGAAATTACAGTGGCTGGGATTGGAACACTTTCCAATCCAGTCGTCGTCATTCCAGAGTCGCCCCAGGATTAATAGGACTAACAGGAGAAAAATGTCGAAGATCGTTGCGTGGACCCAGTGGTCAGATCTCCCTGCTATTGATGGCGTTGATCTTCGCAATCCCACAAATTTCCCACTAGAGAGTAGTGATCTCTCGCAAATCGAATTTTATGTACCTACTTATATGTCAGGTAAAAAAGGTTTGGATTTTGTGCCAGCAATGCCCAATCTCAAATATCTCCAGATGCCAAATGCTGGCTATGACGATGCGATGGCATATGTGCGCCCTGGTATGACAATGTGTAATGCCACCGGCGTACACGATGATTCGACTGCTGAATTAGCAGTGGGATTGGCACTCGCTTCCCGCCGCGGCTTCGCTGAATTCGCCAAAGATCAAGCATCTGCGACATGGAACCATCGCCGCTTCTCATCATTTAGCGATAGCAAGATCGGAATTATTGGATTCGGCTCAATTGGCCAGACGGTGGCGAAAAATCTTGCTGGTTTCACTGTCGAGATAGTCGCTTTCTCAAAATCTGGTCGCGATGGCTCACTCAAGATCGATCAACTCGATCAACACCTACCTACTTTAGATATCGTAATTTTGATTCTTCCGCTTAATGCCGAGAGCAAGCATATGTTTGACGCTCGTCGCTTAGCGCTCATGAAAGATGGCGCACTGATCGTGAATGTTGCGCGCGGACCCATCATTGATACCGATGCGCTAGTTGCCGAATTAAATAGCGGACGACTAAACGCTGCACTTGATGTCACTGATCCAGAACCACTTCCGAGTGATCATCCACTCTGGAAAGCGAAGAATCTCTTGCTCTTGCCTCACGTTGGCGGGGATAGCACTGCATTTGAATCGCGCGGTCGCAAGCTGGTCACAGCGCAGCTTCATTTATTAATTTCTGGAAAATCTCTAAATAACATCATTGTCGATGGAACAAAGTAGGGAGCAATCATGAGAATCGATTCACATCACCACGTCTGGGATCTCTCGGTACGTCCACAAGATTGGATGGTCGGTGAGGGACTCGATGCGGTTAAGCGAAACTTCAGTATGGATGATTTTCGAGCTAACTCTGCCGGTACTGGAATTGAGAAAACCGTCATCGTCCAGACTGTTATGAAATATGTCGAAACTCCAGAATTCTTAGAGCTCGCCACAAAGGATGATTACATTGCAGGAGTTGTGGGATGGCTTGATATCGGCACAGCGGATGCGATCTCACATCTCGAGGAATATGAAACTTTGCCGGGACACGAATATTTAGTTGCAATTCGGGAAGTTGCGCACGATTTACCCGATGATAATTTCTTAGCGCGCCCTCAAGTAATTGCGAATGTACGCGAGCTTGGAAAGCGTGGCTATGCCTATGACTTACTTACTAAGACTCCTCATATGCGCGCTGCTATTGAATTAGTTAAAGCAGCACCTGATACCCAATTTGTCATCGACCATATCTCTAAGCCCCGTATTGCAGAAGGCGTAATGGAGCCATGGGCCGAGATGATTAAGGAATTGGCTGCATTCCCAAATACGGTCTGCAAAGTTTCAGGACTCACGGTAGAGGCCAAGTGGGATAGCTGGAAAACCAGTGATTTCCGCCCCTATACCGATATTTTGCTCGAGCACTTTGGTCCATCGCGATTAATGTTTGGTAGCGATTGGCCAGTCTCGCTGCTCGCATCTACTTATCAAGAGGTAGTCACACTCGCCGAGGAGTTAACAGCTTCACTCTCGGAATCTGAGAAGAATGATTTTTGGAGCGGAACCGCAATTCGCGCTTATGGATTAGATCTAGGAGCAAAGTAAATGAGAAGCGCAGCCTGGTACGGTGGAAATGATCGAGATGCATATCTCCATCGGGCATGGATGCGCCGCGGAAATCCCGATACCGCTTTTGAAGGTAAGCAACCTCAAATTGCGATTATCAATACTGCATCGGATTTATCTCCCTGCAATGCCCACCTCAATGAGGTCGCGCAATTTGTGAAAGATGGAATTTGGGCGGCTGGTGGCGTTCCTTATAACTTACCGATGATCTCTCCGGGTGAGACCAATGTTCGCCCTACTGCGATGTTGTATCGCAATATTGCGGCGATGGCCACCGAAGAAATGATTCGCGCCAATCCCGTCGATGGCGTTGTTTTACTTGGTGGTTGTGACAAAACAATCCCGGCACTTCTCATGGGCGCAGCATCAGTAAATCTTCCGGCAATCGCGATTTCTGGCGGGCCAATGCTCAACGGCACATTCCGCGGAAACACTTTGGGATGCGGCACTGATGTCTGGAAATACTCCGAAGATGTACGCGCTGGAAAAATGTCGCAGGAAGATTTCACCGCCTCTGAAAAATCAATGATTCGCTCCAAAGGACATTGCAACACCATGGGTACAGCATCCACCATGGCATGCATGGCCGAATCACTCGGAATGACACTTCCTGGATTGGCTGGCACACCCGCAGCTGATAGTCGATTGCTCGAGATGTCACACCTAACTGGTCGCCGAATTGTTGAAATGGTTTACGAAGATCTCAAGCCATCGGACATCATGACTCGTGGTTCATTCGTTAACGCGATCGTTGCACTTGCAGGAATTGGTGGATCTACCAATGCGGTTGTGCACTTACTTGCAATTGCGGGTCGCGTCGGAGTCGACCTCACACTTGATGATTTCGATGAGATTGGTTCACATATTCCGCTGCTCGTTAATCTCCAACCAGCTGGCAAGCACTTGATGGAAGATCTCTTCCGCGCTGGTGGATTACGCGCAGTATTGAAAGAACTTCAAGGAAGCCTTGATCACAAAGCCATCAACGTGACAGGCAAGCCACTTGTTGATTCATTACAAAACGCAGAAATCTTTGATGAAGGCGTTATTTCACGCCTTAATACGCCACTTCAAAATGATGCGGGCATTGCGATTCTCTATGGAAATCTCGCACCGCTAGGCGCAGTCATCAAGCCGGCTGCTGCAAGTCCCGCCCTCCTTAAGCATCGCGGCCCAGCCGTTGTCTTTGAGAGCATCGAAGATTTCCATAAGCGCATCGATGATCCGGATTTGGATGTCACCAAGGATTCAGTTCTTGTACTTCGCGGATGCGGCCCCAAGGGTTATCCGGGAATGCCGGAAGTTTCTAACATGGCTATTCCTAAAAAATTATTGGAGCAAGGGGTTACTGATTTAGTCCGAGTATGTGATGGCCGCATGTCCGGAACTGCTTATGGCACTGTCGTTTTGCATGTTGCACCAGAAGCTGCAGCAGGTGGGCCACTTGGACTTATTAAGAATGGTGACATGATCATTCTTGATGTAGAAGCCCGCGAATTATCAATCGATATCTCCGACGACGAGCTCGCTGCTCGCACGCTTCCCGAATCTACTCGTAGTGCCTTTGCTGCACCTGCGCGCGGATGGGAACGTCTTTATGTCGATCACGTCCAACAAGCTAATCTCGGCGCTGATTTAGATTTCCTTCTTGGAAAATCTGGATCTNCCGTTCCCCGCGAATCCCACTAGTTAGGTAATCATGAGCGTTCAATCTGTTAACCCACGCACCGGCGAAGCATTCGGTCCAGTATTTGACGATAGTTCTCCAACACAAGTTGATGGCGCCGTCGGTGGCGCAGTTGCATCTTTCCCAGCGTGGTCGACTAGTTCGCCTTCCGTACGAGCACTAGCGCTTAACGCTGTGGCAGATGCCCTCGATGCAAATATTGAATCACTTGTCGAGATTGCAGATCTGGAAACCGGACTTGGTAAGCCACGTTTAACTGGCGAAGTTGGGCGCACCACATTCCAGATTCGCCAATTTGCAGACGCTATTACTCGTGGTGATTTCATTGCGCCACACGTTGATGCCGCAGTAGATGCACCACTTCCGGCCGGACATCCAGAACTTCTCCGTACCACAGTTGCAATTGGCCCAGTCGTAGTATTTGGCGCTTCTAATTTTCCTTTTGCATTTAGCGTCTTAGGTGGCGACACCGCATCAGCACTTGCTGCTGGATGCACTGTTGTAGCAAAAGCGCACCCGGCGCACCCCCAAACTTCCCAAAAAGTTTTTGAAATTGCATCTGCAAAATTGCCACACGGCGTTCTCTCATTAGTTCATGGCGTAGAAGCTGGAAAATCACTACTACACGATCACCGCATTACTGCAGGAGCATTCACTGGATCTCGCGCTGGTGGCCGCGCACTATTTGATCTCGCCAACAAGCGCGATACTCCCATTCCTTTTTATGGCGAGCTCGGCAGTGTTAATCCCGTTGTGGAATTAAAGGGTGGTGCGACGGATTCGCCCGCATTTGCTACCACTTACTTAGATTCACTTCTCTTGGGTAATGGCCAGTTCTGCACTAATCCATCGATTCTCTTTGCACCAGATGGTTGCACCATACTTCCGGAAATTAAATCTCAGATTCTCGAGCGCGAGGCGGGTGTATTCCTCAGCAAAGCCACGAAGGATTTGCACGATAAGAATCGCGCGCACCTTTCGACACTGATCGATGGTGAAGTATTTACTGGTAAGAATTCTTCGACTTCTGGTTTTACATCTGCCCCACAAATCTTTGTTGCACCTATCACTTCCGTGAAGCCCGAGGCGCTCACTGTCGAAGCCTTTGGCCCGACTGGTTTAGTTCTTACCTTTAACGATGTCGATGAATTGATTGCCACATTGCACAAAATGGAAGGTGCGCTCACTTCATCTATCTTTGCTCCCGCTGATGATCCAGACGTTATTCGCGTCAGCAAAGTATTAGCCGGAATGTCTGGCCGAGTTTCATTTAACGCCTGGCCCACCGGTGTTGCAGTAACTGCTGGCCAGAATCACGGCGGCCCTTATCCGGCATCTACTTCGCCACTTCACACATCTGTCGGTTTATCTGCAATCACTCGCTTCTTGCGTCCAGTGACTTTCCAAAGTTTTCCAAAAGCAATTCAGAGTTCAGTCATCACCAATCAGGAAGGCAAGTAAATGCGTATCGCCCGTTTAGGAGCATTTGAATCCGAGAAGCCTGCTGTCATTGTCTCTGACACAGAAGCTGTATTTGTTGATGATGTCATTAAGGATTGGAACCGAGTAGAACTTGAGAATGGCGCACTTTCGAAAGTTAAGGCACTTGATCTCACATCACGTCCTAAAGTAAAAATTGCCGATTACCGCCTTGGCTCCCCTGTTGCACGTCCAACTAAAGCGATCTGTGTGGGATTGAATTACTTGCAGCACGCTAAGGAAACTGGTGCTACACCGCCCGAGGAGCCAATCATTTTCATGAAAGCCCCGGACACTGTTGTAGGTGGCTTTGATGACATCATCGTTCCACCGGGATCGCTCAAGACAGATTATGAAGTTGAGATCTGTGTTGTGATCGGAAAGAACGCTTTGTATCTGGATTCTCCAGATCAAGCACGCGAACACATTCTTGGTTACACCATTTCACAAGATGTCTCCGAGCGTCATTGGCAGATCGAACGCAGCGGCCAATGGGTGAAGGGAAAGTCATTCCCAACCTACAACCCAGTTGGGCCATGGATTGTTACTACCGATTCATTTGAACCTGATGATGTTCGCTTGTGGTGTTCGGTCGATGGTGAGATGCGCCAAGATTCGCGTACCTCAGATTTAATTTTCGGTATTAATCATTGTGTTTGGTATATCTCGCAATTTATGGAGCTAAAAGCTGGCGACATCATTAACACTGGCACACCGCAAGGTGTTGGCATGGGACACAACCCCACCAAGTATTTATTAGGTGGCGAAGTAGTTGAGACTGGGATTGATGGAATCGGTGTGATTAAGTCACAGGTAAAGAACTACAAGAAGTCTTAGCCAAGAGGGCAATTGGCTCCTGCTTTACATTTGTATCGAGCGGAGACGAAGAGATTTGAACTCTTGAAGGGTTTTACCCCTTACCTCGTTAGCAGTGAGGCGCACTCGACCGGGCTATGCGACGTCTCCAAGTG
>JGI24890J29729_1000013_pt1 | contig 206350 bp, 175 predicted proteins | sample FreactcultureFD7_FD_29729 | JGI IMG/M metagenome (IMG submission 29729) | reverse complement strand
GATACCGCCGTTGAAGCCCTCGACGACGCCGACCCCACCAACGACCCCACCCAGCACACCATCACCATCACCGAAGACGACACAGAGCAAGACGACGACGACGACGAACCAGCACAGCACGATGAGCACGACGAGGATCCGAACCACCACGATAACTGAGTGAATCCTCTATGCTGACAATCGAATCCCTTTCATTCGATGGTTAGTCTGAGCAGCAATCGGTGCTCTGGAGGACATGGTGTTAATAGAAGCGACGACGCTGTCCAAGGTCTACGGCTCTCGTGTGGTCGTGAACCAGCTCAGCTTTGCCCTCGAACCCGGCAAAATTACTGGTTTTCTCGGGCCCAACGGTGCCGGTAAATCGACAACGATGTCGATGATGTTGGGGCTGGCACGGGGCAAAGGGGAAACTTTTTTTGACGGGAAGCCCTACAAGACTCTCAAGGATGGACCCCGACGGGTTGGAGCCTATCTTGGGCCGGGCTCCTTTCATCCGCGTCACACAGCGCGGGAGCACCTTCGAATTTCGGCGTTCACCCGAGGGATTTCCCTCGCTCGTGTCAAGCAAGTTCTTGAGCTGGTCGGTCTCACTTCCGCTAGCTCAATCAGGATCAAGGGCATGTCAACAGGAATGCTGCAAAAGCTCGGGATTGCAACGGCATTATTGTCTGAACCCGAGGTCCTCATCCTCGATGAGCCGGCAAATGGGCTCGACCCGCAGTCGGTGCAGTGGCTCCGCAGCTTCCTGCAAGATTTTGCTAAGTCGGGTAACACCGTCCTCCTCAGTAGTCACCTCATTCACGAGATTGCTCAGTTCGCCGATAACCTCCTCGTCATCGCTCAGGGTGAGCTCATTGCATCCGAATCCCTCGACGCGTTTCTCAAACGCCAGAAGCCCTCTGGTTTCCGTGTCCGTACTTCTCACGTTGACGCCTTCGCTGAGGTGTTGACAAGCAATGGGGTGGAGCACAGTCGGGTGAGTGAGGACGTGGTGGAGGTCCGCAGTGAAAAGAGCACGAAGTTCATCAAGCTCGCGATGGACCGAGACATCGAGATATTTGAGATCCAACCTGTCGGGTCAAACCTCGAGGACATCTTCATTGAGCTGACCTCCGACCGAAACGACTACGTTGCCGAACTGCCATCCGGAAACATCGGAAAGAAAGGGATGAGTCGTGGTTAACGCTCTTCGCTACGGGCTCGTGAGCTTTCTGAAACTCAGCAAGCCGTTCTTGTTTCTTCTCATTAGCGCCATAGTGCTTTTCTGCGTGGTCGAACTTTCACAGGTTGCTGTGGGGCTTGTCAATCAGATTCAACTTCAATTGGGGGCACCAAGTGCCATCGATCCGGAGTTGTTCCGCGGACTAAGCGTTTTTGGGGCTCAAGCCACCGTGATGAACGCGCTCTTCTTGTTCTTCCTTTCTATCCCCGTCGCCGGTCAGTTCGCCCAGGAATACAGATTCAACATGCTGGCGAACACCTTCCTCATGGCGCCGAACCGGTACGCCGTCTTCTTCAGCAAGACCACCTTCGCTTTGCTCTACGTCGTAGTGTCCCTTGGCTTGCTCTCCTTGGTGTTGCCACTAATTGGGCCAGTGCTCCCACTCAAACTTCTGGCAGATGGCACGGCGACTGCCAGTCCGGTCTTCGCAACCAGCGCCAACATCGCGTGGACGATGACCTTTGAGGATTCATGGTGGCGCGTGCTGCTGTACGTCCTTGGCTACATGGCGATTGTGATCGGCATCTCCATCATCACCAGGAGTCAAACCCTCGGTGCGCTACTGCCGTTCTTTTACCTGGGGCTAGTGGAAACAGTGGCAGCGTTTGCTGATTTCCTCGTCGCCCAAAACCAGATTCAGGCGAACTGGATCCCCGAGCAGCTGAGGTTCTTCAGAAACGGTCAAGCGTGGATCAACCATGATGCCGCTTTCCCCCACGCCGGTCTCATCTACTTTGGAGGATGCCTCGTTCTCCTCGCGGTGAGCTTGGTTCTCTTCGTGCGGCGCGATACGAAAGTGTAGGACTAGCCGCCCCCGAGCACCTTGGTGATGCGCTGGAGGCTGACAGCCTCGGCGGTTGGCAGGTGTTGAGCGAAGAGGGAGACCCGGAGCTCTTCGAGCATCCAGCGGGCCTTGCGCAGGTGCGCGGGAGCATTGGAAGGCAACGGCAGGTCTCCGCCGGCAGAGACATAGCGCTGGGTGGCTTCCTGGACTTCGCCGAGCCAGACCCGGTCGCGGCCGACGTTGTCGGCGAGGCGCTCGAGGCGGTGGCTGAGCGCGGCTAGGTATACGGGCATCCGGCGCAGCTGCGTGGTGCCGGTGGCGGAGATGAAACCGCGATAGACGAGGTTGCTGAGCTGTTCCCGGGCATCCGCCAGCGGGGAGATGAGCGCGAGGCTACTGGTGGCCGAGATGGCTTTTTCGGCGACGCGCGCTGCCCCGAGGATGGCACTGGTGAGGCTCACGGTGTGAAACAGGGCGTCGACGATCTGGGCGGAAACGGCATCCCGGGCGGCCTCGAACTGCGAGCGGGTGAAGATGGCGCGATCGCCAACCACGGCATCGATACACGCTCCCATGGCGTCGTCGAAGAGNTCGGCGGTCGAGCGGTAGGGGCTCGTAGCGAGTGCCAACTTCTCGGCGGTGGTGAGGTGCTCTTGCACGTAGCTGGTGGGGGAGGGGATGGCGAGTTGGAGCATCCGGCGCACGCCTGCCCTCATCGCGCGGCCCTGCTCTTCGGGAGTGGCCATGAGTTTGATCGACACGCTGGTTCCGGCGTCGACCAGCGCGGGGTAGGCCCGAACCACGCCGGTGCCGTGCTTCGTGTCGAGCACGGTGGGGAGGGAGTCGAAATCCCACGTGGTGAGACCGGTTCGTTCGAGAGCGTTGGGGGCGAGCGTGACAGTGGCCTTCGCAACCGACTCGCGCGCCCTCGTGGTCAGCTTGAGCCGAAGCGACGACAGGTCTTTGCTGCTCGCGAGGGGCTTGCCCTGATCATCAAGCACGCGGAAGGTAGCCCGAAGGTGCGGGGGGATGCGGTCGAGGTCGAAGTCGGCGGCATCCACGGGGGNGTAGGTGAGGCTGCGGATCTGTCTGGCCAAAAACTCGGTGAGGGGGAGTTCGTCGACATCCGCGTCAGCAGGAATGGCGTCGATCAGTTTGCGGGCCCAGTCGTTGGCGGGCACCACGTTGCGACGGATCGCCTTCGGTAGCGACTTGATGTGGGCGGCCACGAGCTCCTCGCGAACGCCCTCGACGAGCCAATCGAAGCCGACCGAACGGATGGCGGCGAGCAGCGGCAACGGGATGTTGACCGTCACCCCGTCGTCTTCGGCTCCCGGCTCAAAACGGTAGGTCAAGGCGAGTTGCTGGTCGCCCTGCACCCAGGTAGAGGGGAAGGTTGCCTCAACCGGAGCGGTCTCCTCGGTTTCGGGCTCGACCTCCACGAGATCTTCCTTGACCATGGTGAGGAGGTCGGGCGAATCCGCCCGCGCCTTGCGCCACCAGGTCTCGAACGACTTTGTTGACGAAACATCCGCCGGAATTCTGCGGCTGTAGAAGTCGACGATCGCCTCGTCGTCGAAGAGGATGTCGCGACGCCTCGTACGCTCCTCGATCTCCGCCAGTTCTTGGCGCAGCGCTCGGTTGGCGCGGTCGAAGGCGGTGAGGCGACGGTCGATGCGACCTAAGTCCCAGTCGCCGTCGACCAGCGCATTGCGGATGAAGAGATCGCGGGCGTAGGCGGGGTCGATGCGGGAGAACTGGATACGGCGCTTGGCGACGATTGGTAGCCCGTACAACGTGACTCGCTCGTCGGCGACGACCGAACCCTGCTTCTTTTCCCAGCGCGGTTCGGAGTACGTCTTCTTCACCAGATCNCCTGCGAGGGCTTCGGCCCACGCGGGGTCGATGGCGGCGTTCATGCGAGCGAACAACCTGCTGGTCTCGACGAGTTCGGCGCTCATCACGGCCGCCGGCTGCTTCTTGGCAAGGGTCGAGCCGGGGAAAATTACGAAGCGCGATTGCCGGGCGCCGACATAATCCTTCTTGGCGACGTCTTTCATGCCGATGTGGCTGAGGAGGCCGGCCAAGAGCGAACGGTGGATGCCATCGGGGTTGACCGAGGGCTCGCCGAGGGTCAGATCGAGTTGCTTGGTGAGGCGCGAAAGCTGGCGGTAGACGTCTTTCCACTCGCGCACTCGCAAAAAGTTGAGGTACTCGCTCTTGCACAGGCGACGGAACTGGCTGCTGCTCAGCTCGCTCTCTTTCTCGCCGAGATAGTTCCAGAGGTTGAGGAGCGAGAGAAAATCGCTGGTCGGATCGTTGAAGCGGGCGTGGGCCTGGTCGGCTTGCGTCCTCTTTTCGAGGGGGCGTTCGCGAGGGTCTTGAATGCTCAGCCCGGCGACAATCGCCATTACCTCGCGAGTGGTGGAGTGCTCCCGGGACGCAATGATCATGCGACCGAGGCGCGGGTCAATCGGGAGCTGAGCGAGCTGCCGGCCGATCCGGGTGATGCGGGGGGTCGCTGTGGCGGGTGCGGTGCTGGCTGTGGCTGTGGCTGTGGCTGTGGCTGTGGCCGTTGCGGTGGGTGTGGCTGTGCCGGTAGCTCTGGTGCTCTTCGTGTTCGTGCCCGAATCAACGGCGCCAAGTTCGCGCAGCAGGTCGAGCCCATCCTTGACGCCCCGGGAGTCCGGCGGCTGTAGGAATGGGAAACGCGCGATGTCGCCGAGCCCGAGGGAGATCATCTGGAGGATGACGGCCGCGAGGTTGGTGCGCAGAATCTCCGGTTCGGTGAACTCGGGTCGCCTCGCGAAATCTTCTTCGCTGTAGAGGCGGATAGCGATACCGTCGCTCGTGCGACCACTCCGGCCGGAGCGCTGGTTGGCCGAGGCTTGGGAGATCGCTTCAATCGGGAGGCGCTGAATCTTGGAGCGCACGCTGTAGCGCGAAATACGCGCGGTGCCGGCGTCGATAACGTAGCGGATGCCCGGCACGGTGAGGCTCGTCTCGGCGACGTTGGTCGCCAGCACGATCCGACGGCGACTGCCGCCCGCGGCGTTGCCACCCCCGCTGCCGCCCCCACTGCCACCGCGCTGAAAAACTTTGTGCTGGTCGGCGGCGCTCAGGCGACCGTAGAGCGGGAGGATCTCGGTGCCCGCGGCTATGGTGCCGGCAGAAACGCGGCCGCGCAGGGAGTCTTCGGCATCCCGGATCTCCGCCTCGCCGCTGAGGAACACCAGAACGTCGCCCGAACTTTCGCGAGCGAGCTCGTCAATGGCGTCGTTGATTCCCTGCAGGTAGTCGCGATCACCGGTGAGGGCACTGGCGCTCGGGTCGTCACCCAGTTCGTCAGACTCAACCACTTCGGCAATGAGCGGGCGGTAGCGAATCTCGACCGGGAAGGTGCGACCGGAGACTTCGATGATGGGGGCTGGCGTGCCATCCGCTCCGGAGAAATGCCGGGCAAAGCTCCCGGGGTCGATCGTCGCACTGGTGATGATGACCTTGAGGTCTGGCCGGCGGGGGAGGAGCTGTTTGAGGTAACCGAGCAGAAAGTCGACGGTGAGGCTGCGTTCGTGCGCTTCGTCGATGATGATCGCGTCGTATTTCTTGAGTTCACGATCTCTGTGAATCTCGTTGAGGAGGATCCCGTCGGTCATGAGCTTGATGCGGGTGTCTTTGCCCACGCGGTCGGTGAAACGCACCTGGTAGCCGACGAGTTCCCCCACCTCTTGGCCGAGCTCTTCGGCGATGCGCTCGGCGATGGTGCGAGCCGCAATGCGCCGGGGTTGGGTGTGACCGATGCTGGTGCGCCCCATTTCCAGCAACATCTTCGGAATCTGGGTGGTCTTGCCCGAGCCGGTGGCCCCCGCGACGATGACCACCTGGTTGTCGGTGATTGCACGCATGATGTCATCCCGCTGCTGGCTGACGGGCAGCTCAGGCGGGTAGGTGATGACGATCTCGGCTTCAGACATAGCCTTCAATCTTACGACGGGCAAGCCTGCCAGATTGGCGGCCCTCGGGAAGCACGGAACCCCCCAAACTTCTCAGTTTGAGGGGCTCTTCGCCGCACTGGTGTGGCGCTGGTTTCGCGTCGGCCTAGTGGTGAACTTCCTTTTCGGCACCGTGACCTGTGAGTGAGCGCACGTTCATCTCGGAGGCGATGACCGGGTTCTCCTTCTTTCCACCGGGCAAGATCGAGCCGAGGATCCCGAGCACAAAAGCGAGGGGGATTGAAATGATGCCAGGGTTGTTCAGCGGGAAGATGGCGAAATCTGCGCCGTGAATCATCGACGTCGGGGTGCCGGAGACAACCGGCGACAACGCGATGAGCACGATGGAGGAGATGAGTCCGCCGTACATGCTCCACAGGGCCCCGCGGGTGCGGAAACCCTTCCAGTAAAGCGAGTAGATGATCGTCGGCAAGTTGGCGCTGGCAGCAACCGCGAAGGCCAGGGCCACCAGGAAGGCGATGTTCTGCCCCTGAACCCCGATGCCGCCGGCGATGGCGAGCGCCCCAATGACGAGCACGGTGCGACGAGCCACCTTGACCTCACCATCGGGAGCGACCTTGCCGCGCTTGATGACGTTGGCGTAGATGTCGTGGGCAAACGACGTGGCCGCCGTGATGGTGAGCCCAGCGACGACCGCCAAAATGGTGGCGAACGCGATTGCCGAGACGATCCCCATCAGGATGGGCCCGCCGAGTTGCAGCGCGAGCAGGGGCGCCGCGGAGTTAACGCCACCGGGTGCTGCCTCGATGGCGGCGGGGCCGACCAAGACGAGCGCGCCGAAGCCCAAGACTAGGGTGAACAGGTAGAACAGCCCGATGAGCCAGATGGCCCAGACAACCGATTTACGAGCTTCCTTTGCCGTCGGAACGGTGTAGAAACGCATCAGCACGTGGGGCAAACCGGCGGTGCCCAAGACGAGAGCGAGTCCCAACGAAATGAAGTCGAGGGGGTTAGCGCCGTACTTGTGACCGGGAACGAGGGCGTCATAGGCGTTGGTCGGGAGCGCCAGCGTCATCTGCTGGGCCTGCGCCAGAAGTGACGACAGGTCGAACCCGTTGACCGCCAAGACCCAGACGGTCATGATGCCCGCACCGGCGATGAGCAAACCGGCTTTGATGATCTGAACCCACGTTGTGCCCTTCATTCCGCCGACGAGCACGTAGACGACCATCAAGGTGCCCACTACCGCAACAACGAGTGATTGCGCGAGGGTGTCGCTGATGCCGAGGAGGAGTGAGACAAGACCGCCTGCTCCCGCCATCTGCGCGAGCAGGTAAAAGAAACAGACCACGAGGGTGGAGATCGCGGCGGCGAGACGAACGGGGCGTTGGTGAAGGCGGAAGGAGAGGACATCCGCCATCGTGAACTTGCCGGTGTTGCGCATCAGTTCAGCGACCAAGAGCAGGGCGACGAGCCATGCCACGAGGAAGCCGATGGAGTACAGGAAGCCGTCGTAACCGCTGAGGGCAATCGCGCCGGTGATTCCAAGGAAGGATGCTGCTGAGAGGTAGTCTCCGGCGATTGCCATGCCGTTTTGGGTTCCCGTAAAAGAGCGACCCCCCGTGTAGTAATCGGCGGCCGACTTGTTGTTCTTGCTCGCGCGAATTACCACGAACATTGTGACCGCGACGAAGGCCACAAAAATGCTCATATTGAGCACGGGGTTGTTTTGATTGGTGCCCGTGCCAGTTACTGCGGCCACCGAGGTGACGCTGGAGAGGATCATGCTGACGCTCATGCGACACCTGCGTTCTGTTTCGCTTCGAGTTCGGCGCGGAGTTCCGCAGCGATCGGGTCAAGCTTCTTGTTGGCGTAACTCACATACCAAGAGGTGATGGCGAAGGTCGTCACGAACTGGAGGAGTCCGAGGATCAGGCCGATATTGATGACACCGATGACGGGCGTCCCCATCCATTCAGAGGCGTAGGTCGCGAGGATCACGTACAGCAGATACCAGACCAAAGCGGCAATGAGCACGGGAAAGACGAAACTTCGGTGGCTCTTCTTCAGCTCGACGAATCTCGGGGATTGTTCGAAAGCGGGATAGTCAATCGGTTGGTCTCGCTGCGGTGGGCTTTCTAGTTCGGACATAGGGACTCCTTGCCGTTCGTTGATGTTCGTGCCGGACGGGTGTGGCTGGTTTTGTTAGCTCAGGACTGTTTTGCCAGTTCGAGGGCTAGATCATCAAGAACGGTTGCATCCTCGATGGTCGGCGGGACGGTGAAGGGTTCTCCATCGACGATCTGGCGCATGGTTTTGCGCAGAATTTTTCCGGATCGGGTTTTCGGCAGGCGCTCGAGAACAACCACGTCGCGGAAGGATGCGACCGGCCCCACCTTCTCGCGAACCAAGGCCACAAGCTCGCCACACAACACGGCCTTGTCGATGACGACCCCGGCTTTGAGAGTCACGAAGCCGCTCGCGCGCTGACCCTTGAGTTCGTCTTTCACCCCGATAACCGCACACTCAGCGACAGCAGGGTGCCCGGCGAGGGCTTCCTCTAACTGGCCGGTGGAGAGGCGGTGCCCAGCGACGTTGATGACGTCGTCGGTGCGGCCCATCACAAACACGTAGCCGTCTTCGTCGATGAAGCCCGAGTCGCCGGTAGCGTAATAGCCGGGAAAGACCTGCAGGTAGGACTGTTCGAAACCGTCGGGGCGACCCCACAGGCCGGCAAGGGCGCCAGGGGGGAGTGGCAACCTAATCGCGATGTTGCCTTCCTTGCCGGCCGCAACGGGCGCACCCTTTCCATTTACGATCGCTAGCTGGTAACCGGGAACCGGAACGGTGGAGGAGCCGGGCTTGATCTCGAGGGGCGCGAGGCCGCGAAGGTTCGCCGTGATGGGCCAGCCGGTCTCGGTTTGCCACCAGTGATCCACCACCGGGCAGTGAAGTCCGTCGTTGGCCCAGTGGTAAGTCTCGGTATCGAGGCGCTCTCCAGCGAGGAACAGGGTGCTCAGGCTGGAGACGTCGTAGCGGGGGAGTTCGAGAAGGTCAGGGTCGACCCGGCGGATAGCCCGCAGAGCGGTCGGGGCAGTGAAGAGCACCTTCACCTTGTGCTCGTCGACGATTCGCCAGAAAGCTCCAGCATCCGGGGTACCAACCGGCTTACCTTCGTACAAAACCGTGGTGGCACCGACAAGAAGGGGGGCATAAATGATGTAGGAGTGACCGACAACCCAGCCCACGTCGGACGCCGTCCACATCACGTCACCGGGCCCAACGTCGTAGAGGTTGGTCATGCTCCACGCGAGCGCGACCGCGTAACCTCCGTTGTCTCGAACGATCCCCTTAGGGCTGCCGGTGGTTCCGGAAGTGTAAAGAATGTAGAGCGGATCGGTGGCGGCGACCGTGACTGGGGCTACCGGGGTCGCCGCCGCCATCTGGTCGTCCCAAGTGAACCAGTTGACCGGGGACGCCGAACCGCGCGTGTTGTTGGGGGTGCCGGCGAGGTCGCTGGCAACGTCGCGGGCAAAGTCCGCGGCGAGCCCGGCCACATGGCGGCGTTCCTTCACGATGACGGTGCGGATCGAACCCTTTGAGAGTGCGAGGGCTTTCTGCACGATCGGGAGGTATTCGACGGTGCGCCCGGGTTCCAAGCCACCGGAGGCTGTGACCATCACTGTCGGGGTGGCGTCGTCGATGCGCACGGCGAGCTCATTCGCGGCAAAACCGCCGAACACCACGGAGTGCACAGCGCCGAGACGCGCGCAGGCGAGCATCGCGATTAACGCTTCGGGGATCATCGGGAGATAGATGATGACGCGGTCACCCTTGGTCACGCCCTGAGTGGTGAGTACTCCCGCGAAAAGGCTGACCTCGGCCAGAAGCTCGTTGTAGCTGAACTGCTTCTTGACGCCGGTCATCGTGGAGTCGTAGATGAGGGCCGTGGTGTCACCGCGGCCAGCCAACACATGACGATCCAGAGCGTTGAAACAGAGGTTCAGTTCGGCGCCGGGAAACCAGCGAGAAACGGGGGCGGCGCTGTCATCGAGCGCCAGAACAGGCGGTGTGACCCAGTCGATTGCTGACGCAGCATCCAGCCAAAAGGAGGCGGCATCGGTGGTGCTCGCGTCGTAGACGTCGCGGTATTCACGTGTGTTGTGCGCCATGCGTCCGACTCCCCGATGAGTAGTGACTGCTCAACCCTGAGCGATCCTGTAGGCGCTACTGTATACATAGATTAGAAAAACGCGCAAGAAACCCGCAAGTATTGCGGTTGAATGTTATTCTCTGTATACATTAACTACGCCCGCGACGGAGTGAGGAGAGCACAATGAAGGCCAGCGATCGCGCCTATCGCGTGCTTCTTGCGGAGATTGTGGACGGCACTCTTCCCCCAGGTACAGCGCTCGGTGAGGTGGAGCAGTCCACCCGGCTGGGGGTTTCGCGCACTCCGATCCGCGAAGCTCTCTCGAGGCTCACCGCCGACGGCCTTGTTGAACCGCAGGCTGGTCGCGGCCTCATCGTGACCGAAGTCTCGCTCGATAACATCACGGAGTTGTACGAACTCCGGGGAGCGCTCGAAGAGCAAGCCGCACGGCTTGCCGCCCAGCGTGGCAACCCGAAGAAGTTTGTTGCCCTCGCTGGCGCCTTCGAATCAATGACGAAGCTCGCGATCATGGGAACCGACGACATCAAGGCCTACTACGCCCTCAATAGCCAGTTCGATGAGGCCATCGATGAGGCCATCAAGAATGCATATCTTGTGGGAGCGCTCCGCACCGTGCGGATGCACCTGGCGCGAGTGCGCCGCATCGCCAAAGACAACCCCGAGCGCTTGCGAGAGGCGGCTAGAGAGACCCTGCTGGTTCTCGAAGCCATCATTGCGGGGGATGCTGCGCTCGCCGCACATGCAACCCACGTTCATCTTCATCGAAGTTTGACCAACATTCGGGCAACAGCCCCGACGCACCTGACAGAAAACGGGATCGCGAATCCCAGAAAAGGAACCGACCATGAAGCTCCATAAGGTTCGGGTTTACCGCAGCGAAGAAACCCTTGAGCGCGCTGATCAGCTCGCCTGGAAGATCGCCGAAGTCGCGGCAGATCCGGTGGCCGTTACGGCTGAAGTGACCGAGATGGTCATCAACCGCCTGATCGACAACGCTTCAGTGGCAACAGCCTCCCTCACCCGCAAGCCCGTCGTCTCGGCGCGCTCGCAAGCACTCGCCCATCCGGCATCTACCGGCGGCAAGGGTGCCAACGTGTTCGGGGAAGATCAGGCCACCAGGGTTTCGCCCGAGTGGGCAGCCTGGGCCAACGGTGTCGCCGTGCGCGAACTCGACTACCACGACACTTTTCTGGCCGCCGAGTACTCTCACCCGGGCGACAACATCCCTCCGATTCTTGCCGTGGCTCAGCACGTCGGAACGACCGGTCACGACCTCGTTCGCGGTATTGCGACCGGCTATGAGATCCAAGTTGACCTCGTGAAATCTATCTGCCTACACGAGCACAAGATTGACCACGTCGCCCACCTCGGCCCATCGGCGGCCGCCGGAATCGGCACCCTTCTAGGGCTGAGCCCCGAAGTAATCTTCCAGGCCATCGGCCAGGCATTGCACACCACTACCGCGACTCGCCAGTCACGCAAGGGCGAGATCTCCAGCTGGAAGGCCCACGCCCCGGCGTTCGCGGGCAAGATGGCGGTCGAAGCAATTGACCGGGCGATGCGCGGCGAGACTAGCCCGACCCCCATCTACGAGGGTGAAGACGGCGTGATCGCCTGGATGCTCGATGGCCCCACTGCCGCCTACGAGGTTCCGCTGCCAGAGCGTGGCGAAGCCAAGCGCGCCATCCTCGACACTTACACAAAAGAGCACTCCGCGGAGTACCAAGCACAGGCGCTTATTGACTTGGCACGCAAACTCCACCGAGAACACCCCGAACTTGGCCAGGGCGAGAATATTGCCTCTGTCGTCATTCATACGTCACACCACACGCACTACGTGATCGGCTCGGGCGCCAACGACCCGCAGAAGTACGACCCCACCGCGAGCCGCGAAACCCTCGACCACTCCATTCCCTACATTTTCACCGTCGCACTCCAGGATGGCTCATGGCACCACGTCGACAGCTACGCCCCCGAGCGCGCCAAGCGTGCCGACACCGTCGCGCTGTGGAACAAGACCACCACCCGCGAGGATGCCGCCTGGACCAAGCGTTACCACTCCATCGACCCGGCCGAGAAAGCATTCGGCGGCCGAGTGGAGATCACCCTCACCAACGGAACGGTGATTGTCGATGAACTGGCCGTCGCTGACGCGCATCCACTGGGCGCCAAACCGTTCTCCCGTGAGCAGTACATCGGCAAGTTCCGCACCCTCGCCGACGGCGTTCTCGAACAGACCGAGATCGAGCGGTTTCTCGAACTCGTTCAGCGGGTTCCCTCGCTGACCGCCGAAGAGCTTTCCGGGCTCACCGTCAGAGCCAAGCCCGGACTGTTCGCCTCCATTGCCACCCCGAAGGGCCTCTTCTAATGCTGTACACCACGGTCNCCCCCGCCGAGAAGCGCCGCCTATTTCGTGAGGCCCTCGCCGCCGGGAAACTCCTGAGCTTTCCCGGAGCTTTCAACCCGTTGAGCGCGCGCCTTATCGAAGACAAGGGTTTCGACGGCGTCTACATTTCTGGGGCCGTCATCAGTGCCGACCTCGGGCTGCCGGACATCGGCCTGACCACGCTCACCGAGGTCGCTGGCCGCGCGCAGCAAATCTCCCGCATGACCAACCTGCCGACCATCGTCGACGCCGACACCGGGTTTGGTGAGCCAATGAACCTCGCCCGCACGGTGCAAACCCTCGAGGATGCTGGCGTTGCCGGGCTCCACGTCGAAGACCAGGTCAACCCGAAGCGCTGTGGTCACCTCGACGGCAAGGCTGTGGTCGACACTGCGACCGCCGCCAAGCGCATCCGGGCCGCCGTCGATGCACGTCGTGACAGCAACCTGCTGATCATCGCGCGCACCGACATCCGCGCCGTCGATGGCTTGCAGGCTTCGATCGATCGGGCGAAAGCATTAGTGGATGCGGGAGCAGACGCGATCTTCCCTGAGGCGATGGCCGACCTCGGCGAATTCGCCGCCATGCGCGCCGCAATCGACGTGCCGCTGCTCGCGAACATGACAGAGTTCGGGAAGAGCGAGCTCTTCACCCACCAGCAGCTCGCCGACGTGGGCATGAACATCGTGATCTATCCGGTCAGTTTGCTTCGCAGCGCAATGGGAGCTGCCGAGCGTGCCCTCGACACCCTTCGCTCAGCGGGCACCCTCATGCCGGTGGTCCCGGAAATGCAAACTCGGGCCCGTTTGTACGAATTGCTGGACTATGAGGGCTACAACACGTTCGATAGTGGTGTGTTCAATTTTGTGGTGCCCGGAACCGTCACGAGTGATTCCTCTGCCACCGAAACGAAGGAGTAGCTCATGACCGAGACGGAAATCAGGAAAGGTCTTGCCGGGGTTGTCGCCGATGTGACAGCCATCTCCAAGGTCAATGCCGAAACAAATAGTCTGCTCTACCGGGGTTACCCGGTGCAGGAACTTGCGGCATCGAAGACCTTTGAAGAGGTCGCCTACCTGCTGTGGCACGGGGAGCTTCCGGATTCTCGCCAGCTTGCCGAATTCGAAACCCTCGAGCGCTCGCTCCGCGGTCTCGATGACCGGGTGAAGCGCGTCATCGACGATCTCCCTCTCACCAGCCATCCGATGGATGTGCTGCGCACTGCTGTCAGCGTTATCGGTGCAAATGATCCGGATGCCGCAATCGCGACCGCCGCCTCGAACCTCGAGAAATCGATCAAACTTTTCGCGCAGCTTCCCGCGGTGGTCGCCTACGACCAGCGTCGTCGCCGCGGTCAAGAACTGGTGGAGCCTCGAGAAGATCTGGGCTACTCGGCAAACTTCTTGCACATGACTTTCGGTGAACTGCCCGAACTCGTTGTGGTCTCCGCCTTTGACGTGTCAATGATCTTGTATGCCGAGCATTCCTTCAACGCGTCCACGTTCACGGCCCGCGTCATCACCAGCACTCTCAGTGACCTGTACTCGGCCGTAACCGGTGCGATCGGAGCGCTCAAAGGACCCTTACACGGCGGGGCAAACGAAGCTGTCATGCACGTCTTCGACGAAATCGGCACCGCAGCCAAGGCCGAGGCGTGGCTAGAGACGGCGCTCGCCGAGAAGCGAAAGATCATGGGCTTCGGCCACCGCGTCTACAAGAACGGAGACTCGCGAGTGCCCACCATGAAGGCAGCGTTGGACACCCTCGTGGAGTTCTATGGCCGCCCGGATCTTGCCGAACTCTATGACACCCTCGAAGCCGCGATGACCGAACGCAAGGCGATTCTGCCGAACCTCGACTATCCGAGCGGCCCGGCCTACCACCTGATGGGGTTCGACACCCTCACCTTCACGCCGCTGTTTGTGGCGGCCAGAATCACCGGTTGGACGGCTCACATTATGGAACAACTGGCGTCCAACGCGCTCATCCGCCCCCTCAGCGCGTATAACGGGGTCGACGAGCGTCACGTCTAACAGCTGTGGGGTGGCCGAGTGCCGGTGCCAGACCGGCGCGAGGCCACCTCGCTATTTCAGCGAGCTACCCGGCTGAGGTGTCGTGCTGCGCAGTCGTGCTGTGTGTGCGCGGCTGAGCCTCGCGTCACAGTTCGACGCGCACGCCTCGTGGGGTGGCTACCAGCAGGTCAGTTCCGGCGAATGCCGCAATCAGGTCGGCGCGAGTCTCCGAGAAGTGCTCCCAATCTTCGGTGTGCAGACCGACCACGATAGGGGCGCCCAAAATCTTCGCGGCAGCAAGCGCGTCGGCTGAGGTGAGGGTGAGCTGGCCGGTGATCTCGGGAACGCGGGCGGCGCCAGCGAAAAGGATCGCGATGTCGATGTGCGGGAAGCTCTCCGAAATCTGCTCAACCAGGGGCAGCGAGGCGTTATCGCCACTGACATAGATGGTCGGCTGGCCGGGGGCCTCCAGAATGAAACCGATGACCGGCCCCACGAGTGGCTCGCTACCGGGAGGGCCGTGCAGGGCGGGAACTGCCGTAACGGTGATGCTGAAATCTGCTGATTCACCGGTCGGGATCTCGTACGATTCGAAGGCATCGAGGCCAACAACACCGCCACCGAAGAGGTCGTTCGCCGCTTTGGCGGTGCTGAGAGTGAGGATGCCGCCCGCCAACAGCTCGAGCCCCTCATAGTCAAGGTTGTCCTGGTGCTCATGGTGGGAGAGTAAAACCAAATCCACCCGCCCGAGATCCGGCCGCGAGATTGCCGGCCCGACAGTCTTGACCAGAGTGGTGTCTCCGGGCTCGACGTACTCGCGCGGCGCGTCGAAAGTCGGATCGGTGATGATGCGGAGCCCGGCGTACTCGAGGAGCGCGGTGGGTCCGCCGATGAGGGTGATGGCTGTCGTAGGCACGAGCAAATCCTACGCGCGCATCATGCGGTTTGTGTGACGGCGACGGCGAGCGTGTTGACGTCGGCGGGCAGGTTGGCGTGGGCTGGCGCGAACAATGGTGCAGTGGCATCCGAAGCCCACTCGTTGAGGGAGCCATCGTAGATCGCGACGTTGTTGTGGCCGAGGAGCGTCAAAGCAAGGGCATCCGCCGCCGCTGCGATTCCTGCCCCACAGTAGGTGATGACTTGGCGTTCGCTGAGATCGGGGCCGAAGATCTGGCTCAGTTTCTCCGCTGGTAGAAAAGCGTTCGTTTCGCGGTTGACTAGGCGACCGGCCGGAATGCTTATGCTGCCGGGGATGTGACCGGCTCGTACACGATTTCCGGCACTGCCATCAAACTCTTTTGGCGGCAGGCCGCACACCAGCGCAGCGTCAATTTCACCGGCCGTCACCCGCTCGACGTGCTCTTTGCTGACCCAGAGCTCGGGGCGTTCGACGGCCGAGAATGTTGCGGGCTCCGGTTCGAGCTGCGTGGTCGTCACTTCGCGTTCTTCGGCGGTCCACTTGGTGAGGCCACCATCGAGCACTGCGGCCGTATCGAAACCGAAGCTTCGGAAGAGCCACCAGAGGCGGGCAGCCCACTGGCCGACCGAAGTGTCATAGATGACCACGGTCGTGTCCGTGCCGTTACCACTGCTAATGCCGAGGGCTCCGGCCGAGACCGCGAATTGCTCCGCGCTCGGTTTTGTGAAGGGGTGGTCGCCCTTCGGATCTGAGAACGCCCGGAACAGGTCGGCGAACACGGCACCGGGAATGTGGCCATCGGTGATGTAGCCCTCGAGCCCGCTGATCATGCGTGGACCCTGATCGGATGTGGCGGGCAACACGCTCGCGTCAAGAATGACCAGGTTATCGCTGCCGAGGTGGTCGGCGAGCCACTGAGTGGACACAGTTTGTGAGGTGAGGAGGGGGCCTGAGAAGGTCATTCCTCCACGCTAGCCGTCGCGTATGACAGTGAGGTTAAATCCTGACGTACGGCGTAATGCGGAGTGGGGTCCACCCCTCGACTTGCGAGTTCGGGTGTGGCGGAGCGGGTTTCCACTCTCGACTTGCGAGTTCGGCCCCTTCCGGACTCCGGGAAGGTGCGGAGCTCGCAAGTGCGGGGCGTGGAACGTTGGGAAGGTGCGGAACTCGCAACTCACGCGAGGGAGAGCGTCAGGGAAGCTACGGCGAGTTTGGGAAGGTGCGGAACTCGCAACTCGGGGAGCTGACCGCGCCGGGAGGCGCCTAGCGCACGACCTTGCGCGCGGAGATGACCCCGGTGTCGAAGCCGAGAAGGTGAAGTCCGCCGTGGAAGCGAGCGTGCTCGACCTTGAGGCAGCGGTCCATCACCACGGTGAGGCCCTTGCTTTCGCCGTACTCGGCAGCCTCCTGGTTCCAAATGCCGAGCTGAACCCAGACAACGGGAGCGCCCACGGCGAGCACGTCATCAATGACCGAAGGGATGTCGCTGGCCTTGCGAAACACGTCGACAATGTCGGGAACTTCCGGGAGCGACGCGAGATCGGGGTAGGCCTTGTGACCAAGGATGGTGTCAGCGTTCGGGTTGACGAAGTAGACGCGGTAGTCGCTGGACTGCAGCAGGTAGGTGCCGACGAAGTAGCTGGAGCGCGCGGCGTTGGGGGAGGCCCCGACGATCGCGATCGACTTGGCGGCGCGCAGGATTCCGAGGCGCTCTTTCGCGCTCGGGCCCACCCAAGTGCGCTGCGACTTGAGGAGCTTCGCAAGCGGAGAATCGGCGGGGATGTCGCAGCTGAGACCATTGGCCAGTTGCGTCGTTACGGTGGCGGTGGCGGTTGCTGCGCCGGCAGCCGTGGTCTCGGACATCAGTTGCCCTCCGTCGCGGCGGTGAGCGCCTGGTCGAGGTCGTACAGGATGTCATCAACATCTTCGATGCCGACGCTGATGCGCACCAGCCCCGGCAGAACCCCGCCGTCGAGGAGCTGCTGCTCGGTGAGCTGGGCGTGGGTGGTGGAGGCCGGATGAATCACCAGAGTCTTGGCATCACCGATGTTGGCGAGATGGCTGGCGAGGTCGACACCCTCGATGAACTTCTGACCGATCTCGCGACTGCTCTGGGTTCCGGTGCCGCGAACGCCGAAGCTGAACACCGAACCGGGGCCCTTGGGTAGGTACTTGAGAGCCCGGTCGTAGTGCTGGTGGGCCGGGAGACCTGCCCAGTTGACGAACTCGATGCGGGGGTCGGCGTCGAGCCACTCGGCGACAACGCGAGCGTTGTCGACGTGGGCTTGCAAACGGAAGGGCAGAGTCTCGACACCTTGGGCGAGAAGCCAGGCGGAGTGCGGGGAGAGGGCGGGGCCGATGTCGCGCAGTTGTTCGGCGCGAAGGCGGGTGAGAAACGCGTACTCGCCGAAGTTGCCGTGCCAGTTGAGTCCGCCGTAGGAGGGAACAGGCTGATCAAAGAGGGGGAAGTGCTCGTTGGCCCAGTGGAACCGGCCACTCTCAACGACGACACCGCCGAGGGTGGTGCCCGCGCCGCCCAAGAACTTGGTGGCGGAGTGCACGACGACATCGGCACCCCACTCGATTGGGCGTGCGAGGTAGGGGGTAGCGATGGTGGAGTCGATGATGAGGGGGATGTTGTGGGCGTGCGCGACATCGGCGAGCCCCGAGACATCCGCCACCTCGCCAGAGGGGTTCGCGACAATTTCGGCGAAAATCAGCTTGGTCTTATCGGTGATCGCGGCCGCGTAGTCGGCGGGGTCGCTGGAGTGCACGAACGTCGTGTTGACGCCGAAACGGCGGAGCGTGACATCCAGCTGCGTGATCGAACCGCCGTAGAGGCTGGCGGAGGCCACGATGTGGTCTCCGGCACCGGCGAGCGCGGCGAAGGTGATGAACTGGGCGCTCAAACCGCTGGCGGTGGCGACGGCGCCGAGACCGCCCTCAAGGCTGGCGACGCGCTCCTCGAACGAAGCAACGGTGGGGTTGCTGAGGCGGGAGTAAATGTTGCCGTATTTCTGCAGGGCGAAGCGTGCTGCGGCATCCGCGGTGTCATCAAAAACGAACGCCGTGGTTTGGTAGATGGGCAGAGCGCGAGCACCCGTCACCGCGTCAGGAATGTTGCCCGCGTGAATTGCGCGCGTGCGAAAACCGTATTCTCTGTCTGCCATGACTTCAGGGTACCGAAGGAGGCTCGAAGCCCCAATTCCGGCGTAACGTGGCGACTTGCGGATCTCGCATTCACTTTGCGAACATCCCGCTCTGACGCAACGCAAAGAATTTCATTTCGAGGTTTAGCATGACGGCATGAACTGGCAAATAAACGGACTTCCCCTGCACATCCTCATTCTTCACGTAACGGTGGTGGCCGTTCCGGCTGCAGCGCTCCTCGTGATCCTCTCCGCGGTGTGGCCGACGGCCCGAAAGCGTCTCGGAATCATCACCCCGATCATGGCGCTGATCTCCCTCGGTTCCGTCGTGCTGGCGGTCGAGGCCGGTCAGTGGTTGCAGGAGCGCATCAAAGAAACCGCGCTCAGTGAGATTCACACCAACCACGGGGAGATGGTTCGCCCGTGGGCTTTCGGACTATTCATGTTCGCCGTTATTCAGTGGGCTTGGTACCGCTATTTTGTGGATGCCAACCTCACCACCAAAGCCCCAGCGAAGTATGCCGACCGGGTGAGTTCCAAAGCCTTGCGCATCGCGATTGTTGCGGCGCTCGCCGTGGGCATCGCTGCGACCAGCATCGGTTCGGTTGTCACCGTCATCATCGTCGGCGAGTCCGGAGCCAAGGCGGTCTGGAACGATCGGATGACCAGCCAGAACTAGGGCCGACTGGGCTGGCGAGCGCCAGCCCAGAGAGGCTGGGCCGGCTAGCGCCAGCTTTGGAACCACCAGTGGGCGCGCATCCAGTTGTAGTCAATCTGGATGCCCGTCCACAGGGGCCAGAAGAAAACGCTCAGCAGGATGACGAAGCCTAGGAGCACGGCAACGAGGCCGATTCCTCGTTCGCGACGCCACCACGGATCTCGGGCATTGCCCAAGATCAACCCGATCGTCAACGTCAGAGCCAAGATCATGTAGGGCTCGAAAGCGATCGTGTAGAACTGAAAAACGGTGCGGTAGAGGTACATCAGCCACGGGAGATAACCGGCGGCAACCCCCATCAAGACGAGCCCGACTTTCCACTCACGATAGCGGGCCAAGCGGTAGGTGAGGTAGAGCACCGCTGCGGTGGCCGCGAACCAAATGAGGGGGTTTGCGAGCCCGGTGATCGACGAACCGCACATCTCCGCAGTGCAGCCGTTCTCACCGCGATTGCTGGAGAGCCAGTACATGCTGGTCGGGCGAACCATGAACAGCCAGGTGAGCGGATTCGCTTGGTACGGATGCGGGCGCATTTCGCCGACGTGATATTGGTAGACCATCACCTGGAAGTGCCAGAAACTTTGCAGCACGTGGGGAACCCAAGCGAACGGTCCTTCCCAGGCGTTGCCTAGTTGGTTTGCGTACTGACGGCCGTAACTGGCGCTGTTCAGAAACCAGCCCGTCCAGGTGGCGAGGTAGGCAGCCAACGCGACCGGCACGGCCAGCACGAACGTTACGGGAGCTTGCCGTAACAGCGTGCCGGTGCCCCAAAAGGTGATTCCGGCGCGGCGGCGGGCAACGGCATCCACCACGAGGGTGTAGATCGCGAAGCCTGCCAAGAAATACAGTCCGCTCCATTTGACCGCGGATGCGAGCCCGAAGGCGACGCCAGCGGCAATCAACCACGGTCTGCCCCACAGCGAGGGCCCCCAGTCGAGGCTTCGCCCGGCGACGGTTCTGCGGGCAACCCACCGGTCAAGTTGTCGCGCACTGTGGCCTCGATCCATCAGGACGGCACCGAAACCCAGAAGTAGAAGGAGCATCAGGTGGTTGTCGAGGAGGGCCACTCGGCTCATCACGATGGCGTTGCCATCGACCGCGAACAGTCCACCGGCGATCACTGCCAGCAGCGTGGAGGAGAAGAGTTTCTTCGCGATCAGCATGATCAGGATGACGGCAAGAATGCCGACAATTGCCGTCGAGATGCGCCAACCGACGGGGTTCTCGGGGCCGAACGCCGCCATCCCGAGGGCAATGATCCACTTACCGAGCGGCGGATGCACGATAAATGACGCGGTGCTGTGGAATACGTCGACATTGCCGGCATTAAACATTGTGTCGGCCTCGGCGGGCCAGCTTCCCTCATAGCCAAGGTTCCAGAGGGTCCACGCATCCTTGACGTAGAAGGTTTCGTCGAACACCAAACTCGAGGGCTGCCCCAGGTTCCAGAGCCGAGTGAAGGCCGCGGTGATCACGACGAGTGCTGGTGCTCCCCAGTTGAACAAGCGCCGCCACAGCGGATTCGTGCGGTGGGTCGCCCACCAGTCGTCGAGGCGGGAACCGGTGACTGCGTCCTCAGGAACCGGAGTCACGAGCGTTGCGAAGTCGGGTGGGGGCAACTGGCTCATTCGGCAATGCTACTTACTGTGCCGCTGTTTACCTGCGGGGTGGGAGGATGGGCGAGTGATCATCCTTGCGGCAACACCGATTGGCAATCTCGGTGATGCCTCCAAACGGCTCATCGAGGCGTTGACCAACGCCGAGGTGATTGCGAGTGAGGACACTCGCACCACGATTCACCTGATGCGGGCTTTGGGGATCGATAACCGCCCGCGTCTCATCCCGTTGCACGAACACAACGAGACGGAGAAGGCGGCCGAGATTGTGGAGCTCGCCCGCGAACGCGACGTGCTGGTGTTGTCGGATGCCGGGATGCCCGCGATCAGCGACCCCGGCTTCCCGCTCGTGGCCGCAGCGGCCGCGGCTGGAGTGACCGTAACTGCCTTACCCGGCCCGAGCGCCGTGATCACCGCGCTCGCCGTGTCGGGCCTCCCGACCGACCGCTTCAGTTTCGAAGGCTTTTTGCCCCGCAAGAGTCGGGTCGCCTACTTCACCGCTCTCGCCCGCGAAGAGCGCACGATGGTGTTTTTCGAGAGCCCCAACCGGTTGCCGGCGGCGCTCGCCGACATTGCGACGGCCCTAGGCGCTGAACGCCGAGTGGTGGTGTGCCGCGAGCTCACCAAACTGCACGAAGAAGTGAAGCGCGGCACGGTCGCCGAAGTTGCCGCCTACTTTGCCGGCGGCGCTCGCGGCGAAATCTGCATCGTCGTCGAGGGCGCGAAGCCAGCAACCTCCGACCTGCCGACCGGGGTGACCCAGGTTTTGGCGCTCGTGACGGCGGGGCTTCGACTAAAAGAGGCCGCCGCCGAGGTTGCCGAACAGACCGGGCTCTCCAAGCGCGACCTCTACGAGGGGGCGCTGGGTCAGAAGTAGCGGTTCCACGAGACGCAGTGCCAGAAGGAACAACCCAAGTCGCTCCTTTAGAATGAACGCATGGCCGCTGGTGACTCCTTCTATATTGCAACGCCCATCTTCTATGTGAATGATGTGCCGCACATTGGCCACGCGTACACCGAAGTTGCGGCCGACGTTCTCGCTCGCTGGCACCGCCAGTCGGGTGACGACACCTGGCTGTTGACCGGCACCGACGAGCACGGCCAGAAGATCCTCCGCACCGCAGTCGCAAACGACACCACGCCTCAGGCCTGGGCCGACAAGCTGGTCAACGAGTCGTGGCTCCCACTGCTAGAGACCATCAACATCCGCAACGACGACTTCATTCGCACCACGGATGAGCGCCACGAGACCGCGGTCACCGTCTTTCTGCAGAAGCTCTACGACGACGGCTTCATCTACTCGGGCGAGTACGAGGGCTACTACTGCGTCGGTTGCGAGGAGTACAAGCAGCTCGACGACCTGATGAAGAGCACAGACACTGACTTCGCCGACCAACTGGTGTGCAAGATTCACGGGCGCCCGATCGAGGTTCTGAAGGAGACCAACTATTTCTTCCGGATGAGCGACTTCCAGCAGCGCCTGCTCGACCTGTATGACGCTCAGCCGAACTTCATTCAGCCGGACAGCGTTCGCAACGAGATCATCCAGTTCGTGAAACAGGGGCTCTCCGACCTTTCCATCTCCCGCTCAAGCTTCGACTGGGGGGTGAAGATTCCGTGGGATCACAGTCACGTGGTCTACGTCTGGTTTGACGCCCTGCTCAACTACATTTCGGCGATCGGTTACGGCACGGATGACGAGAACTTCCGTCGCCGCTGGCCCGCCACCCAACTCGTCGGTAAAGACATCGCGCGCTTCCACGCCGTGATCTGGCCGGCCATGCTGATGGCGGCGGGGCTGGATGTTCCGAAACAGGTCTTCGGCCACGGCTGGCTGCTGGTCGGCGGCGAGAAGATGTCGAAGTCGAAGCTCACCGGCATCGCCCCGCAGCAGATCACCGAAACCTTCGGGGTCGATGCTTTCCGTTACTACTTCATGAGTGCGATCAGTTTTGGCCAGGATGGCTCGTTCAGCTGGGAAGACTTGAGCGCTCGCTACCACTCGGAGCTTGCCAACGGTTTTGGCAACCTCGCGTCGCGCGCGATCGCAATGATCAACAAGTATTACGAGGGCGCAGTGCCGACCCCGGCCGAGTACACCGAAGACGATCTGGCGATTCAAGCCTTGGTGGCTGCCGCCGCAGGCAACGCCGATTCGGCTATCGAGCGCCTCGCCATTCACGAGGCCATCTCCTCGATCTGGACCGTGGTCGATGCCCTCAACGGCTACATCACCATTCAGGAGCCGTGGGTTCTTGCCAAGACGGATGAGACCCGCGCTCGTCTCGGCACCGTGCTCTACACGGTGGCCGATGGACTGCGTTCGCTCGCCGTTCTGCTGTCGCCGGTGATGCCGGAGGCTACCGCCAAACTCTGGTCGGCCCTCGGTGCCCCAGCCGGGCTCGGTGAGCTGGAGGACCAAGTGATCGTGGATGCTGGCCACTGGGCGCAGCTTCCTCCCGGCAGTCATCTCGGACACCTTGATCCGTTGTTCCCCCGAATCGAGACTGATACCCCGTGAGCGATCAGGGGGCACACATCAGAAACCGTGAAGCGCACGGTGACCGCGATCTGAGTTTCCCGCCTGTTCCAGAGGCCCTGGTGGTTGGCGTGTACGACAACCACACCCACCTCGAAATTGCTGACGGGGTGAATCCGCTCGACTACCGCGAGCACCTCGATCAGGCGTCGAGCGTTGGCGTGCGCGGTGTGATTCAGGTCGGTGGCGACCTGGAGACGAGCCGTTGGTCGGCAGAGATTGCCGCGATTGAGCCGCGCGTGCTGGCGGCCGTTGCCATCCATCCGAATGAGGCTCCGCGCTACGACCGCGAGGGCACCCTCGAGGCCGCGCTCGCCGAGATTGACGAACTGGCGTCGCGCCCGCGGGTGCGAGCGGTCGGCGAAACCGGCCTCGATTATTTTCGAACCGACGAGTCGGGCCGCGATGCTCAACAGCGTTCGTTTGAGGCGCACATCGAGATTGCCAAGAAGCACGGCCTGGCGCTTCAGATCCATGACCGGGATGCCCACGACGCCGTGGTCGAAACCCTGCTGCGGGTGGGTGCCCCCGAGAAGACCGTCTTCCATTGCTTCAGTGGTGGGCCGGAGCTTGCCGCAACCCTCGCCGAAAACGGCTGGTATGCCTCCTTCTCCGGCACCGTCACCTTCAAGAACTCGGTGCCACTGAGGGAAGCGCTCGCCCAACTACCGCGCCATCTCCTCCTGATCGAGACGGATGCCCCGTATCTCACACCGGTGCCCTTCCGCGGACGCCCCAACTCGCCGTACCTGATCCCGGTGACTCTGCGCGCGATGGCCGCCCACCTCGAAACGGATGTCACCATGCTGGCCGCCCTCATCACCTCCAACACCGAAGAGGTCTACGGGTTGTGGGATGCCGAGCCGGTCACCGAACCGCCGTCGGCCTACGATCAGGTGGGGGAGTGACGATGTCTACTCACGAGATGTCTTCTAACGAGATGTCTTCTAACGAGATGTCTTCTAACGCGATTGGCGAGCAGCCCGAAGCACCGGCGACCCGCCGCCCCACCCTGCTGGGGCCAGCGGAGATCCGCGACCTCGCCGAGTCGCTGGGCATCGAGCCGACCAAGAAGCTCGGCCAGAACTTTGTCATTGACCCGAACACGGTTCGCCGCATCGTGAAGGTTGCCGGCGTGCTGTCGACCGAGGTAGTCGTCGAAGTGGGCCCGGGTCTAGGTTCGCTGACCCTCGGGTTGTTGGAAACCGGTGCGCACGTGGTGGCGGTCGAGATCGATAAGCGTCTGGCCGCGCAACTTCCGACCACGGTGGGCTCGATGCAGCCCAACGTCATCCGCGACAATCGCCTGACCGTGATCGCGCAGGATGCTCTTCGCATCACCGAACTTCCGCACGCACCGAGCGTGCTGGTCGCCAACCTCCCGTACAACGTGTCGGTGCCGGTGCTCCTGCACTTCATGGAACATTTTCCGACGCTGCAGCGCGGCCTCGTGATGGTGCAGGCCGAGGTGGGAGAACGCCTCGCTGCTCCTCCCGGCTCGAAGGTTTATGGCGCCCCGAGCGCCAAAGCTGCGTGGTACGGCCACTGGAAGACCAGCGGCAAGGTGAGCCGCCAAGTGTTTTGGCCGGTACCCAACGTCGATTCGATTCTGGTTGGCTTCGCGCGCGCCGAACTGCCCGGCACCGAGGAAGAGCGCTTGGCAACTTTCGCGATCATCGACGCAGCGTTCCAGCAGCGCCGCAAAATGTTGCGTCAGGCCCTCTCCGGAGTGCTCGGCGATTCGGCGAACGCCACCGCGCGTCTCGAAGCAGCCGGCGTTGCCCCGACCGCTCGCGGCGAAGAACTCACCGTGCTCGACTTCCTGGCGATCGCCAGATCATAGGCACTGCGCGATCGCAAGATCATAGGGTGCCTGGCGATCGCCAGAGCATAGCGGTGTCGGGGCACCCATCCCGGCTCCACTAAGTTTAAATCATGACCGCTCCGGCCAGACCAACGATGGTGCACACTCGAGCACCGGGGAAGATCAACGTCTTTCTGAAGGTTGGCGCGCTCGACGATAGTGGCTACCACGACGTCGCTATTGCGTACCAAGCTGTCTCGCTCTACGAGGACGTGCGCGCCTATCCGGCGGATGACTTTTCGGTCACCACCACTGGCACCGTCGACATCTCTCGAGTGCCGAATGATGCCAGCAACATCGCGATCAAGGCGGCCCTGTTGCTGGCCCGCACCACGGGGTACCGCGGTGGTGTTCGCCTCGAAATCGAGAAGCATGTTCCGGTGACCGGCGGCATGGGCGGTGGCTCCGCGGATGCCGCGGCAACTTTGCTGGCCTGTGACACCCTCTGGGGCACTCAGGTGCCGCGCGAGCAAATGCTCGAACTTGCAGCACAGCTCGGCGCCGACGTGCCGTTCGCGTTCACCGGTGGTACGGCCATTGGCACGGGGCGCGGCGATCAGCTCAGCCCGGCGCTGGCCAAGGGTCAGTTTCAGTGGGTGTTGGCGCTAGCCGACTTCGGGCTCTCGACTCCCGCCGTGTACAAGGAGCTGGACGACCACCGCGAACGCAACGCTCAAGACATTTTTCCGGCCGAACTGGCGCCCTCGGTTGACTCCGAAGTGTTGCAGGCGCTGCGCGCCGGCGACCCGCACATGCTCGCCGAAACCCTGTACAACGATTTGCAGGCTCCGGCGCTTCACCTCGAGCCCTCACTCTCAGCTGTTCTTGAGTTGGGGGAGGAGAATGGTGCCCTCGCCGGAATCATTTCAGGATCCGGCCCGACCGTAGCTTTTCTCGCCGCAGACCTAGATAACGCCCTCGAGCTTCAGATCGCGCTCAGTGCCGCCCAACTCATGGTGGTGCGGGCAACCGGGCCGGTTCACGGCGCGAGGGTAATCAGCTCCTAAAAAGATCGAGGGCCGCATGACACTCAGAACCCGTTCGTGGTGGGCGGCGGCCAGCGGTGTTGCGGCCGCGTTGGTGACGCTCGCGACCGCCGAGTTGTTGGCCCTCATCCTTGCCCCGGCCAGTAGCCCACTGCTCGCGGTCGGTTCTGCCGTGATCGACAACGTTCCGCCGTTCGTCAAAGAGACGGCGATTGCGCTGTTCGGCACCAACGATAAAGCGGTGCTCTTGGCCTGCTTGGTGGTGCTGGTGGTTGTGGTCGCGGGGGTGGCCGGAATCGTGGAGCACCGCCGTGCACCGTGGGGCTTGGTGGTGTTTGCTGCCAGCGGCGCCATCGCTTTTGCCGCCGTGATGACGCGCGCCGAGGCGACCGTCGGCTGGGCTATCCCCACCGTGGTGGGCGTCGGAGCCGGGCTGGTGGTGCTTCGCGTCGCGATCACGAGGTTGGCGCGTTGGGCTGGGGTTGAGTTAGCGGTCGTCGAGGCAGCGGAGACCGTCGGGCTGGCCGAAGCACCGCCCGCCCCAGCAATTCCCGCGCGAACCGAACGCCAAGCCTTCGACCGCCGCAGTTTTCTGAGCTTTGTCGGCGGTGCCAGTGCCGTCGCGATCGTGGTTGGCCTCGGTGCTCGCCTGATGAACGCCGGCCGCACCGCCGTCAACGTCGCGCGAAAGGCGATCACTCTTCCGACGCCGGCCCTCGTGGCAGCGCCCATCCCGACCGGTGCCGCGCTCGACGTTGCGGGCATCACCCCGCTCGTCTCCGACAACGCCACCTTCTACCGCATCGACACGGCGCTGCAGATCCCGACCATCGACACCGAAACGTGGCGGTTGCGCATCACCGGCATGGTGGAAAACGAGGTGGAGATCTCGTTCGCCGACCTGTTGGCCCTGCCGATGGAGGAGAGCTACGTGACGCTGATGTGCGTCTCGAACGAGGTGGGCGGCGGCCTGACCGGCAATGCACTGTGGCTCGGGCATCCGCTCCGCAACCTGATTGCGCAGGCGAAGCCATTGCCGGGCGCCGACATGGTGCTCTCCACCAGCGCCGACGGTTGGACGGCCAGCACACCACTGGAGGTTCTGCAGGACGAGAACCGCAACAGCTTGCTGGCGGTGGGGATGAACGGCGAACCGTTGCCGCTCGAGCACGGCTTTCCGGTGCGGATGGTGGTGCCCGGCCTCTATGGGTACGTCTCGGCAACCAAGTGGGTTGTCGAGCTGAGGCTCACCAGGTTCGCCGACGAGACTGCGTTCTGGACCAACAACGGCTGGAGCGCGAAGGGGCCGGTGAAGACCTCCTCGCGCATTGATGTTCCGACCAATGGCGCGAGCATCGCTCCCGGTCGAACTGCCATTGCGGGGGTGGCCTGGGCTCAGCACACCGGGGTCGCCGGCATGGAGGTGCGCGTCGACGGCGGGGCGTGGCAGGCGGCGCGTTTGGCCGAGGAACTCTCGATCGACACGTGGCGGCAGTGGGTCTTTGACTGGGATGCCACCAGTGGCAATCACCTGATTGAGGCGCGCGCGACCGACGACGCCGGCGGCATCCAGAGCGGGGTTTCGAAAGCGGTTGCCCCGGATGGCGCGGAAGGCTGGCAGGTGATCACCGTTTCAGTGGGCTAGTGTCGAATCCTGTGGCTCATCTACTTGGCGCTGAAGCGCTTCACCTCGAATACCCCACCCGCGTCATCTTTGACAAAGTAACCATCGGTTTGGATGAAGGCGATCGCATTGGCATCGTCGGCCGCAACGGTGACGGCAAATCTACTCTTCTGAAGATGCTCTCCGGGCTTCTGGAACCCGACTCCGGTCGGGTCACCCGCCGCGGTGGCGTGACGGTGGCGGTGCTCGACCAGTCGGATGATCTCGACGGTTCGAAGACTGTCCACGAGACGATCATCGGCGACATTGACGAGCACGTTTGGGCGGGCGACCCCCAGGTGCGCGACGTTATTGCCGGGCTTGCCGCCGACATTCCGTGGGAGGCCAAAGTAAGCGACCTCTCTGGTGGCCAGCGCCGCCGGGTTGCGCTCGCCGCCCTGCTCATTGGCGACCACGACATCATCTTTCTGGATGAGCCCACTAACCACCTCGACGTCGAGGGAATCACCTGGCTTGCCGGGCACCTCAAGCGTCGTTGGTCGTCCAACGCTGGAGCCCTCGTGGTGGTAACCCACGACCGGTGGTTCCTTGACGAAATCTGCACCGCCACCTGGGAGGTGCACGATCAGCTGATCGAGCCCTTCGAGGGTGGGTACGCCGCCTACATTCTGCAGCGTGTTGAGCGCGACCAGATGGCGGCCGCCTCCGAGTCGAAGCGTCAGAACTTGATGCGCAAGGAGCTCGCCTGGCTCCGCCGTGGCGCTCCCGCCCGCAGCACGAAGCCGAAGTTCCGCATCGACGCCGCCAACGAACTGATTGCCAACGAGCCGCCCATCCGTGACAGCGTGAGCCTGGCCAGCATGGCAATGCAGCGGCTCGGTAAAGATGTGGTGGACCTCGAAAACGTGAGTGTTACCTACCCGCCGACTCGGGCATCCGCTGCGGAGAAAACCGTGCTGAAGGATGTCACCTGGCGCATCGCCCCCGGGGAGCGCACCGGCATTCTCGGTGTCAACGGTGCCGGCAAGTCGACCCTGCTGTCGCTGGTTGCCGGCAGTCTGTTGCCGACCACCGGGCGGGTTAAGCGGGGCAAGACCATCAAGGTCGCCACTCTCACCCAGCAGCTTTTTGAGCTCGAAGACATTTGGAATGACCGGGTCAGCGAGGTCATCGGTCGGCAGAAGAGCACCTACGTCACAGGTGGTAAGGAGATGACTCCGGGCCAACTGCTGGAGCGGGTTGGTTTTCAGAGCGCCCAACTTTCTACCCCGGTGAAAGATCTTTCGGGTGGCCAGAAACGCCGCCTGCAGTTGTTGCTCATTTTGTTGAGTGAGCCGAACGTGCTGATCCTTGACGAACCGACCAACGATCTCGACACCGATATGTTGGCGGCGATTGAGGATCTGCTGGACACCTACCCGGGCACGTTGTTGGTGGTGAGCCACGACCGGTACATGCTGGAGCGCGTCACCGATCAGCAGTACGCGGTGATTGATGGCGGTCTTCGTCACCTGCCACGCGGGGTGGATGAGTACTTGGAGCTTCGCGCGAAGCAGCAGGCCGGGCAGAGCACGGTGGCGAAAACCACCGGGCCAACGGATGCCGCCTCCGGGGCACCGGCAAAGAAGACGCCGTCGCTGGCCGGGGCCGAACTGCGTAACGCGCAGAAAGAGTTTGCGGCTGCCGGTCGCAAGCTCGAAAAGCTGGCCGCCGAAATCACTGCGCTGCACGAGCAGCTCGCTCTACTCGACCAGTCGGACTACACGGGCCTTGGCGCCCTAAGCAGCAAAGTGCAGGACAACCAGGCTCAGATCGCGACCCTCGAGGTGCGGTGGCTCGAGCTGAGCGAGCTGCTCAACTAGCGCTACTCCCAGAGGGTCATCGGGATTTGGGGGCACGCGACGTTGATCTGGATCCACTCGGCTTCGGGCAGATTGGCTCCCGTGATTGTTCGGTACGGTGACCACGCGGTCGACGTCCCATAGGCATCGGTGAAGGTTTGTCGCGAGGGGATGTCGGTGACCGGGATGTCGAACTGGGACAGGCAGACCGGCATCTCAACGGAGAGATAGTCGTACAGTTTGTCGATCTGCCCCGCGTCGAGTGGCGCACTGTACTTGTCTTCCATCGGGTATTCGGCGAAGCACACGTATTGCGCAATTCTTAGGGCTGGTTGCTGGGCGGGGGGAACCTGCGGTGGGGTGACTCCACCGTCTGGGGTGGTGGTTGATTGAAACCCTTGAGCGGTGAGGCACGTCGCGAAAGTGGTGGGCCACTCGGTGGGGTCAACGTAGCGAATAATTCGGGAGGCTGGTCGTTCGGCTTGTGGGTCTTGGCCGATCACGGCGCTCCACCGACCTTCGAGCTCCGCCAAGTACGTTTCGGTCGGCGCCAACCCGCCACTGCCAGTTTGCCCAGTTGGGGGAGCCGACGGGCTTGCTGAGGTGGTGGCGCGTGCAATCATCTTCGACGAATCGGGCACAAGACAGCAAACACCTGGGATACCCCGCCGACCTCGCTGAATCATCCACGGACTTTGTGAGCATTGCATTTCTATCCGCACAAGCACTACTGTGGACCAACTTCAAAAACCGGGGGAATCATGAGAAGTTTTAATAAGAAGATCTTTGGAGGCTCGGCGATACCGGGCACGAGTCTTGGGGTGAACGCTCGCTTGGTTGGCACAAACGACTGTGTCCCACTTCCGACCTGGGATGGAACCCTCACTCAGTGACACAGCGACACCCCGGAACGGAACGTCGTGAAAAGGTTTGGCGTTTTGCTACTTGTTTAGTTGTTGTTGCGGTTGGCTTTGTTTTGGCCGGGTGTTCCTCGGCCGAGCAGCAGGTTCAGCCTGAGCTCATCGGGCCTGACAAGTACCAGCAGGAGTATGAGATGGCGGTCGCGAACTTTCCTGAGCCGATGCCATCAAACATTTCGTTTCCAGCGTCGCCTGCCCCGCTCAAAGGATTGGCTGAGGCCAGCGTGGGCGAGGCGCAAGCGTACTTTATCTGGGCGTGCGCGTGGCAGGACACCTTGTTGAACTCCGATGATCCGGTGGCAGAAAAGAAAGCTGCTGAGCAGATTGGAAAATTCTCAAGCACGTCATGGGCGGAGTTGCATTACCAGGACCCAGAAGGAGTCTGGAAAAAAATGGCTGAGAAGGCGACGCTCGGTGATGTGTCAGAGGTTCGAGCTTCTTTCGACGGTGACTGCATCTACTATCGCGAAGCGCGAAATGGAAACTAGGCTTCCGACCACTTTCGCTTTAGTGGGTGTGATCACGCTAATGCTCGCTGGCTGTTCGCCTGCCCCGATCGACCCTGGTTTCACGGAAGGGCCGCTGACCCCAATCGCTACCGCTCAGGTTTCGGTGCGTACCATTACCGACGCGATCGCCTTCGATGCCGTCGTTGAAACCTCGTCCACCTATAGCATCACGGCAAAATCTGACGGAATTCTCTCATCCGTGAGAGGAGTATTTTTCTTCCAACCGACAGCCGGGGCGTCTGAGAAGTTGGTGCTTCCAGCAACGGCCATGTCAGTCACAGCTCTTGTTCCGTTGGGCGTTCCGGTGCGTAGCGGAATCCCCCTAGCTTCCGTACAGGACTCGGATTTCTTCTTGAACGCTCTCGTCTCGCCTGCCCAGGTGCTTCGGCTCAACGGCCGCGAGCCGGCCCGCGTGATGGCTCAGATTGACGGGGGAACAGGCCCTTTCGAATGTCAACTCGCCGATTGGCGTCCAACAAACTCAAGCGAAAAGTACTCGCTTTCGTGCCGCGTTCCTGAAGGTATACCCGCTGTGGCGGGGGCGTCGGGCCTTGTGGTGCTCAACCTTGACGAGCGTGTCGATGTTCTTGCCCTTCCCATCGAAGCAGTAGCGGGTTCGATTGACGCCGGTCGCGTCCTGCTTCGTGATCACACAGGGGTCGCGGTGCTCACCGAGGTTTCGTTGGGAATCACCGACGGCGCTTGGATCGAAATCACTGCCGGCTTAGCGAAAGGCGACACTGTCGAGATGCCGTCCCCATCGCTTATCTCGAACTGATGTTCATTGAGCTACGAAACGCCTCGAAGACGCTGTCTGATGGTCAACAGATTTTGTGTTGTATCGAACTCCAGATCGAACGGGGTGAGGTAATCGCCATCGTGGGACGCTCCGGCAGCGGGAAAAGCACCCTTCTTGCCGGCCTGGGGATGCTTGCACCATTCGATAACGGCACCGAATACGTGATAGACGGTCGTGAGGTTCACGCGATGGGAGCCAGCGCGGCCAGCCGTTTTCGAAGTGGTCAGGTCGGGTTTGTGCTTCAGAATTCTGGTCTCATCGATCACCTCAGTTCGCTCCAGAATGTGATGGTTCCCTTCATGCACGGGCGATCAGTCTCAATCACACAGGCACGTCATAATGCCGAAATCGCATTGAAAAGTGTGGGGTTGGAGTTGCTGAGGAATCGCCGGCCTTCACGCCTTTCTGGTGGTGAGCGCCAACGTGTAGCCATCGCAAGAGCGATTGTGATGGAGCCTTCGTTGATCTTGGCCGACGAACCAACAGGAGCTCTAGACGGCGTCACCGGCGCTCTCGTCCTGGAGGAGATGCTGCAACTTGTCAGGAATCAGCGGAGCGCCCTCGTTCTCGTGACTCACGATCCTGACGTGGCCGCTCGAGCGGATCGAACCTATTCCTTGGTGGATGGTGCGCTCCACCCAATTGACCGCGCGAAGTCGCCATGAAACTGATTATTGTGGCCTGGCAGGGCGTGCTCAGCGAACAACTCAAGTCGATTCTCGCTGTAGTGGCTCTAACTTTGGGCATGCTCGGGTTCGTGACAGTGACCTCTGCACAAGGTGTTCTCGAACAAACGGTTCAACGCCACGCCTTGCTCCAGGGAGGCGCCGCCGCAACCTTTCGTGCACAGGTTGAGACTCCGTCCGCTGCCGCGTTAGAGGTATTCCGCGAACAAGTGTCAACCGCGCTCGCTGCAGCCGCAACGATTACCGCGGATGCCCCCGACTTAGCATTGTGGGCAGATGGAGTGCCGGCACCCGAGCTGGGTATTCACTTCGTCGACGAAAATTTTCGAGCAGTGCGTCCGTTGCCTGTGCTTTACGGGGAATGGCCGACAGACAGTAGGTACTTGGCCCCACGCGTAGTCGTCAACACCGCGGCACGCGAAACCCTTGACGTTACAGCGCGATATGAGCTCGGAGCCGGGCGAAGTCGCACTGCCGTGGTTATTTCAGGGGTGGTCGACGACGGCGAGAGTTCTCCAAACGCGTATCTCGACTGGCGGGTGCTGGGCGATTTCGCCGGCGAGGACGTCCGTTACGCCATTTCCCTCACTGGAAGCAAGCTCACCGGTGCAGCGATCCAGGCTGCGGGGCAGCAGCTCGGGGAGTTCGGAAGCGTGGTGACAATTGTTGAGCTGCACGAGACCGACACCATTTCAAGCTTGACAACCGAATTGCGTACAACCGGACAGGTTCTGTTGGTGCTGGCGCTTCTTAGTATCGGATCGACGATCGTGGGAGTGACAAACGTCGGGCTGTCGACCGTCCGAACTCGCACCCGTGAGTACTCGCTTCGTCGAGCTCTTGGAGCTTCGCGACGCCAAATCGCGATCATCACTGTTATTGAGTCTCAGATTGTCGCCCTGGTGGCAGCCGGGGTAGCGTTTGGCTTATCAGGCCTGACATACCCATTCGTCGCCAGCCTATTTTCGGCACCGAGCGGCACGATTATTCCTGAATTCCCGATGTCCACGGGGTGGCTTTGCCTCGTGGTCGCGAGCGCGACGGGTCTCGTGGCTTCGGTGGCCCCAGCAATTCAAGCATCCGGTCCTGACGTATCCAGCGTTATGCGGGTGTAGCAGTGTTCCTTAGCAGTGCTCCTATAATCAAGCCAGCGGTATGAGGCTTGTTAGCGAAACGGGGATGGGTAGCGATGAGCGATGATGCTGGGGGAACGGTGCGAGGGCTTTGGTTGCGCCGAGGCGGTATTGGCGTGGCCATCCTGTTGGTAGGGGCCGTTGTTGGGTGGGCGGCATCCGCGGTGTTCACGCCACCACAAGACGTTCTCGACTCCACCGCGTACACCTTTGTTGAGGTTGTGCAGGGGGAGGTTGGGTCGAGTATTGCCCTCAACACTGTCGCCGAGTGGACGCCGATCCCGGTGGGATCCAATCGCGCTCAAGGAACTGTCACGACCGTGAATGTTGAGGCAGGCCAGGAGGTGGGCCCCGGTGCCACCCTCTATACGGTGGACCTGCGGCCGGTCGTTGTGGCGGAGGGCACGATTCCGGCGTTCCGTTCGCTCGCTGCCGGGATGACGGGAACCGATGTTCGTCAACTGCAGTCGATGCTCACAGCGCTGAAACTCTATGCCGGGCCCATTGATGGCGGTTTTGGGGCAGGGACGACGGTGGCCGTTCGGGCCTGGCAGAAAAGCTTGGGGGTGCCGGTTGACGGGGTTATTCAGCCCGGCGACATCATCTTCGTGCCCACGCTCCCAACGCGCATCGCGCTCGACGCAACCATGGTCACGCGCGGTGCCAGTCTCAGCGGTGGCGAAGCAGTGCTCACCGGGCTTCCGCCAGCCCCCACGTTTGGTGTACCGGTTACTTCCACTCAGGCGTCGCTCATGCCCACCGGTACGCGGGTTGAGATCACTGGCCCTCAGGGTGAATCGTGGCTGGGGTTCGTGCTCGATCAACTTTCTGGCGCAGACCAGACCATCACCATGGTGCTCGAAGGCCAGGATGGCGCAACCATTTGTGCCGACGCCTGCGGGGGCATCGCGGTCACCGAGAAGTCGCTGCTGCCGTCACGCATTGTGACTGTCGAGTCCAAGAGTGGCCTCACCGTTCCGAGCGCTGCGCTTCTCAGCCGTGCCGACGGCACCCTGTCGGTCATCGATGAGGCGGGAAAAGAAACCCCGGTCACCGTGATCACGAGCGCCCGGGGCATGTCGCTCATCGAGGGTGTTGCTGCGGGCACGCGGGTGCGTGTTCCGGCGGCGGTCGGCTAGAGCATGATTGCGGCGCGAACCATCACCTTCGGGTATGACGCAGCAACACCGATTCTGACGGAATGGTCGGCGACTTTTTCGGCGGGGGAGGTGGTGGCGATCACCGGCCCTTCGGGTCGCGGCAAGTCGACGCTGCTGTATCTGCTCGGACTTATGTTGCGCCCCACGGCGGGGGAGGTGCACATTGGGGGCGCGGATGTTGCCCATCTCAGCGATGCGAAACGCGCCCGGCTGCGGGCACAGAATTTCGGTTTTGTTTTTCAGGACGCCGCCCTCGATGCCACCCGCACGGTGCTCGATAACGTGATTGAGACTGCCCTTTACCGCGGGGAACCTCGTGCGGCCGCGAAAATTCGGGCCCAAGAATTGATGACCCAGTTTGGTGTTGACTTGCGGGCCAATGCCAAACCGGGGCAGGTTTCTGGGGGGCAAGCGCAGCGCATTGCCCTGTGTCGGGCACTCCTGAACGACCCCCGCATTTTGCTTGCCGATGAGCCCACCGGCAACCTCGATCCGGCGTCAGCCGACCTGGTGGTGGAGGCCTTTCACGCCCAAGCCCACGCGGGCGCCGCGGTCATCATTGTCACCCACGACCCTTCGCTTGTGGCTCGCTGCGACAGAACGATCCAACTGTGAACGGCCTGCGTCGCGCCTTAGCGGTGGTGCGGGAGAGTCTGCAGACGGCCTGGGCGCAGCCGGTGGCATCCGTGGTGACGATCGTGATGGTCGCGGGCATGTGTGCAACGGTGTTGCTGACCACCGGTCGAACGGTGGGGGCGGAGCAGTCAGTGCTGGGGTCGATCGATTCGGCGGGCACCCGTTCGATTGTGATTCGTGCGGAACCTGACTCGGGGCTCACCACGGCGGTGCTCGACCGCATCGCCAACATGGATGGCATCGAGTGGGCGGGAGCTTTCGGCCCGGCAACGGATGCCACCAACGCTGCGGTTCCCGAGGGTGCGAAGGTGCCGTTTCGCTTGGCCTGGGGAACCCAACTCGAAACCCTGGGAATCCCGGCCAAACAACCGGTCGAGAATCACACCGCGTGGGCTAGCAGCATGGGGTTGAGTCAGTTCGGGATGCCGGATGCCACGGGCGGCTTCGTCGACGGTAGTGGCGACGATTACGCGGTCGCCGGCCGCATTGTCACCCCGGAGTACCTGTCTTTTCTCGAACCGTTCGTGGTGGTGCCCCAAACTCGCGACGTTGAAAGCCCCGCCCCGGTGAGCGTGTTGGTGGTGATTGCGTCTCGCCCCGACCTCGTGGCCCCGGTGTCACAAGCAGTGCAGTCTGTTTTGGCGGTGGATGACATTACGAAGGTGACCCTGGCCACCAGCGAACAACTCGCGACGTTGCGGGCACTCGTGGAGGGGCAGCTCGGTAGTTTTGGCCGCAGCCTCGTGCTGGTGATCTTCGCTCTCACCGCGGTGCTGGTGGCGGCGATCCTGTATGGACTGGTGATGCTCAGGCGCAAAGATTTTGGCCGGCGGCGAGCTCTCGGTGCCTCTCAAGGGTTCATTATTGCGCTCCTGCTGATCCAGGTCGCCGCCCTTGCGCTGGTGGGGGCGGTGATCGGTAGTGCGGGCGCCGCGATCGGGCTCGCTGCCAGCGGCGACCCGTTGCCGGGGATAGAGTTTTTTGTCGCGGTCGGGGTGCTGGCGCTTAGTGTCGGCACGATCGCTGCCGTATTGCCGGCGATTGCGGCGGCGCGGCGCGACCCGCTCACCGAACTCCGGGTGCCCTAGCCGTACAAGTCAGAGGGCCCTTGCGGGCATTTCCGGTTGATGTATTCCCACTCGTCTTGGGAGGTGGCCTGTGCTACCAAGCCATAGTAATTCCAGGGACTGTCCGTGAGGTAGGTGGCGATGAAGCTTTCACGACTTGGCGCTGGTGGCACGTCATATCCTTCTGCTTTGACGCAGGGGGTCATTATTTGGGTGACGTAGTCGTAGATGTAGCGAATTTGGTCTTCGTTGAGTTCGATGTTCCATCGAGGGTCAACCGGGTATTTCAGGGCGCAGACGTAGTTGGCGATGGCGAAGGGTTCTTCTTGACCGGAGGGAGCTGCGGTGGCGACTCCGTCGATTCCGGCCTCGGCGTCATATCCTTCTTCGCGCAAACAGGATGCGTTGGCTTCGGGCCATTCGTTGAGCCCGACGAATCGTATAGTTTCGACCTCCGGGACGATAGCGTCAGGGAATTCTCGGTGGAGGTCGGCGAGGGCGCGTTCTCTGTCGGCGGTGGCTTGGGTTGCGAGGGCGGCGGCTGAGGTGTTGGGGCGGATGGGCTTCGCTATTTCGGTGGAGCAGCCCGCAAGGACTAGAGCTAGTCCTGCGCCGATCGCGATGAGCGTGAGGCGTCGATTCATGATGTTTTTATTCACAGTGTTTCGTTTCCTTGGCGCCCGGCGTGGAGCGCACTCCACGCCAGGCGATTCGGATTCGTTAGACGCACTATTGCCGGATCGGCTCAGTTAGCCGAACAGGTGTGGTGGTCGCTGGGGACATTTTCGGTTAATATTTTCCCACTCTTTACCACCAGTGGCCTGAGCCACCAACCCGTACGGTTCCCAGAAACCTTCTTGCCCGTACGTGGCGATGAAAGTCTCGCGGCTTGGTGCTGGTGGCACGTCGTACCCTTCTGCGTTCAAACAGGGGGTCATGACCTGGGTGGCGTAGTCATAGATGTAGCGAACCTGATCGTCATTGAGCTCGATGTTCTCTCGAGGGTTGATCGGGTATTTCAGGGCGCAGGCGTAGTTGGCGATGGCGAAGGGTTCTTCTTGACCCGGGGGTGCCGAGGTGGCGACTCCGTCGAACCCGGCCTCAGCAGAGAACCCTTCTTCTCTGAGGCAGGATGCGTTGGATTCTGGCCATTCGTTGAGGGCGACGAACCGTATTGTTTCGACCTCCGGGACGACGGCGTCAGGGAATTCACGGTGGAGGTCTGCGAGGGCGCGTTCCCGGTCGGCGTTCGCTTGGGTTGCGAGGGCGGCGGCTGACGTGTCTGGGCCGACGGGCAATCGTATTTCAGCGAAGCAGCCAGCAAGAAGCAAAGCCATACTCGAGCCGATCGCTATGAGCGTGAGGCGTCGATTCATGATGGGTCGATTTCTGGATGGCCGGCGTTCCCGGGGAGCTCGTTGGAAATGCAGGTGTCCTAACCGTTTAGATCGGAGGGCCCCTGGGGGCATTTTCGATTGATGTATTCCCACTCGTCTTGGGATGTAGTTGCCTGTGCTATCAAGCCGTAGTAATTCCAGGGACTGCCAGCAAGGTACGTGGCTATGAAGCTTTCACGACTTGGAGCTGGTGGCACGTCATATCCTTCTGCTTTGACGCAGGGGGTCATTATTTGGGTGACGTAGTCGTAGATGTAGCGAACCTGGTCCTCGTTGAGTGGAATATTCTCCCGAGGGTCAATCGGGTATTTCAGGGCGCAGACGTAGTTGGCGATGGCGAAAGGTTCTTCTTGACCGGGGGGAGCTGCGGTAGCGACTCCGTCGATTCCTGCCTCGGCGTCATAGCCTTCTTCGCGCAAACAGGATGCGTTCGCTTCGGGCCATTCGGTGAGGGTGACGAATCGAATTGTTTCGACCTCCGGGACGACGACGTCAGGGAATTCGCGGTGGAGGTCGGCGAGGGCGCGTTCTCGGTCGGCGGTGGCCTGGGTTGCGAGGGCGGCGGCTGAGGTGTCGGGGCGGATGGGCTTCGGTATTTCGGTTGAGCAGGCCGCAAGGAGCAAAGTCAGTCCTACGCCGATCGCGATGAGCGTGAGGCGTCGATTCATGATGTTTCGATTGATAATCGTATTCCCACCCGATACTGATGATTCAGAATGTGAACCTGAGCGGTGCACGTTTCTGAGTTGTGATCATATGCACTGCGAACTCGCAGAAGCAAGCGATTTGTGAAACCCATGTGTTTAGCTCGCGCAATGACGCCGATATCGTTGCGGGCGTGGTCAACAACACCCCGGGTCTCATCGCCTGTGTGATTGACAGTGAAACCGATATGTCCTCCTTAAGGAGGACTGACAGGCACTCATTGTTGCCAGTACTGTGATCCGAACACAGGAAGATAAGTTTCCCGGGGCGGCAGGTGAAACGTGTCGCTCAGGGACCTCGGGATATGGCGGCTTGAGAAACACAGTCTCGCTGCCAGCGAGAATTCTTGGTGAGACAGTGGGGGGAATTATGGCTGGATCGTATGTGAAGAACGTGGTCTGCGTTGCCCTAGTGGTGGGCTTCGCTGCGAGCGTGGCGGGCTGCGCTTTTTCTGGTGGTGACCGTGTGCCTGGCGCCAGTGCTTCGGTGGGTTCTGGCACGGATCCGCAGGCGATGGAAGCTCGCGCCCTCGCGCTCGAAGAATTGGCTCTTCAGCTACAGATCGCTGATCCGCCGGAGGTCGAGTTGGTGCGTTTCATCGAGCCCACGGAGTGGGTGATGGCACAAATTGATTGTTTGACGGCGGGCGGTTTCGCAGTGGCGGTGACCTCCGATGGGAGCGGCATTGATGTGTCACAGGTTCCGGCATCGATGACCGAACGCGGTGGTTCCTTCATGCTTGCGCAATACATTTGCGAGGCACAGTATTCAGTGGTGCCCGGAGACCAAGCAGGGCTCGGCCCCAACCAGTTGAGTGCTTTGTATGACTGGTACCTTGGCGTGCAGGTGCCGTGCTTGGAAGCTCACGGGATCGCGGTGTCCAGTCCGCCAAGCAGGCAGGTCTTTATCGATACCTATAATTCCGACGACTTGTGGTTTCCCTATGGATCGGTGAAACCAGAAAAACTCGGGGAAGTGGCATGGGCAGAACTCAACGTTGCATGTCCACAATCAATCGACACCAGCACACTCGGCCGATGACACGCGAGCCCTACGAACGGTAGTCGCCGCACCCAAATCGTAAAGCCACGCCGCGTAGCCAGGTCGTCGTCTGGCGGGTGGTGAAAATTCACCCCAGCGAATGCGACAACGATGTTGATACCGGCGGTTATGGCGTGGGAGATTTCCAACGCAAAGCGGGAAAGTTCTTTGAGAGCCGTCTTCTTCGATGACACTTCGTCGATGAGGATGAGGATGCCTTTATTTTCGGTGGCTTCCGATATTGCGACCAAATCATCCCTTAGTAACGGTGTGATTTCCCGTTTACGCTCCACATAATCGAAATGTGCGTTGAATTCCCAGAGGCCCAACCCGGTGAGACGCATTCTGGTGTCACGGTCGAATGATGCAAGTATCCGCGGTATCCCGGTGTTCATCACCCGGCCCATGAGGCCGGCGCCGGCCTCCTCACGGATGCGGAGCCAGCCGTTTTTCTCAGCTGCATCCCCCAGCGTTCCCAGCATCGAAGTCTTCCCGGCCCCTCGTAGCCCTGAAATAAGAACCGACTCCGTTGAACCCGGCCTCATTCTCCGGGACGACGGCGTCAGGGAATTCACGGTGGAGGTCGACGCTGCCCGAGTGAGCGGAATGTACTATGGACTAAGGCAACTTAGTCCACAGGAGTGATGTTGAAAGCCAAGAATTCTGCACCGGTCAACGTGCACGACGCCAAGACAAACTTTTCGCGCCTTCTCGATCGCGCAGCCGCGGGCGAGACGGTTGTCATCGCCAAAGCGGGCAGGCCTGTGGCCCAGTTGATGCCCCTCGAACACGCTCAAGGAACCGCCCCCGCCCGCCTCGGTTTCTTGGTCGGTCAGATTGCTGTTCCCGACGACTTTGATCGAATGGGTGAATCGGAGATCGCGGAAACGTTTCAGTGATCTACCTCCTCGACACCCACCTGCTGCTCTGGGCCGCGGGTGCCCCCGAGAAGTTGAGCGCCACCGCCACATCCCTCATCTCGGATGAGCGGAGCGGGCTGATGTTCAGTGCTGCCGCAATCTGGGAAGTTGCGATCAAATCACAGTTGGGCAGAGCCGATTTTCGTGTGGACCTCCGACAGTTGCGGCGAGGATTGTTAGACAACGGCTACACCGAGCTCGCTATCGACAGCAGTCACACCATCGCCACCCTCGACCTGCCGGCCACCCACAAAGACCCCTTCGATCGCATCCAGGTCGCCCAAGCCAAGGTTGAAGGCCTCGTGCTGTTGACGGCCGATCTCGCAATGGCAGACTACGGAGCTCCCGTCGAACTGGTGTGACGGCATCCGGGCGCCGCTTCATTCCGCCTCGTGCGCACTAGCCTTCGTCGCTCGCCTGATCCCTCAATCATTGACACATATAGTCCGACATGGGACCATATATGTATGCACCTGTCCACTTCTCAAGCCGCGGTCGAACTGGGAATCAGCCCGCGGCAGTTGCGACGAACCGTCGTGGCCGGGCGGATTGTTGCCACGAAGTACGGCACTTCGCACGCATTTTCACCGCGTCAGCTTCAGGCTCTTGAACGCACGGCCCACCGAGGACGCAACTGGACCGACCCGGCGTGTAGGGCTGCTCTCGACTTGCTCGCGACGGGGGAGACGTCTGAGCTGATCGGTACCGAACGAAGTCGGTTGAAGCAACGCCTTCGAAATTCCGACGTGGGTTCCCTCGCGGGCCAAATTCTTCGGGGCCGTGTATCGCTGCGTCGAGCGGCAAGCCCCGAGATTAAAAGAAGTTATGTTTCTGCCCTGGTCGGTGAGCTGGGTCTCTCCGCTGGGGGTGGGCTTGGTGTTTTGATCGCACGAGATGCTGATCGTGTGGCCCGAAAAGCTCGTTTGGGGCTGGATGATTCCGGCGATGTTGCTGTCGTTGAAGGCGAGGAAGTGCACCGCCGGGTGCTTGAAGCTTTGGCCTTGTATGTGTATGGCGATGCACGCGAAAGTTCGGCCGCGGCCCGATGGATAGCGACTGCGCAGGGCACTATATGAACGGTCGCCCCCTCATCAAGATCGACGCTTGTCGGCGGCCTCATGGTGCAGCTTCATGCCGAGTTAGCAGAGCTGCCCGCGCCGCGCACTCCAACGGACCATCAACATTGATGTCGTCAGGGAAACGGACTCGGTAAGGCTCGTGATCCCCACTATCCGTGGCGCGTTGGTGCTCAAAGCAGCTGCTTATCTGGAGGATTCCCGCGATCGAGGCCGTCACGCCGAAGACGCAGTGGTTCTCCTCGCCTGCATGGATGACGCCCGTGAGGCACTGCTGGGGCTGAGCCAACGGAGTCGAGGCCGGCTGCGTGCCCTCGTTTCGGTGCTAACCGAGCAGACTGCGCCTTGGGTTAGTCACGAGGACATTGTTCAATCGCTAGCTCGGGAAACGCTCGCCGAGTTAGGCGAGCTGCTGCGCAGGTAATAGCGCTAGGAACTGCCCCCGCCCTCCTAGGATTCTTGGCTGGTCACATTGTTGTTCCCGATGATAGTGAGCGCTCACTGTGACAAATTGCTAAAGTTGATCTAAACATTAAGTCAGGGGCAACTGTGACAAATTTGGATCACGGCAAATCGCCAGCGGCGGGGCGGGGAAGACCGTCGCGTGGAGCCGTCTACGCACGGTTCGCTGCCGCCGTTGACGAGCTCGATCGTCATGGGGGATTGCCGAGCCCCGACGAGTCGCGGCTGTTCTGGGATGACATCTGGCATGTGGAGGCCCACAACTCCACGGCGATTGAAGGTAACACCCTCGTACTCCGTGAAGTCCGTGCCCTTCTCGAGCACAACCGACCGGTGGGCGGCAAAGACCTCAAAGACTATCTCGAGGTTCTGGGCTACGCCGAAGCTGCCCGATGGGTGTACTCGCAAGCGCGAACGCCCGATCCTGAATCGTCGGGCATCCTGATCTCGATTACCGAAATACGGAACATTCATCAGCTGACCATGCAACGGGGGTGGGATATTACTCCCCACCCCGAGGCCTATCCCGATGAACAACCGGGCGGATTCAGACGGCACGACATCAGAGGGTTCTCGGGTGGAATGGTTCCCCCATCGTGGGTGGATGTCTCGCCGCAACTCACCGAGTGGGCGGATGCGGCGAACAGGAAAGGAATCGCTATCGCCAGCAAAGTGATGGCTGCTAGCGAAATCCCCCTCGCCTTGGCGCAGATGCACGCGTCCTTCGAGCGCATCCATCCATTTATCGACGGCAACGGGCGAACCGGGCGACTCGTGCTCAACCTCATCTTGGTGCGGCTGGGGTTCCCCCCAGCGATCATCTTCAAGGCGAATCGCAATCGTTACCTGAAGGCACTCGACCAAGCCGACCACGGCGATTTCGGACCGCTCGCCGAGCTGTTTGCTCGGTCGGTGATTGACAACCTCAACCGCCTTATCGTGCCCTCTACCGCAGGGCCCGCCGGGTTGGTGGTGCTGAAATCCCTCGCAACGCCGCAACTGAGCTACCAAGCTCTCCGACAGGCGGCGGCCAGGGGCAGGCTCGACGTGAGTCACGGCTCAGACGGAACGGTGCGCTCGAGCAAGCTCGCGGTTGACGCCTATCTGGAGAGCAAGCACGTGCGCCAACGAGCCACTGAATAGCGCGATACCTCGGTCGCCGCGACGCTGAGCTACGCACTGTGACAAACGGCACTGGAGCGCGGGAGGCGCGGGGCGTAGGGTCACGGTGCGCATTCGTGGATGCGCCCTGACGTTGGGAGTCCACCGTGACCGAACTCATCGACCGCTACCTGTGGGCCGTGACCCGCACGCTTCCCGCCGCACGCCGCGCCGAAGTTTCTACCGGACTCCGCACCTCCATTGATGAGGAGGTCGCGGAAAAGGTTAAGGCCGGAGCGGATGCCGCTACCGCCGAGATCGACACCTTGGCCGAGTTCGGCGACCCGGATCGGCGAGCCGCCGAGTTCAGCGGGCGCCCCGCCTACCTCATAGGCCCCGCCTACTTCTTCGACTATCGCCGGCTCCTGATCATCCTGCTCTCGGCGGTGACCCCCAGCGTTTTCGGGGCCATGGTGCTGGCGCAGTGGTTGGCCGGCAACAACACCCTCACCGGGGTGGGGATCGCGTTCTCGACCGCCCTCACGGTCGCCTTCCAACTGCTGTTCTGGGTGACCGTAGTGTTCGCGATCATCGAACGCACCGCGCAAGGCAAGGGGGGAGCGTTCGACTCGTGGCATCCGGCATCCCTGCCCCAACTGCCCACCACTGGGCGGATCGGGGTCGGCGAGACGGTGCCACCGATCATGGCCAACCTGCTTCTGATCGGCTTCATTTTTTGGCAGCAGAACTTCACTGTTGTGCAAACCCTCGGGGGTGAGCAGACCGCCATCTTCAACCCGGGGCTGTGGTCGTTCTGGTTGCCGTACTTCATCACCATTGCGGTGCTGGAGATTGGTTTCGCGATGCTCGGCTACGGCCTCGGCCACTGGAACTGGACGCTCGCCGGAATCAACGTGGTGCTCGCCGCTGGCTTCGCGGTGCCCGCCTGCTGGCTTTTCATTGCGGGCGACGTGTTCAACCCGGTTTTTGTCGACCGTTTCGTGAACACGATTGCACCGCTCGGCACGGTGTTGAGCCTCATTCCCGTGCTCATTGGGGTGCTCGCGCTGCTGGATATGGTCGACGGCTTTCGCCGGGCCTACGCGCGGGTCAGTCGAAGTCGAGGCTGAGTTTGCGCAGCAACCCGGTGAGGCGCTCCTGCTCGAGGGCGCTTAGTCCGTCAAGCAACTGGTCTTCGTAGATCAACAGTTCGCTGATTGCGGCATCCACCCGGTCGCGGCCGAGATCGGTCATGACGACCAAGATTCCGCGGCCATCCTCCGGGTCGGTGTGGCGTTCCACCAGGGCGCGCTCCACCAAGCGGTCGATGCGGTTGGTCATGGTGCCGCTCGAAACGAGGGTTTGCTGGAGCAAGATTTTGGGGCTCAGTTGGTAGGGAGCGCCTGCCCGGCGAAGTGCCGACAGCACGTCGAATTCCCACGAATCGAGTTCGGAGGCCCCAAACGCGGTGCGCCTGGCGCGGTCAAGATGGCGGGCCAGCCGGGCCACCCGCGACAAAATTTGCAGCGCCGAAAAGTCAAGATCGGGGCGCTCGCGCTCCCAAGCTTCGACGATTCGGTCGACTTCGTCGTGTGCGGGCATTGGACTATTATCCCGCCAATGCAGGGCGCGGTTGGTATCGCGGGGTTCCCGAGCGCGCCGTGCGAGAAAAGTTGGGCGAAAATCTGGCAGACTTGACCGGTGCCTCCCGCAAAGCGGGAGAGCATTCCGCCTTGGTGTAACGGCAGCACGACAGCCTTTGGAGCTGTTAGGACTAGGTTCGAATCCTGGAGGCGGAGCTTAGCTCTTTCGTTCTTTGCGGTGCATCTTCCCCGGCCTCACCGTCAGCCCATTTTTGTGCCTCGGATGGGGTTCACGGCGCGCCGTATCAGTGTTTTCCTCAAATCGAGCAAAAACCCCAGATGTTAACCTTGCGTTCGCGCGCTGTAAACGTTGGTGACTAGCNCCGTTTGATGATTTCTCGTTTACTCGCATCATCCTCAAAAAAGTGAGGATGTCTAGCGAGAGAGTGCGGCCCCCATGTCTGCTGGCCCCCGGATAGTTTTTACCCGGTTCGTCACCGCCGATACCCCCAAACTCCAGCCCTGGGCAGACCACGCTCTCAAGGTCTCAGGCCAGGCGAACGGCATCGTTCCGGTGTCGGATCCGTCGGACGAATCGACCGCCGTCGTCTGGAGTGTTGTCTCCGCCAACAACCGTTCGCTCGCTCGTGGTGCCCGCATTTTCGGTAGTTTCCGTGATGCGAATGCAGCGGCGCGCGAGGCCCAGAAAGCGGTCGCCGAGGCTGATGTCGTTCTCGTCTCAGACCAGTCCCGCGGTAGCTACGGCTGGTTCCTGCAGCACGACGGTGGAGCAATCGTGACATCCTCCCGCTGGTATTCCACCGACCGCGACCGCAAACACTCCATCGCGCTCGCCACCAAATCGATCGTCCTCGCTGTGCTTCTCGATGGAGCCAGGCTCATGGACGCAACCCTGTTGGGCGGCTAAAGATGAATCCCACGACCGTTGATGTGGCTGAACGCCCCACCGAAATCTTGCCAATTCTCGTGCCGGAGACGTCACGGCCGGATGGTCCGCGCCCACTCGTGTCGGCCGTGGATCGCCCCGACCAAGCGTTCAAGTGGATTGCCCGGGGGGCCGGAACGATCGTCGTCTCGATCATGATCCTCGTCGGGCTGTTTCTGCTCTACCAGGGCTACCAAGCCCTGTCCCGCGCCGGCCTCACCTTCCTGACCGAGCAATCGTGGGACCCCAACTCGGGCAAGTTCGGAATCGCTGCGGTGCTCGCTGGTACCTTCTTCATTGCGTTGACCGCGATTGTGGTGGCCGTGCCGCTCGCCCTGGGCACCGCGCTTTACATCAGCGAGTATGCGCCGGCGAAGATTCGCGCAACGCTCGTCAGCATTGTGGACCTCATGGCGGCCATCCCGAGTGTGGTCTACGGGCTCTGGGGCGTGTTCCTGCTCNCCCCGTCGATTCTGCCGTTCTCCCAGTGGATTGCCACCTACTTTGGTTGGATTCCCCTCTTTGCGGTCACCGGCTTTGACCCCAACGATCCGCTCGCCAGCCCGACCGTTTTCACCGCCTCGACCTTCATCGCCGGAATTGTTGTTGCCCTGATGGTGGCACCGATCACCAGTTCGATCATGCGCGAAGTTTTTGCGCAGGCACCGATCGGCGAACGAGAGGGTGCTTTGGCCCTCGGCTCGACCCGCTGGGGCATGATCCGCAACGTGGTGTTGCCCTTCGGCCGCGGAGGCATCATCGGCGGCACCATGCTCGGCCTCGGCCGCGCACTCGGCGAAACCATCGCCGTCTACCTCATCATCTCCCCGGTCTTCGTAATCCAGCCACACATCCTTGAGAAGGGCAGTAACTCCATTTCCGCGCTCATCGCACTCCGTTACAGCGAAGCATCGACATTCGAAATCTCGGCTCTGATGGCAGCAGGGCTGGTGCTGTTCCTTATCACCCTGCTGGTGAACTTTGCGGCATCCACGGTCATCGCCCGCAGCCGTTCAGGAAGCTCGAGCGAAGGATGATCGACATCGAAGTTCGCCGTGGCACTGCCACCATTCACCGGGTGGACATCCTCCGCCTCCTTGGTGCCGCCGTGGCATCCCTTGGCCTCACCTCGTGGCTGTACTTTGTCGCGCTGCCGCTGAAGGGTGAACTGGGTTTCACCATTATGGCGTGGGCGATCTTCGTCCTGCTGTTTTCCATCCTCACCGCCTTCGACGAGAATCGCCCCACAGTTGTTGACCGCATCATCAGCATCGTGGTGCATTCGCTTGCTTTCCTGTTGTTGATGGTGCTGGCAGTTGTCGTTGTGTACACGGTCAGTCGCGGGCTCGAAGCTCTCCCCAACCTCAACTTCTTCACTCAAGACATGAGCAACGCCGGCCCGCTTGACCCGCTCATTCGTGGTGGCGTTCTGCACGCCATCGTCGGCACGCTCATTATGATCACGATCGCCCTACTCATCAGCGTGCCCCTGGGCCTGCTGACGGCGGTGTTCTTGAGCGAGTTTCCCGGCCGCTATTCGCGCCTGGTGCGCACCGTGGTGGAGGCGATGACAGCCCTCCCCTCGATCGTGGCCGGCCTGTTCATCTACGCCACGGTGATCGTGTTCTTGGGATTCAACCGCTCCGGTTTCGCGGCCTCCCTCGCCATCACCGTGATGATGCTCCCCATCATCATTCGCTCAGCGGATGTCGTCCTTCGCCTTGTGCCGGGCAACTTGAAAGAAGCGTCACGCGCGCTCGGAGCATCCACCTGGCGAACAGTGTGGAACGTCACGCTGCCCACAGCCCGCTCCGGGCTCACCACGGCAGTAATTCTCGGAACCGCTCGGGGGATCGGCGAAACCTCGCCCGTGTTGCTCACGGCCGGAGCCACCACGTTCCTCAACCTCAACCCCTTCAGCGGTCCGATGGCCGCCCTGCCGTTGACAACGTTCACCTTCGTGAAATCCCCAGAACCGTCGATGATTGCCCGTGGCTTCGGAACCGCAGCAGTGCTCATGGTGCTCGTGGTCATCCTGTTCGCCCTCGCCCGAGTGATCGGTGGCAAGGGGCCAGGGCAGCTCAGCGAGCGTCAAGCACGGGCTCGGAAGCGTGCCTCCCGTGATGACGCCTACCGCTACAAGGCACGAGAGATGGGCCTCGCCTTGGCAACCGACGGCTCTGCGGGGCTGAAGAAAATCTCCACCAACGTCACCAATGTTGCGAACACAGTTATCCGTTTGGCCCGGCGCGGCAACCGCACCGAGAACGTCAAGAAAGGCCCAGTTCAGTGACCGTCAAGAAACGAACTCGCTTCGCTCGCTTGTTGCGAACCGTCATCGTCGTGGCCGCCACCATCGCGCTCGTTGCGTTGCCCGTGGTGGGCAGTTCCTCCAAGGCGGAGGCTGTGGGCCAGACCTATTACCCCGTTTCCGGGGCAGGCTCCACCTGGTCGGCCAACGCGCTCCAGCAGTGGATCCGCAACGTGTGGGACAACTACCGCTGGAAAGTCACCTACGACGACTCGGGGTCGTCAGCGGGGCGTCAGTTGTTCGCCCAGGGCACCGTCGACTTCGCTGTCTCCGAAATTCCTTACGCTCTCAGCGGTAGCGACAGCGCCGACCCGCGCCCCGCGCGCCAGTTCTCCTATATTCCGATTGTCGCCGGTGGTACCTCTTTTATGTACAACCTCGTTATCGGCGGCCAACGCGTCACCAACCTTCGACTCGCTGGCCCAACGGTTGCCAAAATCTTCACCGGGGTAATCACCAAGTGGAATGACCCGATCATTGCTGCGGACAACCCGAAGCTTGCGCTCCCCGCGACCCCCATCATCCCCGTGGTGCGTTCCGACGGATCGGGAACCACCGCGCAATTCACCGCCTGGATGCGCGCGCAGTACACCCCCATCTGGAACGCGTACTGCGTGAAGGCGGGCAAAGCCAACTGCGGTATCNCCTCCAACTACCCCGTGGCTTCCGGATCGGCGTTCATCTCACAGTCCGGCTCCAACGGTGTTGCGGGCTACGTCGCGCAGGGGCAGTCGGTCGGTTCGATCACCTACGTTGAGTACTCCTACGCCCGCAACAGCAAGTTTCCTGTCGCGAAAATCCTCAACGCCGGGGGCTACTACACCGAGCCAACCGCCTCCAACGTGGCCGTTGCTCTTCTCGGCTCCGTCATCAACAACGACCCTAATTCTGCCGATTACCTCACGCAGAAGCTCACCGGGGTGTACAACAACCCCGACCCGCGCACCTACCCGTTGTCGTCGTATTCGTACATGATCGTGCCGACCGCTATTGAACCGGGGTCGAGCTTCACCGAAGACAAGGGCCTCACGCTCGCTGATTTTGCTTCCTACTTCTTGTGTGAAGGCCAGCAGCAGGCAGAGGTGCTCGGCTACTCACCCTTGCCCATCAACTTGGCACAGTCGGGGTTGGAACAGGTGCAGAAGATTCCCGGCGGCAACCCGGCCAACAAGAACATCAGCAAGTGCAATAACCCGACTTTCTCACCGGACGGCACCAATAAGCTCGCTACGACTGCGGCTCAGCCTCCCGCCTGTGACAAGCAGGGTGCCGATCAGTGCCTCACCGGAACCGGTGGCGCGCAGGGTACGAAGACTGCCGCGAGCGGAAGCGGTGGCGCTGGGGGCGCTGCCGGTTCTGCTGCGGGGGCGGCTGGTGGGACGGGAACGGATGCCGGTGGTACCGGTGTCGGAGGCACGGGCGGCGTCGGGGGNGGGGTGAACGGATCGGCCAGCCTCATAGTGAGCGGATCCCCGGTTGATCTTCCTAGTCAGTCCCTAGCATTTGGGTCGGTGGTGGCGATGACCGCGGCCGCAGTATTGCTTCTGGCGGTTATCCTTCTGCCCCCCGTTATTGCTCGGCAACGTCTTGCCACCGGTGTGCGGGGGCGGCGTACGCAGCGGAGAGAACGGGTGCTTCGAGTGCGCCGTCGACTGATTCCAAATGTTAACCTGCTCGCTATCCGTAGGAAAGGTGGTGGTGCAGTTGTCACGACTGAGCAACCGTAACGTCTCCGGCGTGACCAGAAACCCGACCTATTCTCAGCGACTTCGCCGACGAATTTTCGCCGTTCGCCTGGTCTCTGTCGCTCTCGCGGGGCTCGCTCTCGCCGGCATGATCATCACGGGGCCGGTTGGCTCCGCTCCCGCCGATGCGGCTGCGTCGACTTCCTCGGCACTGACGATCAAATGGACGGGTGACTCCTCGAGCGCCCGAGCTTTCCAGCCGGTTCGCGCCACCAGCAGTGCGCACTACCCGGAGTTCAATAATCTTCAGGTCACGGTCGGCCAGACCACCGGTATCACCGACCAGGCCGTGCGCGTGAGCGTGACTGGGTTTGCGGGCACCCGTTCTTCGTTGGAGTTCGGGCAGAACGCGATGAACTACCTCCAGGCCATGCAGTGCTGGGGAGCAGACCCGCTCGCTGCCGATTTCATGCAAACCTGCGAGTGGGGCGGGCGCTACACCACCAACAACGGCCTCGGCAACTCGGTGTACGTGGACAACGCGCTTCGGGTCGCCGCTCGCGACGCCGATCTGTATACCCCAACGAGCGTTGACAACCCGTTCCGAACCTTTCAGGGCAAGACGGTCAGTGCCAAACCAAGACTTCTCGACCCTGATGGCGCGGGCCCGCTCGTTGCGACGAGCAAATACGACATTCTCGACTACTTCAACCCCTCGACCACCAACGAGGTGACAAGTGCTCGAGTGGGCAGTGACGGCACCGGCTACTTCGACTTTGAGACGCAATCCGCTGATCAGGCTCCGCAACTCAGCTGTGGCAGCAGCGGCCACTTGCGCTGCTGGCTTGTTGTTGTGCCTCGAGGAACCGTGTTCGGTGGTGACGGTGCAGCGTGCAGCGGCATCCGTGACCCCGCCAACAACTACGACTTCTACACCAAGGGTCGCCCGAACTCGATTCAGGGCGGTAGCCCGGTGAACCCGCAGTGCGATTACTGGGATAACCGCGTGGTGGTTCCCCTCGATTTCACTCCGGTGGGCTCGAACTGCCCGGTCGGCAGTGCCGAACAGCGCGTGGTGGGTTCGCAGTTGATGGTCGGCGCCATGAGTTCGTGGCAGCCAGCACTGTGCCAGTCGGTGAAGACAACCTTCAGTTTCTCCACCAACCCCGATTCGATCGCCCGTAGCCAGATTTTGGACGGGGAGGCATCCACCGCTTTCATGAGTTACCCATTGAGTGCGGGGGAGTTGACCACCAACGACGAACGACAGCAGTTGGCGGATAGCCACCTCAGCTACGCGCCGGTCGCGGTCTCCGGGGTTGTCATCTCGTTCCTCGCGGAGTTTGACTCCGGGCGTATCTCCTCGATGAATCTGTCTCCACGACTAGTCGCCAAACTGCTCACCCAGTCGTACACGTTCACGGTGCCGTGGAACTCTTCCGACCCGGTGAAGAACTTCGCCCACTTGCCGGCGATAAACCGCAGCTACACCTATCTCAATCAGGACCCCGAGTTTCAGCGCCTCAACCCCACCAACTACCAGTACTTCACTCAGAACCCCGCGATTGTGCTCCCGGGGCCGTCGGGCGCGGATGCCATTCGCCAGGTCTGGCGTTGGATTCTGGCCGACAGCCAGGCCGCGAGCTTCCTCAGCGGTGCTCCGGATGACGACGGCATGACGGTGAACCCGTATTACCTGCCCGCTGGCAACGTCAATGCTGTGGTGCCGACGTTCACCGAGAGCGGCGATTACGCCATGGTCGGTGGCGCCAATGTGATGAAGAATGTCGGTTTGAAAAACCTTGATGGTTCGCCAATGAAACTGTCAGAGACGACTCTCGATACTTTTCTGAAAGCTGATCAGAGCCTCGTTCCGCTGAAGCTCAATGGTGAACGAAGTCGCTTCGACTCGATCCAGTTCGCTCCCTACGTTGAGAACCTCCTGACCGGTGCGCGATCGGCGTTCCGTGCTGACGCGAATTCAAAAACGCTGTGGGACGGTAGCAAGATTGACGCCTCGGGTCGTGTCGGTGACTGGGTCAGCTCGGGTAGCCAAGCGCCAGGTCGCAAATTCACCATCGCGATTACCGACAGCCCATCAGCGGTGCGCTACAGCTTGGACAACGCCGGCCTTCTTCCAGATAACGGCACGGTTCCTGTCCAGCCCGATTCGGCGAGCTTCACCGCTGCTCTCCCGGGGTTGCGCGCAACGAGCTTAGAGAAGGTCACTCAGGTAGACCCGGGCCAGGTTCCAACCGGTGGTTACCCGCTCACTATGGTTACCTACCAAGCGGTCAATCTGACCGGAACTACGGCCGCGAGTCGACCGACAATTGCCGCCATGCTTCGGCAAGTCACGACCTCCGGTCAGGTCTCGGGCACGGAGTCGGGGATGCTGCCCCTCGGCTACACACCGCTACCAAGTGCACTGGTCGCGCTGGCCGAGTCGAGTGCCGCGCAGATTTCGAGCTATGTGCCTCCGGCTTCTACCAGCGCCAACAGTGACAGCGGCAGCGGGTTCGGGTCGGCCAGTTCGGGGTATGGGGCTTCTGGCGACGGAGCAGGGTCAACGTCGGCTGCCGGTGGCGACCCAGCGGTGACCGAAGACGCGGCGGCCGACTCCGCGCAGCGCACCCAAGCTAGTGGCGCTCTTCCCATCGCCAAAGCAGGTCTTGGACTTTCTCTGGGGGTCGGCCTGGCCGGCGCCTTCTTCGCGCCCATCCTCTTTCGGGGAAAGGGTTTCTTCTAAAAAAAATAAGAATTTCTTCTGTGTTGTTTATGCCCCGACACAGCAGAAAACCCCTCATCGAACCGCAAAGCCAATGAGGGGCCATAGTCCAGTTGGACGGAACTACAAGGGCACCATATCAAAAAGGTTGGAAACAATGCTGAAGAAAAGCAAGCTTCGCCTCACAGTGGTAGCCGCACTCGCGGTCTCTGCTGTCGTTCTTGGTGTCACTGCCCCCGCGCTCGCGGATCCCGGCGCTGGCACGTTCAAGCCCCTCAACGGTGTCGGTTCTGACACCACCCAGGACCTCGTTGGTGGCCTCGCGACCGTCGTCTCGACCCTCGGGTCGTACGATGCCGTCGGCTCGGCTACTATCCAGACCACTTCAGGCGGACCGGTGTTCAACCGGCCCAACGGCTCTGGCGCCGGCGTTTTGGCGCTCAGCGCCTCTGCCAGCACGGGTACCGCTTCTCAGTACCCCGCAGCTTCTGGCGTGAGCATCACGGGTCAAGTTGACTTTGCTCGCAGCTCTTCCGGACCGTCCACTGCTCTCCCCGGAACCGCTCTCACCTTCATCCCCTTCGCTCGCGATGTGCTCACCTACGCGGTGAACACCTCGAGCGATTTCCCCCGCGACATTCCCCTCGGTAGTGCGTCACAGGACAGCGTTACCCCCGCGCCGTTCACCCTGCGCAACATTTACCGTGGCGCTGTCACGACCTTCACCGACTCTGACTTGAACGTGGTCACTATCCGCGCCCTCATTCCTCAGAGCGGTTCGGGAACACGCAAGGCGTGGTTGGCTGCCCTCGGCCTGACCGACGCCACTGCTTTGGGTGAAACTGACCTCGGCAACACCGTTCAGGAGCACGATGGCACGTTCGTCACCGGGCCTGGTGACATCGTCCCGTTCTCGGTTGGACAGTTCATCGCTCAGGGCAACCACGCGACACTTCCTACCACCGTTGTTGAACGTCGCGGCCAGGTTGTACTTGGCAACATCAACGGCTCCAAGCCCGTCAAGATCAGTGGCTCGGCTGTCACGGCCAACGCGTCGTTCCCGGTGACTCGCCTCGTCTACAACGTCGTGCAGAGCTCGCGCCTCGCTGAGACCAACATTGCTAACGCCTTTGTTGGTTCGTCGTCAGCCGTGTGTGCTGCCTCGGCAACGATCATCAAGTACGGCTTCGCCACCATCGGTTCGCTTTGTGGCGACACGACCACCTACAAGCAAGCCCTCAGCAACTAGTCGGCTCTGACAGAGACAAGGAATAAGACTATGAAAAGAATGTCCACAAAGCTATCCTCGCTCGTCGTCGTCGGCGCGATTGTCGCCGGAGTCCTCGGCTTCGCCCAGTCTGCTCAGGCAGACGCAATCGGTGGCGCAACTATCACTCTCGGTACCACGAGCGGCAACAGTAGCGCCACCGGCACGAACGCCATGTTCTCGTCGTTCACGACGAGCACCGGTTGCCCCGTTGGCTACCAGGCATCCAGCGGAACCGTTGCGTGGCAGGGCGGCATCAGCCACGGCTCGCTCGCGACCGTTCGCACACCCTCAGTCACCGCTTATGGTGCAACGGGTCTTGATGGTAGCGCGATGAATATGACCAGTGCCGGTGGCCCCAGCAACTATGTGAACAACAAGGGACTGAGCGAGCTCAGCACCCCGTTGACTGCTGGTGCTTGGGAACTCCGTATTTACTGCTTCGCAGTGAGTACGAGCCCCGACTACACGAACGACAAGTACCTGACGCTGCCGATGACGCTCGATGGTTCAGGCAACTGGGCCGTCTACGTGGCAGCTGCTCCTGCAGTCGCGACCATCGCGTCGCTCACCGCCGGTTCGGGCACCCTCGCGGGCACCGTGAACCTCGCGGTAACCGTCAAGAAGGCCGACCTCACGACAGCGACCGCTGCCGTCGGTAACGTGCAGTTCCTCGAAGGCGGAACGGTTCTTGCGACCGTGACGCTCGCTTCGGGCGTTGCGCTGTACACGACACCGGTCATCGTTGACGGACTGCACATCTACACCGCGCAGTTCGTAACCACCGACGCCGCCACGTACACCAGCTCGCCACTCTCTGGCACGGCAAGTGTTTTAGTCGGCGGCCAGACCGCGACGACCGTCATCGATGTGACGATCCCCTCCGGTGTGGGCACGCTTACCTTCACTGGTGTGCCGTCAACGGTCACCCTGGGCACGGCTGTTCTGACCGGTGGCGAGCTTGTAGCAACCGGGAGCCTTGGCACGATCACGGTAACGGACTCGCGTCAGCTCGGTTCTGCTGCCTGGAGCCTCACTGGCCAGAGCACCGACTTCACCGTTGGTTCTCAAACCATCAACGGCAAGTACCTCGGCTGGACCCCCGCGCTCGTCGGTAGCACCAACGCCGGCATCGTAGGAGCTGCGGTTGTGGCAGGAACCGGAAACACCGGAACTGGCCTCAAGACGGTCAGCTCACTCGCCAGTTCAACCGGCCCAGTTGATGGCAAGCCCGTCACCGCAGTTGCCGCTGCACTGCGTTTGGCCGCACCGGCCAACACGCCGGCCGGTCGCTACACCGCAACACTCACCGTGACGCTCATCTAGTCGAGCTCACACCCGGGTGGGCTGGGTCCGAAACTTTCGGGCCCAGCCCACCACCACCCCTCCACTCACGCCCTTCTGATTGGTCAAAAATGTTCTCCCTGGCTGCACCCACCGCCCTCGTGACTGCCCTCGCGATTGCTTTGTCGCCCCTGATCCCGCTCTCTGCTGCGGCTCAGCCCGATGCGGCCAGTTGGAGTGTCAGCCCCTCAGCCGATGCGGCTGGAGCGCGCTCCGTCTTCACTTATGCGGTCAAAGCCGGTACCCAGGTCAAAGACACCGTCATAATCAGCAACTTCGGTGCGACTGCCGCCACGTACAACGTGTACGCCACCGATGCCATCAACGATTTCGAAACCGGTGGTTTCGGCCTGCTGCCCCACGACAAGAAACCCGTCGATGTTGGATCCTGGATCAGTGTCGACTCGCCGAAAATCACCCTTCAGCCCAACACCACCGCAAGTGTTCCCTTCACCCTTTTGGTGCCCTCCGATGCCGTGCCCGGTGATCACGTAGCAGGCATTGTTGCTTCAGTCATTACCGATGGCAATAAGAACGGCCAAGCCGTCACCCTCGAGCAACGGGTTGGTTCTCGCATCTACTTGACCGTCGCTGGCATCCCCGCCGCCTCCGTCGAAACGTCCGGGCTTGTCACCAGCTACTCGCCCTCGTGGAACCCCTTCGCTCCCGGAACCCTCACGGTTGACTACGCCGTCAAAAACACGGGAAACCTCCGTCTCGACGTGACACAGTCGATCGACGCTGTTGGACTCTTCGGCATTCCCCTCGGCTCGTCTGCACCGAAAGCGATCGAGAACATTCTTCCCGGACAATCAGTGCACGTTCGCACCGACGTGTCGGGGATCGGCGCGCTCGCCCTCATCTGGTCGACAGTGAAACTCNCCCCCGGCCCCGTCGGAAGCGCGGCCACTGCGGCCGCTGCGCCATCCACGCCCGCAGCAACGCCGCCAGCAACGCCGCCAGCAACGCCGGCAGCAACACCGACACCGCCAGCCTCAACCGGGGCTGCCGCCGCCGGTGCCAATGATGAAACCAAGAGCCCCCTCGATGGCATCACATTCCTCCCCGCTTCTGCAGGTTCGGTGAGCATCGGAATCTCCTTCACGCTGTTACTGCTCACCCTGCTGGTGCTCGGGCTTGGTTACCTCGTCTGGCGCTACGTCGGTGGAACTCGCGAGCGTCTCTATGACGCCATCGACGCGGCATCGGCCAAGGCTCGCGAGGATGCGATTCGTGAACTGAGCGAGCAGCCTGTCCCTTCGGAAGCTGACGCACGATGAGGGCCGTCACGGTCGTAGCGACGACTCTCGGTGCAGCGCTGCTCGCGATGACCGCCCTCGCTGGTGCGGCATCCGGGGCCCTCGCTGCTCCGGCGCCGCAGCCCACCCAGTCATCGTCCGTCATCTCGGTTGAAATTCCCGGCGAGACCCCGTCGCCAACACCAACGCCGACTCCTTCCGCCTCAGCGACATCGTCACCATCAACATCAGCCGGCGGTTCACGGAACAGTTCGAGTAGCGCAACGCCAACCCCCGAAGCGACGGGTGCCCCTGAAGTGGCAAACGCGCCCACCAAGGGAGCGGGCATCCTGACCGTCGGTTCGAAGACGATGACCCCCGGGGCATTAATCGAGACCTCCGCCTCCGGTTACCAGCCGGGGGAGCAAGTGCAGATCATCATGTACTCCACCCCGCAAGTAATCGGCAGCTACCAGGCCGATGCCACCGGAACGTTCAGTGCGCGGTTCCACGTGCCGGACGGTCTGCGCGCCGGAACCCACACCATTGAGGCAACCGGCTGGCTGTCCCACAAGGTGACAAACATCGAGTTTGTTTTGGTCTCCGCGACAACCGTGGGCGCAACCGGTTCAATCACTTCAGTGCCGCTCATCGTCTGGCTGCTCGCGATCCTTGCCGTGCTCGTCACCTCCGTCGTCATTCTTATGGTCTACTTCCGAAGCTCGATTACTCGCTGGTTTGGCCAGAACCACGAAGGCGGAAGAGTGCAATCGTGAGTGTTGAAGCCCCGACCGAGGGAGCGACCGAAGAAGCGCGCGAAACCAAGCCCGAATCCGCTGCGGCCCCCAGTACCGAAGCCGCACCGCGGCCGAGCAAACCGCGTAACGCCCTTCCCGTCTGGTTGCGCACGCCGCCCGCGCGCGCTCGCGAGGCACGCCGCCCAGCACCCACCCCGCGCGAGATTCGCTGGTGGGTGGGAGTTGTCTGGTTGGCACTCTCGGCTCTGCTTCTCGGACTTGTTGCGCACGTCGCCATCGTCGGTTCTCTCCAGCACACTCGCTCCCAGCAGGTGCTGTACGAAGAGCTTCGTGGCAATTTGGCCGAAGCGATCAGCCCCCTCGGGCAGCTGGGAACGGATGGCACCCTCGTTGCCAATGGCACCCCGGTGGCGCTGATGACCATTGCACGGTTGAGCCTGTCGGAGGTTATCGTGCAGGGCACGACCCCGACCGACCTGATGCTCGGCCCGGGTCACCGTCGCGACAGCGTCTTTCCTGGCCAAGCCGGCACCAGCATCATCATGGGACGCCAAGCGACCTATGGCGGGCCGTTCAGCGCCCTCGGCAGTCTCGTGCCCGGCGATGTCATTAAGGTGACCACTGGTCAGGGTGAACAGCGTTACAAGGTTTTCAGCATCCGTCGTGATGGTGACCTCCTCCCCGAAGTACTGCCGGCGGGTGAGGGCAGGCTCGAACTGATCAGCGCCGAGGGCATCCCACTCGCTCCTTCGGGAGCAATCCACGTTGATGCCGCACTCGAGACCGACGTTGTGACCGGCCCGGCGCCAGTATTCACTTCTCAGGTGCTCAACCCGTCGGAGCTGGCAATGGCTTCAGATCCACAGGGGTGGGTGACGACACTGCTGTGGTTGCAGTGGCTCTTCATCGCGGTGGTTGCGGTGCGGTGGGCTCGCTCAACGTGGGGAATCTGGCAGACCTGGATTGTCGCCGTGCCCATCCTTCTCGCCCTCGGCGCTGGCACGGCCAATGCCGCCATGACCATGCTCCCCAATCTGCTCTAACAACTGAACGGAGATACTGATGAATGACACACAAATTATGGATGCCGTCCGAAGCGACGAGTCGGCTCCCGCGACCGGCACCATGCTGCTGGATGCTCCGACGGACTTGATCCCGACGGTTGACGTCTCGCCGAGCGGTTTTGCGACGAACGCGCCGGCGACCTCCCTCGCGACCCTCGATGCTCGCTCGATTTCCGCGTGGTTTGGCGACCACAAGGTGCTCGACCGCGTTTCGCTGACGATGGAGGCCGGCAAGATTTCGGCGCTCATCGGGCCGTCGGGTTGCGGCAAGTCGACCTTCCTGCGCATCCTGAACCGGATGCACGAAATGATCCCCAGCGCCTCGCTCGCTGGTGAAGTTCTGCTGGACGGCGCTGATATTTACGACTCGAGCCGCCGCCTCACCGACGCGCGTCGCCAGATCGGGATGGTCTTCCAGAAGCCGAACCCGTTCCCGGCCATGTCGATCTACGACAACGTCATCGCTGGGCTGAAGCTCACCGGCACACACCTGAGCCGTGACGCCAAAGACCTCCTCGTTGAGGAATGCCTCACCAAGGCCGGACTCTGGAAAGAGGTTCGCGATCGTCTGCGCCAGCCCGGCGGTGGGCTCTCGGGTGGGCAGCAGCAACGACTGTGCATCGCGCGCTCCCTCGCGGTGCGTCCACGCGTTCTGCTCATGGACGAGCCGTGCTCGGCCCTTGACCCGACCTCGACGCGTGTCATCGAAGAGACCATGTTGGAGCTCGCCCACGAGGTCACCATCGTTATCGTGACCCACAACATGCAGCAAGCCCAGCGGGTTTCGACCAATTGTGCATTCTTTTTGGCGGCCCAGGGAACCCCCGGAGCGATCGTCGAGCAGGGCCCGACCGAGCAGATCTTCGGTGACCCGGTTGATTCGCGCACCGCAGACTACGTGGGCGGACGTTTCGGATAGTCGCCGATCCAGCGCCTGATCTGGGGGAGAATAGTTCAATGATTGACTCACGTCTCGCCATCGTTGTTCTTGCCGCAGGTCAGGGCACGCGCATGAAGTCCGCCAAGCCAAAGATTCTCCACAATTTGGCGGGCGTGCCGCTGATCGGACACGTATTGGGCACGGCGTTGGAGCTTAATCCGGCACACATTATTGCTGTAGTCCGCCACGAGCGCGACACCGTGGCCGCCGCAATCACCGACCTGCTTCCTGAGGTTGTCATCGTCGATCAGGATGACATCCCCGGCACGGGGCGGGCAGCCGAAGTTGCCCTCGCAGCGTTGCCCGCAGACTTCACCGGCGATGTCGTGATTGTCAGTGGCGACGTTCCGCTGCTTGATTCGGAGACGCTCAGCGAATTGGTGGCGGCGCACCGTTCGGGTGACGCTGTCGCGACCGTGCTGTCGGCGCTCCTTGACGACGCCAGCGGCTACGGCCGAGTGGTTCGTGACGATGCTGGTCGCCTTGACCACATCGTTGAGCAAAAGGATGCCACAGCAGCCGAGCTCGCCGTCACCGAAATCAACTCCGGCACCTACGTTTTTAACGCCGCGCTGCTCCGCGAAAAGCTCAGCCTCGTCACCACCGACAACGCTCAGGGCGAGAAGTACCTCACCGACGTAATCGGGCTGATGCGTTCGGCCGGTTCCAGTGTTGCCGCCCTGCCGGTGCGGGCTCCCTGGATTGTCGCCGGAATCAACGACCGCGTGCAGCTGGCCGAGGCCGCTGTGCGGCTCAACCAACTCATCGTTCGCAGTTGGCAAGTTCGCGGCGTGACGGTTCACGACCCGGCCACCACCTGGATCGACGTGTCGGTGACCATTGGCGAAGACGTTGAGCTGCTGCCGGGCATCCAACTCAAGGGTGCCACCACCATTGAACGCGACGCGATTATCGGCCCGGATACCACCCTGCTCGACTGCGAGGTCATGCAGGGCGCTCGCGTGAACCGAACGGATGCCACCCTCGCCGTGATCGGTGCGTGGTCGTCGGTCGGACCCTTCGCCTACCTCCGGCCCGGCACCAATTTGGGCGCCGAAGGCAAGATCGGCACCTTCGTGGAGACGAAGAATTCGACGATCGGCGCCAAGAGCAAGGTGCCACACTTGAGCTACATCGGCGACACTACGGTCGGCATCGAGAGCAACGTCGGGGCGGGAACAATTACCGCCAACTACGACGGGGTCAACAAGTCAAAGACCGTTGTGGGCGATCACGTTCGAACCGGGTCGCACAACGTGTTCGTCGCGCCGGTTAGAATTGGTGACGGAGCCTATACCGGTGCCGGCACGGTCGTCCGAAAAGACGTTCCCGCTGGCGCGCTGGCGGTAAATGTGGCTCCGCAGCGCAACATGAGCGGCTGGGTCGAGGCCAATCGTGCGGGCACTGCAGCGGCGAATGCGGCCGCGGCGGCAGCCACCGACACTGACTAACCCCCCAGCCTGATCGCCGGGTTTTCCGGCACATGCCCGGGTAGCCGGCGGAGAGTGTGGACAGTGTCCCAGATTAAGATCACCGGACAGAAGCGACTTGTGATCGTTACTGGTCGCGCCTATCCCGAGCTTGCCCACGAGGTTGCCCGCGAGCTGGAGACCAGCGTCGTACACACTGACGCTCGCACTTTTGCCAATGGCGAGATCTATGCGCGCTATGACGAGAGTGTGCGTGGCTGTGATGCGTTCGTCATCCAGTCGCACACCAACCCGATCAACGAGTGGCTCATGGAGCAGCTCATCATGGTGGATGCCCTGAAGCGTGCCTCCGCCAAGCGCATCACCGTTGTTGCCCCCTTCTACCCGTACGCCCGTCAAGACAAGAAGGGTCGCGGGCGCGAGCCGATCAGTGCGCGCCTCGTCGCCGACCTGTTCAAGGCTGCTGGCGCCGACCGCATCATGAGCGTCGACCTGCACGCCGCCCAGATTCAGGGTTTCTTCGACGGTCCCGTCGACCACCTTTTTGCCATGCCGGTGCTGCTCGAGCACTTCCGCACCGAGCTTGACCCATCAATCACCACCGTGGTTTCTCCCGACATGGGCCGCGTTCGCGTGGCTGACATTTGGAGCGACAAGTTGGGGGCTCCGTTGGCGATCATCCACAAGCGCCGCGACCCGCTGGTTCCCAACCAGGTCACGGTGCACGACATCGTCGGTGACGTGAAGGGTCGCGTGTGCTTGATCGTCGACGACCTCATTGATACCGGCCGCACCATCGCGAAAGCGGCTGAGGCGCTGAAGAAGGCGGGCGCGCTGCGCGTTGTCGTTGCTGCCACCCACGCGGTGTTCTCCGACCCAGCGACCACTTTGTTGCAGAGCGACTTCATCGACTCCGTCGTCGTGACCGACACGTTGCCGATCCCCGAAGAGAAGCGTTTTCCGACGCTCACGATTCTGCCGATCGCGCCACTGTTGGCTCGCGCCATCCACGAAGTTTTCGATGACGGCTCGGTCACCTCCATGTTTGATGGCGCTGCGTAACCGGTGACGATCAGCACGCCACGGCCGTGGCTTCAGAGTTACGCCGACGGGGTGCCCGACGATATTGCGCTGCCCGAGGGTTCGCTGTTCGACTTGGTAGCGGCTTCTGTTGCCGAGTACCCCGACAATGTGGCGCTCGAGTTTTTTGGGCGAACCACGAAGTACGCGGAACTCGGCGACAGTGTTGCCCGGGTTGCCGAAGCGTTGCGGGTGCTCGGGGNGCAGAAGGGTGATGTTGTTGCCCTAGCCCTACCCAACTGCCCCCAGCACGTGATCGCGTTTTACGCGGTGCTGCGTCTCGGCGCGATTGTGGTCGAACACAACCCGCTGTACACGCCGCGCGAGTTCCGTCACCAGTTCGAGGATCACGGCGCAAAGGTCGTCATCGCCTGGGACAAAGTGGTCGAGATTTTCCAAGACTTCCCGGACGACCTCGCCCTCAACACCATCATCTCGATCAACATCACCGAGGCAATGCCGTTGGTCACGCGCGCTCTCTTGCGACTTCCGATTGCGAAAGCACGGGCTTCTCGGGCCGCTCTCACCACTCGCGTGCGCGACGTGGTCCGGTGGAAAGAGCTGCTCCGTTACGCCCCAATTGCCGAAGCGATCATTCGGCCGGCTGCGCAGGATGTTGCGCTCATCCAGTACACCAGCGGCACCACTGGCTACCCCAAGGGGGCAACCCTCAGCCACCTCAACCTCTCCAGCAATGCTGCTCAGGCTCGCGCCTGGGTGCCGACCGTTCCCCGCGGCACCGCCGTGGTCTACGCGGNGCTCCCCATGTTCCACGCCTACGGCCTCACCCTGTGCCTCACCTTCGCGATGAGCATGGGGGCACGTTTGGTGCTGTTCCCCAAGTTCGATCCCGACTTAGTTCTCGCCGTGATCAAGAAGCGCCCGGCGACGTTCCTTCCCGCCGTGCCGCCGATTTACGCCCGGCTCACCGCGGCCGCCGCAGAAGCTGGGGTTTCGCTCGGCGGAATCGAGATTGCGATCTCCGGGGCGATGCCGCTGGCCGCCAGCGTCGTCGAACCGTGGGAGGCGCAAACCGGTGGCTACCTCGTTGAGGGCTACGGGCTGTCTGAGGCCTCCCCGGTGCTGATGGCGAACCCGGTCGGGCCGAGCAGGCGAGCCGGAACCGTGGGGCTCCCGTTGCCCAACACGGAGGTGCGCATTGTTGACCCCGAACATCCGGCGGTCGATCGTGAACCGGGCACCGAGGGCGAACTGATCGTGCGCGGCCCGCAGATTTTCTCCGGCTACTGGAAGAAACCGGAGGAGACCGCGCAGGTCTTTGTGCCGGCGACCGACGGGGGAGCGCACTGGCTCCGCACCGGCGACATCGCCACGGTCGATGCCGACGGCTTTGTGCGAATCGTCGACCGCATCAAGGAGATCATCATCACCGGTGGGTTCAACGTTGCGCCGAGCGAGGTCGAGGAGGCGTTGCGCGCGCACCCGGATGTCGTTGACGCTGCCGTCGTCGGTCTCCCCAGCGAGCGCACCGGTGAAGACGTGGTGGCCGCTGTGGTGCTCCGCTCCGGGGTAACCCTAGACGCTGACGCGATTCGCGACTTCGCCCGCGAAACTCTCACCGCCTACAAAGTGCCGCGCACGATCGTCGCCGTGGATGAACTCCCCAAGTCACTGATCGGCAAAGTGTTGCGTCGCCAGGTGCGGGAAGCGCTGCTCGCCTCCGAGTGATTTACTCCCGACCCAGCGGACGCATATCCGAGCCGGCAGGGCGAGTGTGGAATTGTATTCCACGCGGCGAAAGAACCTGTTCGATCGCCGACACCATTCCACCGATGAGCCCTGCTTCGTCGCCAAGTTCGGTATGGACAACGGAGAGGTTTCGCGTTGCGAGTGGCTGTGCCTGTTGATATACGACGCTGCGAATCTGAGCCAGAACGTCATCGGTGCAGCGTGTGACCTCACCGCCGATTACTATTCGAGCGGGGTTGCAGAAATTGACGAGGTCGGCGATTGCGCTACCGAGCACGACGGCCGCTTCCCGCACAGTGTTGACCGTTGTTGCATCGCCGCGCGCAAGCATGTCAATGAGCTCACGAGGCGTTACCGGCTTTCCCAACGCGTCGCCAAGTTGCGTCGCCATGGCACCTACCGATGCGACAGCCGACAAACATCCTCTGCTCCCGCACGCGCAGAGCACGTCGGATTCTGCGCTGACGCGCATGTGTCCGATGTCGCCGGCAGCGCCATCCGCACCGTGAAGAAGTAACCCGCTCTCACTCACAAAGCCGCCGCCGATGCCCGTGTCGACGTTGATCATCAGAAGTGGTAGGCCATCGCCACCAAGTGCTCGTGCTTCGCCAAGCGCTTTAAGATTGACGTCATTATCGACTATTGCATCGCAGTTAAAGCGTTCGGCCATAAACTTGCAGGCCTCGAAACCATCCCAGCCAGGCATGAGTGGGGGCCGAACGATTATGCCGCGATGCGAATCCACTGGCCCGGGAATGCCCACCGAGATAGCCATGGCCTGGTCAAGCGGAATATCAAGTTCAGCCATCAACTCGTCAAAAGAAGCGGCGATTTTTTCAACGACGACGACCGGGCCGAGGTCTACGTTGACGTCGAAAGTGTGTTTGCCCAGGACTCGTTTGTCGAGCGAGGTGACAGCGATGCGGCAGTGGTCAACGGCGATGTCTGCGACGAGGATAACCCCTCGATCGGGACTGATTTGGAACGACTGGGCGGGCCTTCCCCGCTGAACGCCGGATGCCATGCCCGCGTCTTCAATGAGGCCCGCCCGCAGCAGAACTTGCAGATGAGTGTCGACTGTCGATCTCGCGAGTCCAGTAGCTTCCACTATTTCGCGTCGACTGACTTCGCCGCCATTGGCGATGATTCGTGCGATGGTGCTGCGCGCAACATGCCCACTCGGCGCGAGGTTTTGATCGGACTCAAGCAATTGGACTTCTGTCCATAAGGTACCCATGTCGCTAATACTAGTGACCAAGTTGGAGAATATATATGTCGAAATAAAAATAAATCAGGCATTTTACTTCACTTTCAAACCCTGTTTATAGTGATACCTATGAACCGAAGACGATTCACAGCCCAAGTTGGTGCGCCGCTACCTGTTTCGGCCTCGCCTGCCACCACGCGACTTGAGGTGCGCGGTCTGAGCAAGAGCTTTCTGGGAACGAATGCGTTGGATGATGTGAGTTTCAGCATCGAGCCAGGCAGCGTCCTCGCCCTGATCGGGGAAAACGGTGCGGGTAAGTCGACTCTGATTAGAATTCTTTCCGGAGCCCACCGACAAGACTCGGGTGAGGTATTCATCAACGGCAATCGGGTGGAGATCACCGGGCCGAAGTCGTCAGAATCACTGGGGATCGCGACGGTTTATCAAGAGCTCAGTCTTTTTCCCGACCTGTCGGTCGCCGAGAATCTTGTCTTTGGCGCATACCCGGGCCGTGGTGTCATCAATTGGAAGCAAGCTCGTCGCGAGGCTGCAGAGTTTCTCCTCGGTTTAGGCGTTCTCGTCGATGTTGACCGCCCAGTTCGCGAGCTCAGCATCGCGGAGAAGCAGATGCTGGAAATTGCCAAGGCACTGCACCGGCGCGCGCAAATAGTCATTCTCGACGAACCCACGGCCGTCTTGGGCGGAGAGGATGTCGACCACCTCCTTCGGTTGGTCCACGGTCTCAAGGAGCGTGGGGTTAGCGTTATCTTCGTTTCGCACCGGCTGGAAGAGGTCTTTGGTCTCGCCGACAGTTACGTTGTGCTCAAAGACGGGAAGCTGGCGGGCACGGGAAGAATTCAGGACACGGATCATGACCAACTCGTCTCAAAGATGGTTGGTCGCGAGTTCTCTCGATCGCAACGGTCTACTAGTCGAGTGGTTGGTGACGTCGTTCTGGAAGTCAACAATCTGTCGCAGCGCGGTGTGCTTCACGATATTTCTTTGACGGTTCGCGCGGGAGAAGTACTGGGCATCAGTGGCCTGCGGGGTGCCGGACGAACGGAGCTGGCTCGAGCTATTTATGGTGCTGATGCTGTGAGCTCCGGGGAGGTGCTTATCCGCGGGGTGAAACTCGCAAAGCACAGTCCGCTGAAATCAATTCGTGCCGGAATCGGATTGGTTCCCGAGGAACGGAAGACTCAGGGAATCTTTGTCGCCATGTCAACGGCAGCAAATATCCCCATTGTAAAGATGCTCAAGAACGCCACTCATTTCATCCGCCCTTCGGCTGAACGTCGCCGTGCGACGGAGTACGTAGAGGCATTGAGTATCAAAACGTCGAATGTGGCAGCACCCGTTGCAGCGCTTTCGGGCGGTAACCAGCAAAAAGTTGTACTCGCGAAATGGCTCAACGCGGGAGTTGACGTGCTCATTCTCGATGAGCCCACTCGCGGGATTGATATCGGAGCTAAGCAAGAGATCTACCAACTTATCCACTCACTTTGTGAGCAAGGGCTCGCCATCATCGTCATCTCTTCGGAACTTCCTGAAGTATTGGCGCTGAGTCACCGGATTCTCGTCATGTACCAAGGAGCGATCACCGCAGAGCTTGATGGCGAAACCGCTACAGAAGAAATGGTCATGTTCCACGCAGTCGGAGGAAAAAAATAAATGTCAACTCTCACAGCTACGCCGAAACCACAATTCATCGTGGGGCGCCTGAGGAATAACTGGATGACGATCGCCATCTTCCTGATTGTGGTGATTGCGGTCGCGGTTTTCGTACCAACCTTCTTTCAACCAGCGAATCTGATCAACGTCGCGCGCCAATCATCGATCGTGGGCGTTGTAGCGATTGGGATGACTTTCGTCATACTTTCCGGCGGAATCGACTTGTCGGTCGGCTCTATTCTCGCGCTCTCTGGTGTATCGATGGCCATGTTTATCAACGCGGGGATGATCCCCGGTGTTGCAGTTCTGATGGCGCTGGTGATCGGCGTCGCTTCGGGGATAGTCAACGGAATCGGCGTCGCGATTCTGAAGATTCAACCGTTCATCGTGACGCTCGCGACCACTGTTGCGATTTTGGGGATTGCATTGCGCGTCACCAACGGCGGGCCGCAATCTTTTGATAACGCTGGAGCCCTGTTCAATTTTCTCGGTAGCGGTAACGTACTTGGGCTCCCAGGGCCATTTTTAGTATTTGTGATCATCTCGATCATCGGTATGTTGACCCTGCGCTACTTCGCCTTTGGGCGTTACCTCTATGCAATTGGGGGCAGCCCAGAAGCCGCGAGACTTTCCGGTGTCCCCACGAGCCAGACGCTGATTATTGCTTATGCGGTGAGCGGTCTTGCTGCTGGACTCGCTGGGGTGATGACCGCCTCACGACTGGGGGTCGGCGCACCCACTGCAGGCGGATTAGCCAATCTCGATGCGATTACCGCAGTGGTCATCGGGGGCACGAGTCTCATGGGGGGCACTGGCGGTGCTTTGGGAACGGTCTTTGGCGCACTTCTCCTTGCCGTGCTTTCCAACCTGATGAATCTCATCGGAATTTCGCCCTTTGACCAACAGATCGTCAAAGGTGTCGTGATCATTCTCGCGGTCTTGTTTGCCATGCAAGCTACGCGGAAAAAGATCTCTGATCGCAAAGTGAGACGTCCTGCGCGTCTGCGGTCGGGAAAAAACGCTACGACGTCAGAAGCGGATGACACCGCCCTCGACCAGTAGCGCAGCATCAACCAAAACCCACTAACAAGAGAAAGTTGAATTGATGAATATCCAGAAAAGGAAGCTCACAGTGTGGTCAGCTACTGCGGTGTTTGTTACAGCCGTCGTGCTTGCCACCGCTGGGTGCACCGGGAATGTCGCAGCACCGAGTTCGACCAGCGTGGTAGCTGAGACACCGACTGCCAGTATCTACTGTGGCACTGCGTGCCAAGCCCAGCTCCAGCTGAAGGCAGATCCTGCAACGGTCAAGTGCGACGTCGGCGTTTCTTGGAGCGCCACCTCGTTCCCTTACGGCGCTGTCTCATCTCAGCAAATCCCGGACCTCGCATCGAAGTGGTTCCCGGGCATGAAGGTCACCGTCACTGATGGTCAGGGCGATGCTGCTGTTCAGTCTGGTCAAGTTGACCAGATGGTAGCCCAGGGCATCAAGGTCTTGATCATCTCGCCGAGAGATTCGGATGCGCTCAAGGGCGCCGTTGATCGTGCGGTGAAGGCTGGCGTCAAGGTCATCGCAGCAGACCGCAACGTGAACACCACTGTCGACACTTACATCGGTTCTGACAATGTCGAAGCTGGGGTCGTCAGCGGTAAGAATATCGCCGCTGTGCTCGGTGCTTCTGGGAAGCTCGTTGAGCTTGCGGGAAGTCTTGGGGCTTCGCCGACCATCGCTCGTGGAGACGGTCTTCGTACCGGCTTGGCGGGATCTGGTGTCACGATCGTTGACAGCCAGACGGCTGACTACGATCAAGCAAAGGGCTTGACTGTTATGCAGGACCTCTTGCAGAAGTACCCGTCCGGAACCATCAACGGTGTCTACACTCACAATGACCAGATGGCCTTCGGTGCAATTCAGGCGATCAAGGAAGCTGGCCGCGAAGCTGAGATTAAGGTCTTCAGCATCGATGGTGAGGACAAGGCTCTCGCCGACATTCAGGATGCTTCGATGCAGGCGACTGTTGGCTACCCGTTGGTAACCAAAGAATCCGTCATTGCGGCAGCGATGCTGTGCTCGGGTGAGCCAGTCGAGAGCCGTATCAAGCTCGACTCAACCTTGATCGATGCTTCGAATGCCGCGGACTACGTCGGAAAGAGTCCTCAGACGGAGTAACGAGCTCGCCAGTTATCTGAAATGCCGTGTTGGGAGAGGCTGGGATATCGCCCCAGCCTCTCCTTCCGCACTAACAAAGGAATATTACATGAAGATTTCATACAACACTTGGTCCTATTCGAGCTTCTTCGTCTGGGTGCCTTCCTACACGCTCGATGAAACCATCAAGAGAATTGCCCGGCTGGGTTACGACGGAATTGAAATCGGAGCGGCAGCTCCGCATGCCTATCCGCCACACCTAGGTGCCGATCGACGCGCCCAGGTCCGTGATCTCCTCCAGGAGCACAACATCGCTCTGTCGAGCATGTTGCCGGCACCCTCGGGAGGGCCCGGCAATAACCCTGCGTCGCCAAACATCGAAGAGCGCCGCGCAACAGTCGAACACTACAAAGACCTTGCAGAGCTAACTGCTTTTTGGGGTGGCAAGACTCTCATCTACTTGCCGGGCTGGGCAATCTTTGGCACGAGCCGCGCTCAAGCCTGGGAGTGGTCGCGTGAAGTGCTCACCGAAGTGGCTGATGCAATTTCCCACACAGGGGTGACACTCGTCATCGAACCCACCTCTCACGACTCGAACCTCTGCATGTCCGCGGAAGACGCCATTGAGCTCATGGACGCCGTCAGTCGCCCGAATGTGAAATTGATGTTTGACACTTTTCACGTCATGTACAACAAAGAGGTTCTCAGCGACTATCCCTACCGGATGGGTGCCGATCTCAAACACATTCACATTTCCGACAACGACCGCCTCCCGCCAGGAATGGGGGTCGGCGACTTCCCCTCACTAATCGAGGCGCTGATCGAGACCCGCTTTGACGGTTACCTGACGATGGAAACCGGTTTTCACCGACGGGGAATTGAGCCTGACCTTGATGCACGTCAGGGAATTGAGTACCTACGGCCACTGGTCGAACTGAAGCTCGCAGAGCACGCAGCGCGGAACAAGAAAGGTTAGTGATGATGGGGTCCGCACAGTCCGAAGACTCGGCTTTATTGTTCTTCAGTCGCACGGAGGCGCGCATCATCGATGCCCTCACGACTGAATTCATTCCCTCTGAGGACAATTCTCCGGGGGCGACAGAAGCTGGTGTAACCACATATATCGACCGGTCATTGGCAGGTTTTATGCGCGACCTCCAGGGTGTTTATCGTCGAGGATTTGCGGCTTTGGCGGACCTCACATCCGAACGATTCGGTACGACCTTCGTTGACGCCACAGGCGCGCAACGAGCTCAACTCATGCTCGAAGTTTCTGAGTTGAGTGTGAGAGACCCGGACGTTTTTCTCGGTCAGTTCTTTCGGATTGTCCGCGAACACACCATTCAAGGATTCTTTGGTGATCCGGCCTATGGGGGCAACCGCGACACGGTTGGCTGGAAATTGGTTGGCTTCCCGGGAGCTCAGTGGGGCTATTCGCACGAACAGATGCAGCCAGGAGTCGACTCAAGAAGCATTCCCATTCTCACAGTTAAAGACCTCTACGCCCGAATTGGAGGGACACAGTGATTGAGAAGTTTGATGCCATTATCGTCGGGATGGGTTCATCCGGCGGGATCATGGCTGAGCAGCTAACGAAAGCCGGAGCACGGGTATTGGGCCTTGAAAAGGGACCTGATTACACTCCAGAGGATTTCGAAGTCAAGGCCGACGAGCTTCGCTATTACCAGCGCGGCGCCATTGTCGCGGGCGTTGCGGTCGATCCCGTTACGTGGAGACCAGACGAAAAAACTGTCTCTCGTGTACTGCCCTGGTCCTCGGGAGCTTTAGGCACTGACGAACCGCTATATGGGTTGCCGTCTATCGGCACGGGTGGCGGCACATTGCACTGGGGGGCTGCCGCATACCGCTTTCGTGAAGCGGACTTCCGGATGAAATCTGCCATCGCGGAGCGTTTTGGAAAGGATGCCCTTCCAGAAGGCTCGAGCCTCGCGGACTGGCCGATAAGTTACTCCGATCTCGAGCCCTATTACCAGATGGTTGAGCACGAGCAGGGGTACTCGGGGCGTGCAGGAAACGTGGACGGTCACTTTGGGGCGGATACGAATCCCTTCGACGTGTGGCGTCGAAGCGACTATCCAATGCCGCCGGTAACGCAGGGACCGGGAGATCTGCCGTGGGTAGCGGCCACGAAGCGACTCGGCTACCATCCGTTCCGCCAACCGCTGGCGATCAACTCACAGGAATACCGGGGGCGATCGGCCTGTGTGAACTGCGGTTTTTGTCACGGTTTTCCCTGCCACGTGGGGGCGAAGTCGACTACACAAGTCACGTCGGTCCCCGCGGCGAAAGCGACCGGCAACCTCACTCTGCGCGCAAACTCGCGAGTACTTCGCGTAAATCGTTCAGCCGACGGCACCCGCGTCACGGGGGTTACCTATGTTGATGAGGCGGATCAGCTTCACGAGGTTGAAGCCGATATTGTGATTCTCACGGCGTACGCCCTCGAGAACGTCCGACTGCTGTTGGTCTCGGGAATCAATAAGAATGGTCAGGTCGGTCAGCACTTCATGACCCACAATTTTGGTTGGTTCACGTCGATCCTCCCAGAAGCGACCAATCCGTTCCTCGGTACCTTCAATGCGTCAAGTGCAATCGACGATTTCACCTCTGAGCTGGTACCAGAAAATGATTTAGGCGTGTTGTGGGGTTCCCCGATAATCAGCGTTACTGGCGATTTGCAGCCGATCGAGGCGTATCACAACATGAACCCCGCGGTTCAAAAATGGGGCCTCGATCTCAAGCATTGGATGCGCGACAAGTACCGGCACATGCACCGCATGTATTCGCAGACCACCAATTTTCCGTACGCCAGGCACTACGTGGATCTTGACCCGGTTATTAAGGACCGTTGGGGGCAGCCGGCGATCAGAATCACCCACGAGTGGGAAGACCATGACGCCAACTCGGTGACGCTGATGGGGCGTTATAAGGAGAAGATCGCTCGCGAGATGGGGGCGACAGAGTTCTGGACTGATTCCCCGCGTCCGCCGTACCACCTATCAACCCACGATGTTGGTGTTCACCGGATGGGCTTGGATCCGCGGGAGTCGGTGACAGATCCCTACGGCAAAGTTCATGAGTGTGAGGGTTTGTATGCCCTCGGCGGCGGTGGCTTCGTGAGTTATGGAGGCTACAACCCCAACGAGACGATTCAGGCCCTCGCTTACATGAGTGCTGAAAGTTTGATCGGGTCGCTCGGAACGCAATTTTCGGGAACGTCGGATGCCCGTTGACGGCAACGAGGGGGATAACCGTTTCGTAAATCGCGTCGCCTTTATCACCGGTGCCGGTCGAGGGCAGGGGGCCCATCACGCCCTGCGGCTTGCCGAACTCGGTGCCGATGTCGCCATCATCGACCTCGGTGATGCTGGCGAGATCGTAAATCCGCGCTACGCGGCAGCGACGCGACGCGACATGGACGCCGTGGCGAGCGCAATTCGCGCCAACGGTCGCCGCGCGGTCGTCATCGAAGCGGATGTGCGATCTGCCGACCAGCTGGCTCGTGCTGGAGAGCGAACGGTGACTGAGCTTGGACGCATCGACTTTGTGGTTGCGAACGCCGGAATCACTGATGCGTTTTCGCCAACCTGGGAGATTTCGCCACAGAACTGGCAGACGATGATCGACATCAACTTGACTGGTGTCTTCCACACCATCCGCGCGACCGTTCCGCACATGCTGGCGGCNCCCGAGGGTCGCAGCGTCGTGTTGATCGGATCCGGAGTGGCGATAAAGGCGGTACCGAATCTCAGTCATTACGTGGCGGCGAAGGCGGCTTTGCGCGGCTTGTCAGCGGCCCTCGCGGCGGAACTCGGACCGTACGGTATGCGCTGCAACTCGATCTACCCCGCCGGAATAGACACGGAAATGACGACGGCGATGGTGGAACTCAACGGAATCGAGCGCTCGCACCTACTGGCGGGCTTTCGTGCAAATCAGTTGTTGGACCGCAACGTGGAGATCTCGGACGTGACGGCCGCGCTCGTGTGGTTGTTGTCCGACGATGCGAGATTCGTTACGGGGCTCGAACTCACTGTCGATGCTGGCGAAACAAAGAAATAAATCCACAAGCTTTTTTCAATTTATGAAAGGACATCATCATCATGACGTCAGAACGTATTCTTCGTGTCGGAATTGTCGGTCTCGAATTTGGGGCCGAGTTCATTCCTATTTATCAGCGTCACCCGAATTCGGAAATGTATGCGATCTGCCAGCGAACTGAGTCACAACTGAATCAAGTTGGGGATAAGCACGGAATCGACGTGCGCTATACCGACTATGACGAAATGCTTGCTGATCCGAATATCGACGTGATCCATATCAACACACCTCTTCAACTGCACGCGGATCAGGTCGTTGCTGCGCTCGAAGCCGGCAAGCATGTCGGGTGCACGATTCCGATGGCCACGTCTGTTGAGGATTGCCGACGCATTGTTGAGGCGCAAGCCAAATCGGGAATGACGTACATGATGATGGAGACCACGCTGTACACGCGAGAATTCCTTTTCCTCCAGGACCTCTACCGCTCAGGCAAACTTGGAAAACTTCAGTTTCTCCGGGCCTCACACCACCAAGACATGACGGGGTGGCCATCGTATTGGGACGGAATGCCGCCGATGTACAACGCCACTCACGCTATCGGACCCACTCTTGGTATCGCTGGCCACCAGGCCGAGTATGTCCAGTGCCTCGGCTCTGGAAGCGTTTTCGACACCATGAAGGCTCAGTACAACTCTCCGTACGCGATTGAATCTACCCACATCCGTTTCTTGAACAGCGATGTTGGTGCGGAGGTCACGCGTCACCTGTGGGCTGTCGCGCGCGAGTATCGCGAGAGCTTTGACGTGTACGGCGCAGTGCGGTCGTTCGAATGGTCACAGACGGAGGCGGGCAAGCACCTGATTTATGTGGGGGAAACTGCCGTTCCGATAGAGGTGCCGGATTTTGCGGAACGGTTGCCGGTTGAGATTCAGTCCTTCACCCGCGCCGGTGTTTATGGCGAGGGTGACGATTCCGAGAGCCACCGATCATTCGTGCAGGGTGGTGGGCATGGAGGTTCGCATCCGCATCTGGCGCATCGGCTACTGATGGCGGTCTTGGGCGAGGAAGCTGCTTTCCCCAACGCAGTCGAGGCAGCGAACATCACCTGCGCAGGAATCCTGTCGCACGAGTCCGCGATGAATGGCGGTTCGAAGGTGTATCTGCCTGAATGGTCGTTGTCCGACAAAGAACCGGTGTTGATTGAGCTCGACCAGAACACTCAACCTCCATGGACTGGCGAGACAGCCCCGTATTAGCCACTCGTTAACAGTCGCCATTACCGAATTGGAGTCTAAGGATGTTTCAGAGCGTGCCAAATATTGCGCTCCATGATGGCGCGACCATTCCCCAGATCGGTCTTGGCGTTTACGGCCCGGACGATGCCGCCGCTGCGGTGGCAGTCTCGTCGGCTTTGGAGGTGGGCTTCCGCTTGCTCGACACTGCGCAGTACTACGGTAACGAGGCGGGAGTTGGCGAGGGCATGATTCGCTCGGGGATTCCGCGCGAAGAGGNGTATCTGACAACGAAGCTGGGCAACGAAAGTCATGGTTATGACGCAACGATGATTGCGTTTGAGAACAGCCTGGATCAGCTCAGAACCGACTACGTCGATCTGTATCTCATTCATTGGCCGATGACAGCGATCAACAAATACGTGGAAAGTTGGCGGGCATGTGAGTCATTGCTCTCGGACGGTCGGGTCCGATCGATAGGGGTTTCAAACTTCCAAGAACATCATCTGAATAGGCTATTTTCTGAGACAAACGTCGTTCCGGTGGTCAATCAAATCGAAGTTCACCCCGGACATCAACGGCGCGTGATGCGCGAATTCAACGCGCACCATTCGATTGCGACGATGGCGTGGTCGCCTCTAGCGGGTAATCCTGGCGGCCACGGCACCTTTGCTAATAATGCGGTTGTGGAAAGTATCGCCGAACGGTACGGGAAAAGTGGTGCTCAAGTGATCATCCGGTGGCACCTTCAAATGGGTAATATTCTGATCCCCAAGACGACGAAGCGTGCCCGCATGGTCGAAAATTTGGATGTTTTCGACTTTGTGCTCACGGCGAATGATCTTTCGTTGATCAGTTCCTTGGAGAACGGAATCGCCAATCCCTATGATCCAGACGTGAGCGAATGAAAGAAGAAACTCGCCCGCGAAACCCTCACCGCCTACACAGCGCCGCGCACGATCGTCGCCGTGGATGACCTCCCCACGTCACTGATCGGCACAGTGTTGCGCCGCCAGGTGCGGGAGGCGCTGCTCGCCTCGGAGTGATTGCGACCCAGATCGATCGCTCCGAAACTCTGATTCTCGGGAACTGGACGGTCTAATCCCCGTAGATCCAATCAGGTGCTTGAGGGCAGGTTGAGAATACTCGCTTCAGGTCCACCCGAGCAATCGAGAGGTAGCGATATGGCGTCCACTCTCCGTTGCTTTGCACAAACACCGTTTCGCTCGGTGGAAGGTCGGTCACGGTGTAACCCTGCTCGTCGAGGCACTTCAGGAGTTCACCCGAGCGGTACGTGTAGAGCCGTTTGAGTGCATCCGTCGACAGCGGCGTCAGGTATTTCAGCTGCGTGGGGTATTTCATCTCGCAGGTGTAGATGCCAAGATTCAGTGACTGTTTGAGGGCTGGGTCGGTGAGCTGAGGGTAGTTGACGCCTTCGCCATCCGGTGATTCCGTCACCTCGAATCCTTCCTCGTTGAGGCAAGCGATGTGGGTCGATGCCCACTCGTTCAGGCTGATCAGGCGAACGGGTTGAATGTCAGGCGGGTCAACAATTCCGAGCTGCTCTGCAAACCCTTTCGCGTTTTCAGCGAGATAGGCAAGAGTCTCGGCGTCGAGGCTCCCGAGGGAAGCCGAGGTCGATGTCGGTGTGGCGGTCGAACCGTGACCGGCGGCGGTGCACGCCGTGGTGGCGAGCAGGACCGCGCTCACCACCACCGCCAGCGGAGCGATTCGGTTCATCTTCAGGATTGGCAATTGTTTCCCCAATTTCACTTCGACAATCAGTTGCCGAAGTACTTGGAATCATATCGGCGAGCAGCCAGCAGCCAGCAGCCAGCAGCCTGCAGCCAGCGGCCAATGGATGCAATGCTGCGCTTGTTCAGAGGGCGACTGTGAATGACAACCACACTGTCGATGAGCAGCTCGTGGGTGAAAGTGCCACCAGCGCGGGGACGGAGTTGTTCGACACGTCCACGACGGCTACCTGCGCTTTCTCCGCAACACAGGCGAAGTTTGAGAGCGAAGGTTTCTACGTCGCTACTGCGGGTGCTGATCACCTCACGGGGCAAACAGTCACGCTGATGCTTGACGGCGTTGATGGTCCTGCCGGTGGTTCGTTGGTGACAATCCAGAATCTCACCGGCAGTCTGATTACAGCCAGTTTCGGAATGGCTGAAACCGCGCAAGTTGTTTTCATCCAAAGTTTCACGATTCAAAGTTGAGCAGTCTCGTCGAGGGGGATTGGAGTCACTTCCTCGTGGTGTGCCCATACGACTCCGAAGCGAACGAACGGTTGGGTTTCACTTGGCCCGAGGCGCCGGACACTTGGGTGTCGGACAATTCACAGCTCCTAGTATTCATCGAGGGAAACACGGTGGTCTCCTCGGTCAAGGTCCTCCTCACAGAAGTAGACCTCTGCGCTCCAGTTTGGGGCCTTCAACCAGCGTCCACCGCTCTTGACTTCACCCGGGATGCAAGCGGCACCAGGACCGTGACCTCGGGGACAATTTCGAAGTGATCGCCGACACCTAGTCAGACGGCGAACGTGAGCACCAGCGTTAGGTCGGCTGCCCCGGCGCATTCCTGGATGTCGCTGTCGCTGCCGTCGTCGGCCTGCCCAGTGAGCGCAACGGTGAAGATGTGGTGGCCGCCGTGGTGCTCCGCCCCGGGGCAACCCTCGACCCTGACGCGATTCGCGACTTTGCCCGCGAAACCCTCACCGCCTACAAAGTGCCGCGCACGATCGTCGCTGTGGATGAACTCCCCAAGTCTCTGATCGGCAAAGTGTTGCGCCGCCAGGTGCGGGAAGCGTTGCTCGCCTCCGAGTGAGCTCGAATCGGCTCGCTCCGAGTTGCACGGGTCCTAAACCCGATCCATCGCGATCCTCCCCACGGTAATGCAGATACATGTTCAACCCGTTTCAGTTACAGGCCCTGCGCGAGCCGGTAGTAGGCCGCATTCCAGCGGACCTCCTTCTGAAACTCGCGAAGGGTTGTACTCTCGTCGATGATGAGAAGTTCGGTTCGGGACATTTCGGCGAAGTCACGGAAAACGTCAATGCCCACCGCCGTTGACATGACTGTGTGGTGTGCTGCCCCTGCGATAAGCCAGGCTGCGGCGGATGTCGCGAAGTCCGGTTGTGGCTCCCAAACGGCACGCCCAACCGGAAGGTTGGGCATCGGTGCATCAAGTGGCACGTTCGTCACGACGTTGGCGACCAGGCGGAAGCGATCGCGCATGTCGCTTAACGCAACGACAATCGCCGGCCCTGGGTCTGCGTCGAAAACGAGGCGGACCGGATCCTCCTTGCCACCAATGCCGAGCGGGTGGATCTCGAGGCTCGGCCGCGACGTCGTCAGCGACGGGCTCACTTCGAGCATGTGAGCGCCGAGGATCTTCTCCTCGCCGGGGGTGAGGTGGTAGGTGTAGTCCTCCATGAGCGATGCCCCGCCGGGGAGACCAGCGCCCATGACGTTCGCAACGTGAACGAGAATAGCGGTCTTCCAGTCTCCCTCTGCGCCGAACCCATAGCCATCGGCCATCAGCCGCTGCACCGCCAGGCCAGGTAACTGCCGAAGCCCACCGAGGTCTTCAAAGCTCGTGGTGAAAGCGGAAAACCCACCCGCTTCGAGGAATGAGCGCAGCCCGAGCTCGATTCGAGCGCCGTAGCGAAGCGATTCGTGCCGCTCTGCCCCGGTGCGCAGCTCTGGCACGACGTCGTACAGTTCCTGGTACTCGGCAACAAGGGAGTCAACGTCGGCGTCGAGCGCTGCGTCGACGGCCTCGACGAGGTCGTTAACCCCCCAGGTGTTGACTTGCACGCCGAAGCGCAGTTCTGCTTCAGTCTTGTCGCCCTCCGTGACGGCGACGTACCGCATATTGTCGCCGAATCGTGCGAGCTTGAGTGAACGACTTGCGGCCCAGCCTGCTGCGGCACGCGACCAGGTGCCAATGCTTTCCTGGACTGCGCGGGTCGAGACGTGACCGACGACGGTCTTCCGTGCCACGTTCAGTCGAGTCTGGATGTAGCCGAACTCGCGGTCGCCGTGTGCGGCCTGATTGAGGTTCATGAAGTCGAAGTCGATCTCCGACCACGGCAATGCAACGTTCGCCTGCGTGTGCAGGTGCAGCATCGGTTTGCGCAGCGAGTCAAGGCCAACGATCCACATTTTTGCTGGTGAGAAAGTGTGCATCCAGGTGATGACACCGATGACGTTATCTGCTGCATTGACCTCGAGCGCCATCCGACGGATTGATTCTGAGTCCTTGAGCACCGGTTTCCAGCGAACAGTCACCGGGATATCACTCGACAGTTCGAGGACACGAGCGATTTCCTGACTCTGTTCAGCAACCTGACGCAGCGTGTCGTCGCCGTACAGGTTTTGGCTTCCGGTCAGAAACCAGACTTCGCGTTCGGCGAGGTTCGGGATGATGGATCTAGTCATGTAATGGCTCCTGTCGGCTTCTGCCCATAGATGTTTTGGTAGCGATCAAACAGCGAGTCAATGGCGACCTGCGGGATCGGGATGAGTTCTCCACCCTGACGGGCGATGTGAACGGTGCGTGCAATGTCTTCGACCATCACGGCCGACTTCACAGCGTCTCGGGCGTTCTTGCCAATGGTGAACGGACCATGGTTGTGCATCAGCACGGCGCGCGAGCGGTGACCTTTGAGTGTCTCAACGATGCCTCGCCCGATCGAATCATCGCCGATGATCGCAAACGGTCCGATCGGAATCTCGCCACCAAACTCATCCGCCATCGCCGTAATCACACAGGGGATGGCCTCACCGCGCGCCGCCCACGCCGTCGCGTAGGTCGAGTGGGTGTGTACGACGCCACCGACTTCGGGCATAGCGCGGTATACGTAAGCGTGCGCAGCGGTGTCACTCGATGGAGATTGTGCCCAGCCGGGTGTGTTGGGGATCACGTTACCGTCGAGATCACAGAGGATCTGGTTCTCTGGCGAAAGATCGTCGTAGTGAATACCGCTTGGCTTAATGACGAAGAGGTCTGCACCGGGCACGCGACCCGAGATGTTGCCGCCCGTCCAGACGACGAGTTCGTAGCGTGTGAGTTCAGCATGCAGTGCAGCGATCTCATCGCGCACGCGAGCGATCGCTACCTGCACTTCGGGGGAGAGGTTCGTCATGTGAGCACCTCGCGACGTCGTTGCTTGAGACGGTGCATGATGTCATTTCCCCCGCGACCGAAGTAATCGTGCAGGGCGCTGTACTCCTCGTAAAGGGCATCATAGGCATCGGCGGCACCCTCATCGGGGGTGTAGACCGCCCGATTAACCTTGCCCATTGCCTGCCCTGCCGCGCGAACATCCGAGTAAGCGCCAGCAGCGACCGCCGCGTGGATTGCAGAGCCGAGCGCGGGGCCCTGATCGCTCGCAATGATCGAGATCGGCATTCGCAGGATGTCGCTGTAGATCTGCATCAGGAAAGCATTCTTGAGCAGTCCTCCTGCCACGATGAACTCGGTGACTGGCACCCCGCTGGCAGTGAAGGTTTCAACAATTTTTCGGGTAGCGAACGCGGTCGCCTCGAACAGCGCGCGGTAGATTTCCTCCGTCCGCGTTGCGAGCGTGGCTCCAACAACAAGGCCGCTGAGTTCTGCGTCAACGAGGACTGAGCGGTTCCCGCCATGCCAGTCGAGCGCGACCAGTCCATGCCCACCGACCGGTTGGTCTTTGATCAGCTCCGTAAGGTGCTCATGGATGCCGCGGCCGGCCTTCTGGGCATCGTCGTAGTACCGCGCAGGAACCTGGTTGTTGACATACCAGGCGAAGATGTCACCAACCCCGGACTGTCCAGCCTCATATCCGTAGAGGCCAGAAACAATGCCACCTTCGACAACACCGCACATGCCGGGCACCTCGACACGGACGTCGGCGTTCATCACGTGACAGGTGGATGTGCCCATGATCGCCACCATCTGGCCAGGGAGTACCGCCTGAGCGGCTGGCGCGGTGACGTGCGCGTCGACGTTGCCGACCGCAACCGCAATNCCCTCCGGCAAGCCGGTCCAGGCCGCGGCTTGAGCGGTGAGGGTTCCAGCCAATGCGCCCAACTGACCAATCTGGTGGCCAACCTTATCGTCAGCGAAGCCAGCAAAGCCCGGATTCAGGGCAGCGAGGAAATCACGGCTCGGATACTCACCATCCTGAAGGATGCCCTTGTAGCCTGCCGTGCAGGCGTTTCGCACGTATTCGCCGGTGAGTTGCCAGACAATCCAGTCGGCCGCCTCGACCCAGTGATCCATCCGGTCATACAACTCGGGGTCTTCCTCGAGCAACTGCAGCCCCTTTGCGAACTCCCATTCACTCGAGATAAGACCGCCGTAATGAGGCAGCCAGCTCTCAGAGCGCTCCACGGCGAGAGCATTGATTCGATCGGCTTGTGGTTGCGCCGCGTGATGCTTCCACAGCTTGACGTAGGCGTGCGGCCGATCGGCGTACTGGGAAAGTTCGTTGAGCGGAGTTCCATCGGCCAGCGTTGGCACCATCGTGCACGCAGTGAAGTCGGTCCCGATACCAATGACAGCTGCCGGATCGATGCCAGCGAGCTTCACGGCCGCCGACACCGCGGTCTTGAGCACTTCAACGTAATCGGATGGAACCTGCAATGCCCACTCAGGGGGAAGAGTTGCACCGCTGCCGGCAAGAACCGTGTCCATGACGGCATGGCTATAGTCGTGCACGGCTGAGCCCACTTCGGTGCCATCAGAAACCCGCACCACAACAGCGCGGCCGGACAACGTGCCAAAGTCGATCCCGATGACAAACCTCTCATCGTCGGCAGGCATCGATACGTCGGTCGTGCTCACGAAATCGACTCCCTCTCTCCGGTACATGTCAATACAAAATGCGGCCCACAGTTCAACTTTGGTTTGTCCATCATGGGAAGGATGTTATCGCACTATTGGTTTCTGTCAACGGTTATTCCTTGGCCGCTTCTGATCGCAGTGTGATCTTCACCCTCTATACATTCGCCTCTTTGGGGCTGGTAGATCACGCGACTCGCGAGGAGTTTGCGCCCGAAAAGTGCCGTTTTACGGGCGTTTTCGGCCGACGCACGAGCTCCATGCAGATAAACCTGGGAGAAACCAACCTGATCGAGGCGAAGTTTTCACGAAATTGCGTCCGAACAGAAAGAGAAAAATGCCGGCGCCGAACCAATAATTCCTCAGAGTTGACAACCGTCAATAGTGCGCTCACATCTTCCTAACGCACCATCAACACAACAAAGGAGTTGGACGTGACCGGGCCGTACACCGTAGTGGCGCTGTCCCCGCGGAATTTGTCAAGGCGAATGAGGCCAGCGTGAGTTTACGCAACTAGTTGTGGGTTCCCTTCCGCGACGATACGAATTCCGACCGGCTGGTTGATCCACGCCGGCCCGAGCAGCGCCAGGATCCTCGGATCGGTGGCCGTCGCGAAAAGCTCCGGGGTTGAGAGCCTTGCCTGGGCGAGGACGGCGGCGCGGTCGTCGCCCTAACCTGCTGCGAGGCCGTAATGAACATCAACACGGGTGTTCAACCCGATACAGGTATGCCGATGCGAGTGGTTGTAGCCCTCGACGAAGGCTGCGATGAAGACCTTAGCGTCGGTAAGAGACCCGAACCGTTCAGGGAACACGGGCGCGAACTTCAACGATTTGAACGACGACTCGGAATATGAATTGTCGTTACTTTAACCGGCTAATCGGGGTCAATTATTCGGCATGGATTGTTTTTCGATGAATTACGGTTTGCTTTTGGTCGCGCGGCCTCGTTCGAGGTAACGCAGTCGTTCCTCGTGGTGGCGGACGCGTTCAGCGATGGCTTCGATGCCGATGCGGAGGTGCGCGATGTCGGTGTGGAGCCCGGTGAGGGTGAGGTCGGTGCTCGTGTAGGCGCGATGCTCGTTGATCAGGGCGATGAGTTCGGGGTGACGATAGAGGGTGGCGCGCGCGATGCCGGTGTGGGTGGCAATGGCGGCGATGCTCACTCGGGTGCCAGCGTGGTGCAGGTCGGTCAGGGCCTGTTCTACCTGCTGGTGGCGGTTGGTGGGGGTCATCCGGTGTGTGCCTCGCTGATGAGGGCATCGAGGCGGTCGATGAGTTTGCGGTGGCGTTCGGCTTCGCTGGGCCAGCCTCGGGCTTCGGCGTCTCGTGCGAGGAGTTGGGCGTCGGCGCGTTGCGCGGTGAGGACGGGCGTGTAGGTGTCGTCGGTGCGGTAGCTGGGGCAGTGCTCGCAGATGTTGGCGTAGGGGCAGGCTTATTGTGCGGGCGCGCGAAGGCAGTAGCCGCCGGCCATGCGCGCTTTGATGGTGGGTGTTTCCCGCCAGTCTCCGTGGCTGATATCGACCAGGGGCAGGGCCGTGCGCCCGGCGGTAGTGGGGCTGGTATTCATCGGTCCGATGTGGGTTTTGGCCAGGTCGAGGGCGCGTTCGTATTCGGTGCGGATGGTGCTGTCGAAGAGCTGACCGTAGCGCAGACTCATCTGCGCGGAGACATGGCCGAGCAGCGCCATGAGCGCTTGCAGGGACACGCCGGCGTTGACCAGCGCGGTGGCGTAAGTGTGGCGGAGCTGGTGCGGGGTCAACTTGCCCAGGCCCGCGGCTACTCCCGCCCGGGCGAGTTCATCTCGGACCGCATTCTGGCTGAGCCGGTGGCCGTGATGGGTGAAGAGGAAATCGGCGGTGCGACCCGTCCGAGGGTTGGGCAGGGGCCGGCCGGCGGACCGCGTGTTGCTGATGCGGTCGAGCAGGTCGAGGGTGTCGTCGTCGAGGGGCACCATGCGTTCGGTGTCGAATTTGCCCAACGGAACTTTGAGTCAGGACCCATTGCCGGGGACCTCGTGAACACAGTCCATTTCCAAATCGAGCGGTTTACCGATACGCAGCCCGCACTCGCGTTGCAGGAGAAGATCATCGGCGGCCAGCCGGGTGTCGGATAGGGTGAGCTGCTCGGCTAAGGCCCGGTCGGCGTCGGGAGGAAGGTAGCGGGGCAACGGGCGGGGCAGGCGGGGAATATCGGAACGGAACAGCAACCTTCGCGGCGGTGCGTCGGGCCATCCTCACTCCGTGATTTCGCTGAGGAAGTTGGAGATCGCCTGAATGCGGCGCGCTTGATCAGCTTTGGACAGTCTCAGCCCGGTCTTGCTGCTCTCCGGGCTACGATCGGACACCTCGACGGGTCGCTCATGAATGGTGGTTCGCCACTTGATGCGATCGGAATGGACCCGTCTCCCTTGCCTACGGCGGCGTTTCTTAGCTCCGCGAGGCATGTATTGCCAGAGTTGTCGATGCAGTTGGGCGGGGTTGTAGATCCAGGCGTAGATGACTTCCGTGCTGACACGCATTCGTGGGTTGCCATCGAACTTGCCGCCGAACTCCAGACCCAGACGGCCAGAAATTTCTTGGGGTGTCCAGCCTTTCGTCAACCGTTTAGTGACCCCGTCCACGAGCCGGTCGAGACGAATCCGATAGGGCTGGTGAGAGCGAGTGCGGCGGGTCTCTGCCTGCAAATGGACTTGATGACCTAAATACAGGCGATTGCGGGGCCTGCGGGTATCTAACCTGTTTTGTTAATACGGGCGCAGGTTCGCATGATCACGTTCGGGCTGCCACGAACCGCGGGAGAATTCCCTGGAAATTGTGGAGCGGTGCACGCCGAGACGGCGGGAAATTTCCGATTTATTTGTGCCCCGCTCGTGCAGGGTTTGGATCTGAATGCGGTAATCGATTGTTTAATGTCGGTAATGTGCTATCAAGGAAGTGCAACCCTTCAAGGTGTGTTTTGATAACCACAATCTAGAGGTGTTGCACTTCCGACTAGAACCCGGGATCGCGTCTTACAGTGTTCCCCACCTATTCACTGAGCGATTATGAAGATATCAAAATCGCGGATGGCTGGGATCGCGATCATCCGAACCAGCGTGGAGAGAGCACTATGAGCTTTGAGATGAATGACGGTCACCGGCTGCCCAGACTCGGGTTTGGTACTCATCCGCTGATGGGCGACGAGGCGGTGCGCATTGTTGCGGACGCCGTGGATATGGGCTACCGGCTCATCGACACTGCTGTGAACTATGAGAACGAGGAGGCGGTAGGAGCCGGGCTTGAACGGAGCAGCGTCGACCGCGAAGAGGTGGTGGTGACCACGAAGCTCCCCGGACGAGATCACGGGTTCACCGAGACCTTGGATTCTTTTCAGCGCTCCCGCCGCGCGCTTGGGGTCGACTACGTTGACCTGTATCTGATCCACTGGCCGAACCCCAGCGTCGACAAGTACGTGGACACCTGGCGGGCGATGATACAACTCAAGCAGGACGGGCTTATACGGTCGATCGGGGTTTCCAACTTCACCGCCGCGTTCCTAAAGCGCCTTCGGGATGAGACTGGCGTGCTGCCAGCTGTGAATCAGATTGAACTTCACCCGTTCTTCCCGCAGATCGACTTGCGGGACTTTCACGCGAAGCAGGGAATAGTGACCCAGGCATGGAGCCCCTTCGGTAAGCACCCGGCCTCGCTCTTGGTATCCGCTCCGATAGCCAAAGCGGCTGCGGCTCATTCCGTGACGGCGGCTCAGATCGTGCTGAAATGGCACTCCCAGATCGGATCCCTCCCGTTGCCGAAATCGGCCGATCGGGGTCGACAGCGAGAGAATCTGGCAGACCTCACGTTCGAATTGTCCGCCGCCGAATTGGATGCCATCGCGAGTCTGAGCCGCGTTGATGGCCGATGGTTCGGAGGCGATCCGGAATCGCACGAAGAGATGTAATTTGACGATAAAGCTATGGGGAAATAACTTTCGACTACGGATCAATGGGCGTCATGTATCAGGAGATTCCTGACAGTTCTGCAGCAATAGAGCTCTGATGCATCCTCGGTTTTTGGCCCTGACAATCCCCCTCATTGTTTGAGGCATGAGTGTTGTTGAGCCTCGTGTCCGTCTCGCCATTACGTAGGAGCCGCCCGGTGCTCCGCGGGGGGCGGTGACGACCTTCTGCATGGAGCAGGGCATCTCTCGGGAGACGTTCTGCGTGATTGACCGTGCTCAAGTACACCGCGATCACTCCGCCTGTTCTCGACGCTGCGGCCACCCTGGACGCGCTCACGGACGATACGCACTACCGCGGCACGACTCAGGCATTGGCCTTGTGGTCCATGTGGCGCTCCTTCGAAGCGGCAAAGATCGCTCGCGTTGAGGCAGCGTCCCCGCAAGCCGGCGGCGCACCATGCGAAAAGGAGCGATATCCGAGCAACTCCTTGACACCATCGGCTGGACCAACTGCGGCGGCAAGAAGAACCGATATTGCCGAGAGGTGGAACGCAGAATGAACGTAAAATCCTGATCAGAGGCATAAATTAGTTGACCAGCATTCGGGTGCAGGATGACGAGATGACGAGACGACGAGATGACGCCGCCGTCCAAAAGATTGCTGTTGGAATCGCAACGATAGTGCGCTAACATGATGGAGCAATCACGTAAACCCGTGAAAGTGAGATCCGCAGGATCTTGTCCTCGCTGGGGCTTTCAGCCTCAGGCAAATCGCATACAAAGGAGTATCTGATGAATCGCATCATGCCGGACGGCCGTTCTGAGCCGAAGCGTCGTTTATTGTGGCGTACAGGAACCGTTGCACTAGTCCTCGGAAGTCTTGCCCTGACCGGCTGTGCGGCGGGCGGTAGCTCGCCCGCCGGGTCAGATAAGGTCTGCGACGAGACGAACACCCATTTGGTGATGAGTTTCCGCGGAATCGACAACGAATACTACATCGCTGTAGAGGCGGGTGCTGAGGCGTTTGCAAAGTCGGTCGGAGCCGGAGACCGCTACGAGTGGATCGAAAACAAGAACGACTCTGCGAAGCAAGTCGCGCAGATCACTCAGATTCTCGCCGAGCATGGTAAGTGCACGGCGATCAACATCGATCCGAACGAGAACGCCATCGTGCCGGCAATCCTGAACGCAGCCAAGAAGGTCGGCGCAAAGGTAGTTGTGCAGTGGACGCTACCTCCAGGCGACGTAACGCCCGAGTCGTATGGCTCCACCTTCACCGCTTTCATGGCGGAGAACGCAGAGACGCAGGGCTACGGCATCGCGAAGGCGCTCTTCGAATCGATGGGTGGCAAGGGAAATATCGTCGCCATCCAGGGGCTTCTTGACAACACTGCCCAGCAGGGACGCCAGGCAGGCCTCGAGCGGGCTCTTGGCGAATACCCCGACATCAAGCTATTGGACGCGCAGCCGGCTGACTGGGACCGCACCAAGGCCCAGAACCTCATGCAGTCGTACCTCACGAAGTTTGGTGACGAGATCAACGGTGTCTGGGCGGCGAACGACTCGCTCGGGCTCGGCGCGCTCACCGCGCTGAAGGCTCAGGGACGCACCGACGTTGGCGTCGTCGGGATTGACGGCCTGGAGGAGTCCCTAAAGGAGATTCAGAGCGGGAGCGGCAAGGGCGGCTACATCGCAACCAACATGTCCAAGGGATCGATCCAGGGGGGCATCGGTCTGAACATCGCCTACAACGCAGTGATTGGCAAGATGGATCCAGAGAAGGAGCCGGGCCAGCACCGCGCGTTCTACCTTGAAACCCACATCATCACCAAGGACAACGTTGACGATGCGCTCAGCGCTCCGCTTGTGGCCAAGATGGACTTCAAGGACCCGTTCTCGGTGGCCTTCGAGCCAGTCTTCGGCAACTAATCCGTTGCGGGCGGCTCCCCGGGGCCGCCCGCATTTCCCCTGGCCGTTAGGACTCCAATGCAACACGACACCCTCTTCAAACGTTTTAGTAAACGAACACACGGTCAGCCCGTGCCGGCGCTGCTCGCACTGGTTCTCATCGTGATCGTGGTGGCGGCGCAGGCGCCGGTCTTCCTCACCGGAGGCAACATCGCGAACATCATCGACCAGGCTGCCATCCCTGCCATCATCGTCGTCGGTTTGAGCTTCGTGATCATCATGGGTAGCATCGACCTTTCGGTAGAGGGCATGATGGCGCTCGGGTCGATGTCGGCTGCGCTACTGGTCGCAAATGACCGCAACGGTCTAGACATCGGATTCTGGTCGCTGCCGCTCGTGATGCTCATCGGCGGTCTGATGGGCCTGATCTCAGGCCTTGTGATCACTCGGCTGCGCATCCCCTCATTCCTTGCGACGATCGCGATCGCGAGCGTCGCCGGAGGTATTGCTCTCATCCTGTTCGGGACGAGCGCGAAGCCGCAGATCGTCGACCAAACATTCATCGATCTCACCCAGGGCACCTTCTTAGGCATTACCAAGGTGTCTTGGCTCGCCCTCCTCATTGTTGTTGCCGGTTTGTTTGCACAGCGTTACACGCGCTTCGGTCGATACTCTTATGTAATTGGCGGTAGTGAGGAGATTGCTAAGCTCTCCGGCATCGACGTCCGCAAGTACCGAACCATCGCCTTCGCTATCAGCGGCATGTGTTCCGCTCTCGCCGGCGCATTGACCGCAAGCCGCACCAGCATCGGTTCGACCGCGCCGGGAGACGGTCTCCTGTTCCTCACTATCGCGAGCGTCGTCATTGGCGGTACGGTTTTGACCGGCGGCCGTGGCGGCGTCCTCCACTCCGTCATCGGAGCCCTGATTATGGGTGTCATCGTCACCGGGATGGTCCTCGTCGGGGTGAGTGGCTTGTACCAGCAGATAATCCAGGGTGTGGTGCTCATCGTTGCCGTCACTGCCGTCGCTTGGAAACTGCGCCGACCTATGAGAGTGGTGTTATAAATGCCTGACGTGCTGATTCAAACCGACATGCCCTCGCTGAAACTGACGAACATTTCCAAGTCGTTCGGCACCGTGAAGGCACTCGCGAACGTGTCGCTGGAGATCCGACCTCACGAGGTTGTCGGTCTCATTGGAGAGAACGGAGCGGGAAAATCTACGCTTCTGAAGATCTTGAGCGGCAACCAAAGGCCCGACACTGGCAGTGTCGAGCTACGTGGTGAGCCGACGACATTCACTTCGATCGCCCAGGCGATGTCGCAAGGCGTCGCGATGGTATACCAGGAACAGTCTCTACTCCCGAACGTCACCGTTGCCGAGAACATCCTGCTCGGCAACGAGCGAAACGCGGTCCGCAGGGGCATCTACCGGTGGAAGCAAATGCGGGAGATCGCGCAGCGGCACCTCAACGAGGTGAAGAGTTCGGCAAGTCCGACCGCCATCACGGACACGCTGCCGTTCGCTTCGCGGCAAATGGTCGAGGTGGCGAAGGCGCTTGCGACCGGCGACGGTTCACCGTACGAGCCGGTGATCCTGCTGGACGAGCCCACGTCGGTGCTCGAGACCAGCGACATTGAGACGCTGTTCTCGGTAATCCGTCGGATGAAGGAGCATGCCTCGGTGGTGTTCGTGTCGCACCGTTTGGAAGAGGTGCTTGAGATCTGCGACCGCGTCTACGTCATGCGTGACGGGCAGGTCGTAGCGGAGATTGCCCCGAAGGAGGCGAATGTCGACCATCTGTTCCGGCTAATGGTCGGTCGGGAGCACACCAGCGGGTACTTCCGGGAAGACCTCTCCAAACTAGCGGGCACCGACGCTCGGGTTCAGGTCGAAGGGCTCAGTGGCCCCGGATTCAAAGAGGTCTCACTCACCGTTAACCGTGGTGAGATCGTATCCATCCTGGGGGTGCAGGGGTCCGGTCGAGAGAACTTCGGGCGTTGCCTCTTCGGGGCGCTTCCGACCGACAGTGGGCGCATCTCAATCGATGGTCAGTGGCTCTCGCTGCGAAGCACTCGGTCTGCGGTGGCGGCTGGAATCGGTTACGTACCGAGTGAGCGCAAGATCGACGGCGCCCTGATGGGCATGTCCGTAGCAGACAACATGACCCTCGCTCATCCGTCGCTAGTCTCTACCTTGGGCGTCCTGCGTGCGGGCTTGATTCGCCGCACAGTATCCGGATGGATCCAGAGGTTCTCAATCAAGACCTCCGGACCTTCGGCTGAGATGGTCAACTTGAGTGGCGGCAACCAGCAGAAGGTGATGCTGGCGAAATGGGTCATGGCGCCCGACCTCCGGGTGCTCATCTTGGACACGCCCACCCGTGGCCTGGACGTTGGTGCCAAGTCCGATGTCTATGCCATCCTGCACGAGCTCGCCTCGAGGGGGGTCTCGGTTATTTTGTTAGCCGACTCGCTCGAGGAGGGCATCCACCTCTCCCATCGGGTGCTGACTATGGCCGATGGTGTTGTCACAGGTGAGTTCCCATCACGACCGGGCAATCGCCCGGCCCGCACCTCGCTAATCGAGAGGATGGTCTGATGACCACTCCGACCCATGCCCAGCCATCCAATACTGCCGACGAGGACATCGGCGAGCCGGAGCTTCAGCCGCGGATCAGTCCGCGCGGTGAAAGATCGTTCGCGAGCGGACTCGCGTTTGTCAACTCAAAGGGTTTCACTCCGCTAGCCGTCGTGATCCTCATGATCGCGGTCTTCTATGCGCTCAATCCCTCGGGAATCACCATTGGCACGATGTCGGCGCTGTTCGACCAGTCGGCTGCGCTGCTTATGCTGGCCGTCGCTCAGGGAATCGTCATTCTGATGGGCCGGATTGACCTTGCCAACGCCGCGATGTGCTCCTTCTTCTCAGTGCTGCTGGTCGTCTGGATGAATGCGGTCGGTCCTGTCGCTCTTCCGCTGGTGCTCCTGACCGGCGTCTTGGTCGGAGCGTTCCAGGGGTGGCTGCACACGTTCTTCCAGATCCCGTCGTTCGTCGTAACCCTCGCGGTTTCCGGCGTGGTTGGCGGTGCGGGTCTGATCGTCTCCGGCGCGTCGGCGGTCAGCCTCCTCGAGTACTTTGAGCTCGTGGATTGGTTCTACATCTCGCCAGGCGGTCTGCCTCTCGCCTTCATCGTGGCCGCCGCGATCGCGACTGTGATGGCGTTCTTCGTCGCGAAGACCGCCCAAGGTCGTTCGATCAAGGCTGTCGGATCGAATCAACGAGCGACCGACTACAGCGGCGTTCGGGTCGGCATGACCGTGGTGCTTGGCTTCGCGCTGTCGGGCTTGCTTGTGGCGATTGCGGCGATAATGACTGTTGGTCAGCTTGGCACTGCATCTGCTGGCATATCGAATAGCCTGCTTCTTCCCACCATTGCGGCCGTCGTCGTGGGTGGCACCGCGATTACGGGCGGCGTCGGTGGACCGGGACGCATCGTGTTCGGCGCACTCATAATTGCGCTCCTGCGCATCGGTCTAGACATCGTAGGGGTGCCTCAGGAGTACCAGCCGATCGTCTACGGCGTGATCGTTATCGCCGCCATAGCGATTACGGTGAACCGGTCGCGCAGCTTCTCGGTGGTATGAGCGCGACCTTCTTTCGCACAAGTTCACCCTAGTGAAGTGGAGACGAAGTTGAGTAGAAAAAGCAGTGTAATGCCGGCGCCAACCGATGTTCTGGTTGTGGGCCTGGGCGCGTCCGGAGGTACGATCGCGAAGGTGCTGACGGAGGCCGGCCACAAGGTCGTCGGCCTTGAGCGTGGCCCCTGGGTCAAAGCGGAGGAGAGCTTTTCGGGCGATGAACTGAAGTACGTCAATCGCAACTACCTCTGGGCAGACCCGAAGCTCTCGCCGCGAACCCTGCGCATGGATGAGACCGAGACGGCTGAGCCATTCCCGTTCTCGATGGTACCGTTCATGGTCGGCGGTGGCACGACGCATTGGGCCGGATGGTTCCCCCGTCCCCGCCCGTCGGACTTCATGCAGCGCAGTCTGCACGGCGACATCCCAGGTGCGAGCCTCGTCGACTGGCCGTTCACTTACGACCACCTAGAGCCGTACTTTTCCAAGGTCGAGATGGCATTCGGGTGCTCCGGGCTTGACGGCGCGGACAAGCACGAACCGTACCGGAGCGTGAAGTATCCGACGCCGCCGCTCCCGCCGACCAAGTTCGGTAAGCGCTTCTATGAGGCTTGTGAACGGATGGGCATCAACGGCTTTCCGATCCCGCAGGCGTCCATCACCCAGACTTACCGTGGCAGGGAGGCCAAGAATTGGACTAGCTTCTGGAACACCTATGGGGACCCCACCGCAACACGGTCGAGCACCCTGACAAGCTTCATCCCTGAGGCAATCGCGACCGGAAACCTTGAGGTGCGCCCGGAATGCTATGTACGCGAGGTGATAGTCGGTGATGATGGCCGCGCCACGGGGGTGATATACGTCGACGCCGATGGGCGAGAGATCGTGCAGAGGGCGAACGTCGTGATCCTCTGTCTCGGCGCTATCGAATCTGCACGCCTGCTTTTGCAGTCGACTTCGCGCTACTTCCCTCATGGTCTCGCGAACTCGAGCGGTCTGGTCGGCCGAAATGCCACGTTCCACGAGTACGTCTTCGCCGTCGGCCTCTTCGATGACCCTCTCGACGGCTACGTTGGTAACTACATCAGCGGCGGGTCCTTCGAGTTCTACGAGACGGATGAGTCGCGGGGGTTCATCAACGGCGGATTCATCGGTGCGTCGATGACCGGTCAGCCGATCAACTGGACTCTTCCCGGGCGCCCCTCCTGGGGTCAGGCGGCGAAGGACGCGGACCGCGAGTTTTTTCACCGGGCAATGAAGATCGGAAACACCGTGCACGACCTACCGGTTGCTTCCAACCGGGTGGACTTGGACCCTACGCATACAGACGCTTGGGGCATGCCAGTCGCGCGGATAACGCATCGGTCCCACCCGAACGACATCGCGCTCTCAGACTGGCAGGTCGCGAAGAACGCCGAGATTCTCGAAGTGGCGGGAGCGCGCAAGACTTACTCGGTCACGATAAACGATGGTCATAGCACCGGAAACTCATGCCACCAGCATGGAACGGCCCGAATGGGGACGGATCCGTCGAGGAGTGTGCTCAACGAGTGGGGACAGGCGCACGACGTCGACAACCTGTTCGTCCTCGATGGATCGGTTTTTCCGACTGCTACTGGCGTTAACCCGACGCTCACGATCATGGCGAACGCCTGGCGGTGTGCGGAGTACATCGACGAGTACTACTCCAAGGGACGGAAGGCATCGATCCCGGACGAGCACCGAACCGGCCGGCGGAAGGCGGGCGTGGCATGATCTGGAACAAGGCGACCTGGGAAATTGTCGGCGAGCCGCTGACCAACGACGAGCGTGGTCCCATCTTCTTTTCGGATCACGAATGGGACACAATCGACGCCGCCGCCGCGCGAATCATTCCAACCGACCATGATCCCGGAGCCCGTGAAGCTGGCTCTGTACGCTTCATCGACCGATACCTTTCAGGCCTCGACTACATTTATGCTGCCGCAGACGGCTCGGGCTTTCTTCGTCTCACGGGCAAGGAGGCGGAGGCTTGGCGCACTCGGATCGGAGCGATGCGGCGAACCTACCACGAGGGGATCGAGCGGCTCGACTTGCTTGCAAGCGCCCAGCGGAAAGGCGCGAGATTCATTGATCTCAGCGATGCCGACCAGGATGCTGTGCTCGTCACACTGTCGGGCCGGCCGAAGCCGAGCCCGCTGTCGTTCGACAGTTCCGAGCGGGCGGGCGCATTCCAGATGGGCGCCTTCGACGAGGGGCTGACGTACTTCGACGCACTGGTGCTTCATGTTCGACAGGGCTTCTACTGTGACCCGGTGTATGGCGGGAACCGCGACCGCGTCGGTTGGCGTGTCATCGGGTTCCCCGGTCCGAACTCGCTGGCCGACACGATGGATGGCACATACTCACTGCGCGATCACTTTCTGCACGGCGAGCACTGGCCCGATCTAATTCCGCACATGCGCAAGAGCCAGTCGGAGTCCTGCCACTGAGCATGCGCCGGTGACCCCGTCTCTGCTCACAGTTCACGCATCCCCGCACAAACCCTCACGAAATATAAGGAAACACTATGTCGCTGCTCTCTTCACCCCCCATGATCGGCCAAACGCTCGCCCGCGTCGGCGCAGACGCTGCCGTCGCCGAAGCCGGGCGACTAGGGTTCCGCATCTGCGTGGCGATCGTTGATGGGGCAGGGCATCTGATCACGTTCGACCGGATGGATGGAGCACCCTTTCAAACCATCGACATCGCGCAGGCGAAGGCCTTCTCAGCAGCAGGGAACCACACTGCGACGCATGACTATTGGCACAACATCGCCGACGAGCCGTGGCTCGTTGCCGGCGTGCAGTCGATCAAGGGGCTCTCGCTGCTCGGCGGCGGAATTCCGGTTCCGCAGGGAGACGAAATGATCGGGGCTGTGGGCGTCTCGGGCAAGAGTTCCATGGCGGTTGACCAACAGTTGGCAGAGGTGGCGGTGCGCGCGATGGTCTCCCGACTGGCCGACTCGGTGTGAATCAATCTTCGCTGAACTGAACCACGGAGACTAACAAGGAAAGGCTGTCCGATGAACTCGGAATGGTACAACGGTCGTCGGGGGCCACGCATGATTGATGTCGCCCGCCTCGCGGGCGTCTCCCAGCAAACGGTCTCACGCGTGGTTAACAACACCAGCAACGTCGCACCCGAGCTGCGAGAGCGCGTTGAGCTTGCTATCGGACAGCTGCGGTACCGACGAAATCCGGCGGCCCGGGCGCTTGCCACGAGCCGAAGCATGAGTATCGGGATCGTCAGCTTCGGGCTTGTCCAATACGGTCCATCTCTCGCGCTCGCCGGCATCGCTGACGAGGCATTGCGCGCGGGCTACGCGACGAGCCTGGTGAGCCTCGCGGATGTCGACCGCGCGTCCATGCGGGAGGCGCTCCACCACTTCGAAGACGACTCGGTTGACGGAATCATCGTCCTTGCGCCGATCGATGCGGCCATTGTGGCGATTGAGAACCTGGAGCCGTTCGCTCCACTGGTCGTGTTTCATCCGGGTGGAGAACAGGCGGCGCAACGCGTTTCGACTGACGAAGTGGCGGGCGCGCGCGCCGCGACAGAATACCTGCTCTCGCTCGGTCATGCGACAGTGCATCATGTTAGCGGGCCGGCTGGCTGGCTGGGCACGACCGCCCGGATCACGGGCTGGGCATCCGTCCTTGCAGAGCGCGGGCTCGCGGCATACCCGCCGACCACTGGAGATTGGACTGCTCAATCCGGCTACGCCGCGGGAATTGTGCTCGCTGCCGACAAACGAGTAACCGCGGTATTCGCCGCGAACGACCAAATCGCGCTAGGTGTGATCAATGCGTTCGCCGACTCTGACCGACGAGTGCCAGAAGATGTGAGCGTCGTCGGTTTTGACGACATTCCGGAGTCGAGCTACTTCCGTCCTGGGCTTACGACCGTGCGATTCGACTTTGCTGCTGTCGGTCGGCTCGCAGTTGACCACATCTTCCATCTCATCAGGGGAGGAAGCCCGGGGCCGATTCCCCAGATCAAGTCGGAGCTCGTCATTCGTGAGAGTGCACGGTCCCCAAGATGATGGCCCAATTAACCCACCAATCCAGCACAACAGAAAGTAGAAGCAACATGTCCACCTTCCCCTTTGGGCGCACTGACCTGAGCGTCTCCAAGATCTGCGTCGGAACTAGCGCCCTCGGCAACTTCCCCGCCCAGTACGGATACACCGTCGACGAGGACACCGCGGTCGACACGATCCAGCGCGTGTTCAACAGCCCCTTCAACTTCGTGGACACCTCGAACGAGTATGGCGGTGGCGCCAGCGAGCAGCGCATTGGCCGGGCGATCGCTGAGAAGGGCGGTATCCCAGAGGGGTTCGTCGTGGCCACCAAAGTCGACCCAGTCCAGGGCACCACCGATTTCTCAGGCGACCGCGTTCGTCGCTCCGTCGAGGAGAGTCTGAAGCGCCTTGGCCTGGACACCCTGCAGCTGGTGTACTTGCACGATCCTGAGAAGATTTCCTTCGAGGAGGGCGTCGCTGTGGGTGGTCCACTCGAGGCGCTTATCGACCTCCGCGACCAGGGCGTAATCCAGTACTTGGGCGTCGCGGGCGGGCCGATCGACCTCGAACTTGCTTATCTCGCGACCGATGCGTTCGATGCAGTGATCAGCCATAACCGGTTCACGCTCGTGGAGCAAACGGCTGAGCCACTTCTCGAGGACGCTGTGGCGCGCGGAGTCGCGTTCGTGAACGCGGCACCGTTCGGCGGCGGCATGTTGGTGAAGGGTCCGCGGGCGGTGCCCCGGTACTGCTATGCACCCGTAGGTCAGGCCACCCTCGATCGGGTGCTGCGCATGGAGGCGCTCTGCAAGGAGTACGGTGTTCCGCTAGCCGCCGCCGCCCTGCAGTTTTCGGTGAATGACCCGCGCGTTGCATCAACGATCGTCGGGATGTCGCAGCCCAGCCGAGTCGAGGAGACGATCGCTCTCCTAGATCAGTTCATTCCGGACGAGTTGTGGCATCCTCTACTCGACCTGGCTAGGGTGGGTCGGAACGGCATCGAGTCGGTAGTGGCCTAGATGTTCGTCCCATTGACGTTGTGAACGCGGTCGATGGTCGATGGTTGATTTGCCGCCGATGCCGGTCGGGGGTCGGTGGTGATTCTAGCTGTGGATCCAGGGTTGATACGTGGATGCTCGGGCGTTCTCTGAGCTGCAGAAGTCGACGTATGCCCATTCGAACGCGAGAGTGCGGGGGAATCGTTCGATCTCGCCATTGGTCTGAGGCTGATAGCGGCGGGTGTATTTGTGGATAATGTCGCCGAGGATGGTCTTGAAAAGCTTTCGAGCGGTATCGGGACTCGTTGTCGCTGAGGACCTGTTTGACGATGATTCCAAGCGATGCGTAGTGGGTGTGCGCCCGATGCTAGACCGCGGTAGCGGCCTCTCTGCTTCTCGTCCGTCAGGATCTCGGAATAGACAACTCGAGAGTAGCCGTCGATGGTGGAGTAAAGGAAGGCGTACTCGACGGGAGTGGCCTTTTTCCTATTCTTCTGCCCGGCGCTCCGACCCAGGGCCCGCTACTTCCCATCATTCAGGATTCGACCGAGTTTCTTCACGTCAATGTGGCCCAGCAGAGGCATAGTTGCAGCGGTTGACCACTTTCGACACCGTCGACTGCGGCAACTGCGAGTGGTAGCCGATGCGGTGCGGTCCCCACCGGCAGAAGAAGCGCAAAGCGATGATGCGTCGCTCCGTGCGCCGGGCAGTCCGGCCCGCCGCACGGCTGTGGACGTGACGAGTGATCGAGGAGGCCGTCCATGCCCTCGGCCCGGTAACGGCGCACCCACTTCGAGATCGTGGCGCGAGAAACTTGCAGACGCGCCGCAACGCGCGCCTGAACCCAAGTGTTCTCGACGACCAGCTCGACGAGTTTGCGTCGCGGTTCGAGAGTCAAACTAGCGTTGAGGTGGGTAACGGAAGAAATGGGATCTTCCGTGGAAATAAGTTGGGTGTGGTCCCCAATCGATACCGGAGGGCCTCCCCTTTTCAACTCACGCCACGCACTCAACCTCCGTGGGAAGAACACCTAGCAGGCATCGGTCCGACGTCCGGCGCGCGGTGCACACCGCACCGGCACAGTGCCGAATATTTCACAGCGCGGCGAGGTGTGCCATCCGTCCGGCAGAGATGCTGGATAATTATCAAATGTTGGAACGTCATCCGCGCTCGTCAGACAGCGCGCCGACCACTCGCGAGCGGCTTGCAGCGCGCTCGAAAGGACCTCGGATGGTCGACGTCGCGCGGCTAGCGGGAGTCTCGCAGCAGACGGTGTCGCGCGTGGTGAATGGAGCAGAGAATGTCGCTCCTGAGATCCGGGAGCGAGTGGAACTCGCGATCACTCAGCTTCGGTACCGCCGCAATCCGGCAGCTGCGGCGCTGGCGAGCAATCGCACGATGACGCTCGGAGTCGTCAGCTACGCACTCTCAGTATACGGACCGTCTGTCGCCCTCTACGGAGTTTCCGAGGCCGCCCGCAGGTATGGGTATTCTACGAGGTTGGTCACGCTCAGGTCGCTGGACTTCAGCTCAATCAAGGAGTCGTTCGATTCGATCGGGCCGGATACGGTCGACGGAGTCATCTTGCTCGCGCCACTGCACGAGGCTCTACGGGCGCTCGACGGCCTGGACAGAGAGCTGCCGGTTGTGACCTTCGAGCAGGGCTCCCCACCGAGCCCAACTAGTATATCAATCGATGAGGTGCATGGCGCGAAGATGGCGGTACGCCACCTACTCGAGCTCGGGCACGAAACCGTCTGGCACGTTCAGGGCCCTGCCGGGTGGATGGCGAGCGACGCCCGCGCACGCGGCTGGGCGGAGCAGCTATCTGCGGCGGGACGGTTTGCACCGACTCCGATTGTGGCCGCTGACTGGTCGCCCAGTGAAGGGTATCGGATCGGGAGTAAACTCGCCGCAATTAGCGGCGTCACAGCCGTCTTTGCGGCGAGTGACTCCTTCGCGCTCGGCGTCGTAAAGGCGCTGGACGATGCCGGCATGAACGTTCCGGCCGACATCAGCGTCGTCGGTTTCGACGATGTGAAGGAAGCCGCGTTTTTCCGTCCGGCGCTCACAACCGTCACCCTGGATTTCGAAGCCCTTGGACAGATCGCCGTCGACCGCATCTTGGCCATGATCACGGAACAGACGGCGGAGGACTGCCCTCTGCTCGAGCCCACGCTTGTTGTCCGCGACAGCACAGCACCGCCCCGCTCCCGCTGAGCCTCGATCCACCGGTCGACTTGGATCGCTAGCGGCGCGTTAAATAGAGAATGCCCTTTTGATCAGGGAAAATAGAGCTCATCTAGAGCTCATCTAGAGCTTCGTTCGACAGATTAAGCAGACATCTCGTAGATGCAACTTTTCCACTGATCCGCGGATATGTCAGCGACCTTCAAGGAAAACAAATCTCGTACCGGCCACTGGGCTCGTACGGGCGATGTCGGTGGCGATGAAAACCGAACTCGGCGAGTTGAGCGATTAGCGTCTGAGTCTGCCGGGTTACTGCGGCGCCAATGCGGGATTGAAGGTCGCCGCTTTGATAGCCGGGGCTGATTCCATCGATGACATGGCTATCCTCCGCCACGGCGGCATGAAGAAGCTCTTCAGTGGCGAATACGCACCGTCCACGCTGGGTTCGTTTCCGCGAACCTTCACCTTCGGCCGTGTTCTCCAACTCGACGCGATCGCTTCGCGGTTGCTGACCAATCTCGCGACAGATGCTCCGATCGCGGCAGGAACCGACGATTTCGCGCTGGTGGACACCGACGACACCATCAAGGAAGTCCACGGCTACCAGAAGTAGGGCTCAGGCCACGGCTATTCCAAGGTGAGGGGATTGAACGCGTTGATCGGATTTGGCTATAAGAAAACATCTGCGCCGGTGATTATCGGCTCTCGGCTGCGCAAGGGCGCGACCGGGTCCCCGCGCGGGGCGGGAAAGTTCGTCTCCGATGTCCTTGCGACTGTTGGTCGAGTGCGTTCCGCGTCCGGGTTGGTGCTGCTGCGCGCCGACAGCGTGTTCTATGGCCAGGTGGTCGTCTCGGCGACCCACCGGGACGGGGCCAAAGTATCAATCACCGCCGGGATGGACCCGCGCTGTCAAACGCGCCATGACCGACGATTCCTGAACAACGAGTAAGGACACCGATACGATCCGTGACGAGGCCACCGGGAAGTGGATATCTTCCGCCGAAGTCGCTCAGATGACCTTCAACGCGTTTAGTTCTAGGAAGAAAGCCGAACACGTCGTCGGGCGTCTGGTCGTGCGGAGGATCTCTGAACTGAACGGATTCGATGGCGACGGGCAGCAAACCCTGTTCTTTACACACCGTTTCCGCGCGTTCTTCACCACCAGCGAGCCGAACGCGGTTATCACCGACGAGACGCATCGCCAACACGCGATCATCGAACAGGTCAACGCCGACCTGAAAGACAGCGCATTGAGCCACCTGCCGTCTGGTATTTTCACCGCGAAAGCAGCCTCGCTGGTCCTGGCAATGATCGCGTTCAACCTGTCCCGCGCTATCGGCACGCTCGCCGGCACCGATCTCGGCAAAGCGCGCAGCGACACAACCCGCCGCAAACTCATCCAGATCCCGGCACAAATCTCGACCTCGGCCAGGAAGATCGTCCTTCATCTGTCCGAGCGTTGGCCCTGGGAAACCGTATCGAAAACGCTGTTCGGGGCGGCCTGCGGACCACCCCGAACAGCGGAACTCGTCAGGTTCTTTGGGATGGCCAAGCTTTGCCGTGACCAGTTGTGGTCAGAACCGTGTGCGGGGATCCAGTTGTTGCCAGTGAACGCGTCGAGGAGGACTTCGAACTCGTTCACGGTCTGCTTCCTGGCCGTGGATATCACGGAACGGATGACCACGAAGTATTCCGCACCTGCGGTGGAGCGGAGATATTCAGAAACTTTCTGGCGAAGCTTGACCATCCTGATGTCGCGTTCGGCCTGACTATTATCGAACGGAACCGTGAAATCGGTCGCGAAACGCATCGCATCGTTGTGGTGCGGGCCCAACTTGTTGAGCAGTCGCCGCGGCTCGGTTTGCGCGATGCGACCGCCGGTTTTTGGGTGGACTCGGGCCGGGCACTGTTCATCAGCGGTCGTAAAGATTTCCGCATATCCCTGCCGGACGGCCCCGAGTGCTTCGCTCGAGAGGCCGGTGTCCCCGCGGACTTTAGCCGCCTGAACCTGTCGATGCGTGTTCACAAGGAAATCGCTCATCTGTTTCGCCCACCCCAGTTCCGGGGTGTATTCAATGATTTTCTGCAACTCACGGAGGTGGTGGGCATTGCATAAACCATGGGTTGCTACGGTGAATGTTTTGTAGGGTTCCCACCCCTTCTGGACCATCACCCCGGTGAACGACTGCAGCACCCCACCGTTCAACGTTCCCGCGAGACCACGTTTCGCATCGATATGGAACACGGTGTGCGCGGTGGTGCCCGCACTATGCACCCAGGCGAGGCCGCCGCCCACGCGCAGCCCGGTCTCGTCAACATGAGCCACCGCGCTGGCGGTGACCGCCCGCTTGATCAATACGACCGTCTCGGCCAGCAGCCCGGAGTTTTTCTGTCCCAGGGAGGACACCCACCCGGTGGACACAGGGAGCTGAAACAGATCCTTGAACACGGCCGCGGCGTGGGCGAGGGCCAGGTAGTGCACGTTGATCAGATAAGCACCGATCTCATGCAGCCTTGGCCCTTAGGACACCGCGCATTTCACGTCGGCCGGGAACACACCCGTGGTAATCGTGTCGCACCGGCAGAGCTTCTCGATCCGTTGATGCTCGATGGTTTCCACCCGGATCGGCGGGACGTCGATGACTTGCCGTGTTGCGGTAATGGTCCCGGCAACACCACCCACTGAACTCCCGCAACCGCGGCAGTTGGTGGGTTCGTGGCGGATAACCCGGTCCGGTGTTGCCGTCACCGGTAACGAAGCACCCGCGCTGCCTGGTTGTTTCCCTTGCGGTTTACCGGAAGACTCACGAAACGACCGGGCCTTGCTAGCCGGCTTGCTGAAACTGTCCGTGCTGGGAGGTTTCGAGGAGTTGCCTGAGTTTTTATCCAGCCAGGAATGCAACACCTGGTTCTCCTGCCCGAGACGATCAACCCGCTTCTCCAACCGATCCACCGTTGCCTTGAACTCGGCCCGATCAGAAGTATTTTCTCTCATCAGGTCAGCGACCGTGCGAAGCAACTCGCCATGTGTGGGGGCCCCGACCATGACGTTATCGTTGCAGGGAAGAAACCGGAAAACTCTTTAAACCGCTGGTAACAGCAAAACCCGCCCAAAGAACCTGACTAGTTACCGAACAGCAACCATCTGACCATGCAGCCGCAGGGCACAACGGGACCAGGAGCATCACCGGGAGCAAGGCCGGACCCTTCTCCATGCTCGGCAGCAGGAAACTCAAATCGCGCACAAGCAAGCCCCCTCACCCAAGTCGACCGGTGGATCGAGGCTATGGGCCCGCGGCCAGTCCTCCCACTTGCCTGCGCAGCGGCGATATACGAGCGCGCCAATTGCTTCGGCTCATGATGGTGCGCTACCAAGCTTCACGTGGCGCGCGGGCAGACCAAAAAAATGGCTTTTTATCTACGATTATTAGCTCCTCTTGTTGCAGACTTCAGAAAGTCTGCATAGTATGAGTGTGCGCTAACTCAACCATGGACCATCGTTTCACAGGGCCCGGATGGAGTCCTGGAAATGGACGCCGGATCCACCTATCGCGCGCTGGTCCCGATGTCTCGCGCTATGTGCAAGTTCAAGAAAGAAGAGAGAGAGAAAAGCAATGATCGATCCATACGTCGTAGTGGCAGTGTCGCCCAGGACCTTCGCTGTGAAGAACCCAGGCGACGGTGTTGTCAACGTCAAGCGCATCAACAAGTTCATTGACACAGCGGTCATGGTTGGCCGTTTTGAGGGCGCCCCCGTGAGGCTGGTGGTGATTCCCGAGATGGCGATCCAGGGGATGATCGCGAACACGCCCGGTGACCGGGGGCGTGAGGCGCATTTCGCTGTCACCATCCCCGGCCCCGAGACCGATGAACTTGCCAAGAAAGCCATCGAGCTCGATACATACATCGCTGCCGAGCTCTACATGGTCAAAGACGAGGACTTTCCGGACCGCTACTTCAACGTGGCCTTCATAATCGATCCCAAGGGCGAGATCGTATACAAGCGGGCAAAGGCGACGAGTGACGCTTATGAGGGCGGCATGCTCGGTAACGCAAACCCGCACGACGTGTGGGATGAATGGATTGAGAAAAAGGGAAATGGTAACGTCATGGACGCGATCTTCCCCGTCGCAAAGCTGGACATTGGCAACATCGGTATCGCCATTTGCCACGAGGGCGTCTACCCTGAGGTGCCGCGGGGCCTCGCGATGAACGGCGCGGAGATCATCATCCGCCCCACACTCATCGAGCCCGCCGTATCGAACGGCATGTGGGAGGTCCAGAACCGGGCCCACGCAATGTTCAACTCCGTCTATGTCGTGGCCCCAAACCTTGGCCCGGAGTACCGTGACGACGGAGGCGTGCAGGATCTCTTCGGCGGTCAGTCGATGATCGTCGGCCCGCGTGGTCAGGTAATCACGAAACAGAATGGCTGGACCACGGGTGATTCGTTCGTGTGCACGACGATCGACATCGAGGCCCTTCGGCGGTCCCGTGTCGCCAACGGCCTTTTCAACCAGTTGAAGGACATGCGCACCGAGCAGTACCGGGCGATCTACGACCAGCCGATCTACCCGAAGAACCAGTACCTCGATGCACCTCCAGAAACGGACTGGCTCGCACGAGAGGAAGCCACTCGCGCGAACAACATCAAGATTCTCATCGAGCGTGGCGTGCTCACGCCTCCGACAGGGTACAAGGGCTAATTCAAGAACGAGTCGGACGGGTGTCTTCCTCGGGGAGGCGCCCGTTCGGCGCATTCTATTGTGCAGGGGTTGATCATGGCACGAACTGTCGCAGTTCTGGGTATGGGCCGCTGGGGGCGCGCATGGTGCGGCGTGCTCCAGGGTCAAGATGCAGTGAACGTGACCGCGGTCGCCGGTCGGCAGGCGGCACGGGAAGGTTTCAAGCTTCCCGGTGCTCGGGTATTCTCTGACTACCGGGAAGCGCTCGCCGAAAGCGATGTCGACGCAGTGATCGTCACGCTTCCGATCGCGCTGCACCTCGACTGCGTCCGCGAGTCGATCGCTTTGGGCCTTTCGGTGCTCAGTGAGAAACCTCTTGTCCAGTCAAGGGCGGAACTTGTCCAACTTCTTGACCTCGTCCGTGGCGCTACCGCGCCGGTCCGTGTCAACCAGAATTACCGCTTGCGGCCTTGGGTTTCCGCCGTGCGGAAGAGTTTGCCCGAGTTGGGCTCGCTCGAGCGGGTCGGGATCCACTTCGCGCAACCCGAATTCGTCGCGGGTGGGCGGGATCGCCTCGCCAACCCCCTGATCGCCGACATGTCGATCCATCACATGGACCTCCTGCGCCACCTTACGGGTCGTGAGGCGGAGGTGCGCTCCGCCTCCGCCTCACGACCCGCCGATTGCGTCTACGCCGGAAGCGCCGGCGTAGACGCCGACCTAGAGCTGGTCGGAGGCGTCCCAGTTTCCTACATGGGCACCTGGGCAACCCGTGGGTCTTCTACGCCCTGGGACGGGGACTGGGCGTTCATCGGTGAGCACGGCACCCTTACCGTCACCGACCTCGCGGTCGACCTCAACCTCGGGGATGGACCCCGTCGAGTCGTGATCGCGCAACCGCCAGTCGAAGACGAGGACCTCGGTTGGGCTTGGAGTGATTTTGCCCGCGCTATCGACGGGGATCAGACGGCGGGAGTGACTGTCGAGGACAATGCCCGCAGCCTGCAGCTGGTCTTCGATCTCGCGGAGCTCGCGGATGTCCCTAACCCGTGGGCTATATTGGACAATGGCGGTTTCTAGCCAACGTCGCCTCACTAGATCAAAATGGGGGCTGTCTTCGTGAGCTTATCGAATTGCGCTTGAGCTGATTTCCAGTCATGTGATTCGCGTGGGCGCGTGTTGAGTTAGTCCGACGCCGTGTCGGCTGTCGAATTGTTTGAGCAGGGTTTCACCGCGAAGCCGATTGCCATTTAGCTTGACCGTGCCCTGTCTCCGGTCCAAATGTTGTGTCAGCGATGGTAGCTACGAGAATCGGGAGCGCTGATGACGAGAGACCGTAAACAGTAAGACTTCGAGACCAAGCTCGAAATCGTGCGGCGCCACGTCAAGGGCGAGCCCGGGAGAGCTCTTGCAGAAGAGTATGACCTTCCCTCGTCCGGCACCGTCGCCAACTGGGCGAACATCTATCGGCGGGATGGGGATGACGGGCTGCGTCCGAAGTGGCTCGGTATACCGCCAACCGACCTTGGGGGTTCTCGTCCGGAAACCGAGAACGGACGGCTTCGCGCGGCGTTCGTGTGCTTGGGAAAATTTCGGGTCTTGAGGTCAGAGAAGCGACACTGAAAGTTCAAACTGTCGACCATCTCAAGGCGCACCACCCGCTACTCCTCTTGCTACCTCTCGCGGCCCTTACCAGGTCCACGTTCTACGACCACCGGCATCAGCGTATCGTCGCAGTTCTGACTCGACAAGCCTAGAGGTTGTCCAAAAAGACCATACTCAAACTGACACGTAGGGAAATGGCAAACGAAAGCAAATAGATAAGGAGTCGAGAGTTAGATTCTCTGACTAACGAGTGGTTGATCGCTCGGCAGAATTGACGCTGATGTCGATGACTGATCGAGGTCAACTTCACGTTGCCGCGGTCGATTGTCGAGGCGTTCACAAGCTTGACGCCCCCTACTGGAGTGGAAGATCACCCTGCTGGCGGCCAGGTGCTCGTGGTCGCGCGTTATCGTCAGGGCGTCGATAGTCAGGCCGCTGCGCAAATGGTTCGGTCCACGACCTTGCGGTCGCACAGGTCGATGCCTCCGTCAACCAAGCGACTGTCAATCGAGCACCCATAGCTAGCCAGCAATTTTGCAATTCTTGGAGCCGGCATTCTCACAGCGGACTTTCACTGTCGGCTCACGGCATGCTCAGCGCCGTTCGCGGCGCGACCTGAGCGTATGGGGGCGGGGTGCCGATCAGGTTCATCGGCGCCCCGCGATTGACTGCGGCAGGGGCGGCGCTGAAGCGATTCGCGATTCTCATAGCTCCAGCGGCCTTTGACTGCCACGCCTGGACTTCTTCGAGGACCTCATCGGTGATCTTAGAGACCGTCTCGTGAGACAAGTCGGTGCCTAAAGTTGAGATCAGGTGTTACTGAATGTCGCGGATCGCCATCCCACCGGCACACAGCGGGGTGATCATGTCATTCAATCTGCCGAGGCGCCTCGATCCCTTAGGGCGTGCTGATCAAGTGATTTCGGGCGTGCTTGGCGACGATTAATTCATGCATGAGTGTGATGGGTTTTCCGATGAGGCGTGAACTGTGATTGAACCGTTATTGTCACAGGTTAAAGGTCCAAGCCGCCTTTGGCTGGATCACCCGGGTGCACCATTCGGCGTGACACTTACCCGCACCACAGTGGACACAATTGAATAACAAGACTCTGGGCAAGAAACCGCCTGATCATGCGATCGGTCGTTCCAGAGGCGGCTTGACCAGCAAAATTCATCTCGTCGCTGATGGTCGGGGCCGACCTTTGTTCATGGTGCCGACGCCTATTCACACGGCGAACTCGTCCACCAGCGCTAGGTCGGCTGGCCCGGCGCGTTCTGCTCGGGGGTCTGCGGGAACACCGGCACGCCGGGGATCAACCCGAGGGGCCGCAGGAGGTACTCTTCGCCGCTGAAAGCGGTGACGTAGCAGTACCAGCCGGGGCCTTCCGGCCCCAGAAACTCGAACCGGGCGTCGTTGGTTGCCGCCTGCTGGGCGTAGACGCTCGAGTAGACCGCGCACGAGTTGGTGGCGGTTGCCGTCGCTGTGCCCGCGGTGACGATGATGCCCGGCAACACCAGGGACACGAGGCCCGCGGTGACCACAACCTGCATGATCCGCTTGAGGTGCGGACTGCGCAACGGTTTCTGGTTGTGCGGCTCGTAGCCATCGAGTTCCGGGTTTTCGCTCATCGCCGTGAACTTATCCGCAGTGAACTCATCGTCAGCATCGAGTCGGCCAGCATCTAGTGGCTGTCGACCGCTTCGATCTCGGTGCGGTCGCCCGACCACAGGGTGTGGAAGGTGCCCTCTTTGTCGACGCGCTTATAGGTGTGGGCTCCGAAGAAGTCGCGCTGCCCCTGAACGAGGGCGGCGGGCAGGCGTTCGGCCCGCAGTCCGTCGTAGTAAGCGAGCGAGGAGGAGAACGCGGGGGTGGGGATGCCCGAGAGCGCGGAGCCGGCGACAACACGACGCCAGCCATCCTGCGCGTGGGTGACGGCATCCGTGAAGTACGGCGCGGTCACGAGTGCAACGAGACCGGGGTTCTCGGAGTAGGCCTCGGTGATGCGGTTCAGGAACTGAGCGCGGATGATGCAACCGCCGCGCCAGATCTTCGCAATCTCGCCCTTCTTGATGTCCCAGTTGTACTGCTCGGCGCCGGCAACAATGGCGTCAAAACCTTGGCTGTAGGCGATGATCTTGGAGGCGTAGAGCGCCTGGCGCACATCCTCCACGAAGGCGGCCTTATCGGCGATGGCGGGAGCGGCGGCCGGGCCGGGAAGCGCTGAGGCTGCCGCGCGCTGGGCGGGCTTGGACGAGACGGCGCGTGCGAAGACCGCTTCGGCGATGCCGGAAACGGGGATGCCGAGGTCGAGGGCGGTCTGAACCGTCCACACACCGGTGCCCTTGGAGCCGGCCTGATCGAGGATGACGTCGACGAGGGGCTTGCCGGTAGAGGCATCCACTTGCTTCAAAACCTCGGCGGTGATTTCGATCAGGTAGCTCTCGAGCTCACCCTTATTCCACTCGGCGAAGATCGCAGCGATCTCGGCGGGGGAGTAGCCGGCGGTGTTGCGGAGCAGGTCGTAGGCTTCGGCGATGAGCTGCATGTCGGCGTACTCGATGCCGTTGTGGATCATTTTGACGAAGTGACCGGCGCCGTCGGTGCCGACGTGGGTGACGCAGGGCTCGCCGTCAACAACTGCGGCGATGGAGCGGAGGATGGGGCCGAGGGTGGTCCAGGCTTCGGCGGAACCACCGGGCATGATCGAGGGGCCGAGCAGTGCTCCCTCTTCGCCACCGGAGATGCCGGCGCCGACAAAGTTGATGCCGGTCTCGCGAACAGCCTTCTCGCGACGGATGGTGTCGGTGAACAGCGCGTTGCCACCGTCGACGATGATGTCGCCCGGTTCGAACACGGCGGTGAGGGCGTCGATGACGGCATCCGTTCCCTTGCCGGCCTGCACCATGATGATGGCGGTGCGCGGGGTGGACAGCGATGCAGCGAACTCTTCGTAGGTCTTAGCCGGAACGAACTCGGCTTCGGGGTGCTCGGCGAGGAGGGTTTCGGTCTTCGCGTAGGAGCGGTTGAAGATGGCGACAGAGTTGCCTTCGCGGCTGGCGAGGTTTCGTGCCAGGTTGGAGCCCATGACGGCCAGTCCAACTACTCCGATATTTGCCTGAACTGCGCCAGATTCGGCCACGCGATGCTCCTTGAAATTGTGTAACAAACGACCTATCTAGGTTACCGCTTTCAGGCTTTGCTTCTTTTCGTCGCACGTGTTGCAGTACCTCAGTGTTGGTAATGCGGCTGGCGCTGACACCGTCAAGCTGGCAATGGCCAGTGAATCGGGGACTTTCGACCCTATAACCGCTTGAATCAGGCTCATATTGTGAGGGTGGAAGTTTGTTAGTGGTCTGTATTCTCTTGGGCCGTTCGCGAGCAGTTTCGATAGGACAGGAGTCAAAGGTGACTGAAATGCGTTCGATTGAACACAGCGCCAGTGAGAGCTTTTCGCCATTGGTCGTGGTGATGGGGGTGTCGGGGTCGGGAAAAAGCACCGTCGGTGATCTGATCGCTGAAGCCCTGTGTGTGCCCTTCGTCGACGGCGACTCGTTGCACCCGATGAGCAACATCTCAAAATTGCGCGAGGGTGAGCCGCTGACGGATGCCGACAAGTGGCCGTGGCTTGCCACCGTGGGGGAGACCCTCGCCGATGCCGAGCAGCACGGCGGAATGGTGATCGCGTGTTCGGCGATCAAGCGCCAGTACCGAGATGCGATTCGCCTAGCCGCACCCCACGTGGTTTTCGTCCTGCTCGAAGGACCCCGGGAATTGCTGGCTGCCAGACTCGCCACCCGGCCAGAACACCTCCTTTCCGCTGCTCAGGCCGCGCGTGCCGGCCAACTCGATTGGCAGCTAGCAATTCTGGAGCCGCTTGATAGCGATGAACACGGTGTGACCATTGATGTCACGCCGCCGTTGCCGGTCGTGGTCGATGAGGCGGTGGCCGCCATTCGTCGCTCGCTCAAGGCGATGCACGCACTGCGGTAAAGTTGGCGCTGTTGCGCTGTTGCGCAAACACCTCGTTTCAACTGAAGGACTAGTTTCGTGGCCAAGCCCATTGTGCTGATTGCAGAAGAACTCTCCCCCGCAACAGTTGAGGCTCTCGGCCCCGACTTCGACGTTCGCAACGTCGACGGCACCGACCGGGTTGCCCTGCTCACCGCGCTCGTCGATGCCAGCGCCATCCTGATCCGCTCCGCCACCAACGTCGATGCTGAAGCCATCGCCGTTGCCAAAAACCTCAAGGTTGTCGCCCGTGCCGGTGTCGGCCTCGACAACGTCGACATCAAGGCAGCCACCACCGCCGGTGTCATGGTGGTCAACGCCCCGACCTCCAACGTGATCTCTGCCGCCGAGCTCGCCATCGGCCACATTCTGTCGCTGGCCCGTCACATCCCCGATGCCAACCACTCGGCCAAGGCAGGGGAGTGGAAGCGCTCCAAGTTCACCGGCGTTGAGCTGTACGAAAAGACCATCGGTATCGTCGGGCTTGGCCGCATCGGAACGCTCGTCGCTCAGCGTCTGGCCGGCTTCGGCGCGCACCTCGTCGCCTTCGACCCCTACGTCACCCCCGCCCGCGCCCAGCAGCTCGGTGTCACCCTGCTAACCCTCGACGAACTCGTTGAGCAGTCCGACTTCATCACCATCCACATTCCGCGCACCCCCGAAACCACGGGGATGATCAGCACGGACCAGTTCGCGAAAGCCAAGCCGAACCTCCGCATCGTCAACGCCAGTCGCGGTGGCATCATCGACGAAGATGCCCTTTATGCAGCGCTCAAGAGTGGTCGCATCGCCGGCGCTGGCCTCGACGTGTTCGTCAACGAGCCGCCGACAGGTTCACCGCTGCTGTCGTTGGAGAACATCATCCTGACCCCGCACCTGGGTGCGTCAACCGATGAGGCCCAAGAGAAGGCTGGCGTTTCGGTCGCCAAGTCAGTGCGCCTCGCCCTCAGCGGTGAGCTGGTTCCGGATGCTGTCAACGTCGCCGGCGGCATCATCGACCCGAGCGTGCGCCCCGGCATCACGCTGATGGAACGCCTCGGCCAGGTCTTTGCGGGCCTCGCCGACAGCCCGCTCGCCTCCATTGACGTGGAGGTGCGCGGCGAGATTGCCGACCTCGACGTGAGCGTTCTCAAGTTGGCGGCGCTCAAGGGCATCTTCTCCAACATCGTGAGCGAGACCGTCAGCTATGTCAACGCACCGCTGCTCGCAGAACAGCGCGGAGTGACCGTGCGCCTCATCACCGACAGCGTGAGCGAGGAATACCGCAACTTGCTGCGCATTTCCGGCGCCCTGAGTGACGGATCACAGATCTCCGTCGGTGGTACCCTCACCGGCACGAAGCAGACCGAAAAGATCGTTGAGATCAACGGCTACGACGTGGAGGTGCCGTTCGCGAAGCACCACATCGTGATGGTCTACACCGACCGCCCCGGAATCGTTGCCGTCTACGGCAAGGAGTTTGGTGACGCTCAGATCAACATCGCTGGAATGCAGATTGCCCGTCAGCGCGCTGGTGGTCAGGCACTCAGCGTCTTGACCGTTGACTCGCCCGTGCCCGAGGGACTCCTCGAGTCGGTGCGCATCGCGATCGATGCCACGCTGCTTCGCGAGATCGACATCACCGACTAGAGGCTCAGCGTTAACGAGTAATGCCGCCCCGCGCCAGTGGCTGCGGGGCGGCATTCTTCGTTAAACGCTGACTGCGTTGCGTGGGCCTACTGCCAGAACACCGCGATGACGATGTTGGTGAGGGTGAGCAGCCCGATGATGCCGATGATCGGCGTCGCGACGGTGGCCTTCTTGCGGTTGAGCAGAGCAAGAACGTAAATCACGAGAACGATGACGAGCTTGACGCCGATCTTCACGTTGTCGATCTTGTTGTTGGGGTCGTGGGATGCCTCGATGACGCCGACGAGCAGGATTCCGGTGACAAGTTGCGTGAGAGCACCGTGCAGAATGGCCGGGTTGATGCGCGCCGTGCCGGTCTTGAACAGCGACATCTGGCTAAGGAACCCGCCGAGGAGCGAGGCGAGTCCGACGAAGTGCAGTACGAGCAGAATGTTGTGAACGATTTCCATGAGGCGACTATAGCCCGGTGCCCGCGCGCCAGGTGAGCCNCCCGCCGTCGAGGTTCTTAACGCTCCGGCCAAGTTCGGTGAGCAGGCGCGACGCGGTGTGCCCTCGTTGGCCAACCTGGCAGTGAACGATTAGTTCGCCGGCTGGCAACTCTGCCGCTCGAGTGCGCAATTCGTTGAGATCAAAGTTGACCGCGCCGGGGATGGCGCCGTTACTAAACTCGCCAGCGGTTCGAACATCGATGAGGGTGGCTCCCGCCTCGCGTGCAGCGGCAAGCTCGTGCCACTGGATGGTGCGGGTCGTGCCAGTCATAATATTGTCGGCAATGTAGCCGGCCATGTTGATCGGGTCCTTCGCCGAGCCAACTTGGGGGGAGTACGCCAGTTCGAGGTCCATCAGTTGATCGGCGGTGAGGCCGCCGGCCATCGCGGTGGCGATCACGTCGATGCGCTTGTCGGCACCGTCGGCCCCGATGGCCTGGGCTCCCAGAATGGCGCCCGTCTCTTTCGAGAACAGCACTTTGAGCGCGATGGTCGCCGCCCCCGGGTAGTAGCCGGCGTGGGAGCCGGGATGCAAGTGGATGATGTGTGGCGTGATGCCGACTGCGGCCAGCGCTCGCTCGCTCATGCCGGTCATGGCGGCGACCGTGCCGAAGGCTGAAATGGTGGCGGTGCCGTTCGCGGTGGCAGCGTGAACGTCGCGACCGGCGATCACATCGGCCACTAACCGGCCGTGACGGTTGGCGAGGTTGGCGAGCGGAATGGCGCGCTGCCCGTAGGCGGTGGCTTTGGAGGTTGCGTCGCCGACGGNAAAAATGTTGGGATCATTGGTGCGCATTTGGTCGTCGACGAGGATGTGGCCGCTGGCGGTAACCGCGAGCGAAGCTTCGACGGCGAGGTGAGAGTCGGGGGTAACTCCGGTGGCCAGAATGGTGAACGCATCGGTGATGGTCGTTCCATCGACAAGGGTTACCGAGTTGTCGGTTATGGTCGCGGCTGTCGTACCTAGGTGAAGCTCGACACCGTGGGCGACGAGGGCGTTCTGGAATCCGGCAATCATTTCGGGATCGAAGCCGGGCAAGACGGTCGTGGCTCGCTGAACGAGGTGGGTTTCGAGCCCGCGCAACACAAAGTTTTCGGCGAGCTCAACACCGATGAAGCCGGCGCCAATAATGACCGCCTTCGAGTGTCCGCCGCTGGTCGCCAGAGCGTAGAGAGCGTCAGCGTCAGCAACGGTGCGCAGGGAGTGGGTGTTCTCGATGCCGGTGACCCCGGCCGGGATGCTCGGGCGAGCGCCCATCGACAGGATGAGCCGGTCGTAGGCAATTGAGTCGGTGGTGGCGCCGGCCACCGCGCCTCGTGCTGTGACGGTCACGGTCTGGGCAGCACGATCGATCGCGGTGACCTCAGTGGCGGTGCGAACCTGGATGCGAAAGCGGTCCCAGAGTTTCTCGGGAGTTTGCAGCATGAGAGCCTCGCGGTCGTCAATAATGCCGCCCACGTAATAGGGGAGACCACAGTTGGCGTAACTCACGTACTCACTGCGTTCGATAACAACGATCTCGGCCTGTTCGTCGAGACGACGGAGTCTCGTCGCTGCCGACATTCCGCCGGCAACGCCGCCAATAATGACTACTCTCATGCTGTATTTCTCCGTGCTGTGGTGGATGGCAATTAGGCGAGGCTCAGAAAAGCTTTTTCGAGCTCGCTGCGGTCAACGTCGCCGCTCTCGTCCAGCGCGCACTTACTCAGGCCGGTCGCGATGACGGTGAAACCAGCGCGGTTGATGGCGGCGCTCGCCGCAGCGATCTGGGTAACAAGTTCGCGGCAATCTCGGCCTTCATCGATCATCCGCAGGACGCCAGCGATTTGGCCTTGGGCGCGAACGAGGCGGAGTCTGGCCGACTTGAGGTCTTCTGGTTCAAGTTTCATGGTGTCTCCTCGATGTCTCAATTGCGATCAGCACCGGGCGGATCACTGAGTCAAACATACCCCAAGGGGTATACATTCCCGAAGGGCACCACAATCTAGCGAGCACTATCCTTGTCAGTAGTCACCATCACATCCTCGAGGAGTAGAAGAATGCCGCGCACCATCAAACTCGCTGTCATTGCCGGCGACGGCATCGGCCCCGAGGTTATTGCCGAAGCAGTCAAAGTTCTCGCGGTGGCGTTACCCACCGACGTCGCCCTCGAAACCNCCCCCTTTCCCTTTGGGGCGGGGCACTTCTTGGCGACCGGCGAGATTCTCAGCGACGACAATGTCGCCGAACTCATCACCCACGACGCCATCCTGCTTGGGGCAGTCGGCGGCGACCCCCGTGATCCGCGCCTTGCCGGCGGCATCATCGAGCGTGGTCTGCTACTCAAACTGCGTTTCGCTCTCGACCATTACGTGAACCTGCGCCCGACCCAAATCTTTCCCGGCAACGTGTCGCCGCTGAGCGACCCAAAAACGGTTGACTTCGTGGTCGTGCGGGAAGGCACCGAAGGCCCCTATGTGGGCAACGGCGGGGCGATTCGCATCGGCACTCCCGCAGAGGTCGCCAACGAGGTATCCGTCAACACCGCCTTCGGTGTCGAGCGCCTGGTTCGCTATGGTTTTGAGCTTGCCAACTCGCGCGCGGCCAAAAAACTCACTCTCGTGCACAAGACCAACGTGCTCGTTCACGCCGGTTCGCTGTGGCAGCGCACCGTCAATCGCGTGGCGACCGAGTATCCGGCCGTCGCTGTGGACTACCTCCACGTCGACGCGGCAACTATTTTTATGGTCACCAATCCGAGTAGATTTGACACCATCGTCACAGACAACCTTTTTGGCGACATCATCACCGATCTTGCAGCCGCAATCAGCGGTGGCATTGGTCTGGCGGCTTCCGGAAACATCAACCCCGAAGGTGCCTTCCCGAGCATGTTTGAGCCTGTCCACGGATCAGCGCCAGACATCGCCGGACAGCAAATTGCGGACCCCACGGCGGCCATCCTGTCGGTGGCACTTCTGCTCGATCACTTGGGACTCCCGGAGGCCGCAGCACGCGTCACTGCCGCTGTGATCTCCGACCTCAGTGATCGGGGCGAAGCCTCGGCACCCGCCACGAGAACCACCACCGAAGTGGGCGACGCCATCGCCGCCCTTCTTGTCTAGTCGCAAAGGAAAAACCATGACGATCCCCCTCCAGATGGCCCAGCGCGACCTCGCCTTCAGCGTCATCCCGAATGAGAACCCGCGCTCCGTTGATGAACGTGACGCAATTCTCGCCAATCCGGGGTTCGGCAAGCACTTCACCGACCACATGGTCGACATCTGCTGGTCTGAGCGCGGTGGCTGGCACCGCCCCCGGGTGCAGCCCTACGGGCCGATCTCGATGGACCCCGCTTCGGCGGTGCTGCACTATGGCCAGGAAATCTTTGAGGGACTGAAGGCGTACCGCCACGAAGACGGCTCGATCTGGACTTTCCGCCCCGAAGCGAATGCCGCCCGAATGCAGCGTTCCGCGAAGCGCATGGCGTTGCCAGAACTGCCCACCGAGTACTTCATTGAGTCGCTCAAGCAGCTCATCGCGGTCGATGGCGACTGGGTTCCCTCCGCTCCAGAAACCAGCCTCTACCTGCGCCCTTTCATGTTCGCCAAAGAGGCGTTCCTCGGTGTGCGCCCAGCCGCCAAGGTCAACTACTACCTGATCGCTAGCCCGGCCGGCGCCTACTTCACCGGTGGCGTTGCCCCCGTGGCTATCTGGCTCTCGGAGAACTACTCTCGTGCCGGTAAGGGCGGCACGGGAGCAGCAAAAACCGGCGGCAACTACGCCTCGAGTTTGGTTGCTCAGGCGGAAGCCTCAGAGCATGGCTGCGCCCAAGTGCTGTTTCTTGATTCTGTTGAGGGCAAGTACATCGAAGAACTCGGTGGCATGAACGTGGTGCTGGTCTACAAAGACGGCACCCTCGTCACGCCCGAATCCGACTCGATCCTCGAGGGCATCACCCGCGACTCAATTCTTCAGCTCGCCGCCGACCGCGGCCACACCGTGGTGCGTCGACGCGTCACCATCGACGAGTGGCGGGATGGCGTCGCGTCCGGCGACATCGTCGAGGTGTTCGCCTGTGGCACCGCTGCGGTGGTTACCCCCATCGGCCTGCTCAAGGGTGACGGCTTCGAGGTTGGCTCCGCGGATGCCGTTGCCGGCGAACTGACGATGGCGCTGCGTCAAGAACTCACCGACATCCAGTACGGACGCCGCGAAGATGTCCACGGCTGGATGATGCGGCTGGATGCTGCCCAGTGAAGGTGGCTCGCTTCACCACGGGCGGTGACCCTCGCTACGGCATCATCGACGGTGACGAGATTGTGGTGCTCGTCGGCGACCCCCTATTCAGCGGTTTCGACACGACCGAGGAACGAGTGCCGCTGGCGAGTGCGAAGTTGTTGGCCCCGGTCATCCCGCGCTCTAAGGTGATGTGCATCGGCTTCAACTACCCGGCGCACCTCGCCGACATGGGCGCGATTATTGCCGAAGCTCCGACGCACCCGTTGGTCTTTCTCAAGCCGAACACTGCGGTAGTTGGCCCCGGCGATGCGATTCAGCTTCCACCGAACGTTGGCAAAGTTGTGCACGAGGGCGAACTAGTCGTGGTGATTGGCAAGATTGCGAAACAGGTGAAGGCTGCCGATTATGCCGACTACGTGTTTGGCTACACGATCGGTAACGACGTGTCGGCGCGCGACCTGATGGTTGAGGATGGCCAGTGGGCTCGGGCGAAAGGGTTCGACACCTTTGCGCCGCTCGGCCCGGTGATCGAAACACAGATCGACCCCTCAAATCTCGAGATCACCACCCATGTTGACGGGGAGCTGCGTCGCCACGGCAGCACCGCCGAGATGAGCTTTAAGGTTCCCGAGATCATCGAATACGTCTCGAATATTTGGACGCTTTTGCCGGGCGACGTCATCATGACAGGAACCCCAGCGGGCTCCGGCGTGTTTGTGGCCGGCCAAGTAGTCGACATCACTATCGAAGGAATCGGCACGCTCAGCAACCCGGCGCGCAACCGCGACGGACGCGCCTAGTCGCAACCGTGCCGGCGACCCAATCGGCAACCCAGTCGGCAACGAAGTCGACCAAGAACTGAGAGCTGACAACCAATGAGCATGCTGAATCTCACCCCCGAGTTTGTCGGGCGGGCGCGCATCCGCACTCGTCGAGTTCTGATTGCCGGACAAGTGCTTGCCGGGCTCGGCATGGGGTCCACACTGTCGGTCGGCGCGATTCTCGCCTCCCACGTATCCGGTTCGGATGCTTTCTCCGGCATGGCAGCAACAATGTCGACTCTCGGGGCGGCGACAGCGGCGATCCCTCTGGCGGCCCTCGCCAATAGGCGCGGTCGGTCGCTATCACTCGCCACCGGGGCAACCGCTGCCGCTTGTGGGGCTTTCCTCTGCATTCTCGCGGCAGAGTTTCAATCGTTCGCTTTGTTGTTGGTCGGGCTCGCTTTTGTCGGGGTGGGCACTGCAGTGAACCTGCAGTCGCGGTTCGCCGCAACCGACCTGTCCGAGCCGACAACTCGCGGTCGTGATCTGTCACTCGTGGTCTGGGCCACCACGATTGGGGCGGTTGCCGGGCCGAACCTCATCGGCACCGGAAACTCCTTGGGGCTGGCGCTCGGTATGGTGCCCCTCGCCGGGCCGTTCCTGTTCACTATCACGGCGCAGTTGCTCGCGGCCGTGCTGTACCTCGTGGGGCTACATCCGGATCCGCTCCGCATCGCCACCGAACTAGGCCGCAGTGCCGTCGCCTCCGCGAAAGTGGTCGTGCACAACCCGCGCGGCGTGCGCACCGGCATGGTGAGTATCGCGCTCAGCCACGCCACCATGGTGTCCGTCATGGCGATGACCCCCGTGCACCTCATGGGGCACGGCGCGACCCTCGTGATCGTGGGGTTCACTATCAGTTTGCACATCGCGGGAATGTACGCGCTGTCACCCGTTTTTGGCATCCTGACCGACCGCTTGGGGCGCCCGCGCACGATCCTGATCGGCCAAGTCTTGCTGGGTTCGAGCCTGCTGATGACCTCGCTCGGTTCCGAATCCGAGGGCTGGGTGATGGCGGGATTGATCTTCCTCGGCCTCGGCTGGAGCGCCAGCACCGTTGCGGGCTCGGCCCTGATCGCCGAGTCGGCGGATCCGTTGCGCCGCACCCGCACGCAGGGGCGCGCCGACCTCCTAATGAGCGCCTCCGGGGCTGCCGGGGGAGCGCTCGCCGGTGTGGTGTTGTCGCTGATCGGCTATTCCGGGCTCAGTGCCACTGCTGGTGTTCTGGTGGCCGGGGTGCTGGTGACGCTCGGGCTGTATGCCCGCGGTCGCGCAAAGGCACAGCCTTCCCTCTAAGTCGGTGCCGGTAGAATTGGCCTCGATGGCTACTCCACAGTTTTCTTCTGCAACCGGTTCCGACGTTCGCGTACGGTTTTGTCCTTCCCCCACGGGAACGCCCCACGTCGGGCTGATTCGCACCGCCCTATTCAACTGGGCTTACGCGCGTCACACCGGCGGCAAGCTGATCTTCCGCATCGAGGACACGGATGCCGCCCGCGACAGCGAAGAGAGCTACCTGCAGCTTCTGGATGGCCTCCGCTGGTTGAACATCAACTGGGATGAGGGCATCGATGTCGGGGGGCCGCACGGCCCCTACCGCCAGTCGCAGCGCACCGAGATCTACCAGGGCGTTATCGAGCAGCTGAAGGCAAGCGGTCACCTGTACCAAAGCTTCGCTACCGGCGAGGAGATCGAAGCCCGCAACGTGGCAAACGGTCGCGACCCGAAGCAGGGGTACGACAACTTTGAGCGCGACCTCACCGAGGCGCAGATCGCGGCGTATCTTGCCGAGGGCCGCCAGCCTGCTCTCCGTCTGCGGGTGCCGGATTCCGACCTCAGCTTCGTCGACCTCGTGCGCGGCGAGATCACCTTCCCGCAGGGCTCGTTCACCGACTTCGTAGTAGTTCGCCCCAACGGTGCCGCGCTCTATACTTTCGTGAACCCCGTCGATGATGCGCTGATGGGCATCACCCACGTTCTTCGCGGCGAAGATCTGCTCTCCAGCACCCCGCGTCAGATCGCGCTCTACACCGCACTGATCGAGATTGGTGTTGCCGAGTACATCCCGCGCTTCGGGCACCTTCCCTACGTCATGGGGGAGGGCAACAAAAAGCTCTCAAAGCGCGACCCCGAGTCGAACCTGTTTCTACACCGCGAGCGTGGTTTCATCCCCGAGGGGCTGATCAACTACCTTTCGCTGCTGGGCTGGTCGCTCACGCACGACCGCGACGTCTTCTCGATCGCGGAGATGGTCGCCGCTTTCGACGTTGTCGACGTCAACCCGAACCCGGCCCGGTTCGACCTCAAGAAGGCTGAGTCGCTTAATGGCGACCACATCCGGTTGTTGCCGGTCGAAGTTTTCGCGGAACGCCTAGTGCCGTACCTCGCAGCTGCCGGCGTGATGGATGAGCAGAACGCTCAGCACCTGCACTTGCTGTCGGGCATTGCCCCGGTGGTTCAGGAGCGGCTGCAGCTTCTCGGCGACGCTCCCGAGCTGCTCGCGTTTCTTTTCACCCCGGATGACGAACTCACCTTTGCCGCGGATGCCCTCCCCGGTGCCGACGCCCTTCCCATCCTCGAGGCGTCGATCACTGCGCTCGACGCGCTCACCGACTGGACTCATGACAGCATCGAGGCGAGCCTGCGGGTTGCCCTCATCGATGGGCTCGAGCTGAAACCGCGCAACGCCTTCGGGCCGCTGCGCTCCGGCATCTCCGGCCGCCGGATCAGTCCGCCGCTGTTCGAGTCGATGGAGTTGCTGGGCAAAGATTCGACGCTGACGCGCCTCGGGCGACTGGTCGCTGCGCTGCGCTAGGGCGTGTTTAACTCCCCTGCGGATGCGGTAAAGTAAACAGTCGGCTCAGCCACGGTTGAGACGGTGGGGTGTGGTGTAATTGGCAACACGGAAGATTCTGATTCTTTTGTTCTTGGTTCGAGTCCAGGCACCCCAGCAAAATATTTTTCGCACATAGCCCCGGTCGGTGGTACAGCCGGGATGTCCTCGTCGATTGACTGCCGCGAGCCGGATCTGGCTTGAGTCATGCCAAAGCGTCCGACAGGTGGACGACCGTCTTGACAGCGACGAAAGCGTGCTGGAACATACGAGACGAACAAGAAGGATCGTGCTCTATGAAGGCTTGGCAATTCGTTTCCGCTCACTCGCCCCTTGTGCTCAATGAGGTTCCCGAACCCGTGGCCGGCACCGGCGAGGTCGTTCTCGACATCAGGGCCGCGGGGTTATGTCACTCGGATGTCAGCTTCCTTGAAGAAGACGACTATCCGCTGCCCGCCACACCTCCCGTGACGTTGGGCCACGAGGTGGCTGGAGTAATCTCCGAGCTCGGTGAGGGAGTGACTGGCTGGGCGATCGGCGACCGGGTCGGGATTGCCAACATCGGCAAGGCCGTGCCCGGCATCATGCGCGATGGCGGTTTCTCGTTCAAGATTTCCTCTCGCCCAGAGGTGCTGGTGCGCCTGCCGGACGCTGTCTCGTTCGAGCAGGCGGCCATGGCTTCGGATGCCGGTGTGGCCGCCCACAACGCCGTTATCACCGTCGGTGAGGCGACCCGGGGGTTGAAGATCGGGATTCTCGGCTTCGGCGGGCTCGGGCAGATCGGCACACGGCTGGCAGTGTTGGCCGGTGCCGAGGTATTCGTGGCCGAGCCTAGGGAGCAAACTTGGCCGCTGGCCAGCGAGTTCGGTGCCGTGAAGGTCGTGCGAGACATCACCGAGTTGGCTAGCGACGAACTCGACGTCATTGTTGATTTTGCTGGTTTCGGTTCGACCACTGCTGCTGCCATCGAGACTGTCCGGGGTGGCGGTCTAGTCGTGCAGGCGGGGATGGCGAAGAAAGAGGCGACCATCAACATCTGGGCGCTCGTAATGAGAAGGGTTTCGCTGTTGCCGTCATTCGGCTGCACACTGGCTGACCTTGAGGCGGTCTACGGTTTCCTCGCATCAGGCGCCCTCGACCCTGCCATCACCACCATCACTTTCGACGAGATTCCGGAGGGCCTTGATCGCCTCTCGCGCGGCGTTGTCGAGGGCCGCCTCGTCGCCCTCATCGGTGGCTAGGTAGTTTTTTGGATTCGGCTCGGCATCGGTCCTTCACGGAACCCGAGATAATCAACGACGATAAGAGGAGGCTGGCGATGGGCAGACTAGACGGAAAAGTGGCGATCGTTACCGGTGCCACGGGGGGTATCGGAGCGGCGACAGCCAAGCTTTTCGCCCGCGAGGGCGCCCGGGTGGTCGCCACTGGCCGTAATCGTGAGGTGCTGGATGGCATCGTTGCTGACTTGCGACTCGAGGGATGCGAGATCACCGCGATGACGCACGACGTGTCGCTGGAAGCGGATTGGAAAGCGGTCGTTAACGAAGCGGTAGCGCTATACGGGAGTGTGAGTATCCTTGCGAATGTTGCCGGGCGAGCAGACAAAGACCCGTTCGACACCCCCGAAACGATCACCGAGGAGGAGTGGGATCTGATCATGGATACCAACACCAAGGGGATCTTCTGGGGTACCAAATACGTCATCCCGGTTATGAAGGTCAACGGCGGTGGCTCCATAGTCAACGTCGCTTCGTTGTCCACAATTCTCGGCAGCGTGAGTGGCTTCGCCTACTCGGCCTCTAAGGGTGGGATCGCGGGGATGACCAAAGATATCGCCTGGCACTACGGGCCCGATAATATTCGCTGCAACTCATTGCACCCCGGCCCCACCAACACCCCGATGATGGCCGTTCCGCTGGAGAACCCCGACATCAAAGCCAACATCCTCAAGCAAATTCCGCTTCGCCGTGTGTGTGATCCGATTCAGCAGGCGTACGGGATTCTTTACCTCGCCTCGGATGAGTCGGACTTCGTGACCGGAACCACGTTGGTTATCGATGGTGGCTTCAGCATCCAGTAGCAACGCCCAGTCACGATGTCGATGCCGACTGGGCGACGAACGTCCACTCAGCGGTCGGGATCACCTCGAACGACTCGTTTGACCTAGTCGGGTAAAGCGCTGGTTGGGATAATTAGCTCAATCAAAGGAGATGGGGCGTATGCGCACGTCATGGTTTAAAGGGCCGTCACACATCACGGTGATTGACATGCCGGAACCAGTATTGCTGGATCCCCGCGACGTGATCGTTGACATCAGTTATGCGGCGATCTGTGGCTCCGATCTGTGGGCGTACCGCGGAGTCATCCCCAAGAAGCCCGGCAGCACCGGGCACGAGTTTATTGGCAGAGTGCGCGAGGTTGGCTCGGCGGTTGTTGGTTTCGCCGCCGGAGACAGTGTCATCGCGCCATTCGTCTATTCCGAGGGCTCGTGTCACGAGTGCGGTCACGGTTTGCAACCGTTTTGTGCCGAGGCCGGATTGTGGGGCAAAGACGGGCCGGGGGCGCAGGCGGAGAGCATCCGGGTTCCCTTTGCCGATGCCACTTTGGTGCACTTGCCCTGGGCAGCTGGCGACGTTGGCCCAGCTTTGGCCCGAAAGCTTCTGCCACTGACCGATGTCTACGCAACCGGTACTCACGGTGCTGTTCTTGCCGGGGTGAGCGCCGGCGACACCGTGGCGGTTGTAGGCGATGGTGCCGTCGGAATTGCCGCTGCGAGTGCTGCCCGCAGGATGGGCGCCGGTCGCGTAATCTTGATCGGCGAACAGGATGCGCGCCTCGCGGTCGCCGCAGGCTTCGGTGTCGAGACTCTGAAAGTTGCTCGTGACGAGCCGGGTGTCGAGCGATTCCTTGAGGTTAATGGGGGAGTGCTCGCCGATCGGGTCGTTGAGTGTGTAGGGCTCCAAGCAGCCTTCGACACCGCGATCGCCCTTGTGCGGCCGGGCGGGAGTATGGGCTTCGTCGGGGTTCCGCACGGGGTCGAGTCGCTGGCTCCGATGAAGATCTTCAACAAGGGGATGCGCATTGCCGGTGGCACCTCGCCAGCGCGGCAGTATCTACCGCAGCTGGTCGCTGACGTGCACGAGGGGCGTCTGGATCCGTCACCGCTCATTGACGCAACCTTCGCATTGTCTGACGTCGCGGCCGGCTTCGAGGCCATGCACACCGGGCAGGCACTCAAGGTGATGCTCGACATTCGGCACTAGTTCCGGTGAGCGGACGTACAAGTTGACAGCCCGCCTGGCCTTGCACACAATGATCTCAGGGGATCTTGCCCAACCCTTGAAGTGCTCAAGCAATCTAATTCGAACTAGTCAGTCCAATTATCGGACTTACGATTTTCCCGAGGAGTTTACTGATGGCTGTGCCCCTTTCCCAGGAGTATGAGCAAGGCACGGTCGAGGTCGATGGCNCCCCCGTGGCCTACTTTGTCGCTGGCAAACCCAGCGACACAGTGCCACCCATTGTGCTCATCCACGGCACCGGGGGTTCTACCGCGGGGCACTTCTCATTTCTCTTCCCCATGCTCGCGCGCACGCAGCAAGTCCTCTCGCTCGACCTCGTGGCACCGGTTGCCAAGCGCGATGGCAGCCAAGAGCTGACGATTGCCGACCTAGAGCGACAGGTGGCAGCGGTGGTAGATCATCTTGTGCCGAGTGGGCAAGTGTCGGTGCTCGGTTATTCCCTTGGAGCTGTGATCGCTGCGTCTTACGCCGCGCATAATCAGGAACGCGTTCAGAACCTCGTGCTCGTGGCGGGGNGGATCAAGACCGATACGCAGCAGCTCCTCCGGCAAGACGTGCAGCAGCTCCTGCGCGGCGGCGACCCTGCTGGCTACAAGAAGCTCTCATTGCTCCTTGCCTTTGGCGTACCATTCGTTGCCAAGCGCAGTTTTGAGGACCTGACAACTGTCTCACCGCCGCCGTCGGGAACCCCCGAGTTTTTGGCCCAGCTCGCTGTGCTCAACAGAAGCGTCGACATCAGCGAGGATGTGGCGAACATTCGAGCGGTGACCTTGATCGTCGGCTGCACCCATGATCTCATGGTGCCACGCCATCACAGCCTCGCGCTCTTTGGAGCGATCGACGATGCTCGTTATCTCGAGCTCAGCTCAGGGCACGCTCTGGTGTTCGAGCGCCCGGCTGAACTGCACCACGCGGTTCGAACTTTTCTTGCCAACCCGACCAAGCAAGCGGCTGGTCAGATCATTCCGGCGCTCCAACCGTGAGCATCTCGAACAATCAGTCAGGAGATCCGGCGATTTCGGTAACGACCACCGAGCGCGAGGTCACGCACGTCGATGTTGCAATTATTGGTGCCGGATTCGCCGGCATTGGCTTGGGGATCAAGCTCAAGCGCAAAGGGTTCGAGTCGTTTGTGATTTTGGAGCGGGCAAACGACGTTGGCGGCACCTGGCGGGACAATACTTATCCCGGAGTGGCCTGTGATGTGCCGGCCCACCTGTACTCCTTCTCGTTTCGGCTCAATCCGAAGTGGTCGAAGGTTCAGTCGCCCGGTAGCGAGATCTGGGACTACCTGCGTGACAGCGTCACCGAGGAGGGGCTCACCGAGCATGTGCAGTTGAACACGGATGTCATTGGCGCAACGTGGGACGAGGACAGCTCCCGCTGGCACGTGGAGACCACCAACGGCTCCTGGTCTGCCCAGTTTTTGGTCACGGCCTGTGGTCACCTCTCCGACACGAATCTGCCGAACATCGAGGGGCTCGCTGGCTTCGCCGGGGACATTTTTCACACCGCGCGGTGGAACCACGAAGTTTCTCTCGAAGGCAAACGAATTGGCCTGGTCGGCACCGGTGCATCTGCAGTGCAGGTTCTTCCTGAACTGCAAGCAGTCGCCTCTGACGTGGTCGTCTTTCAGCGGAGCGCACCGTACTTCTTTGTACCGTCGGGTAAGCACGCCGAATTCAGCACGGCACAGAAGCGCCTGTTCGAGCGCTACCCCGAGGCCATGCGTGAGATGCGCTCCGAGATCTTTTGGTACGGCGAAGGCAACTTTCCGGCACGAATGAGGGTGCCCAAATCCCTGGAAACGGCCCGCAATGCCTCGTTGAGTTATCTCGAATCCATGATCAGCGACCCCGAACTGCGGGCGAAACTCACCCCAGACTATGAGATTGGCTGCAAACGAATTCTCGGGCCGGGGCGATATTACGCGTCGATACTCCAAGACAACGTCACCCTCGAAGCCTCGGCTTTAGCGCAGGTTGACGGTTCGACCGCCTATAGCGCCGACGGTGCAGCGTTCGACCTCGACGTGCTCGTCTTTGCCACCGGTTTTGATGCCACTGAACCGAAGTTCGCCACCATCATCCACGGTCGGGACGGGCTCACACTCGCCGATTCATGGATCGACGGTATGAAGTCAACGGCCTCGATTTCGACGCCCGGCTTCCCCAACCTGTTCATCACCAACGGCGCAAACACCTCACTCGGACACAACTCGGCGATCTACATCGTGGAGTCGCAGATTGACTACATCGTGAGCGCCCTCGACTACGTTGCCGACCGCGAGCTGGTCGCTGTGGAGACAACCGTAGAGAGTGAGCAGGCCTATGTTGCCGACGTTGCCGAGCGCAGTGCGGGTAGTGTGTGGCTGGCTGGTGGTTGCCACAACTGGTACGTCGACCCGCGTACCAATACCCTTACGATCAGTTGGCCAGACTTCGCGTATCAGTTTCGCCAAGAGAACTCCGAGTTCAACCCGGCGTCGTATCGCCTCCATACGGCCCTGTGAAACGAGCTTCGACCAACCTCGAGGTTAGGATCGAGCTGTGTCGCGCCAAAGCCCTCTCCTGACTAACAGCACCGACAGTGTGCAGGTCATTCGTCGTGTCTCGATGATTCTGGCCGCGATCGCGCGCGAGGGCGTCGACGGAATGCGGCTGGTCGATATCGCCCGGATTACCGGAATCGCCCGCCCCAGCGTGCATCGGATGCTCCAAGATCTGCTCGCGATTGAGTACGTCGAGCGGCACTCCGACAAGATGTACGCGATCGGCCCAGCATTGTTCACACTGGGGCTCGCAGCCCCGAACCCGATCATGGATCCGATTCTCTTGCGGTCGCTCGCGGTTGAGTTCGCCGCGGCAACCGGCGACACCATCTACGTGTCGATGCGGCACATCGACGGGGNGCACTATTTAATGCGCGAAGACGGTAACTATCCAATCCGTTCCCACTACATCGCTGTCGGTGACATTCGCGCCTATACCAACACGTACAGCGGGATCGTTCTGCTGGCCTACCTGTCGCAGGTGGAGCGCGAGCGCGCCTTGGAGCAACTACATCTCAATGCCACCGCTGACTCTAGTGCGGCAGCAGACCCGGAAGGCCTCCGGCTGGTGCTACGACAGAAAATCGATGATGTGCTGCGTGACGGCTACCTCACTGGCGCGAATGTTGTGCGGCCGGGCCTCTCGGGTATGGCGGCACCGATTCTCTCGCATACGACGACGCCGTACATGGCGCTCTCAATCTCGATGGTCGAGGGGCGATTGCCCGCTGAAAGGCTGCCCGAACTACGAGACAGGCTGCTCGACACTGCTGCGCGAATGAGCAACGCGATTCTTTAGCGTGCGTCGCCCGCCCTCCGCATTTCTGCGCTGAATATTGCTGAGGCACCCTCTATTCGGGAGCGTCGGTAATCGCAAGCCCGGCGAGGTGCCCCTCGGTGCGCCACGAGTTGAGCACCCCGACATAGGCCATCGGCCCTCCGCCGTAGGCTCCGTTCTGGATGGCGATGCGCGAAGGTGAACCTTCATTGTTGTAATAGCCCGGGGTGCATTCCTCTTGGAATGCCTGGTTCTGGGCTGCGGCGACGTTCTTCGTCACCAACTCAACGATCTCAGTGACCCAGGCGACTTCTGCCTCCGCGGTCACTTCCATTGTTTTTGTTGCACCCTCGGAGCCTTCTGCGAAGATGTAGCCGAGGTAGGCGGCCTGCTCCGAGATCATGTGAGCAAAGTTGGCGGTACGACCCGCTTGTTCGAGACCAGCAATGTAGAAGTAGTTGGGGAAGCCGTTGATATGGATGCCGTGCATCGAGCGAAAGCCGTTGGCCCAGTGCTCGTCGAGGGTCAGCCCGCCGCGACCATGCAGGGCGAAGCCGTTGCGCGCGGCGAAACCAGTCCCGCTTTCGAAGCCCGTAGAGAAGACGATGCAGTCGACTTCGTAGTGTTCGCCATTGACCCATAACCCGGTCTCGTCGATCCGTTCGACTCCAGCACCGTTGGTGTCCACTAGGTGAACGCTCTCGCGGTTGAAGGTCTCGAGGTACTGGTCGTGGAAGCAGGGGCGCTTGCAGAAGAAGTTGTACCAGGGCTTGAGTGCTTCAGCGGTGTCGTGATCGTGAACGACTGTGTCGACGCGTTTCCGGACATCTTCCATTTTGAGGAAGTTTGACATCTGGAACGGTGAAATTGCACCGTTGGCGGCACTCGCGGTGGCGTCAAAGAAAGACTCAGTCCACGAGTCGTGCACTAAGTCTTCTTCGCCCTTCCCGCCGTGAAAAACGGTGGTGAAGTTGGCCATGCGCTCGCGCTGCCACCCCGCGGGCTGGTTCTCAAACCAGTCAACGTCGGTGGGGTGGTCCGAACGCACGTGCACTGACGACGGTGTGCGCTGGATGACGAACAGTTCTTTTGCGCCGGCTCCGAGATGGGGGACAGCTTGGATGGCGGTTGCCCCGGTACCGATGATCGCCACGCGCTTATCGGCAAGCCCCGTGAGGTTTCCGTTGTTGTCGCCGCCCGTGTATGAGTAGTCCCAACGACTGGTGTGGAACGTATGACCCTCGTAGGTTTCGATACCGGGAATTCGGGGTAGCTTTGGGTGCGCCAGCGGTCCGGTCGCGGTGACGAGGTAGCGGGTGGTGATGCTGTCCCCGCGGTTAGTGCGCACAGTCCACTTCTCGGTCTCTTCGTTCCACTCGGCGCCGGTGACTTTGGTCTGGAACAGGGCGTCGCGGTAGAGGTCGAACTTGCGAGCGATCTTTTTGGTGTGTTCCCAGATCTCGGGAGCCCTGGCGTATTTGTTCTTGGGGATTCCGCCGACCTCTTCAAGCATCGGCATGTAGATGTAGCTCTCAATGTCGCAGGCGGCCCCAGGATAGCGGTTCCAGTACCAGGTTCCGCCGATGTCGCCACCGCGCTCGATTATCCGGATCTTGTCGACACCGGCCCGACGCATTTCGGCCGCACTCAGCAAGCCACCGAATCCACCACCGACGACGACTACGTCGACTTCGTCGCTCAGCGGTTCACGGGTAAAGCCGGGTTCGACGTAGGGATCATCCGCGAGGGGAGCAAATTTGCCGGTGAGCTGCTGGTACTGGGCAATGCCATCGCCGCGGACGCGCTTGGCGCGTTCGGCCGCATATTTTGCCTTCAGCTCCAGCGGATCGAAACCCGAGGTGTCGGCTGCGGTCAAGTTCGAATCGGTCATTGATTCATACTTTCGTTCAAGAAAATGGCTTGCGCTCGAATATACCTCGTCGATTTACCGCGCCAAAGACGAAAAAGGCGAAGCGCTCCTGAGAGTTCACCCAACGGACTTATGCATTTCAACTTCCACGTTGTGGGCTAATTGGGCAGCCTTTTTGTCATACTGGCTGGGAGTTGAGGAGAGCGTGCAAATGGAAACTTTTGACATCGTCGTCTATGGCGCTACCGGGTTTGCGGGGCGTTTGGTGTGTGCCTATCTCGCGGAAAGCGCCTCGGAACTGGGTGACGTGCGCTGGGCAATGGCTGGGCGTTCGCTTGAGAAATTGCGCCGCGTTCGTGAAGAAATCGGCGTTGGCGAGATCCCCCTTATCGTGGCCGACGCTTCCAATTCCGCGTCCCTTACGGCGATGGTCGATTCCACCAGGCTGGTCATCACGACTGTCGGACCCTATGAGTTGTATGGCGCGCCGCTGGTTGCAGTTTGCGCCGCTACTGGCACCGACTACGTCGATCTCTCGGGCGAACCGCACTGGATGCGCGCGATGATCGATCAGTACTCGACGACCGCAGAGAAGAGTGGCGCGCGCATTTTGTTCGCTTGTGGCTTCGATTCGATCCCTTCCGAGCTTGGTGTCTGGCTACTCCAAGAGGAAGCGATCGCGAGATTCGGTAAACCGCTCCCTCGAGTACGTGGACGCCTCGTCTCGTTCGTCGGTGGGCCCGGTGGCGGTTCGATGGCCACGGGGATGGCGATGGCGAAGGCTGCTGATGCTGACCCGGCGGTCGCCCGATTGTTTGCGGACCCGTTCGCTCTCACGCCGGGATTCCGCGGCCCCAAACAGCCGACCGGGCTGGACGCTGGGGTGGAGCCAGACGTTGGGCCCGTCCAGCCGTTCTTTCTCGGCCCGACCGACGTCAAGAACGTCCATCGCTCCAACCTGCTCCTTAAGCATCGTTACGGAACCGATTTTGTCTACGACGAAATGCTAGTGGGGGAGACTACCTTTACGCCTCCTCCGGGGGCACCGCTCAAGCCAGGAGAAGGTCCGACCCCAGAAGCGATGGCGGCCGGTCACTTCGAGACCCTATTCATCGGGACTGACGCTGAGGGTCACGAAGTCCGTACGTCGGTGTCGTCGTCGAAGGACCCCGGATTCTTGACGACGTCGCGGATGATCACTGAAACGGCGCTGTGTCTTCTTGAGGAAGAGAACGTTGCCGCGGGGATCTGGACCCCCGGGGCGGCGCTTCAGGGCAAACTCGTCGAACGACTGCGGGAACGGGCTTATATGACACTGTCGGTGTTGGCCTAAGGAGTCCTAGCGTTCGCCGCGAAAATGCGGCGAATTGCATGATTTATCACAAAACACTAACATTCAAACTGTATGACATTCATATTGTTGCGTATTTAGGCTCGGCAAGGTAATAATGTCCTACAGTAGGTTCTTTCCGAACCTGCTTTACCTATAAACCAAGGGTTCGCAGCGGCGCGACCACCTGATCACCACTCGAAATTGAGTGGTGATGCATCGGAAGTGCCGAAGCGGAAGGCTCTCGAAGATTTCGAGGGTCAACCACCTGTCACCAGATGCTCGGTCAGAATAATAAACTGGCCGGCAGAGAAAGAGGATCGAATGAAAAGGTCATGGCAAAGAAGCCTGGCTGGCGTTCTGGCCGTTGCAGTGGTCGGAGTGCTTGCTGCGTGTTCATCAACCCCAGCATCAACAACTGTTACCGCCCCTACAGGTTCCGCAGTGAACGTGTGGTCGATTTACCCCGCTAACGTCAACTCTGATCAGATCGGTGCTGGCGTAAAGGCTGGCGTGCTCGCGATTAACAACGCCGGCGGAATTGGTGGCCACGTTGTTGTCGTCAAGGAATGCAAGACTGACCTCACCCCTCAGGGCGAGATTCAGTGCATGCAGCAGGCCGCCGATGACGCGGATGCAATCGCTGTCATTAGCCCGCTGATCATCATCACCGGTGACGACTCAGCAGCTATCCTCGACAAGGCTGGACTGCCCGCAATCAACTCGAACCCGGACACCCCCGGTGCCCTCGTCTCGGCGATGCAGTACCCCCTCGGCCAAAACCTCTATGACCAGCCCGCTTGCGCGACCCTCGCTGCCAAAGCAGCTGGCGCGAAGTCGATTGCCTTCGGTGCCGTTGAAGTTCCGAATGCTCTCGACACGGCCAACGCTGCTGCAGCGCTCGCCGAGGGCAACGGAGCGACGACCAAGTTGATCACCCTGCCGATGACGACGACGGATGTTGCGCCGTACGTTCAGCAGGCGGTTGATACCAAGGCTGACCTCATCATTCCTTCGGTACCACCGCAGCTGATGGGTGCTTGGATCACGGCTCAGGCCAACAGCGGTTCCACCGCTGCCATCTGCGCAGCAGACGGCCTCGTTCCCTTCCAGGTTATGGCTGGACTTGGTGCCGCCGCTCCGGACATCTACCTCACGGGATCCTTCCCCGAGGTGACGTGGGACTACCCACTGCTCACGCAGTTCAAGACGGAGGCAGCAGCTGAGGTTGCCGCCGGCGATGCAATGGCGGACCCCGCTCCGGAGAACAACCCTAACCTCGTTCTTCGTGGCTGGATGGGCGCCTACGCTCTCGCTCAGGTCGCCAAGAACATCGAGGGTGACGTCGTTACTCGTGAGACCCTTGTCGCCGCGCTGAACAAGACCACGGTCACGTTCGGCGAGGATGGCAAGGCTCCGTTGAACCCGATCGACTTCTCGAAGCCGAATAGCAACCCCGCTCACGCGCGGGTGTTCAACACCGGCGTCATCCTGAAGAAGTGGAACCCGGACACCATGACGGTTGAGCCAGTAGGCGATGGCCTCCAGATCGACGGTTCGAGTCTCTAAACCACCGTTCAGGCATTACAAGCAGTATCAACAACAGCACTAAAGCAGTAAGGATCCGGGGTCGGTGCAGGTAACTGCCCGGCCCCGGAACACTCAAAGGAGAGTCTTCGCCCATGCGCGATATTATTCAGTTCGGCTTGCTTGGCCTCGGCCTCGGTGCGATCTATGCCCTGCTCGGTCAGGGCATGCTCCTTATCTATCGAGGGTCCGGCGTCGTGAACATCGCGCACGGTGGTTTCGCTATGATTGGTGCCTATCTCTTCCTGCAGTTCACCACTCCCGCGAGCTTCGACTCCTCCGTTTCCTACAGCGCCGGGATGCCGGTAATACCGGCCTTCATTCTCGCTGTGGCTGCCACCGGTCTCCTCGGCTTGGCGGTCGACCAACTTGTGCTTCGTAAAATGCGCAAAGCATCGCCACTGACGCGCCTCATTGCCACTCTCATCGTGCTTCTTGTGCTACAAGCTGTAGCCGCGAAGATCTGGGGCTACGCGCCCCCATTCGTCAAGCCAATGCTCCCCTCCAAGCTTCTCCACTTCGGTGCCGACATCACCCTCTCCGAAAGCTACTTCTGGTTGCTCGGTATTGGCATTGTGATCTCGGTCGCCCTTACCCTTGTCTGGCATTACTCGCGTATCGGGTGGATCACGGCCGCAGTTTCCCAGAACGAGCGGGGCGCAGCAGCCCTCGGAATCTCGCCCGGTTTCGTCTCTTCGGCCACCTGGGTTGCCGGTACCGCTTTGGCCGCCATCGCCGGAATCTTGGTGGCACCGGTCACCCAAGTTTCGCCAACCGGGCTCAGCCTGCTCATCATCCCGGTACTCGCCGCTCTGGTCTTGGCCGACTTCCGGTCCTTTAGCCGCGTTCTTTACAGTGCCTTGTTCATTGGGTTCGTTCAGACGATCCTGATTCGCTACAACGGCGACTTCAAAGATTGGAGCGGCATCGCGGCAATCTCGAACGCCTTCCCGCTCCTCGTGCTGATCGTCGTACTACTCTCACGAGGCTCCAGCCTGCCCTTGCGTGGCCAGGCGGGTGAGCGCCTGCCATTCATTGGTAACGGCCGGTTCCGCTGGAGCATCGTGATTCCTCTGGTGGCGGTGTTGCTCGTGCTGATCTTCACCGTTCTACCAACCACAGCTATTTCGGCGCTCTCGGTGACATTTATCGTCTCGATCATCTTGTTGTCGCTTGTGGTGTTGATCGGTTATACCGGTCAAGTGTCGCTGGCGCAGTACGCGATTGCAGCGATCGGCGGGTTGGTGGCTGCCCGTTTGACCGTCAACTTCGGCTTATCATTTCTCCCTGCCATGGTCGTGGGCACGGTCGTGGCAACCCTTGTGGGAGTGCTCTTCGCTCTCCCGGCACTCCGCACTCGCGGCGTGAACCTGACGGTGATTACGCTCGCGGCGGCTTGGGCACTCAATGACATGGTTTTCACCAACTCCAACTTCGCTGGCACGTCGTCAGGTCTGAAGATTGGTAGCGCAACGATTTTCGGGCTTGACATTGGTGGTGGTCATCATCCGGAGCGCTACGCAACCTTCGCCCTCATTGCGTTGGTAATCGCGATGATCTTGGTGACCAATCTGCGGCGCGGACGTCTGGGGCGGAGCATGATCGCGGTGCGGTCCAATGAGCGTGCGGCATCCGCTTCCGGAGTCAATGTCTCGCGAACGAAGATGATTTCCTTCGCTCTCTCTGGCGGCCTTGCTGGACTCGGCGGAATCCTCTTGACCTACCAGTACGAAACGGCAACGTTTAGTACCTACGATTCCTTCACGTCGATGTTGGCTGTCGCCTGGATCGTGATTGGTGGTGTCGGCTTCGTCGTCGGCCCGATCTTCGCGGCGATTGGTGCTCCGAGCGCGCTATCCTCTCTGATCGCGCTCAACTGGCAGGGCTTTATCGATTGGCTGCCCCTCATCGCGGGGTTCGGTTCGCTGGGCGCGATCATCTTCAACCCGCACGGGATTGTGCAGGATCTCTCCGTGCGTTTCAGCAAGCTCGAGAAAAAACTCGCGCCGAAGATGCCATGGGTCAAGCCCGTGCCACAGTTCGAGGTGCCGACGGGCGAGGTTACCCCGGTGCGAGTAGCGCCGCAAAAGCTTCTCGTGACTGGGCTGAGCGTTCGCTATGGCGGCGTCGTAGCGGTGGACTCGCTCACCTTTGAGGTCAACCCGGGCGAGGTTGTCGGCTTGATTGGTCCCAACGGCGCCGGTAAGACGTCGCTGATGGATGCGGTTTCGGGTTTCACCCCCTACAGCGGCAGCGTCACCTTGGACGGGACTCGGATCGATGGTTGGGCACCGCATCGTCGGGCCGAAAAGGGCCTGGTGCGTTCGTTCCAGGGCCTGGAGCTCTTTCCGGAGATGACCGTGCTCGAGAACCTTCAGGTTCCTCAAGATCGACGCTTCGGACTCCGGGGGCTCCTAGAGCTTGTGCGCCCGGCTAGGCCTCTGCTCGACCCGCTGACTTTGGCGGCAGTTCATGATTTTGGGTTGGAGCCACTTCTCAACAAAACTCCCGACGACATCTCTTACGGAGAACGTCGCTTGGTGGCAATCGCCCGGGCCGTCGCCGCTAGGCCGTCGATGTTGCTGCTGGATGAACCGGTGGCGGGGCTCAGCGACCACGAGTCTGCCGAGTTCGGTCGGCTCGTGCGCCGACTCGCCGACTCTTGGGGCATGGCGGTGCTCGTGATCGAACACGATATGAACTTCGTCATGAGCATCTGTGACCGAATCACCGTCATCGACTTTGGTAAGCACGTCTGCGAAGGCACGCCGGCCGAGGTGCGTGAGAACCCCGCAGCTATCGCTGCCTACCTCGGTGACGACCTCGACGATGACAAAGATGAAGCGGAGCCCACCGAGGCTGCGCTCGCTACGGAAACTGGTGCAGAAAAATGACCTCGAACGTTCTCTTGGAGGCTCGCGGCTTGCGCGCCGGCTACGCCGGAGTGGACATCGTCAAAGGCCTGAACCTCACGGTTTCTGAGGGCGAGGTTGTGGCTCTTCTCGGTGCCAACGGTGCTGGCAAGACGACGACAATGCTCACTCTCGCTGGTGAGCTCACGCCGCTTGGTGGTGAGGTGTTCTTCAACGGCGACGCAAAAGCTGGACCGCTCCACAAGCGTGCGAAGAAAGGCTTGTCGTTCGTCACCGAGGAGCGTTCGATCTTCGCCAACCTGACGACAAGGCAGAACCTCGCCGTAGGTCGGGTCGATATTGACCACGCGACGAACATCTTCCCCGAACTCACTCCACTGCTCGGTCGCCGCGCCGGTTTGCTTTCCGGCGGCGAGCAGCAAATGCTCACCCTGAGCCGTGCGCTTTCTCGCAGCCCGAAACTGCTCCTCGCCGATGAGCTGTCTCTCGGCCTCGCCCCGAAGACTGTCGGTCGATTGCTTCGTGCTGTGCGAGCGGCGGCAGACAGTGGCGTCGGTGCTTTGCTGATCGAACAGCATGTGCACCGCGTGCTGGATATTGCGGATCGGGTTTATCTGCTTCACCACGGTGAAGTGAAATTTGAGGGCACGGCCGTCGAGGCCCGAGCCAACCTCACCGAAATTCAGGCGATGTACCTGTCGTCCGGAACCGCCTCGACACACTGAGCTCGCTGAGGGTTTTCGACTCTCTCCGCATCACGCCTTCAGTTTTTGATTGTCCAACCCCGCCCTGAAAGGAATTAACGTGCCTGAAAAGACCACAATGCGCGCCCACCGCCTCCAAACGAGGAAGGCGAAGTGGACGATTGAGACCGTGCCGGTGCCCGTTCCCGGCGCCGATCAGGTTCTCGTGAAGGTGGCCTTCTGTGGAATCTGCCACTCGGACCTCAGCTTCAATTTTGGTGAATTCGAGACCTCGAACGACCAGACCTCTGGTTCGCCGATGCACCGTGTGCCCGACGTCGTCACGTCCGGCCACGAGGTTTCCGGAACCATCGCTGCTGTTGGTCCCGGGGTCACTGGGTGGGAGATTGGCGACCGCGTTATTCTGCCCATCGGTCAACCAGACCACACGTGTGAGGTTTGCCGTACCGGTATTTTCGAGGACTGCCCGAATCTCGAAGTTCTGGCCGTCACCAAGGATGGTGGCTGGGCCGAGTACGTTCTCTCACGCTCGATCGCTCCGATTCGTATCCCCGACTCATTGCCGCTTGATCACGCGGCCATCATCCCGGATGCTCTCTCCACGCCTTACGCCGCCGTCGTTCGTACCGGCCAGGTTCAGGTCGGCGAGGGTGTCGGAATTTGGGGCATCGGCGGCGTCGGAACCCACATGGTTCAGGTGGCTCGCCTGGTCGGTGCTAACCCGATCATCGCGTTCGACATCAGCGAAGAGACGCGCCAGCGCGCTCTCGACATGGGTGCCGACTTTGCGTTCGACTCCCGTGACCCCGAACTTAAGCAAAAGGTGGCGGAGGCGACCGGTGGTCACATGTTTGACGTCACCTTTGACGCGGTGGGCATTCGGGCGACCTTCACTCAGGCGCTGGAATTCACTCGTCCACGCGGACGGATGATCGCTGTCGGCGAGACCATGGACGAGGTGAGCATCGGAAGCACCCTGGGCTTCGGGGTTAGCCGCAAGCAGGTTCGGGGCCACCTAGGTTGCCCGAACGAGGACGTGGAAGCCCTCGTCAAGTTGGTGGCCGCTGGTCGTCTCGACGTGAGCCGTTCGATCTCGAAAGTTGTTTCCCTCGAAGATCTCGGTGAAGGCATCGACCAACTGCACCACCACACCGGAAACCCTATTCGCATTCTTGTGCAGCCCTAGGGTTTGCTCAGTACAACGTAAAACCCGGGCCTCTCGTGAGGCCCGGGTTTTACGTTGTGTTTGTACTCTTTTGTGCTACTGCTCTCTCAAATACAGTGCAGCATCGAGAACTACCAACTGACCATCGTCGGTGACGGCTACCGGGTTGAGGTCGAGACCGCTGAGCTTTTCGCCGTGTTCACGAGCGATTCTCTCCAAGGCACGCAAGAGGTTCTCCAGCGCTTCCGGGTTGACCGGCGTGCGGCCACGCGCTCCCCGCAGCAACGGCGCCCCTTGGAGGTCATCGACCATGCTGGTCACTTCGTGGGGACCGAGAGGTAGGCCACGCATCGTGACGTCGCCGAGCACTTCTGCCCAGATACCGCCGAGGCCCAACAGTGCTACGGTGCCGAAGGTGGGGTCGGTGTGTAGCCCTGAAATGAGTTCGAGTACCGGGGTGACCATCCGGCTTACCGTGACGCCCTCAAGTGTGGCATCCGGGCGCGCCGCGACCGCCGCAGCGAGAATGGATGTTGCCGCGGTGACAACGGCGTCGGCGTCGGTGAGCCCCAGAATCACTCCCCCGACCTCGGTCTTGTGGAGGATGTCGGGCGAACTGATTTTCACCGCCACGGGGTATCCGACTTCATCGGCGGCAATCGCGGCTTCCGGGGCGGTTGCCACGAGACGCTGCTCGGCTACCGGCACGCCGTACTGGGCCAGCCAGGCCAGCGTGCTGTTCTCGGTGAAGCTCGTCGGTAGCGGGATCGATGGAAGGGCTGATGGTGCAACCTGTCCGATCTCAGCAGAAGTGGGGGCCAGTGCGAAACGACGGAGCAAGTGCAGAGCTTCGACAGCTGCTGCTGGCGACGACATTACGGGAACCCCTCCGGCGCGGAGGCGATCTCGTAGCCCGTCGGCTTCTTGACCTGCGAGAATCACCGCGACAATGGGCTTGGGGGAGCTGTGGGTCAACTCGATCATTCGGTCAACCCAGGTTCCACCGTTGGGGCCTCCGCTACTGGGTACGGCCAAAATAACCCCACCAACGGCGGGATCCTCGGCCAGAGCGTCGGCGATGTCCACCATCGCGAACGGCCGTTGCATGCTCTGCGCCGTCACGTCGATGGGGTTGCCGACAGGTAACCCCTGCGCGAAGGCGGGAAGGTTCTCCAGAACTTTGGCTTGAGCTTTGGCGCCCAAGACGGCGAGTGGAACGCCGAGCTCATCGGCGCGATCAGCGGCGATCGCCGCCGCGCCACCCGAGTTGGTGACGACGGCGATGGCGTCCACAGTGGGAAAGTGGCCGAGCAGAGCGCTGGCCACCATTGAGGGGAACTGGTCGAGATCCGTCACCTCGAGAACGCCGTACTGACGCATGAGATCCCGAAGGGTCGGGTACGAGCCGGCAAGAGCGCCGGTGTGAGACATGACCATGGTCGAACCGCTCTCGGTCCGGCCCACCTTGAGTGCAATGAGCGGTTTGCCAAGATCTCGGAGTCGGCGGCAAACGGCAAGGAAACGTTCGCCGTCGCGCACCTCCTCGAAAACTGTGGCGATAACCTTGACGCGAGGATCTTCTGCGAGGTGTTCGAGCACGTCGACGAGCGTGACATCCGCTTCGTTTCCGGTCGCAATTCCGTGCCCCAGGGGGAGCCCGGCATCGAGAAGACGATCGCTGAGTGAGGTCATTCCCGAACCGCTCTGGGAGACGACCGCCACGCTTCCCTCGGTGCTGATCGCACGACGGCCGTACCAGACAAACGACAGCGGGAGCCCATTGACGTAGTCGTGGACGCCGAGCGTGTTCGGGCCGAGGAGCAACATGTTGTGCTCGAGGGCGATCTCTCGCATCCGCTGTTGGGCGGCTGCACCCTCGGCGCGGTCGCCCTCGGCGAACCCGGAGGAGATGACAACGGCAGCCTTGGCGCCGCGTTTCGCGAGTGCTTCGACGGCGGCGAGCACTGCGAGGGCCGGCACGACGATGAGGCCGACATCCGGTGCTTCTGGAAGCTCCGACGGGTCTGAGTAAGCCTTGTAGCCTCCGATCTCATCCCGGGAGGGATTGACTGGATACACGGCGATGTCTTTGCCCGAGTCGCGCAAGTAGCGTACCGGTTTGCCGGCGAGCGAATCGAGGTTACTCGATGCCCCAACGATCGCGATGCTGCGCGGTGCGAACAGGGGGCTCAGATCACGCATTCGTCTCATCCCGGCGGTAGGCACTGAGACCTGGTTTGAACTCTTTGGTGTCGAGGAACTGCTTCATTCCTTTGAGACGGCCTTTCTCTGGGTCACGTGCGCCGAGCTGTACTGACTTGGCGGCAAGGTAATCCGCGGACTGCTCGTAGTTCATGGTGGTTGCGTGACGCACTGCTTCTTTGGTGGAACGCAGGGTGTGTGGGTTGAGCTTGAGCAGAGTTTCGGTGAGTTCTCGCACGGCACCGTCGAGCTCTGCACGCGGCACGGAGTCGTTCACGAGGCCAATCTCTTTGGCGCGCTGGCCACCGAAAGTCTTGCCGGTCAGCGAGTAGTAGAGCGCATCTCGGTAGCTCAAGGTCTCAGTGACGTCTTTGGACACAAGGCCACCCGGAAGGATTCCCCAGTTGACCTCCGAGAGGCCGAACTGCGCTTCGTCGGCCGCAATGGCGAGGTCGCAGGATACGAGAGGCATGAATGCGCCACCGAAGCACCAACCGTTGACGGCAGCGATGGTGACTTTCGGGAAGAAGCGCAGGCGAGTGTACGACCACTCGCGCATTGCGTACTTCGCACGCTCGGAAAGTACTGGATCGTGTTCGGTGTCGCGGAAGTACTCTTGAAGATCCATTCCGGAGCTGAAAGACTCTCCAGCGCCGGTAAGAATCAGTACGTCGGTGGCGGCGTCACCGCCGAGACGAATGAGGGCATCCAGCATCTCTTCGTTGAGCTGAGGGCTCATCGCATTGCGCTTGTGAGGGCGATTGAGGGTGACGGTGGTCACTCGATTCTCGTTCTCGACCGTGATGCATTCGTAGTTGGGCATCTTTGCTCCTTTGGATCCGACGTCAGTATCTTTGTAAACGAATAAGACTTCGTAAACGTATAACAAACATACGGTTGTCGTCAATCCGTTGATATAGGCGAGTCGCCGAGAAGCTGATTGTAGAAGGTGGCTGAGTCGTGCGATAGAAGACTGTGGGCCTCTTCGAACAATCGACGGGCATCATCGCCTCTCCAGCCCGCGGGTTGGAGGGCGGCCGGAAACTGGGGGTCTCGTCGGGCGAAACCCCGATAGGCGTGCACGAGGAGGATGCGCGCCGCGAAAGCCTCTCGCCCGTCACTGGCGGCGTCGCGATATCCCGGCATCTGTGACAACAACTCGTCAACGAACGCTTCATAATCCGCGCCGAGTGCATCGAGATCCCAGCACCGTGCCGCCAGGGCGCGGTCTTCAGCGAGCCCAGAGGTGCGGGTGGTCATGAGTGTGAGTTTGGCCGCTGGTAAAGCTGCCAGTGCCGCCGTGACGTCATCGAGCTGAGGTCGCGGTCGGATCCACGTTGCCGAAGCGAGTGGGCCAAAGCCAAGCCAGCCGAGTCGCTTTCTGAGGTCGTCCCGGGTCTGGCGGTCACTCTCGGGCACGGTGTAGATCACCATCGACCAGTCGCCGGTCCATTCCTCGGGCGCTGATCGATGAATTCGGCGACCACCCTGATGAATGTCGAGGAGGGCGATTTCGCTGAGGCGGTAGATCGATTCGCGCCCCTCGCGCCGAACGTCAAACCATTCACGCTCGCGCAGCCGTGCCAGCGTCACCCGCATTGTCGGCCCAGGGATCCCCAGGTCTTCCCCGAGCTCAACGAGTGCCTTGAGGCGGATCTCGCGACCACCGATTCGGCTGAAGTCACCGAGGAGGTCAATCACGAGCGCCCCCGGGCGCAACTTTTCTGCGCCCGGCTCCGCGTTTGTCGCCGTGTTGGGCGTTGCCGTGGTGTCGGTATTGGTCACTGGCCCATCGCAATCAATCGTATATATAACAGTTAGACGTTTGTAAGTGTTTTTTCGATATACTACCGAAACGAAGCTAGCACCCGAGGGAGAGTGATGAGTGGCATCATGAGCAACACCGACACAAACGAGAACACGACCGGCGTGCCACTTGAGCCCGGCTTGGATGCCGAGGAGCTTGAAGCCCTCCGTGATTCCGTGCGTGGTGTTGCTTCCCGCCTGTGGCCCGATTCGACTCGTGCCGTCGCCGGTGACATGGTTGCGGCTTGGATGACCGCCGCCCAACAGGGGTGGACCGAGTTCGGTTCTCCCGAGTTTCTGCAGGCTGCGATCGTCGTGCAGGAGGAACTGGGCCGTCTGGCCTTCCCGTTTCCCGCCGTCGATATTGCTCTCGTTTCGATCATTCTTGAAGCTCACGGTGACCACGAGATCCTCGCGGAGGTAGCAGCTGCAACGGTGCGGCCAGTGATTGCCCACGGCTCGCTCGCGACTCCCGCCGACATCGTTGTGCGCCACGTTGAGGCTGCGACGGCGGCCACCCACCTCGTGGTCATCGACGAGGCTGCCGGTGAAATTGGCTGGGTTGATCTCGCAGGGGCCACCACAACGGCGCTCCCTGGCCTGCCAGCTCCTGCGTGGAGCGAGATTCGCCCAGTGGATGGGGCCAAGTGGACGGTGCCGCTGAGCGAACATCCCGAATTGATTCGCATTCGCCGTCTGGGGTTGGCGGTTCGGGCTACCGCGGCTGTCGCCCGCACCCACGAGCTTGCCCTTGCCTACGCGCAGCAACGTCAACAGTTCGGCAAGCTCATCGGTTCGTTTCAGGCGGTGTCACATCGTTTGGTCAACTCAGAGATCGCGCTCGTGACGGCCACAGAATTGCTCGCTCATGCCGAGGAATTGCGGACGTCCGGGTCGTCGTCCTGGATTCTCGCGAGTGAGATCTACCTCGAATTTGTCGCCGACAAACTGGCCGGGCTCCAGTTCGACGCCCACCACACTCTCGCGGCCACCGGTTACTTTGAGGAAAGCGAAGCACCGTGGCTGTTTCGTCGCGCCCACGCTGACCTTGCCTCTCTCTCGGCTCTCAGCGGCGAAGCACGGGTGGGCGAGTATTTGGTTGACCACGCTCAGCGCCTCCCCGACTATTACCGTGGGGCCTCGGCTGAGGCAGTGCGCTGCGACGTGCTCGAAGCTTTCGCCCCGTGGGCTTCCGGTCCACCGTCTCACCTGCATTCCTGGGATGACGCCGCGCGTGCCGTACTCAAAGAACGCCACTGGATTGGTATTGGTTGGCCCAGTGAGTTCGGGGGNGGTGGTTGGGATGTGGGTGACCTACTCGCGTTCTCGGAGGCCCTCGCTTACTCGAATCCTCCTCTCGGAAACATCATGATGGGCATTAACTCGATTGCACCGATGGCCATAAAGGTGGGTTCGCCCGAGTTGCGTGAACTTGTGCTGTCGGAGGTTCGCACCGGAGACCTCTCGATCGCCCTGGGTTATTCGGAGCCAGAGGCAGGGTCGGACCTCGCGTCACTGCGAACGCGCGCTGATCGCGTGGCTGGCGGCTGGAAGATCAACGGGCAGAAGATGTGGGGAACCTGCTTTCCCGATTCCCGCTGGGTAGTTCTTGCCGCGCGCACCGATCAGGATGCTCAACCGCGCCACGCCGGCATAACCATGTTCCTCGTTGACACCGACTCGGCCGGGATCACCGTCAGCCCCCACACCGCCCTCGGCGGTGATGTTTCGGCCACCACTTTTTGGGACGACGTTTTCGTTCCGGATAACCGTGTCATCGGTGAGGTCAATGCTGGTTGGGCCGCCCTCACCGGAGCGCTCGCTGGCGAGCGGGTTCTCATTGGCGCGAGTGTCATGCGCGCTCACCGGGTTTTTGACCGCCTCATTGACCTCGTCTCGCAGAACCCCGAACTGGTGGTCCCCGGCCGCCGCGCAGACTTCCGCAGCGAAATTGGGCGTCTAGCGGTACGTCTTCAAGCGGCCAGAGCCCTCGTCAACCGTGCCGTGCGTGAAATTACCAACGGTTCGGGTTCGCGAACGGCGCCGCCCATGGCAAAGATCGCCGCCACCGAACTGGCGGAAGACCTCAACGCCTCAGCAATTTCCCTGCTCGGTCCAAACGCTCTCTATGCCTGGGGGGTTGAGGGCGCTGTCGGTGACGGTTATTTCGAAGACGGGGTGCGCGCCTCAATCATGGGTGTTATCGCGGGCGGTACTGGTGATATTCAGCGCAACTTGGTCGCTCGCGGATTAGGACTTCCCAAATGACCACTGGCCCGGAAAGGCAATCGGAATGAAAATCATCGTTTTGGTCAAAGAGGTTCCCGACACCTACGGTGAACGCGTTATTGACGTTGAGACGGGGCTTGCGGATCGCGCGGCAAGTGAGTCGGTGATCGACGAGATTGGCGAGCGCGCCATCGAATTCGCCGTTTCGTATGCGGAGGCTCATGACGGTACTGAGGTAATACTCTTGGCCGTAGGCCCGGCATCGGTGCCGATAACGTTGCGCAAGGGTCTCGCGATGGGGGCAACGCGGGCGATCCACGTGCTTGACGATGCTCTGCAGGGAGCCGACCTCACCCTCACCGCTGCGGTGTTGGCCAGCGCCATTCGCACGGCTGGCTTTGATCTCGTCATTGCCGGTGATTTGTCGACGGATGGCACTGGCGGGGTCATTCCGGCGATGGTGGCGGAGTTGCTCGGCGTTGCCCACGCCACCAACTTGTCGAGCGTCGAAATTGTCGACGGCGAGGTTCGTGGTGAACGCTCCAGCGATGCTGGCACAGTACAGCTCGTTGCGGTCTTCCCCGCCGTTGTGTCCATCACCGACCGCCTCCCCGATCCGCGCTTTCCCAATTTCAAAGGCATTCTGGCGGCCAAGAAAAAGGCGCTCGACACCGTTTCGCTCAGTGATCTTGGGGTAGATGCGGCCGCCGAGGTTCCGCGCTCAATTGTGCTGACGGTGACCAAGAAGCCAGAACGAGGGGCTGGTATAAAGATCCTCGACGACGGTAACGGCGGAACGGCGATTGCCGAATTTTTGACCGAGAATCGACTGGTCTGAACCCGATCTATCTAGGAGGAATGCAATCATGACCGAATTTCCTACAGACTCTATTCTCGTTCTCGCCGAGGTATTGCCGTCGGGTGAACTGGGGGGTAGTGTTGCCGGTTTGCTGGGGGCTGCCAGCGCGGTGGGTGCCCCCGTTGCGCTGATTGTGATGGCAACAGCTGGTTCCGGTGCTGACGCTGTCGACAGCACTGCTGTCACTGCAGCAGCCTCAGCGCTCGGGGCCGTGACGGTGCTCCTCGCCGAATCTTCCATCGTGCACCAGCAGCTAACGATGCCGCTGGTTGATGCCTTGGTGGCAGCCCACGAGCTAGTTCGCCCGGCGGCCGTGTTGGTTTCCAACTCGATTGAGGGGCGTGACGTCGCCGCTCGTTTTGCGGCGCGAACGGGTAACGCTCTCGCCGTCGATGCGGTCGGTGTCAGTCGAGATGACGAAGGAATCACTGTTCACCACTCGGTGTACGGGGGAACCTATGACGTCGACTCGGCGGTGACCTTTGGGATTCCGGTGGTCACCGTTCGCCAGGGAGCCGTTGAGGCTCGCGCGGCGGCGGCGCCGACAAACGCCGTTAGGCTCGTTGTTGCTCCGAGCACCACTCCAGCAGCGGCGATCACGAGGTTCTCGCCGGCCGTGGCCAGCTCGGCCCGCCCCGAACTACGCGGCGCCACGCGAGTGGTTGCCGGTGGTCGTGGTCTTGGAACCGCGGATAAATTCGTGCTCGTCGAGGAACTTGCTGATGCTCTAGGTGCGGCCATCGGGGCATCCCGAGCAGCAGTTGACGCCGGTTTTGTTCCCCATAACCTTCAGGTGGGCCAGACGGGAGTGTCGGTGTCACCTGTGCTCTATGTCGCCGTTGGAATCTCGGGTGCCATCCAGCACCGCGCGGGAATGCAGACCTCGAAGACGATCGTCGCAATTAATAAGGACGCCGATGCCCCCATCTTCGACGTCGCGGACTTCGGCGTCGTGGGCGATCTCTTCACCATCGTGCCCCAACTGATTAGCGCCCTTGAGGCGAAAGTTAAGTAACGGGAATGACCGACTTCAACCAGCCGACACCTCCCGTGCGACGAGGGTTACCGAGACCAGCATCTGCTGCGCCCGAGGTGCCGGTTGCTGCAGAGGTGCCTCTCAGCCCCTTGCCGACGCCCTCGGTGAAGCCCCCTGTGAAGTCGGCGTGGAAGCCGCCATCGACGCCAGCTTCGGCGAGTCCAGGAAAGGGTGAGAGCCGACAGCGGCTATCCCGCCGGGTCCTCCGTCTGGTCGTTGTAGGTGCGGCGATGCTGGCCCTGGGGGTCTTAGCGGTGCTCGGCACCCGTTGGCTTCTCGGCACCGCTGCCCTTCAGGATTTTCTCGCGACCTATCCGGGCGAAACGGGGCTAGTAGCCGACGCGCCTGTGGGCCTCCCCGCCTGGCTGGGCTGGCAGCACTTCCTCAATTCGTTGCTAATCCTGCTGATTATTCGCAGTGGCTGGCAGGTACGCACCGAGACGAGGCCACGAATCTTCTGGACCCCGCGCTGGGCGTTCTTCGGCAGGGGCAAGATAAGTCTTGCGCAGTGGTTTCACCAGAGNCTCGACCTGCTGTGGGTGATCAATGGCGCCGTGTTCTTCGTACTGCTCATTGTTACCGGCCAATGGCTGCGGATCGTTCCTACCTCATGGGAGATTTTCCCCAACGCGCTCTCGGCGCTACTTCAATACCTGTCGTTTGACTGGCCAACGGAGAATGGCTGGGTCAACTACAACAGCCTCCAGGTTCTCGCCTATTTCACGACGGTTTTTGTGGCGGCACCACTGGCGATCATCTCCGGAGNGCGCCTGTCGGGGCTGTGGCCGACTCGGGCCAATCGGCTAAGCCGCCTATTCCCCGTGGAGTGGGCGAGAGCCCTCCACCTGCCGGTCATGCTCTACTTCGTCGCCTTTATCATCGTGCACGTGACGCTGGTCGTGGCGACGGGCGCCTTGCGCAATCTGAACCACATTTATGCGAGCCATGATGCGGTCGGTTGGACCGGTTTCTGGATTTTCTGTGCCTCCATCGTGGTGATGGTGGGCTCGTGGATCGCGGCGAGAACTGAAATTCTCGCCGCGATCGCCCAGCGCTTTGGTGCTGTTGGTCGTTAGCGGTTAGCTGCTAGCGGCTAGTGGTTGACGGTGTACTGGAGCGTAACCACTCCGTTGGGGTAGGAGACGCTTTTCTCGAGAGTCAGCGACGACATCGGCATTGCGTCGGGAGTGAACCCGCGACCACCAGCGCCGATGACGACGGGGAGGATGCGCATCCGGATGGTGTCTACGAGCCCCGCGCGAAACAGCACATCGGTCAGTCCCGGGCTTCCCATGATGATGATCGCGCCGTCGTAGCGCTCTTTGAGCGCCCGCACAGCTTCAACGTTGTCGCCGCGTTCGATGTTTGCGGAACCCTCGCCCCAGGGAGCGGCGGCGAGTGTGTCGCTAATAACGTGCTTGGGGAGGGAGTTCATGGGGCCGGCGAGCGGGTGCTCGGTGGGATCCGCATCAACATAGTGGCCAGCGAATGCAGCGAAGGTTCCCTCGTCTAGCACGATCGCTTGGACGCCGGAAACCACCCCCAACAGTTCCTGGTCGACGGCGGGATCTTCGACGGTGATGCCGATGAACTTTTTGCCGCCTTCGCTGTCGGTGATGTAACCGTCAGCAGTAACAATTTTCTCAACAATGAGTGTGCCCATGAAACATTAGTATAGTCATACCTTTACTTGGGTAGGCAGAAAAGTTGTGAGGAAAGAGCTTGGTGCGAGATACGCGCACCGGGGCTTTCGAAACCAGAAGTATTAATGTTATATATTGATCATCAACTTCGAATTTGTTGTCAACCGCGTGCAGAGAGGCAGAGCGAAAATGAGTGAAGAGAAGGCCGGATCTCCCAAGATCCGTACCCTGGAACCGATTTCGAATCGATCGGACACCCGCGATGTGCTCTCGCATGCCACCAAGCAAGCGGCAGCCAAATACGACGACTACTTCATCGTTGACATTGATGCCCATGTCTCCGAAGACCAGTTCTGGTCTGAGGTACTCGAGCTCGTCGACAACGATGTGTGGCGCCAGATCGGTATGGACCAGAACAAGGGATTCGGTGGCGGAAGCGCCCTGTTGAACATCAGTCCCGGTTTGTCTCAGCAGAGCGTCGGTGGTCGAATCGGCCACCAAGGTCGCCGAGAACCAGTTGAGGGCGTGGCTGGACATCCTTTCGTCATCTCGGCTCGCCGTGGCATGGACGCCTTGGGTCTCGACTACCAGGTGGTCTTCCCCAGCGCGATGCTGCTGCTTGGTATGCACCCTCAGGACGAGGTCGAGGTGGTGCTCGCTAAGGCATTCAACCGCTGGATGACCGAAGTGATCCTGCCGCAAGACGATCGCCTCAAGGGCATGGTGTATCTCCCGTACAACACCCCCGAGGCCTGCGAAGAGATGGTCAAGCAGTTCGGCGCTGACGACAACATCATTGGCTTCACGGTGTGTTCAACTCGCAACAATGCTGTGCACTCCGACGTGTACACCAAGCTCTACTCGATGATTGAGGAGACCGGAAAGCCTCTTGCCTTCCATTCCGGATACCACTGGGGTGACCCGTCTTTCGCGCAGCTCAATCGGTTTATCTCGATGCACGCCCTGTCGTTCACCCACTACAACCAGATTCACGTCACCAACTGGATCATCAACGCGATGCCCGAGCGGTTTCCGAAACTGAAGATGGTGTGGGTTGAGAGCGGCCTGGCCTGGATTCCGTTCCTCATGCAGCGCCTCGACCACGAGGTACTCATGCGCCCGAGCGAGGCCCCCGGGTTGAAGCGCCTGCCCAGTGAATACATGAAAGAAATGTTCTACACGACGCAGCCGATGGAACGCAACGATCTCAAGTTGCTGCAAGCGAGCATGGAGTCGTTCAACGCCGAGACTCAACTGCTGTACTCCTCCGACTGGCCGCACTGGGACTGGGACGCTCCCTCGACCATTACCGACCTCCCCTTTCTCTCTGAGCAGGCCAAGCGCAACATTCTTGGACTGAACGCGGCGAGAGTCTTCAACCTCGATACCACCCGCAAGAAGCCTGCAGCGGCGCAGGTTCTCAAGGACCGACCAGGAGTTTCCTAATGAACGAGCACGAGAACAAATCTTCGGCAGACATCGAGCTGTTGCGGGAGACTCTCGCGACCCTGGCCGACGTCTCGAACCGAATAATCGCGGCTGGCGCGGCCGGAGACGTTTCTTCGGAGGAAATCGCTGAGTCACTGTATGTTGCGGCCAGACTCTTCTCCTCCAAGACGGATCGGCAGGGCAAGCAGGAGTGGCCCATTGAAGCCGACGTTCTCAACGCCACTGAGACGGTGGTTTTGGTGACGGCGCTTCTCGAGGCTGCCGACGTCAACCTTTTCGACATGGCAATTTGGTACCGGAGGGCACAATGACCGACGACACAACTACCGGTGGCACATCGACCGGCAACACAACTTCGGCGCTTCGCGACGTGACCATCGGCCGTTATGACGACATGGTCGATCAAGAACGAATCGTGCTGGATATTGACGGCAAAGAACTCGGCGTCTACTTTCTCGACGGTGAAGTTCGGGCGTGGGCGAACATTTGCCCCCACTCGGGTGGACCGGTCTGCCAGGGAAAGATTATGCCTCGAACGCTCCAACTGGTGCGCGAAGACAAGAAGAGCGGCGGACTCGGTTTCTCCGAAACGCAGCGCAACATCGTCTGCCCGTGGCACGGTTTCGAATTCGACATTTTGACTGGACAGCACCCGTCCGAGTCATCGGTCAAGCTGCGCTCGATCCCCGTGCGGGTTGTCGACGGAGACGTGATTGTTTCGATCTGATCTGATCTGACCCGGTCTGGTCGTCCCAGTCGACAATACGCGGCGTTGCAGAAGCAACGCAGTCAACAAAACGGTGTGCAACGGGAGCTTCAACGATGAACCTCAGAGAAATTGCCGGTCTGATTCGGCCGAAGCGACCGTCGTTGCGTCCGTCCGTTCGACGGCTGCGAGCGAGCCATGATATCGATGGTTTGCGCTCGGCTGCGAAACACTCGAGCCCTCGCCCGGTCTTTGACTACGTTGACGGNGGTGCGGATGACGAAATCAGTGTTCGCGCCAACATCGAGGCCTTTCGGCGCTGGCGTTTTACTCCACGCGCCTTGGTTGGTGTGGCCGAAGTTGACACCAGCACCGCGCTTTTTGGCCGTGGGCTAGAGCTTCCACTAGTGCTCGCCCCGACCGGTCTCACTCAAATGATGCATGCGACCGGGGAACGAGCGGTCGCTCGAGCGGCGGAACGCCACGGTCTCCCGTACACGCTCTCCACCCTCGGCACCACGTCGATCACCGCATTAGCAGCGGTACCTCACGGTGACCTTTGGTTCCAGCTGTACGTGGGGCGCAATCGTCAGCGCACTACCGAGCTTGTTGCCGAGGCCACCGAGGCTGGTTATCGGGCACTCGTGGTTGCGGTCGATACTCCCGTCTCGGGCAGGCGCGTTCGGGATCTGCGCAACGGGCTCACTTTGCCCCCAGCCCTTAACTTGAGGAGTCTCGTCGACATTGGTGTGCGTCCTGGCTATTGGCTTCGCATGTTAGCGAGCCCCGGAATGTCATTCCCCAATCTCAACGGGCCGAACCACACCGGCGCCGGCTTGACAGGGGCCCGCACGTGGTTCGATCCCTCGACGAACTGGGCAGACATCGAGGCAATTAGAGCCCAGTGGAATGGTCCGCTGATTGTGAAGGGGCCACTGGGTCCAGAGGACGCGCGCCGAGCCGTGGACCTCGGAGTGGATGGCCTGCAACTCTCCAACCACGGCGGTCGGCAACTCGATCGAACCGCGGTCCCACTCGACCTTGTGCCGTCGATACGAGCTGCAGTCGGCCCAGACGTCACCATCGTTGTAGATTCTGGAGTGCGTAATGGCACAGACATTGCTCTGGCGGTCGCTCTTGGGGCGGATGCTGCCGCGATTGGTCGGGCCTACCTTTACGGTCTGATGGCGGGAGGCGAGGCTGGTGTCGATCACGCCTTGACGCTCTTAGCGACCGAGTTCCAGCGCACGATGCAGCTGCTTGGGGTCGCTACAGTCGCAGAGCTCCGTGAGCACGGCCCACAGCTTCTTTCTGCTAGACCGTAGGCAATCGAAGCGATACCAAGCCGCATTCCATCCATTACCGAAGGACGACCCATGAGCCAGTTAGTCACCGCAATCTTCATGCCCAAAGAGGAAGCGCGCGAGCAGCTGCTCATTGCGCTCCGTGAGTTTATCCCGCGGGTTCACGCCGAGGACGGTTGTGAGTTGTTCGCGCTCTACGAGAACCCGGACGGCAGTGTCGCGCTGATCGAAAAGTGGGAATCGGTGGAGCATCTTGACGCTCACAACGAGGGCCCAGCAGTCGCCGATTTCCGGCCCAAGCTCGCCGGCCTGCTCGATCGGGCACCGAGCGTGACACGGCTTGTCTCGGTGCCCTTGGGGGAACCGTCGAAGGGCGTCGTTTAGCCGTCAAGTGCTGAAAAAGTTCGGCTCGAAGTGGTTATTTCACTTCGAGCCGAACCTGATGGCGCGGAGCTAATTAGACCGTGGCGAGGTCGCTGTAGTCGGGAAGCGTGATCGACGGCGGTGCTTCGTGCTCATGGCCAGCCATCAGTGCCGGGTTGAGGATCACAGCGTTGCGGGCAGCCAGATCTTCGTCAGTGCGCGGTGCAAGTTGGAAGATCATACCTGGCACGGTCGCCTGGGTGGCCACGACAAAGGGGCGAAGGATTCGTTCGTACTCAGCGAACGCCTTGACGTGGTCTTCGTTCTTAGCCAACTCGCTCGCGAGAATATAGGCCCCGATGACGGCTAGGCCAGAGCCGCGACCAGTGAAGAGCGATGGGCAGTAGCCAGCGTCACCGACCAGGGCAACGCGCCCCTTCGACCAGGTGGGGGAGTCGACGTAGTTTGCGGAGTCGAAGTACACATCATCGCTCGAGTGAAGAAGCTCGACCATCGTGGGGATCTCCCAGCCATAGCCCTCGAAGTGGGCGGCAATGAACTCCCGTGCCTGCTTGTCGTCGCCGTAAATCTCTGCGGGAGGCGTCGGGGCAAGAAAAGCGAGCATGCCGTGGATCTCGGCATCGTTGTCGGTTGGCAACATGACAGCCATCTTGCCGCCGATGTTCCACGACCGGTTTTCACCCTTAATGCCGAGGAAGTTGGGCATGGCGTAGAGCGCGAAGCAGTAGCCGAGGTACTTCACGGCGGTGTCGTCGGGATCAATGGCGAGGCGGCGGGTGCGTGAGCGGGTGCCGTCGGCTCCGATCACCAGATCGAAGACTCGCTTTGTGCCGCTGTCGAAGGTGACCTCGACGTCGTTCTCGCGATTGTCGAGGCCGACAATGGAGTCGGAGAAGATCCACTCGACGGCGTCACCGGTGGCCTTAATGAGGGCGTTGACGAGGTCTCCACGAGGGATCTCGACATCTTCGCCCGTTTCGTTGGCGACATCGGCGGTGTTGAGCGTACCGACGAGGCCACCCTGTTCGTCGATGAAAGTAACTTTCGAGACATCGACGTGGTACGAGCGCGCAATGTCGAGAATGCCCATCTTGTTGGCGATGTCGAGTGCCGGCCCACGAAGGTCAACGGCGTGGCCTCCCGCACGGAAAGTGTTTGATTTCTCGACGACAGTGACCTCAAAGCCGTAGCGACTAAGCCAGTAGGCGAGGGTAGGGCCGGCTATGCTCGCGCCAGCGATGAGGACTGTCCTCTTTCGTGCACTGTTCATTATTCTCCTCGTTGAGTTGGTCATGCTGCTAAAGGAGGTATGCTCACACACCTCGGATCTCCTATTGATATTACAATAAGACCTTGGCGCGTGGCGAGCAATCTCCGGCGTGTGGGGCAGCTCTGCTAGAGCGGCGCGATGTTGTGGTTGAGGGCGAAAACGTTGGTGGGATCGTAAACCGTCTTCAGGCTCCGCAGTCGCTCAAGCGTCGTCGCGGGATACATCACGTTGGCGGCACCGGGTCGAGCATCCATGATGAAGTTCCCATACATTCCGAGCAGGTTCTTCGCCACTGCAGCCCATCGGGCGTCAATGAGGTCCTTGCCGAGGACGGGGGCGCCGGGCGGGAAAACAACGGCGGTCACGAGCAAGGCTTGTGCGGTGCGGTGGGCGAAGGCTGTTGCCTCCTGGGGCACGCCGTTGAGCGCCCCACCGAGCCAACGAAGCATGAGAACCGAGTTCTCGACCGCGCCATTGAGGGTGACGATCTCAGCGATGAGGCTGTCAGTGAGATCCTCGGTGAAGCCGTTGTTATCGACGATGGTGAGACCCTCGGGCAGGTGTTCGGCAGTCAGCATGTCGGGATAGGTTTTTTCAGCTACCTCCGAAGCAATGACCGTGGGGAGATCGAGCAGCGGCTGGATTGCGGCATCTGCTGCTGGGAGATTGTCATCGGCGTAGCAGAAAGTGGCCATGATACTCGCGGGAACCTGCGGGCCGAAAGCGGGCTTCTGGGTGAAGGTCGAGTTGAGCAGTTCCGGCGACTCGCGCATAACATTGCGCCAGCCAGTGAGAGCGGCGGCAAGGTCGGTGGGATCGAAGCTGACCGAGCCGGCAATTATGCGACCAAGCGGATGCGCTCTGAAGGTAAAGTTCGTGACCACACCAAAGTTGCCTCCGCCACCACGCAACGCCCAAAACAGTTCGGGCTCGGAGTCGGCGGAGGCGATAACAATTTCGCCCGAGGCGAGGACGACCTCGAGGGCTACCACGCTGTCGATTGTGAGCCCGACCTGTCGCACCAACCAGCCGATCCCCCCACTGAGTGCAAGACCGCCAACGCCAACGGTCGAGGCGTCACCGGAGCTCAACGCAATGCCGTGAGGCGTGAGCGCCGCGGCGACGTCTCCCCAGAGTGCACCGCTCCCGATTCGCACGAGGCCATCATCGAGAACCTCAATCGCGTTGAACTCGGACAGATCAATGACGAGGCCGCCATCGATGCTGGAGTAGGCGGTGTGACCGCCGCTACGCACAGCCAATGGGAGCTGCTCTGCTCCGGCGTAGGCGATTGCGGCGGCGACGTCGGCCGTGGTGCAGGGATAGGTCACGATCGCAGGTGATGAGCTATGGACAGCATGGGTCACGCTGGCCACGGAATAGGTTGGTGAACCGGGGGTGCTGAGTTCCCCGGTGAAGTTTGCGATGTTAGTCATCCCGCTAGCAAACCATGTCGATGATGCCGTGGCAAGATAAATATATATATATTCGTAACATTTGATTCTGTTACAGTTATACAATTAGCACGCTGGGCCATCGATCGCCGATTTCACGGGGATATTCACTCGCTCAGAAAGCCGCGCCGAGTCAAGGAGGACTTAAATGCTGGGAGATTACTTCATTGCCGACGGTGTCATTCACGGCTACAACTGGGCTGAATCGAATTGGCACATCCCGGAGGCGCGATTCGCGGCCATGGGTGGCTTCGGTGGTCACCGTGGGCTTCAGCCCAACCCAGCCTGGCACCTCACCCAACCGGAATTTAGCCACGACTGGCAGATCTCCGAAATCGAGGAAGCGGCCTTCCTCGAGTCTGGCAATGACATCGTTTGCTACCACGGCACCGCGATTCGCGACCTCTGGAACGACGGTCACTCCGCCGACGCGAAGGGCGTCGAGTGGAAGAAGCGTGAACCGAACCGCGTCGTCTACTACGGTGGCGTGAACCCGTTAGACGGAGCCAAGGCGCTGGACGAACTCGCCCGTAACCGCGACAATGGCGCGGATGCTGTCAAGATCTACCCGGCCTATTACCACGGCAAAGGCGACACCAGCCGTATCTCCTTGGATGACCCGGAATTCGGGTACCCCTTCATCGAGCGTTCGCTCGAATTGGGTTACGACATCATCGCCACCCACAAAGCGATCCCGTTCGGCCCCGTCGATGTGAAGGCTTTCGACCTCGCTGACGTTCCGAGTGCTGCTGGCCGCTACCCGGAAATGAACTTCGAGATTCTGCACGCCGGTTTTGCTTTTGTCGAAGAGACAGTGCTGGTACTGCAATCCTTCCCGCTAAACACCTTCGTGAACTTGGAAGGCTCTAACAGCCTGCTGCTCTCCCAGCCGCGCCGGTTCGCCCACTTCCTCGGCCAGTTCTTAAACGTCGGAGCCGAAGACCGCATCATTATTTCCAGCGGTATGACTCTCGTACACTCTCGCCCCGTCTTCGATGCGATCATCAACTTCGAGATGCCCGAAGACCTGCAGCGCGACTACGGCTACCCGGCGATCACCCCCGAAATGAAGCAGAAGTTTCTGGGCGGCAACTTCATGCGGCTGCACAAGAAAGACATTCCGACGTTCCAGGAGACCGTCAAGGGTGACTACTGGGACACGCGCCAGCAGGCCGAAGGCACCGACCACGAACTGTGGTCGCACTATCGTGCCCTCAAAACCGCGGAGGAAGGCACTGCGAAATGATCGAGTCAGCCCAAGCGTTCCGGTCGGGCGAGTCATTCCAGTCGACCCAGGAAGTCACTGAGGCGGTCGTCGCTGCGCTGAACACGGTGGTGGATCCGTGCGGCCTCTTTAACGGAAGCATGACTACCATCGGCGAACTCGGCATGTATCGCGGAATCACCGTCTCGGCCGACACCCTCGAGATCGAGGTGTTTCTCGATGACCCGAGTTGCGCCTTCAGCGGCCAGATCCTGCACGACATTCACACTGCAGTCGACCCGATCGCCGGCGGGCGCAGTGTCGAGTTGAGCATGGTTGTTGATGACTATTGGGACGAGGACCGCATCACGCCCGCCGGAAACCTCAAACTCGAGCAGTCGCGGGAGGCTCGCCGCCGGATGCTCCCCCTGCGAGTAGTGCCGGCTCACAGCGCCTAGCGCTCTGAATATTCAGCCCAGCTGAAGGCCCAGCCCCCACGAACGTCTAGCCCCCACGAATTCGAATGACAGGAATTACAACGAAATGAAGGTTTACGAGGCATTCGCTGCAGCGCTCTTAGAGCACGACATTAGCGTCGTCTTCGGGTTGATGGGTGATGCGAATCTCGCCTATCTCGCCGATTACCAAAACCGCGGCGGTCGTTTCGTTGGGGCGGTGCACGAAGGCAATGCCGTGGGCATGGNCGATGCGTGGCAACGGCGCACTGGCAGAGTGGGAATCGCCTCGATCACGCACGGGCCTGCGCTGACCAACACCATGACGTTCCTCGTCGAGGCCGTGCGTGCTGGCAGCCCAGTCGTCGTTATCACCGGGGCAACGCCGATCGAACCCACTCATTTTCAACGCCTCGACTTGTCGGCGACAGCGATCGCCGCCGGCGCCGGCTTCGAAACGGTCACCAAGCCCGGCAACCTCGTTCGGCACCTCAACCGTGCGCTTCAGCGCGCGGTCGCCGAGCGCCGTCCGATCGTTCTCGACCTGCCGATCTGGATGCTCGAGTTCGAGGCCGGTGATCAACGAGCGGTTGCTCCGCCGGTGGCGCCCGCACGCCAAGTTCCCGACACTGACAGTCTTGATGAGGCTTTGGGGTTACTCGTCTCGACCCCCAGACCGATCATCCTTGCTGGTCGTGGTGCCCACGAGTCGGGGGCGAAAGACTCGCTCATTGCGCTGGCTGAACGGGTGGGGGGAGCTTTGGCCACCACCTTGTGGGCGCGGGACATGTTCGCCGGGCATCCCAGCAATATCGGCATTTATGGCAACCTTGCCCACCCGGTGGCCTCCGCGGCGATCGGCGATGCGACCTGTGTGGTGGCTTTCGGCGCGAGCCTCAACCCGCTGACGACCTATCGGGGTGACCTGACCCGCGGCAAGAAGATCGTTCAGATCGACACCGATCCGGGTCGCTTTGGCTGGTTCATCGGCGTCGACGAGGCGATTGCCGGCGACGCCCGCGCCGTCGCCGAGGCAATGAACGAGGCTCTGGTCGAAATCGAGCATGAGCCGGTCAGCGGCTGGATCGCCGGTATCCAGAGTGCTATCGCGGCCCGCAATCCGAGCGATGACTTTCGGGATCTTTCCGGCGAGGGCACCCTCGACGTGCGTACTGCAGCAATCGCGGTTAACGCTCTGCTTCCGCTCGAGCACACGGTGGTCGCGGATGTTGGGCGGTTCATTCGTGGATCGTTGCCCTATCTCTCTGTACCTAGTCCGCGCCACTTTGTCGGGATGGGAGCTTTTGGCTCCATCGGTCTCGGACTCGCTGGAGCGATTGGCGCGAGTGTTGCGGCACCGGCTGAACTGACCGTGCTTGCCGTCGGTGATGGCGGGCTGATGATGCACCTCGCTGAGTTCACGACCGCGGTACGCGAGAAGCTACCCCTGGTTGTACTCACCTTCAACGACGGAGCTTACGGCGCCGAATACGACAAGCTACTGGCCCTCGGTGTTGACCCTCGTTACTCGATGATCGAGTGGCCGGACTTCGCTCAGATGGCGCGCGCTTTCGGTGGGCAAGGAATCACTGTGCGCACCCTTGCCGATCTCGACGCGCTTCCGGCACTCCTTGACGGGCTCAGCGGGCCATTACTCGTGGACGTTCACCTCGACCCCACCATCGTCTAGCGCGCAGGCGGCGCGACTAGCTCAGGGGCGCGATCAGCTCAGTGGTAGTCGGCGGCGAAAGTCGAGTGCTTCTTAACCTTTGTCGTGATGAATTCGAGCAGTGCCGGGCGTCCCTGCTCGGTGGCAGCAATGCCTCGACGAAGGGCCGGAAGAATCTGGTCGGGCGCGGTGACCCGCTCGCCGTAGCCACCGAGGGCAGTGGCAAAATCAGCGTAGTTGCCGGAGATGTCGGTGGAGCGATACTTGGACGTTGAGGTCGGCATCACCGGGATCTCCATTGCCATGGAGAAGTTGTTGAACAAAATTGAGAGGATTGGCAACCCCTCCCTGACCCCGGTTTCGAAATCCATTCCGGTCATCCCGATGGCGGCATCTCCCCAGACGTTGACGCACAGCTTGTCGGGGTGGGCGAGCTTCGCCCCGAGGGCGAGTCCCAAGCCGTAACCGAGTTGGGTTGACTTGCCCCAGCCGATGTAACTGAGCGGCGTCACGCTCTTCCAGAACGGTGCGAGCTCGTCGCGTGGGCTCCCAGCGTCGTGCGTGATGATGGTGTTCGCAACGTCGACGGTGGCCATCAGGTCGCGAATGACGCGGTAAGGCTCGAGCGGCGAGTCGTCGCTGTCAAGCAGGGGCATCCAATTCGCGAGCCACTCTTCGCGTTGGGCATCGATCTGAGCTACAACAGTGGCCCGCCGCCCGCGTGGCTCGTGGTTGAGGCGCTCGCCGACAACGTCTACGAGAGCGGCGAGGCTCAGGCGAGCATCGCCGAGGAGGGCGTGCTGGGTGGGGATATTTTTGTTGAGATCGATGGGGTCCACTGTGTTGTGCACGAACACTTTGTCGTGGGTCGGAAACCGAATGCCGAAGGCCGTGTCGGTAAAACTTGCGCCGACACCGAAGACGAGGTCGGCATCCTGCACGTGGTGAAAGACCGGCCCGGGCATGGCGAGGCCGCCAGAGCCGAGGGAGAGCGAGTGGGTTTCGGGGAAGGCGCTCTTGCCGTTGAGGCTTGTCGTGACCGGTGCCTCGAGCAACTCGGCAAGTTCAGTCAGCTCCGACCAAGCGCGCGAATAGTGAACTCCCTGACCGGCATAGATGAGGGGTCGTTCGGCGGCGACTAACGCGCTTGCCGCTGCCTCAACGTCGACGGGATCGGGGGCAAAGATGACTCGCCTGGTCGGTTGATAGTTGAGCTCACCGTCGAGCTCGGCACCCCACACCTCGCGAAATATTTCGATCAGTACAGGCCCAGGTCGACCGTTCCGGGCCTGTGTGAATGCCCGACGCATGGCCTCGATCACGCCGGCCGGCGAACTCACCTGCTCCGCCCACTTCGTTACGTGCTGAAGATTCAGCGCCGCGTTGAAGGAGGGTTTCACCCAGGTGCGATTGTGGGCAGCACCGACCGGCATCACGATCATCGGCACGCCCTCGGCATACGCTTGCGCGACGGCGCCGAAGGCGTTCTCGACTCCGGGCCCGGATTGCATGCAGAACACCCCGACATCGTCGCCGGATGAGAGTCGAGCGACAGCATCCGCCATGTGCCCAGCGATGCGTTCTTGGCGAACGATTATGGGACGAATGTCGGCCCTCGCCGCCGCTTCGATCAGGGGATTCAGCGGATAGGCGAAGAGGTGTCTGACGCCTTCACGTTTGAGAATCTCGGCGACGGCATCGGCAACGATCATGACCAGAGGTTGGACGAGCGCCTAGGCGAGCGAGCGGATGAACTCGCCGGCCCGCTTGGCTGAATCGACCGCTTCGGGCAAGTTGAACAACAGCATCTGATGCATGTGAGGCATGCCCTCTTCGATCTGGATGTCGACGGTGACGCCGGCAGCGCGGGCTTTCTCGGCGAATCGGATGGTGTCGTCGTACAGGGGCTCATGAGTGCCGACCTGCATGAGAACGGGCGGGAGACCCGCGAGGTCACCGAAAATTGCGGAAATTCGCGGATCCGCTGGGTCTGCACCATCGCGGTAGGCCCCACCAACCCGGATGTAGCCGGCCTCACTCTGGTACGGGTCGAGGTGTTCCCGGAGCTTGATGCTTTCGGAGGCCAAAGTTTGGTCCACCCAGGCCGACATCACCATGACTCCTGCTGGCATTGGAACNCCCGCGCCCTTCAGGTCGAGGAGGGCAGAGAGGGCGAGCCCGCCGCCCGAGGAATCACCAAAGAGCACGAGGTTCTTCGCATCGATTCCGTCTTTGAGTAGGGCGGTGTACACGGCTTTGACGTCGTCGAGCGCTGCGGGGAAGACGTGTTCCGGGCTGAGTCGGTAGTCAATGATGAGCACGCGGGCGCCACTGGCCAAAGCGACGTGCGCCGCCAAGTCGCGGTGGCTCTGCGGGGAGCCCACGTGGAATCCACCGCCGTGCACCGAGAGCGCGATCTGGTTGGAGGTTGACCCGGTGGGGGTTACCCAACGAACGGGCACTCGAGCAATCGTGGTGTCGCTGATTTCTACGCCATCGGGCAGCTGACGGGAGACGGTATCGATGCCCGCTCGACGCTCGGGCACGCTAGCTGTGGGGGNGAGGAAGCCGTAGGCCTCATCGAGCGCTTGGCGCACGTGGGGTTTGATCTGGGACATTGCGATTCCTGTTCTCTTCATTGAGCACCACCACAGTCTGACTCTAAAACACACTGTGGCTGTGAACCGTGTCGAGTCATATGCGCTCGGATCGCGCTTGACTTGACGGTAATATCCAATCATCATATATTCATGTAGTTAGCGCTGGGTGATTCCAGTGCGAAAATCTTTCCCATATTTTCCATGAATCCCACTAGCGGAGAAGCCCTTTTATGCCACATGACGACGACGTCACTCAAGAAATTGAACTGATCCGCGAGAAAGCGCTCTTCGTTCGCGAAGAAACCGTTCGCCTCATCTCCATCGCAAAAGTCGGACACTATGCGTCCGCTTTTTCCTGCGCAGAGATCTTCGCGGCCCTCTACTACAGCGTTCTGCGGTTGCGTCGCGGTGAGCCGAACTGGCCAGACCGCGACCGCTTCCTGATGGGGAAGGGGCACGCGGCCGTGGGGTACTACCCGCTGCTCGCCGACTGGGATTTCTTTCCCAAGGAGTTGCTCGACGGTTATACCCGCGTCGGCAACCCGCTCGGCGATCACCCCGACATGAAGAACGTGCCGGGAGCAGACTTCTCCTCCGGTTCGCTCGGCCACAACCTATCGGTGGGGCTGGGAATGGCGCTTGCCGGCCGTCTCGCCGGTCGCGACTTCAATACCTACGTGCTCCTCGGTGATGGTGAACAGCAAGAAGGCCAAATCTGGGAGGCTGCCATGTCGGCTGCCCACCATAAGGCCTCCAGGCTGATTGCTATCGTCGACCGCAACGGGTACTCGCTCGATGGAGCGGTCGATGACGTCATGGGAATCGAGCCGCTCACTGATAAATGGCGCGCCTTCGGTTGGGAAACCCACACCGTCGACGGCCACGACGTGCCTGCACTGCTCAAACTCCTCAAGGACATCGCGGCAGATACCGAGCGCACTGCGCCAGTGGTCATCATCGCTAAGACAGTCAAGGGTAAGGGCATCGGTTTCATGGAGTCGGAGATCGGTTGGCACCTCGGGTGGCTTGCCGAAGAAGACGAGAAGAAGGTAATGGAAGAATTGAGGTCCAACAAATGAACACTAGGGCGACGCACCTACAGCCAGAGTCGTGGTCATACACTGACACTCTCGACAAGGCCCCGAGTTTCAAGATCATCGCCGACACTCTGGCGGACCTCGCTGACGAGGGACATCCGATTGTCGTCGGAACGGCTGACCTCAAGTACTCGAACGGACTGTTCCGCTTCGAGGAGCGTCACCCAGACCGCTTTTTCCAGTTCGGTATTTCTGAACAGAATATGGTCTCGGCGGCAGCGGGAATGGCTTCGACCGGGGTGAAGCCGCACGTTGCGACCTTTGCTTCGTTCTTGTCGCTACTTGCCTGCGAGCAGATCCGCACCGACATCGCGTACACGGGGATGCCCGTTCGCTTGATCGGCACTCACACTGGTATCGCCTTCGGCTTCTACGGCACGTCTCATCACGCCACCGAAGATCTGGCGATCATGCGTTCTATCGCCGATCTGAACGTGGTTGCTCCCGCCGATGGCCCGCAGTTCGCTGCGGCCTTGCGGGCAGTAGTCGACCTCGAGGAGCCCATCTACTTCCGTATCGGTCGCGGTCGCGATCCCGAGATCTACGGAGCCGATGCAGAGTTCGTATTGGGCAAGGCCATCGTGCACAGCACCGGCAGTGACCTCACCTTGATCGCCACCGGCAGCATGGTCTATCCGACGCTGGAAGCAGCGAAGGCGCTGACTGCCGAAGGGCTTTCGGTTGGCGTTATCGACATGCACACCATCAAGCCGCTTGATGCTGAGGCGATCATGACGGCAGCGGGAAACTCGAGCCGCATCATGACCGTTGAGGAGCACAACGTCCTCGGTGGTTTGGGCGGCGCGATTGCCGAGGTTCTGGCCGAGAATGGTGCCGGTGTCAAGCTTCACCGCCACGGCATTCGCGATACGTTTGTCATCGTTGGCCCCCCCACGCACCTCTACAAGCACTACGGGCTCGACGCTGACGGCATCCAGAAAGAAGCCAACGAGTTCATCGCACGGTAGCTTGTCGTGAAGTAGTTCAGCAACAATCTTCCATTTTCACCGTTGAAAGTAGAAACACCCATGTGGGCTTACACCTTGGTCACTCCTGGACAGTTCGAGCAGGTCGAGGTGCCCACGCTCACGGAGGCGGATGTCCCTGACGGGCACATCCTCCTCTGTGCGCTGGTGGGCGGGGTTTGCGGTAGCGACCTCCCCACCTTCCGCGGGCGTTCGCACCATCATCCAGCCGACAAGGGAGATTGGGCGAGCAACGTTCCTGGCGTTCCACTCCACGAGATTGTGGGCGAGGTGCTGGTCAGCCGGCACCCGGCCCATGCGGTGGGAGATAGGGTGGTCGGCTGGGCGTCGCGTTTCGACGGCATTGCTGAGTTCGTGATCAGCGCGGGCGAGAGCGTCGTTGCCTACGACCCACATTTCACCGCTGCCGAGGCCATCACAATCCAGCCACTGGCCTGTGTCATCGGCGCCGTCGAACGATTCGATATCGCTCCGGGAGCGCGTGCTGCCGTGCTCGGTCAAGGGCCGATCGGTTTATTGTTCAGTCATGTGCTGAGTAACGCCGGGGCTGTGGTCACAGGAATCGACCGAGTCGATCGCACCGATGCCGCGAAGGTTTTCGGTGTGACTGAGACAGTCACCACGATGATCGATCGCTGGGCGGGCAAGCTAACAGAAGCGGATCGTCCGTCGATTGTGGTCGAGGCTATAGGGCACCAAGTCGGGACTCTAGGTGACTCTCTCACGGCCGTTGCCTATGGCGGCCAAATCTTCTACTTCGGGGTTCCGGATGACCCGATTTACCCCATCAGCTTGCAAGCGATGTTTCGCAAGAACCTCACCCTGCGCAGCGGTGCAACGAACGATCGTCGGCGGTTACTGGCGCTAGCAAACGACTATTTGCTCGCGAACAATGACTTGCGCGCCGGTTATGTCACTGACCTCGTTCCGGTCGCCAATGTGCAGCAGGCCTTCGAAGCAGCGATCAACCCCCGGCCTGGGCAGTTCAAAATTGCCCTCGACATGGTCAGATAGGTTCGGATGACGGTCACAGAACCGCAGCGGGTTTCAGACACAGCAGAGCTCGAGGATCGCCTTCGTGCGGTGGTCGACGGTACGGTGGACAGCTCTCCTCGGAGACGGGCCGAGTATTCCACTGACGCGTCCAACTACCGGGTTGTCCCCGAGATCGTGGTCTTCCCGTGCGACGTCGGAGACGTCGTGCGAGCCCTCACCGTCATTCGCTCGGCGGGCTCGGCAATCACCGCTCGCGGCGGTGGTACCTCGGTTGCTGGCAACGCCGTCGGCCCCGGCGTTGTTCTCGACTTTTCTCGCCACGTTAACAGGATTATTTGGATCGATGGCGAAGCACGAACAGCCCGCATCGAGCCCGGCGTCGTTATGGCCGACCTGCAGAAAGTTTCGGCTCCTTTCGGCTTGAGATTTGGACCCGACCCGTCGACGCAAGACCGGGCAACTCTCGGTGGAATGATTGGTAACAATGCCTGTGGACCACACGCGATTGCGTTCGGCCGCACGGCCGACAACGTCATCGAGCTGGATGTCGTGGATGGCGGTGGGCGACGCTTCACCGCCGGTCGTGGTGACGCAACCTTCGCGGTGATTCCGGGCCTCGCTCAACTAGTGCGAGATAATCTGGCGATCATCCGCACCGAGTTTGGCCGGTTCAGTCGGCAGGTCTCCGGGTATTCGCTGGAGCACCTCCTGCCTGAGAACGGTTCCGATCTGGCAAAGGCCTTGGTCGGCACAGAGGGTACCCTCGTCACGATTCTCGAAGCGACCGTTGCCCTTGTTGACGTGCCATCTCAGCCCACCCTGGTCGTTCTCGGCTACGCCGATATGCCGTCAGCCGCGGATGACGTCCCCTATTTTCTGAGCCTGGGGCCGTTGGCAATCGAGGGAATAGATGCTCGACTGGTCGACGTCGTGCGGCGCGCGCAAGGAGAGTCGAGCGTGCCGGAGCTGCCGGCTGGCGCTGGCTGGCTGATGGTCGAGGTCGGTGGAGCCACCGCGGCCGAAGCTCTGGCCAACGCTGACGCAATTGTGGCGGCGGCTAGCACCGATTCGACCATGATTATTCCCGCCGGCCCCGCGGCAAGCAGAATGTGGCGCATCCGGGCGGATGGTGCTGGGCTTGCCGGGCGCACCGCTTCGGGAGCTCAGGCCTGGCCAGGCTGGGAAGATTCGGCGGTTCCGCCCGCGAGCCTCGGGGCCTATTTGCGCGACCTCGATGCGTTGATGCTGACTCACGGCGTGGACGGTTTGGCCTACGGACACTTCGGTGATGGTTGCGTGCACCTACGCATCGATCTTCCGCTCGACAAGGACCCCTCAATTTTGCGTAATTTCATGGGTGATGCTGCCGGGTTGGTTGCTTCTTACGGTGGGTCGTTGTCGGGGGAGCATGGCGACGGCCGGGCTAGGAGTGAACTTCTCCCGGTGATGTACAGCGTCGATGCGATTGCCTTGATGGAGAAGTTCAAGCGGCTGTTTGATCCGCACAATGTCATGAATCCTGGGGTGATCGTCCGCCCGAGTGCCCTCGATGCCGACCTCCGACGTCCTCAAGCATTGCCGGTGCTCTCGCGTGCCACGGGAAAGCACGGCGAGAGTGCGATCAGTCGCCGCGCCGGTTATGTCGGCTTCTCGTTCGGTCACGATCACGGCGACCTCACCGAAGCGGTGCATCGCTGTGTCGGGGNGGGCAAGTGTCGAGCAGACAGTAGCGCTTCTGGTGGTTTCATGTGCCCGTCGTACCAGGCCACCAAAGATGAGAAAGACGTCACCCGTGGGCGCGCACGCGTGCTTCAGGAGGCTGTAAACGGAACCCTGATTGGCGGACTGAGCGCTCCGGAGGTACTCGAGTCGCTCGACCTGTGTCTGGCCTGCAAAGCCTGTTCGAGCGATTGCCCTGCGGGGGTCGACATCGCCCAGTACAAGTCGGAAGTTTTGCATCGCACCTATCGGGGGCGTCTGCGTCCCATCGACCATTACATTCTTGGTTGGCTACCGCGCTGGGCGAAGCTCGCCGGGCTAATGCCTCGTGCTTTCAACGCCGTTCTTGCCGTGCGTCCCATCGCTCGGGCAACGCTGCTCCTCGGGGGGATGGACACTCGCCGTCAGTTGCCACGGTTTGCCGAGATTCCGTTCCGCAGGTGGTGGAAGCACGAGCAGAAGCAGCTCGCCAAGCAGCAACGCGCTCAGCAACCCGATATGCCTTCTAAAACCTCGGCAGACCGGCCTCGCGTCGTGCTCTGGACGGACTCATTCAGCGACGCCATGGCACCGACCGTTCCCCAGGCCGCCCTTACTGTGTTGGCGGCAGCTGGTTACGACGTGATCGTGCCCGAGCAGGAGGCGTGCTGCGGTCTGACCTGGATCAGCACTGGTCAGCTCGACGGTGCCCGGCGCCGGCTCGAGCAGTTGCTCTCGGTGCTGGGCCCCTACGCCGTCAACGGAATTCCGATCGTCGGGCTCGAACCATCCTGCACCGCGGTTCTGCGTTCAGACCTGCTCGACCTGTTTCCCAACGACCCGCGAGCGCTCGCCGTGTCGCGGGCTACCCGAACCCTCTCCGAACTGCTCACTTCTGTGGACACCGCCCCGGGTATCGGGGGAGCCTGGTCGCTGCCTGACCTCTCGGATGTCACTGCCGTTGTTCAACCGCACTGCCATCAGCACGCCGTGATGGGGTTCGACGCGGACGAGAAGTTGTTAATCGATGCAGGAGCCACCATCGAGGTTCTGGCCGGATGTTGTGGCCTCGCCGGCAACTTCGGCATGCAACGCGGACACTACGACGTTTCGGCGGCCGTGGCAGAGAACGCATTGCTTCCAGCGCTCCGGAGAGCTGACCCGAACACAGTCTTCCTGGCCGACGGGTTCTCGTGCCGCACACAGGCGGATCAGTTGGCCAACGTTAAGGGAATCGCGCTCGTGGAGCTGTTGGCCGAGCGCCTCAGTCGTTAGCGGTTGGCTCGATCTCCATGGATTCGAGGTGACCACTCATCGCGGCGGCAGCGCCCTCGGCGTCGCCAGCAGTGATCGCCGCCAAGATCTTCTCGTGCCAATCCTGAACCTCTTGAGCGACAACGCTCGAAGTGTTGGGCTCAAATTTGAGGCTCTGCACGGAACGCAAGGCGCGGACTGATGCCCGCAACGCACGGTTGTTTGACGTCCTGGCGACCAAGAGGTGGAAGTCGAGCGATGACTCGGTGAAGGCGTGGGCGTCATTGAGCTGACCGCTTGAGGCTTCAATGATGTCGCGCAATTTATCAATATCTTCCGGTGTCGCGCGCTGTGCCGCGAGACGTGCTGTGAGGGGTTCGATGGTTTGCATTGCTTCCACCATCTCCGTCCAGCTGATGCCGGCGAGGTGGAGTTGCACTGAGAGTGCGTCTGCGAAACGGTCGGGGTCAGCTTCGGCGATGCGAAGCCCGCCACCAGCGCCGACCTTGACCTCGACGACGCCTTGGACCTCGAGGGACCGGATCGCATCGCGGATGGTTATGCGGCTCACTCCGAAGCGCCCGGCGAGGTCGGCTTCAGTGCCCACCCAGTCACCGGGCTTCATTCCGTTGAAGAAGGCCTGCCGAATTTGTGAGACAACGTCTTCAGAGGCGCGGGNGTTTTTGACTTGCTTCCACACACCTGTGGTTGGTGTCTCCGCCATGTTGGACAAACCTTTCGACCGGATCAAGAGATCACCGCCGTGGCCGCTGAACTATGGGCGAAACGACGTTAATCGTAAACATACAACTATTGCACAGTGGTGTCCGGTGGGAACGCCATCCCGCCCTAAGGCCTTATCATATGATGAAAAGCTCAAACACGCGCGATGATGCGACAAATTGTTCGGATTATCGCGCCGAGACGACAAGGACGACGACTCAATGACAACAAATCTCGACGAACAAATTGCCCTCGTGACCGGGGCTGGTACGGGGATTGGCCGCAGTATCGCCCTCCATTTGGCCAAGGCCGGTGCGTCAGTGGGGCTATTCGGGCGAAACCTCGATGACCTACAGAAAGTGGCGGCCCAGATCGAGGCGGCGGGCGGTCGGGCTTTGGCGCTTCAGGGCGATGTGACCATTGCCGCTGAGGTGACCAATGCCGTCAACTCGCTCACCGAGTTGTTTGGTCCGATCACTTTTCTCGTCAATAACGCTGGACGAAGCCAGCCTTATGGCCCGATCGGTGTGGTTGATCCTGAGGCTTGGTGGCAGACGCAGGCCATTCACGTGCTTGGCCCGATGCTCTTCATGTCGGCCGTGATTCCGTCGATGCGGGAGCGGGGCAGCGGGCGAATAATGAACGTCGCTTCCAACGCCGGTCTCATGATTGGCCCAGGGGCATCGGCCTACACGGTGTCGAAGGCGACCGTGATCCGCCTCTCGGAGCACGCCCAAGTTGAGAACGAGGATGCTGGTCTCTCGGTGTTTGTCGTTCACCCGGGAGCGATCGTCACCGACATGGTGCGCACGTCGATGAAGGATCCGGCCGCGCCACAGCGTTTTGGCGGCCTCAAGCCCGAGAACGCAGAGACCGAACTCGAGCGTGTCGGCCTGCAAGCGGTCGGTCTCGCCAGCGGTGATTTCGATGCTCTTGCTGGACGCCTACTCGATCTCGAGGTGCCGCTCGCGGTGACCCTGGCGAACCTCCAGCCCTAAGGCGACTCACCAATTAGCCGTCCAAGGCCACGCGATAGCACCTGCAGTAACAGCGGCAGGTACGACCTTGGGCGGNTTTTGTGTCCATTGAGCGGCGCTTTTGGGGTTCACAAGAACTTCCCATTTGGCGAAAGATACATTCATCATATATTTTGCTAGTGTGTAATCAACACGGTGCCATCACTGACGATGTCGCCGGTACGAAAGGTCAGAATCAATGGAGATGTCCGGCGGCGAAGCGCTAGCCCAACAGCTTGTTCTCGAAGGAGTCACCGATATCTTTGGGGTTCCAGGAGTGCAGCTCGACTACGCGATCGACGGACTCGCCCAAGTCCACGATAAAATTTCCTTTCGCCACACGCGGCACGAGCAGGCCGCGGCCTACATGGCTGACGGTTACTCCCGCACCACCGGCAAGATCGGCGTCTGCATGGTTGTTCCTGGCCCCGGGATGCTCAATGCCATGGCAGCTCTATCCACTGCCTACGCCTGCTCTTCTCCCGTGCTCGCCATCGTCGGTCAGATTCCCTCCACCTTGATCGGTGCCGATTACGGCATCCTGCACGAGGTGCGAGACCAGAGTCACACTCTTGGCACCGTCACCAAGTGGACCGGCATCGCCAGGACCCCCGAAGAAGTTCCCCAACTCGTCCACGATGCGTTCCGCGAGTTGCGCTCGGGAAGCCCGGCCCCTGTCGGCATCGAGATTCCGCCGGACGTGCTCAAAGCACGCGCGGAGATCTCGCTCATCGATACTCCGCAGGTCGATGCGCCGATCGCCCCCGACATTTCGAAGATTCGCGAGGCGGCAGCGCTGCTGGCTGCGGCGGGACGCCCCGTCATCTACGTCGGTGGGGGAGTGCTGGCCGCTGGAGCGTGGAATGAACTTCGTGAGCTCGCCGAGCTGATTCAGGCTCCCGTGGTAATGAGCCTGCACGGGCGCAGCGCGATCGATAATCGTCACCCGCTCGCCTTGACCAGTCTCGCAGGCCGTGAGGTACTTCCGACCGCTGACGTCGTGCTTGCCGTCGGCAGTCGCTTCATCGACGGTCACGCGCATCAAATTGGTATAGCGACAGACGCTCGCCTGATTCTCTTGAACTCCCGTGCCAACGATCTCGGTGGCCCACGCCATCCTGCTGTCGCTATCCACGCCGATGCTCGCCTCGGTCTCGCCGCCCTGCGCGACGATCTTGAGGCCGTTGATCGTCCGGGGCAAGCGGCACTCCTTGACTCCATCCGTGCCCGCGCTGATGAAAAAGTTGCGCTAGTCCAGCCGCAGGCCTCGTGGATCAAGGCCCTCCGCGATGGAATCCCCGAGGACGGAATTCTGGTCAACGAACTCACCCAGGTCGGCTTCCTCGCCGAAGTGGGCTACCCGGTTTATGGGCCACACACTTACATCNCCCCCGGTTATCAGGGCACCCTCGGGTATGGCTTCGCCACCGCCCTCGGCGCGAAGGTCGCGAATCCCGATCGAGTCGTGGTCTCCATTAACGGTGACGGTGGCTTTGGCTGGAACCTGCAGGAGCTCGCCTCCGCGAAGCTTCACGGCATCGGACTGATTACCGTGGTGTTCGCCGACGGAACCTTTGGCAATGTGCAGCGGATGCAGCGCGACCAGTTCGGCGGGCGGCTTTACGCCACCGAGCTCGCGAACCCTGACTTCGTCAAGCTCGCCGAGGCATTCGGCGTCACGGGAGTTCGAGCCCGCACCCCCGAGGAACTCACCGCGGCAATTCGCGAGGGCGCTAAGAGTGGCGAGCCTCTGCTTATCGAAGTGCCGATGGACAAGCTACTCGCCAACCCGTGGCACCTCATCCACTAATAGCCGACCGACCTGATCACTTAAGGAATTCACCATGATCGACAGAACCAAGATCTATATCGGCGGCGAGTGGATCGCTTCTGCCTCCACAGCAATCACCGAGGTGCACAACCCAGCAACGGGCGAGCTTGTCGGACGCACGCCCTCTGGTGTTCCCGAGGACGTGGATGCCGCTGTCGCTGCTGCGCGGGCCGCGTTCGAATCGTGGGCAGCGACTCCCGCCGTCGAACGGATTGCACTGCTCGACAAGGTTCGTGACCGGCTCCGGGCCAGAAATGACGAACTCGCTGACCTGATCAGTGACGAAATGGGGTCACCGCGGAGTTTCGCGCGCGTTGCTCAGGCAAGCATGGGAGCTAAGAACTTCGATTTTGCTGCCAGAGCAATGGAAGAGATGGAGGCCGATGGCGAGGAGTCGATCGGCGCGACCCTCGTCATTCGGGAGCCAGTGGGTGTCGTTGGCGCGATTACTCCCTGGAACTTCCCCCTGCACCAAATCTCCGCAAAGGTTGCGCCCGCGCTCGCCGCCGGTTGCACCGTAGTACTCAAGGCCAGTGAGGTTGCACCGCTGAGTGCTTTTATCTTGGCCGACCTGATCGCCGAAGCGGGGTTCCCCCCGGGAGTCTTCAACCTCGTCAGCGGTCCAGGACGTACCCTCGGAGAGCGCATTGTCAGCCACCCCGATGTCGACATGGTCAGCTTCACGGGTTCGACCGGCGCCGGCAGACGGATCGCCGCGCTCGCCGCCCCGACGCTGAAGAAGGTCGCACTTGAACTCGGTGGCAAGAGCGCAAACATCATCCTCGATGATGCTGATCTTGCCGAAGTTATCCCCGTCGCGTTGAAGCAGTGCTACGCCAATTCCGGCCAGGCCTGTGCCTCGCTGAGCCGGTTGCTCGTGCCACGAGCGCTGCTCGGCGAAGTCGAGCGCATCGCCGCCGAAGCGGCAGCGACGTGGACCGTCGGTTCGCCGGCCGACCTCGGCACCAAGCTTGGTCCTCTCGCTTCACCGGCTCAGCAGACCAGCGTTCTCACGTACATCGCGTCCGGAATCGACGAAGGCGCTCGCCTCATCGTCGGTGGCACCACCCCACCGTTTGCCATCGGCGCCTACGTTGCCGCCACCGTGTTCTCGGATGTCACTCCGGAGATGACGATAGCCCGCGAAGAGATCTTCGGCCCGGTGCTCGCGATCATGCCGTACGACAGTGAAGACGAAGCGATCGCAATTGCAAACTCGGTCGAATATGGCCTTTCTGGCGGTGTGTGGTCTTCCGATCACTCCCGCGCTGTCGCCATTGCTCGTCGAATTCGCACCGGTCAGGTCGTCATTAACGGTGAACCCCTGAACCTTCGTGCCCCTTTCGGCGGCTACCGCCAGTCAGGCCTCGGCCGGGAGTATGGCCGCTACGGCTTGGAAGAGTTCTTCGAAACCAAGTCGCTTCAGGGCGCCCAGCTCTAAAACATTAGTGAAACCACAAGAGAAAGTAGAGAGCAATGAAGATTGACGTCCACGGTCACATGTCGGCACCGGACTCCTTTTACGCCTGGAAGGCCGGATTGCTGTCGCACCGCGGATCGCACGGAGGAAAGCCGCCGGTCATTAGTGATGACCAACTGCGTGAGTCCTATTTCGCTCCGCACCCCAGCTTCGGAAACATCTCCCACATCGAGCACATCACCAAAGCGGGCATCGACCTTCAGCTGCTCTCGCCGCGCCCGTACCAGGCGATGCACAGCGAACGCCCGACCAAGATCGTCGAGTGGTTCACCACCGAGAGCAACAACCTCATCAAGCGTGCCGTCGATCTGTTCCCCGGCCAGTTCAAGGGAATCGCCGGCATTCCGCAGAGCCCGGATCTCGACCCCAAGCAGTGGTTGCCCGAACTGTACCGCGCGGTCAACGAGCTTGGCTTTGTCGGTGTCATGCTCAACACCGACCCACACGAGGGTATGCAAGTTCCGCTCCCACTCGGTGACCGCTATTGGTACCCGGTCTATGAGGCCGCGGTAGATCTCGACATTCCGATCCTGATCCACTCCGCGGGCTGCAAGGCGCCCTCCCGTGAGCCCTACAGCCTGCACTTCATTCAGGAAGAAACCGTTGCGGTCTGGAGCCTGCTGGAGTCGTCGGTCCTGACTGACTTCCCCAACCTCAATGTCATCGTCTCCCACGGCGGCGGAGCAATTCCTTACCAGGTCGGACGCTTCCTACCCTCGATCGCTCGCAACGGTGTTTCCTATATCGACAAGCTCCGCAAGCTCTGGTTTGACTCCTGCTTGTACACGCAGGAATCTCTCGAGTTGCTGTTCAAGGTCGTTGGGACAGATCGGGTGCTGTTCGGGTCCGAGAAGCCGGGCACCGGATCACAGATCGACCCCGCGACCGGTCGCTGGTTTGACGACATCCATCTTCTGATCGACGACATCGACTGGCTCACCGCAGAACAACGCACCGAGCTGTTCGAGAGCAACGCCCGCTCAATTTTCCGTCTCTAGCGAATCGCCTCATCGGCAGATTAGACCCAACAGACAGTTAGGAAAGGACGACATCATGGCACGCATCTCACTAGGAATCGCTTCCTCGCACGCACCTCAGCTCGCCACGCCCCCCGAAGAGTGGGGCCAGCGCGCCGTCGCAGACCGTAAGAACACCCAGCTCATCTACAAAGGCGAGACCTATACCTTCGACGAGCTTCTTGCTCTTCGCGGTGAGAATTTTGCCCACGAGATCACTATCGAGGTCTGGAAAGAACGCTACGCGCGGGCTCGCGCCGGAATCGCCAAGCTTGGTGAAATCATCCGCGAATCGGGCGTTGACGTTCTCGTCATTGTCAGTAGCGACCACAAAGAGACCTACAACGACGAAGTTCTTTCCCCGTTCGTTGTCTACTGGGGAGACAGCGTTGCGCACGTGCCGTTCACTCAGGAAGATCTCGACCATTTCCCACCGGGGCTCGCCATCGCTGAGGTCGCCAACGTTCCCACGGTCGCAACAACCCGTGAGACCGACTCCGACCTCGCGCTGCACCTGATCGCCGGAACGCGCGACGCCGGATTCGACCCGGCAGCTTCACAGCGCCTTCCCGCGGGCAAGTACAACGACTACGGCATCCCTCACGGCTGGGGCTACATCATCCAGCAGGTTCTCAGTGGCGAAGACGTGCCACCGTTTGTTCCAGTCTTTGTGAACACGTTCTGGCAGCCCAATCCACCGAGTGCACGTCGCAGCTACGAGTTCGGAGTTGCGCTTGGTAAGGCCATCGAGAGCTACCCGAAAGACATCAAGGTCGGCATCGTTGCCTCGGGCGGACTGTCGCACTTCGTGGTCGACGAAGAACTCGACCACGAGTTTCTCGAGGCTCTCAAAGCCAAGGATGCCGAAACGCTCTCGAGCTACACCGACGCCGTGCTGCAGTCCGGAACCTCCGAACTTCGCAACTGGATCGTGGTCGCCGGAGCGCTCGCCGCCAGCAATCTCGAAGCGAAGGTCGTGGACTACATTCCCGCCTATCGTTCCGAAGCGGGCACCGGCGCGGGACTCGGTTTCGTGTCCTGGGAGGCTCCTTCGGCCTAACGGATCGGCCCGCTCCGCCTTTTTATTCTCACCACGTCACAGTTTTAAGGAGTCCCCTGTGTCTCAGAGTCCTGCAGACCGCGCCGCTCTCGTCGATCCCCTCGATCCCGACGAGTGGCCAGAAGAAGTACCCGTACTAATCGTTGGTGGCGGCCCCGTAGGCCTCTCCAGCGCGGTGTTGCTTGCGCAGCACGGAATCGAGACCCTCCTTATCGAGCGACGCTCCTTCGAGACACGGTTTCCCCGTGCCCACCTGCTCAATGTGCGCACGATGGAGATCTTCGAGGAAATGGGCGTTGCTGAGGAGATCTATGCTCTCGAGCCGAAAGAGGACTGGCGAAAGGTTGTCTGGTACACCTCTGTCACTGGCCCGACCCCGCAACACGGTCTCAAGCTCGGCGAAGTTTCCGCGTGGGGCGGTGGTCAGGATGCCGAGCGCTATGCGCAAGCAAGCCCTCAGAGTTTCACCAATCTTCCGCAGATTTATCTCGACCCGCTTATTTGGTCTCATGCGGAAGCGACGAGTCCCGGGCGCATGCGTGCCCACCAAGAGCTCGTCGGTCTTGAGGAGCTCCCCGGCGGCGGTATGAAGGCGGCGATATTCGATCGCGTCGCCGAAGTAACTCGGCACATTCGCGCTCGCTACGTTATTGCTGCCGACGGTGGTCGCGTCAGTGCCGATCTTCTTGGAGTCGACCGTGAAGGTCCCAAGAAGATCCAAGACATCATCAGCTGCTACGTCAGCACCGATCTGTCGATGTGGCGCGAGCCTTCGGCGTTGCTGGCCCACTTCATTCAGCCGTGGACCGGTGGGCGCAGCGCCGGAACCCTTCAGGCCTTGGGCCCCGGGCACTATGGGCGCAACTCGCCGGAGTGGCTCATCGCCAAGGCGCGGCGCCCCGGTGAAGAACCGACCGACGACGAAGAGACGTTGCTGGCTCGTGCCCGCGACCTGCTCGGTGTTCCGGTCGATCATCCGATGACCATGCACGCCGTCAGCCATTGGCAGTACGAGGGCGTCGTTGCCGATCGTTTCCGGGTGGGCTCGGCCTTCCTTGCCGGTGACGCTGCTCACCGCCACCCACCGACCGGTGGCCTTGGCCTCAACGGTGGAGTTCAGGATGCCCACAACCTGGCCTGGAAGTTGGCTGCCGTGCTTCACGGCAATGCCCCGGACTCGTTGCTCGACAGTTACGGTCGTGAGCGTCGACCTATCGCGGCCTATAACACTGCGCACTCGCTCGAAAATGCTGGTCGGCACGCTCCGGTTGGCGCGGCATTGGGGCTCCGCCCAACACTCACCGAGGAAGAAGGCTGGGCCGAGGTGGCCTTGTTCACGAGCGACACGCCCGAGGGTGAGCGTCGTCGGGAGGCAGTGGCAGAAGCCGTTGCCGACAACGCAATGGACTACAGCCAGCTCAATGTCGAGGCCGGGTTCGAGTACCCCGCGGGAGCGTTCGTGCCGGATGGTCCGTTCGAACCCGAAGAGGGACGATCCCCGATCGACTTCACACCAGGAACCAAGCCCGGCACTCACATGCCCCACGTGTGGTTGCGTCACACCGCGGGAACCTCTGCCGAGGCGCCCGTGTCGAGCATAACCCTGGCGCAAACCAGCAACTTCACGCTCTTTGTTGACCCGTCAGCGAGCGCTCAGTGGAGCGAAGCCGCTGCGGCGGAAGTCTGGCCGGTGAGCGTCGTCGTGGTTTCTGAGGCCGACACCGAGTGGGCCGAGGTTCGCGAGGTTGGGGCCGGCGGAGCAGTTCTGGTTCGGCCTGACCGCAAGGTTGCCTGGCGTTCAGTGACGTTACCCGCAGACCCAAAGGGTGCGCTCGCCGAGGCCCTTCAGTCGGTGCTCGCGGGAGGCTTCTCGCTGCCCGAAGACCCGGCCGAGCCTGCACTCAAGCGCATCCGGGAAGCGGCAAAGCGACTAGTTCGCTAGTCCCAACCCGCCGAGCCCAACTCCCTATCGAACCAAAAGAGGAACCCGTGTCAACCGAATCAGCTGAATCGACAGCAACCGTGGAGCGCCTGCGAGCTTTGGACGCCTGTGCGGTGTCCGACGCCCTAGACACTCTGGGGTTGGCCGGGGCGACGACGGGAATCCACTCGCTCTGGCCAGTGACGCAGAAGGTGGTTGGTCGCGCTCGCACGATCACCGCCGGTCCTCGTCAGGAGGGCGGCCCCGCTCAGCACATCGCGACGGCGGCAATCGACATCGCCGTCGCCGGTGACGTCCTCGTGATTGCCAATGGTGGTCGCGTGGATGTCTCCTGTTTCGGGGGGCTACTGACTTTGGCGGCCTCGCAGCGCGGTATCGAGGGCGTTGTCATCGATGGCNCCTGCCGCGACATTGCGGAGAGCGAAGAGGTCGGTTTCCCGGTCTTTGGTCGAGCGGTAGTTCCGGTGAGCGCTCGAGGCCGCATTGTTCAGGTGGCGATGGGGGAGCCAGTGGCTTTCGCCGGAGTGACCGTCGAACAAGGCGATTACGTGCTCGCCGACAGTAACGGTGTGGTTTTCGTTCGGGAGGAATACATCGAGCGGGTTCTCGCGCTCGGTGAGCGGATTGTCGCCCGCGAGGCGGGGATGGCCGAAGCCGTGCTCGCAGGCCAACCCGTCTCCGAAGTTATGCACGACAGTAGGTTTCCCACAGTTGAGGAGTCAGCATCATGACAACAACCCATCCCCTCGGGGCACATTCGACGGCAACCATCTCGGATGCCCTCGACAAGCTCGGGCGCCCCGGTTCGCTCGCCGGAATCTCCCCCCTCTTTAACGACGCCCGACTCTGTGGTCGTGCCTTCACGGTGCGTTACGTCTCGGCGGGTTCGCCTCCCGGCACCGTGGGTGACTACCTCGACGATGTCGAGCCCGGACAGGTTGTCGTGCTCGACAACGATGGTCGCACCGACGCTACCGTCTGGGGTGACATCCTTACGGCAATGGCGGGAAACCGCAATGTTGCTGGCACGGTCATCGACGGCGTCTGCCGCGACGTCGAACGCGCCCTCGGTGAGGGCTATCCGATCTTTAGCAAGGGACGCTTCATGCGCACCGGCAAAGACCGGGTCGAGGTCGCCGAAGTTGGCGGCCCCATAACCGTCGGTGGCGTGAAGGTTCGCCCCGGCGATCTCTTAGTCGGCGACGCTGACGGTGTTGTCGTTATCGCTCGCGAGATCGAAGACGAGGTGCTAGAGATCTGCAACAGTATTTCGGCTCGAGAAACTGCCATTCTGGCCGACGTACTTTCGGGTGTCGGAATCGCTGAAGCGCGCAAGCGCCACGGATACCACCTGCTACAACGCCACGAGGAGGCATAGTCGTGACCGACATCACAGAATTAGCAGAATTGCGCGAAGAGTTACTTACTCTTGGGGCAGCGACCCTGTACGAGGCATCCGGATGGGACACCTTCCTTCCCGCGAATATCCAACCGGCCTGGCCCGGAGCCCGCATAGTCGGCCGGGCACTTCCCGTTCGGGCAGCCGCCGGCGACAACTTCCCCCTGCACCTCGCGGTGGAACAGGCTGAGCCCGGCGATGTTCTCGTCGTTGACGCTGGTGGTGCGGAGCACGGATATTGGGGTGAAGTCCTCACTGTCGCCGCCCAGTATCGGGGCATCCTTGGTCTGGTGATTCACGGCGGAGTGCGCGACATTGATCGCCTCGAAGCTCTGGACTTCCCCGCTTTCAGTAGCTGCATCGCGCTGCAGGGAACTTTGAAAGATGACGCGGGAACCGTGGGAGAACCGATCCTGTTCGGTAAAGCTACCGTCACACGCGGCGATATTGTCATTGCCGATCGTGACGGCGTCGCCGTGATTCCGGCCGATAAATTTGCTGAAGTTCTCGCGAACTCACGAGGGCGTGCCGAGAAAGAAGCGCTTTACATGGAGCGGATTCGCGAAGGCGAACTCACCATGGACCTCCTGAATCTGAGATTGCCCGCTCGCTCCTAACGAACGCTCACTGCGAACCAACGCTGAAGGAATCACTATGGATTACCCAGAACTCTCCCTGTTTATTGATGGGCAGTGGCGTGGCGTCGAAGGACGCGACACCATTCCCGTCGTGAACCCGGCAACGGGCACCGTCGTTGGGCAGCTCCCCGTGGCATCGACCGCGGACCTCGATGATGCTCTCGAGAGTGCGGATGCTGCTTTCCTTACCTGGCGTGACACTCCGGCGTTTGACCGCTACCAAATTCTTCGGCGCGCGGCGGAGCTCCTGCGCGAGCGGGCGGCGGTCATCGGGCGAGCGACCACGATCGAGCAGGGCAAGCCGGTAGGCGAAGCGACGGCGGAAGCTTTTGCTGCCGCCGATATCTTCGACTGGTTTGCAGAGGAAGGACGTCGCACCTATGGGCGCATCGTTCCGACTCGCGTGCGGGGAGTGCGGGACATCGTTCTGAAGCAACCGGTAGGCCCCGTCGCGGGTTTCACGCCGTGGAACTTTCCGATCACCATTCCGGCCCGCAAGGTTGCCGCGGCGCTCGCCGCTGGATGTACCGTCATTCTGAAGCCAGCGGAAGAAACTCCGGCGACAGGGTTAGCGCTGGCGCACGCCCTGGCAGATGCTGGACTGCCTGCCGGGGTCTTCAACGTGGTTTTCGGTGATCCGGCCACGATTTCGGAGCACCTCATCCATGCTCCGCAAATTCGCAAGGTGACTTTCACCGGCTCGACCGCTGTCGGTAAGCTGATCGGCCACCTCGCGGCCGACGGGATCAAGAAGGCCACTCTCGAACTTGGTGGCCACGCACCGGTGCTCGTTTTCAACGACGCCGAGATCGAAAAAGTGGCCGCCATGGCGGTGAAGTCGAAGTTCCGCAACGCGGGCCAGATTTGCATCGCACCAACCCGTTTCCTCGTGCAGCAGGATGTCCACGACCGCTTCGTTACGGCGTTCAGCGCGGCGATCGGCGAGCTGCGCATCGGCAACGGCCTTGACCCCGAAACCACTCTCGGCCCGCTCGCCCACGCCCGTCGCGGAGCCTCGGTGGGAGCCCTCGTTGACGATGCTGTCGCCCGCGGTGCCCGAACGGTTACCGGTGGTTCGTCCGTCGACGGCCCCGGATTCTTCTGGAAGCCCACGCTGCTGACCGAGCTTGACCCGGCATCGCGCATCCTGCACGAAGAGCCTTTCGGCCCGGTGGCTTTGGTCGTGCCATTTTCGACCGTCGATGAGGCCTTAGAGCGCGCGAACGAGGTCTCCTATGGTCTTGCTTCTTACGCGTTCACGTCTTCCTTGCGAACGGCCCACGAGGTGTCGGAGCGCATTGAAGCGGGCATGCTTGCAATTAATCACTTCCGGCTTACCGGACCCGAGACTCCCTTCGGTGGAGTTAAGGAAAGTGGGTATGGTTCGGAGGGTGGCAGCGAGGGCATCGAGGGTTACCTGCACACCAGGTTCGTGAGCGAAGGCTAGTTCTGTCTGCACGATGAACGATCAAAGAGAACCCAATGTCGCTGTAGATGTCATTGTCGTAGGGGCAGGTTTTGCGGGTCTCTACGCCGTTCATCGTGCCCGCACTGCCGGTCTCAGTGTGGTCGGAATCGAAGCCGGTGATGGTGTCGGCGGAGTCTGGTATTGGAACCGCTACCCGGGCGCCCGCTGCGATGTGGAGAGCACCGAGTACTCCTATTCCTTTGATGAGGCGATTCAGCAGGAGTGGGTTTGGACGGAGCGCTTCGCGGCGCAAACCGACATTCGGTCGTACTTGGAGTTCGTCGCCGATCGACTCGAGCTTAAAAGCGAATTCACTTTCGGGCGACGGGTCGTTTCGGCGGTGTGGGATGAGGGTGCTGAACTTTGGCTCGTCACCGACGATCACGGAGCGCGGTACCGTGCCCGCTATTTGGTGATGGCGACCGGGGTGCTGTCCGCACCGAAGATCCCCGACATTGAGGGTCTACAAGATTTCGCGGGTGAGCTTCTCGTCACCTCGTCTTGGCCGGATGCCGTAGACCTTACCGGTCGCCGCGTTGCAGTGATCGGAACGGGCTCAACGGGCATCCAAGTTATCCCGATCATCGCGAAGCAAGCTGACGATCTGTACGTGCTGCAGCGCACCGCGCCGTTCACGCTCCCGGCGCACAACCGACCGCTGACTCCCGCGGCACTCGAGGCGGTCAAGCGTGATTATGCGGCTCTCCGCGAACGTGCTCGATGGAAGCCGGGGGGAATTGACTTCGAGACGACGGGGCGCCCAGCAGCGTCATTCTCGGCTGAAGACCGTCGTGCCCTGTATGAAGAGGTCTGGCAGGAAGGCTCGCCCTTCCGATTTCAGGCAATATTTTCGGACCTGCGCACTGATGCCGCGGCCAACGCCACAGCAATGGAATTCGTCTCAGCGAAGATCCACGAGACAATCACCGATCCAACGCTTGCAGCGCTACTCACTCCGACCTACCCGATCGCCACCAGACGCCTCTGCATCGACACCGGGTACTACGAAACCTACCTCCGTCCCAACGTCACACTCATTGACCTGAACGAGCACCCAATCGTTGGTGTGACTTCGGTGGGCATCGAATTGGCGGGCGGCGAGGTCGTAGAGGTCGACACGATCGTTCTTGCTACCGGCTTCGATGCCGTGACCGGGGCGCTCCGGCGGATCGACATCGTCGGCCGGGACGGCCGTCGATTGTCGGACTATTGGGCGCAAAGCCCCCGTAGCTTTTTAGGGTTACTAGTCGCCGGATTCCCCAACCTGTTCACCATCACCGGACCGTCGAGCCCCGGTGTCCTTAGCAACATGGTTGTCTCGATCGAGCAGCACATTGACCTGACGTTCGACGCGATCGCCTGGGCGGAGCAGCGGCGTTCGTTGATCGAAACCACCGAAGCCGTGGAGGAGCTGTGGGCGAGTCACAACGAGCTTCTCGCCAGTCGCACGCTTTTAATGGAGACGGACTCGTGGTTCGTCGGCGCGAATGTTGCCGGCAAGCCCCGGGTGTTGCTGCCCTACGTCGGCGGCGTCGGCAACTATCGCAGAATTTGTGACGGGCTCGTCGCGAACGGCTTCGCCGGCTTCGCGACCTCGGGGGATTTCGGTCTGGTGAGTAGCGCGATCGCGGCGGTCTTCGACGCTGAAGGGCTGCCGATACCGCTCCCAATCTCTGCTGCGTCGTAGATTGGCCCGTGATCCCGATCAGTTGCGGAGCAGTCGCCCGATAATGTTGTCGAACTGGGCCTGATAGTGGGCTGACTGGCCGAGGATGCTCAAGTGACCGTCAGTGGATTCGATGGTTTCGACCGTGGTACCCGGGATTCTGGCTGCATCGAGAGAAGCATCCTGCGGCGGGTAGATCCAGTCGTGGCTGATGGGGATGACCACTGTCTTCGCGGTGATTGTTTCTAGGGCGATGGTGCTCCCGTCGTTGTAGCGACCGGCGCGTGACCATTTGTTGGCGAGAGCTTCGAGCACCGGGATGCTTCGGCTAAGCATGAGGGGATCGAAGTTCTTTTCCAGAAACTCGACCCGGCTGGAGAATCCGAGCGCGCGCCAGCCACCGTCGTTCCAGAAGGTTTCAGAAAACCCGATCAGGGCCCACAGGTCGGCGTGACGTCGGAGCGGTGCGAGCGAGGCTGTGGTGTTTTCTTCGCCATGGAGCGCGTTAAGGAGTGCCGTGATGAGTATCTGCACGTTCTCGGTGGGTGCAGCAGTGCCGGCGACGGCCGCGATTCGTTCGACTCGATCGGGAAAGCGGGTGGCCCACTCGTAAGCCTGCATCGCCCCCATCGAGCATCCGGCCACCAGCGCAAGGCGCTCAATTCCGAAGCTCTCGCGAACGAGGCGTTCTTGGGCCACAACATCATCGGCGATGCTCAGCGCTGGTGGGCCACCACCGTGTGTCGCGGCATCGTGGCCGGGATCAATCGACGAGGTGGAGAAGCCGTTGCCGAGTTGATTTGCGATGATGACGAAGTGGTGTGAGGGATCTATCGCTCGGCCGGGTCCGACGTAGTGGCGCACGTAGGCAGCGTGACTGCCGCTGTACCAGGTGGTGAGCAGAATGGCATTGTCGGCCTTCGCGTTCAACTCACCGAGGGTGACGATTCCGAGTTCAGCATCCAGCAGTACGCCGCCGCGCTCCAACGCAAGGTCACCAATGCTCATCCGGTCGAATGACCCGTGTCCCGCAACTCGGTAGCCGGGATGCCGGGCGTCGTCGTCACGCTCCGTCACCGGTTGTCGTGAAAGCTTCATTGCGATCCGCCTCGCTCGTTCTGTTGGCCGTGCTAACCCTGCTGGGCTTCGGTAGAAATGGCCTTGGCTGTTGTCATTACCAGGGCGGCGATGCCGGCCAGGTCTGCGTCAGCACCGGTGGGGAAGATTGCGGTTACGCAGGCCTGGTCAGAACCGCCGGGCAATGTCAAAGGGCTCGAGACGGCAGAAGCTGCTAACTCGAGGGTTCCGGCGCTGATGGCGTAACCCTGTCGTCGCGCTTCGACAACCCGGCCATCATCGTCTGGCTGGGCGGGGAAGCCGGAACGGATGGCGAAGCCTGAGGCGCCGACGGAGAGCGGTCGCCGAAGGCCCTCGCGAAATCGCACGGCGACGAGAGAGTTGGTGGGCTCTACGGCGGCAACGCAGACCACTTCGTCACCCTCACGCACACCAATGAAGGCCGTAGCGTTCGCGTTTTGGGCGAGCTCCAAGAGGTGCGGAAAAGCTATCTCGCGCAAGTGTCGTTGCACGCCGCGAGAGAGTGCCAGAAGGCCAACCCCTAGCGTGTACCCACCGTCTTGCGCGGGGGTTACCAAGTTGTGCGCAGAAAGCGTCCGAAGCAGGCGATAGATCACCGCTCGATCGAGGCCCAACGCGAGGGCCAACTCCTGAGCTTTGAGAGCGGTGCCCGCTTCGGAGAGTACCTCCATGATCCGGATTCCCCGACTCATCGTCTGCGACAGCGAACGCGACGCGCTGTCGACAGCGCCAGCGAAGGGGATGGCAGGGGATGTCATGCGGATTCCGCTCTAGGGCTTGGTGAGTGAACTCGATAATAGTAACGCAGTGTTCGATAATTGACGATATGCGTAAATTGCGTTATGAATAGCGCAACAACTATCATTTGTTAGGACGTTAGCCGGGACGCTCGGGCGCAAGCCTGACACCTGCGCCTGACACGCACCCACCGATTAGCTGCATCACTGCCGTTGCACACCGCGCTCACCACGTGGCGATGTTCGGCACTCCAGAAGGGGTTACGACTCATGAAGACAACGGCCGCTGTGCTCGAAGGTGTTGGACGCCCCTGGGAAGTTGTCGAGCTTGACCTCGACGGCCCCGGTGACAACGAGCTACTGATTGAGTTCGTCGCCGCCGGCTTGTGCCACTCCGATGAGAGCCTGCGCACCGGCACTCTCGGCGGTCAGGCACGACTGCCGATGGTCGGTGGCCACGAGGGTGCCGGTATCGTTCGTGAACTGGGGCACGGGGTTCGTGGCATCGCGGTGGGCGACCACGTGGTCTGCGCGTTCCGGCCCAGTTGCGGTCGTTGTCAGTACTGCGTGGCTGGTAAGAGTTACGTTTGCGACGAGAGCATTAACACTTTGCGTGGATCTTTGCCGGGAGGGCACTTCCGGTTTCATCGTAACGGCATTGACTACGGCGCAAACTGTATGCTCGGCACGTTCTCACGCTTCTCGGTGGTCTCGGAGGATTCGTGCCTCGTCGTCGACAAAGACATTCCGTTGCAGACGCTCGCGGTGTTGGGCTGTGCTGTTCCCACCGGCTGGGGAGCGGCAGTCAATGCTGCGAAGGTTGCCCCCGGCGATATCGTCGTTGTCATCGGTGCCGGAGGAGTCGGCCTCAACGCGTGCCAAGGGGCGCAGCACGCTGGTGCGGCTGAAGTGATCGTCGTCGACCCGGTGGCCTCCAAACTCGTCGCGGCTCCTACCTTCGGAGCAACCTCCGGCTTCACGAGCGCCGACGAAGCCGCCGAGTACGTCCAGTCGTTGCGCCAGGGCGGTGCTGACCACGTCATCCTCTCCGCCGGTGTCCCCGGGCTCGCCGAGGCAGGGCTCGCGATGCTTCGAAAAGGTGGCGTCCTCACCATCGCTGCCCTCGGTGACCCTGCCCGCTTCCGACTCGATCTACCGATCGCACCACTCGTGCTGCAGAACAAGTCCATCCGCGGAAGTGCTATCGGCTCGTCCAATGTGCGTTCAGACCTTTACCGCCTCATCGATCTCTACCGCAACGGCCGTCTGAAGCTCGAGGAGCTCGTGTCACAGACCTACCGCCTCGACGAGATCAACACCGGCTTCGATGACCTGTTGTCGGGCCGTAACCTGCGCGGGGTAATCCTGCACGGCGACCTGTAAAGAATCAACCCCATCCCGCATGCCCTATACCCCCGGGAGTAAACCATGACATCCGCTACCAGTTCAATCGGCACAACACCGAGCCTAGAGATCCCGCGCGGCCGGGTAGATGACTCGCTCTGGATTGATAACGAACGGCAACGTGCTTCGGGAGAGCGCATCGTGAACGTTGACGACTCCGCATCGGAGGAATTCATCGCCGGCATTCGCTCGGCCTCCCGCTCTGATGTTGACCGAGCTTGTGCCTCGGCAAGACGCGCTCATCGTGAATGGGCGAGCGTTGGCGCCGAGGAGCGGGTGCGGATCGTCCGCCAAGCGACGAGCATTCTCGAGGCGGCGACCGGGCAACTGGCCGACGTCATCACCTCGGAGGTGGGCACCGTTGTTCGGGATGTGACCTCCGTTCAGGTGGGACTTGGCCTTATCGCCCTTCGGGTGAGTGCCGACAACGCTCTCGAGGCTCTGGAACCCCACACGCTTGCATCCTCCACGGTTGTTCGAGAACCTGCCGGTGTAGTCGTCGCGATTACCCCGTGGAACTACCCGATCTTTCAGGTCGTGCTCAAAATTGCTCCCGCGCTTATTGCTGGCTGCACTGTCGTATTGAAGCCGCCAGGTGTCGCCCCGCTCACGGCTTTCGCCATCGCGGAGGCTTTTGCTCAGGCGGGGTTGCCCGCCGGGGTCTTCAATATCGTTTGCGGCGCCGGGGCCGAAATCGGCGAATACCTAGCGGGCCATCCGGAAGCAGACTTCTTGTCGTTCACCGGCTCGGTGGCAGCGGGGCGGGCGGTCGCAGGCGCTGCCGCGACATCGGGAACGCGCACGGCTCTTGAGCTGGGTGGCAAGAGCGCTGCCATTGTGCTCGACGGTCACCTCCTCGAGCAGGCGCTCCGAGCAACCTTCGCCAGCTCCGTGTCAAATACGGGCCAAACTTGTGCGGCCCTGTCGAGATTTATTGTCCCTCGATCGTTGCTCGGGCAGGCCGAGGCGCTCGCCGCAACGCTCGTCGCTGCCGAGGTGGTCGGTGATCCGCGCACAGCCGAGACCACGATCGGCCCGATGTCCAACAGCGGTCAGCGAGACACGGTGCTTCGCTACCTTGCAGAGGCAGAGACTGACTCGAACGTTCGAACGGTTGCTCAGGGCTCAATCGCAGGCCTTGATCGTGGCTGGTTTGTGCCCCCGGCGATCTTCACGGCCGAGGACTACCGCGCTCGCATCGTGCAGGAGGAGATCTTCGGTCCTGTGCTCACAATCCAACCCTTCGACGATAACGCGGAGGCGATCTTCCTCGCTAACGCGACCCCCTTCGGGCTGCTCGCACGGGTGTGGACCGACGACGCCGCAATCTTCGAGACCACGGCTCGCGAACTTCGAGTCGGTGGCGTTATTCAGTCTGGACGACCGACCGCGTGGGACGCTCCCTTCGGCGGAGTCAAAGCGTCCGGGTACGGCCGGGAACGCGGCCCTTTCGGAATCGACGAATATCTCGTCCTCAAATCAATTCAACCAACGCTTTAGCAAACTACTTAACAAGGGACGAAACCATGACAGAATTTTTCGACGCCGATGTGATTATTGTGGGTGGTGGCCCGGTTGGCTTGAGCGCGGCGATGGATCTCAACGCCCGCGGGGCTAGCTCGATCGTGATCGAATCTCGCACCTACCTGGCTGCCCCCAACGTGAAGTGCAATCACGTCGCCTCCCGCACGATGGAGCGTTTCCGTCAGCTCGGGATCGCCGATCGGGTGCGCAACGCCGGGATGCCCGCCGAGTACCCCCAGGACATTGCTTTTCGCACCACCATGACGGGCACAGAGTTCACGCGCATCCTGATCCCATCTCGTGCCGACCGAGATCGAACACCGGTCGGGCCGGACGCGAACTGGGCAACCCCGGAGCCAGCCCACCGTGTGAACCAGAAGTTCCTGGAGCCAATCCTGATGGAGCACACCGCACGACTCCCGCTGGTGACCCTCCTGAACGAGACCACATATCTTGACTTCGAGCAGGACGAAACTGGCGTTTCGGTGCGGATCGCCGACAGCGCGGGCAACGAGCGTGTGGTGCGTGGCAAGTTTCTGATCGGCGCTGACGGTGGTCGCTCGGTGATTCGCAAGAAGCTCGGCTTCAAGTTGCACGGCGACCCAATGTTGCAGCGAGTGCAGTCCACCTGCATCCGGGCTCCACGGCTCTATGACGCCATGCCTGGTGATCCGGCCTGGTGCTATTACACCTTCAATCCTCGGCGAAACGGGCACGTTTACGCCATCGACGGCAAGGAAGTTTTCCTCGTTCACAACTACCTTGCCGAGGGGGAGACCGAGGAATCAGTCGATCGTGATGCCGCCGTGCGGCTGATTCTCGGTGTTGACAAGGACTTTGAGTACGAGGTCCTCTCTACCGAGGACTGGATTGCTCGTCGCCTGGTCGCCGACCATTTCCGTGACCGTCGCGTCTTCATCGCGGGGGACGCAGCCCACCTTTGGGTGCCGTATGCGGGCTTTGGGATGAACGCTGGAATCGCTGATGTGCTCAACCTGACCTGGACTCTCGCGGCTTACCTCGCCGGTTGGGCAGATGAAGGAATCCTTCGTGGCTACGAGGCTGAGCGCCTGCCAATCACCGAACAGGTCTCCACTTTTGCGATGAACCACCAGCGAAAGATCGCGCAAGCGGATGTTCCCTCAGAGATTGAGGATGACAGTGAAGCTGGCCGGGAGGCTCGTCGTCAACTCGGTGAGACTGCCTACGCCTTGAACGTGCAGCAATTCGCAGCTGAGGGACTCAACTTCGGCTACTCCTACACTGGTTCGCCGATCATTGCCTATGACGGCGAAGAGGCACCGTCGTACTCGATGGGGAGTTACACACCCTCAACCGTTCCCGGCTGCCGGGCGCCCCACTTCTGGCTGAAAGACGGTAGCTCGTTGTACGACCACCTGGGTCTCGGTTACAGCGTGCTCTCCTTCGGTGACCGCGCGGGCATTGAGCCTCTGCTCACCGTGGCAGCGGCGGCAGGACTCCCTCTGACCGTGATCGACATCGAGCCGGGGCTGGCTCCCGAGGTGTACACGACGCGGTACTTGGTCGTTCGTGATGACCAGCACGTGGTCTGGCGTGGCAACGTGGCCCCTGCCGACAGTGCGGAACTTGTTGATCGTCTCCGTGGCCGCTTGCCGGTCGCCGAAAATGCAACGGCGTCGAACGCAGCACTTTCTAACCCAGCGCTGTCGAACACTACTGCGTAAGGAAGCGTTCGGCCCTCGCCCAGTCAGTAACTGGTGAGGGGGTCGGCGTTGCCGGTCGGCGCTGGAGTGCTGAAACGGTCGGCGAGTGCTTCGGTGGAACGTGCCAAGAGTGCGACATCCGCGCCCACGAGAATGAAGTCGACACCAGCGGCGATGTAGCGATCGGCCGTCGCTGGAGCAAAAGCGTTGACGCCGACCCTCACTCCGGCGGCGGTGGCGGTGGCAATCGCGCCTTCAACAGCCGCGACGACGTCGGGATGGTCTTGTTGACCGAGCAGTCCCATGCTGGCGGCTAGATCGGACGGCCCGATGAAGATGCCGTCGATTCCCTCCACCTCGAGAATCTCATCCAGATTCGCCATCGCGGCGACCGTCTCGATTTGAACGTATAGAGAAATGAAGTCGCTGGCGTTCGCTAGGTAGTCCTCGATCCGGTTCCAGCGAGACGCCCGTGCGAGGGCACTTCCCACGCCGCGAATTCCGAGCGGGGGGTACCTCACTGCCTGCACCAGTGCCTGCGCTTCCGCCGCAGAATTGACCATCGGCACGAGCAGGTTCTGTACGCCAAGGTCAAGATACTGCTTGATGAGGTTTGCATCGCCGTGGGGTGGGCGAACAATGGGAATAGCGCTATAACCGTGCACAGCCTGGAGCTGGGCGAGGATCGATTCCAGAGTGTTGGGGGNGTGTTCCGAGTCTATGAGAATCCAATCGACCCCAGAACTCGCGCAAATCTCCGCGACGGTGGCGTTGCCGGAGCACACCCACAATCCAATCTGGGCGCGCCCGGAGGCAACGATTCGTTGGGCGAAATTCTCGTCAGCGGCTAAACGAATTGGCATGTGATTGAACCTAACGGGCCGTAGTCGGCGTGGATAGTGTCGCCCTTATAGACCCACATCGGGCGGGTAAAGGAGCCTGCGAGAATAATTTCGCCCGCCGCTAGCGAATCGCCGTGGGGAGCGATCTTATTGGCCAACCAATGCACCCCAGCGGCCGGGTGATTGAGTACGGCGGCCGCGACCCCCGATTCCTCAATCGTTTCGTTTCGATACAGCAGCGCAGAAACCCAGCGGAGGTCGACATCAGCGGGTTTAATCGGGTTACCGCCTATCACCATCGCCCCCATCGCCGCGTTGTCGGAGATGGTGTCGACAATCGTCCGACCAGTCATCTCGACGTGGGCGCTTAGAATCTCCAACGCGGGCATCACATATGCGGTCGCATCCAACACATCGGTCAGGGTGCAGTGTGGGCCGCTTAAAGGCTTGCCCAGAACGAACGCCAGCTCGACCTCGACGCGACAATTGGTGAACTGATCGATGCCGATGCGAGCGCCGGTCTCATAGACCATGTCGTCAAAGATGACGCCATAGTCCGGCTCCGTGATGCCGGTGGCGACCTGCATCACCTTTGAGGTGAGGCCGATCTTGTGCCCCACCAAACGGTGTCCGGCAGCCAGTCGTCGATCACGCCAGATTGCCTGCACTGCATAGGAATCCTCTACCGTCATCTCGGGGTAGCGGGCAGTTATGAGTGGCACGGGCACGCCAGTGCGCTCAGCCTCGACGAGTTCATCCGCTATCGCGGTCCTGATGGCTTGGTCCAACATAGTGCTACCTTACTGACTCGTCGAGGGGGGGGTCTAAGCGACTGGGCTTTAGAGCTGGTGGCCGAGCTTGAAGCCGTGATTCTTGTCATCTTTGCGGGTGTATGAGAAGCCGTCGGCGCCGATCGTCTGCGCCATCTCACTGGCATCGGTGCGCTCTCTAACCGGCTGGGGGTTGCCCTCCAGATCGAGCACGAGAGATGCCTCGGTGTACCAGCTCGGCACGACGGCGTTGCCCCACCAGTCGCGGCGCTGATTATCGTGGACGTCCCAGCTGATCAAAGGGTTATCCGGGTCACCGGTGTAGTAGTCCTGCGTATAGATTTCCACGCGGTGGCCATCGGGGTCGCGTAGGTACAGGTAGAACGCGTTCGAGACGCCGTGGCGTCCGGGTCCCCGTTCGATGCTGTCGGACATGCGCAGCGCCCCCAACTTGTCGCAGATCGCGATGATGTTGTGCTTCTCGTGAGTGGCGAAGGCGATGTGGTGCATGCGCGGTCCGTTGCCACCGGTCAGTGCGGTGTCGTGCACGGTGGACTTGCGGCGTACCCAGGCGGCGTAGACGACTCCTTCGCTGTCGCGAATGTCTTCGGTCACGCGGAAGCCGAGGGATTCCATGAATGCGACCGCGCGGGGCACATCGGGCGTGACCTGGTTGAAGTGGTCGAGGCGCACGAGGCAACCAGGAGTCTGCAACTCGTAGTGCCACGCCATGCGCTCCACGTGGGTTGTCTCGTAAAAGAACTCGTAGGGAAAGCCCAGTGGGTCGACGGCGCGCACGGAGTCGCCGATTCCCTTCACAAAACCATCGGTCCGACGCTCGGTCGCGCAACCCAGTTCCTTGTAAAAAGTCTCGGCGACATCCACGTCTTCGGGGCTGCGCACTCGGTAGGAGAACGCGGCGACAGCAGCGATCGGCCCTTTACGCAACACGAGGTTGTGGTGAATGAACTCCTCGAAGGATCGCAGGTAGATTGCGTTCTCGTCTTCTTCGGTGACGATCAGGCCGAGCACGTCAACATAAAAGTTGCGCGAGGCGGCGAGATCAGTGACGACGATTTCCATGTAGGCGCAGCGAAGGATATCGGGTGCGGGAGCCGCGGGGATGGGGATTAGATTAGACATTTTTCTCCTCCTGTGGAGTCGTCGGCGTGGGACAAAGAGTGTGGTTAGTGCTTGTCAGTTGTGCTGACGCCGAAGCGTGGCGAGTGCGATTCTTCGAGCGAGATCTGCACTGATTGCTGGGTGGTGTAGAAATCAATCGAGCGGTAGCCGCCCTCGCGGCCGAGGCCGGAGGCCTTGACGCCACCGAACGGGGTGCGTAGATCGCGCACGTTGTTCGAGTTCAGCCAGACCATTCCCGACTCAATGGCTTGCGCAAAGTTGTGTGCGCGCTTGAGATTGGTAGTCCAGACGTAGGCTGCGAGGCCGTACTTGGTGTCGTTCGCAAGCTCGAGGGCTTCCTCATCGGTGTCAAACGGGGTTATTGAAACGACGGGGCCGAAGATCTCTTCCTGAAAGATGCGAGCTTCCGGCTTCACGTCAACAAAGACGGTTGGGGCGACGAAGTTGCCGGTCGGGAAACCTTCGGCGCGACCGCCACCGGCGAGAAGGCGACCTTCGCCCTTGCCGATTTCAATGTAGCTCATGACCTTGTCGAAGTGATTCGGATGAACGAGGGCACTGACCTCGCTCGCCGGATCAGTGGGGTAACCCACCACAATATTCCGCGCACGCTCGGCGAAGCGCGCGATGAAGTCGTCGTAAATCTCGCGCTGAACGAGCACGCGGCTGCCGGCGGTGCAGCGCTCGCCGTTGAGGCTGAAGACGCCAAAGACGGTCGCGTCGAGCGCTGCCTCGAGGTCGGCATCAGCAAAGACCACGGCCGGAGACTTGCCACCGAGTTCGAGAGACAGGCTCTTGAGCAGGGGAGCGGCGTTGCCGGACAGCAAGGCGCCGGTGGAGCTGTCGCCGGTGAAGGAGATCAGTGGCACGTCGGGGTGCTTGACGATGGCGTCACCGGCAATTCCGCCTGAACCGAGGATGAGGTTGAAGACGCCGTCGGGCACGCCCGCCTCGTGGAAGATGTCCGGCCACAGGGTTGCCGAGAGTGGCGTGTAGCTGGCGGGTTTCAGCACGACGGTGTTGCCGGTCGCCATTGCGGGCCCCAGCTTCCACGACTCCTGCATGAACGGCACGTTCCACGGCGTGATCAAACCGGCAACGCCAATGGGCTTGCGGTTGACGTAGTTCATCTGGCGTCCAGGCACCTTAAACGCGTTGTCATGCTGAGCAACGATCAAGTCGGCGAAGAAGCGGAAGTTCTCGGCCGAGCGACGAGCCTGGCCGAGCGCCTGGGTGATCGGTAGACCGGAGTCGTAGGACTCGAGCTCGGCGAGCAGGGCGTCACGTGACTCCACAATGTCAGCGACTTTGTGGAGGATGCGCGAGCGCTCGCGCGGAAGCATCCGAGGCCACGGTCCCTCGTCGAAAGCCCGCTTTGCTGCGGCAACAGCGAGGTTGACATCGGCTGCTTTCGCGGAGGCTGCGGTGATGTAGGTCTCGTTGGAGACGGGCTCGATGACGTCAAAGGTGTCGCCGTCAATCGAGTCGACGAACTTTCCGTCAATGAAGTGCTGAAGGTGGGGCGGGAGGTTAGCGGGGATGTATTGCGTGCTCATGGTGTTGCTCCAGGGTGTTCGCTGGTGACGGATAGGGTGGTTGTTTCGGAGGGGCGTTTCTGCTGCGTTGCGAGGTACTCACGAAGCGTCGCGAGGCGATGGTTGCGAGCAGCGAGCTCAATCTGGAGGGCGGGCGCCCCGTCTTCGATGAGTCCGATCAGTTCGTCATGTTCGTCGACGGAGCGCTTCGCGCGACCAGGGACGAACGAGAAGGTTGAGTCGCGAATCGCGGCCAGCCGGTTCCAGCCTCGATGCACGAGGTCCAAGATGTGCGGGTTGGTGCAGCGTTCGAAGAACACGGCGTGCAACTCGTGGTTCAGCTCGGTGAAGCGGCGCGGGTCAAAATTGGCGAGGCATTCGCGCATCTCAGCATTGATCGAACGAGCCAAGGCGATATCCTCGGCGGAAACATGAAGGGCAGCCATGGCCGTGGCTATTCCCTCGACCAAGCTCAGGGTTTCCATTGTGTCTTGGTACTCGCGGGCATCGGTCGCGGCCACATGGGCCCCGACATTCGCGGTGAAAGTGACCAAACCTTCTGCTTCGAGTCGCCGAATCGCTTCTCTTACGGGCACAACGCTTATCTCAAGTTCTTTAGCAATCTGCCCGAGAACAAGGCGGTAACCGGGGCCGAAGGAGCCCTCATTGATTCTGCCTCTTATGAAAAGGTACGCGCGCTCCGCTTTATTGACGATGACGGTGGTCATGCCCGGCCCTCCAGCCAGATAACAAACTTTTCTCGCCACTCCTTATTTAAGGGGAAGAGTTCTTCGACGCGTCCGCCGGCAATCACCATTTCGGCGATAAATTCTTCTTCGCGCTCTTGGATGATCGCTTCTTCGACGAGGGCGTGGATGAGGTGAGGGGGGATGACGAGGATGCCGTCGGAGTCGCCAACAATAATGTCGCCGGGTTGGACTGCTGCCCCACCACAGGCAACGGTCTGATCGACATCCCAGGGAACGTGCTTTCTGCCCAACACGGCGGGGTGACCCCCGGAGTGGTAGGTGGGGATGCCGATCTCGGTGATGACGGCGAGGTCACGCACTCCGCCATCGGTCACGATCCCAGCGGCGCCGAGGTTGCGAGCACGGAGGGCGAGGATGTCGCCGAGTGTGCCGGAACCGGTTTCGCCTCGAGCATCGATGATCACCACGTCGTCGGTTTCGAGGCTGTCGAAGAGGCGTTTCTGAGCGTTGTATCCGCCGCCAAACTTCTCGAAAAGGTCTTCGCGGTGGGGGATGTAGCGCAGAGTACGAGCTCGGCCCACCAGACGGGCGCCGGGCTGGGTAGCGGTCAACCCGTCGATCGATACGTCGTTGAATCCACGCTTGCGAAGCAACGAGCTGAGGGTCGCGGTGGCAACCGAGTTGATCTTCGCCTTCAGCTCGTCAGTGAGGATGGTGGACTTTGCGGTTTCGGCAGGCAGTTCGCTTTCAGTGGGCAGGCCTGCGGCCTCGCGCGACCCCCACGCTTCCTCGCGCTGCAGATCATCAATCTGTGGACCGGCGCTGAACGGAGGAAGTGGCACGGTGCCCTGTGCGACGGTGGTCGTGAGTTTGCCGGACGACGGGGAGCCAGCGGAAGTCGGTGCGTCAACCTCAATGTCGACGGTATCGCCGGGAACGACAACGGTCGAGCCAGCGGGCGTACCGGTCAGTATGATGTCGCCCGGCTCCAAAGTCATCAGCTGGGAGAGGTCGGCCACGAGGGTGCCAAAGGCGAAGGTGAGGTTGGCGGTGGTGTCCTCTTGAACGAGGGTGCCGTTGACCCAGGTGCGGATCCGGAGCGCGGTGGGGTCGACGGATGCTGCGGAGATCACGTTTGGGCCCATGGGAGTGAAGCCATCCCCGCCCTTGGAACGCAAGTTGGAGCCCTTGTCGACATAGCGCAAGTCGTAGACACCGAAGTCGTTTGCGGCGGTCACTCCCGAAACAGCGGCCCAACCATCTTCGGGTGAGACGCGGCGAACAGTAGTACCGATGATGAGAGCGATCTCGCCCTCAAAGGCGAGCAGCTCTGTTCCGGCTGGTCGTTCGATGCTCTGGCCGGTGGAGGCGAGAGAGGTGCCGGGCTTGAGAAAGTAGGAGGGGAATGCGGGGGTGCGGCCACGCTGGGCAATCCGCGAGGGGTAGTTCAGGTGCAACGCGATGATCTTGCCGGGGGAGAAGTTCTCACCCAGTTCCGTAGTGCTGCCTCGTGTGTTGCTTGCACTGTTCATAGCTGTGCTGCTCATGACTGGGCCGCCCCTTCGCGATCAATATTTTAAATCATATACGATTTGAAATCGATGTCAACAATTGATGTTGACCCGCTCGATCAGCCAGCTGAGGCTGCCGCACGTTTGGCCGAGGTTGAATTGTCTATGGGCCGTTGGGGACAGCCCATGTTAAGTCCCTCATAAGTCTGAGGTCTTGAGTGGGCTTGGCGCGCGTTGATCACTCACAATCAGCCAAGACACTGGGAACTTTGAGGGTTTGGCGGGGCTTGGAGTGGCCCCTGGAAACGGCGATTCTGATTCTTTTGTTCTTGGTTCGAGTCCAGGCACCCCAGCACAATACTTTTCGCATGCAGACGTCGCGAGCGATTGATCTCCCAGCAAGTCCGTCGGATCGCTGTTGTCCGATAGGCGTTTCTACTTGCGTCTAGTCGAACACTGCAGTCGGTGGCGCAACGGGGATGTCCGGCAGGCCTTGAGAGTAGATCACAGTGAGCATTTTGTGTGCTTTTGGCTCGAGAATTTCTCCGCTGTAGAACTCCTCGAAAAGCGCTTCGGCCCCGGCCACCGTGTTAATCGCGCAGAGCGCTAGCAAATTAGCGATGTCGTCGTCATCGCGACCGGGGCGACTCGCTCGCAACTTCATGGCTAGAAGCATCCGCGCGGACGCAACCCAGATGCCGATGTCTGCGTCATCGAGCAGCGGCTCCCATTCCGTTAGGCCGAAAGGGATGAACTGCGTTGCAGCAGTGTTGAACCAATCCTCGGGCCAGCCGTTGGTTGCTGCGACCTCTGCGGCAGCGACCAAAGTGGGTTCGGGCGGGTGAACTTGTGCGTCGATATCGTCTGTTGTTCCGCGGTCAAAGTAACGCAAGGACAATGCCGCACCGCCGACAATGCGAATCCCACTGGGCTCGCCGTTCGCTCGCAAGCTGGCGATCACTTGACGGAGGCCCTGGACGAGGTCTTCCCGTGAAAGTGCCATTCTCAGACACTCTCCAAAGTGGCCGGGGCGACAAGCACACCGCGCTTCAGGAACTCAGGTGGTACGGCCGCGATCTCGACCGGCACGAGATAGCGCCCACCGTTAACAGTCCACTTCTTTTTGAGAAAACGGTCGGGGCGGAGAGTCCAGCTGGGGACGGGAAATCCTTCTTCGGCCAGACGGTGCGCGATGAGCGCAGCTATGGCCGCATCCCAATGCTTCACTCCCGTACTCGCTGGCTCGGTCAAACCGAGTGCATAGCGGACCTCGTTGTGCTCGGCCACGAGGTTGTCGTTCAGTTGGATGAAGTGGCGAAGGGCTAGGTCAGGGCGTCCAGTGTCGATCGCTGCCTCGATTCGTCCGGCGATTACTGCGGCAGCCTCGCGGAGGGTTGGAGCTGCAACAAGAGTGTGTCCGGTGAACCGCAGGAGGGTCTCGACGGTGTCGAGGGTGGGGACTCGTTTGCCGTTTTCGATTAGTGAGAGCGAGGATGCGGCAATCGTGGATCGTTCGCTCAAGGCCTTCTGGCTGAGGTGGCTCACCCGGCGCGCGTTCCGAATCAGGTTGAGTGTCATTTCACCTCCGGAACTGTGACTCTTATTTACTCAAAAGTAATCATATAGTTCAATTCTGTCGGATGGAAGGCTGCTCCGTGAAGGGAGCCAAGCCAACGCGAGCGCCACCAATCGCCAACGCGATGCGGGTGGACAAAGCCCTATTAATGTGAACACGGTTCGCTTTATGAGGGAGGGCTTTGTGGTCAAGGTCTCGCGTGGGTTTTTCGGTGTGCTTGCCTTGCTGGGCCTGCTCTCGGCGATGCTTGTTTCGCCGGGCGCTCAGTTGGCCGCGAATGCGAGCCCGGTTTCCGCCACATCTGCCGTTTCCGTCGCATCCGCGGTTTCCAGCGTCTCCGACGTCACGATCCCCGTGCACTTCGGTGCCGTGCCGGACCAGTGCCAGCAGATTGCGGATCGCGACGTTGCTTTTCGCAATGACCACACGGGTGGCTGGGTGTCCGACGACCTCCAGGTTGACTGCGGGGTGGCTCCAGATCTCGCGCAACTTCACTTCACGATTACCGTGACCAGTGCGACCCCTCCGGTTTCACTCAGTTACCTTTTCCCCTCCATTGACATGGAAAAGATTCCCGGCACGGCACACTACTTCTTCACCGATTGTGTCGCTCGGCACAGCTACGACTATCGATACGACTTCGCGCGACAAGTGAGTGTGTCAGGCGCGTACTCGACACAAGGATGGGGAGTCTCCAGCTTCGCACCGGATGCCGACAACACGTTCACGCTCTTTACGCCGACAGGCGTGGATCTGACCTATTGGGATCAGAACCACGGCAAGTGCAACCTAACGCAACCCTTCACGCATGTTGCTGCCGATGTGTTGCAGGTAGACGCGGTCAGTCATGTCGCGATTCTTGATGAAGAGCTCGAGGAACCGGAGAGCTTGACCGGTCAGTGTGTCTTCGATCTGTCGACGCGGACCGACAACACTGCGAACGCAAGGACATCCACGGCCTACGCTTCGTCGGATAAGCAGGCTCCCGTCGAAACCGTTCTGTGCGGTGACATCCGAATGTCGATTCCCGGTGCCGTCGACCCCGCAACGCCCCTGACTCCGGGCCTCCACTCTCGAGTCGTCTACCGAGTGTCGAACACCGAGTGGGTGGATGTCACTGGGCACGTGACGAACAATCTGGCGGGCTGCCCCTCCAGATACCGGAACCTCTCGGTGGAGTCCAAAGAAGGCATGTCAGGCTGGAACGTAGATGTTGATGCTTCTGGTAATTTTCAGACGAACCTTCCTCGTGGTACCTGGACCTTCATGCACAGCGTTGTCGGCTCAGTGTGCGACCTGAGCCAGACTGTGTACATCGGTTCGACTGGACCAACGCAAACCATCGAACTGTCGACCGTGGTGACCAAGGTCGGAGTTTCGTTGATTCAGCCCGCCGGGCGAAGTGATTGTATCGAAGGTCTCGATCCTTGGGGGGATGCCAGTGGGGCATGGAGGGTGGAGACTGGCGCAACGAGCGTCGTAGTCCCCGTGCGGTGTGGCGACTTTGTGCGGAACGTGCGCGCCCCCATCGCAGCTTCGATTGCGCTCGACGGTTCGACCATCGTGCCGGTTACTGTCCCTGCGCTTGGCATGCACACCGTGTCGGGTACCTTCGCCGTTCCCACCGGATATCGTGAGAGTGACCGGCAATACGTCAAGGTCACCATCGCTCCGGTGACGAATCAGAACGACAATGCCCACGGCGGCTGGGCAAACGTGGCCCCATGGAGTGGTGCGCCAATTCAGGCAACGCTCGACTGGGCCACCATGACCTATTCGGCTGAGGTGCCGACGGGTAACTACACGCTCAATCTCGGCAATGAATCAACCGCGCCGGCTCGAGGTTGCTACGTGTCCTCGTATTTTGCTGGTTCGGGCAAAGCCGATGTCATTTCGGCTCAGTTCGCGCAAGCCATCGACGTCGCGGAGAGCGCTGGTTCTATTGTGGGGCCAGCCGTGAGCCTGAAACTCGGGGCCATGCCGACGGTTCTCTTCAACTGGGCTCCGGATGTGCCATACACCCGCGTCGAACTCAGTCTCTTCAATGACCAGAAGCAGATGTTCGTCTTTAAGAACGCCGAAGTTGTTGGTGACGGAATCATCGACAGGATGCAATACGTCAAGTGTCTGACTCCGGGAACCTATTACCTGAGAGCCTCTGGCCCCCTCATCGCAACACGCTACTCGGGCGGCATGGCGTCGCTCGCCACGGCAAAGCAAGTCGTTGTGAATTCCGACGGAACAGTGGCTGATGTGTCAATCAATGTGTTCCGCAAGAACATGAGTTCGATCTGCGGGAAGATTGTTGACGAGGCCGGAGCGGCTCTGACCGATGCCACGATCTATTCGAGTAGTGCTACACGAATCTTTTCAAACGCACGGGTGGGCGCCGACGGATCGTTCTGTCTGACGGGGCTAGAGTCGCCCGGGGTCTACAGTCTCGTCGCCGCCAACAACACCGAGTTCAGCCCCTACGGCACGGGTGGCAAGAAGTATGCCTACTACGGCAACACCCACGATGAGCCGTCATCCACGCTGATCAATCTGACCGACAACGTTTCTGGCTTGATCTTTGTTTACTCGCCCGCCGATACCAGTGCCAGCCCGGACGATGTGCTGCCGTGGAACCGATTCGCCTCACCCACGCCGCCGGTGCAGTCACTTGCCGACCTCCGAACCGATATTGACGCTGGCGATGTTGCCCTCGCCTCGGGGCTGACGACGAACTCGACGCCCGGTGTTGCGACTATCGACGCAAAGATAAGTGTGAGCGGAGATCGAGACACCTCGGTGGACGTTTTCGTTGTCGGTAATGGAACGTCTCCCGCGACTTCCGCGTCCGCGTCGACGAGCGTCACGGCATCGGCTGCGTCAAGCACAAAGGTGCGTTACCTTGGTCGGGCATCCATCGTCAATGGCAAGATCATCCTTCCCCGCACCATTCCTGTGAACTCGGGGCTCAACCAGATTTTGCTCGTTTCGGACACCACGAAAACCAGAACGGCAGTGCCACTCGTTGCGGGCCTCAGCAAACCCATCATTGTTCAGCTGCAACTAATTTCGGGCACGCCCAAGCTGAACTCTGTGTTGACCGCGCCGAAAAACAAGTGGGCGGCCAACCCGAGCAGCGTCACCGTGAGCTACCAATGGAAGCGGTGCACCACGGCCACGACGGGATGTTCGAACATCTCGCGGGCCACGACGTCGACGTACAAGGTCACGGCGGCGGACCGAGGGCGGTTCGTCTCCGTGGTGGTTTCGGCGAAAAATACTCGCGGCACCTCAGCGGTCACTGCTAAGTCGGTTAAAGTACCGAGAGTTGCTAGTTAATCGGCACTCGTACGGCTGCGATTGGGTGGTCCCCAATGAGTGCTCATTAACCAGCGGTGCCCTCCACGAGATGTGGAGGGCATCGCTGGTTGCTGGTGGAACCGGCACGAATTGCCGCCGGATGCCGCAGATCAGTCTTAGATGATTGCAGCGCGCAAAGCCTTGGCGGCCTCGGCGGGGTCAGTGGCACCGTAGATTGCACCACCGGCGACCGCGACGGTTGCGCCGGCGCGTTGCACGGAAGCGATCGTTGAGAGGTTCACGCCGCCAGCCAAGGAGAAGGGGACCTTGGCGGTTTCGCCCTGGTTGAGCAAAGTAGCGAGGGTGAAACCGGGCTCGGCCTGCTCGTCGAGACCGGCGTGCATCTCCACAAACTGGGCACCGAGGGCGGTGACTTCGCGGGCACGGGTCACTTTGTCCGCAACCCCGATCAGGTCGACAACGATGCCCTTCTTGTGAGCTTTTGCTGCCTTGACGGCACCCACGATCGTGCTGTCACCGGCGGTGCCGAGCACCGTCACGAGGTCGGCGCCGGCGGTGAAAGCGATGTCGGCTTCGAGCTCTCCGGCATCCATGGTCTTCAGGTCAGCGAAGACGATTTTGTCGGGGTGAGCCGCCTTGATGGCGGTGACGGCGGCCAGGCCCATGGCCTTGATCAGCGGGGTGCCCAACTCGATGATGTCAACGTGCGGTGCAACCTTCGCGGCTAGCGCGAGAGCGTCTTCGGTGGTCAGGACATCCATAGCTACTTGAAGCTTCATGGGGTTCTCATTTCTTTTGGTGGTTCGTGGGTTGCTTCGCTTGGTGGAGAGCGAAGGGTATGGGGATCAGTGAGGGCTCTACTCGAGGTTGGCGTGGCGTGGCCACAACTCTTCGGCGCTGGCACCGGATGCCTTCCATAGGGCGTGGAAGATGGCGTCGCCAACCAGGAGAACGATCTGTTCAAAGAGGCCACCGGAATACTGGATGCTGAGGGTGGCGCCGTGGTCCTGCTTCTGGGCGGCAGGGATGATGATGCTCACCGCAGCGAGCCTGCCGAGCACGGAGGCGGGGGCGGTGGTTATGGCGACAATCTCGGCGCCAGCCGCCGTCGCGATTTCTGCGGCCCGAACGATAGCGCTCGTCGTGCCGGAACCGCTCGCGACTAGCAGGACGTCCCCGGACGTGATTGCCGGGGTGGTGGTTTCGCCCACGACGTGCACCGTGAGGCCGAGGTGCATGAGACGCATTGCCGTCATGCGAAGCGCGAGACCCGAACGGCCGGCTCCCAGCACGAAGATTCGGTTGGCCCGCTGTAGCTTCAGAGTCGCGGTGTTCAACGACGGGTCGGTATTGACGCTGATGGAGTGGACCATCGCGGCGTTTTCGGCAGCGATCGCCGTGAGGGCTTGAGGGACATCGAGCGTTGCGATATCGACCGATGTCGGGAGGGTGATTGTGCGTGAAACCATTTCTTTACTATCTNCCCTTTTGGGCGGGCATACTGCCCGTCGAACGGGTAGTTTAACTACCCGTTCAGGTGGTTCCTGAAGGGAACGGGTAGTATTCACAGGTGAGCACTGATCGAACTACCCATCCGGACGCCTATCCCGACTCCCATCCTGAGGACTCGCGTTGGGCATCTTCGGAGCGGGCAAAAATCATTGCTGACCTCACTGACACCCACGCCACCACCCTCGAAACCCTCTTGGCGGTGCTGCGCTCCCGCGACACCAGCGATGTCGCCGCCCGACAGACAGCAATCGACTTGGCCGCCGCCGCCATGGTGACGCTCCGCGCGGTGTCCGATCGGGATCGCACACTCTCAGAGGAACCCGTCGCTCGCGCGTTCGAACGTCTACAGGAAGACTTGCGGCCGTTGGTGCGTTTTGGTGACCTTGACGTGCAGTTCATTGAGCCACCGGTCAACGGTCGCGCCCTTCCGGGGGAGGTCGCCCACGCCGCTCGAGCCATCGTGCGTGGTGCTGTGCTTGCCCTCGTGGACCAGGCCGGCGTAGCCAAGGTGCGAGTGCAGTGGGATTGCGATGGCAGTAATCTGCTCATTCGCATTCGTGATGATGGCCCTGGCGATCTGACCCCGGATGTCGCGAGCGTGCGCCAACTCTCCGCCCGCGTTGTCGCTTTGCAGGGCAGTCTGAACGTGGACGGCACCCCCGGCTGGGGTTCGGAAATGTCTGTCTCTCTGCCGCTGGATGCCCCGACGAACACGGTCACTCCGGTGAGCGAGTGGGGGCTCAGTCCGCGCGAGCAAGGTGTCTTGGAGTTGGTCGCGTCGGGTGCCCGCAACCGAGCAATTGCAGAAACGCTTCTGATCAGTGAGAACACCGTGAAGTTTCACGTTGCGAACCTGTTGCGCAAGGTGGGGGCATCCACTCGCGCTGAACTCGCTGCTCTCGCGCGTCCCGTTTCCCGATGACTTGCGAGGTCAATGCCCTCGACGATGGTGGTGACGATCCTCTCCGGCGTCCGACAGCACTAGGCGCGGTTGCGACGCATCCTGAGCAGGAGGAGTACGCCACCCAGTAGGAGGCCTAGCCCTAAGGAACCCGACAACCACAGTGACGAAGAATCCACACCGGTGCGAGCAAGTTCAGCGGCAGTTGTGCCGGGAGTCTCGTTCAGGGAGTGATCACCCCAGATGGCCGTTAGCGCGATGTCTGCCGTGACAGTGGAGATCGCGTCATCCGGCTGATAGGTGGTGATTCCGTCTGACCAACCCCAGAAGTATTCCGCGCCCAGTGACAACCCGTCGGCGGTCGCCACTACCAAGTTTGCGCCATAGGGAACGGGATCGTGGGCGGGAGGTAACCCCGACGCCCCGCCACCGACGAGATACACCACACTCAGGTAGACCGGGTTCCAGACAGCGGTGAAGGTGACGTTGGTCGCGGCAACGAGATAGGTGTCACCAGCCTGGTAGGTGCTCATTCCGTCGGTCCACCCACCGAAGGTGTAGCCTTCGCGGGTGATGGTGTCGGCCGCGGCCACCGCGAAGGTGGCATCCGTCACGGCATTGGCTTGGGTGGGCACAGAACCTATCGCTCCGTTTGCGTCATAAGTCACTGAGTGCGTTTCGGCTGTCCAGTGTGCGCAATAGAACACGAGATCAGGTGTTTCACCGGTGGCCGAGATTGCTTCACCAATCGTGAAGACGTGGGCACTGGGCGAGGCATCCGCGCAGTCAACCCAGCCATCAAAGTGGTAGCCGGTGAGCGTCAGGTCGGGGGTGTCCACGAGGAATGAATCGTCAGTCATGAGGTCACGGGCTGCGGGGACTGCCCCCGCTGCCCCACGACCGGCAACGAACACAATGTGGTGAGCCTGAGGCGTCCAGGATGCAGTGAAGCTCATGTCTTCAGGACCCGCCGTGTAGCTGAAACCTGCGGGGTACAAACTGCTGTTAGCTGCCCAGCCGGTGAAGTCGTAGCCAGCGTGAACCAGTGATGAGATCGGGGCCAACGTGAAAGCCTCGTCTGTGGTGACGTCTCCTCGGGTGGGCGCGACTCCGCTTGCTCCGCCTCTGAGATAACTGACGTGGTGGGTCTGCGCTTGCCAGCTCGTGAAGAAGTTGGTGTCACTGACCCCCTGAACGTAAGGCGAGTTGGCGCCGGTTGTTGACGCGCCGTCGAACCAACCTTGAAGGGTGTAGCCGGGCAAGACGAAGCCCGAATCCGAGGCGGTGGTGAACGTCGCCTCGGTCATGGCGGTGGTTGCCAGCGGTGGGGTGCCGGTGGCTGCCTTGGTGAGGTAGTACCGAACGTTGTGGCTGTTAGCGATCCACTGGGCTGTGAGGGTGACGTCGGCCACTCCCATCCGGTAGGAGTCACCGGGTTGGTAGGTTCCCGCCGTGATTGACGACTTCCAACCGGCAAAGGTGAAACCGTCCCGTGTCACAAGGTCGGCGTTGGCGGCCGTGAATGACCCATCTGTGTTGATATCAGCCTGGGTGGGCAGGGTTCCACCACCACCAATTCCGCCGAGGTAGGTTACCGAGTGAGGGTCGGCCGTCCATTCTGCGACAAACACCACGTCATCGGTACCAGTGAGGTAATTCGCCCCACTGATGTAGAGACCGGTCGAATCACGCCAGCCAGCGAACGTATAGCCAGCACGCGAAAATGCGGCATTACTGGAGACCGCAAAGGTAGAGCTAGTGAAGGAGGTTTGCGAATCGGGGAGAGTGCCCGTCTCTCCACCAGCGAACCGGTACACGATAGCGTGGGGCAGAGCCGTCCACATCGGCGACAGCTGTACGTCGCTAATGCCGAGTCGGTATGGTTCACCGGGCTGATAGACGGCAGGGTTTCCGCTGCCATCGTGTTGGCCATCCGTCCAGCCGCTGAAGGCGTAACCAGGCAGTGATAGTGAAGCTCCGGATGCAACGGTGAAGGTGTCATCGGTTGCGACATCGCCCTGTGTTGGAGGAGTGCCGGAGGAGTCGTCGGCGTTGACATACGTTACTGAGTGCAGGATCGGGGCCCACACTGCCGTCAACGTCACGGCCGAGGCTCCCACCGTGTAGGGGGCATTCTCGCTGTAGACATCGCCCAGTTGGTCTCGCCAGCCGGCGAACGTGTAGCCACCTCGCACGAGGCTGCCGTGGGAGGCTACGGTGAAGTTACCATCGGTCGGGACGGTTGAACTCGGAGGCACGGTGCCGGAGGCCCCGGAGCCCGAGACGTAATTGACGGTCTGCGGGTTCGCCTGCCACTGAGCTGTGAACGCGATGGGCTGCGCCGACACAGGGTAGGTGTCGCCGGGCTGGTAGTTGATGACACCGCCGTCGGTCCACCCGGTGAAGCGGTAGCCGGCACGAGAAAAAGTGGCTGAACTGGCGACAGCAATGCTGGAGCCGGTTGGCACTGCGGCTTGAGTCGGGGCTACCCCTGTGCCCCCGTTCATCAGGTAGGTCACCGTTTGATTTTCTGGGGTCCAGACCGCGACGAAAGTCAGGTTTGTTGCACCCATGGTGAGGGTGGAGCCCGGTGCGTAATCGACCGAATCTGAGGTCCAGCCGGTCTGGCGGTATCCCGCCCGAGTGAAGCTCGTTATGGAATATTGCCCCACTGTTACCGTTGTGCCGGTGGCTGCCGTCTGACTCACGTCTGCTCCAGCACCCAACCCTGCCTGATAGGTGACAGTCTGTGTGGTCGGCGCCCAGATGGGGTAATAGGTCACGGCAGTCAGTGGCATCGTTGCCACCGCGCTGGGGGTGAGTTGCGGGCTCGAAACTCCGGTCGTCCACTTGCTGAGGGTGTAGCCAGCGCGGGTGAAGGTGTCCGACGGTTCCAGCGTGAACGGTGTGTACGGGCGGAGGCTCATTGTTTTGGGTGTCGCGCCGGGCTCTGTGGAAACGTAGTTGAGCGCCATCGGGTCGGAGCCCTGCACCCAGGTTGGCGGGTTGGTGCGAGACAAGGTTCCCGTTCGCCCGCCCGCACTGGAATCAGCGGTGACCGATCCGGAACCTTCCGAGAAGGTGTACTGAGCCAAGGTTGTGAGAGTCGCTGGATATAGTCCGGAGGAGATAACGAAGTTGTCGACGTCGCCGTGAAAACCTCGGACTCGTAAATCTGGATTGGTTGAATTGGCAAACTCACGCCCGAAAACCCACTTGGTTTGGCCGGCAGAAATATCAAGGCTCGTACCGTTTGTCTGTGAACCGTCCTCGACTCCATCGATGAAGACTTTGAGGGTTGTTCCGCTGTAGGTGGCCGTGAGCGTGTACCAGCGCCCCGCTGTCAGGGTTGTGCCCCCGGCGAGTACCCTGTTCTCGCCAGCACCGCCGGCCTTCATGGCGAGCACGGGCTTGCCGTCGGCGAGACCAATACACAATCCGGTCATTGATCCAGTGGTCGAAGCAGAGTCGCTGTATGGCCGCGAGGCTGCGAGCATGTACCCGAGGGTTCCATCCCAGCGAACATCAACGCTCAGGGTGATGTTCTTGGTGATAGCGGGGGAGGTCGCCGTCGAGACATAGTTCTGCCCGCCGACGCCGGGCCCAGAGAAGTGCAACGCATAGTTGCCTGTAGCCCACGCGGGTGATGCCAGACTCAGGCTCGCGACTACCGTGCCGACAACAGCGACGATGGCCATAGCAAACTTCAACTTCATGACCGGGCAGCTCCACTTCAGGTACCGAAGCTCGATCACATACTCTCGACTGTCGGATTGCTTGAACCGGTGCGCTACTGTGCGCAACGGTACGCCCAACGATTTGTTTTTGACCGTTGAAACTGCAACAGCTTATTGCTTGCGAAGAAGTTTCTCCAGCTGGAAGCTGTCTCCCTTTTTTGTTGTAAGTCTTTCACTTTTACTGATATCTTCGGCGAACTGGCAAATTACTAATTGCCTGAGAGCGGTCGCCACTGACGCAGGTTTACATCGTGGCCTCCCTGAAGGGAACCCCGTGTCTGGACTTCGTTTGCTGAGTTTCCGTTCGAGTGCGGAGTCAACTTTTTCGCGGAAAAAGACCGGCATAATCGCGGCCGCTTTGAGCATTGCCCTCGCCTTCACTGGAGCGACACCGGTAGCGTCTGCCGCCACGGTTCAATCGGAGTCGTCAATTAGCGGGACGGTGAAGGACACTGCTGGCGCCCTCATCACGGGTGATGTCGCTGTCAACGTTTACGATTCCGCAGATGAGTCGAATTTCATTACCAGTGCATCCGTGGAAGTGGATGGAACGTACGTTGTAACCGGTCTCGTGGAAGGTTCCTACAAACTCCAGTTTTATGCTGCGGGCAACTACATCAGCCAATGGTGGAACAACGAAACTTCTTTTGACGCTGCTGATGCCATCAGCGTGGGACCCGCTGACACGTTGACGGGCAACGATGTTGTTCTCGTTGCCGGTGCTTCGATCGCTGGAACCATCACCGACGCGAGTGGTGCGGCAATCACCTCGGGTGGTGCGGTGAACGTTTACGATTCCTCTGATCAAGACCTTGGGGCTCTGTATTCCGGTGAAATCAGAGAAGACGGAACATACTCCGTGACGGGGCTTGTCGGAGCATCCTACAAAATTCAGTTCACTCCGTCGGGCAACTATCTTCGCCAGTGGTGGGGCAATGAGGCCACGTTCGATACCGCGGATTCAATCTCAGTCGCGTCAGAAGCAGCACTCACGGGGTATGACGCGGCATTGGTTGTCGGTGCTTCGATTGCAGGCACCATCACCGACTCCACGGGCGCGGGCATCTCTACCGGTGGTTCCGTGGAGGTCTACAACTCAGAGAATCAGTGGGACGGCGCGCTGTATTCGGCAGCAATCCTCGAAGATGGAACCTACTCCCTGTTCGGGCTTCCCGCCGGAACCTACAAAGTTCGGTTCGCCGCTGAGGGTAACTATGTGCGGCAGTGGTGGAACAACGAATTCTCATTCGATAATGCTGACGCGATCACTCTGGCCACTGGTCAGACCGTCACCGGCACCGATGCGGTCGTTACCGCGGGAGCGTCGATCGCCGGGACGGTCACGGACGAGAGCGGCAACCCCATCACAGCGGGGGGAGACGTCAGCGCCTACCCAGCGGCAGATGAGAGAGAAGCCGCCGGCTCTGCGTCCATTCAGGAAGATGGCACCTACGCAATCACTGGGCTAGCCGCTGGCTCCTACAAACTCCAATTCGGAGCCCCGGAGACCTACGTCAGCCAGTGGTGGAATAACAAGAAAACGTTCGTCACTGCGGGGACAATCCTCGTCACGGCGGGCCAGACGGTTACGGGAAGAGATGCAGTTCTCGCGCGAACCGCATCGCTCTCGGGCACCGTCAAGGATTCGTCGGGGAACCCCGTAACGAGCGGTGGGTATGTGTTTGTGTATGACGCGGCGTCGCAATATCAGACGTATCACCCCCCGGTGGACATCCAGAGTGATGGAACTTACACTTTTGCGAGCCTTGATCCCGGCTCGTACAAAATGGAGTTTCGCCCCACGGGAAACTACATTGCTCAGTTCTGGAACAACAAGACGTCCTTCGCGACCGGGAACTCGATAACACTACTTTCTGGGCGCGATGTCACGGGGAAGGATGTTGTTCTCAAGACCGGCGGGACAATCTCCGGGACTGTCAAAGACTCTCTCGGCAAACCCATTACTGGTGGCGAGTGGGGTAGCGGCCAAGTGTGTCCCACCCTCGCTTCGGAGCAAAACTCTTTCCTCAACAACGGTAACTGTGGCCAGATTCAAGAAGACGGAAGCTACACGGTCACGGGTCTGCCCACTGGGTCATACAAACTCGAGTTCACGCCTGAAGGCAACTACCTGAGCGAGTGGTGGAATGACAAGGCATCCTTTGCCACGGCCGATGCTTTGGCTGTCACGGCCGGTCGCGCTCTCACGGGCAAGAATGCCGTTCTCACCACCGCTGCTTCCATCTCAGGGACGGTCTCCGCCCAAGGTAGTCCGGCAACCCCGTTGGCGGGTATCAACGTTACTGCTCTTGACCCGGTGACCTTTGCGAACGTCGGCTCAGCGACAACCGGAGACGACGGAAAATACACCATCATTCGGGTCAAGCCAGGAACGTACACCCTCGTTTTCGATGGTCGCTATAGCTCACCGTCCTACAAGATTGCGCTCTTGGGGAATGCAAGCACCTATGAAACCAGCACCCGCATCACGGTCGCCACAAGTTCGACAATTACGAAGAAGAATGCGACCCTCGTTCGGCGGGTGGCGGGCACCCAGCCTCCCGCGCCCATCGCAACCGTCACTAATCCGACAGGCCTTCACGATGTCGTTACGTGGAGCCAACCGGCGAGTGCCGATCCGATTCTTGGTTACGACAGTTGGGGTTCTGGTCACACGGCGACCGGTGGCGGTGGCGGTGGCGGCGGGCCAACGTATGGTTCGAATCTAGCGGTTCTTTTCCCGGCCAGCACCGGAGTTTCGGGCACAGAGTCGTGGTCGAGCAAAATGACTCTGGTTCCTTTTACCGGCTCGACGGATGGCAGGAGTGCGAGTGTTTTCGTCAGTGACACGGTTAGTACACCGCTCGAACCGGCACCAACCGTTACGGTCACATCCCGAACGAGCACGACCCTCACCATGACGTGGGCGGGGCAAGTCGCTCCGGCTTCCCCGATGGCGCAGTGGCACGTGGAGCTCACCGGCGATGACTCGTCCGAAGTGCAACGCACAGTCAACTCAGGGAACCCCCTGACCTACACTTTCACCCATCTGAAGGCAGGAGTCGTCTATACGGTGGGCGTCTTCGGCTCGACAGACACAACGACCACCTACTGGGGTGCTCCCAAGGTGTTCACCCTCAAACCGGTGCCGACAATTTCGGGTGCGGCTGCTGTCGGCTCGACCCTGACGGCAATTCCGGGAACTTGGGATTCGGGCGCGAAACTCACCTATCAGTGGCGAAGCGAGGGAACCGATATCTCGGATGCGACGGATGCCACGTACCAAGTGCAGAGTAGCGACCTCGGTCGCAAAATCAGCGTGGTGGTTACTGGCAAAAAAACTGGTTACGACGTGGCTTCGCCAGAGTCTCGTTCAACCGCGAGCGTGGTGCTCGCCGCTCTGGTTCCCACCTTCTCCAGCCCGGTGAAGACGGCGACTGGGTTTACGGTCAACGTCACGAATTACAATTCTTTGTACTCATTCGCACCCTCTATCACGGCTGGCACAGCGTCGGTCACCGCCGGAATAGTCAGTGGCGAAAACTTGCCGCTAACGATTACCGGCATGAGTCCGAACGCTTCGGCGACAGTCAGGGTTCTCAGTTCACGGTCGGGCTACGACCAAGGCTCCGCTACGGTCGTTGGCACAGCGCTCAAGGGGGCGGCATTGACGCCGACGTTCTCAACCCCGGTCAAGACAGCGACCGGCTTCACCGTCAATGTGAAGAACTACAGTTCCTTGTACACGTTCNCCCCGTCGATAACGGGGGGCACCGCGATTGTGCGGGCGGGTACCGCTTCAGGGTCGACGCTTCCGCTCACTATCACTGGCATGGGAGCGAATGCCTCGGCAACCGTGCAGGTTCTCACGACGCGAGCTTCCTACGATCAAGGGAGTGCGACGGTTGTCGGTTCGGCGTCCCTCGGGGCGGCGTTGACTCCCACGTTCTCCGCTCCCGTGCCCACAGCCTCTGGCTTCACCGTCAACGTCACGAACTTCAGCGCGTTGTACACGTTTACGCCATCGATCGCCTCGGGTGGCGGAACGGTTGTTGCCGGCGCCCCTGTCGGTTCCACGCTTCAACTCACGATCACAGGCGTGAGCGCGGGGGCAACGAAGGTTGCTGTTGCTACAACTCGCAGTGACTACGCCGCGGGTAGCTCGACCGTGTCATCGTTTGCCCTACCCGTTGTCTCAACCGTGACCACTCAGGGCAACCCGACGGTTGCTGCGACGCGTGGAACGAGCATCACGATCACGGGAATCAACGTCGTTGGTGCCACCTCGGTGACCATCGGCGGGGNTGTGGCACCAGCGTTCACGGTGACCTCTCCCACGACCGTCGTGATTGGGGTCTGGGCAACCGCGGTCACTGGAGTGGTGAAGGTTGTCACCCCCGGTGGCACTGCGACCAGCGGCACTTCTCTGACCGTGTCGAGCACGCTGACGGCTCCAACCCTCTCCAGCATCGGAGCTCTTTCGGTGACAACGGGGGGGCCGGGCACGGCGGTGACCGTCACGGGTACGAATCTGGGAGCAGTCAGCCAGGTGAAGCGCGGCACGAAAGTGATTCCGTTCAAGGTTCTGTCTGAAACCCAGATTGTTCTGGCGATTCCCACCGGCGTCACCACCGGATCCTTCGTCTTCACCACTCCCGGCGGAACGGTGACGAGTGCACCATTCACGGCAACCCCCAGTGCTGTCGTTCCCACCGTTACCTCCACCGGGTTGAGCGCCGCGCTCGGCACTGCCCTCACGATTACCGGTAGCAATCTTGGGGCGGCGACCGGGATCACGATCGGTGGCACTGCGGCGACAATCTGGTGGGTCACGGATGCCGGAACTCTCAGCCTTTACATTCCCGCAACTACCGCGCTGGGAACAGCCAGCGTGGTGGTGACGACTCCCGGTGGTAGCGTCACCGCGGCAGTGGCGATCGGCTAGCTCGCTGAGGAAGAGTTCGACGAACCGTGGACCGCGCTGCTTGAGACCGGTTCAGGGCTCCGCACACGGTCGAGCATCTCGGCCTGAGCCGCGGTGTGGTGATCGCCCTCCGGCTGAGTAATGGCGTCGAGGATGCGTACTTGCTCGGCACTTAACGCTATGTCTGCGGCGGCGATGTCCTCTTCGAGGTGAGAGATTCGGATGGTGCCAGGAATGGGCGACCAGTCACTTCCTTTGGCCAATAGCCAGGCGAGGGCGATCTGGGAGGTGGTTGCCCCGAGCTCCTGAGCGATCATCTCCACCTCGCCCAACACCTTCAGGTTGTGCTCCAACGCACCGTCTGCGAAGCGCGGGTTCGTGAGGCGCCAGTCTGTCTCTTCGAACTGCTCACGCGATTGGATCTTTCCGCTGAGCAGGCCGCGACTGAGCGGCGAGTAGGGCACAAACCCAATGCCGAGTTCCCTGAGGAGGGTGAGGGTGCCGTCATCCCCGTCGCGTGTCCAGAGGGAATACTCCGACTGGAGGGCGGTGATCGGATGCACGGCGTTGGCCCGGCGGATGGTGTCTTGCCCGGCCTCCGACAACCCGATGTGCCGGATCTTGCCCTCGGCAACGAGCTCGCTCAGGGTGCCAACCACATCTTCGATGGGGGTGCCCTTGTCGACGCGGTGCTGGTAGTAGAGGTCTACGTAGTCGGTGCCGAGGCGGGTCAGCGAACCTTCGAGCGCGAGACGGATGTTCGCGGGGGAGCTGTCGGTGGGCCGGTCGTTGGAGCGGTCAGTGCCGACGTGCGATCGAAGCCCAAATTTGGTCGCGATCACGACCTGGTCGCGGCGCCCGGCGAGTGCCTTCCCCACGAGAACTTCATTCGTGTTCGGGCCATAAATCTCCGCGGTATCAAAGTGGGTGACGCCCAGCTCCAGAGCGCGGTGAATCGTTCGGATGGAGTCCTCGTCGGCCTGCTGGAAGCCGGTGTACAGGTGGGACATGCCCATGCAGCCGAGGCCGATGCTGGACACGGTGAGGTCGCGAAGTTTGGTGTAGTGCATGCCACAACTGTA